>Ga0265331_10000005_pt1 | contig 465192 bp, 451 predicted proteins | sample 41923metaG_FD_202088 | JGI IMG/M metagenome (GOLD analysis project Ga0265331, IMG submission 202088) | Rhizosphere microbial communities from Carex aquatilis grown in University of Washington, Seatle, WA, United States - 4-19-23 metaG | ecosystem: Host-associated > Plants > Roots >... | reverse complement strand
AGGCGTGACTTTTCTTCGAAAAGCGCAAAGGCAAGGCTCATGGCGGGGCTCCAGGAATCACTCCGCCCCACAGAATCACGACTTCGCCAATTCGTTAACCGCCGTTAACCAGAGTTCGGAGCCCTGGCGCCTGGCGTCACGCGCCGGCTCCGCGAAGGGCTCCGGCGATGGACAGCGTGTCGTAGAACTCGCGGAACGCGACCAACCGGCCATTGCGGACCGTGAAGACATGCGCCCAGGCGCTGTCGAACCGGCCGCCGCTCGCCCGCACCCGCGCCCGGGTTCGACCGACGACGGCGACCGTGTCGCCGGAGAGGTGAAAATCCTGCGGCTCGAACAGCTCGAAATCGAGCGCTTCGCCCAGCGCCTGAAAGAATGCCGCCGCGCCCTCGACGCCGCGGCGTCGGCCTGCCCAGGGAATGACCTTGTCGTCGCCATTCGACACCCAGTCGATCGCCGGATCGAGCGCATCGAAAATGGTCTTCATATCTCCGCGCTGGAAGGCGGCGTAACACGAACGGATCAAATCGACATTGTTCATCGTCCACTCCCGTCTGTCTTGTCGGCGCGCCTTGCGCCGCGTCCCCGATGGGCGCCCGGATTACCCGCAGGCCCGCAGGTCGGATGCGCGCAGGCGTCTTTTTTTCATTGCACCGCATCCGGCGGCAGGGTCGCGGGGTAAGGCGATCGAAGCGGCTCGATACAGGGGGAGGAAACCGATGGCTGCGAATGTGTTTCGCTTCGAAGAAAGCTGGAACCTGCCGGGCGCGTGCGTCGACGATGTCTACGATGTGCTCTCGCGCGGCGAACTGTTGCCCTTGTGGTGGCAGGGCGTCTATCTCGAAGCCGAGCGTCTCGACGGCGCGGGCGATCCGAAGGTTGGCGACCGCATCCGCGCAAAGGCGCGCGGCTTCCTGCCCTATCGCCTGCGCTTCATCCTTCAGGCAGCGGAGTTGACGCCGCCGCGCCGCATCGTCGTGACGACGACCGGCGATTTCGACGGCCGCTGGACGGCGACGCTGTCCCAAAAAGGCGACGGAACGCATGTCGATCTGATCTGGGAAGTGATCGTGCAGCGCCCGATCCTGAAACTGCTGTCGCCCCTGCTCCGGCCCGCCTTCGCCTGGAACCATCGCTGGACGACGCCGCGCGGCGAACTGGGCCTGCGCCGATATCTGGCGCAGCGCGCCGTTTGACCCCTGCCCCGCCCGCCCCTAAAACCGCCCAATGTCGCACAACAGCTTCGGCCATCTCTTCCGCGTCACCACCTTCGGCGAAAGCCACGGCCCTGCGCTCGGCGCGGTGGTGGACGGCTGCCCGCCGCGCTTGCCGCTGACCGCCGACGAAATCCAGGTCTTTCTGGACAAGCGCAAGCCCGGCCAGTCGCGTTTCACCACCCAGCGCCGCGAGGCCGACGAGGTGAAGATCCTCTCCGGCGTGTTCACCGACGAGACCGGCGCGCAGGTGACCACCGGCACGCCGATCGCGCTGATGATCGAGAACACCGACCAGCGCTCGAAGGACTATGGCGACATCGCCCGGAAATACCGGCCCGGCCACGCCGATTACGTCTATGACGCGAAATACGGGGTCCGCGATCATCGCGGCGGCGGGCGCTCCTCCGCGCGCGAGACGGCCGCCCGCGTCGCCGCCGGCGCCGTGGCGCGGAAGGTCGTCCCCGGCGTGACCATCCGCGGCGCCATGGTGCAGCTCGGCCCGCACAAGATCGACCGCACCCGCTTCGATTGGGCCGAGGTCGACCGCAATCCGCTGTTCTGCCCCGACGCGCAGGCGGCGGCGCAATGGGCCGACTATCTCGACGACATCCGCAAGAACGGCTCGTCGATCGGTGCGGTGATCGAGGTCGTGGCCGAAGGCGTTCCGGTCGGCTGGGGCGCGCCCATTTACGGCAAGCTCGACTCCGACCTCGCCGCCGCCTTCATGTCGATCAACGCCGTGAAGGGCGTCGAGATCGGCGCAGGCTTCGAGGCGGCCGCGCTGACCGGCGAAGACAACGCCGACGAGATGCGCGCCGGGCCGGACGGCCCGGTGTTTCTCTCCAACAACGCCGGCGGCGTGCTCGGCGGCATTTCCACCGGACAGCCAATTGTCGCGCGTTTTGCGGTCAAGCCGACGTCTTCCATCCTCACCCCGCGCCGTTCCATCGGCCGCGATGGCCAGGACACGGACGTCGTCACCAAAGGCCGCCACGACCCCTGCGTCGGCATCCGCGCCGTGCCGGTCGGCGAGGCCATGATGGCCTGCGTGCTGGCCGATCATTTCCTGCGCCATCGCGGACAGGTGGGGTAGCTCTGGCGGCGCTGCGGTCTCGATCCTCATGAGCGACAGCGTTCACCTTCGTCTCACCCGTCGCGCCTTCGCCGCCGGCGCCGGCGCCGCCCTCGCGGCCCCCGCGCGGGCCGGCGCGCCTGGCACGCTCCTCGTCTCGCACCCCGCCTGCGGCCGACACGACCCCGGCCCCGGCCATCCCGATTCGCCAGCGCGCTACGCCGCGGTCGAGGCGGCGCTGGCCGATCCTGTTTTTGCGTCCCTGCCCCGCGCCACGGCGCCGCGTGCGTCGCGCGACGCGCTGCTGCAAGTCCACAGCGCCGCCCATCTCGCCCGGCTCGAATCCGCAGTCCCCGGGGATGTCCGCACGCGACTGTCGCCGGACGTGGTCATGAGCGCCGCCAGCCTCGAGGCCGCCCTGCGCGCCGCTGGCGGCGCCGTTCACGCCGTCGATGCGGTGATGCGTGGCGACGCCGCCAACGCCTTCGTCGCCGCCCGCCCGCCGGGCCATCATGCCGGCCCGGAGTCCGCACGCGGCTTCTGCCTGGTCAATTCGGCCGCCATCGCCGCCCGTCACGCCATGGCAGCGCATGGCGCCGAGCGCGTCGCCATCGTCGATTTCGACGTGCATCACGGCAACGGGACGCAGGAGATCTTCTGGTCCGACAAGAATGTCTTCTATGCCTCCTCACATCAGTTCCCGCATTATCCGGGAACCGGCGCCGCGAGCGAAACCGGCGACTACGGCTCCATCGTCAATGCGCCGCTGGCGAAGGGCGCGGATAGCGCGGCATTCGCCGAAGTCTGGCGTGAGCGCATCCTCGGGCGCCTCGACGCGCACCGCCCGGACATGATTGTGATCAGCGCCGGATTCGATGCAAGATTGCACGATCCGCTCGGCGGACTTCGGCTCCTCGAAAACGACTTTCGCAAAGTGACGTTGCAGATTATGGATGTTGCTCAGAAACGTTGTAGCGGCCGCCTCGTATCGATTCTCGAAGGCGGCTATGCTCCCGCCGCTCTCGCGGCATGCGTGCGCGTTCATGTCGAGTCGCTGGCGGGCGTCTGATCCCCGAACCAATGGTCGAAGGTTTTTGAACCTTGATTTCGCCTCGGTTCGCGTCGGATTCGGCGCCCCGTCGCCAACCTGAATTAGCGGATGAGCCATGAACACCCAATATCGCCCCAAAAAAACATTCGATTGTACTTTACGGCCGCATTTTTTGCCGACAGTTCTCCATGATTTTGTCAAAATACTCGTGATTTTAATTTCCATAGCAAGACCGATATCATTTCGATCTGCCACTCATTCTATAATGCATTGAGAGGAATGTCGACAATGGACCGGCTCGTAGGCAAGATCATCGGCTATACGACGAAAAACACCGACATGTTGCTCGCACGCGGCGCTATCGACTGGACGGTCGCACGCAAGGGCGTGTTGCGCATCCTGCGCGATCTGGTGCGCGAATGGCCGTTTTACGAGACTGAAATCAAGGGTGAATTCGAGCCCTGGATCCTCGAGCGCGACACCGCCTGGCGCGCCGCAGCCGACAAGGCGCTCGAGCTCGACGACCCCGCGCTTCGCGGCGTGCGCCGCCATCTGCGCATCGTGCCGGAACAGCGCGACACGACATTGCGCGTCACCGGCGACGGCGACGCCCACGACGCCGAGATTATCAACGTCTCACTGTCGGGCGTAAGTCTGCGCGCCGACGTGCGGCCGCTGCCGGGCAGCCAAATCCTCGTCGGATCGACCCCGGCCGTCGTCGTGCGCAATTTCGCCGGCGGCGTCGCCGGCGCCTTCTGCGAGCCCCTCGAGCGCAAGAAAATATCGCCCTCCATCCGTTTGTGAGGGCGCGCCTTCGTTCTCCCGTTCAGGCGCGGTTCAGTGCGCGAACGCACAGTCGGCTGGCGCGATCGGCGTCACAACAGCCGGACCGACCGACAGGGGAGCGGACATGAGCACGAATTTCATCGACTGGACCGAAACTGCCGCAAGCTCGATGCTGGGCAAGCGCGTGCTGATCGGGCTGACACGGGTGCTGAAACAGGGCCGCGACACGCGGCAGATGGTCGGCGTCATCACGGCGGTGAGCGACAAGGGCGTCGAGATCGAACTCGAAGGCGCCGACGCCGGCAAAACCTGCAGCTTGCCCTGCGGCGCGGCCGAGATCGAACCGGCCTCTCCCGGCGACTATCTGCTGCGCGAGACGGGCGAGATTCTCGCCGATCCGGACTTCGTCGCCATCTGGACGATCGAGACCGAAGGCGCCGCGCACTGAATCTCACCGCTACTTGCGCTTTTCCACGACGCCGACGATCGGTCCCATCGGCATGAACCGGTCGTGGCGGCCGAGCGCCGGCGCATAGAGCGACGATACGGAGCCATCCAGAAACAGCGCGTCCGGACATCCGAGCCGTTCGCGGAACAGATGCGCGAAAGCATGGAAGGTCACCGGCTGGTCGGAAATCACGAATTTCACCTCATGCCCGGCGACGCCGACGCCGTTGCGGATCTTTTCCGACAGGCCGCTGTCGTGGATGTGCGGATTGATGCGCCCGGCGCCGACCAGCAGCGGCCCGGATTGTGTCGCGTAGGTCGCCTTGATCCCCGAGCGCAGGAAACGCCCCGTCTCCATGACTCCCGCGCGGCCGTCGGCGACGAAGAACACGCCATTCGGCTTCATGTGGAAATTGCCGGCGCCCGGCCGCGTGTTGGCGGGATGCTGCGTCTTGCCATCCTCGACGAACAGGCCGACCGGCGCGCGCGCGGTGTCGTACATGCCGGCGTTCATCGCGAAGGCCAGCGTCTCGCCGCGCCCGCGAAGGTCCTGCTCCAGACGCGAAAACGATCCGATGATTTCGCCCTGAGGGTCGCGCAGAAAGACGCGGATCGCCGTGCGGCGCGCATCGAAGGCGCAGAGCGTGTAGCGCGCTCCGGCGTCGTCGATGGTCCGGCAGGCCGGCTCGGCCATGGCGGAACCGGCTGTGGCGAGGCCTGCCGCGAATATCGTCAAGACAAAATTGACCGTCGCCATCGAGCCCTCCGTAAAATTACGCAAGGCGAGACGACGGGCGATTTTTGGTTGATTGCTCCGTATGTTGGCGCTTCCGGCCGGCCCGGGCCTGTGGCCGATGCGGAAAAATTTCGTCAATTTGCGCGCGATTGTCTGGTCGAACGGCAAGATTTCCCTCCGTAAAATTGCGGTCAGTCGACAAACATGTCGAAGGAGAACGAAGTTGCTGGCTTTCGAAATCTACAAGAACGGGAGAAAGATCGCGCTCGCCGGACTCGAGGACAGCGGCGCCGTCTCCCTCATGCTGACCTGGATCGGCAAGGGTCCCGGCGCTTCGCGAAAGGCGGCGCAGGGCTTCGCCATCGACGGTCTCGACCTGAGGGTCGGCGGCATCGACACTTCGGATCCTGCCGGAAAGCAGAGCATCGAATGGATCGACGACGCTGCCTTCGCACTCGGCGACGAGCTGCACATTCGGCTGGTTTCGACAGAGGCTGTCGATACGCCGATGCGCCGCGAATCGGCGGCCTCGATCATCTCGGGCGATTCGGGTGACCAGAAATTCGTCGCTTGCCCCATCTGCGGAGCCGTGCGCCACCACGCCGGCTCCCAGATCGTCGCCTGTGCGTGACGAATCCTGCGAGGTCGGGCGCTCCTGCGGAACGCCCGCGCCCTCAGCGGCTCGACACCACCATCAGCTTGCGCACTTCGCCGCTCTTGTAGGCCTGCAGAAAGGCCTGATAGTCGCGGAAGGAGACGCAGCCATTGGAGTCGCCGTTCGGCCCGAGCATGTAGGTGTGCGCGAGCAGGCCGGCGCGGCCGTAGATCGAGCCGCCGCCGATCGGCGTCAGCCGCAGCGCCTCGACGCCGTGGAACAGCGCCTCGCGCATCGACAACTGGTAGAGATGCGGCGGCGTCGCGCCATGCATGCGCACATGCACGTAGCGCGGATCGTCGAGCATCCCGCCAAGGCCCGAATGGGCCTCCAGCCGCTGGCCGCTCGGCAGGATGACCGTGCGCGCCGAAATATCGTAGATCGCCGTGTAGCGGTCGACCTGCGGCGATACGGCCTGCGGCGTGACCATCGACATGCTGCGCCGCGCGTCATTGACGACATTGGTGTCGCTCGGCGCATAGGCGAGCATAGGGCCGTTCGGTCTTTGCGCGGCGCTGCCAACGCCAAACAGTTTTTCGAAGAAACCCGGCTCCTGGACCGGCGCGGCGGACGCCACCGCGCGGCGGTTGCGGCGCCCGGCGTAGCGCTGACGCGCAGGGGCCGGCGCGACGGTCGGGGCGGCGAGTTGCTCGGGCGCGCCGGCCGCCTGCTGAACAGGCGTGGGCGCGACAGCCGGAGCCGGCTCGGCGGATCGGGCCGCCTGCTGGACCGGCGCCGGCGTGACCGGATGCGGCGCCGCGATGCGTTTGGCGTCGACCGGGAGATCGGCGGGGCGGCGCGGCGGCAGCGGCGCAGCGCCCGGCGCGGCCTCGATCGGCTCGACGACGGCGGCGATGGCCTGCGGAGCGGAAGCGGCCGTGGCGAGGGCAGGTTTTTCGGGAGGCGCCGGCGGGATCGCGGCGGCGGTCTCCTCGACCGGCTGCGGCCTGGCGTCCGCGGCGGGCGACGGCTCCAGCGCGGCGAGTTCTTGGCCGGATTCGTCGAGCTGGCCCTCGATCTTGCGGATTTCCGCTTCCGCCATGAAGGCTTCTTCGGGCGGCGGCAGATCGATCGCTGCCGACTGGCGGCGGGCGGCCCGAAGACCGGTCAGCGGCGCCGACATCGGCCGGATGGCGAGAGGCGCCGGCGGCGCCTTGACGGCGGGAACCGGAGCTTCGGTTGGTGCGGGAACGCCGACAAGGGCGGCGGTCACGAGGCAGCCGGCGAGCAGGCCGAAAGCCGTTACGATACGCGACAGATGGCGGCCCGAGCCGCCGTACGCAAATGTGGTGTGCATGACACGCCCCTACCTTAAGGAAATAAATTTCCCACAGCGGGCTTACCTTTTGGCTAACGATCCTCCTGCCGCGCGAGGATTCGCTCACCACAAGCCCCGCAGGACCCCCGTCTCCCATTGACAGGAGCTTCGCGGCTGTGCGGGGGCGCGAATAAGGCGGAAGGGCGGATTTTTGGAGAAGCGTCCGCCACAAAGCTGAATGTCGACGCAGGACGCTCGGAAACTGCTGTCGTGCAAAGATAATTTTCGGCGGCGCGCCGAGGCGCGCCTGCCGGGCCCTCTCCTCGCCGTCAGGCTGGTGCAAGCCTCGGGAACAAGACGCCAGGATTTCAGGCGACGCTCGCTCGACAGGACGGGTTTTCGTTGTATGACCTGCGGACTGATGGTTGATTATCAGCAGATTGCGCGAGGCCGACCAAGGCCGTCAGCGAACAGGAAATTGCATCGAATGATCTCGAAAACCTCATTTCCGCCGAGAATTCTCGTGATCGGCGCCGGCGCCGCAGGGCTGGCCTTCGCACTCGCCTGCGCGCATCGAGGCGTCCGCGTCGAAATCATCGACAAGCGACCGGCGAGGTCGCTGATTCAAAAAGCCACAGGCGTTGCGCAGGGCGTTTGGCGCCAGCTTGCGCCCTTCGGGATCACGGCGTCGATCATCCATGACGCCTTCCCGATGCGGCGCTTCGTCTTTCACGACGACGGCAGACTCGTGGCCGACGTTCCCGTTCCCTCGATCGACGGCCAACCGCCCGCCCATCTTTATCCGCAGGGCGAACTGGAAAAGTTCATGGAAGACTGTCTCCACCAGCGCGGCGTGACGGTAGAATATGGCGCGAGTTTCGTTTCGGTCTCGGAGGCGGACGGCGTCGCGCGCGTCCGGATCGCGCGCGAGACTGGCGGGATCGAGGAAATCGATGTCGACTGGTTGATCGGCGCCGACGGCGTTCACAGCGACGTGAGGACGCAACTGCAAATCCCCTTCGTCGGGCGGGACTATCCCGAGGATTGGTCGGTCGCGGAAATCTCCACTGCACAGTGGCCGGAACATGTTCATGCCCAACTTTTTCTCGGCTCCGACGGCGTCGGGCTGTTCCTGTCGCGGCCGACGAAGGGCATCGTCCAGGGCATTCTGAATGGCGTCGGGGCCGCGGGCGCGCTGACCACGCATTTCCCCGACGCGACACTTCACTACGAACGAAACTTCAAGGTGTCGCTGAGACGGGTCGAAACGCCACGGCGCGGCCGGACATGGCTCGTCGGCGACGCCGCTCATGCCCAATCGCCGGTCGGCGGACAGGGACTCAATCTGGCGATATGGGACGGAATAACGCTCGCGAACGCCCTTCTGGACGGCGATCTTTCCGTGGAGCGACGCCTCGCGTGGCGGGCGAGACGCGTGCTGTTCTTCACCGATTTCGATTACCGGATGCTCGCGACGCGTTCGAAGCCAGTCCGAATGCTCAGAAATCTGTATTGGGCCGGTTCGGCGCGGCGACCCTTCCTCGCGCACTGGTTCTTCAAGGTCATTTCGGGAGTCTGGTGACAGCGCTGCGCCGACGGGGCAGGCAGAGCGCCACATCTTCAAAGTCAGCCAAGCACAAAATATAGACACATTACGCAAAATATCAGTTTATTATCCATCAGAAAGCACCCGAAACAACTTAAGAAGATATTCATTTCCTATAAGACTTGTGAAAGCGCCAATAAAAACCAAAACAGGTAGCAACATTACTGCCTAATCATTATCTTCGCAACTTACATAACCAGTCGACGTAAATTTTTCAGGACATTGATCGGCAGCAGACACCATTCTGCATAAACAAGCGACGCAACAACGAAAGCAATCACACAGACAGCACTTAGCACCATGGCATGTTTCTTTGATCGAATAAACCAAGACCCAAGCGAGCAAACTCCTAAAAATATTGTCACCAGGAGTTTTTCCACATCGCGCATCTCCTGGCGTCGATCTCAGTCAGACGGCTCGACGAGACAGGTCGAACATCGCCGTTGTCGACCCGTCATCGGACCATGGCCATTCAAAACTCTCTGAATGACTGTTGTAATTCACATCCCCCCGAGGCACACATATTTGACCTCGAGATAATCGTCGATGCCATAGCGCGAGCCCTCGCGCCCCAGCCCGGAGTGCTTCACGCCGCCAAAGGGCGCGACTTCCGAGGAGATCAGCGTCTCGTTGACGCCGATCATGCCGAATTCGAGCTGCTCGGCGACGCGGAAGATCTTCGGCAGGTCGCGGCTGAAGAAGTAGGCTGCGAGGCCGAAGGGCGTCGCATTGGCGAGGCGGATCGCCTCCTCTTCTGTCCGGAATGGAATGACCGGCGCCACCGGGCCGAATGTCTCTTCGCGAAAGATCAGCGCATCGGTCGGCACATTGCCGAGCACGGTGGGTTGATAGAACGTGCCGCCCAGCGGATGGCGGGCGCCGCCGGTGAGCAGCGTCGCGCCGCGGGCCAGCGCGTCGGCGACATGACGCTCGACCTTCTGCGCCGCGGCTTCCTCCACCAGCGGGCCGACGACGACGCCGTCCTCGGCGCCGGGACCGACCTTGAGACCGGCGGCGGTCTCGGCCAGCTTGCGGCCGAAGGCTTCGGCGATGCCGGCCTGCACCAGAAAGCGGTTGGCCGAGACGCAGGTCTGGCCGCAATTGCGGTATTTGGTGGCTGCCGCGGCCTTCACGGCAGCATCGAGATCGGCGTCCTCGAAGACGATCATCGGCGCGTTGCCGCCGAGCTCCATCGAGCACTTCTGGATGTTTTCAGCCGCCTGCCGCAACAGAAGCCGCCCGATGTCGGTCGAGCCGGTGAAGGTCAGCTTGCGCACGATCGGATTGTGGGTGAGCTCGAGACCGATCGGCGCGGGGTCATGCCCTGTGACGACATTCACGAGTCCCGCCGGCACGCCGGCCTCGGCGGCGAGTTCGGCCAGCGCCAGCGCCGAGAACGGGCTCAGCTCCGAAGGCTTCACGACCATGGCGCAGCCGGCGCCCAGCGCCGCACCGACCTTGCGGGCGAACATGGCGGAGGGGAAATTCCACGGGGTGATCGCCGCCGTCACGCCGATCGGCTGTTTCATCACCAGCATGCGGCGATCGGCGCCGGAGGCCGGGAGCACGTCGCCATAGACCCGCCGGCCCTCCTCGGCGAACCAGTCGATGAACGCGGCGCCATAGGCGATCTCGCCGCGTGATTCGCCCATCGGCTTGCCCATCTCGGCGCAGATGATTCGAGCGAGGCGCTCCTGCTCCGACAGGACGAGATCGAACCAGCGACGCATGATCCGCGCCCGGTCCTTCGCCAGCATCCCGCGCCAGACCGGCAACGCCGCCTCGGCGGCGGCAATGGCCCGGCGGGTTTCGGCCGCCCCCATGTCCGGGGCATGGCCGACGACGGCGCCACTGGCCGGATCACTCACGGCGAATGTCGCGCCGCTGTCCGCATCGACCCAGTCGCCGCCAATGAAAGCCTGCTCCCGAACCAATCCCGGCGTCCTCGCGTCCATAGCGTCCTGTCCTCCGATCCCATCTGCCGGCGCGGCCGGCGTCGCCCCTCTCATATAGGATCGCGGCGCGCCGCGCGCGAATTTCGCAGCGTGTCGTAAAGGCGTGAAACCTAAGCGGCGTTTAACCATTTTCTGCGAGATGCTTTTGCGTTCACCAGATCGTCACGCATCCCGCGCGAGGATCGTCCGCGACAGCGCGCGTGGGAAAAACGGAATGTCGGACATATGTCTTCGTCGCAGCGCCCCGGTGGGCGCAGCGTCGACAGTGGCGAGGAAAGTCGTCTTCGTGCAGACCCAGGCGGAGAACGCCGGGGCGCAGGAGATCGCCCGACGACTGGCCGACGGCGCCGCAAAGCGCGGATGGGACGCGTCGCAAATCTTCTTCTACCGCCGCACTGAAAGCTTCGACGACGATCCGACGGCGTTCTTTTGCGCCGCTCGCCGCCCGACCTCGCCGCTCGGCGTCCTCGCGCTGCTCTTCACGCTGTTCCGCAAGTTCCGTGCAGACCGGCCGGACGTGGTGGTCACGCTGCAGCATTACGGCAATGTCGTCGCTGCGCCGCTCGCCCGTCTCGCCGGGGCGCGGCTGGTGATCGCCAATCAGCTGTCCGCCGCCGCCGTCGTTCCGGCGAAACTGCGTCTCGCCGACAAGATCATCGGCATTCTGGGCGGCTACGACCACATCGTCGTCAATTCGATCGACACGGAAGCGGAATATCGCGCCTATCCGGCCCGCTACAGCCGTCACATCACTCGCATCGATCATGGCTTCTTCGACAAGTCGCTCGATATAGGCAAGCACGAGGCGCGCGCCGAGCTCGCCCTGCCGCCGGACGCTCCCCTGCTCGGCTGCGCCGCGCGGCTGCATCCGCTCAAGAAACTGGACCTCGCCATCCGCCTGCTGACGCAGGACCCGGCCCGCCACCTGGCGATCGCCGGACAGGGCGCGGAGCGCGAGGCTTTGGAGGCGCTGGCGATCGAACTCGGCGTCGCCGACCGCACGCATTTTCTCGGCGAACTGGCCAGCGACCGCATGGGCGTGTTTTTCGCGGCGCTCGACTGTTTCGTCTTTCCCAGCGCCGCCGAAACCTTCGGACTCGCGCCGGTCGAAGCGGCGCAGGCGGGCGTTCCGGTCGTCGCCAACGGCCTCGAGATTTTGCGAGAGGTGCTTGCCGTCGACGGCGCGCCTTGCGCGCGCTTCGTCGATGCCGACGACATTGCCGCCTTTTCCGCCGAAGTCGATCTCGTGTTGAAGGACGACGCCTTGCGGGCGACGATGATCGAGCGCGGCCGGCGCCTCGCGCAACGCTTTCCCCTCGACGCCATGATCGACGGCTACATGGCCCTGATGCGCGAGACGGCATGACCCTGCGCCTCGAAATCGTAGTCGACGAGGGCCGACTGCTGCTCTGGCACCGGCGGCTGTGTGCGCGGATCGAAAAACTGTCTCCCGGCGCCGCCGTGCGGGTGCGTTTCGCGCCGGCGCAGGGTGCGCCCTGGCCGGGCTCCGTCACAGCATTGATGAAGCTGGAGCGTGTGCTGCTGCGTCGCCGCCGCCGCGAAACTCTGTTCGACCCGGCGACGCCTCCGCCCCCCGGTTTCGAGGGCGCGGCGGACGTCGTCGTCGACCTGACCGGCGCCGGCGCCGAGATGGCGACAGGCGTACGCATGCTGCGCCCCCGCTACGGCGGCTATTGCGGCGAACTTTCAGCAGTGGCGCTGCTGCTGCAACAGCGCCGTCCCGAACTTTCACTCGAAGACGTAGGACGGGGCGCGATCGTCGCCTCCGGCTTCGCCTCGATGGAGGCGGCGGACGGACTGACGGGCGGACTGGAATCGATCGCCTCCCGCATCGCGACGCTGATCGAGCAGGCGCTGATTTCGACGTCTCCGGTCATCACGCCCACGGCGCCCGCCCAGCCGGTCACCTGCCCCGGCGGCATAGCCGCCTTCCTGTTGCGCGATGCGGCGTTTCGAGCGGCCCGCATGATCTACCGTCTGACCTGCAATTCGCCGCATTGGCGGATCGGCTGGCGCTTCATCGATGGTCCCGGCGCGCTCGAGACCGGCAGCATGGCCGGACCGACCTGGCGCGTGCTCGCCGGCGGGGACAATTGCTTCGCCGCGGACCCGTTTCCGATCGCCCGCGGCGGCAAGCATTACATCTTTTACGAAAGCCTGGATTACGCCACAGACAAGGGTGTGATCTGCGCCCAGCAGGTCGACGCCGACGGTCCTGTCGGCACGCCGGTGCGGGTGCTCGAAGAGCCCTGGCATCTCTCCTACCCCTTCCTGATCGAAGAGGGCGGGACGCTGTACATGATCCCGGAAGCGTCCGTCAGCGGCGCGATCTCGGTCTATCGCTGCGTCGATTTTCCCGGCAAATGGGAATGCGTCGCCCGGCTGTTCGACGATGTCGAGGCCGCCGACGCCACGATTTTCCGCCACGCCGGCCGCTTCTGGATGACCAGCGTCACCCGCGAGGGCGTCGGCGGCTATTCGGATACGTTGCGCATTCATTATGCGCCGGACTTGTTCGGCCGCTGGGAGGAACATGCGCGGCGACCGGCGCTGGTCGATGCGCGATTCGCGCGGCCGGCCGGCGCTGTCGTCGAGATCGGCGGCCACCTGCTGCGGCCGGTGCAGGATTGCGCCTTCGGTTATGGCAAGCGCACGATCATAATGCGCATCGACGCCCTCGACGCCGAGCGTTTCGAGCAGACGCAGGTCGGCGTGCTCGCCCCCGGCGACCACTGGCCCGGAACCCGCCTGCACACGATCAACCGCTCGGGCCGGCTGGAATGCGTCGACGGCGCCATCATAACGCCGCGCAATCCGACACTGCGCGCCCTCGCCCATCGCGTCATCGATTCCGGCGGCGCCCGACACGATCCGGCCCCGCAGGGGGCTCTGGAGACGTCCGGCGTCGTCACGCCCTGAGTTGCGCGCGCATACGCGACACGCGTTTTCGTGACCTGCTCCTCACCCTGCCCTCTCCCCGCAAGCGGAGAGAGGGGTCTCGCGAGGGCGTGATAAACTCACCAGTGGTGATGCCCGTAGCCGCCATAGCCGCCGCGCATGCCGCCGAAACCGACCGACAGGCCGGCGCCATAACCGCCGTACCCACCACCGTAGCCGCCGTATCCACCATATCCGCCGTAGCTCGGATAATAGCTGTAGGCCGGGTAGTAGCTATACGCGGGATAGTAAGAGGTCGTGTAGGTCGGATAGGACCGGTAGACCGGATAGGCGCTGTAGACCGGCCGATAGCGGCGCACATGGTGGCGGCGCGGCGCGCAATAAGCGCGGTAATGCACGGTATCGGTCAACGACGGCGTCGAGACGAGACCGGCGCCGGCCACGCTCAGCGGACCGGCGGCGGCAGGGGCCGGCGCCAGAGCGCAGGCGATGGCGGCAAAGGCGCCAAAACTCAGGGATTTGAGGAGGATGTTCATTGTCGCGCACTCTCTCTTTACGATCGGCAGCGCTTGCGGTTGGTGACCGGCCGCACTGCCGCCGGGCCAAAGGTTAACGCGAAAGCCGCGGTTCGGGTTCAAAAAATTTGACGATTTACGCATTTTTCATGTTTTGCGCAGAAGGCAGCAGCCTCAGCAGATGCGCTTCGTCCGGCTTTTCAGCGACTTGCGTTCGAAAGCCGCGCGCCTCGAGCGGCGCCGCGACATCGGCGGAGAGCGTAAGATGCGCGATCCGCCCCAGCGACCCGCCAAGCCCGGCCGCATCCGCCAGCGCCAGAAAAATCTCAACACTCCGGCGGGAGTAATGCAGCGCCGCGACGATGTCCCCGTCCCTCAGCGCCGCGACCGCAGGCGCCGTCAGCGCCTTTGCCGCCACAGCGTCGTAGGTTTCCACCACAGCGACTCGATGCCCCTGCGCCGCGAGGCCCACTTCGAGATCGGGCTGGCGTTCGCGTCCGGCGATGTAGAGAAACCGCGCCGGCGCCGTGTAACGCGCCTTCAGAAGAGGAAGCAGCGCCTTTGCGTTTCCGGCCACGAGGTCGGGCGCAAGTCCCCTTGCCCGCGCCGCCTCGGCGGTTTTTGCGCCAACGGCGTGAAATGGAAGTGCGCGAATGGCCGCGAGATCCGCCCCGCATTCGATTCCCTTGGCGCTGGAGGCGAGGACTGCGTCGCAGGCGTCGGCGGAAATACCGACGCCGGTCGCGACGATTTCGAGCACCGGCGAGATCACCGCCTCGAAGCCGAGCGCGCGCAGTTTTTCACGCGTGCGGACGGCGTCCTCGAGGGCGCGCAGCAACAGCACGCGCGTCACGCGGTTCGCCTTCCGAGCATGGCCGAGAGAAGCGCAGATGTCATGCGCCGCACTCTGGCCCCGCCCGAACCACTTCGCAAGTTGTCGAAAGGCAGAAGAAGGGCGTCACGGCCGCGACGCGCGGCCATGACGCAACGACCAGCGGATCAGAACCTGACCTTCACTCCGCCCTGGAAGACGCGGGGATTGCCGGCATAGATGGAGCCGCCGGCGCCCGTCACCATGTCCGAATAGCCGTTCTGCACCACCGTTCCGCCGGCGTTGGAGACGCGATTTGTGACATTGTTGGCCGACGCCACCCAGGTGCGATCGAAGATGTTGCGCACTTCGAAGAAGGCCGTGAAATTCTTGATCGGCCCCCACTGCACTTCGCGATCGAAATGTGCGTTGACATTGACCAGACCGAAGCTCGGAATGGTCAGCACATTGCCGTTGTCGAGATACCAGGAGCTTTTGTAGTTGTATTCGACATAGGCGCCGAGACCCTTGAAGTCGCCGTGCGGAATGTCGTAGCCGGCGCGCGCCGTGAGTTCATGCGCCGCGACATTGGGGATGTGGTAGCCGGCCCGGTTGAAATAGGCCAGCGTCGCGCCCGCGCCGGTCGTTCCCAGAGCCTCGCTGTAGCTGGTGAACATCTGGTTGTTGTACGAGTAATTGGCGAGCAGCCGCGCGCCGTCGAACGGCCGGTAGTCGATCAGGGCCTCGATGCCACGATGCACCGAACCCGGCGCATTGTAGGTATATCCCTGCAAGCCCGTGCCCGGCGTCTGGGTGAGCTGCTCGTTCTGATACCATTCGTGGAAGGCGGCGACACTGAGCTTCACCCTGTCGGTCAGCGCATAATCGAAGCCTATGTCGAAGCCGGTGTTGCGCTGGGTCTTCAGCGCGGAATTGTCGCCGTTGACGCCGAATTGATTGACGAACAGCTGCCCCGGATTGGGCGTGCCATAGCCCGAAGACGCACGGAAATGCGTCAGCAGCTCTGGCAGGACGCGCCATGTGACCGACGCCTCCGGCGCAAAGTTCCAGTAGGTGTGATTCACATTGACCGGGAAGGCGTTGTAGCCGGTCGGCGCGCCGCTTGCCGCCGCATAGCCGAAGGTCTCGTTGTAACCGGCGATCCTGGTCATTTCAGCGGCGAGGCCGACGACGCCGGTCACGGTCGGCGACAGCGCCACTTCCTCGCGGAAGCGCGCGCCGAGATTCTGCATCATGGCGTTCTGCTTGCCGGTGGTCGCGCCCGAGGCGCCGTCGCCGATCGGCAGGACCGTCGTGGTGTAGCTGACGTAGCGGGTGCGGTTGAAATAGAGGCCGGCGAAATGAGTGACGTCATGGCCGGCGATCTGGCCATGACGGGTGATGTCGGTCGTGGCGTTGACAGCCGGCTCGTCCTGCAGCGCCGAAGTGGAGCCAGTCGGCTGGATGATGTTCTTGTCGTCGTAGAGCACCTGCGTGCGCCACTTCGTATCCTTGTCGAAATCGTGCTCCCAGCGCAGGCCGAACACTTCGCGGCGATCGTTGCGATGCGAGCCGGCGAGGTCCGAGGTGCTCTGCGTCGTCGCGCCGGCCGCGCCATTGTTGAACAGGGAAAGCTGGCCGCACCAGGCGCGACTGACCGCTCCGCCGAAAGTCCCGGCGCCGAGATTGGGCACGAGCGCGCAGCCGCGCTGATAGGGGTTGAGGTAGAACTGGCCCAGCGACAGGCGCTGCGACAGATCACCGAACAACTCGTTGTGGATGCCCTTGAAAATCAGCTTGTCGTCGGGCGTGACCTGCCAGCGCGCGGTCATGTTGACTGTCTGCGTGTTGTAGTCGCTGTGCTGCGTCCAGCCATCGGCGCGCACGTCGCTGGAAAACACGGCAATGTCGAAATTGCCGTATTTCTTGCCGATGGCGGCAAAGTGATTGAGATAGCCGTAGCTGCCATATTCGGCGCCGACCTCCGCGCCGTCGATCTCGGCGCCGGTGCGCGTGCGGAAATTGATGGCGCCGCCATTGGCGAAATTGCCGAACAGCGCCGAGGACGGGCCGCGATAGACGTCGACGCCCGAATAGGCATGCGGATCGGTGAGATCGGTGCGCGACAGGCCGTCGGGCTGGGTGACCGAGAAGCCGTCTTCCAGCAGCTGGATATTGCGCACGCCGAAGCCGTTACGCGCCGAAGAGCCACGAATCGACACCACGATGTCGCGCGGGCCGTTGCCCTGCTTGAACGACGTGCCGGGGCTGTATTGCAGAAGGTCGCTGACCGTGGTCAGCGGCGCGGTCTTGAAATCCTTTGCCTCGATGGAGGTGAAGGTCTGGCCGGTGGGCTCGCGATAGACCGGCAGCTGCTTCTTCTCGGGAGAGAAGCCGGGAGCCGCGGGCGCCGGCGCGACGATCCGAGCGGGCGCGGGCGCAGCGACCCGCACGGGGGCCGGGGCCGGCCGCCGCGCGGTGACCGCGCGCGGCTTGGCGCGGCCGGCGCCGACATCGATGGTGGGGAGGCTTTGCTGGGCGAAAGCGTCGCTCGCCGTCAGCAAGGCGGCAGCGGAGGCGCACAGGCGCAGAGCATTGCGGAACATGGGAAAACCTTTTCTGGCGCATGTGCGCGAGGGTCGATGCCCCAGCGGCGCGAGATCAGCGCGCGGCTGGCGATCGTCGAAAGACGGGGGTGTCATTCGCCTCCGGGATGGGAGGCGGGTCGGCGCTTTCAGCCGATGCGCGGCGGCGCGCGCGCCTGCGCGGCGGCGCCGATTCGACGCTGCGCCGGAATGCCGCCCTGGATCGACTGCGCGACCTTCGAGGGGGGCGTCTCGATGCGCCGCCAACTGCCCGCGTCCGGTTCGATGCCTGCGACAGAGGCCGCACAGCTCCAGCAGGTCTGGCAATCATGCGTCGCCCCGCCCGATCCGGGCGCGGAAGTCTCCGTCCTGTCGCAGTGGACCGCATCCGGGCGATCGAGTGCGCGCGCAGGCGCGCTGGCGACGGCCTGAACGACCAGAGCCAGAACGATGAGCAGAGTGCGGAACAGCGAAAGACGCATTCGACGAATGGACCGGTGAGCGGAATGTCGACCCTAGTCGACGAAACCGCTCCGGCATAGGCATGTTGCGGCAAAGATACGAGATTTTGTCGAACTGTGCCGAAATCGTCACAGCCTGCCGGCTGGCGCCCTGCCCTGCGAATGCGCTTTCTGTTTCATCGCCGCGGGCTTAAACTGTGCGCCATGTACACTGCCATCACCCGCGACATCCGCGTCACAGCGCAGCCCGATTTTCTGCCGGACCGTTCCGATCCGGACGAAGGGCGCTATTTCTGGTCCTACACGATCGAGATCGCCAATCTTGGCCGTGTGCCTGTTCAATTGCTGTCACGTCACTGGGTCATCATCGACGCGATGGGGCGCAAGGAGGAAGTGCGCGGGCCGGGCGTCGTCGGCGAACAGCCGACACTCGAGCCGGGCGAGAGCTTCCGCTACGCCTCCGGTTGCCCGCTGGCCTCTCCTTCGGGCATGATGCAGGGCAGCTACCGCATGGTGACGGCGGAAGGGGAAACCTTCGATGTCGAAATCCCGGCCTTCTCGCTGGACAGTCCGCTGTCACGCCCGACATTGAACTGATGGCTCCAATGGACCGGCTCGAGACAGCTATCGACCTGACCGCGAAGCTCGTGTCCTTCGACACCGAGAGTTCGAAGCCCAATCTGCAACTGATCGATTTCGTCGAGGAGCATCTGCGCGCGCGCGGCGTCACCTTCACCCGCGCGCCCAACGCCATTGGCGACAAGGCGGCGATCTTCGCCACCATCGGCCCGCAGATCGAGGGCGGCGTGCTGCTCTCCGGCCACACCGACGTGGTGCCCGTCACCGGACAGGCCTGGAGCGCCGACCCGTTCACGCTGCGCCGCGACGGCGGCCGGCTGTACGGCCGCGGGGCCGTCGACATGAAAGGCTTCGGCGCCGTCTGCCTCGCCATGATCGAGGAGTTTCAGGCTGCGCCGCTGAAAAAGCCGATCCATTTTCTGCTCAGCTACGACGAGGAGACCACCTGTCTCGGCCCGCTCGACGTCATCGCGAGGCTCGGGGTCGATCTTCCACGGCCGGCGGCGGTCGTCGTCGGCGAGCCGACCTCCATGCAGGTCGCCGACGCCCACAAGAGCGTCAACACCCACACGACCCGCGTCACCGGCTACGAAATCCATTCCGCCAATCTGCATCGCGGACTTTCGGCCGTGCACACCGCCTGCAAGCTGGTGGCGCATCTCGAGAGCATCGGCGCCGATTTGCAGGCGCTCGGCGACCCTTCAGGCCGCTTCGATCCGCCGTTCTCGAGCGTGCATGTCGGGCTGATCTCAGGCGGCACGGCGCGCAACATTGTCGCCAAGGATTGCGAATTCCATTGGGAGTTTCGCGGCCTGCCGGGTGCAGAACCAGATTACGCCAGCCGGCGCCTGCAGGTCTATTCGGACGCACTGATGGCCGCCGCCTTCGGGCCATTCCCGCAGGCCGGCATCGTCACGGAAACGGACGTCGCCGTTCCGGGCCTTTCGCCGCAGCCGGGCTCGGCGGCGGAGACGCTGGCGCTGCGCCTTGCAAAAACCAACCGCACCATCGCCGTGCCCTATGGCACCGAGGCGGGACAGTTCCAGAAAGCCGGCCTGCCGGCGGTGGTCTGCGGTCCGGGGCGCATCGATCAGGCCCATCAGCCCGACGAATACATCGAGATTTCCGAACTCGCCGCCTGCGTCGCCTTCATGCGCGGGCTGGCGCAGGAACTGTCGGCGTAGCGCACGACCGTTGGAGCCGCTACTCCGCCGCGTCCCGCAGTTCCTCGCCCGTCGCCGCCAGCGCCTCCGCAAGATCGGCGGCGACCATGTCGAGATGGGCGCGCACTTCGTCGAATCGCGGATTCCTTTCCAGCGTCTGCTCGTTCATGTAGAGCGAACGCGAGGTTTCGATCTGCACGGCGTGCCAGCCCTGCCCCGGGCGGCCGTAATGCTCGGTGATGTAGCCTCCGGCATAGGGGCGGTTACGCTGCACGGCGTAGCCGAAGCCCTTCAGCCGCCGCTCGATCACCTCGACGATCCCCGGCGCGGCGCTGGCGCCGAAACGGTCGCCGATGACGAAATCCAGCGCCCGGCGTTCGCCGCCGCGCGTTTCCTTCGCCGAGGCGGCGGGCATGGAGTGGCAGTCGATCAGCACCGCCGCGCCGAAGCGGGCGGCGGCCGCCTCCATGAGGGTCCGCAAGGCGGCGTGATAGGGGACATACAGCGTCTCGACCCGGAGCACGCCCTCGGCCAACGCCAGCGGCTCGCGATAGATCGCCCGCGCATCGGACACGACGCGCGGAATCGTGCCGAGGCCGGCGGCGACCCGCAGCGAGCGGGTGTTGGCGAAGCCGGGCAGCGGCTCGGAAAACACCTTCGGATCGAATTCCCAAGGCTCGCGGTTGAGATCGAGAAAAGCGCGGGGAAACCGCGCCCGCAACAGCGGCGCCCCGACTTTCGCAGCGCCGGAGAACAGGTCGTCGACATAGGCGTCTTCGGAGCGGCGCAGCGTCAGCGGGTCGAGCCGCGACGCTTCCAGAAACCGCGCCGGATAGACGTTGCCGGAATGGGGGGAGGAGAACACCAGCGGCGAACCGCCGGCCGGCGCACCGAAAATCTCGAAGGGCGGCGACAGCTCCGGATCGAGCCCGCCGACGCCGCCGACAATTTCGTCATGCGGCGCGTCTGTCATCCTCGAGGGCTTTCCGGTCTGCGTGCGAACATCGTCCTATCTTGCCCGCTTTCAGGATTTTCTCCAAGCGCCGGCGCGTGAAATTCAGTATGCTTCGGAACACGCGTATCTTTTCACGCGATTTTTACGAAGCCGGCGCCAAATGGGCAAAACGATGCGAGGAACACCATGAACGACCGGCCCAACGCCAAAATCCTGCTTGCCGAAGACGACAACGACATGCGCCGTTTTCTGGTCAAGGCGTTGCAACAAGCCGGCTTTTCGGTTGCCTCCTTCGACAACGGCCTGTCCGCGTACGATCAGTTGCGGGTCGAGCCGTTCGAATTGCTGCTGACCGACATCGTCATGCCGGAGATGGACGGCATCGAACTCGCCCGCCGGGCGACCGAACTCGATCCGGACATCAAGGTGATGTTCATCACCGGCTTTGCGGCGGTGGCGCTCAATCCCGACAGCCAAGCCCCGCGGCAGGCGAAAATCCTGTCGAAGCCCTTCCATCTGCGTGATCTCGTGACCGAAGTGCAGCGCCTGCTGGCGGCGTGATCGCGGCGCGCAGCGCCGTCACGCCCGCCCCAGCTTTTCCTTCGCCGAAAACACGCCGACCTTGATCATCGCAACCAGCCAGCGCAGCTTTCCGCTGCGCCCGACGATGCTTGCGAAAGCGCCCGGGCCGAATGCCTGTTCCGCCCAGATCACCGGATCGCAACTGTCGCGCTGCGCGACGATCAGACCGTCGCGAAACTCGAATGTCGAGACGATGTGATTCTCGACGCGATGCCGGCCGAAGCCCGGCGCATCCATGAAATAGAACGAGACCGTTCGCGCGAGCCCGGCCTGATCGTCGGCGAGGGCCGAATCGACCCGCGTCTCGATCTCGCTGCCGGTGGACGGACTGCAGATATAGCGCCACATCGCCGCGATCCCCACTCGGCTTTTCCAGCGGAAGGCGATGTCCCGGAAGGTCGCGTCCGGCGCATAGAATCGAGCGGCGCCGGCGGCGTCGTGGGCGCCGATGCAGCCGTAGAGGTCGCGGATGAGGCGGGCGTTCGGGTGGTCAGGGCCGTCGGACATGCAGCGAGTCCCTCCATGAAATCGGCCGGCAAGCTGGACCCGCGCGCAAGATATTTCAAGTCCGGGCCTTCGCGCCGCTTGCCCCGCGCCCCTGCCCGCGTTAAAAGCGCCGCCAAATCGTTCCATCGACCGACTGCCCCGCGCCGCGAGGCGCTGCGGGGCTGGTTGCGTTCATAAGACAAGGGGCTGCGCCGATGAAAAAAGACATCCATCCCGATTATCACAGCATCAAGGTCGTGATGACCGATGGCACCGAATATCTGACCCGCTCGACCTGGGGCAACGACGGGGACACGATGAACCTCGACATCGACCCCACGACCCATCCGGCGTGGACCGGCGGCTCGCAGCAGCTGCTCGACCGCGGTGGCCGCCTGTCGCGCTTCAACTCCCGCTTCGGCAACATGTCCTTCGGAAAGAAGTGACGGGTTCACCCGGCAAAATGAAAAAACCCCGGCGCGCCGGGGTTTTTTATTGCGCCGAGCCCTGAGGTCTCAACGGAACCGGAACCAGCGTCGTTGGGCCGGCGCCGCCGGCTTCAGCGGCTCCGCGGCCGACGGCTGCGGCTTCTCCGCTTCGACAGTCATCCATTCCGCCTTCTTTTTCATCACGGCGAAATCGGCCCCGAACGCCCGCTCGAATTTCGACCCAAGATCCGAGGCCTTCGCCTTGACGATGGGTGCGGCCGGGACGGCGGCCATCGACAGCGCTGCAGCGAGAACGCCATATTCGATCGCGGTCGCGCCCCGCGCGTCGCGCCGCAAACGGCGCGCCAACAAATTGGCTTTCGCGAGTGATTTCAGAAACATCATGTTTCTCTCCCGGATCGATGCGTAAAAATTGCCATGGAATTTGCACAAATCTTCTGAGACCGATCGGTAAAATTGTTCGCGTCTTGCGGAATTTCCGGGAAAGAATTTCTGAACCTTACCAATTCTTCAAGCCGCCGGCCCAGGCGCGAACGTGACGCGACGAAATATTCAGACGACGGGCGCCGCGCCGCCCCAGATGGGAGACCGGTCGCCTTCGAAAGGCTTCAGATTTAGGCAGTATCTCGCGACGAGCCGACCCTCGCGCTCGACGATCACATGCTTGATCGAATGGACGATGTATCGTCGCGGCGCCTCCGGGGATCCAATCCGGTCACGGTCGAACGACCTCGGCCAACCTTCGTCATCGAACCGGTCGCCAACAGAGACGGCCGGAAACGGGCTCGAAGAACACAGAACGGCAACGGGCCGATGTTCTCCCGAAATATCGCAGAGCTCCAGGCGATATTCGATCGGTTTCATGGAAAGGATTCCCTGTCTTCCGGCAGCGCGGAGTCGCCAGCCGCCGTCGGGATCGGCTCGAAAAAACGCAGGGCGCTGTCAGCCCGACCCCGGACCGACAACGCCCCGTTGGCGCAAGGAAGGGCGGCCCCGCCCGTTCAATGCGCGAAGGCGTTCTTCAACATCTCGAGCTGCGCTTCCACCGGGCTCGGCGCCGGCGCAGGCGTGGCCTTGGGCTGCACGGAATAGATGAGCTGGTCGAGGTGAATGATCCGCGCCTGCAGCCGCACCGAATGAATGGCGAGATCACGCAGGCGCTGCGGCAGACGCTCGAACATTTCGGGGGCGGCGGCCAGATCCTGCTGATGCAGCTTGACGCGGTGGCGGTCGCTGGCGGCCTGAGTTTTGGTGAGTTCGCCCTGATTGACGGCCCGCTGCAACAGCAGCCACGAGGCGATCTGCATCAGCCGCGTGGTGAGGCGCATGCTTTCGGCGGCATAGGCCAGCGCTTCCGAGCGCGGCAGAGCCTTCGCCTCGTCGCGTCCGGCGCCATCGAGATAGGCCGCGGCCTCTTCGACGAGGCCCATGCCCTCGCGGAACATCGCGCCAAAGGCTTCCGAACCGGCAAGCCTCTCGAGAAAGGACACAGGTTGCGGCGTATGATCGTGGATATCGGTAACTCGCGCCATGTCACGCTCACGCTGGGCTGCGGCGAGATCATTCCCGCCTGCTCGAACTGGCGTCAATCTAGCGCAATCCCCGCCCCCGCGCGCCCTTAGTCGTTATTTAACCTTAATTCGCGGCCGGCGCGCCAGCGAAAAAAGAGCCGCTGATGAGGCGGCTCCAAGCTTTCTTGACAGGGAGGCATCAAGGATGAGTGGAGAAGAAGCCACCCATGTTCCGAGGGGGAACATGGAAAACAATGCGCCCGATCCGTTAAGGAATGGTTAACGACGCCGCCCTTGCGCCTGATTTTTCACGCACGAAAGCCTTCGCCCCGGCGAGGGGCGAATGAAAATGCGCAGATGGTGGAAGGGTCAGCCGAGGCTCATGGTCACGCGCGGCAAGGCGGATTTTCCGGACAGATCGATTTTCGGCGGCCCGAACAGGGCGAGCCCGACGACGACCAGCAGACTGGCCCGCAGCAACTGACCCCGCGAAGGGGGCGGCGGCGTGCGACGATCGGAGGCGATCGGGGCGATGGGCGCAGCGCGAAAAGCGCGGTCGCGTCGCGGGGCGGGCGGGCGCCCCGACGGGGGCTGAACTGTCGACAAAGCGTCGCAACTCCGGATCGTTACAAGTTTCGAGGAGTTTAGCGACGAGGCATTACCTTGCGATTAACCGCACTGGCCTCGGGCTGGACAGGGAGCGGCGCCGCAAACTGTGGACGGGGCGCCGGAGCCTGTAGACGAAGGGGAACGAATCCAGCAACCTGCGAAAGGGGCGTCGATTCGTCGCAATTCTTTCGACGGCGCCTCCCCCGGATGCGGCCGGGTTTCGCCGCGTCCGGCATCACCTGACACAGGGTCGCCCCATGCAGATCGCAACGGAAAATGAAACCGAACGGACCGAGCATCCGGTCGATGTCGTCGAGCAACTGGCGGCGATCAACGACTGGAGCTTCGATCGCGGCGACGTGGATGAAATCTCCATTTCGGTGTCCGGCAGCTGGGCCGAATACCAGATCGCCTTCACCTGGCTTCCCGATCTCGAAACCCTGCACATCTCCTGCGCCTTCGATCTCAAGGCGCCCGAGCGCCGCCGCGCCGAAGTGATGGCGCTGGTGACCGCCATCAACGAGCAGCAATGGGTCGGCCATTTCGATTTCTGGCCGACGGAAGGCGTGGTGATGCATCGCCACGGCCTGCTCCTGTCCGGCGGCGCCCTGCCCTCCGCGTCGCAATGCGCGGCGCTGGTCGAAAATGCGCTGCGCGCCTGCGAGCGCCATTACCAATCGTTCCAGTTCGTGCTGTGGGCCGGCAAGAATGCCCGCGAAGCGCTGGAAACCGCCAATTTCGAGACGCGGGGCACGGCGTGAGCGGCCAACTCGCCGGGGTGTCGCTGGCTCTGGTCGGCGCCGGTAAGATGGGGCTCGCCATGCTCGAAGGCTGGGCCGCGCGCGGCCTCGCCGGACCGAAGGCGCTGATCGCCGAGCCGACCCCCTCCCCGCAGCTCGCGGCCTTGTGCGCCGCGAGCTGTTATTCGCTGGTCGCAGATCCCGCCGGCGCGGCGCCGGCGGATGTCCTCGTTCTCGCGGTGAAGCCGCAGATGCTGGACGCCGCCGCGCCAGCATTGCAGGGCCTCGTCGGGCCGCAGACCCTCGTCGTCTCCATTCTCGCCGGCAAGAGCGTCGCGAATCTGGCCGCCCGCCTGCCCGGCACCCGCGCCATCGTGCGCGCCATGCCCAACACGCCGGCCGCGATCGGCCGCGGCGTCACCGGCGCTTTCGCCAACGCCGCCGTCGCCCCCTCGCAGCGGGCACTGGCGGATGCGCTGCTGGGCGCCGTCGGCGGCGTCGAATGGGTGGAGGACGAAGCGCTGATCGACGCCGTGACCGCCGTCTCCGGCTCCGGCCCCGCCTATGTGTTTCACCTCGTCGAGGCTCTGGCCGCGGCAGGGGCGCAGGCGGGTCTGCCCCCCGACCTCGCCACGCGCCTCGCCCGCGCCACGGTGGAAGGCGCGGGGGAGCTGCTGTACCGCAATCCCGCTCTGGGCGCCGAGACGTTGCGCCAGAACGTCACATCGCCCGGCGGCACGACCGCCGCAGCCCTCGCCGTGTTGATGGGCGCCGACGGGCTCGGCCCGCTGATGGAAAAAGCCGTCGCCGCCGCCAAACGGCGCGCGGGAGAACTCGCCGGGTGAGACGCGGCGCAGCGGCGGGCCCTCTCATGCAGGACCTTGGCGCAGCGGCCGGCGCGGCCTAGATAACTGGCCACGGCGACAAGGAGGAACTGACATGACTGTCGACGCCCAATCCACGGGACATGAGGCCCCGCGTTCCGAAAAGCCCAGGGGCGGAACCCGCGACGCGATCATCGACGCGACGATGCGATTGGCGATGCACAAGCGGTTCGAGGATGTCGCCATCGCCGACATCGCGGCCGACGCCGGCGTCAGCCTCGCAGACTTCCGCGACGCTTTCCCCTCCAAGGGCGCTGTGATCGGCGGTTTCTCGCGCCGCATAGATCGGGCCGTGCTCGATCAATGCGCGATCGCCCATCTCGACGATCCGGCGCGCGAGCGCCTGTTCGGCGTGCTGCGCCGACGGCTCGAAGCGCTGGAGCCGCATCGCGAGGCGCTGGCCAGCATCGCCAAATGGGCGGCGCGCGATCTGCTCGCCGCCTCGGCGCTCAACCGCGAGACCGTCAATTCCATGCGCTTCATGCTGGAGGCGGCGGACATCGACAATGACGGGACCGCCGGAGCGATCAAGCTGCAAGGTCTCGCCTTCGTCTGGAGCCGCGTGCTCGAATCGTGGTTCGAGACCGGTGACATGACTGCGGCGCTGGACAAGCTCGACCGTCTTCTCGACCGCGGCGCCTTTTATGTGGATCGTGCGGAAGACATCGCCCGCATGACCGCGCCGCTGCACTGGCTGGCCGACGGACTGATGAGCGTCATCCGCCCGCACGCCCGCAAGGAGCGGCACGCCGAGGACGACCACTGGCCGCATGCAGGTGCGTGATTTTCTGACTGATCGGAACTCGCGTCGGCCGATAGGATACGGCTGACGCGAGCGCTATTCAGGGACCGCACGGAGTCGGCGCATTCTCGGGCACATCTCGATTTTCGGCTATCCATATCGCTCGCCCGCCAAAATATGCCAGACGTTCCTCGGTGCTAAGTGCTTTCAGAGCGGCGTCGTCGAGTTCGCCGCCCTGAGCCCCCAAATCAAAAAAATTCATTTGCGTTCTCCTCAAGTTGTAGAGAAGCAACCATGACACATACCCTGGAAAATTTATAAAGCTAATTTTTCCAACGGCTTGCCGCAGCATCATCCGCGGCCTTCGCCTCGACCCAGTCCCCTGCCCCGCCGCTCGCGAGATGCTCCTTCTTCCAGAAGGGCGCGCGGGTCTTCAGGTAATCCATCAGGAATTCCGCGGCGGCGAAGGCTTCGCTGCGATGGCTCGCGGCGGCAGTCACCAGCACGATCTTCTCGCCCGGCCGGATCAGGCCGTGGCGATGAATGATGGTGAGCCCCTTCAGCGGCCAGCGGGCGAGCGCCTCCGCCGCGACGCGGGCGATCTCCTCTTCCGCCATGCCGGGATAATGTTCGAGCTCCAGCGCCGCGAGGGCGCCGGCCTCGTCGCGGCACAGGCCCGTGAAGGTCACCACCGCGCCGATGTCGCGCCGGCCCGCTGTCAGCGCCGCCTCTTCAGCGGCGGCGTCGAAGCTTTCGGCCTGCACGCGGATGATGGGCGGCGCCAATGTCACCCCCCGGTCATCGGCGGGAAGAACGCCACTTCCCGCGCCCCGGCCAGCGGCGCATCGGGCCGCGCATGGGTCTTGTCGAGCGCGGCGCGCACCAGCGCCGGATTTTCGAAGGCGGTCGCATAGCCCTCGCCTCGGGCGGCGAGCCATTGCGCGAGATCGCGCACAGTCACGACCTGCGCAGGCGGCGCGATCTCTTCTTCCGCAAGGCCGATGCGCTCCCGCACCCAGGCGAAATACACGGCTCTCATTCGTCGTCGCCGAAATGCGCCCAGCCGGCGCGCATGTAATCGATGCCGGTCCAGAGCGTGAGCACCGCCGCGATCCAGAGCAGCGCGGCGCCGATCTCGATCGAGGGCGGCACCACCGCCTGCCCGGCCGGCCCGGCGATGAAGAAGCCCAGCGCAAACATCTGCGCCGTGGTTTTCCATTTGGCGATCAGGCTGACGGGCATCCGAACTTTCCATTCCGCGAGATATTCGCGCAGGCCGGACACCAGAAACTCGCGGCACATGATGATGATCGCCGCCCACACCGTATGATAGGCGGCGAGCGACTGATTGGCGGTGACGGCCAGAAGCGTCGTGACCACCAGAAGCTTGTCGGCGACGGGATCGAGCATCTGCCCCAGCGGCGACTGCTGCTTCCAGATGCGAGCGAGATAGCCGTCGAAGAAATCGGTGATGCAGGCGGCGGTGTAGACGCCCAGTGCCGACCAGCGCATCCAGTCCTCGCTGGGAGGCAACAACAGCCAAGCCACCACCGGGACGGCGACGAGCCGTCCGTAGGTGAGCAAATTGGGCAGAGCCAGCGTATGGCGCCGCCGACGGTTCGGGACGGCCGTTTCGGTCATGGGTCAAGGGAATATGCCGGACGGGGGACTTGTCAATAGACACGCCGAGAAAGGCGCCCGTTCCTTGGCCAGCGGAGACGGCCATTTTCAGAGCCGCCGCGCCAGCACGATGCGGTTGCTGTTGGTGCCGCGGGCGTTGTTGGAGACACCCCAGCAATGGCTGGTCTTGGTGAAGCTCTGGGCGTTGACCAGAACGAACAGCGGCTCGAAAGGCAGTCCTTCCAGCGCCTTCCACACGAGACGCTCCAGCAGCACGCCGCCGTTGCGCACTTCGCCCACTTCGAAGGCGACATGGCCGCCGGCGCGCAGCACCCGCGCAAGATCGACCAGCGCGTCGCGCACCATGGCGCTCCAGTCCTTTTCGCTGCGATGGCGGGAAATCGCCACCTCCTCCGCATCGACGCCGGCGAACCAGCTGCGCAGCCAGTTGTCGCCGCGGTAATCGACCACGTCGAGAAAGGGTGGCGAGGTCACCGCCAGCGCGACACTGCCGTCCGCGACATGGGCGAGACGCGACGCGGGGCCGACGGCGAGCAGCGGGGCGGGATGCGGTCCCGGCGCGCCGTCCTTCAGCAGGCTCTTCGATTTCTTGAGAATCAGCGCCGGCACGTCGCGCGGCGACGGCGTCTGGCCGCGCCGCTGGTTGATGACGGCCTGCGCCGCCAGCGACGCCGCCTGATTGGGCGGCAGCGTATAGACCGAGAAAAACCCCGGCGAATGGCCGGTCAGCCGGTTGAGCGCGACGAGGCGGATCCAGTCGTCGACGGGGTCTGGCGGCGCGCCCGGCGGCGCCCGGGCGATCAGGCTGCGGCGCAGCGCGCAGATCTGCCGAAGCGTGTCGGGATGATAGAAGGTGAGCAGATCCTCGCGATCGATCTCGCCACGCCAGTCGATGGCGCGCAGCCGCGCTTCGATGTCGGCCATCGTCGGCGGCGCGAGGCGCGGGCGTGTCAGCATCACCGACAGCGGATTGATGTCGGAGCCCACCGGCCGCCGCCCCATCAACGCCGCCTGCAATGGCGTGGTGCCGCGGCCCATGAACGGGTCGCACACCGCCTCTCCCGGCGCCGTGAGCCTGGAGATGAAGAATTCGGGAAGCTGCGGCTTGAAACAGGCGCGGTAGCTGATCTCGTGCAGCGCATGAGCCTGCCGCTGCCCGGCGGTCCAGAATTCATTGACGCAAGAGGGGACGCCGTCCTCGTCGATGCGCCGCGTCGACGCGCCGAACCGATCGAAGGCGAGAATCTCCTGCAAGAAGGCGTCGGGCGCCGGTCGGGCGACTTGCCCGGAAAGTTGCAAAGAGAACTGTTCGAAGTCGGGCGTCATCCCGCGCTTGTGGCTTTGGCGTCGCCAAAACGCAAGATCAGCGCCCGGAGTTCCGGCTCCAGCACGAGGGTCGCCGCCTCGGCGTAGGGAAGCCAGCGCGTCACGCGCTGCTCTTTCTCCGGCCATGTCTTGCGCTGCTTCATCACGCGCATCGGAAAGACATCGACGCGGCAATGGATGGCGGCGCCGCTCTTGAGGCGCTTCACGTAATGAAACGAGCCGATCTTCGATTTCTCGATCTTGCCGATCAGCCCCGCCTCCTGCAGCGCCTCCAGCGCTGCGGTCGCATGCGGCTTGCGACCTTTCATCGGCCAGCCCTTGGGGATCACCCAGCGCCGCGTGTCGCGCGAACTCGCAACCAGAACGTCGAGTCCGTCCTCGCTGAGGCGCCAGGGCAGCGCCGCATATTGGCGGCGCGGCTCGCCACTTTCGCTTTTCTGGGTAATCGCCGGAAGCTTCATCGCCACGACGATCTTTTCACTGGAAACCGATCGACCATGGCTTGCCTCCGCCGACGTATTGTCATGAAAATGTCACAATACGTCCCGGCGTCTTAGCCGCCGCGCGACCGGCCTGTAAAGTCGCAATTTCAGACCCACCCGTCGATTGCGGGTTCATTGCGGGCTGACCCATGTCTCCGACGGCTTGCTGTCCGCCTTGGCCTCGCTCTTTGGCGCCTTGGTCACGCCCGTCGGCGTCGGATCTGCGGCGCTGGACGGCCGCTGGCGCCGCGCCTGATCGAGCAGCGCCTTCAGCCGGTCGCGCGTCCAGGACGGCAGGAACGACGCGCGCCGCACCGGCGTGAAGTCCTTGTCGTGATAGACGAGCGCGCCATCGGGTTGCATCAGCACGTCGCCTTCCTTCAAGGTCGGATCGGTGCGGGAGATGCGCACGAAGAACGCCTCGGATGTTTCCGGTCGATTGCAGGTGCAGGCGGCGACGCGCTTGTCGCGAAAGCTGAAAGCGGTCGGCAGCCGCGAATATTTCTCGCCTTTGGCGTTGCGGGCGTCCTCGATCGCATAGCCGCTGTAGAACTCGACCGCCGCCGACGGACAGGCGTATTCACATGACTGCTGGCGCGCTCCGCCCGACTGCCGCGGGGCGGGAAAGAAATAGCCGTCGCAGGCGCGCACGCAAAAGCCCGCGCCGCCGGGGCTGAACGAGCCACCGCCGCCGTCGCCGACCCGCAGGCTGGCGCGCACGCGCGGCGGCGCCTTGCGGGGCGAGACCCTGCGCTCCGTCCGGCGCTGCTCCCGCGGCGCGGTCGGCGCTGGATGAGCGGCTTCGCCACCGCCGAACAGGAAGTCGAAGATGTTCTGCGCGCGACTTTCCTGCGCCGGAACGCTCGCAGCGAAGACGAGCACGGCTAGCACCAGCAATGACCGACGAACCGGCATGACGCTCTTTCCCCTTCGCGAGGTCGACCTCTCCCCGCGTAGATGGCGACCCCGGCAGGATTCGAACCTGCGACCCACTGCTTCGAAGGCAGTTGCTCTATCCAGCTGAGCTACGGAGCCGGCCCACAATCATTAATCCACACGCGCCGCCCATGCCAGAGCTATCGGCCGCCGCCGCGCCTCGTCCACAGCCCTGCCCCAGCCTGCGCCGTTTCACGATCCGTTGGCGAATTCGGTTTACAGATGGCCCGGCGGCGCCGCTCGGCGAGCCGGGATCGACATCGGGGGCGCGGCGACGGCCGCGCAGCAGGCGGTTTTCTCGACATTGACAGCGCACCCGTTCCAGATCGAACTTCATCAAAGCTTCGAGGCAGTCGAGTCGCCCTGGGCCCAACTCGAGAGCGAGGGCGTCTCGACCCCGTTCCAGCATCGCGTCTGGATGCGGCCAGTTTACGCCATTCTGGCGCCGGCCGTCGGGGCCGAGCCACGGATTCTGCTCGTACGTGACGCCGCCGGCGCGCCTGTGATGCTGGCGCCGCTTTGCCTGCGCCGGCGCCTCGGCGTTCCCGTCGTCGAATTCGCCGATTTCGGGGTGTGCGACTACAACGCGCCGCTGATCGCCCGCCACTTCGCGCCGACCGCCGAACAGTGGCGGACGCTGTGGGCGACGGCGCGTAAGGCGCTGGGCGAAGCGCCGCTGCTGCGGCTGGCGCGAACGCCCGACCGCATCGGCGCCCTGCCCAATCCCTTCATGCTCGACGCGGCGATCCGCCCCTCCCCGACCGGCAGTTGGGGAATCGCTTTGCCCAGCAGCCTCGCCGCTCTCGAAGCCGCGCTGCCGAGCGCGAAATTTCGCAGCAATATCGTGCGCGCGCGCAAACGCCTCGCGGCGCAGGGCAAGGTGTCGTTCGACTGCGCCGAGACGCCGGAAGAGGCGCTCGGCATGTTCGCCGAACTGGCGCGCCAGCGCGCCGCGCGCTGTGCGGCGATGGGGCGACGCGACCTGATGGCGCTCCCGGCATGGCGACAGTTCTATGAGACCGCCCTCGTCGACGGACTTGCCCTCGGCCCGCACGGACGACCCTTCGCGCGGCTCGCGACGCTGACGGTCGACGACGAGATCGTCGCGACGATCTTCGCGCTCGATCACGGCCACAGCCGCTACATGCTGATCCCGACCTTCGCCGACGGGCGCTGGAGCAGCTTTTCGGCGGGCACGCTGGCGATCCTGGAGGCGATCACGCTGTTCATCGCCGAAGGAGCGACGTTCCTCGATCTGACCACCGGCGACGAAGCCTACAAGCGCTCGCTGGCGGCCGTGAGACGCACCACATTCGAGGCGACGCTCGGGCTGACCCGCGCGGGAGCGCTGCTGGCGGCCGGCGCGCCTCCGGCGCTTGCCGCGCTGCGGCGGTGGAGGGACCGATAATCGGGAGCGGCGCGCCGGCGCGACGTGATGGTTCGTCTCGCAGGAGGTGGAGACCATCCGCGCATGGGCGATCGCGTCGGCGATAAAACGGCGCGCGCTCCTGGCCTTCGCGACGCTGACGCTCCGGGTCGACTTGATCCGGTCCAGCGTCGGTTCCTTCGAGCGTTCCAAAGCCATGGCGGCAAACTCGGGGGACGTGGGTCGCGCGACGGCGCGACGCAAGGGTGAGGCCTTCGCGAAAGGACGTCGGCATCGTCGATCGAATACGCCGGCCAGTCCGCCGTCACGACGGTCAGAAGCGCTGAACGGAACGGCCTCAGTTTCCCTGTGACCGCTGATACTCTGACGGCGTCTTGCCAACGAGTTTCGTAAAGGCCCTGCTGAAATGCGCCGGATCGAAGAAGCCCAGTTCTTGCGCCAAGTCGGCAATCGCCACAGGATCGCGCCTGCCCAAGCGGGAGACAGCCTCCTGCAAACGAAAGCGCTGGATAATCCGTTTCGGGGAAACACCCACATAATTGCTGAATAGACGCTGAAATGGCGACCCCGGCAGGATTCGAACCTGCGACCTACCGCTTAGAAGGCGGTTGCTCTATCCAGCTGAGCTACGGGGTCGGCGCTTCGCCAGTCAGTGGGTCCACTGACCGATGCGGGTCGTCTTGAAATTGTCGGAGTAGGACACCAGCCGGCGGGTTTTCGACGCCTCGGCCGGCTCCGACACCTGATAGGCGAGGCCGTTGCGCTCGGCATAGGCGACCGCTTCGTCCCGGGTCGCAAAGCTCAGGCGGATCTGCGCCTTCATGTCCGAAGAGCTGGTCCAGCCCATCAGCGGGTCGATCTGGCGCGCTGTCTCCGGCTCGTAGGTCAGGCGCCACGGCTTGTCGGAGCCGGGGCCAGATTGCGTGGCGCTGGTCGAAACGCAGAAGATACGTGCAGTCATGGGGCCTCGGCTGTCATGGTCGTGTGCGGGCGATCGCCCGAAGGCTCTTGGTCGGGGCAGCAGGATTCGAACCTGCGACCTGAAGTACCCAAAACTTCCGCGCTACCAGGCTGCGCCATACCCCGCCTCGAAAGCTCGTCGAACATACGCTGGCCGCGCGCGAGCGCCGCCCAGCGGTTTCGGCCGTGCAATGCATTGGCTAGCACGCGGCGGCGGCGTTCTCAAGCGCACGCCGCGGCTATTGGCCGAACATCGGATGCTTCAGTCGGTCGCCGACCGCGAGGCCGATGTCTTTCGCCACGCCGGCGTTGACTTCCAGCACCGCCTGCACCGGCTGCTTCGACGTGATCGTCGCCAGCGACATCGGCTTCGCATTGGCGTGGATCGATACGACGACCCCGTCCTTCGCGGCGAAAATCATGTCGAGCGGGATGTGGGTGTTTTTCATCCACATGTAGACCATGTCCTCGCGTCCGAAATCGAACAGCATCCCCGCGCCGGGGTCGAGGTGGTCGCGATACATGAGGCCGAGCGCGCGCGTCTCGTTCGTGTCGGCAAGCTCCACCTCGAACACATGCTCGCCCGATTGCGTGACGACTTCGAGGCGGCTGGTTTCGGCAGACAGTGCCGGGGCTGAAAGCAGCGCAACGGCCAGTGCGAGAACTCTCCACGACGCCACGCGCAATCCTCCCCGACAAAAAAATGCCTCAGTGCGAGGGCGGACCCTTGCTGTCGAGCGGACGCACTTCGGCGGCCATCAAGCCCTTGGGCCCGTCGCCATAGCGCACGAGAAGACTGTCGCCGGGCTTGAGTTCGGCCATGCCGTAGCGGCGCACGGTCTCCATGTGCAGGAAGATGTCTTCGGTGCCTTCGCCGCGGGTGAGGAAGCCGAAGCCCTTCACGCGATTGAACCACTTCACGATGGCGATCTCGTAGCCGCTGGTGGGCGTCACCTGCACATGCGTGCGACCGGCCAGCGACTGCGACGGATGCACGGCCGTGGTGTCATCCATGTTGACGACGCGAAACACCTGCATGCCCTTGGTGCGCGCCTGCACTTCGCAGACGACGCGGGCGCCTTCGTGCGCGGTCTGGAGTCCGCTGCGGCGCAGGATGGTGACATGGAGGAGAATGTCGGGACCGCCCTCGTCCGGGACGACGAAACCATAGCCCTTGGCGACGTCGAACCATTTGATGTGGCCGGCGATCTCGATGAGATCGAGGGGTTGTTCCTCGCCGGTCGAACCGACGATCAATTCGTCCTGTAAAGACATTTTCGCGCCCAACTGCCCCACTCCCTCGGCTCTCTGGACGAAACCCGCCATCGCCAGAGCGACACATGTCCATTCCGTTGCGGCTCGAATCACCGTCGCGCCGCATGAATCAGTTAACCGAACATAACATTCGCGGCGAGAGCGCCAACGGCATTTTTCAGCCTCGCCGGCCTTTACTGTGGGAAACAGCGACGGTGTGCGACTCCTGCTCGAAGCCCGGAGTCGAACTTGCAGAAAATGCATACAACCTGGCTGCGGCCCGACGCCCGTCGACGGCGCCTGGATTCAATTCTCTTTCCGTTTCGGGCTGTCCATAATAAAACCCTGTCCTGACCCAAAAAATCGGAGTCCGCCCGGAATGACCGTCCCCCCGTCCGCCCTGCAAGGCGAAGCGTCGTCCCTCGATCTCGCCGCGCGCGCGGCGGCCCGCGAGAGCGAACGCTACACCCTGCATTCGCAACATCTCAACGAGATGTGGGTGCGCGTGCTGAAAACCATCGGCTACGACGTGGGCTTCACGCGTGGTTCGGGTCCCTATCTGTGGGATCGCGCCGGTGACCGTTACCTCGATCTCCTGTCTGGCTGGGGCGTCTTCGCGCTGGGCCGCAATCATCCGAAGATTCGCGATGCGCTGGTCAGCGTGCTGGCTGCGGACCTGCCCAATCTCGTGCAGCTCGACGTGTCGACGCTCGCCGGCCTGCTCGCCGAAAAGCTGCTCGCCCGGACGCCGTGGCTCGACAAGGCGTTCTTCGCCAATTCGGGCGCCGAGTCGATCGAAGCGGCGATCAAGTTCGCCCGCGCGGCGACGGGGCGTCCCGGCGTCGTGCATTGCGGCCATTCGTTCCACGGGCTGACCTATGGCTCACTGGCGATGAATGGCGACGAGATCTTCAAGAAGGGCTTCGGGCCGATGCTGCCCGGCTCGGCCGAGGTCGCCTTCGATGATCTCGCGGCGCTGGAACAGGCGCTCTCGAAGCGCGATGTCGCCGCCTTCTTCGTCGAACCGATTCAGGGCAAGGGCGTCAATATTCCGAGCGACGGCTATCTCGCCGGCGCGCAGGCCCTGTGCCGCAAATATGGGACGCTGTTCGTCGCCGACGAAATCCAGACCGGTCTCGGCCGCACCGGCAAGTTCTTCGCCATCGACCATTGGGACGGACTCGAGCCGGACATGGTCGTCGTCGCCAAGGCGCTGTCGGGCGGACATGTGCCGGTGGGCGCCGTGCTCACCCGCAAATGGGTGTTCGACAAGGTGTTCGATCGCATGGACCGCGCGGTGGTGCACGGTTCGACCTTCAGCAAGAACGACATGGCCATGGCCGCCGGCGTCGCGACGCTGGAGGTTCTCGAACAGGAGAAGGTGATCGAGAACGCCGCTCGCCAGGGAGAGCGGCTGCTCGCCTCGTTCAGAAAGATGGCGGAGGGCTACGAGCTCGTGTCCGACGTGCGCGGCAAGGGGCTGATGATCGGCGTCGAATTCGGCCCGCCGAAATCGCTGATGCTGCGCGCCACCTGGAACCTGCTCGAGACCGCCAATTCGGGACTGTTCGGCCAGCTCATCTGCATCCCGCTGTTCAAGGAGCACAAGGTGCTCACGCAGGTCGCCGGCCACGGCAATCCGACCATAAAGCTGCTGCCGGCGCTCACCCTTTCCGACGCCGATTGCGACTGGATCGAATCATCCTTCGACAAGGTGATCGCCGACGCCCACCGCGCGCCGTCGGCCGTGCTGTCGCTCGGAAAGTCGCTGGCGGAACACGCCATCAAGGCGCGCATGAACGGATGATCGAGCGGGGACGCACAAAGCGAGAGCCATCCCCGTGACACGAGAAAGGCGGCCCGCGGGCCGCCTTTCTGTCGTTAACGAAGACGTCGCCCGCTCAGTCCGGCAGGACACAGTCGAAAATCACGTTTGTCAGCGCCGACAGCAGGATCTGCGCGGCGACCCACACGCCGATCAGCACCCAGCCGATCTTCGTCTTGCCCTGGCCGTAGAGATAGGCGCCGATCACCGGGATCGTCATGAAGTAGAACTGGTACGACTGGGCGACGGCGATGTTGTCGCAGTACCAGAGCTGCAGCTTTTCCATATTTGATTCCTCACCTCGGGAGCGACGTTTCGCCCATCAGAAAGGCGTCGACGCTCGCGGCGCACTGGCGCCCCTCACGGATCGCCCAGACCACCAGCGACTGTCCGCGCCGCATGTCGCCGCAGGCGTAGACTTTGTCTCGCGACGACTTGTAGCTATCGGTGTCGGCCAGCACGTTCTTGCGGGCGTCGAGCGCGACGCCGAGATTTTCCAGCAGGCCGTCCTGCAACGGCGCGACGAAGCCCATCGCCAGCAGCACCAGATCGGCCTTCAGTTTGAACTCCGAACCGGGGATCGGCTGGAACTTGTCGTCGACGCGCACGCAGTCGAGGCCCTTGACCACGCCGGCCTCGCCGAAGAAGCCTTTGGTCATCACTGCGAAGTCGCGCTCGGCGCCTTCGTCGTGCGAGGTGGAGGTGCGCAGCTTCAACGGCCAGTCCGGCCAGGTGCGCAGCTTGTCTTCCTTCTCGGGCGGGCGCGACATGATCTCGAGCTGCGTCACCGACAGCGCGCCATGGCGGCGCGACGTGCCGATGCAGTCGGAGCCGGTGTCGCCGCCGCCGATGACCACGACATGCTTGCTGGAGGCGAGAATGGGTTCGTTGGTCCCGAGCGGCTCGCCGGAGACGCGGCGGTTCTGCTGCGGCAGGAAATCCATCGCGTAATGCACGCCCGCGAGGTCGCGGCCGGGAACCGGGAGATCGCGCGGGGCCTCGGCGCCCCCGGCGAGAATCACGGCCTCATGGCCGGCGGTCAGGTCCTCGACCGAGAGATCGACTCCGACATTGACGTTGTAATGGAAGACGACGCCTTCCGCCTCCATCTGCGCGACGCGGCGGTCGATCAGATGCTTCTCCATCTTGAAATCGGGGATGCCGTAGCGCAGCAGGCCGCCGGCCTTCGCATTCTTCTCGTAGAGATGCACGTCGTGACCAGCGCGAGCCAGTTGCTGCGCCGCGGCGAGACCGGCCGGGCCGGAGCCGACCACGGCGATCTTTTTCCCGGTCTTGCGGGCGGGCGGCTCGGGCAGCACCCAGCCGGCCGCAAAGCCCCGGTCGACGATGGCGCATTCGATGCTCTTGATGGTGACCGGCTGATCCTGCAGATTCAGCGTGCACGAGGCTTCGCAGGGCGCCGGACAGATGCGGCCCGTGAATTCGGGAAAATTATTGGTGCTGTGGAGGTTGGCCAGCGCCCGCTTCCAGTCGCCGTGATAGACCAGATCATTCCAGTCGGGGATCTGGTTGTTGACCGGACAGCCGTTGTGACAGAAGGGAATTCCGCAATCCATGCAGCGCGCCGCCTGATTGCGGGTCGCCTCTTCGGACAGCGGAATGACGAATTCGTCGTAATGGCGGATGCGGTCGGCGGCCGGCTTGTATTTGCGGTCCTGCCGGTCGATCTCGAGAAAGCCCGTCACCTTGCCCATTCTGTGCTCGCCCCTTCCCGCAAAGCCGCCGCCGGGATCAGCTTGCGCCGCCCGAATTTCCATCGTTGTAAACGCGTTCGGCTGCGCGGCGTCAAGTGTCGGAAGGGCAGCATCGCCCCGGAGCGCAAGGGATGAAAGATTCGTGCCCGTCGCCGCCACAGCGGCGCGGGCGCAGAACGGGGCAGGAACATCCTTGCCCGGAAAACGCCGGCGCGAGCGGCGCGCGGCATCTTGCCGGGGCTGCTGGAAACGTCAGGCCGCGCGCAGCTTTTCGCGCAGGCGCGAGGACACGGCGCCCGCCGCCGCATTCCTGATCACCTCGAGCGAAAGGAGCGAAATATCCTGCGGAGCGAGAGACTCCTTGAGTGATTCCCAGATGTCGTCGAGCGCGATGGCGCCGACGAATTCGTGCCCGTCCCAGGTCAGGTCGCGGATCAGATATTCGTTGTAGTCCTTGCCGAGGAAATCGAGTTCCTTGGCGTCGATCAGGCCGCCCTTGTAGATCAGCTCGACATGCCGACCGAGAACGGCGTCGTCGATTCCGTCCATTTCGAGATGCTCCGGATCGACCGTCTCCCTTGCCTGGATTTTCAGCAGAATGCGCCGAATGAGCTCCATGTCGCGTTTCACGTCGACCCCCAATGTGCCAAATCATCCCGATTGCGGCGCCGATCGGCCGCCGCAGGACTGTCAGCATCTACGATCCCAGCGTTGCGTGGCGCTGAACGGGATCGGCGCAATTTCGCGACGGAGGCGAAAGACCTCTGATTAAAAATGCATTGCGAAGCGGTGACCGAAGTTTAATCCCCCGCCACTTGGCAGTTCGAGCGCCCTCCCCCATATTCGGGACGCCGCGCCTTACGGGGCGGCTCAAACGGGAGAGACCCCATGTCACCGGAAGAACGCCAACTCCTCGCGGGCTTGTTCGAGCGCACGAAAAGCTCCGCAGCCGGCCCCCGCGACCAGGAGGCGGAAGCTTTCATTGTGGAACAGGTGAAGGCCCAGCCGGCCGCGCCCTATTTGCTGGCGCAAGCGGTCATCGTCATGGAGCAGGCGCTCAAGGGCGCCAATGAGCGGCTCCAGCAACTGGAGGCGCAGGTCCGGGAACTCGAAGCCCGCCCGCAGCAGAGCACCAGCTTTCTCGGCGGCCTGTTCGGCGGCGCCCCCGCCCCGCGGCAGGCTCCGCCGCCGCCGCCGCCGCAATATCGTCCGGCGCCGCCCAGTGGCGCCCAGCCTTCCGGTCCCTGGGGCGCCCCGCAAGCGCCGCAAGGCGGCTATGCCCCGCAACAGGGCGGCTTCGCCCCGCCGCAGGGCGGCGGCTTCGGCTTCCCGCAGGCTGCTCCCGGCGGCGGCGGCTTCCTGAAGGGCGCCCTTGGCGCTGCGGCCGGCGTCGCTGGCGGCGTGTTGCTGGCTGACGGCATCCGCAACATGTTCAGCCATCACGGCGGCGGCATGGGTGGAGGGATGTCGGATCTCGGGATCGGCCAGGGCTTCGAGCCGGCGCACGAGACGGTGATCAACAATTACTACGGGGACCAGGGCCCCGGATCGCAGGCGGCCGAGGCTGGCTACGACCCCGGCTATGACGCCGGCGGTCCCCAAGACGCCGATTACGGCGGCGACGGCGGCTACGACGACGGCGGTTCTGGCGGCGGCGACGACACCTACGACGCCTGACGCGACACGAACAAGCCCCCGGCCCGAAAGGCCGGGGGTTTTCCTTGACCAGCGGTCACTGCTTGGGAAGAACGCCGAGCGTTCCGCCGACGACATCCTTCACATTGCCGACGAGCACATTGTCGCCCGCGCTGTCGACGACGCCGCCGGCCTCGATGCTCACGCCAGCATCGGCGCCGGTGATGGTCGTATTCGCCAGATGAATCTTGCCGCCATGGGCGTGCACACCGATGACGTTTCCGGCGCCCGCCATGTGGTCGACGACGACCCGGCTGTCGAAGATGAACAACTCGGGTCCGAACGTCATGAATCCGTCCGCCTGGGAGTGCGCGATGGAAACGTCACGCGCCGTGACGTTCGCGACGTAACCGGGCCCACCGCCGTATAGGAGCACTGCGCTCCACGTATTGGCGATGTTCACCCGCTCGATCAGGCCGTACATGTTCGCCGCCGCGGCAGTTACGAGTGCGCTCCCCGAGAGTGATATGTCTGTATCCCTTATCGTAAAGGCGACGTCGTTCTTTACCTCGACGACAACTGCGCTCTGGACCATTTTTTCGATCGAACAGTTCGATATCTCCAGCGAGCGCCCGCCTTTCATGTAAACGCCCCAGGAGCCGTTGGCGCCGCCGTCGATATGCAGTCCACGCAGGACCACTGCGCCAGTCGTGTCGATCGTCACCGCCGTGCCCCCGGCAGGCGCGCCGACCGTCGCGACGCCCGCGCCTTCGTTGACGATGCTGATGGGTTTGGTGATCTGCACGGCGCCGTAACTGCCCCCGTCGAGCACGACCACCTCTCCGCCATTCGAGACCTTGTCATGCGCAAACTGCAGGCTGCGGCAGGGGGCCTCAGCGGGACCACAGAAGCCACTGTCGTTGCCGCGATGGGAGACCCAGATGCGCGCGGCTGTCGAATTGGCGGGCGGAATTGCAGTGGCGGGAGGCGTTGCCTGGGCGAGCGGCGTTGCGTGGGCGGGCAGGCCAAGGACCGAAAGCAAGACAGCTGCGGACAAACGTTTCATCTTCAAATCCCTCGAATGCAGGCGCACGGCGCACGGAAATCCTTGCGTACGATCGAAACCCTGAAGCGAATGTGAATTTTCCGGCTTCGACGGCGCTGCGCCTGCAAAAATTCGCGCCATGCTTGCTGTTTTCTTTCGCCGCCCTCACGCAGCGAATGTCGCGCCGCCTTCTCGGAAAATCACCGGTTCTTTTCGGCAGCCTTCCCTGCGCCGGACGCGCGCCCGAGCGGCTTGTCCACAAGCGTCCCGCGAACGAACAGCCCGAACGAGCGCGGGCCGTCGCCGGTCGCGACCTTGCGCACGGCGAGCGTCGCCGCGTCGATGGCATAGAGTTCGTTGGAGAACCAGGCGGTCGAATAGACCGTGCGCCCATCGGGCGACGCGGCGATGCTGTCGGGATACTCCCCGGCGGCGACCTCGGCGATCTTCGCATACGTCACGCCATCCAGCACGGTGACGCAATCGCCATGCTGATCGGCGACGAAGATCCGCCCCTGCGCCAGCGCGATGGAATAGGGCCGTTTGCCGGCCGGGACAGTGGCGACGACCTTGCGGGCGGAAAGATCGACGACGCTCATGTCGTCCGACTCCACATTGGCCGCATAGGCGAATCGCCCGTCGCCGGAGACCGTCACACCAAATGGATGCTGCCCCGTCGGAATGGCGGCGATGCGGGTGAAACTCGCGGCGTCGATCAGCGAAAGCGCATTGTCGTCGCGGTCGGCGACGACAAGCGTCTTGCCATCCGGCGTCACGGCGACGCCCGACACCATCGCCCCGGCCGCCAACTCGCGCTGCTGTCCGCCCGCCAGATCGATCTCCACAAGGCGGCGCTCATAGGTGAGCGTCACATAGAGCCTGCCGCCGTCCGGCGAAACCGCGATTCCCAGCGGCGATCCGGCGACGGCGATGCGCCGCTCGACCTTGCGCTGTGCGGCGTCCACCACGGTGACGAATTTGCCGTCGGGGCTGGTCACATAGGCGCGGGCGCCGTCCGGCGACAGCGCGACGCCGGCCGGCTTGCCGCCGATCGGCAGGATCGCGGCGGCGGTCATCGTGTCGAGATCGACGATGGTGAGGCTGTCGCCGCTCTGATTGGCGACGAAGGCTTCGTCGGCGCAAAGCGGCGCGGGAGCTGAAAACACCAGGGCTGCGAAGAGTGCGATCCACCCTACACGCCCCTCATCCTGAGGGCCCCGCGCAGCGGGCGTCTCGAAGGATGCGAGGTGAGGGAACCAGCGAAGCTTCACTTCGCCTCTGCCCGCGCCTTCAGCGCCGCGAGGGCGGCGGCATGCAGCGCCGTGACCGCCGCTTCGGCGGCGTCGTCATTGAGGTTCGCGGGCGGATCGGCATAGGGAAAGCCGCGGTAATAGCGGGCCTTCCATTCGACGATCGACTGGCCGTTTTCGCCTGCCCGCACCGTGACGAAGCCGGTGTAATTGACAGCCGGAAGCCAGGAGACATCGGCCTGATCGATGTGCCAACCAATCATCTTGCGGTCGGGATCGAGACGGATGAGGCTCTGTTCGACGACAAGGCCGTTGACGAGCGTGAGCCGGCGCCAGTCCTTGTCCGGCGTCGCGCCGCCCGAGCCTTCGATGGTCGCGACATCGGGCAGCCAGTCCCAGTGCTGGAAATCGGCGACCAGCGCCCAGACTTTTTCCGGCGGCGCGGCGACCACGATTTCCTGCGCCGTTTTCAACGGCGACGCGCTGTGCGCCGCAAGCGCGGGCGCAATAATCAGCGAGATGGCGGCGCAGAGAAAGGCGCGCCGCGCCCGGCGCTGAGCAGAAATCTTCACGGCCACGCCCATGCGAAAAAGCCCCTCCCCGCACCGCGGAGAGGGGCGACGCGTCACTTGCCTTCGGCCTTGGCCTTCAGCGCAGCAAGGCCGGCGTCGAAAATGGCGCCGACGGCGTTGTTGGCGGCGTCCTCGTTCAGCTCCGGCGGCGGATCGTTGTTCATGTAGCCGCGGTAATAGGCGGCTTTCCATTCCACCGTGGACTTGTCGCCGTTGGGCGTGACGGTGATGTTTGCGGCGTAATTCGTCACCGGCAACACCTTCACGTCGACCTTGTCGATGCGATAGGCCAGCGTCATGCCGGCGGCGTCGTATTTGTTGAGGCTTTCCTCGATCTCGCCGCCATTCTTGAGCGTCAGCTTGCGCTTGGCGACATCGGGCGTGTTGTCGCCGGAGCCTTCGGTCTTGGCGACGGCGGGCAGCCAGCCGATATCCTGGAAATTGCCGACGATGGCCCAGACCTTGGCGGCGGGCGCATCGATCTCGATCTTCTTCGACAGTTTCTGACGGACCGGGCCATGGGCGAGCGCGGCGCCGGGAACCAGCGCGGCGGCGGCCAGCGAGACGGCGACAGCGGCGAGAGCGCGGCGCGCGACGACGAAAGTCATGCGGAATTCTCCAATGAGCCTCTTGTGCGCCGCGCGACCGCGGCCGCCTCCATAAAGGCGCCGGCAGGGCCGCCGTCAAGACTTGGCCGCCAATTGGCCGTCACGAAACCGTCGCGCCCACGACGGAAGGAGGCGTATGCCCTACGCCCGCGCCCTGGCCTTCGCCCTGCTCCTCGCTGTTTCCATCCTGTTCGTCTCGCCGGTGCAATGGCTGGCGCGGCGATTCGACTGGCCCCTGCACCGACGGATCCAGGTGGGCTTCTGCCGCGCCGCCTGCGCCGTCATCGGCGTCAGGATCGACGCGCGCGGCGCCACCCTGCCCGGCCGGGCCCCGCGGCTGCTCGTCTCCAATCACGTGTCGTGGAGCGACATCATCGTGCTCGCGGCGCTGCATCCGCTGACCTTTCTGGCCAAGAGCGAAGTCTCCAGCTGGCCGGTGCTCGGTTTTCTGGCGCGGCTGCAGGGCACGGTGTTCGTCGAGCGCGGGAACCGCAAGGCGATTCCCCTCGTCAACGCCGCGCTGACGCGCGAACTCGCCGCCGGACGCGATCTCGTGATCTTCGCCGAGGGCACGTCGAGCGACGGGACGCGCGTGCTGGAGTTCAAATCCGCGCATTTTCCCGGCGGCGAGGCCATGGCGGAGGCCGATCTGGCGCCGGTGGCCCTCCGCTATTGCGATTCGCGCGGCGCCTCGGTCGATGTCGGCTGGTACGGCGACATGACCTTCCTGCCGCATCTGTGGCGCCTGATGAAGCGGGACGACCTCGTCTGCCGCGTGGCCTTCGGCGACCTCGTCGCGCCGCAGGGCCACGACCGCAAGGCGCTGGCGGCGGCGCTGCACGAGAAGGTCAGCGGGTTGCTGGAGGGGATGCGGGCAGCCGACGAGAGGGTCTGAAGGCCCCCGTCTCACGGAGCTTTCATCGCGAGCGCGGCGAAGCGATGAAAGCCTTTGAATGCAGCGAAAGCGTCGCTCACGCCGCCCGGGGCGCGGCCTTGTCGCCGAAATGCTCGAGGTAGCGCAGGTCCATTTCGGCCACCGGCATCACCACGAACACATCCGTGGTGTTGAAGGCGCGATCGACCACGGCGCCGTCGCCGAATTTGGCGCCGAGCCGGAGATAGCCCTTGATCAGCGGCGCCATGCCGGCGAGCGCCTTGCGCGCGTCCACGGCGTCCCTGGCGATCATGTCCATCGGCACCCGGCGATCGCCGCGCGCCATGACGCGCCATTCGTCGCCGGCGGCGGCATGATGGGCCAGAAAGCTCAGCGCCAGCGCATGTTTGAGCGGATTGGCGCCCGGCAGGCTGGCGCAGCCGATCATCACATCGATGTCGTAATGGCGGATATAGGCGAGGATGCCGCGCCACAGCAGCTCTATGGTGCGCTTGCCGCGATACTCCTCGAGCACGCAGGAGCGGCCAAGCTCCAGCACGCGCTTCGCCTTGTGGCGCGCGAGCAGCGGCGCGAGATCATATTCGCTGGAGGAATAGAAGCCTCCGTTCTTCTTCGCGACGTCGCCGCGCAGCAGACGATAGGCGCCGACGACCTTCGGCTTGGGCTTGCCGAAGCGGTTGCGGTGCGCATGATCGACGACGATCAGATGATCGCAGAATTTGTCGAAGCGGTCGCTGTCGCGCCGCGTGAGTGTGACCTTGGGGCCGGCCTGCGCCCCGCCCTCCTGGAAAAACACTTTGAAACGCAGGCGTTGCGCCTTGCGGATTTCACGCTTGCCGGAGGCGAGCCGCACCTCGAGATCGCCGGCGCGGCCAAGCGAGCCCTCGAGCTCGCCGCTCTTCTTCTTCTGAAACGGGCCGGGAAAGGCGAAGGCGAAGGCGAGAAGTTTCGAACCGAAATCGGCGTCGAGGGTCCACATCCGCCGGAATCTCCATGGAAGCGTGTTCTCGCCTTGGAGCATTTTTGGACGAAGCATTTGTGACGGGAGGGAGCGCCGCTCGCGGCGTCATGAAGGGCTATCGGCGGCCTTCAGCCTCTCCGGACCCATTTGCACATTTTGTGTGCGCGACGCGAGACGCAATGTCGCAACGCGCGTTCTCCGACGCGCTGGACTCCTTGATTCAACAGAGCCTCCGGAATTGTCCCCATCATTCGGCATTTATCCACATGTTGTCTTCCTGTTAATTCCCCCTACAATATCTTGTGAGCCCATTGACCATGTCGCCGGGTTCGCCCAATGTGCCGGCGGTTCCGGCGCCGGCCTCCCCCGGCGGCCAAGGGCGCGGCTTCGGCCGCCGCTTCGAGAACCGCCCGCGAGCGGGCTTCATAGTCGTAACCCTGCGTATCCACGGTCCGGCGCGCCAGCACGCGTCGGCCCCCGCCATTGCCATGCGCGCCCCCTGCGCAACGAAGGATCGGACGAGATGAAAATCGAGCGGCGCTACACCACGGCCGGACAGTCTGCTTACGAGGGCGTCGAGTTTCGTCTGGCAAAGAGCGAGATCCGCAATCCGGACGGCTCTGTGGTGTTCTCGCTCGACAATATCGAGGTTCCCGCGCAGTGGAGCCAGGTGGCGAGCGACGTGCTCGCGCAGAAATATTTCCGCAAGGCCGGAGTGCCGGTGAAGCTCAAGAGGGTGGAGGAGGAAAGCATCCCCTCCTTCCTGTGGCGCTCCGTTCCCGATTCGGAGGCGCTCTCGCACCTGCCGAAGGACCAGCGCACCCGCAGCGAACTTTCCGCGCGCGAAGTGTTCGACCGTCTCGCCGGCGCCTGGACCTATTGGGGCTGGAAGGGCGGCTATTTCGACACGGACGACGATGCGCAGGCCTTCATGGACGAGCTGCGCTACATGCTCGCGATGCAGATGGCGGCGCCCAATTCGCCGCAATGGTTCAACACCGGCCTGCACTGGGCTTACGGCGTCGATGGCCCCGGCCAGGGGCATTTCTATGTCGATTACGCCAGCGGCAAGATGGTGAAATCGAAATCCGCTTACGAACATCCGCAGCCGCACGCCTGCTTCATCCAGTCGATCGCCGACGATCTCGTCAACGACGGCGGCATCATGGATCTGTGGGTGCGCGAGGCGCGCCTGTTCAAATACGGCTCCGGCACCGGCACCAATTTCTCCAGTCTGCGCGGCGAGAAGGAAAAGCTCTCGGGCGGCGGCTCGTCGTCGGGCCTCATGTCCTTCCTCAAGATCGGCGACCGCGCGGCGGGCGCGATCAAGAGCGGCGGCACCACGCGCCGCGCGGCGAAGATGGTGATCGTCGACATCGATCATCCCGACATCGAAGCCTTCGTCGACTGGAAGGTGAAGGAAGAGGAGAAGGTCGCCGCACTCGTCGCCGGCTCGAAGATCGTCAAGAAGCACCTCAAGGCGATCCTGCGCGCCTGCGTGAATTGCGAGGGCTCGGGCGACGACTGCTTCAACGCCGAGAAGAACCCGGCGCTCAAGCGCGAGATCAAGGCCGCGCGCCGCGACGAGGTGCCGGACAATCTCATCAAGCGCGTCGTGCAATTCGCGCGGCAGGGCTACAAGGACATCGACTTCCCGACCTTCGACACCGACTGGGACAGCGAGGCCTATCTCACTGTCTCCGGCCAGAATTCCAACAACACGGTGCGCGTCACCGACGAGTTTCTGCGCGCGGTGGAAAACGACAACGACTGGACGCTGGTGAAGCGGCTCGACCACAAGCCGGCGAAGACCGTGAAGGCCCGCGCCCTGTGGGAGAAGATCGGCTATGCCGCCTGGGCGTCGGCCGATCCGGGCATCCAGTTCCACACCACCATCAACGACTGGCACACCTGCCCGGCCGGCGGCGACATCCGCGCCTCCAATCCGTGCTCGGAATATATGTTCCTCGACGACACCGCCTGCAATCTCGCATCGCTGAACCTGCTGCAGTTCCGCGACGCGCAGACCAGGCGCATCGATGTCGATTCCTACGAACACGCCGTGCGCCTGTGGACCGTGGTGCTGGAAATCTCGGTGCTGATGGCGCAGTTTCCGTCGAAGGAAATCGCCCAGCTCTCCTATGAATACCGCACGCTCGGCCTCGGCTACGCCAATGTCGGCGGGCTCTTGATGTCCTCGGGCATTCCCTATGACAGCGAGGCCGGCCGCGCCATGGCCGGCGCGCTGTCCGCCATCATGACCGGCGTGTGCTACGCCACCTCCGCCGAAATGGCGCGCGAGCGCGGGCCCTTCGCCCGCTTCATGGAGAATCGCGAATCGATGCTGCGGGTCGTCCGCAATCATCGCCGCGCCGCCCATGGCCAGCGCGCCGGCTACGAGAAGCTGGCGACCGCGCCGGTCCCGCTCGACATCGCCGCCTGCCCCGATCCGGCGCTGACCGAACGCGCCGCGCTCGCCTGGGACAAGGCGCTGACGCAGGGCGAGATGTATGGCTATCGCAATGCGCAGGTGACCGTCGTGGCGCCGACCGGCACCATCGGCCTCGTCATGGATTGCGACACCACCGGCATCGAGCCCGATTTCGCGCTGGTGAAATTCAAGAAGCTGGCGGGCGGCGGCTATCTCAAGATCGTCAACCGCGCCGTCACCGAAGCGCTGCGCGCGCTGCACTATCGCGAGAGCGACATCGCCGAGATCGAGGCCTATGCCGTCGGCCACGCCTCGCTCGCCAACGCCCCGGCGATCAACACCGCGAGCCTGCGCAGCAAGGGCTTCACCGACGACAAGATCGCCGCGGTGGAGGCCGCCCTGCCCTCCGCCTTCGACATCAAGTTCGTCTTCAACAAATGGACGCTGGGCGCCGACTTCCTCACCGGCGCACTGAAGATCGACGCCACCGCCTTCGACGACAAGAACTTCGATCTGCTGGCGCAACTCGGCTTCACCCGCGCCGAGATCGACGCGGCGAACGCCCATGTCTGCGGCGCCATGACGCTGGAAGGCGCGCCGCATCTCAAGCCCGAGCATTATCCGGTGTTCGATTGCGCCAATCCTTGTGGTCGCGTCGGCAAGCGCTATCTGTCGGTCGATTCGCACATCCGCATGATGGCGGCTGCGCAGCCGTTCATTTCCGGCGCGATCTCCAAGACCATCAACATGCCCAACGACGCCACGGTGGAGGATTGTGAGCAGTCCTATCTCCTGTCCTGGCGCCTCGGCCTCAAGGCCAACGCGCTCTACCGCGACGGCTCGAAACTCTCGCAGCCGCTGCAGTCGCAGCTCATCGCCAGCGACGACGAGGACGACGTCGACGAGGTGATCGCCGCCAGCGCCCCGGCGCGCGCCGCGCATGTCGCCGAGCGCATCGTCGAGCGCGTGGTGCATCAGTTGGTGCGTGAGCGCGAGAAGCTCCCCGATCGCCGCAAGGGCTATACGCAGAAGGCCGCTGTCGGCGGGCACAAGGTTTACTTACGCACCGGCGAATATGCCGACGGACGGATCGGCGAAATCTTCATCGACATGCACAAGGAAGGCGCTGCCTTCCGCTCGCTGATGAACAATTTCGCCATCGCCATTTCGCTCGGACTGCAGTACGGCGTGCCGCTCGAGGAATATGTCGACGCCTTCACCTTCACGCGCTTCGAGCCGTCGGGCCTCGTGCAGGGCAATGATGCGATCAAGATGGCGACGTCGATTCTGGATTACGTGTTCCGCGAACTCGCCGTCTCGTACCTCGGCCGCAACGACCTCGCCCATGTCTCGCCCGAGGACATCGGCCATGACGTGCTCGGCAAGGGCGAGCACGAGGGCAAGGCGACCGAGACCAACTCGATCGTCTCGCGCGGCCTGCTGCGCAACAAGACCGACAAGCTGATGGTGGTTCGCGGCGGGGCTGCGGTGGCGTTGAAGACGGACACCGTTTCTGAACCGGCGCGCGAAGCGGCCGCCGAAGCCCTGTCGCAACTCGGCTGGACCGAACCCACCCGCCCCATCGACGGCGTCGCCGAACGGAGGGCGGAGGCGCGGATGAAGGGATACGTGGGCGAGGCCTGTCCCGAATGCGCGAATTTCACGCTGGTGCGGAACGGGACGTGTCTGAAGTGCGAGACGTGTGGCAGCACGACGGGGTGTTCGTGAAAAGTGCCCTCGCAGGCGACGTCCGCTCTTGACCAGATGCACGCGAATTCGGACACTGAGAAATGAGCGAGCGAGAACGGACAGCAGCGTGGACACCTACTTCTCAGCAGACATAGAGACGGACGGCCCCATTCCGGGGCCGTTTTCAATGCTGTCATTTGCGATCGTTTTGGCGGGCACGTTCGATGGCGAAAAATTTGAGCGCCCACGCGATTATGAGCATGTATTTTATGCCGAACTGCGGCCGATTTCCGATCAATATCAGCCGGAGGCGCTTTCTGTGAATGGCTTGGATCGCAATCGTTTGTGCACTCAGGGTGAGCTTCCTTCTGACGCGATGACACGCGCCAGCGAGTGGGTACGGATGGCCGCGGGCACCAGCAAACCAGTGCTTGTCGCATATCCACTGAGTTTTGATTGGTCGTGGTTATATTGGTACTTTACTCGCTTTTCGGAGTCAGGATCCCCATTTGGTTATTCGCAATGCTTTGATATCAAGACAGCTTTCGCCGTAAAAAGCAAAATCGAAATCGCAGAAGCTGGACGCTCCCGCGTGCCTCCACTATTACTGCCGCATCACCCACATACTCATCATGCGAAAGACGACGCAATAGCCCAAGCTGAAATTTTTGCGAATGTTTTCGAATGGGACGGAAAAAATGCCTGAGATCGCGACAAGACGAGAATTTACCGTAGACAGGGTAAATACTCTGAGAGAAGAACTTCGACATCTCAAAGAGCATCTTGGTGATTTTGCCTGCGTATATGCTACTGGCTCCTATGGCCGATGTGAAGCAAGCAAATACAGCGACCTCGATCTTTTCATTGTGGGAAAAACATTAGTCACGAAATCCAGCGACGGGCGAACACGAAATAGCAGGTCACTTAGTCAAATTCGAGAGATCGAAGTTAAGGCGCAACTTATTAAAGTTGCGCGGAATTTTGGATTTCCTGAATTCTCGAAGGATGGAAAATATTTAAAATTCTACTCAGTGCACGATTTCTTGGACACACTTGGGACCGAGGATGATGACAAGGAAAATACATTCACAGCTAGACTTCTCTTGCTGATGGAGAGCTGCGCATTAACTGAAGATGGGGTTTGCGGGGTTTACAAAGAAATAGCCGAGCAAGTGATAGATAAATACTGGAAAGACTATCACGATCACAAAAATGACTTTATGCCCGCATTTTTTACCAATGATATTATTAGACTTTGGCGAACTTTCTGCGTGAATTACGAAGCCAGAACGAAGGATGGAACCCCAGAGGAAAAGGCCGAGCGAAAAATGAAGAACTACAAGTTAAAACATAGCAGAATTATGACGTGCTTTTCGAGCATCTTATACCTTTTAGCCGCATATAAAAAGCGCGGGACAGTTACAGCAGATGATGCCTTTAATATGTTTTCCCTCGAGCCAACTCGTAGAATTGAGCACTTAATTCAGGATGATGAAATATCTTTAGCAAGAAGCGCGTTGCAAATGGCGCTCGAACAGTACGAGGCATTTTTATCAACAACAAACATTCCCGAGCAGCAACTTGCTAACCAGTTTCTTAACGAAAAACGACATGCGGAGCTAACAGCTGCTGGAAACAAATTTGGTGACTTGATAAGCCAAGCCTTATACGAAATTGGTAAAAATAGCGATTTTTATAGAACGCTAATTGTGTGATTTCCCTGCGGAAAGCCACACGGGCGGAGTGGAGACGATGGTCGCGAGGGTGAAACAGCCGCAAGCCTTCGGCGTCGCCGACGCCGACTCGCCCGAATGGACCGAGGCGGATTTCGCGCGCGCTAGGCCGCTGCGCGAGGCGCTGGCGACGGCGAGAGAGACTGGCGCCGGACGCGCGCCGCGTCCGTCGAGCGGGAATTATCGGGACAAAGCCAATGGCGTCGAACCCCCCGAAAAGTGAGCCGCGCATTGAAGGCCGTGGCGTTCGGCCAACGACGCCCAAGCCTGTCCCGACCACAATGGATTTGTGCGCACGGACGCCCGCAAGATCGAAACAGCCGCAAGCCCTTGGCGCCGCCGACGCCGACTCTCCCGAAGGGACCGCGGAAGAATTTGCGCAGGTGGAGCGAACGTGTACGATACTTCCGCAGCCGAACCGCCCGATCATATCCCGACCTGGCACGCTGGCCGAGGCGATCCTCTGGAGTAGAGGCGATATTTCGAGGTTGCGGGTTCCGCTGGCGGGTTTCCTGGACGAGTTTTATGCGGATAGGAACTCGGACAGCCGTCATGGACGGCTCCGGGATGAACCCGAACTGACCGGCGACGCGAAGCTCGACGCCTATGTCGGCGCAGTGGGAGAACATCTCTGCCACCGCTGGGTTCTCGGCGCTCCTCCCGACTGGACGGCGGACGAGCGTCGCTTCCTGCACGAGGCGTGGTTCCTCGGCCCCGAGCGAATGAAACCGTTCCTGCTTGCCGAAAGCCCGGGCGCCTTTCGCCAGCGCTTCATCTTCACCGAAGCCGAGCCGCTGCGCCGCGCGTCGATGCCACGCGACGGGCGATGGTGGTTCTATGAGGAGCTTCGCAGCGGACTGACGCCCGGAGCCGGCGACATCGACGAACCTTGCGGTGTTCGGGTTGGCGCCTGAGACAAGCCCCCCCCCGATAGCCAACCGCGCCGCAAAGCCGTAAACAGCGGTCCCGTCACACCGGAGCGCCGATGTTCCTCACCCGCTGTCCCGCCAAGATCAATCTCACCCTGCATGTGCTCGGCCGGCGGGCGGACGGCTATCATGCGCTGGAGAGCCTCGTCGCCTTCACCGGCGCCGGCGATGTTCTCGCGCTGGAGCCCGGCCCTGCCTTGTCGCTGTCCATCGCCGGGCCGACCGCGCAGGCGGCGGGGGACGGCGACGACAATCTCGTGCTGCGCGCGGCGCGAAACCTTGCCGAGCGCGTCCCCGGGCTGACGCTGGGCGCCTTCACGCTGGACAAGCGCCTGCCCGTCGCGGCCGGCATCGGCGGCGGCTCGTCGGACGCCGCCGGGGCGCTGCGGCTGCTGGCCCGCGCCAACGGGCTGGCGCTCGACGATCCGCAGCTCCTGGACGCGGCGCGGGTCACCGGCGCGGATGTGCCGGTGTGCCTCGAACCGCGCGGGCGGATGATGCGCGGCGCCGGCGAAGACATCGGTCCGGCGCTGGGCCTCGCGCCCTCCCCCGCCGTGCTGATCAATCCCGGCGTGCCGGTGGAGACCCGCGCCGTCTTCGCGAAGCTCGGGCTCGCGGCGGGCGAGACCCGCGACGCCGGGCCGCATCCCGACATCTCCGGCGCCGATCTCGCCGCGGCGCTGGACAAGGGCCGCAACGATCTCGAGGACGCCGCCTGCACCATCGCCCCGGTCGTCGTCGATGTGCTGGCGGTGCTGCGCGGCGCCCGCGGCTGCCGGCTCGCCCGCATGTCCGGCTCCGGCGCCACCTGTTTCGCGCTCTATTCGAGCCGCCGCGCCGCCGTGCGCGCCGCCGCCGTCATAAGGGCGCGGCGCCCCGACTGGTGGATCAAGGCCGCGGTGCTGCGATGAGCCGTCCGCCCCGCCGCCCCGACGGCAAGCCGCATGCCGCGCCTGCGCATGGCAAGGGACGCGGCGCGCAAAGAGACGCCCGCGGCGAGCCCCTGCCGTTCCGCGCTCCCTCCGCCGAAGTGGTCACGCTCTACGGCGCCCATGCGGTGCGCGAGGCGCTCGTATCGGGACGTCGCAAGCTGCTCACGCTCTACGCCACGCAGACCGCGGCGCCGCGCATCGCCGATCTCGCCCGCGCTGCCGGCCTCGAGCCGCGCATCGTCGACGGGCGCGATCTCGATCGCAAGCTCGGCGAGGACAGCGTGCATCAGGGCCTGCTGCTCGAGGCGCGCCCCCTCGCGGAGCTGGACATCGCCGACATCGAAAACGCCAGCGGCGTGGTGCTGGTGCTGGATCAGGTGACCGATCCGCACAATGTCGGGGCGATCCTGCGCACGGCGGCGGCCTATGCGGTCGATGCGCTGGTGGTGACCGAGCGCCACAGTCCGGAATTCACCGGCGTGCTCGCCAAGGCCGCCTCCGGCGCACTGGAGCATCTGCCGATCGTCTCGGTGGTCAATCTGGCGCGGGCGCTGGAGCAGTTGCAGGACGGCGGCTACAGCGTGGTGGGGCTGGATTCGGAAGGCTCGGCGTCACTCGAGACGCTGACGCTGTCGCGGCCGCTGGCGCTGGTGCTGGGCGCCGAGGGAAAGGGCCTGCGCCGCCTGACGCGCGAGCGCTGCGATGTCGTGGCGCGGCTCGACATGCCCGGCAAGATCCGCAGCCTCAACGTCTCAAACGCCTGCGCCGCGGCGCTGACGATCCTGCGGCTGCGGGCCGGCTGAGGCTCTCACCACACGGGCGGCGGCGGCACAGCGGCGTCGTGGCGATTGTAGTAGCGATAGTAATTGGAGCAGACGTTCACCGGGCGGGTGCGCCAGAAATACTGGTTCCAGACGCGCCGCATCTGCACGCAGCGGCCCGGCGGCGGCGCGGGCGGATTTCCGTCGCCCCAGTAGGTCTGCCCGTAGGGAACGCCGAAGCCGGCGTAGAACGGCCAGTAGCCGTAGTCGGTCTCGCGGTAATAGGGCGGCCGCTGCGCCCAGTCGGCCTCGTTCGCCGCCGCCAGGGCGGCGCAGCACGCGCCGCGCCGGTGCTGTCCCTGCGCGGCGGCTGGCGCCGTCGCCAGCAATGCGGCGGCCAGTCCCGCGATGGCCGCAGCCGGAAAGATCGCGTTGCGCATCGTCAGCCCCCGAATGAAAACGTCTTGCCATAGTGGGGAACCGCGCCGCCACGGTCCAGCGCAAACCGCTTTCACGGTTTACGCCGACGTGCGTCGCGCGCCGGCGTGGTGGGCGCGAGCCGCGCAGCCCAGGCCGAACAGGGCGCCGCCATGGCGCAGGCCGCCGCCAGCGATGACCGGCTCGTGGTCGACTCCTGCCTCCGGAAGCGCGGCTACAGGATGTTGCGCTGACATGCCCGGGCCTCCGGCCGCGATGGTCTCGCGGCCGGAGCTGAAACGTCAGTTCGAGTTCTGGGCGCAGCCGCAAGCGGCGTCGCACGCCTTCTTGTTCTCTTGCGCCCTGGCGATGATCGCCGCTTCCGAGTGCTGCTTGTCGCGGATGTACTGGTCGTCGCAGTCGGCCGCACATTTGGCCTGCTTGTCGGTGTACATCTGGCGCACGTCGCAGCTCGCCTGCGCCACGCCGCTCAAGGCTGCGCTGGCCGCGAGGACCAGCGCACAAATCGTCATCCGCATCTTCATGTGCTTTCCTTCCCGCGCGCCGGTTCTCGCCCGGCGCAAAAAAATCGCGCGGTAGGTTCCGCGCGATTCGCGGACCCTAGGCCGCAGCTTGTCGCAATTAAATTGCAAAGCCGCCGGCGCCTCCAATATCAGTTGCAGCAAAATGCTGGACAGGCGCGCCGGTGACGGCGGCGGATCCCGCGCCTGAATGCGGTAATATAATACCATTCACGAGTTTTCCGTGATTTTCATAGGCGCAGCGGGCGCAGCTCCTTGCAAAAACGCTTGACCCAGGATGCGTTCCCGCTTATCTCCGACCATCCCGAGCAAAACGGAACACTGATCCTCATGTACGGCAAAACCTATTCGGCGAAGCCCGCCGATATCGAAAAGAAATGGGTGCTGATCGACGCCAAGGGGCTCGTCGTCGGCCGCCTCGCCACGCTGATCGCGCTGCGTCTGCGCGGCAAGCACAAGGCCACCTTCACCCCGCACATGGACGACGGCGACAACATCGTCGTCATCAACGCCGACAAGGTGGTGCTGACCGGCCGCAAGCGCGAGCAGAAGGTCTATCACCATCACACCGGCTTCCCGGGCGGCATCAAGGAGCGCTCGGCCAAGTTCATCCTCGAGGGCCGTTTCCCCGAGCGTGTTCTGGAGAAGGCCGTGCAGCGCATGCTGCCGCGTGGGCCGCTCGGCCGCGTACAGTTCGGCAATCTGCGCGTCTACAAGGGCGCCGAACATCCGCACGAGGCGCAGCAGCCGCAACTGCTCGACGTCGCCGCCATGAACCCGAAGAATACCCGGAGCGCCTGACCATGGCCGAGACCACCCTTTCCTCCCTGTCCGATCTCGGACAGAGCCCGGCCGCCGCGCCGGACGCCCCCCGCTACGAGCAGAAGCTCGACAAGCAGGGCCGCGCCTACGCCACCGGCAAGCGCAAGAACGCCGTCGCCCGCGTGTGGATCAAGCCCGGCTCGGGCAAGATCACCGTCAACGGCCGCGATGTGGAAGTTTACTTCGCCCGTCCGGTGCTGCGCATGATCCTGCAGCAGCCCTATGGCGTGACGAAGCGCGTTGGCCAGTACGACATGAACGTCACGGTCGCCGGCGGCGGCCTCTCCGGCCAGGCGGGCGCGGTGCGCCACGGCCTCGCCAAGGCGCTCACCCACTACGAGCCCGACCTGCGCAGCGCGCTGAAGAAGGAAGGTTTCCTCACCCGCGACAGCCGCGTCGTCGAGCGCAAGAAATACGGCAAGCGCAAGGCCCGTCGGAGCTTCCAGTTCTCGAAGCGCTGATCCGCGTCCCCGATCACCACTGCAAAGCCGGGCCTCGCGCCCGGCTTTTTCATTTCGCGAAAGCGCCTTCCGCACAATTGGCAGACACCTCGCAGGCGCCTATCATCTGCCGAACATGATGATCGGAGTTCCGCCCATGCGCAAATTGTCCCCCTGGATGTGCTTCCTGATCTTGTCGGCCCCCGCCCTCGCCGCCGGCCCCGAAATCATCGGCATCCCCAATGGCAAGGATGTCGTCACCATCCGCGTGCCGGAAGCCGCACAGTCGAAGCAGACGCTGCCGTTCTTTCCCGGCGTCTCGTCGAAGAACGCCGGCTCGAAAAGCCTTTCGTTGCTGAAGGTGGTGATTCCGCCGGGCGCATCGGCCAAGGCGCATGTGCACAAGGGCTACGAATCGGCGATCTATCTGCTGCAGGGGCGGGTCGAGACCCGCTATGGCGAGCATCTCGAGAAGAGCGTCGTCAATGTCGCCGGGGATTTCATCTATATCCCGGCCGATGTGCCGCATCAGCCGGTCAATCTCTCCCGGACCGAACCGGCCATCGCCATCGTCGCTCGCAACGATGGCGACGAGCAGGAGCATGTCATCCTGCTGCCCGAGAAGTGAGCGCCATGGCTCGCGCCCCGGCGATCCCTTATTTCGACTTGCCCTTCTTGCCGGCGCTGTTGATGTGCGTGCGCAGGATCGACGAGGGTTTGAAGCTCACGACGAGCCGGGCGCAGATCGGCGCTTCGACGCCGGTCTTGGGGTTGCGACCGACGCGCTCGCGCTTCTCGCGCACATGGAAAGCGCCGAAGGACGAGAGCTTGACCCCCTCGCGCGACACGATGGCTTCGAAAATCTCCGACAGAACCATTTCGACGCATTCGGCGGCGTCGGCGCGCGGCATGCCGACAGCGCGGTGCACGGCTTCGGCGAGATGCGCCCTGGTGATGGCGCCGGCGGATTCCAGCGGCTCGGCGGCGGAGGGAGACGGAACAGCGGCGCGTGCGCGACGATCGTGGTCGGTTCCGCGCGGCGCGGGTTGCAGCGCCTTCCCGATTTCGGAATGGGTTGCTTTGAGCATGGTGTTTTTCCCCCCAGGAAAAGCGACTTGGGCTGGAGGCTGGCCACTCACCGCCTGCGCCTCGAAGCTGCGCGCCCCACGCCTCCCCCGGAAAGGCCGTAGGACCAAAGCTCGATCGCTTGTTTGTAAATAGAATTTTTCAGAATTGCGCTTCGAAATCAAGCAAACGCCTTCGCGTCGAGGGGGAAACACCTCTGTTTTCTTTGCGTACGTACCGGTAAATTCAGTTGCTTGTTCGATTTCTTGATGAACATCAATGCAGTTCTTGATTGTCTGATGAAAGCGTGCGCTGCATCGTGCCGCGTCTTTGCCGTGCGGCGCCGCTGCGCCATCCAGCGCTTCGAATCGTCGCCCGGCTTCAGAAAGGTAATTTTTCCAATTTACCAGGCAATTACCAGCGGATCAGCGCCGAGCCCCAGGTGAAGCCGCCGCCGACCGATTCGAGCATCACCAGATCGCCCGGCTTGATGCGTCCGTCGTCGCTCGCTACCGACAGAGCCAGCGGGATCGAGGCCGCAGAGGTGTTGCCGTGCAGATGCACGGTGGCGATCACCTTTTCCGGAGCGATGCCGAGCTTTTGCGCCGAGGCGTCGATGATGCGCCGGTTGGCCTGATGGGGCACGAACCAGGTCAGTTCCTCCGGCGTCACGCCGGAGGCCGCGAAAGCGTCGCGCACCACGTCGGTGACCTGCCCTACGGCGAACTTGAAAACCTCTTTGCCTTCCATCCGCAGATGGCCGACCGTCTGCGTCGAGGACGGCCCGCCATCGACATAGAGTTTGGCGCGGTGACGCCCGTCGGTGCGCAGATGGGTGGTGATGATCCCGCGCGCATCCTTGCCGAGGGCGCCCTCCTGCGCCTCCAGCACCATGGCTCCGGCGCCGTCGCCGAACAGCACGCAGGTGGTGCGGTCGCTCCAGTCGATGATGCGCGAGAAGGTCTCGGCGCCGATCACCAACGCCCGCTTGTGCGAGCCCGAGCGCAGGAACTTGTCGGCCGTCGTCAGGGCGAAGACGAACCCCGAGCAGACCGCCTGCACGTCGAAGGCGGCGCCGTGAGTGATGCCGAGCGCGGCCTGAATCATCGAGGCGGTCGAGGGAAAGGTGTAGTCCGGCGTCGAGGTGCCGACGATGACGAGATCGATGTCGGCGGGTTCGAGTCCCGCTTTCGCGAGCGCGGCGCGCGCGGCTTTTTCGCCGAGCGTCGAGGTCGTCTCGCCGTCCCCGGCGATATGCCGCTCCTTGATGCCGGTGCGCTGGAATATCCACTCGTCGCTGGTGTCCACCAGCTTCGCCAGATCGTCGTTGGTGAGGCATTTTTCGGGAAGGCAGGAGCCGACGCCACGAACGACCGAACGCAAGGATAACGTCACTGGGCGGCCTCCGGCGCGCTGCGATGGGCGATCGCCACCGTTTCACGAATCTGCGTCATCAGGCCGGAGCGGGCCATGTCGTAGCCGAGGACGACAGCATGGGCGAAGCCGATTGCATCTTCGCCGCCGTGGCTCTTGATGACGACGCCCTCGAGCCCGAGGAACACGCCGCCATTGATCGTGCGCGTGTCCATCTTGCCCTTGATTTCCTCGAAGGCGCCGCGCGCCAGAATATAGGCGAGCTTCGAGAGCCAGTTGCGGCTCATGGCGTCGCGCAGATAGGTGCGGATCTGACGCGCCGTGCCTTCGGCGGTCTTGAGCGCGATGTTGCCGGTGAAGCCTTCGGTCACCACCACGTCGGCGACGCCCTGGCCGATGCCGTTGCCTTCGACGAAACCGATGTAGGCGAGCCCCGGAATCGGCGTCTCGCGCAGCAGCCGCGAGGCCTCCTTCACGTCCTCGACGCCCTTGATCTCTTCTTCTCCGACATTGAGCAGCCCGACCGTCGGAGTCTCCACGCCGAGCACGATGCGCGCCATGGCCGCGCCCATGATGGCGAGATCGACGAGATGGGCTGGAGTGGCGCCGATGGAGGCGCCGATGTCGAGAACGACCGAGCGGCCGCGCAACGTTGGCCACAGGCCGGCGATGGCGGGACGATCGATACCGGCCATCATGCGCAGGCAGACCTTGGCCATCGCCATCAGCGCCCCGGTGTTGCCGGCCGAAACGGCGACATCGGCCTCGCCCTTCTTGACCGCCTCGATCGCCATCCACATCGAGGAGACGCGCCGCCCCTGACGCAGCGCGACGCTCGGCCTGTCGTCCATGCGCACGGCGACCGCCGAGTGGCGCACCTCCGCCCGCGCGGCGAGCGCCGGGTGCTTGCCGAGTTCGGCGCGGATCATCGTTTCGTCGCCGAACAGCAGGAAGCTGCTCTCGGGACGGCGGGCGAGCGCCGTCGCGGCGCCGGCGATGGTGACGGCGGGACCGAAATCTCCGCCCATCGCATCCAGCGCGATCCGAACGGGTTGCGCCATGTCTTGTCGTCTGCTCCTGAAAATGCGCCATGCGAACCGGGATTTGCATCGCATCCCGGCGGCCTCGCCGCGTCGTGACGCCCTCCGCATCAGGAAGAGCGGCCGCCTTCGCGCCTATTCTCGAGGCGACGACTTGCCATTTGCGCGGCGCCGACGCAAGGGATTTGTCGCCTTTTCGAGGGCGATGCTCTCGCTCACGGCTCGCCCGGTTTGGCGACGGCGTCGCGCAGACCGGCGAAGGGCGAGGTTTCCTCCGGCTTCGGCGCCGGCTCGGGATCCGAAAATTCCGCACCCGGCTTGCGCGGCCAGGGATCGAGGCCGAGCGCCAGAAACTCCGCGCAAATCGCCCCGAGATCGACCGCGCCGTCCTCCAGCGGTTCCGGCGGGTCTTCGGCGGAAAATTCGTCGACGGGCGGCGCGTCCTCGCGCGGGCGGCGCCGGGCGGGCGCCTCCTGCGGCGCGGCGTCGGGGGCAAAACGCAACTCGACCGGCTCCTCGAAGGCGCTGTCGAATTCCTCGAGCGTCACCACACAGGTCTGGCGCACGCGGGCGCGGACCGCGCCGGTCACCAGCAGTCCGGTCCCGCGCGGGACGACGCGCAGCCGCCCCTCGAGCGCATGAACCGCAGCAAGGCCGTTGGCGGCGGCGAGCGCCGCGCATTCCTGCGGCGAGGCCGTCACGATCTGATCCAGCCCGCCGGGCGGGACGCTGGCGGCGATCAGCGGTCGGGACAATGGGCGAGATTCGGTCATCGCGGGACGGGCGCTCCGGGGGACGGTTTGCGGATACTTCGTCATAACGCGCCGTTCCGCCACGAAACAACCAATTTCACCCTCCCGCGAGGCGATCGGCCGACGTTCGACGCCGCAAGAACCGGGCTCGAAGTTCTATCCTCCAGGACCGTGTCCCCGTTGATCAGCGGGGGCGACGTTCCCGGCGCGCCGCGGGAAATTACGGGGTCGATCGAGTAGACTTGCGCAAACGGAACAACGCAAGGGCCTGAAGCCCCGCCAGAACGAGCGGGCCAACCGTTTTGCCGAGGTCGCCGAGCAGGATGCCGACGATCGCGTCGACACATTGGACGACACCCGCCAGCGCTCCGAGAACCAGCAAAGCCGCGGTCGATTCGTAGATGATCGCCAGTATCACCGCTCCCGCCAGCGGAAGCGTGCGCGCGGCGGCGTACATGGCAAATACCGCGGAAGCTCCGTTTGGCGCAGCATCGACCGGCGCGATCAGATCCGGTCTGACAAGACCGGCGATAGAAAAGCCGCTCGCGACAATCACGTCGAGCAATGTAATCGAAGCGGCGACACGCATTGCCCCGGAATTCCTGATGTTCATGGCAATCTCCCGTTCCGGCGACAAAAATATAAGTTCGAGCTTGCATTGTCAGCTTGCATGGGAAATCATTGCCCGGATGAAGCGGAACCATGGCCGGGCGCCAAGGAAATCGCCGCGTCAAGCGCGGTCGCGAGCAACCGTGGACGCCATTCTCCAGGCGACGACTTACATTCTGGGGCGCGACGGCTATGCCGGGCTGACCACCAACCGGGTGGCGGAGCGAGCCGGCGTGAATATCGCCTCGCTCTATCAGTTTTTCCCAAACAAGGCCGCGTTGGTCGCAGAATTGCAGCGCCGGCATGTGCAGGAAAGCCGCGCGGCCGCAGATGCCGCAATCGCCGGCGCGCCCGACGGGAGCATAGAGGATGTCGTTACTTCGCTCGTTCGATCGAGTGTGGCGTCTCATGCCGTGAACCCTGTGCTCCATCGCATCTTCGCCGAGGAAATGCCGGGACACTGGACGCGCGACCCCGCCGGGCGTTACACCCCCGATCCTGCAAAGGCGCAGCTCGAGGCCCGGCTTCGGCAGCAGGGCCGCAAGCCAGATGACGCCGAGCGCATTGCATGGATGCTGCGCGCCGTCTCGCGAACTATCGTTCACGACGCCATCTACGAACGACCGGACGATGTGAAATCCGGAGTTCTTTCCGACGACCTGGTGAAAATGCTTTGCAGCTATTTGCGCGAATGAAACCCCGACAGCGCTGAAAAACGGAGCGACCATGACCCCTTCGGACACGCAATCGCGCAAATCCATGACCATCATCGTTTCGAAGGGCACGCTCGACTGGGCGTACCCGCCCTTCATCCTCGCCACGACCGCGGCGGCGATGGATGTCGACGTGACGCTGTTCTTCACCTTCTACGGGCTCGGCCTGCTGGCAAAGAAACTCGATCTCGAAATTTCGCCGCTCGGCAATCCGGCGATGAAGATGCCGGTGGCCGGCATGCATCTGTCCATGCCCAACCTGGTCGCCGCCCTGCCCGGCGTCGGCGCCGGCGCGACGAAGATGATGAAGGACATGATCGCCAAAAAGGGCGTCGCCTCCATCGAGGAGCTGCGCGCCATGGCGCTGGAAAGCGGCGTTCGGCTCGTCGCCTGCCAAATGACGATGGAGCTGTTCGAAATGAAGAAAGAAGACATGATCGACGGAATCGACACGGGCGGCGCCGCGACCTATCTCGCGCAGGCGCTCGACTCGCGCATCAATCTGTTCGTTTGAGGGGACGTCCCGTGACGACTATCGACCGGACCGTGGACGCCCGCGGCCTCAATTGCCCCATGCCAATTCTGCGCGCCAGAAAAGCGCTCGGCGAAGTCCCCGTCGGCGGCGTGCTGGAAGTGCTGGCGAGCGACGCCGGCGCGCCGGCCGACTTCGAAGCCTTCGCGAAGACGACAGGACATGTGCTGCTGTCCTGCGACGCGATGGACGGCGTCTTCCGCATTTTGTTGCAGCGCAGCGCCTAATCTCTCCGTAATCCAACTGTGGCAGTTATGTTACTGTCCCTCGAAATCTGATCATTTATGGATCAACCTACTGCCCGCGGATGCGGCGCCTCTGCTAGCTTCACCTTCCGAACAATTCTCGCTGTGCAGATGTCGTCGTCTCTCGACGAGACCGCCGCGAAGGGAAGGATCGAGATGACCACGTCCGCGCGCAAAATTTTCCTCGCCTTTCTCGCCAGTTCCTGCCTGACCGGCGCCGCGCAGGCGGCCGATGGCTATTTCCTCATCGGCTATGGCCCGCGCCAGAAAGCGCTGGCGGGCGCCGGCGTCGCCGATTCGAAAGACGCGATGGCGATCTCGGTCAACCCGGCCGGCATCATCGGCCTCGATCGCCAGCTCCAGTTCGGCATGACGGCCATCGTCGCCGATCGCGGCTACACCACCAGCGGCCCGACCAAGGTGATCTGGCCGGGCGACAACCAGAGCGGTCGCCCGCTGTTCCCGGTGCCGAACGGCGCCTATGTCGAGCAGATCGACGCGACCTCCGCCTGGGGCATCGCGACCTATGCGAACGGCGGCATCAACACGTCCTATTCCGCCGACAACCGCTTCAGGCTGCCCTTCGGCGGCGTTCTGGGCGGCGGCTTCGCCGGCGTCGACCTGCAGCAGGGCTTCACCAGCCTCGACTATGCGAAGCGCATCGGCCCGATTTCGATCGGCGTCGCGCCGACCCTCGCCGTGCAGATGATCAATGTGCAGGGCCTGCGGCCCTTTGCGCCTTTTTCGACCGACATGTATCGCCTGAGCGACATGGCCTATGACTGGTCGTGGGGCGGCGGCGTGCGCGCCGGCGCCGAATGGCGCGCCACCGACAAGTTGCGCTTCGGCGTTGCGGCGTCGACGCCGATGTGGATGTCGCGCTTCGACAAATACCGCGGCCTGTTCGCCGACGCCGGAAGCTTCGACATTCCCGCCAACACGCAGGCCGGCGTGGCCTATGATGTCCTTCCCAATCTGACCGTCATGGCCGACTGGAAGCACATTTTCTATTCCGCCGTTCCCGCGCTCGGCAATCCGACCAACCCGATCCTGCACAACACGCTGGGCGGCCCCAATGGTCCGGGCTTCGACTGGACCGACGTCGACGCCGGCTCGGTCGGCGCCGAATGGCGCTACAGCGAAGCGCTGACGCTGCGCTCAGGCTACCACTACACCAGCAACCCGCTGCACGCCCGTTCGGTGGTGATCAATACGCTGGCGCCGATCGTCAACCGCCACCATGCGGCCGGCGGCTTCAATTACAAGGTCACCAAAAATTCGTCGCTCGACTTCGCCGTGGTCTACGCCTTCAAGAACTCCGTCACCGGCAACGAGGCGCTGCCGCAGGCGCCGGGCCTGCCGTTCGGCGGCGTCAATCCGCTGGGCACGGTGTCACCCTGGGTGCGCGGCGTCGAGTTCACGCTCGGCTACAATTACAAATACGACGCCGGCTCGACCAACTACCTTCCGACCCATTTCTGATATGGCGACTTTGTGACGCGTCCGCCGCGGGCAATCCCCCGCGGCGGACGCTGTCGCTTGTGGCGCCGGCAGGAATGCGACGAGCGGCGCCTCGGCCGATTGTGGCGCGGCCGTGACCGTGCGCGCCGATTTTTCGCCCTTCGAAGCAGCTAGCTTCCTGGTTGGAAGCAGCGGCTCGAGGGACTTTGTGCATGACATTCATCAACGCCGATCACGATCTTCGGTCAGGGGAGTCCTTTGCGTGGGTCGATGCGTGGCGTGACCGTTTCGATGCGCTGGCGCGCGCCTGGCCGCACATTCGCCGTGACGACGCCTTCCATGTGATCTTCCGCGCGCTGATCGTCGCTGCGCCGCTTTCCCTCGCCGCCGTGCTGCTGATGACCGCGGCGCCCAAACCGCCTTTGACGGCTCCGGTCAAGACCGTGCGCCGGGCGCCGCCGAGCCCGGTGCTGCAACTCGCCAAACTCGACGGCGATTTCCCGCTCGATTCGGATTTCTCGCTCGAATCCGCCGCCCGCACCTGGGCGCATCGCTTCGGCGCCAGAGACCTCGCCGCTCCTGCCGACGCCATGCGCTTTGGCCCGGTGCGCGTCTCACGCTCCGTCGTGGAGCGCGTCGTTCAGGCCGCGAAGACCACCGAAATGGACCCGGCGCTGCTGATGGCCATCGCCGACAAGGAATCGAGCTTCTCCACCACGGCCAAGGCTAACACCTCCTCGGCCAGCGGCCTGTTCCAGTTCATCGATTCCACCTGGTTCAAGGCGATGCGCGCCTTCGGCATGCGCCATGGCCACGAGGAGGACGCCAAATCCATCGACGACGACAAGGCGCCGAGCGTCTCGCCGAAGGAACGCGCCAAGCTGCTCGGCCTGCGCAATGACCCCTATCTGTCGGCGGTGATGGCGGCGGAAATGCTCAAGGCCGACGGCGCGAGGATCGCCGGCAGGATCGGCCGCTCGCTCACCGCCGGTGAAACCTATCTGATCCATTTCCTGGGGCCGGAAGACGCTCGTCGCTTCATGGAAAAGCTGAAGGACGAGCCGCAGTCTTCGGCCGCCGAACTCCTGCCCAGGCCCGCCCGCGCCAACAAGCCGATCTTCTATGCGCAGCAGGGCAAGAAGATGAAGGACAAGACCGTCGCCGAAGTGCACGAGGCGTTCGAAGCGATGATGGGCCAGCGCACCAGCCGCTACGAAAATGTCGCGGCGCGACTGCCGAAGGGGGCGTTGGCGTATGGCGAGTGACATCGCCTGATCCGAACGCAAACGATCCCGTCGTCAATCGCGAGCGACGTGAGACACGCCCTACTCGCTCGTCGCTCTCAACATCAAATCCAGATTCTGCACCGCCGCGCCCGACGCGCCCTTGCCGAGATTGTCGAGACGCGCGATCAGCACCGCCTGGCGATGCGCCTCGTTGGCGAAGACGTAGACTTCGAGATCGTCGCTTCCCGCGAGCGCCACGGCGTCGAGCCGCGCGTCGGCAGGCGCCGGCAGCGCCTTCACATGCGGCGCGCCCTCGTAGTGACGCGCATAGGCCGCTTCGAGATCGGATGCCTTCGGCTTGCCCGGCAGCGCATCGAGTTGCAGCGGGATCGACACCAGCATTCCCTGCCGGAAGTTCCCTACCGACGGCGCGAACAGCGGCCGCGCGTCGAGCCCCGACCACTTCATAATTTCCGGAATATGCTTGTGCGCGAGGCCGAGCGCGTAAAGCTCGAAGGCCGGCGCCTTGCCGGCTTCATAGGCCGCGATCATCTGCTTGCCGCCGCCGGAATAGCCGGAGACGGCGTTGATGCTGAGCGGCTGATCCTTCGCCATGAGCCCGGCGTCGAGCAGCGGCCGCAGCAAAGCGATGGCGCCGGTCGCGTAGCAGCCGACATTGGCGACGCGCTTCGCCGCGGCGATCCTGACTGCCTGCCCGGCGCACAGCTCGGGAAAGCCGTAGACCCAGCCCGGCGCGACACGATGCGCCGTGGAGGCGTCGAGAAGGCGCGGGGCGGCGTCGCCCAGTTCGTCGCACAGTGCGACCGTCTCCCTGGCCGCGTCGTCCGGCAGGCACAGGACAACTGCGTCGACGCTGGCGAGAATGTCACGTTTCGCGGCGACATCCTTGCGCCGTTCCGGGGCGATGGCGACGAGTTCGACATCGGCGCGGCCGTCGAGCCGTTCGCGGATTTCGAGGCCGGTGGTGCCGGAATCGCCGTCGATGAAAAGTCTGGCCATGGGTCTTGCGCATCCTGCGGGAGTTTTACGGCGCGGCATGCTATGCGGCGGGTGCGACGAATTTGCAAATGCGAGGAGACCGCGAGAGGCATGATCGAAAGTCCGTGCAAGAAAATCTGCAAGCTCGATGCGTCGGGCGTGTGCCTGGGCTGCGGCCGCACCGGCTCGGAAATCGCCGCCTGGCGCGATCTCCCCGAGCCGCGCCAGCGCGAAATCGCCGAGACCGCTCGCCGGCGGCTGGAAACCCTCTCCACCCGAACCCGCGCCGCCGCAAAATGACCCGGCGCCTGCTGATCGTCGCCAACGCGCCGTCCGAAAATTTGCGGGCGCTGCGCGAGGCTGCGGCGGCGGGCGCGCGGCGTGTCGCGGGGGTCGAGACCGTGGCCCTCGGCCCGCTGGAGGCGGGGCCGGACGACGTGCTGGCCGCGAGCGCCGTGCTGCTCGGGACCAGCGAGAATTTCGGTTACATGTCCGGCCAACTCAAGGACTTCTTCGAGCGCATCTATTACCCCTGCCTGGACAGGACGCAGGCCCTGCCCTGCGCCCTCTACATCCGCGCCGGCAACGACGGAACCGGCGCGCAGCGCTCGGTGGAGGCGATTCTTGCGGGGCTGAGGTGGCGGCTGGTGCAGGAGCCGGTGGTGTGGCGCGGACCGTGGCGGAAGGGGTTTGTGGACGAGGCGCGGGAGTTAGCGGAGGCGCTGGCGGCGGGGTTGGAGATGGGGGTGTTTTGAGGGGGTGATCTGCTACGATCAATCAATTTTCCTTGCCTTGTCCGGTGCTTTCCCGGACAATATGGCAAGAAAGGGAGAATGCACCATGGCCTCGGAACCAACGCGCACTGCGCGTATTGAAGCACGCATAGCTCCCGATGCTCTCGCCATCGTCAAACGCGCAGCGGAAATCCAAGGGCGCAGTGTCAGCGACTTTGTAGTGGCCGCCGCGCGAGAGGCCGCCGCGCGCGCGATCGAAGATGCGCAGATCTTACGCCTCTCGGTCGAGGATCAATGCGCCTTCGCCAAAGCCATCATTGATCCGCCACCGCCGACACCGACCCTTCAGCGCTCCGCGCAAGCATACAAAACATTGATCAAGGCCTCGAAGTGACGGGCTTTCGTATCGAAGCCTTGTCGTCATCCCACCACCGAAAAAGTTTTTCTTGCGGCGTCGAAGCGCTTGATCGCTATTTTCGTGACTTTGCGGCGCAAGATGCAAAACGCCGGGTGAGCAATTGTTTTGTCGCTCTTGACGACGAAGAGACGGTTGCCGGGTACTACACTCTGGCCGCGACGAGCCTGCCACTTACAGAACTTCCTGCCGATCTGGCGCGGCGCTTGCCCCGCTACCAACTCATGCCCGCCGGCCTTGTCGGTCGCCTTGCTGTCGACCGAAATTTTCAGAGCAGACGCCTCGGCGGAGCGCTTCTCATGGACGCTGCCGCACGCGCCTCCCGTGGAGGTCCAGCAGTCTTCGCCCTCGTCGTTGACGCCAAGAACGAAGCCGCCGAGGCCTTTTACATTCGCCACGGCTTCCAGCGCTTCGCCGGGAAGCCAGCTTCACTTTTCTTGCCGATCGCAACCGCGCTGAAAGAGCTGAACGGCGAGTAGTCATCCCCAACGGTTAAAGGAGCTGCCAAGCGGCCTTGACTCCCCCACCCCCGCCATGCCCTCACCCCACCCATGGCCAAATCCCGCTCCACCTTCATCTGCCAGAACTGCGGCGCCGTCAGCAATCGCTGGCAGGGGCGGTGTGACGCGTGCGGGGACTGGAACAGCATTGTCGAGGAAGCGCCGGCGTCCGGCGTCGGCGGACCGGCGCGCAGCGGACGGGGCAAGCCGTTCGAGCTCGAGGGGCTGGCCGGCGAGACCCGCCCTGCCCCGCGCATGGTCACCGGCATCGCCGAATTCGATCGCGTCACCGGCGGCGGCTTTGTTCCCGGCTCGGTGATCCTGCTTGGCGGCGAGCCTGGCATCGGCAAGTCGACGCTGCTGATCCAGGCCTGCGCGGCGCTGGCGCGGCGCGGCGAGCGAGTCGTCTATATTTCCGGCGAAGAAGCGGTCGCGCAGGTGCGGCTGCGCGCCATGCGGCTCGAGTTGACGAAAGCGCCGGTGGAACTGGCCGCCGCGACGCAGGTCGAGGACATTCTCGCCACCTGCTCGGCCGGCAAACGCCCGGCGCTGATCATCATCGACTCCATCCAGACCATGCACACCGACGCCGCCGAATCGGCGCCCGGCACGGTGACGCAGGTGCGGGCCAGCGCCCAGGCCCTGCTGCGCTTCGCCAAGACCTCGGGCGCCTCCATCATCCTCGTCGGCCATGTCACCAAGGACGGACAGGTCGCCGGTCCGCGCGTCGTCGAGCACATGGTCGACGCCGTGCTGTCCTTCGAAGGCGACGGCGCCCATCACTTCCGCATGCTGCGCGCCTCCAAGAACCGTTTCGGCGCGACCGGCGAGATCGGCGTGTTCGAAATGACCGGCCTCGGTCTTGCGGAGGTCACGAACCCCTCCGCGCTGTTTCTCGCCGGCCGCGACGCCGCGGCGCCCGGCGCCGCCGTGTTCGCCGGCATGGAGGGCCAGCGGCCGATGCTGGTGGAGATTCAGGCGCTGGTGGCGCCGACCTCGCTCGGCACGCCGCGCCGCGCCGTCGTCGGCTTCGACCAGAACCGCCTGTCGATGATCATCGCCGTGCTCGAGGCGCATGGCGGGCTCAAGCTCGGCATGCACGACATCTATCTCAATGTCGCCGGCGGCCTGCGCGCCGACGAGCCGGCCGCCGATCTCGCCGCCGCCGCCGCGCTGGTGTCCTCGCTCAGCGGCGCCACTCTGCCGGCGGAGCGCGTGTGGTTCGGCGAAATCGGCCTCTCCGGCGCAGTGCGACCGGTGATCCACGCCGGGGCGCGGCTGAAGGAGGCGGGCAAGCTCGGCTTCAGGAGCGCCTCTCTGCCGCAGACGCAGCAACTCAACGACGAAGACGCCGGCGCCGGCGTCGCGCCCCGCCTTCTGGCCGATGTCGGCGGTCTGGTGGCCGAGATCGCGCGGATGAGCGGCGGCGGCCGTCGCGACGGGGCAGCGCCGAAAGATCGGTCATAATTGTGCCCCTGACACGCGCAAAATGGTTAAGCAATACTTAAGTCCTGGAGCAACAGAGACAATTCGACGCGCCGTCACAAGAAAATATCGCGCGAATGCTCAAGGGTTTGTGTTGCTTCGGGCAAGGTTCGGGCGATACTCTTCCCTGTCCGATTCGGAGCCAGCCAAGCGCGTGGGGCGGCAATGCAGAGCGAAGATATTTCAGGAAAAGGGCGAGATCTGACGCGGTGGAGCGAACCGCTGGTCGCCGACCACATTTATGGCGAATATGAACGCCGCATCGGCCGTCGCGACGACATTTCCGAAACGCTCGGGCGCCAGCACTGCCGCATGTGGCGCAACCTGCTCGACGGCGAAGCGCTGCGCGCTGACGCTGCCCGCCGCGATCTGCTCAAGCTCGCCGCCATGGCCGGCCTCGCGCCGGAAACGCTCGACGCCATCGACGCCGCCATTTTCGACGAACTGCTGAATGTCATCCTGCGGCGCGGCTGGAGTTCGCGCGACACCGCGCGGCTCGAGGGCCTTGCGCTGGTGCAGGCGGCCTCGACGCTCGGGGAAATCCGCCACGCCGCCTGACGGGCGGGCCATCATAAAAACGTGACGAAGCGCCGCGCTTCGCCTATATGTGTCGCGCGCATCGGCCACTGAGGTCTTTCGCGCTCCTGCCGCATGGCTTTCGTCGCGACGACGCAGGCCCGGCGCAACGGTCCGGACGCGTCACGGCCGCGCATCGCGCGGCGCGGTTTCGACGCCGGTTGCAACACTTTGGAAGAGGCCAGTCTATGCCGTCTTATCTCGATCTGGCGGTCCTGATCGTCGTCATGGTTTCCGGACTGCTGGCCTTGCTGCGCGGCTTCACGCGCGAAGTGCTGGCGATCGTGTCCTGGGTCGCCGCCGCGGCGGCCGCCTATTATCTCTATCCGCTGGCCATGCCCTTCATGAAGGAGCACATCCAGAAGGAAAGCATTGCCCAGGCCGCAGCGGCGTCCGCAGTGTTCTTTGTCGCGCTGATCCTGATTTCGCTGATCACCGTGAAGCTGTCCGACGTGATTCTGGATTCGAAGATCGGCGCGCTCGACCGCACGCTCGGCTTCCTGTTCGGCGCGGCGCGCGGCGCCCTTCTCGCGGTGGTCGCCTACATGTTCTATGGCTGGCTGGTGCCGGACGCCAATCAGCCGGAATGGGTGAAGACCGCCCGCACCCGCTATTTCCTTGCCGGCGGAGCCGAGCACATTCGCGAATTGCTGCCGCAGGATGTCGACCTCGACAGCATTGCGTCGAAGATCAAGAAACCCAAGGACGCCGCGCCGCCCGCCGATGAGTCCGGCGCGCTGGAGAACGCCGGCGGCGGCGAGGAACGCGCCGCGGCGCCGGCCCGGCCGGTCGATGGCGCGGCGACCTCCGCGACGCCGGTCGCCGTGCCGGACTCGTCCGAACTCAGAACCGAAGACAAGCCGGCCGAAGCGGCGCCCGCCCCGGCGCCAAAGGCGAAGCGCAAGCGCTGAGCCGACGCCGCCCTTCGTGATCGCGTGACAGTATGGAGAGAGGACTGACCATGACCGGCGAACCGGACGACACAGCGGTTTACTGCGATGATCTCGACGGAGATCGGCTGCGGGAATATTGCGGCGTCTTCGGCATCTTCGGTCATCCAGACGCCGCGGTGATCACCGCGCTCGGCCTTCACGCGCTCCAGCATCGCGGTCAGGAGGCGGCCGGCATCGTTTCCTTCGACGGCGCGCGCTTTTACGGCGAGCGCCGGCTTGGGCTGGTCGGCGATCACTTCTCGAAAGAGAGCACCATCAAGCGCCTGCCCGGCCAGTCGGCGATCGGCCATGTGCGCTACGCCACCACCGGCGAAACCATGCTGCGCAACGTGCAGCCGCTGTTCGCCGAACTCAACACCGGCGGCTTCGCGGTCGGTCACAACGGCAATCTCACCAACGCCCAGACCCTGCGGCGCGAACTCATCGACGCGGGCGCGATCTTCCAGTCGACCTCGGACACCGAGGTGATCCTGCATCTCGTCGCCCGCAGCCGGAAGATCCCGCTGGTCGACCGCTTCATCGAGGCGCTGCGGCAGATCGAGGGCGCCTATTCGCTGGTGGTGCTCTCGAACAAGAAACTCATCGGCGCGCGCGATCCGCTCGGCATCCGCCCGCTGGTGCTAGGCGAACTCGACGGCAAATACATTCTCGCGTCCGAGACCTGTGCGCTCGACATCATCGGCGCCCGCTTCGTGCGCGACGTCGAGAACGGCGAGATCGTCGTCATTTCAGACGACGGCGTCGTCAGCCTGAAGCCATTTCCGCAGCAGCGGATGCGCCCCTGCATCTTCGAATACATCTATTTCGCGCGGCCCGATTCATTGGTGCACGGCCGCCCCGTCTACGAGGTGCGCAAGGCCATGGGCGTGCAACTCGCCCGCGAGCAGAAGCTCGAGGCGGACGTTGTGGTGCCGGTGCCCGATTCCGGCGTGCCGGCGGCGCTCGGCTTCGCGCGCGAATCCGGCATACCCTTCGAGCTCGGCATCATCCGCAATCACTACATCGGCCGCACCTTCATCCAACCGACGCAGAGCGTGCGCGAGATCGGCGTGCGCATGAAGCACAGCGCCAACCGCTGCGTGGTCGAGGGCAAGCGCGTGGTGCTTATCGACGATTCCATCGTGCGCGGCACCACCTCGGTGAAGATCGTGCAGATGATGCGTGACGCCGGTGCGGTCGAGGTGCATTTTCTCATCTCCTCGCCGCCGATCACCAACCCGGACTATTACGGCATCGACACGCCGCAGAAGGACAAGCTTCTGGCGGCGAACCACTCGATGGAAGAGATGCGGCAGATCATCGGCTGCGACACGCTGGCGTTTCTCTCGGTCGACGGCATCTACCGCGCCATGGGGGAAAAGGGCCGCGACGACGCCCGCCCGCAATTCACCGACCATTGCTTCACAGGCGACTACCCGACCGCCCTCACCGACATCAGTGGCGAGAACCGCGCGCAGCTGTCGCTGCTCGCCGAGGCGAGCTGAGCGCTTCGGGCTCCGCAAAACAGGACAGGCCGCCGTTCGTTGTCGAAGCGGCGGCCCGTTGTGTTCACCATCGTTCCTTCAGCGGAAATCCACCAGCCCGATCCCGAGATAGGAACAGCCCGTGCGCTCGCGCACGCTCGTATACTGATCCGTAGCCTCGAACAGGCGGCTCGACGGGACGATGCCGCGCACCTCCTGCCAGGCGCGCACGACGCCCGGGCAGGCGGCGCTGGCAATGTCATGGAAACCGATGACGCTTGCGTTCTGGCGCACGGCATGGAAGTCCGACACGCAGCCCTCGTAGGAGTGATCGCCGTCGATGAAGGCGAAGTCCCAGTTTTTCGAGCCGAGAAACGACTTCATCTGCGGATCGGCGCTGCTCTGGATCTTGTAGTCCACGCCGACGGTGCGGCCGGCATAGGCGGTCATGATGTCGGTCTGGGTGATGTCGATGGCCACCGCCATGTCGAGATCCATGAAGCGGCGCATGTATTCGACGAGGATGATGAAGGTGCCGCCGAAGCGGCAGCCGATCTCGACATAGGACCGGAAATTCATGCCGGAGAGATGCGAGAGGAATTTCGAGAACTGGACAGGATATTGCCAGGAGCGGATGCCCCGGCCGCACCAGGGGTAGAGCTCCTCGGGAAATTCGGCGAGGCCTTCGCCGTTGAGGCCGAGCATCAGCAGGAATTCTTCGCGCAGAAAGGTTTCGTCGCGCAATTCGCGCAGCGAAGCGTTGCGGATCAGCGAGACGGCGCCATCCACATCGCCCTCCGGCAAAGCGCCCACGTCATTCGTCACCACCGGTTTCCATCGCATGGGAGCCCTCCGCTCGAAGCCTAGCGCCCGGCGGTCCGGCCCGGTCTGCGGTTGGGCGGAGCGGTCCTGCGCGTCCTGCCGTCGATACGACAGCTGTCTTGTGCAAAACTGCCCGGCGAGGACGACGACGCTCTGACCGACGCGGAGCAGTTCGTCGCGGCATGTGACTCCGCCAATTGCCTCGACGCGGCCATGGCGGGCTGCGAGCGATACAGCGGCTTCCCGCGGCTGCCGACCACCCGGCCGGCTGCCGTCAAGATTTTCTGAGCCGCGGCAAAGGTCGCCATGACCGTGCGGCGCCCCGCTGCGCTGGCCAGGCTCGATCCGTCGAGGCGACAACTGGCGCTCCGAAAGCCGATAGTTGTCGCCTCGTCCGCCGGTAATTCTCGACGCAACGCCCGGCAGTTCAGCAATTCATTTTCAGTGTTGTTTGAACTTGAGTCTTCCTTTCGAAACGTGCCCCGCCCCGTCCCATGATTTTGCAGCCTGGTCGAACAGTGCCACGCCCAGCGCGCCTTTTTCGATGTTGATCGTCGCTGCGCGCCCGTCCGTGAGCTGCATCGGCAAATCGATCACCATGTCGCTGCGCATCAGATAGATGTTGCGGGCTTCGCGGTCGCCGCGCATCAGGCCGATAAGGAAGTTGTTCTCGGTAATCGGCACTGGCACGCCCTGCAGCTTCTCGCCCGCTTGCGCGTCGGGGCGGCGCATCTGCAGCGGCGCGATCATCTTGACGCCCTTGATGTCGGAGCCAGGCGCGACTTTGAACGTCACCTTGATGGTGTGCGACGCCGACAGCGTAGTGTCGTAATTCTTCTGAAACAGCAGGGTCACTTTCAGCTTGGCGTCGGGCACGTCGACGTCGCCGCGTACTGCAGAGCCGCCCGGCTCGCCGGGACCGCCGTCGACATTCTCGAGACGCCACACGACATTGCCCGAGAGCACCTTGTCGACTTTGGTCGGCTCAGTGAGCGAAGCGACCCAGAGTTCGGCTTTCATTTTCTGGGTTTGCGCTGTCGCGCTCGCGCCGTCGCCGTTCTCACTTGCGAGGATCTTGACGGTGGATTCCGGGATGGCGGTTGCGGGGTGGTCCGGAGCAATGTTCGCGGCGGCCGGACCCGGGACAGGTATGGTCGCGGGTTGGTCCGGGGCATTTGTCGCGGCGGGTTGGTCAGAGACGGGCAAGGCGATCGGCGCCCCCTGGAGCTGGCTCAACACCCAAAGCGCGAGGAAACCGAGCAACACCACGACGGCAGCCACAGATATCGGCCCGATATTGTCCTTCAGGCTGAAACCCCTGGCGACGCCGTGCCGGGGCTCATGGACAAGCTCCCTGTACGACTCGACAGATATCCGCGTGCTCGGTCGAAGTTCCGAAATCGAACGCCGTTGCTCGTCCGGTGCAAGATCGCCGCTCTCGACCATTGTCGCGACCACTTCGTCCGGCTTCAGAATCTTAACCGGAGCTATCGCCATGGCGACGTTGAAAGAATGCAACGGTCCCTGCACCGAGAGGATTTCCTGTTCCGCTGCCTGCAACGACGGAGCGACATCCGCAACGAAGTCTGACGTCTCTTGTGCCGGAGCGACCTCGGGCTGCGTTTCTTCGATCTCGGCCGGAGGCCATCGCGTTTCGGCCGCTGCTTCGTCCTCGATTCCCTTTGGCTTCTCCAAAGCCTTGGGTTCCTCTTCGGCGCGCCGCCACGCCTCCATCTGCGCGGCGTAATAATCCTCCGCAGCCTTACGTTCCGCCTCGAGCCAAATCGCCTCCTGCTGCGCCCGAAGCGCCTCTTCAGCCTTTCGACGCTCCTCTTCCTCCGCGCGGCGCGAAGCCTCCGCCTCCTCTTCCTGACGCTTCCGCTGCTCGGCCTCTCGCGCAGCGCGGGTTTCGGCGCGGCGACGGCCAATGGCTGCGGCGAGTCGGGCGACGTCGGAATTGAAGGAAGGATGCGTCAGTCGCGGGGCGTCGAAGCGTGGCAGGCGCGCCAGGCTTTCCGGCAACTCCGCAGCGGTCGGCAGCTCCGCCTCGTAAATTCGCACGGGAATGATCATCTTGCCCTGCGCCAGAGCGGATTCGATCTCGACACGCACCCAGTCGTTTGGATTGTCGAGCCGTCTTCCGCCCTGCTTGTCCCGGACATCGGCCCAGCCGCGCCCGACGACGACGATAAAAACGTCGCATTCGGCGACTTTGGCTGAAAGTTCTTCGACGAAATCCTTGCCGACCATGTCGCCGTCGACATCGAGAAAGACATTCTCTTCACCGAAGACACGCGCAAGACGATCATGCAACAGCATCGCGGGGGCGCTGTCGATCTCCCGTCGGTAATTGATGAAAATTTTTTCGTCCATAGCGCCACACAGCAGAATCGCGCTGAAGCTCAGTCAACCCGGAACACGAAGCGCGCGCAACCGGCATCGCAAAGCGGGCGGCCCCTTTCGACGCCGCCCGCAGAAACTCACCCGGCCTTTTTCGCCGCCGGCGCCCCGCCGCCCTTGGGGGGCATCTTGGTCAGCGCCTTGCGGTATTCCACCGGCATGACCTTGCGGAACTTCGGCCGGTAGGCGTCGAAGGCGTCGAGAATCTCCCGCGCCCGCGTCGAGCCCGTGTATTTCCAGTGATTGGTGATCAGCTGGCGCAGGCGCTCGGCATCGAAGCGGGTCATGTCGCTCATGACATCGACACGGCCATGCGACTCGAGGTCGTTGGACTGGTGATAGCTCTCGCTCATCGCCGCCTCCTCTTCACGCAGTGGCTCCAGTTCGACCATGGCGAGGTTGCAGCGGCTCTCGAAGCTGCCATCCTCGTCCAGCACATAGGCGATGCCGCCCGACATGCCGGCCGCGAAATTGCGGCCCGTCGGTCCCAGCACCACCACCACGCCGCCGGTCATGTATTCGCAGCCGTGGTCGCCCACGCCCTCCACCACCGCGAGGGCGCCGGAGTTGCGCACGGCGAAACGCTCGCCGGCAACGCCGCGGAAATAGACTTCGCCGGCGATGGCGCCATAGAGCACGGTGTTGCCGACGATGATCGACTGATGCGGAACGATCTTGCCGGCCGAGGCCGACGGCCGCACGATCACCTTGCCGCCGGAGAGGCCCTTGCCGACATAGTCGTTGGCTTCGCCTTCGAGCCGCAACGTCACGCCGCGCGCCAGAAACGCGCCGAAGCTCTGCCCTGCCGTGCCGTGGACATGAATGTCGATCGTGTCCTCGGGCAGGCCGGCGTGGCCGTAGATGCGGGCGACTTCGCCCGACAGCATGGCGCCCGTCGCGCGGTCGACATTGCGGATCGGCGTGTCGATCTGCACCTTCGCGCCGCGATCGAGCGCCGCGCGCGCTTCACCGATCAGCTTCTGGTCGAGGACCTTGTCGAGGCCGTGATCCTGACGCAGCGAATGGCGGATGGCGCCGCCCTCGCCCGCCGGCTTGTGGAACAGCTTGGTGAAGTCGAGCCCCTGCGCCTTCCAGTGCGCCAGCGCCTGCTCCTTGTCGAGCATCTGCATCTGCCCGATCATTTCGTCGAAGCGGCGATAGCCCATGGCCGCCATCGCTTCGCGCACTTCCTCGGCGACGAAGAAGAAGTAGTTGATCACATGCTCGGGCTGGCCGACGAAGCGCTTGCGCAACACCGGATCCTGCGTGGCGACACCCACGGGACAGGTGTTGAGGTGGCACTTGCGCATCATGATGCAGCCGGCGGCGATCAGCGGCGCAGTGGCGAAGCCAAACTCGTCGGCGCCCAGCAGCGCGCCGACGATCACGTCGCGGCCGGTGCGCAGGCCGCCGTCGACCTGCACGGCGATACGGCCGCGCAGATTGTTCAACACCAGCGTCTGATGCGTCTCGGCGAGGCCGATCTCCCAGGGGCTGCCGGCATGCTTGATGGACGTCAGCGGCGAGGCGCCGGTGCCGCCGTCATAGCCGGAGATGGTCACGTGATCGGCGCGTCCCTTGGAGACGCCGGCGGCGACCGTGCCGACGCCGACTTCCGAGACGAGCTTCACCGACACATCGGCTTTCGGATTCACATTCTTGAGATCGAAGATCAGCTGGGCGAGATCCTCGATGGAATAGATGTCGTGGTGCGGCGGCGGCGAGATCAGGCCCACGCCGGGCGTCGAGTGGCGCACCTTGGCGATGACGGCGTCGACCTTGTCGCCAGGAAGCTGCCCGCCTTCACCGGGCTTGGCCCCTTGCGCCATCTTGATCTGGATCATGTCCGAATTGACGAGATACTCCGCCGTCACGCCGAAGCGGCCGGACGCCACCTGCTTGATGGCGCTGCGCGCGCTGTCGCCGTTGGGCAGCGGCTTGAAGCGCTCCGGTTCCTCGCCGCCCTCGCCGGTGTTCGACTTGCCGCCGATGCGGTTCATGGCGATGGCGAGCGTGCTGTGCGCTTCGCGCGAGATCGAGCCGAAGGACATGGCGCCCGTTGAGAAACGCTTGACGATATCGCTCGCCGGCTCGACCTCCGCCAGCGGGACAGGCGCGCGGCCGTCTTCCGCCGCGCCCTTGATGCGGAACAGGCCGCGCAGATTGAGCAGCTTCTGGTCCTGCTCGTTCAGCGCCTTCGCGAAGGCCTGATACTGTTCGCGGGCGTTGCCGCGGACGGCGTGCTGAAGCAGCGAGATGGTCTGCGGCGTCCAGCTGTGCGCCTCGCCACGGATGCGGAAAGCGTAGTCGCCGCCGACATCGAGCGCATCGCGATAGATCGGCGCGTTGCCGAAGGCGAGCTTGTGCCGGCGCACCGTCTCCTTGGCGATCTCGTCGAGGCCGACGCCCTCGACGCGGGTCGTGGTGCCGGTGAACCAGTCGTCGACGAAGCCCTGGGCGAGACCGACGGCGTCGAAGATCTGCGCGCCGCAATAGGACTGGTAGGTCGAGATGCCCATCTTGGACATGACCTTGTGCAGGCCCTTGTCGACCGCCTTGATGAAGCGCTTGATCGCCGTCTTGCCGTCGACATCGGCCGGAAACTCCGCGGCCGACGCCTCCAGCGTCTCGAAGGCGAGATAGGGGTTGATGGCTTCCGCGCCATAGCCGGCGAGACAGGCGAAGTGATGCACTTCGCGCGCTTCGCCGGTTTCCAGCACGAGGCCGACCGAGGTGCGCAGACCCTTGCGGATCAGGTGGTGATGCACCGCCGCAGTGGCCAGCAGCGCCGGGATCGGAATACGGTCCGGCCCCACCATGCGGTCCGACAGGATGATGATGTTGTAGCGCCCGCTCACCGCCTCTTCGGCGCGATCGCAGAGGCGCTTCAGCGCCCCGGCCATGCCCTCGGCGCCCTTCTCGGCTTCGTAGGTGATTTCGAGCGTCTTGGTGTCGAAGCTGTCCTCGACCATGCCGATCCAGCGGATCTTCTCCAGATCCTCATTGGTGAGGATCGGCTGACGCACTTCGAGGCGCTTCTTCTTCGCCGAGCCTTCGTGGTCGAGGATGTTCGGCCGCGGACCGATGAAGGACACGAGGCTCATGACCAGCTCTTCGCGGATCGGATCGATCGGCGGATTGGTCACCTGCGCGAAGTTCTGCTTGAAATAGGTGTAGAGCAGCTTCTCCTTGTCGGAGAGCGGCGAGATGGGCGTGTCCGTGCCCATGGAGCCGACCGCCTCCTGGCCTGTGACGGCCATCGGGAACACGAGCAGATCGAGTTCTTCCTGCGTGTAGCCGAAGGCCTGCTGGCGATCGAGCAGCGCCACGTCCGCGCGCGCGGCGCGGGCCTCGACGGGCTTGAGGTCCTCGAGCTGAATCTGCGAGCGCGCGAGCCATTCCTTGTAGGGATGCGACTGCGAGAGCTGCGCTTTCATCTCGTCGTCGGAAACGATGCGGCCCTGTTCGAGATCCACCAGCAGCATCTTGCCCGGCTGCAGGCGCCATTTGGTGACGATCTTCTCTTCCGGAATGGGCAGCACGCCCATTTCCGAGGCCATCACCACGAGGCCGTCGTCGGTGACGAGATAGCGCGCGGGGCGCAGGCCGTTGCGGTCGAGCGTCGCTCCGATCTGGCGCCCGTCGGTGAAGGCCATGGCCGCCGGGCCGTCCCACGGCTCCATCAGCGCCGCGTGATATTCGTAGAAGGCCTTGCGGTTCTCATCCATCGTCGGATTGCCCGACCACGCTTCGGGGATGAGCATCATCACGGCGTGGGCGAGCGAATAGCCGCCGCGCACCAGGAACTCGAGCGCATTGTCGAAACAGGCGGTGTCCGACTGGCCTTCATAGGAAATCGGCCACAGCTTCTCGATATTGTCGCCGAACAGCGGCGACGACACCGACGCCTGCCGCGCCGCCATCCAGTTGAGATTGCCGCGCAGCGTGTTGATCTCGCCATTGTGCGCGACGAAGCGATAGGGATGCGCCAGGCGCCACGACGGGAAGGTGTTGGTGGCGAAACGCTGATGCACCAGCGCCAGCGCAGAGATGAAGCGCTCGTCCTTCAGATCGAGGAAATACGAGCCGAGCTGCGAGGCCAGCACCATGCCCTTGTAGACGATGGTGCGGGTCGAGACGGACACCGAGTAGAACTCGCGTCCGCCATTGCCGAGCTTGTAGATTTCGTTGGAGGCGGCCTTGCGGGCGAGATAGATGCGCCGCTCGAAATCGGCTTCGTCGGTCACCGCGGGGCCGCGGCCGAGGAACAGCTGGCCGTGGTGCGGCTCGACGGCGCGCACGGCGTCGCCCAGATCGCTGGAGTCGACGGGGAGATCGCGCCAGCCGAGAACGACGAGCCCTTCCTCCCTGGCCTGCGCCTCGAGCAGGGCCCGCGCCTTTGCGCGGATGTCCGCGTCCCTCGGCAGGAAGAACTGGCCGATGGCGTATTCGCCGACCTTGGGGAGCGAGATGCCGATGGCGCCGCAGGTGGCGAGGAAGAACTCGTGCGGAATCTGCACGAGGATGCCGCAGCCGTCGCCGAGCTTCGGGTCGGCGCCGACCGCACCGCGATGATCGAGGTTGAGCAGGATCTGCAACCCCATCTCGACGATGGCATGCGTCTTCTCGTTGCGCATGTTGGCGACGAAACCGACGCCGCAGGAGTCGTGCTCCAGCGCCGGGTCGTAAAGGCCCTGAGCGACAGGGAGGGCGGGATCGCGGCCGTCGATAATGTCCATCGCTTGTTCTCCTCGACGCGAGCGAAAACGCGCCGGTGTGTCCGCAGCCTGCGCGCCGGCGGCCCTGCCGTCCCGACTCTGCGAGCCCGAGGGCGCGCGGTCTTTCGAAAAAAACCGCACGCCGTCGAACTCGTTCAGCGTCATGGAGCCGCAAGCTTCCCTCCTGTCGGAAGGAAAGACAAGGGCCTGGACGGGAAAACCGATGGGTCAGCAAGGCTGTCCTATCATGAGGCGCATTCTTGCCAGTTTTGCCGCTGTGGCGCAAGCAATTGAAGGGGCGCGAAGGCGCGCCCAAATCTCGCCGCAACGCTCGCGCAATTTGCGTCCAGCGAAACGGGGCGTTTGCGGAGCCTGTGCCATGAAACTTCTTCGTTTTGTCCTGCCGGCCGCCGCCGTGGCGGCCAGCCTCGCGCCGATCGGCGGCGCGCAGGCGCAGGTGTTCTTCCGGCCGTTCGGCGGCGTCTATGCCTACGACATCCCCATGGGGCCGCCGCCCGGCCCGTCCCTTGGCCCCTACGCCAATCGCGTCAGCGCCGGGGCGATCCTCGCCCGCCGCGGCTATGACCTCGAAGGCCCGATCGAACGCCGCGGCGACGTGCTGATCGCCCATGGCTACAGCCCCGAGCGTGGCGAAGCGCGTTTTGTCATCGACGCCTACGACGGCGAAGTCCTGAGCGTTCGCCGCCGCGCCATGGCGCTGGCGCGTGACGATGACGACGACGACGAACCGGCCGCCCGCGCTCCGGCGCCACGGGTGTTGCGCGGCCCCGCGGATATCCGTCCGTCGCCGCAAAAGCCCCTCGCCCGGTCGTCGGCGCAACGCGCGACTGCGCCTCAGGCAATTACGCCGCCGCCGACACCGCATCCGCAGCCGAACCGCTTGGCGCCGACCCACGGCAGCGCCCACGGCTCGTCGCATATGGCGGTGACGCCGCCCCCGCCGCCCAAACCCGCCCCCGCGCTCGCCCAGAAGCCGGCCGCTCCGACCGCGCCTTTCCTCGAGCAGAAACCGCCGATCTCGCCGATCATCCGCTCGGGCGGGTAAGCGGCCCGCAGGCGACCAAAGAAAAGGCGCTCCGAACCGGGAGCGCCTTCCACACGTTCACGACATGCAGCGCGTTCACGCCGCCTTGGCTTCAACCACTTTCGGCGTGCTCTGCCCTGCGACGCCGCCGATCTCGATCCGCCGCGGTTTCTGGGCTTCCGGGATTTCCCGCACCAGATCGACATGCAGCAGGCCATTGACGAGGCTCGCGCCGGTCACAGTCACATGATCGGCGAGTTGGAAGCGGCGCTCGAAGGCTCGGGCAGCGATGCCCTGATGCAGGAACTCACGCCCCTGTTCGGCCTTCGGCGGCTCCTTGCCGCCGCGGATCGACAGAGCGTTCTCGCGCGTCTCGATGGCGATGTCCTCGGGCGCAAAGCCCGCCACCGCCAGCGTCACGCGATAGGCGTTCTCGCCGGTCCGCTCGATATTGTAGGGCGGATAGGACTGGGCGGCGTCGACCGCGCTGGTCTGGTCCAGAAGATTGAACAGCCGGTCGAAACCGACGGTCTGACGGTAGAGAGGCGAAAAATCGAAGTGACGCATGACATATCCTCCGTTGGAAGCGACATGCGGCGCGCGCATCATGCCGCGCCGCGCCTGCCTGCGCGTCCGTTTCGGCCCACGCTGGCAACCGTCGATTTGGGGATGGTTCTTGCGAGCGCAAGAGGCGTCCAGCCGGAAAAATGCGCAGGCTGCCGGCGACACCTTCGACGCGGCGCTGTGGCGCGTTAGATACCCTGAATCCCCCATTGCCTGCGGAGACCATCATGCTGCGCCTTGTCCTGCTGCTTTGCCTCCTCGGCGGCGTCGCCCGCGCGGAGATCATCGGTGAGCCGATCGATCGCGCCGCGACCGAAGACGAAATGAAAGCCTCGCTGCGATCGATCGTGCTGGTCGACGCCGCAGGCGAAAAGCTCCCGCTCGTCAGCCTGCTCGGCTCCGGCAAACGCGTCTTCGTGACCATCTGGGCCTATTGGTGCCCGAACTGTCTGGCCGAGATGGCGGGGTACCGGAAGATCGCCGCCGCCTGCCCGCAAAAGACCCGGATGATTTTCGTTTCGGCGCGAAATGCGGATTTCCCCAAGGATGTCGCCAAATTCGACAGCTATGGCCTGCCGTGGAAAATCCGCTATGCCGAAAAATCGATTCCCGTCGAGACGGCGCGGGCGTTTTTCGGGGTGACGCCGGAGGGCCAGGTCATGACGCCACTCCATTATTTCGTCACGCCAAAAGGCGAGGTGGAGGCGATCGTCAACGCCCGCATGGATTTCGAATCGCCGAAAAAACTCGAGGCCTTCTGCCGGGATTGACCCGAGCGCCGCCCTTTTGCGTCGCGCCGCCGACGCGATAAAAGCCGTGTCGCGGCGCCTCGTCCGCAGGGAAAGCCCGCCGTGATCGAACTTGTCGCAACCCCAGACAATCCCGTTCCCCCGGAGAGCGAAGTCTTCACTGTGACGACGAGCGACGGCCGCCGCCTGCGCGCCGCCCGCTTCACGCCGCGGCTGCACGGGCGCGGCACGGTGGCGCTGTTCGGCGGGCGGGCGGAATATATCGAGAAATATTTCGAGACCATCCGCCAGTTGCTGTCCCGCGGCCTTCACGTCGTCGCCATGGACTGGCGCGGACAGGGCGGATCCGAGCGCGATCTGGCCGATCCTCGCAAGGGTCATGTCGACGACTTCTCCTATTACCAGCGCGATCTCGATGCCTTCTGCGCGCAGGTGGTGGAGCGCGCGCCCGCGCCCTGGTTCGCGCTCGCCCATTCCATGGGCGCAACCATCCTGCTCGAGCACATGGCGTCTGGCCGCACACCCTTCGAGCGGCTGGTGCTCACGGCGCCGATGATCGACTTCCATGGCCTGCGGTTCCCGCGCGGAGCGCGGCTGCTCGCCGACTCGCTCGACATGCTCGGTCTCGGCGGCCGTTTCATTCCCGGCGGAAGCGGCGCGTCACTGGACGAACAACCGTTCGAGACCAACCCGCTGACCAGCGACGCCCGGCGCTACGCCCGCAACTGCGCGATTTTGCGGACCGCCCCGCATCTCGCCATCGGCGATCCCACCGTCGGCTGGGTCAACGCCGCCTTCCGGCAGATGGCGCGGCTGCAATCACCGGAGTTTCCGCTGCGCGCCCGCTCACCGGCGCTCATCGTCGCCTCCGGGCGCGACGCGGTCGTCGACACGGCGGCCACCGAGCGCTTCGTCGAGCGGCTCGATCTCGCCGAGATGATCATCGTCCCCGGCGCCCGTCACGAAATCATGATGGAGCGCGACGAGCTGCGCAACCAGTTCTGGCGCGCGCTGGACGCCTTTGCGCCGGGCGAACGGGTGCGTTGAAGCGGGATCGACGCAACCGAAGGCCGTTCAAAAAAAGTTCTTGCGAACTGTTCTTTGGTAAACCGCGTTTAGCGAAATCCACCACTCCTTTACGATATTCGTCAACACCGCGGTAAACTTGACGACGCAGCTTGACGGCGCCAACCCAACCGGAAGCCGCGCAGTTGTCGTCTCTCTCCAAATTCTCCGCCGCCGCCGTTTGCGGGGCATGTCTCCTTGCCGGACAGAGCGCGCGCGCGGAAGGTCTCACCGACCCGACACCTGTCTCGGGCTGGATCGTGACCGTGCGCGCCCACTCCGGCTTTTCGCCGACATGGGACGGCTCGAAAAATCTTTCGCCTTTCCTGCTCCCGGGTCTCGCCATGCGCCGGCCCGGAGTCTCCGTGGGCTTTGGCGCTCCCGACGAGGCGCCGGGCTTCGCGCTGTATGACAACGGCGTGGTGAAGGCCGGCGTTTCGGGCCGTCTGCGCGGGCCGCGCCTGCAGAGCTCGTGGACGGAATTGCGCGGCGTGCATGATGTCGACTGGACGCTGGAGGCCGGCGGTTTCGCCGAGTTCTGGAGCTTCGAGAAGCTGCGCACGCGCCTCGAAGTGCGGCGCGGATTCTCTGGCCATCATGGCGTCGTGGCCGAGTTTTACGCGGATTGGGTCGAAAAGCACGGCGCCTGGACGTTCTCGATCGGCCCGCGCCTGATGCTCGGCGATCAGTCCTATATGAACAAGCTGTACGGCGTGAGTTGGCAGGAGTCGCTGAACAACGGACGGCTCGAACCCTTCACCGCATGGGGCGGCGCGAAATCCTGGGGCGCGATGGCCGCGGTCACCTATGACTGGTCCGACGCCTGGTCGACGACCGCTTTCGCCCGCTACAATCGGCTGGCCGGAGCGGCGGCGGCCGGGCCGCTGGTCACGAAGCTGGGATCGCCCGATCAGTGGACGCTCGGCCTAAGCGCGTCCTACAGCTTCCACGTCGATCTGTTCTGACGCCGCTCCGCGCCGGAGCGCGCGAGCGCCGCAAGGCTCGCGACGCGAAAACGTCTCACTCCGCCGGTTCCCCCAGATGGGCGATGCGGATCATATTGGTGGCGCCCGGCGAGCCGAAGGGCATGCCCGCGACAATCAGCACTCGGTCGCCGGCGACGCCGAAGCCTTCCGCGACGCAGTGGTCGCAGGCGCGGGACACCATGTCCTCGACATCCTGCGCGTCCTGGGTCTGCAAGGCATGGACGCCCCACACCAGCGCCAGCCGCCGCGCCGTGCTGCGGCTGGGAGTCAGAGCCAGAATGGGCGAGGACGGTCGTTCACGGGCAATGCGCAGCGCCGTCTTGCCCGACGATGTCCAGGCGCAAATAGCCTTGCTGTGCAGCGTATTGGCCACGTCGCGCACGGCGACGGCGATGGCGTCGGCGGCGGTGGGATTGGGCGCATCGCCGCGCTGGGCGTTGATGATCGAGCGATAGACCTGATCGGTCTCGACCTCCTCGCCGATGCGGCTCATGGTCGCCACGGCTTCCTGCGGATACTGGCCGGCTGCGCTTTCCGCCGACAGCATCACGGCGTCGGCGCCCTCGAACACCGCGGTCGCCACGTCGGAGACTTCCGCGCGCGTCGGCAGCGGCGAGAGAATCATCGATTCCAGCATCTGCGTCGCGATCACCACCGGCTTGCCGAGGCGGCGCGACGAGCGGTTGATGCGCTTTTGCAGCCCCGGCACCTTCTCCAGCGGCACTTCCACGCCGAGATCGCCGCGCGCCACCATCAGCGCGTCGGACACCTCGATCACTTCCTCGAGCCGGGTGATCGCCTGTGGTTTCTCGATCTTGGCCATCACCAGCGCGCGGCCCTTGGTGATCTTCTTCACCTCGACCACGTCCTCGGGACGCTGGACGAAGGAAATCGCCACCCAATCGACGCCCTGATCCAGCGCCGCATCGAGATCGGCGCGATCTTTCTCGGTCATGGAGGTGATGGGAATGTCGGTGTCCGGCAGACTCACGCCCTTGCGGTTGGAGATGCGGCCGGCGATGTCGACCACCGCGCGGGCGGCGGTTCCGCTGGTCTCCACCACATGCAGCCGCACCTTGCCGTCGTCGATGAGGATCGTGTCGTCGACCTTCAGGGCGGCGAGGATTTCGGGATGCGGCAGCCGCACGCGCGTGGCGTCTCCGAGCTTTTCGTCGGAATCGAACACGAAGACGTCACCCTTGCGCAGATGCACGGCGCCGTCCTCGAAGGCGCCGATGCGCAGCTTGGGCCCTTGCAGATCGGCGAGAATGCCGATGGCGCGGCCGGCCTCGTCCTCGATCTCGCGGATCATCTTCACATAGGCCGCGAGCGCGACATGGTCGGTGTGGCTCATGTTGATGCGGAACACGTCCGCTCCGGCGCGCACCAGCCCGGCGACGACGCCCTTGTCCACCGTGGCGGGGCCGAGTGTGGCGATGATCTTCACGCGCCGATGACGTCTCATTTCGTTTTCTTGTCCATTTTCGTTTTGCCGTCCGTGGTGGACAGACATATCTCAGGCGCAAGACATTTTCTTGCAGGATGAATCGGCGCCGCTACTGGCCGCCGGCGCTCCCGGGGTCGGTGAGCTGAACCGTCCAGTTGCGGGCGTCGCGGCCGGTGTCGATCTCGAAGAAACCGGTGCGATCGAAGCCGCGCGCGAAGCAGTCGTCGCGGCCGTCGATTCGGAATTCACGGTCGCGGGTGCACATGAAAGCCTTGCCCTTCCACTCGCCGCCGCGCTCGTCCATGGCGTAAACGTAATAGAACTGCGCCGCCAGCGGGCCGCGCAACAAGGTCTCACATGTCGTCGGCCGGAGATTCCACCAGCCCTCGGACAACCACGCGCGACCGTCGGTGTAGGCGATGGAGACGGAAACTCTGCCGCTGGTGTTGTTGCACAAGCGAAAATCCGCCCGCGCCGGCGCGGCGCAGGCGCAGAACAGGAGTGCGAACGGCAGGATGCGACGGATCATGGCGCAGGGCGGGGTTGCGGAAACAGGCCGGCGCGCCGCCCCGGACGGAGCGGCAAACCACCCGCAGGCAAATCACGGCGCGCCCGATTTGTCCACCCGGTAGCTGAGTCGGAGCCGCTATGCCGTCAGCAAATCTCCGCGCGGTCGCCGCGGCGCACCACGCCGGGCTCCACGACTCGCGCATAGACGCCGACGCTCGGCAGCGGCCGGCCGGCGAAGGGCACCATCGGCTTGTTGGCGGCGATCGCCTTCACGAACAGGCCGGGATCGCGCGGCAGTTCCTCCTGCGCCAGCGTCGGCATCACGCAGCGCGGGCACGGATCGCTGATGGCGAAACGCGCGCCGCCGATCTTCACCGTCCTGCCGACCCAATCGTTTTCGACGAAGCCCTCGCCCGCCGCCTCGACCACCAGATTGGGCCGGAAGCGGCGCGCATCGATCGATCCCTGCGGATAGACCTTGCGCAGCGCGGCCAGCGTCGCCGTGGTGAGAATGTGCAGCGCGGAATAATCGAAGAAGGAGCCGGCCGGCGCGTCGCCCGCCACCGCCTCCGCGCTGACCTCATTGGCCTGCCCCTCGTGTTCGGGCCAGAACTGCTCGAGCGTCGGCGCGGCCGGCGCGACGCTGCGGATGCCCACCTTGCGCCCCAGCGCCGCCGACAGACGCTCCGCAGCGTCGGCTGAGTCGCTGCGCACGGTCTGGCCGTCCGGCAGGGTGATGATGATCGCGCCGCCCCCGGCCGTGGCGGCGCGACAGGCGAAGAGATTCGGCCATTTCAAAGGATTCTTGGCGCTGACGACCTTGCCGGTTTCTTCATCCACCAGCGCCAGCGCCCGGTCGCCGGCAACGCCGCCCGCGGTGATCTGCGCCGAATCGAGCGTCTCGCCCAGCATGGATTTGACGGGATATCTCCAGAGCGCGGCGACTGTGGACATTGTGTTTTTCCTCCCCGGAGCGGCGCGAGATTGGTCTGCGCCAGATTGTTTTTTAGGCATATTGCCCAGCATTTGGCCAAATGTCGATATCAGCACTCACTGCCCGGGCAATTCGGCCCCCTCATCCGCCGTCAACTGAATTGATGGCGGCTTGGGAAGCGCCCGCCCCGCCCACTGCTCCCTTGACGTAATCCGGATTTTATTCCTATATTCTTCCCACCCCCGCCGATGGCAAGGGGCGTCGCACCGGGTCGGGCGGCGCGGGCGGGGGGACGGCGGCAGGCGCGGTTTGACCCACTGCGTCACTCAGCCGGTGTCGTGCCGCTGGTCGGGGTCCGAATGCGCAGGACAAAGCCCCGACCGCAACAGTGCGAGGCGCGCGCAGGGAAGGTAGGGCCATAATTGGCGCTCTCCGCGCCCGCAGGCGGTTGGCGATGAAACTGTCGTCCGGGGCCATGCGGTTTCCGACGATTTTCCCATTTGCTGCGGCCGAAACGGAGCCCGCAGCGCCCCGGACCCCTTGTCCCGCCGGCGCAACACGCGCGCGGCGGCGGCATTGCCGTATCTTTCGCCTGCGCTTCACCGATCAACGTCCGCCCCTCCTGTTGCGGCGCCGCGGGGTTTGGCTTATCGAGGAAGAAATTTCCGCCTGCGAGGGGACCATGGCGAACGCCAACTCCGACGACATCGCCGCAAGGCGGCCGCTGTCGCCGCATCTGTCCGTCTACAAGCCCATGCTGACCATGGCGATGTCCATGGCGCATCGCATCACCGGCGCAGCGCTTTACGCCTCCGTGCTGCTGCTGGCGCTGTTCCTGCTCGGCGCCGGCCTCGGCGGCTGGGCGTTCGGCCTCTTCGGCTGGATCGGCGGCGGCCTGTTCGGCAAGCTGGTCGTCTTCCTGTTCACCTGGGCGGTGTTCCATCATCTGCTGGGCGGCGTGCGCCATGCCCTGTGGGACCGCGGCCTCTACATGGACCCGGTCGGCCGGGAGTTTCTGGCGCAGGCGACGCTCGCCGGCGGCATTGGCCTGGCGATCCTGCTGTGGATCGCCGTCGCTCTTTTCGGCTGAGGCAACCCCATGACCAACTTCATCAGCGGGCGCAGCGGACAGGGCGCATCCTACGTCTCGGACCGCTCGGGGTCGCCCCATGCGCGCTTCCTGCACCTCACCTCTTACGCGCTGATGCCGCTGGGCCCGCTGGCCGCCTGGTATCTGGCGAAGGCCTCGGGCGCCGGGCTCGAGGGCGTGAAGGCCGCGATCGGCCATCCCTTCCCTGCCCTCGTGCTGGTGGCCTTCGTCGCCATCGCCATGCCGCACGCCCGCGCCGGAATGGACGAGATCATCACCGATTACGTCCGCGAGCCGCGCCTGAAAGAGCAGGCCCTGATCTGGAATCGCCGCGTCACGATCGCCGTCGCCGCGGCCTGGATCCTCGGGGTGATGCTGATCGCCGCGCCCTGACCGGGCGAGATGTCGCGCCCGGAGCGGGCGCGCGAACAACGATGCAGAGCGCTCGCCGCTTCACCGCACATACGGACGACCACACATGAACGCTTCCGCGCAAACTTCTACCGTGAACGGCCGCGCCTATCCGATCGTCGATCACGATTTCGACGTGGTGGTGGTGGGCGCCGGCGGCGCGGGTCTGCGCGCCGTGGTCGGCTGCGCCAGGGAGGGGCTGAACGTCGCCTGCGTCACCAAGGTCTTCCCGACCCGCTCGCACACGGTTGCGGCGCAGGGCGGCGTCGCGGCGGCGCTCGGCAACATGGGCGCCGACGACTGGAAGTGGCACATGTACGACACCGTCAAGGGCTCCGACTGGCTCGGAGACCAGGACGCGATCGAATATCTGTGCCGCAACGCCCCGCAGGCCGTCTATGAGCTCGAGCATTGGGGCGTGCCCTTCTCGCGCACGCAGGACGGCAAGATCTACCAGCGCCCCTTCGGCGGCATGACCACCGATTTCGGCAAGGGCCCGCCCGCCCAGCGCACCTGCGCCGCGGCCGACCGCACCGGCCACGCCATGCTGCACACCATGTACGGCCAGGCGCTGAAATTCGACACGAAGTTCTTCGTCGAATTTTTCGCCATCGACCTGATCATGAATTCGGATGGCCGCTGCGTCGGCCTCGTCTGCCTCGAACTGGCGACCGGCGCGATCCATCGGTTCCGCGCCGGCCTCGTGGTGCTGGCCACCGGCGGTTACGGCCGCGCCTATCTCTCCGCCACCTCCGCCCATACGTGCACGGGCGACGGCAACGGCATGGTGCTGCGCGCCGGGCTTCCATTGCAGGACATGGAGTTCGTGCAGTTCCACCCCACCGGCATCTACGGCGCCGGCTGCCTGATCACCGAGGGCGCCCGCGGCGAGGGCGGCTATCTCACCAACAGCGAGGGCGAGCGCTTCATGGAGCGCTATGCGCCCTCCGTGAAGGACCTTGCCCCGCGCGACATGGTCTCGCGCGCGATCACCATGGAAGTGCGCGAGGGACGCGGCGTCGGCAAGCTCAAGGACCACGCCCATCTGCATCTCGAGCATCTCGATCCGGCGATCCTGCACGAGCGCCTGCCCGGCATTTCCGAGAGCGCGAAGATATTCGCCGGCGTCGATGTCACCCGCCAGCCGATCCCGATCCTGCCCACAGTCCATTACAACATGGGCGGCATCCCCACGAATTATCACGGCGAAGTGCTCAAGAAGATCGACGGAAACCCCGACGCCGTGGTGCCCGGCCTGATGGCGATCGGCGAGGCCGCCTGCGTCTCGGTGCATGGCGCCAATCGTCTGGGCTCCAATTCGCTGATCGATCTCGTGGTGTTCGGCCGCGCCGCCGGCCTGCGCGCTGCCGAACTGGTGAAGCCCGGCGAGACCCTGCCCGACCTCCCCGCCGACTCGGCCGAAAAGTCGCTGTCGCGGCTGGACGCCGTGCGTTACGCGGCCGGCTCGGTCCCGACAGCGGTTTTGCGCGAAAAAATGCAGCGCACCATGCAGAACCACGCCGCGGTCTACCGCACCGGCGAGGTGCTGGCCGAGGGCGTCGCGATGATCAACGCCGTGTGGCGCGAAGCCGCCGACGTGAAGATCGCCGACCGTTCGCTGATCTGGAATTCTGACCTCGTCGAGACGCTGGAGTTCGACAATCTCGTCGTGCAGGCCGTGGTGACGATGGAATCCGCCGCCAACCGCAAGGAAAGCCGCGGCGCCCATGCGCGCGAGGACTTCCCGAACCGCGACGACGCCGGCTGGATGAAGCACACGCTGGCGACGATCGACGATGGGGCGAAAAAGACGACGCTGGATTACCGGCCCGTGCATTCCTATACAATGACCGAGGAAGTGAGCTATATCGAGCCGAAGGCGCGGGTTTACTGAGAATCGGGGTTTTCCATGGCTATAAAACACCTGCTGGAACAGGCGCCCCCTACGTCTTTTAGAAATATGTTAATTTTAGCATTTATCGCCTGTGGTTCAGTGGTCGGGACATTCTACATTGGCTCGTCTTTATATCAGGATTACAAATGGAATAAGATTGTACAGACAGCCTTAGCTGCCTCCGCATTGACCGGCAGCCGCCCGCACATTGGCAACAGGTGTGCGGATAAAATTTGCGTGTCCGAAATAGCGTTTATCACAAAAAACGATGAGTTGCTGACTTTAAAATTCGCAACAAAAGGCGCAAAATTCAGGGTGATATGCACAAGAGAGCGGGGATTAGCCGAACGATGCAATGATTTTAATATTGATCAAGATAGTGCTTATAGATGCTTTGAGGTTTTGGTTAGCGAAAACATGAACCCGTTCGATAAGATTGCTAGTTGTGCTGATTTCAAATGAAACAAGAATAGAATAGACCGTTCAAATGCAAGCCCTCCTCATCGACCTCGACACCGAGCAACTCCGCACCCTCTACCCAACCGCCAACTGGAACAACGCCTACTTCGACATCCGTCGCGAACTCAAGGCCCGCGGGTTCCGCTGGCAACAGGGCAGCGTCTATTACGGCAACGGCGATATCCGCTCCAAGGACTGCATCCGGGCGACCATGGATCTCGACGTCCTGTTCGACTGGTTCCGCCCCGCCGTCCGCGACATTCGCATGTTGCAGATCACCGAGGAGGACACGCTGATGGACTTTCTCGGCTTCGAACCCGGCCACTCCGCCCGCGGCAAGCGGTGATTGTGGATCGAAGCTCACGCCCTTGTCTCCGCGACGGCAACTTCGTAGATTTCACGAAAGCTGCCCGAAGGGACAAAACCGCAAAGGCGCCCACCGCATGATCGCCATCGTCATCGACGCCATCAGCCCGCAGGCGATTGCACGGATCGAGGAACTTGCCGCCCGCAATCACCGCAGTGTCGCGGAAGAAGCCGCGGACATTCTTGAGAAGGCGGTGACCCCCGACCGGGCTGCGCGGCTTGCCGCCGTCGATCGCATTGCCGCCATGACGCCCAAGGGCGTCAAGCAAACAGACAGCACGCAGATCATTCGCGAAGAGCGCGACGCGTGGTGATCGTCGTCGACGCCAGCGTCGCGGTCAGATGCCATATAGACGTAGACGGGCGCTCCGAAGCTGTTGCGACGAACCCGCTATCATCTGTAGAATCGCGGCGCCGCCTTGCACCGGCGCGATGGAGAAAGTCATGGGCGCCCTGACGATCGACGACACCGTTCTGCGAGAACTCGCTGCCATGGCGGAGCGCCGCGGCGTCACGCGTGAACACCTCGCCGCCGAATTGCGGCGCGAGGGGCTCGACGATGCGCGCGTGCGGCCGAGGTTGCGTGAGATCATGGAGCAGATCGCGGCGATGACGCCGACGGGCGTAACGCAAACCGACTCGGTCGACTTGTTGCGTGAAGAACGCGACCTGTGATCATCGACGCCTCGGTCGCCATCAAATGGGTGGTCGAAGTGCCCGGCAATGGCGCGGCGGTCACCCTGCTCGGCGCCGGCGGGCTCGTGGCTCCGGACGTCGTCATCGCAGAAGTCGCCCATGCCCTGCGGAAAAAACATCGACGGAACGAAATCTCGCCGCAGCAAATGAATGCCGGCGTGGCGGCGATAGATGCGGCGTTTGCAGAATTTGTCCCGTCTCGTGATTTGATCAAGGACGCCGTGCATTTTGTCGCTCGAACTCGATCATTCGACCTACGACTGTCTCTACCTCGCTTGCGCCTTGGCCCGGGGACTGCCGCTCGTCACAGCCGATCTGGTTTTCGCCCGAAAATGCAGGGCAGGAAACTACCCGTCATCCATCGTGACCCTGGATCAGCTGGACGAATTCGGACTGTCCAGACACTGACCCTACCTCACCCCAGCCCCCACCATCACCCCGCCCCGGCTCCACAGCGCATTGAGCCGACGCTCCATCGCCAGCGGCGAGCCCTGCCCGAGATTGCGCTCGAACACTTCGGCGTAATTCCCGACATGTTTCACCACGCGATAGGCCCAGTCGGCGGGGAGGCCGAGGCCATCGCCGTGGTCGCCTTCGACTCCCAGCAGGCGGCGGATGTCGGGATTGTCCGAGGTGGTCAGCATGGCGTCGACCGTCTGCGACGACAGACCCAGTTCCTCGGCGTCCAGAAGCGCGAACAGCGTCCAGCGCACGACATCGAACCAGGCGTCGTCGCCATGGCGCACCATCGGCCCGTGCAGGGATTTGGCGACGAGATCGGTGAGCACGATATGCTCGGCCGGCGCCGCCAGCGTCGCCCGCGCGGCGGAGAGCTGCGAGACATCGCCCGTCAGCACGTCGCAACGCTGCGCGTCATAGGCTTTCGCCGCTTCCTCGAAACTTGCAAACGGCCGCTCCGCATATTCGGCCTTGCGGGCGCGGAAGAAATCGGCCAACGCCAACTCCTGCGCCCCGCCCTGCTGCACGCAGATCGCCTTGCCTGCGAGATCCTGCGCAGCCGTGATCGCCAGCTTGCGCGGCGCCAGAAAGCCCTGGCCGTCGAAGAAACTCACCGCGGCGTAGTGCAGCTTCTGCCCGGCGTCGCGCGACAGCGTCCAGCCGGCGCCGCCGGCCAGCACATCGACGGCGCCCGACAGCAGCGCGCCGGCGCGATCCCTGGCGGCGAAGCCGGAGAATTTCACCTTGTCGGCGTCGTCGAAGATCGCCGCCGCCAGCGCGCGGCAGTAATCGACGTCGAAGCCACGCCACACGCCGTCCTCGCCGCGCGACGAGAAGCCCGGCGCGGCGTCGGTCACACCGCAGGAGACATAGCCACGCGCCTTCACCTGGGCCAGCGTGTCGGCGCGCGCCGGCGCGAGGGTGAGCAGCAGGACGAACAACAAAACCAGTCGGGTCAGAACCATCGGAACATTCTTTCGCGGCGCATCGAACGCCATCTATGCTATCGGGAGCAGCCGCGATGAAGAAGGGTGCGATTATGGACGAAACAAGGCGAAGCCTCCGCACGCGACTGACCACCGCCGGACGGCGGCCAAAAGACCATTTCGGCTTCGTCAATCCGCCGGTCTATCGCGGCTCCACCGTGCTGTTCCAAACGGCCGCGGATTTTCGCGCCAATCGCGGCGCCTACACCTATGGCACCAAGGGCACGCCGACGACGCGGGCGCTCGAGGAAGCGTGGAGCGAGATCGCCGGCGCCGAGACCACTGTGCTCGTCCCCTCGGGACTCGCGGCCATCGCGCTGTCACTGTTCGCCGCGACGAAGGCCGGCGATCACATCCTCGTCACCGACAACGCCTATCAGCCGACGCGGCATTTCTGCGAGACCTTGCTGAAGCGCTTCGGCGTCGAGACGCAGTATTTCGATCCCCTCGCAGGCGCCGACATCGTGGCGTCGATGCGCGCCAACACTACGGCGATCCTCACCGAATCACCGGGTTCGCAGAGCATGGAGATCAGCGACATTCCGGCGATCTCGGCGGCGGCGCGGGCGCGCGGCGTCTGTGTCGTGCTCGACAACACCTGGGGCACGCCGCTGCATTTTCCGCCGCACGAACGCGGCGCCGATCTCGCGATCGAGGCCGGCACCAAATATCTCTCAGGCCATTCCGACATTCTCGTGGGCCTCGTCTCGGCCGCGCCCGGCTGGGGCAAGCGGCTGCGCGACGCGCACAACGCCATGGCCAATATCGTCTCGCCGGACGACGCCTCGCTCGCCCTACGCGGCCTGCGCACCATGGGGCTGCGGCTCGAGGCGCAGGAGCACGCCGGCCTCGTCCTCGCCCGCTGGCTGGAGACACGGCCGGAAGTCTCTCGCGTGCTGCATCCCGCCCTGCCCTCGCATCCGCAGCATGATCTGTGGAAACGCGACTTCACTGGCTCCTGCGGCGTTTTTTCGGTGATCCTGAAACCGGCCTCTCGCGCGGGCGTCGATGCGTTCCTCGATGCGCTCGAACTGTTCGGGCTCGGCTATTCCTGGGGCGGATACGAGAGCCTCGTCATCCCCTTCGATTGCGCGTCCTACCGCAGCGTCACGCGTTGGGCGCCGGAGGGGCCGGCGCTGCGCCTTTCGGTGGGGCTCGAGGATGTCGTGGATCTGCAAGCCGATCTCGAAGCGGGATTCGCGGCGCTGGCGGCGGCTTCACCGGTCGGATCGACCTCGCCGTAGACCTTGCCGTTTGGCTCGAGCACTTCGCCCGCTGCATGGCGAAGCGTTCCGGCCCGCGCCAGAGACTGGCGCTGCTGAAAGGGAGTGCGAGAGCGGGCGCCAGCGCGCCGGCCGACCGCGTGAGTCTGTAAAGAATGCGCGGGTTGGACAAGACGACCTCCTCGAAAATGTCATGTGCTTCCGCTACACACGCGGCAGCCGGCATCGTCGAAGCCGACAAATGCATACGGGTGTGATTTACAGAAAACAATCATAAGTTGTTTATTGTCGAAGTTTGGATTCGATCGAATTTTTGCCTCAAGATTCAGAGAGAAATCGACGTTTCAGGAGGGGGCCCCATGCAGCACGGATTATCAGCAAAATCGGGACTTTCGGCACTTCTGACTGCTGCGACGCGCGCTTACCTTGCCGCGCTTGTCACAACCGCAGGGTCGAGATCGAGGAAAGGAGACCGTGCATGAAAAAGATTGTCGAGTTCGACCTGTCGACAATCCCGCCGCTGGAGTGCGCGCTGCCGTGGCGCGAGTTCCTCGAAGCTTATTATGACGCCCGGATCCGGCCACTGTGGGAGCACGACAAGGACTATTATACCCTGACGGAGTTCCTTTCGAACAAGCGCGAGCGGCGCGAAAGCCGGCTATTTATCGATTATCTCCGCCGCGGGCGCCCCGATCCTTTCGTCGAGTTCAGCGGAAGGCCCGGAATCCACGAACTGCGTTACACTCTCGCCGTGCGGGACGCGAAACAGCTGCTCGACGCCTATCCGAAACTTCGCCACTCTATTCAGTTGGATTTTCCCGAACTGGTCGGCGGCCGGGAGCGTTGCGCGAGCTGGCGCACCGTCGCCGCGCGCTCGACCCGAGACCTGACGAATGCGGAGGCCGAGTTCGACGAGCGCGTCGCGCGGGTGCGCGGATGGATCGAACAGTCCGATGCGACGGCCGAGGGCGCCGCGCAGGCGCGCCGCCGCAGCGCGCCGCGCAACGCCGGGGATGCGCCAGGCATGCCCGCGCCCCTGCCCGACCTGTCGCCCGCGTCGTCACACGCCTTGTCGGCGATGCCATCGGGTTCGACAGCTTCCCGCACGCCCACGACGAGCGCCACGGCGATGACAGCGATTGCGGCGAGCGCAGCGCCGATGACGGTGATCGCGGCGAACGCCGGACCCACGCTCGGGGACGTTCGGCAGGGGATCGAGCCGAGCCTCTACGCCGCGGTGTACGTCGTCGCTCTGGTTATGGCTGTCGGTCTGGTCAAGGCCGGTCTCGACCTTCGCAAGATATTCGAACGCGCGACCCTCGTCGCTTCCGACGAGCGCGAGGCGCCGCGGTGACGAAAGCCACGCGGCGGTCTTGACATGCAGGAAAGATGATGGAGGCCTCGGAGGGAATCGAACCCCCGTACAAGGATTTGCAGTCCTCTGCGTAGCCACTCCGCCACGAGGCCTCACACCGGCGCCAGTTGCGCCGGAGAGGGCCCCTCATACACAAGGGCTTCCGGCTCGGCAAGAGCCACGCCGCAAACGCAATTGCCGCGGCCTCAATCCCCGGCCCGCGCCGACCACGCCGCATGGGCCACGCCGGACTGCGTGCGCAGCTCCGCCGTCACGGCGTCGAGTTCGTCGGCGGAGACGCTGCTCGGCAGCAGCGTCGCGACCAGTTCGACGTGGCCGCCACGTTCGATCTCCTCGACGTCGGCGACCGGATATTTGGCCTCCTCCAGCGTCTCCACCAGAAGATCGCGCATAGCGTCGCGGACCGGCGCGTCGACCACGAGGCGCATCTCGAACACAGCTTCCAGCGCGCTCTCGTCCACGGGCGCACGCTCGATGAAACGCACGATCGGCCGCAGGAAGGTGTTGGCGGCGAGAACGAAGGCCGTGAACAGCGCCGCCTCGGCCGCGTGATCCGCCCCGGCGAAAGCGCCGGTCACCGCCGAGCACCAGATGGTGGCGGCGGTGTTGAGACCGCGGATGTTCATTCCCTCTTTCAGGATCACGCCGGCTCCGAGGAAACCGACGCCGGAGGCGACATAGGCCAGCACCTGCGTCGCGCCGGCGTTGCCCGTCAGCCGCATGGCGAGATCGACGAAGGCCGAGGCGCCGAGCGCCACCAGTGCATTGGTGCGCAGGCCGGCGTTGCGCTGGCGATATTGCCGCTCGGCCCCGATCAACGCCCCAAGCAACAGCGCGACGAGGAAGGAAATCAGCGAATTGAGGAATTCCGGCGGATCGAAGGTCTGCAAAATCGCCATGGCGCTTCCATTTTCCGGCTGGAGCGGTCGATGCGCCTTTCTTTATGTCGAACGACGCCCGGCGCCAAACCCGGGCGCCCGGCGCGCGGGCGCCGTCCGGGCAGGCAATTTGACAGCCGGCTCGCGTTTTGAACATCTTCCGCCCCGGCGCTGGCCTGCCGGCGCAACCAGGAAGGCTAGAGAATGAACGTCGTCATCGTCGAATCGCCGGCCAAGGCCCAGACGATCAACAAATATTTGGGTCGTGATTTCAATGTGATCGCCAGCTATGGCCATGTCCGCGATTTGCCGCCGAAGGACGGGTCGGTCAATCCCGACGACGATTTCGCCATGGTCTGGGAGATGGACGCCAAGGGCGCCAAGCGCGTCGCGGCCATCGCCGACGCGGTCAAAGGCGCCGACAAGATCATCCTCGCCACCGATCCGGATCGCGAAGGCGAAGCCATTTCCTGGCATCTGCTCGACATTCTGAACAAGAAGAAGGTCCTCAAGGACAAAAAGATCGAGCGCGTCGTTTTCAACGCCATCACCAAAGAAGCTGTCCGCACGGCGATGGCCAATCCGCGCCAGATCGATCAGGCGCTGGTCGACGCCTATCTGGCGCGCCGGGCTCTGGATTATCTCGTCGGCTTCACGCTGTCGCCGGTGCTGTGGCGCAAGCTTCCCGGCGCACGGTCGGCCGGACGCGTGCAGTCCGTCGTGCTGCGGCTCGTCTGCGACCGCGAACTGGAGATCGAGAAATTCGTCTCGAAGGAATACTGGTCGATCCTCGCGCATCTGAAGACCAAGGCGGGCGAGCCCTTCACCGCGCGCCTCGTCGGCGCCGACGGCAAGAAGATCCAGCGCCTCGACATCAACGCCGGCGCGGAGGCCGAGGATTTCAGGAAGGCGCTCGAAGCCGCGAGTTTCACCGTGCGCTCGGTGGAAGCGAAGCCCGTCAAGCGTCACCCCTACGCGCCCTTCACCACCTCGACTCTGCAGCAGGAGGCCTCGCGCAAGCTGGGGCTGGCCCCGGCGCAGACCATGCGCATCGCCCAGCGGCTGTACGAAGGCGTGGACATCGGCGGCGAAAGCGCCGGCCTCATCACCTATATGCGCACCGACGGCGTCGACATGGCGCCCGAGGCCGTTGCCGCCGCCCGCAAGGTGATCGCCAAGGAATATGGCGACCGTTTCGTGCCGAACGCCCCGCGCAAATATACGGCGAAAGCCAAAAATGCGCAGGAAGCCCACGAGGCCATCCGCCCCACCGATCCCTCTCGCCTGCCCAAGCAGATTGCGAAATACCTCGAGCCGGAACAGGCGAAGCTTTACGAGCTGATCTGGACCCGCACGATCGCCAGCCAGATGGAATCGGCCGAACTCGAACGCACCACCGTCGACATCGACGCCAAAGCGGGAGCCCGGTTGCTGGAGCTGCGCGCGACCGGCCAGGTGGTGCGCTTCGCCGGCTTCCTCGAGCTCTATCAGGAAGGCCGCGACGACGAGGCGGACGAGGACAGCGGCCGCCTGCCGGCCATGAAGGACGGCGAGCCGGTGTCGCGCGAGAAGATCGACGCGTCCCAACACTTCACCGAACCGCCACCGCGCTACACGGAGGCGACGCTGGTGAAGCGCATGGAGGAACTCGGGATCGGGCGCCCCTCCACCTATGGCTCGACACTGGCCGTGCTGCGTGATCGCGAATATGTGAAGCTCGACAAGAAACGCCTCGTGCCCGAGGACAAGGGCCGGCTGGTCGTCGCCTTTCTCGAAAGCTTCTTCTCGCGCTATGTCGAATACGACTTCACCGCCGATCTGGAGGAAAAGCTCGATCTCGTCTCCAATGCCGAGGTCGATTGGAAAAGCGTTCTTCGCGACTTCTGGCGCGATTTCATCGCCGCAGTGGAAGGCACCAAGGAGCTGCGCACCAGCGAGGTTCTCGACAATCTCAACGAACTGCTCGGCCCGCATATCTTTCCGGCGAAGGCCGACGGCTCCAGCCCGCGCGCCTGCCCCGCCTGTTCGGCCGGGCAGCTGTCGCTGAAACTCGGCAAGTTCGGCGCCTTCATCGGCTGCTCGAACTATCCCGAGTGCCGCTACACCCGCACCCTGTCGCCGCCGACCGGCGACGCCGCCGATGCAGCGCGCCCCGGCGTCCGGGTCCTCGGGCAGGACCCGGAAAGCGGCGCCGAGATCACCATCCGTGATGGGCGCTTCGGCGCCTATGTGCAGGAAGGCGAGCAGGAAGACGGCGGCGAGAAGCCCAAGCGCTCGTCGCTTCCAAAGAACATCAAGCCCGATGAAATCACCCTGGCGCAGGCCATCGGCCTGCTGGCGCTGCCGCGTGAAGTGGCGAAACACCCGACAACGGGCGAACCGATCGTCGTGAATCTCGGGCGCTACGGACCCTATGTCCAGCACGGCAAGACCTACGCCAACATCAGCGGCGGCGACGATGTGCTGACCATCGGCGGCAACCGCGCCATCGATCTCATCGTCGAGAAGGAATCGGGCGGCGGTTCACGATTCGGCCGCGCCTCCGATCCCGGTCGCACTATCGGCGATCATCCCGAAGGCGGCGGCATCTCGGTCAAGGCCGGGCGCTTTGGCCCCTATGTGAACTGGAACAAGATCAACGCCACTTTGCCCAAGGGAACCGATCCCGCCAGCCTGACGCTGGAAGCGGCGGTCGAACTGCTGAAGGCCAAGGCCGCCGGCGGCGCCTCTGCGGCCGGCCGCGCGCTCGGCGAACATCCGAACGGCGGGACCATTACCGTGCGCGCCGGGCGTTACGGGCCTTACGTCAACCTCGGCAAGATCAACGCCACCTTGCCCAAGAGCATGTCCGCCGAGGAAGTGACGCTCGAGGACGCCATCCGGCTGATCGAGGAAAAGGGCGGCGTGCCCAAGAAAAAGACCCCGGCCAAAAAGACCGCAGCGGCAAAGCCAGCCAAGCCGAAAAAGGCGATCGAAGCCAGCGACGAAACGCCTTTCGCGGATTCGAAACCGGCAAAAGCGGCGACGAAAAAGGCCCCGGCAAAAAAGGCGGCGGCGAAAAAGTAGGACAGCAGCGGCTTCGTCGCGGGGGCGGCAAAGCGGCGCAGACCCCGTCGCGCAGGGATGGATTTCCCTGGCGCGGCAGGGGGCGGCACTCGACAAAGGCCGTGCTTTTGTGTATGGCCGAGCCGCCCAACTAAAACAGCGTTCCGAAACGCTCGCCAGCCGCCAACGGCCAAGGCGAAACGGCAGGAGTTATACATGAATCTCATCGCCCAGCTCGAGGCCGAACAGGCCGCGAAGCTTCTCGAAGGCAAGACCATCCCGGAATTCCGCCCCGGCGACACGGTGATCGTCAACGTCAAGGTCAAGGAAGGCGAACGTTCGCGCGTCCAGGCCTATGAAGGCGTGGTGATCGCCAGAGACGGCGGCGGCCTCAACGAGAGCTTCACCGTTCGCAAGATCTCCTACGGCGAAGGCGTGGAGCGCGTGTTCCCGATCCATGCGCCGCTGATCGACAGCATCAAGGTAGTGCGCCGCGGCAAGGTGCGCCGCGCCAAGCTCTATTATCTGCGCGACCGCCGCGGCAAGTCGGCCCGTATCGCCGAGCGCATCGACACCAAGCCGAAGGCGGACAAGGCCACCAAGGCCTGATCCAACGCATTCGACCTTTCACCGCCCGGATCGCGAGATTCCGGGCGGTTTTTTATTTCTGCGACAGGTGGCGGCGTGACGGCCTTCCGGCGTTGGCGGCGCCACTTCGGCTGCATCCCACCCGGGCCGGACTTCGGGTTACTTTCAAGGCATACTGATTAAAATTCGAACAGGAATTGTTCGCGCTCCGGGCAGCCCACGCCATTTTGCCGGGTGTTTGAGCGCGCCAAGCCAGCGCCGCCCAATTTCAGATCACTCTGGCACGTCAGTTGCTTAATCAATACGCAACCTGCCACCGTCGAGAGCAACCGCCGACATGAAAATCATCACCGCCATCATCAAGCCGTTCAAACTCGACGAAGTGCGCGAAGCGCTCACCGAACTCGGCGTCCATGGCATGACCGCGACCGAGGTGAAGGGCTACGGGCGCCAAAAGGGCCATGCCGAAATTTATCGCGGCGCCGAATATATCGTGTCCTTCCTGCCCAAGGTGAAGATCGAGATCGCCGTCGACGACGCGCTGGTCGATCGCGCCATTGCAGCGATCACCGCCGCCGCCCGCACCGGCCAGATCGGCGACGGAAAGATATTCGTTTCGCCCCTGGAGCGCGCCCTGCGCATCCGCACCGGCGAAACCGACAGCGACGCGCTGTAAGTCCACCCTGCGCCAGGCGCATCCGGCCGCGTGGACCGCGAGCCTTCGGCTCGCATGCGCGAAGCGAGCCGAAGGCTCGCGGTCCATGTGCGGCTCTCCATGCGCACGCTTCAACGACGAGACCTGCGTAAATGAAGAAACTGCTGTATCCCGCCGCCCTCGCGCTCGTCGCGACGCCCGCTCGCGCCGAAGACGCGATGAAGATCGATCCCTCCGACACGGCCTTCATGATCGTCGCCACCGCGCTGGTGCTGATGATGACCCTGCCCGGCCTCGCCCTGTTCTACAGCGGCATGGTGCGCAAGAAGAACGTGCTCGCCACCATGGCCCAGAGCCTGATCGCCACGGCGATCGTCTCCTTGCTGTGGATCGGCGTCGCCTATTCCCTCGCCTTCACGGACGGCTCGCCCTGGATCGGCGGTCTGTCGCGCGCGTTTCTCGCGGGCGTCGGAGTCGACACGATCAGCCCACTCGCGAAAACCATCCCCGAATTGCTGTTCATGGCCTATCAGATGACTTTTGCAGTCATCACCTGCGCGCTGGTCGGCGGCTCGGTGGCGGAACGCATGCGCTTTTCCGCCTTCGTGCTGTTCTGCATCGTGTGGCTGTTCGTCGTCTATGTGCCGTCGGCGCATTGGGTGTGGGGCGGCGGCTTCCTGCAGCAGATGGGCCTGCTCGATTTTGCCGGCGGCACGGTGGTGCACATCAACGCCGGCGTCGGCGGCCTCGTCTGCGCGCTGGTGCTGGGCAACCGCATCGGCTTCGGCAAGGAGAACCTCTCGCCCTTCGATCTGTCTCTGGCGGTGATCGGCACCGGCCTGCTGTGGGTCGGCTGGTTTGGCTTCAACGGCGGCTCGGCGCTTGGCGCCAATTCGCGCGCGGTCTTCGCCATCGTCTCCACGCATCTTGCGGCCTGCGCCGGCGCCATCGTCTGGAGCGGGCTGGAGTGGCTGGAGCGTGGCAAGCCGTCGGTGCTGGGCGTGATCTCGGGCGCAGTGGCGGGCCTCGGCACCATCACCCCGGCCTCCGGCTACATCCTGCCCTGGCACGGCGTGGTGATCGGGCTGATCGCCGGCGCCGTCTGTTACTGGTTCTGCACCGTGGCCAAACACAAATTCCGCTACGACGACACTCTCGATGTGTTCGGCGTGCATGGCGTCGGCGGCATCATGGGAACGCTGCTGGCGGGCGTGTTCGCGACGCGCGCGGTGACGGCCTCCGCCAGCGAACCCGGCGTCGCCGGACTGCTGGAGGGCGATGCGCATCAATTCGTTGTGCAGGCGATCGGCGTTGCTGTCACCATCGTCTGGTGCGTCGTCGGCACATGGATTTCGCTGAAGGTCGTCGGGCTGGTCGCGCCGCTGCGCGCCAGCGTCGACGAGGAGCGCGAAGGCCTCGACATCGCTTTGCACGGCGAGGCGCTGCATCACCAGTAAGGACGAATTGCAATCGAGATCGATCGGCCCGCTGCGCGAACCGCAGCGGGCCGTGTCGTTTACCGGCTCGCCAGCACGGTCACATGCACTGCGCCCGTTCCCGCATGCAGCAGGCCGAGACGCGCCGCGGCGCCTCTGGACACATCGAGGCTGCGGCCCGTCCACGGCGCCGGTCCGCGGTCGTTGACGCGCACCACCACCGAGCGGCCGCCATGCGACAGCAGCAGGCGCGTGCCCATCGGCAGACTGCGATGGGCGGCGGTGAGCCCCCACTGACGGAACACTTCGCCGCTCGCGGTGTGCGAATTCGGCTCGTATTTGCGCGGCCCGCCGCCGTAATAGGAGGTCATGGCGGTGAAGGAGCCGCCGCTGGCGTGATGCGCAACGCCGGATTGATGGTGAGCGGCGGCGTGGGCGCCGCGATGGCCATGGCGGCGGCCGGAGCGCTCCATCTGCGGCGCAGGCTGGGCGCTGCCGAAGACCCCCGAAACGAATTCGTCGAAGGCCGAAGCCGAAGCCGGGCCAGGCACAGCGAAAGCGCACGCCAGAATCGACGCAGCGAATACTCTCATTTTCATTCTCTTCCTCTTCACTCTCTTCTGTTGGTGATTGCGGCGCCGCCACGCGCCGGGTTTGCTCGCGTCTCAATCGAGCGATGGTAGTTTTTTAAAAATTGAATGTGTTCAAAATTCACTTTCGATGAAACCGGACGTAAGCGCGCCAGTTTCAAAGAGTTTTACAGTCGATCCCTACCAGACAAACAGAGAATGTGGCCCAATCTCGACGTTTGACAGCTCGGTTCGATTGGGTCATCTACACAAAAGCGTAGCCGTTTGCAAATCTGCCTTGAAAATCGACGGCTTCACTCGGCTATGCGTAAAAGACGCACGCCGCTTGACCGCCGCCGCGCGGCGCGCTTTTTCAGGACGGACAGATCAAAGGGAGCATTCACATGAGCGCGCCGCAAACCGCCGTCATCGGCGTCGTCACCGCCTCGGACCGCGCCAGCGCCGGCGTCTATGAGGACATCAGCGGCCCGGCGATCGAGGCATACTTTCGCAAGGCGCTGACCAGCCCGTTCCGCATCGAGCGGCGGATCATTCCCGACGGTTTCGAGAGCGTGCGCGACACACTGATCGATCTCGCCGATGTCTGCGGCTGCGATCTGGTGGTGACGACTGGCGGCACCGGCCCCTCCCCGCGTGATCTCACACCGGAGGCGACGCTCGCCGCTGCGCCGCGCGAACTTCCGGGTTTCGGCGAGCTGATGCGCAAGGTCTCGCTGGAACAAGTGCCGACGGCGATCCTGTCGCGCCAACTTGCCGCCCATCGCGGCAAATGCCTGGTCATCAACCTGCCGGGCAAGCCGGCGTCCATCGAACTCTGTCTCGACGCCGTGATGCCGGCCGTGCCCTATTGCCTCGATCTCATCGGCGCCGCGCGGCTCGAGACAAACGAGAGCGTGGTGAAGACGTTCCGGCCCAAGGGGGCGTGAACAGAACGCTATGCGTCAGGCGGCGCGAAATCGCGGTCGAGCGCCGAGCAGCGCTTCGTGTCGCGCATGCGCAGATAAACGCACAGAGAAATCGCGATCGCCGAAGACGCATAAATGTAGAACCAGCTCTCGTGGCCTTGGGATTTGAACCACAGCGCCACATATTCCGCCGAGCCGCCGAACAGCGAGACGGTGATCGCATAAGGCAAGGCGACGCCGGTGACGCGCACCGCGGCGGGAAACAGTTCCGATTTCACCACGGCGCCGATCGATGTGTAAGCGGACACGATGGTCCAGCCGCAGCAGATCAGGGCGAGGGCCACGAGAGGATCTTTCGTTTCCTTCACGGCGGACAGCAAAGGCCCGGTGAGCAGCGTTCCCGAAACGCCGAAGGCAATCAGCAAAGGCTTGCGGCCGATGCGGTCGGACAGGGCTCCGAGCAGTGGCTGCGCACACATGGCGTAGATCATCGCGCAAAGGCTGATCCAGGTCGTCTGCGAGTCCGAGAAGCCGGCCGACAGCTTCAGATATTTCTGCATGTAGGTGGCGTAGACATAGAAGGCGACGGTGCCGCCGAGCGTCACACCCAGGACGAGCGCCAGCTCGCGTGGATGCTCCATGAGCGTGCGCAGAGCGCTCTTGCCCCGCGGGCGCTCCCGCGCTGCTTCATAGGCGGGCGTTTCATGGAGATCGCGGCGCAGCGCCAGCGCCGCGACCGCCAGCAGCGCGCCGACGGCGAAAGGGATACGCCAGCCCCAGTCGGCGAGCTGCGACCTGGTGAGGAGCATGTTCTGCAACAGCAGCAACTCGAGCAGCGCCAGCAATTGGCCGGCCATGGTCGTGACATATTGCAGGCTGGAGTAAAGCCCACGCCGGTGCGGTTCGGCCATTTCGCACAAATAGGCGGCCGAAGAGCCATATTCTCCGCCCAGCGACAGGCCTTGCAGCAGCCGCGCGAACAGCAGCAGCGCCGGCGCCAGGACGCCCGCTTGCGCATGGGTCGGCGCGACGGCGATGAGCACCGAGCCGACGCACATCAGCGCTACCGACAGCATCAGCGATACGCGCCGGCCATAGCGGTCGCCGACAGCGCCGAACAGCAGCGCGCCGATGGGGCGCATGAAGAAGCCGAGCGCGAAGACGCCGGAGGTCGACAGCGTCTGCGCCAGCGGATCGTCGCCGGGAAAGAAGGCGTCGCCGAAATACAGCGAGAAAGTCGAATAGACATAGAAATCGTGCCATTCGACGAAATTGCCGAGCGAGCCGATGACCACCGCGCGCAGGCGCTGCGCCGTGCCGAGCGGCTGCGCGCCGGGGGCGGCGCTCATCCGACGTAGCCGCTGGCGATGTTCACGGTCAGCGCGACGATGGCGGTGTTGAAAAAGAACGACAGAATGCCCTGCGCCAGCGCGATGGCGCGCATCGTCGTCGATGTCGCGGAGACGTCCGCGGTCTGGCAGGCGACGCCGATCACGTAGGAAAAATAGAGGAAATCCAAATATTGCGGCTGCGGCGTTCCCGGAAACTGCAGGCCGCCGCGCGTCTGCGGCGGCGCTTCGGGCGCAGCAGCGCATTCGAGGTAAAATTCATGCGCGTAATGGAACGCGAAGGTGAGGTGAATGAACAACCAGGACAGGAGCACGGTGAGAATGGTGAGGCCGATATGCGCGAGCTTCGTCGCGCCGGCCATGTTCTTCACCGGCCCGAGTTCGGCAATGATGGCGCCCATGGTGGCGCAGGCGGCCGCAGCCGAAAGGAACAGGATGACATTGCGCCCTTCATCGAGGAACCGGGCACGGCGACGAATGCTGTGATGGTTGGAGGCGATGATCATGTTCAACGCCAGAGCAAGATAGAGGCCGACGGCGACATTCCAGGCGACGAGCGCGCGCGTTACGTCGCGCATTTCGAGCGGCAGGACGAAGCCGACGCCGGAGCCGACGAGGGCGCAGATCAGCAGGCGCGGCCGGGCGCGCAGCACTCGAAACGGCGCGAGCAGCGGCGGACGACGCCTGTGGGGAGTCGGCGCCTCGCTCATGGCGCTCAACTCTTGCGCGCGGCGACGAAGCGCGCGGCTTCGGCCAGCACTCCGGTCGTCTCGCCGAGTCCGGTGGCGGCCAGCGCATCGACAGCCTCCTGCACGAGGCCGGAGAGCCTCGCTCTGGCCCCGTCCATTCCCAGCAGACCGACGAGCGTCGCCTTGCCGCGTTCGGCGTCCTTGCCGGCGCGTTTGCCCAGCGCCGCCGTGTCGCCCTCGGCGTCGAGAATGTCGTCGGCGATCTGGAAGGCGGCGCCGAGCGCGAGGCCGTAGCGGGTGAGCGCCGCCGCCTGCGCCGCGCTGGCCTTGCCGAGAATGGCGCCGGCGTCGACGGCGAAGCGCAGCAGCGCGCCGGTCTTCATCGCCTGCAATTGCAGGATTTCCGCCTGCCCCAGCGGAGTTCCGGCGCTCTCGGCGGCGAGATCGAGCGCCTGGCCTCCGACCATGCCGCCGACGCCGGCGGCGCGGGCCAACGCCAGCACCAGCGCTGCGCGCACGCCCGCGTCGTCGTGAGTGGCGGGATCGGCGATCACGTCGAAGGCGTAGGTCAGCAAAGCGTCACCGGCGAGGATGGCGGTCGCCTCGTCATAGGCTTTGTGAGACGTGGGGCGGCCGCGACGCAGATCGTCGTCGTCCATGGCCGGCAGATCGTCGTGGACGAGCGAATAGCAGTGGATCATCTCCAGCGCGCAGGCTGTGCGCAACGCCGCGGCGCCGGTCACGCCGAACAGCCGCGCCGATTCCAGCACGAGGAACGGCCGCAATCGCTTGCCGCCGCCGAGCGAGGAGTACCGCATCGCCTCGAGGAGCCGGGCCGGACGAGTGATTTCGCCGGCAAGCGGCGCCGGCGCGAGCAAAGCGTCCAGCTGCTGTTCGGTGGTATCGGCGGCGGAGTCGAGACGGCGGCGGAAATCGGCGGCAAGGTCGGTCATGAACGGCGCGGTCCTCGGGGTCAGGCTGTATCCGCTTTGCTAAGCAGGATTGCCGGAATGTCGCAACGGTTTTCGGCGTCGCGCTTCGCCGAGGCGGAGCGGAGCGGGCTCTGTCGAGCAATCTGCTGTCTAAGTCCTTACGAAAAATATGGATTGTGTTATAAAATGAGACGGCGTGGCGTTTTGCGTAGACCCCGCCAATTCTGCAGTGTTTTCGTTGCCGTTGAAAAATAGGAGAAAATCCATGAGAAAGCTTGCGCTCCTTGCCATCGCCTCGATACTCGCGCCCTTACCGGCGAAGGCGGACAATCTGCCCTGGGGCCCAAAGGCCGATGAAGTCGCCTGGGAAATCTTCGTGCAGCTGGTGTCGCCGGCAGGCGATCCAAAAAATCCGAAGGTCGAATTCGAAACCTGGGCGTCCGATCAGGACATTTTCGACGCTTCTCCGGCGCGCTGGCCATCGATCGGCGGCCAGAAAGCCCTGCGCAGGAGCGTCCTCTCGCACAGCGCCGCCGGAGGAGTCAGGCCGATGGCGTTGCCCTCCACCACCGATCTCGAATGTCCGCCGCCGGGCCTCTCGGGGGCCGCAAAGGGAGATCCCTTCCCGGCGAAGGGATGCCTCGGCGAAGAAGTGCGGCGCAATTGGGCCTCGTTCCAGTATATCGTGGGCAACAGTCTCGACACCAAAGCCGGCCGCGTCGCTTTCGCCAAAGCCGGCAAGATCGTCGATTTTCCGTCCGACGCCATCGAATTCAAGGGCGATTGGGCCCCTGTCGGCGATGTCGCGCAATGGGTCGGAATTCCCCCGGAGGATGTAAAAAATCACTATTACGTGAGCTCTGCGACCGTTGGCGGCAAGAAAGACGACTATGCGTTGGTCGCCCTTCACTTCTCGTCAAAGCTGACGAAGAACTGGATCTGGGCCGATTTCGAACATGTGAAAAACCCCGGCCGCTGCGACACCATCGGCTGCAGGGACGACTGGGGCTCGACGATCGAGAAAACCAAACCGAACAAGGACACATGGAAGGAATATGAGCAAGGCTGTCCGCGCACCAAAGCGCTCGAGGCGCTGGAAGCCGCGACGGGAGTCGCCGATGTGTGGAAGAACTATTGCATGAAGGGCACGCAGATCGACTTCGTGGCGGCCGACGGTTCGAAACTGCTCGGCAATTCCGTGATCGAGCCGCTCGCTGCGAATATTCCCGTCAGCAAATCATCCTGCATCACGTGCCACGGTGGCGCCTTGTTCGACAAATCGACGGGCGCGCCCTTCTTCGGCATTTTGAGCGCGAATCCCGTAGGTCCGCTGCCAGCTTACGACAAATCGAAATACGCCAGTTACGATTTTGTCTACGGGCTTCTGACCGGCAGCAAATGACGCCGATCACGCACCAACCCTGCCGGCTGCATGCCGGCAGGCGTTTCGATCACGAGACGTCGCCCGTCACGCCGCTCCGTCCATCTCCCGCCCCGCAACCGCGAGCATTTCGGCCAGGCGGTTGCGGGCGCGGTTGACGCGGCTTTTCATCGTGCCGGGGGCGCAGTTGCACACGGCGGCGGCTTCCTCATAGGAGAGGCCCGAGGCGCCGATAAGGATCAGGGCTTCGCGCTGATCGAGCGGCAATTTGCCGAGCGCCTGCCGAAAATCGAGGAAATCCATATGGGCGTCCTGGGACTCCGGCGCAATCAGTCGTGCCGCGAACTCGCCGTCGGGATCGGGCGTTTCCCGGCGGCGCTTGCGATATTCGCTGTAATAGATGTTGCGCAGGATCGTGAACAGCCAGGCGGTGAGATTGGTGCCTTCCAGAAACGAATCCAGACTGCTCCACGCCTTCACCAGCGTTTCCTGAACGAGATCATCGGCGCGGTCGGAATTTCCGCACAGCGACACGGCAAAGGCGCGCAAGCTGGGAATCGCTGCGACAAGATCGCTTCTCAGGCGCGGCGCGTCGGGCGGTTGGCCTGTCGTCACTCTCTCTCCCCGGGCGATTTCGACTTCGCTCCGGATATCGTGTTCGTCTCCAGGCGGTTCAAGAGTTCCATGAACCGGTCGGGAATGGGCTGGGCGACGATCTCGTCGAACATGCCTCGCAACTCGCGACCGATCTGATCGCCGATATCGCTGCTTTTCCGAACCATGGCACCGCATCCCCTGCTCGGCGCCGGCTTTTCGGCCGCCACTTCGTGCTTCACCGGGCGGCGCGGCGTCCCCTTCTTCGTCAGAAAATCGATCGTCCTTGCTCCTGCTCCGAGTGAACCTGTTCCAAGGGAAATCGCACTTGCCGTTTCACGTCCGTCCTTCTCGTCATTGGTGCGCTCTGCGGCGATCGATTTCGATTTGTTTTGTCCCATCGGCTCCTCGGGATTGGTTTTCATCAGGATCCAGAACCATCATTTCTATGGCGGACTATCGGGGCCGCGTTATACTGCGCCGCGACAACGAAGGGTCAACGCGAGTTTTGCCCAAAGGTTCCGAAAAAAAGAGGTGGCAAACAGCCGCACGACAGGAATCAGGGCGCATTTATGGCCCGATGTCGAGGGAGACATGATGTCGATCACGAACGCCGTTGCCGCTGATTTGCCCTATCTGCGCCGGTTTGCGCGCGCCCTTTCCGGCTCGACCGAAGGCGGAGACGCCTTCGTCCTCGCCACGCTGGAGACTGCGGTGGCCGACCCCTCCGCGTTGCGCGCGGAAGCCGATCTGCGCATTGCGCTGTTCCGCCTGTTCGTCGATGTGTGGAGCGCATCGCCGATCAATGCGGCAGTCGACCACGGCCCGTTCGACGCCGCCGGCGCGACACGCAATCTCGACGCCATCTCGATCCGGCCACGCGTGGCGTTTCTTCTGTCCGCTCTGGAGGGCTTCGGGCTTCCCGACGTAGCGCGCATCCTTCGGACGAGCGAAAGGGACGCCGCCGCGCTGATCGACGCCGCCAATGGCGAGATCGCCGAACAGATCGCCACCGATGTGCTGATCATCGAGGATGAGCCGTTCATCGCGCTCGATATCAAGGCGCTGGTCGAGGAGCTTGGCCACCGCGTCGTCGGCATGGCGCGCACGCACAAGGAAGCGCTCGCGGCGATCGCCGAAGCCGAGCCGGGCCTCATCCTCGCCGATATCCAGCTCGCCGACGGCAGCTCCGGGCTCGACGCGGTCAACGACATCCTCGACGCCGTGTCGGCGCCAGTGATCTTCGTCACAGCCTATCCCGAACGCTTCCTCACCGGCGCGCCGCCGGAGCCGGCGTTTCTGGTGGCGAAGCCGTTCAGCGTCGACTCGCTGAAGGCCGTCGTCAGCCAGGCGCTGTTCTTCGATCGCCGTTCGATCAAGCGCGCCCCACAGACGGCGGGGTGAGCGCCGCCTGTGGGGCGCTCGGTCACTCGCGCGGTTCGGGCCGACGCTCTTCCAGCGGGTGGCCGGCCGCCGCCCAGCCGTCCGTGCCGGCAGGATACCAGTAGATTTTGGCGTAGCCCAGAGACAGGGCGCGTTTCGCCGCATTCCACGACATCCAGCAATTCTCCTGGCAATAGAAGGCCAGCGGCCGGCTCCTGTCGCCGCCCGTCGCCTTGACAAGGCCGCTCTCGAAATAGCGCGTGGTTTCCGGTGACAACTGACCGAAACCCGTGTCGGGAAGCCAGAGACTGCCGGGGATGTCGAGGCGCGGCTTCTCTCGCCATACCGCGTTCGCCGGAATCTCCGCCGGGCGTGGCGCATGCGGCAGGGCGTCGATGAAGACGGCGCCCTGCCCGCTCCACAAGGCGAAGGCCGCGGGCGTATCGAGCACGATCGCGCCACGCAACGTCGCCGGCACGGGCGCGCGATAGGCGTCCTCGCGGTAGCCCTGCGGCTCGGCAGCCTTTTTATCTTTGGCGCAAGCTGCAGGCGCGGCGAAAACGACCGCGAACAGCAGCAGCAGAGAGAGTCGCAGCGTCATGGCGCGAGCGCCTTGCCATCGTCGTCGAGCATCGGCACGCCGTAGCCTTTCAGAATCTTCTGCAATTCGTCCTTGTTCCGGGCGATGAAGGTGTTGAGGTCGCGCTTCCAGTTCTGATCCGAATGACGCACCCCGAAGGCGATGCGGAAACTCATGCGCGTTCCCGGCTCGTCGGGCAGCGGCGTCACCGTGTATTTGCCGGGCGTCTTGCCCGCGTAAAAGCCAGCGATCGGCCCCCACAGCAGCGCCATGTCGATGTCGCCCTTGTCGAGATCGCCCATCATCGCGACGCTCGACGAATCGAAGCGCGTATCCACCATCAACGGATAGGGCTTCACCTGCCCCATCAGGCCGAGTTGCGCGAGAATATTGCCGGGCGGCGTGTTGGCGACAAGACCGATGTGATGCGGTTTTTCGAGGAGCCGCGGATCTGCAAGGCTCGTGAGACCATCGAGCGCCGATCCCTTTTTCGTCACTACGGCGTAGCTGGTGCGAAAATAGGGATTGGTCGGCTGGACGAAATCATTGCCCTGAGGAATGCCGAGAATCACGTCGCACAGATGGGCGTTGAGTGTGTTGCGCACGAAGCCGGAGGCGCCGGGGTAATAGGTGTAGGCGAGTTCCTTGCCGAGTTTTTTGGCGAGGAACTCGGCGATCCTGTTCTCGTAGCCTTCGCCCTTGTCGTTGGAGAAGGGCAGATTGTTCGGATCGGCGCAGACGCGCAGCACCTTCGGGTCGACGAGTTCGATCGAGCCCGCGTCGGTTCCTTTCGCGTCGAAGGCGGGGCCGGTGTTCTGTGCCAGTACGGGCGCGGCGACCAGCGCGGCGACGGCGAACGGCAGAAGTTTGGTCGACAAGTCGAACAGCCTGAGTTTCACGCGCATCGTTTCTTCTCTCGGGGTCGCGCCGAGCGCCACGCCGCATTCGAATGAACTCCGAAGCGGCTTGCCGGCAAGCAAATATCATATTGCGTGATCGTCACGGCAAACACCTCGAAATCCTGTCATTCGAGAGGCAGCCGAGCGCCACGAAAAAAAGCCCGGACGCGGTGGCGCGTCCGGGCTGAAATTCGATCACGGCGCGCGCCCGATCATTGCGTGATCGCGCCGCGACTCACTTGGCGTTCATGCACGCGTCTTCGGCCTTGGCGTGCGCGTCGGGCTTGGGCTCGTGCTTGTCGGGACGGCCGGCCTGGATTGCGCCCGTCGACATCGCGCGGATGTAAATATAGAGGTCGTCGATGTAGCAGGAGACGTTCTTGTTCTCGCCCAACGCCGGCATGACGCTGTTGCCGTTGTTGCGGCCGCCGATCACGATGCCGGCGAATTCGGCATAGTTGAATCGCGTCAGCGAATCTTTCAGCGCCGGCGCGTAGGTCGAGCCGCCAGCATTCGGGCCGTGGCACTGATGGCATTCGGCATGATAGCGGCGATAGCCGGAGAACGTATAGAAATCCGTCTGGCCGTTGGCGACATTGTAGGTGGGGTCGCCCTTGGCGTCGAAATATTTGCCGTCGACCGATTTCACGGCCTTGGGATCACCGGGCGCTTCGGCCTGAGCAACAGTGGCGAAGGTCAGCAACGCGCCCAGGGCGGCCGCGCCGGCAAGCAGCAGTCTCATTACTCTCTCCCCAAGTGATTTTTTTGGGCGTCGTTTGAATACGGTGACGCCCGGCGCTCTGCCTTGGCAGACCCAGCGCCGGGCGTCAATCGTTATAGTCGAGATCAGTTCGGCAGAGCGAAGACGGTCAGCACGCCGCCGAGGGCGGTGTAGTCTCCGAGGCCCTTGTAGTTGCCGACGGCGCCCAGACCTTCGCTGCTCTTCTCGAGACCCGCGGCGAGGCCAATGCCGGCCCAGCCGCCGACGCCCGAAAGCACCGCGACATGCTGCTTGCCCTTGTGCTCGAAGGTGATGACGTTGCCGATGATGCCCGACGGAGTCTTGTACTTGAAGAGCTCCTTGCCGGTCTTCACGTCGACGGCCTTCAGAAAGCCTTCGAGAGTGCCGTAGAAGGCGACGCCGCCAGCAGTCGACACCGTGCCACCCCAAGCCGAGAACGGCTCGGGCTTCGACCACACGATCTTGCCGGTGCGCGCATCCCAGGCGATGAAGTTGCCGGTGTTGGTGGTGTTGTCACCCAGCACCTTGCCCGCCGGATACATTTCCAGCGTCGCGCCGACATAGGGCTGACCCGCGGTGTAGGACACGCGGAACGGCTCGTAGTCCATGCAGACGTGGTTCGTCGGAACCAGGAACAGGCCGGTGTCGACGTTGAACGACACGGGCTGCTGGTTCTTGGAGCCGAGAGCCGCCGGGCAGACACCCTGCGTGTTCACGTCTTCGCCGTTCTTCTCGGTCGAGAACTTGTCGACGACCAGCGGACGACCATAGGTCTTGGACGACTTGTCCAGATCGACCTTGGAGGCCCAGTTCACGGCCGGATCGAACTTCTCGGCGACGAGCAGTTCGCCGTTGGTGCGGTCAAGCGTGTAACCGAAGCCGTTGCGATCGAAGTGGACGGCGGTCTTGACCTTCTTGCCGCCGAAGTCCTGATCGGCGAGCACGACTTCGTTGATGCCGTCGAAGTCCCACTCGTCGTGCGGGGTCATTTGATAGACCCACTTGGCCTTGCCGGTGTCGAGATCACGCGACCACAGGGTCATGGACCAGCGGTTGTCGCCCGGACGCTGCTTCGGGTTCCAGGTCGAGGGGTTGCCCGAGCCGTAGAACACCTGATTCAGTTCCGGATCGTAGCTGTACCAGCCCCAGGTGGTGCCGCCGCCGATCTGCCACTGGTCGCCCTGCCAGGTGGTGATGCCGGAGTCCTTTTCGACGGGCTTGCCGAGATGGGTGGTCTTGCCCGGCTCGATCAGCGTGTCGGCGTCCGGACCCATGGAGTAGCCGCGCCACACCAGCTTGCCATCGGCGAGATTGTAGGCGGTCAGATGGCCGCGCACGCCGAATTCGCCACCGGAAATGCCGACGAGGACCTTGTCCTTGAAGACATGCGGAGCGGCGGTCGAGGTCTGGCCCTTGGAGGGATCACCGTTCTTGACAGTCCATGCGACCTTGCCGGTCTTGGCGTCGAGAGCGACGAGGGTTGTGTCGGCCTGCGATAGGATGACCTTGCCGTCGCCATAGGCGAGACCGCGGTTGACGGTGTCGCAGCACATGACCGGAACGACCGCCGGATCCTGCTTGGGCTCATACTTCCAGAGGATCTTGCCGCTGTCATTGAGATCGAGCGCATAGACGATGTTCGGGAACGGCGTGTGGATGAACATCACGTCGCCGACGACCAGCGGGGCGCCTTCGTGACCGCGCAGAACGCCGGTGGAGAACTGCCACACCGGAGCGAGCTTGCCGACGTTCTCGGTGTTGATCTGCTTCAGAGGCGAGTATTCGAGACCGGCATAGTCACCGCGCGGCGTCACCCAGTTCTTGGGATCCTTCTGCAGAGCGAGCAACGCGTCGTCGGCTTTCGCCGCGCCGGCGGCGAAGAACGCGAGCGCTGCGACCGAAGTCGACAACAACAGCTTATGCATGAGCTTTTCCTCCTGACGACGCAGGCTGCGCGAAAATCACTGCGCAAGCCGACGTCGCGCCTCGATGGCGCCTCGACATTGGGAAGGCGTTTTCCGTTTCTTGTCTCGCCCCGGCAGGACCGTTAGACCGCCGTGACGAGAAGCTTCCGGTTCCCGTCCAGAAGACATCTTTTAAGTCGGAAACGCGCGGATAATATGTCGCGCGCGGCTAGAGCGCAATCGGAAAAAAAGATGACCGAAAATTCCCGCGCGGTTACCCCGCAGACGCGAACAAATCATGTAAAAGCAATTAGTTATGCGATTACGGCGACGCTCGCGGCATTGCTTTGCGCGCTTGCGTCGCCGGCTGGCGCCTTCGCTCTCGTCGAGGCGGCGACGGGCGTTTTCGCGCATGAGGGGCAGACCTCGCTGATGACCGAAGGCAACGCCGGCGACATCGCCAATCTCGGCGTCATCGTCGGCGACGACGCTGTCGCCGTGGTCGACGCCGGCGGCAGCCTGATCATCGGGAAGGCGTTCCGCGCGGAGGTCGAGGCGCGCTTTCACAAACCGATTCGCTATGTCATCGACACCCATGCCCACCCCGACCACACTTTCGGCAACGGGGCCTTTGCGGGCGCGACCATCGTCGGCCACAGGAACCTGCCGCGTTCGCTCGAGGCGCGCGGCGATCATTATCTTGCGGCCTTTCGCGCCGCCATGGGCGCGGCGCTCGACGGGGTGACCATCGTGCCGCCGACGCTGCTGGTGGACGGCGAATTGCGACTCGATCTCGGACATCGGCCAATCGTGCTGAAGGCCTGGAAGACCGCGCACAGCGATTGCGATCTCACCGTCTACGACGAAACCAGCCGCACACTGTTCGCCGGCGATCTGCTGTTCATGCGCCATGTGCCGGTGGTCGACGGCAGCCTGCTGGGCTTCCTGTCGGTGGTGGACGAACTCGCGAAAATCCCGGCCGAGCGCGTCGTGCCGGGCCACGGTCCGGCGGTCGCCCCCTGGCCACAGGCGCTGGACGCGCAGCGCGCCTATCTCACCCGCCTCACCGCCGACCTTCGCGGCGCGATCAGGAAGGGCGAGACGGTCACCGACGCGACGAAGACGGCAGGGCAAAGCGAGAAGCGGGTGTGGTCACTGTTCGACGATTACAACGGGCGAAATGCGACGGCGGGGTTTGCCGAACTGGAGTGGGAGTGAAACGTTCCCGGCTCGCAGCCATTGTGACATTGTCGCGGGACGAAGCGACCGCTTCCCTGTAATGTTGCACCGACCCTTGGGAGGCTCGTGATCATGTCCTTTGCCCGCATTCTCGCCCTGCCCGCGCTGGCCCTGCTCGTGTCCGGCGCCGTCGCCGATCCTGCGGAGACATGGCCAGGGCTCGCCAGGGATCTGTTTGGCGGGCGCGCGATCGGCTCGTCGCAGAACGTAACTCTCGAGGCGCCGGTGCGAGCGGAGGATGCGGCGATCGTGCCGATGACCCTGCGATTCGCCGAGCCGGACAAAGTGGTCAAAGCGTCCCTCGTCATCGACGAGAACCCCATGCCGCTGGCGGCGAGCTTCGTCATTGGCGAGGGAGCGGGGATCGGCTTTCTCTCCACGAGAGTGCGCGTCAATTCCTATTCCAATGTGCATGCGGTCGTCGAAACTCGCTCCGGTGCGCTGGAGACGGCGGTGAAATTCGTGAAGGCCTCGGGCGGCTGCTCCGCGCCGGCGGTGAAGGATCAGGACGAAGCCAACGCGAATATGGGCAAGATGAAATATCGGGAGTTCAGGAGCGCCGACCCCGCCCGCCGCGAAGCGCAGATCATGATCCGTCATCCCAATCACACCGGCATGCAGATGGACCAACTCACCCGCGCCTACACGCCGGCCCATTACATCGACAGGGTGACGGTGAAACAGGGCGACGCGCTGTTGTTCGCGATGGAAGGCGGCATCTCCATCTCCGAAGACCCGAACTTCCGCTTCAGTTATGTGGCGAACGGGGCCAGGACGATCTCGGTCGAGGCGCGGGACACGCAAGGAATGACATACCGGGCCGAGTGGGCGATCAGCGAGGGGACGTAGTGGTCGGCCGGCCCTGCCCCGCCGGCTGACCTCTCTGATTCTCCCCATCTTTCAGGCTGTTCGACGCCGATCGCCAGTGACGCGCCCCGCCCCGCTCACTCCACATGCACGTTCACGCGCTTGGCCCGCACCTCGCCGCCCCGGAAGCGGATGACGAAGGCGAAGGTGTCGTCGCCGGTGAATCCGCGCGCCGGCTTGTAATGGACCACGGTGCCGGTGAGCGGACGATCGTTGCAATAGGCGTAGCGCTCTCCCTCGCCATAGGCGATTTCGCCCCGACTTTTCTTGATGTAGGCCCGCCCGTGGCGCGGCGCGTCGACGATCCAGCCCTGCGCGTCCGAACTCTTGCGGCAGCGATGGGTGGTCGTCGAGAACGGCCCCAGCAGGACCTGCCCGCCGGCGTCGACGCTCGTCTCGACGCTCTCGGACGCGTCGCTGCTCAGGAGTTCGCCCCCGCCAGCGCGGGCCATGCCTGCCGACGCCAGCGTCACGGCGATGGCCGCCGCCATGCGAATCGTGAAATATCTGCTCATCGTCTCATCCCCCGAAAAGCTTCGGATTTGATCGAAGCGAAAAGCACGGTACATCTTGTCGGCCGTTCGAATCGTGCGCCTGCGCACAAGCCGAGCAACCGCCCTCCTGCCGAGGAGCCGTCTTGACCGCCCCCCGCCTCGTCTCCGCCGAAAGGCGCGAAGACGACATCGAAGCCTCGATCCGCCCGCTGGCTCTCGCCGACTTCACAGGCCAGGAGGCGGCCCGCAAGAATCTGGCGATCTTCATCGAGGCCGCGAAAGCCCGCGGCGATGCGCTGGACCATGTGCTGTTCGTCGGCCCGCCCGGCCTCGGCAAAACCACGCTGGCGCAGATCGTGGCGCGCGAACTCGGGGTGAATTTCCGCTCCACCTCCGGCCCGGTGATCGCCAAGGCCGGCGATCTCGCGGCGCAGCTCACCAATCTCGAGCCGCGCGACGTGCTGTTCATCGACGAAATCCACCGGCTCAATCCGGCCGTGGAGGAAATCCTCTATCCGGCCATGGAGGATTTCCAGCTCGACCTCATCATCGGCGAAGGGCCGGCGGCGCGCTCGGTGAAGATCGATCTGGCGCGCTTCACGCTGGTCGGCGCAACGACGCGCGCAGGCCTGCTCACCACGCCGCTGCGCGACCGCTTCGGCATTCCGGTGCGGCTGAACTTCTACACAGCCGAAGAGCTGGAGCTGATCGTGCGCCGCGGCGCCCGCGTGCTCGGCGTCGGCATGAGCGACGAGGGGGCGCGCGAGATCGCCCGCCGCTCGCGCGGAACGCCGCGCATCGCCGGCCGGCTGCTGCGGCGGGTGAGGGATTTCGCAGTGGTGGACGGCGCCGATGTCGTCTCGCGCGCCCTCGCCGACAAGGCGCTGACTCTTCTTGAAGTCGACAGCATCGGCCTCGATGTCATGGACCGGCGCTATCTCGACATGGTGGCGGTGAATTTCGGGGGCGGCCCGGTGGGAATCGAAACCATCGCCGCCGCTCTGTCCGAGCCGCGCGACGCTATCGAGGACATTATCGAGCCCTTCCTGCTTCAACAGGGTTTTTTGCAACGGACGCCGCGCGGCCGACTGCTGACGCCGCACGCCTTCCGCCACCTCGGCCTCGAGGCGCCCTCGGCGCCGGCGGCGCAGATGGGGTTGTTCGGCGGGGAGGAGTGACGCGAGGCGGAGCCCGGAGACCGAAAACCGCCGCATTTGTTGATCTTATTGCCGTCACGGGCGACAGGAAAATGCGTTCACGAGAGCGCCCGGGAAAGGCGCAGGCAAGTTGATTCGCACACAAGCGTGGCTGCTGGCCGCACTGGTCGTCGCTATCGTCCAACCAGCCCTGGCGTTCGACACTCCACTCGATCGCGGGCCGCTGGCCGACTTTCTGACGATCTTCCGGATGCAATCGATCCCGCGGCAGATCGTCGTCTGGACGCATCCCGAGTTCGCGAAGGGAACGGTCGTCGTTTCCACGAAGGAGCGTCGCCTTTACTACGTGCTCGGCGCCGGCCGGGCGATCGAATATGGCGTCGGCGTCGGGCGCGAAGGATTCACCTGGGCAGGAACCAAAACGGTCAGCCGCAAACGCGAATGGCCGGACTGGACGCCGCCCTCGCAAATGCTCCGCCGTCGTCCAGACCTGCCGCACCACATGGCTGGCGGCATCGACAATCCGCTTGGAGCGCGCGCGCTGTATCTTGGCTCCAGCAACTACCGTATTCACGGCTCCAACGAAGAAGACACCATCGGCGCCGCCGTGTCGTCGGGCTGCATCCGGATGACGAATCGCGATGTCGTCGATCTTTATGGACGGGTGAAGATCGGAACCCGGGTGGTCGTGTTGAAGTGAGTGGCCGCGGCCAAACTGGCGCATCCAATGGGTTGCGCCGACCGGATGCGCGCGGAGGAATCCGGTGACGGGCGCTCACCCCGCCAGCATGAAATACATCAGCGCGCCAAACAGCGCGACCGAGAGCACATCCCCGATGCGGTCGGTGATTTGTGTGAGTCTCGTCATCGTCATGGTTTCGATCCTCCTCATTCTGAATTTGGCGCGGCGGCAACCGCTGTCCAGCGGCGCCGTTCGCGGCTCCTGACATCGAGAATGGCGCGCAGGCGTAAACCGGAGCTGTCGTCCCGACAGCGATTCGCGATTGACGGTGAATGCCGGGTAAGACTGGTCAGGACGCAAAAGCGGAATATGCTTCCTCCCATGTCCCGACCCAACGCCCCCTTCGCCATCGACGCCCGGCTCTTGCTGCGGGCCTATTCCATCGGCCTGTTTCCCATGGCGGAAACCGCCGACGACGATCAGCTCTTCTGGGTCGATCCGGAAATTCGCGCTGTGTTTCCGCTCGATGCGTTCAATGTCTCACGCTCATTGGCGAAAACCCTGCGCGCGGATCGTTTCGAGGTGATCGTCGACGAGGATTTCGACGCGGTGGTCGACGCCTGCGCAGCGCCGGCGCCGGGGCGCGAGAACACCTGGATCAACCGCGACATCCGGCGGCTTTACCGGGAATTGTTCGACATGGGCTTCGTCCATACCGTGGAATGCCGGCTGGACGGGCGGCTGGTCGGCGGGCTCTACGGCGTGGCTTTGCGCTCGGCCTTTTTCGGCGAGAGCATGTTCCACCGCGAGACCGACGCCTCCAAGGTGGCTCTGGCGCATCTCGTGGCGCGGCTGAGCGCCGGCGGCTTCACGCTGCTCGACACGCAGTTCATGACGACGCATCTTGCCTCGCTGGGCGCGATCGACATTCCCCGCGAGGATTATCACCAGCGGCTGGAGCGCGCGCTGGAGCGGCCGGCGGATTTTCTGGTCTGGCCGAAGGAGCGGCGCGTCGGCGGCGCGCAGGCGCTGGAAGCCATTGCCGCGGGGCCGAAACTGAGAGGAGCCTGAAGCGGCGCTTCAGGCTCCATCATGTCAGAACGGCAGTCCGCCGAGACCCGGATCGCCCGCTGGCGGCGCGGCGGCCGGCCGGGGCTTGCGCTTCTTCTTGCGTGGCTTGGGGGCCTCTTCGACAGCCGGGGCCTCCGGCGCCGGAACCGGCGTGACGGACTGGGCGTCGGGCGACGCATCGGCAGCGGGAGTCGCCGGCGCAGCGTCCGCCGGCTTCGGCTCACCGCGGCGACGCTTTTTCTTTTTCGATTTCTTGTCCTGCTCGTCCGGCGGAGCGGCGGCGTCCGGCTGCACCGGTTGCTGCACGACTTCCTTGCCGCCTTTGCAGTCCACGAGCCACACGTCGTAAACCGAGTGCTCGACGCCATGCAGACCGGGGCTGGCGGCGAACATCCAGCCCGAGAAGATGCGCTTGGCCTCCTGCGCCTTGGGATCGGCCTTGCCGCGCGCGCCGGGCTTGACGATGATCTCGTCGACCTCGACGAAACTGGTGGTCTGCGGCGCCTCGGTCTGCGGACGGGTGTTGCAGACCCGCGGGGTGATCTGCAGGGCGCCGAACTGCACCGTCTCGTTGATCGAGGTGTCGAAATTGATGATTCGCCCGGTGGTCTTGTCGAGACCGGCAAAGGTTGCGACCGGATGGCGGATCGGATCGGCGACAGCCCCGCCCGCGCAGCCCAGAAAGGCCGCCGCAAGACCGGCGGCCAGAAGTTTTCCAATACACTGCTGGAACATGAGCGACTCGAATTTCGCGATCATCGAAGACTGTGATCCGCGCGCCAAGGGCGTCCGGATCGTTTGCGGACTGCGACAGAACGCGGCACGCACGGCTTTTCCGTGACCTGTCACGCCTCCGGCGACCAGGCCGAGTAATCGCCGCCAGCCTTCGGACGTTGTCCGGACGCGAGGGTCGAGCCCGGCGGATGATAAGCCCCCGGCCTGCCGGTGAGATTTTCTGCACGGGGAAGCTGCCACGCCTTCGGCGCGTAGTCTTCCTTGTTCGGCGGCGTGTCGACAATGTGGTGCAGCCAGCCGTACCAGCCGGTGGGGACGAGGCTCGCCTCGCAATATCCCTTGTAGATCACCCAGCGGCGCTCGAAGCCCAGCGTCGGGTCGATCTTGCCGCCGCGGGTGCGATAGTAGACGTTGCCGTTCTCGTCTTCGCCGACGCGTTCGCCGAACAGCATCGTCCAGAGGCCGGTGGAAAGCGTCGCCTGGTTCCACCAGGTGAACAGACGGATCAGAAAGGACATGGCGTCTCGCGGGTTGGCGTCTCGCGGGGTTGGCGTCTCGCGGGCAGCAAGAAAACTGCGCCCCTTATGGCGCTGGAGCGCGCATCTGTCCAGATGCTCTTGTCAGCGGCGCAAGGCCGGGTTAGCCCGCCCCATGACAAAACCATCCGTGACGACAAACACGTCCGCTGCAGGGCCCACGACCCTCGAAGACCTTGCCGCCTCCCTGCCCCGCCATGCCCGGCTGATGGGGCTGGACATCGGCGCCAAGACCATCGGGATGGCGTTGTCGGACGTGGAGCGCCGCCTCGCCTCGCCGCTCGACACGATTCGCCGGGTGAAGTTCACGCCCGATGCGCGGGCGTTGCTGGACCGCATCCGCGACTTCGAGGTGGTCGCGCTGGTCGCCGGCCTGCCGCTGAACATGGATGGCAGCGAAGGGCCGCGCGTCCAGTCGACGCGGGACTTCATGAAGAACCTCCAGAAGCTCGGAGCGCCACCGTTCGTGTTCTGGGACGAGCGACTCTCCACCGCAGCCGTGACCCGCGAACTCATCGCGCAGGACGCCTCTCGCGCCAAACGCGCAGAAGTCGTGGACCGCATGGCGGCGGCGTATATTCTGCAAGGGGCGCTGGACCGGCTGTCGCGGCTGTGACGCCCGCTGCGACCCGGCTCAGGAATGGGCGACCGGAGCGGCGCCCAGCCAGGCGCGCAGACGCCCGGCATAAGGCGCGAGCACGCTGAGGATCGAGGGATCGACGCCGCTGCTGCGCCGGCAAATTCGCGCCAGCCACACCGCCAGCGGCGCATTCACCAGCGCCCAGCCGCAGGCTGCGCCGAAAGCGCCGAAGCCGGCGCCGAGCGCCGCTGTGAGGATCATGCGCGCAGCCGTGGCCACCAACACCGTGCGCGAATAGAGTTTTTCCTGTCCCGTCGTGAGCAGGATGAGGGAGGAAGCGCCGTTGAGCGCCATGGCGAAGGCCCCCCCCGCCAGCATCACAAGCGTCGGATATGCGACGACGTAGCGCTCGCCGAACAGCGCCAGAATATGTTCCCCGAACACCAGGATGATCAGGAGAACAGGCGCCGACAAGGCGACGCAGACGGCGACGCTGGAGCGCAAAATGTCTTGCAGCCGGTCGATCTGGCCGGAGAAGAACAGATGCGCGCTGCGCGACACGCCGTAGCTGGCGAGGCCCGACTGCACCATGAGGAAGATATTGGCGATGCGCGCCGCCACGAAATATTCGCCGGCCGCCGCCGGACCGGCGAAATAGCCGACCAGCATGACATCGGCATAGGCGCTGGCCGCCTCGACCGCGGCCGACAGCCACATGTCGAACCCGCGGCGGCTCCAGTCGGCGCGATCTGTCTCTCGCGGCGTCACCGCAGGCGCCGCGCGGAGGGCGCGACGGACGGCGATAGACTGGATGACGACGCACAGGATCATGCCCGCCGCGCCAGCGAAATAGAATTCCGCCACGGACAGGCCGTGCAGCAGCACGGCGACCGCCACGGCGATCAACAGCACGATGCGCCACAAGATGTCGCGGCCGATTTCGGAAACGGCGATGCCGACGATGACGCGGCTGCTGTGAGACGAGTAATGCAGAAGAGTCTGTGCGAACATGAACGCCGCCAGAGCGCTCAGCGATGTCGACGACAGCGAGGGATCGAATCGCGGGCCGAGCACGAGGAGCCCGGCGACGAACAGGATGGCCGAGCCGAGCAGCATCCGCCAGCCATAGCGATAGGCGCCGAGCGCCATGGCGCGGTCGTCGCGCCCGCAATATTCGCCCCAGGAGCGGCCGATCAGCGTATCCTGTCCGAAACAAGCGACGATGGCGAGAAGCAGCAAGGCATTGAACCAGATCGCGAGCCGGCCGAATTCCTCGGCAGAGGCCGCGCGAGCAGCCAGTGTGAAGATTGCGATAGTGAGCAGTGCGCCGACGCCCTTGATGCCCATGGCGAACACCGCCGCGACGACGTTCTTTTTCGCCTGCAGCCGTTCAAGGATCGCGTCGATCATCCGCTTCATGCCCGTTCCTGCCCGCATTACGCCGTCTTTGTGATACGCGCGGCACAGGCGCGGCGCCAGTTCGGGCCGCGGGGATGGTTAGCGGACTCTGAAAATCTTCGCGCTCGGATTCAGGATTTCGTTCATCATGACGTGGCCATGATATCTCAAGCGATAAGTTGTCAAGGTTTGTGCCTTAAGGAAAAGCGTCACGACCGCTCACACGACGGTTTCAACAGGCGCGATGATGTCCACCGATATTCTGGCATGTCCTTGCTCGAAAAAGAGCGCGATGATCGAAGGCGACGAGGGTCTGACCTGCGGCGATCCGGGTTGCGCGCATTCGCAGGCGGAAAACGCCTTCAAGCTCTTCCAGAGCGCACCGGTGCTGATCGCCTTCGATCGCACCGACACGGTGTGCACGCCACAGGCCTATGAGTCCGGCGCCTTCTATTTTCCACGCACCGCCACGATGACGATGGAGCTGGCGCGCGAGATCGTTTACGGCACGTCGCCCGTCACCGTCGACAACTGCAAGCGCTTCGTCGAGATGGTGAAGGCGCTGGCATCGGCGCCCGCGGTGCTGATCATCGGGTCCGGCAGTCACGGCGCTGGCACCGAAAAACTGTGGTCGGACACGGACATCGCGCGCACCGGCACGGATATCTATTACTCGGACAGCGTCGATTACATCGCCGATGCGCATTACTTGCCGTTCAAGGACCAGAGTTTCGACGGCGTGTGGATCCAGGCCGTGCTCGAACATGTCGCCGATCCGCCGGCCGTCGTCGCGGAAATCGAGCGGGTGCTGAAGCCTGGCGGCGTCGTCTACGCCGAAACGCCGTTCATGCAGCAGGTGCACGAGGGCGGCTACGACTTCTCGCGCTACACCGTGACCGGCCACCGCTATCTATTCCGCAATTTCGATCTCGAGCGGATGGGCGGCAACAAGGGGCCGGGCTTTGTGCTGGCCTGGGCGGTGAAATATTTCGTCTGGGGCCTGACCCGGAGCAAGAAGGCCGGCATCGCCGCCGCCATCCCGTTCTTTCTGCTCGCCCGCGTCGCCGATCGCTTCGTTTCCGAAAAGGCGCTTTGGGACGGCGGCTCGGGCGTCTATTTCCTCGGCGCCAAGGCGGCCGGTCCGGCCATCAGCGCCGCCGAATTGCCCAAGCTGTATCGCGGGTTCCAGGGCTGACAAGACCGAGCGGCGCCGGGGCGCGGGCGGCACGACAGCTGCCGCCGAATCACCTATAAACTTATCGGATCGTCGATTTCGCTCACGGTGGAGACTTGCCGTCCAGCGCCGCTCCGTCCGCCCGCCGGCGTTTCGCGCCGCGGCTGCTCCCTACGCCCGCCGCGGCAGACCGGCAGGAGGCGTGGACGCGCGACGCCATCCGCTGGGCGCTGACGCTTCTCGCCTTCTTCGCCAACAGCAATTTTCATGAGCGGATGATCCCGGGCGGCGAGGATTCGGTCGCCCAGCAAGTGATCATTCTGCTGATGTGGTCGACGATCATCGTCCTCAGCTTTCTGCGGCGCCCGGTTCTCGCCATCGACTGGACGCCGGGTCTTTGGATGTCCGTACTGTTTTATGCGCTCGCCGTGATCTCCTGCCTGTGGACGCAGGACTACGTCGGCGTCTCCAAATCCATCGCCATGACGACGTCGCTGCTGGGCGCCTGGCGGCTCACCGTGTCCCTGCCCTTCGACGACATCGTCGAATGCGCCCTGAATGCGCTGATGGCGCTGTCGCTCGCGTCGATCGGGCTCGCCCTCGCCGTTCCCGACATCGGCGTTTTGTCCGATTTCCAGCATCCGGGGCAATGGAACGGCATTTTCATCACCAAGCAGGCGCTCGGCATCGCCGCCGCCGTGCAATTGTTCCTCGCCGCATACAGGCTCCTGACGACGAGGCGGCGGCGGGCCTATTACGTGTCGGTGGCGCTCGCGGCAATCGTGTGCGCCCTCGGCGCCGGATCGCGCGGCGGCGGCGCACTGGCCATCGTGTCGGTGCTGTGCGTCTTCATGACGGGGCGCTCTGTGGGTTTCGCCCGGACCCTCGCCTTCGCGCCGACTCTGATGGCGCTCGTCGGAGTCTGGCTGATCTGGTACATGACCACCACCGGCTACGCCTATATCTACGCCTTCGACACGGCGATCGATTTCACCGAACGCACCTTCATCTGGCAGCACGCGCTGGCGCATTTTTCCAACGCGCCCTGGTTCGGCTACGGCCTCAACGGCTTCTGGGGGCTGAAAGAGGTCAAGGACGTCTTCCTCGAGCACCACGGCTGGTTTCTCGGCAACTTCCACGACGGCTATATCGCGATCGTGATGGAAACCGGCGTCGTCGGTCTCTTCATCTTCATCGTCAGCTATCTTTTCTATGCCGCGCGCATTCAGGCGCAAATCGATCGCTCGGGGGAACTGTCGCGCGACATCGCCTTCTCGCTGGTGTTCACCTGCATGATCTTCTTCATCGATTTCACGGAGACCTATTTCCTGCGCTCGACCAACATGCTGGCGACGTTTCTCATGATCAACATCTTCATCGCCTTCAGAAAATTGCCGGCGAGGACCGCGCCGCCCGGACCGCGCCGGCGCCTCGCATGATGCGCCCGCTGGCCCTGCTCGCCGTAATGCTGCTGTGCGGGGCCGCTCGGGCCGACGAGTTGCCGGCGCTGCGGCGCGGGATCAATGTTCTGGGCTATGATGGAATCTGGAACGGCGAAGTCGACAATCCTTTCAGGATGAACGATTTCGACCGCATCCGCGCCGCCGGCTTCGATCATGTGCGGATCAATTTCTTCGGTCTGCGCCACATGGACGCCACGGGGAAACTCGGCAGGACGGCGCTGGCGGCGCTCGACAAAGCCATCGACGGCGCGATCGCCCGCGGACTCGTCGTCGTGCTCGACCAGCACCAGAACGAAGAATGCGTAACGACTCCCCTTCTGTGCAAAGACAAGCTCGTCGCTTTCTGGAAGCAGGTGTCGACCCGCTACGCCGGCACGCGCCCCGCCCTGCTCTACGAGATACTCAACGAGCCGGGCGGAGTCATGACCCACGAGCAATGGAACGACGCCCTCGCCGACGCCCTCGCCGAAATCCGTGCGCACGACAGGGAGCGTCCCGTCGTGGTCGCTGCGCTGAATGTCGGCGGCCCGGTCGCGGTGACGCAATTGCGCCTTCCGCCGGACGACCGGCGGCTGATTGTCACCGTGCATTATTACGAGCCGATGCGCTTTACTCATCAGAGCGCGCCATGGTCGCCCGATTATGCGAAATTCCGCAACGTCGCCTGGGGCGCCGCTGATTCGCGCGCGGCGGTCGAGGCGGATTTTGCGCCGGCCGCAGCGTGGGCGCGGGAGAACGGCCGGCCGATGTGGCTCGGCGAGTTCGGCGTCTACGACAAGGCGCCGCCACTGTCGCGCGCCGCCTGGACGCGCCACGTCGCCCGCGCCGCCGAAAAATCCGGCTGGGGTTGGGCGTTCTGGGAGTTCGACCATGAATTCGCGGCAATCGACATCGCGACCGGGGCGTGGCGCCAGGATCTGCTCGACGCGTTGATGGACAAACCGCCCGCAAATCCCTGACGGAAGGGCGTTCTTCTTCGCTCAACCTTAACGCTTGGTTAAAGGATTTTGCGGAATGATCCATTCCGATGCACAGCGCCCGAACTCCCGACTGAAGGCCCGATGACGATCGAACAGCGTAGCCACCGGCGCCCGGTCTTGCGCGCGCGGCGCGTCGAGCCCGCACCACCGGCGTTCGAGCCGCCGCCGTTGACCCCCGGGTCGGCGCTGACGGCCGTCTGGCTGTTCCTGCGCCGTAATGCGATGCGCACGCTGGCCATCGCCGCCGTCACCGGGCCGGCGCTGTTCGCCGCCCTCTATTTTTTGCTCTCGCAATACACCGCCACGGCGATGGTGGTTCTCGACCCGCGGCCGGCGCATATCACCCAGGGCTCGAGCGTTCTCGCCAACATCGGCGCCGACTTCAACGCCGTCGAAAGTCTGGTGCAGATCACAAGGTCGGAAGGGTTCGTCGGGGGGCTGGTCGACAAGCTCGAACTCACGCACGACGCCGATTTTCGCGGCAAGGGTCCAAGCGAAGCGGAGCTGCGCGCCCAGACGATCGACAAGCTGTCGCGCAAGCTGTCGGTCTCGCGCAAGGGCTCGACCTATGTCCTCGAAGTTACCGCCAGCGCGCCGAGCGGCGAGAAGGCAGCGCGTATCGCCAATGCGGCGGCGGAACTGATCGTCGAAGGTCAACGCGACCTGCGCAGCGGCGCCAGCGCCGCCACTGCCGAAAAGATCGAGGCCCGCCTCGCCGAACTTCGCGGCCGGGTGACAAGGGCGGAGGAAGCCGCCGCGGAATTGAAGGCCAAACTCAAGGTCACCGACGCCGGCCAGAATCAGACCCAGCTCGAGCGCCGAGTGTACGAACTCACGCAGCAACAGGTTCTGGCGGGCGCCAGGACAGCGGAAGCGCGCGCGCGCTACGAACTGCTGCGCAAGGCCGGCGCAACCGCCGGGGAGAAATTGCCGGCGGCGATACAGTCGACTGTGCTGTCGACGCTGCGCGCCGAATATGCGCGGCTGTCGCGGCAGAGCGCCGATCAGGCCACCGTGCTGGGCGCGCGCCATCCCGAGGTCGCCAGCCTGCGCGCGCAGATCGCCGATGTGCGCCAGCAGATCGGCGTCGAGATCACCCGCATGATGGCCGGCGCCCGCAGCGACTTTCAGGAAGCCGAACAGCGCGAGGCCGCGCTGTCGCGCCAACTCGCCGACGCCCAGACGCAGAGCGGCGAACTCGGCCCGCAGATGGTCGAGCTCTCCGAACTCGAGCGCGAGGCCAAAGCGGAGCGGGCGGCGTTCGAACAGCTGCTCACCCGTCAACGCGAACTGACACAGACCAAGAATCTCGATCCCAACGACATTCGGGTCGCTTCGGAAGCTACTGCGCCGCTGAAGCCAGCGCCCGCCCGCTCGGTGCTGGCGGCCGGCTCGGCTGTGTTCGGTCTTCTGCTCGGCGCGCTGTGGTCACTGGTTGCGGAGCGCCGCCGGCCGACACTGCGCACGCCGAAAGAAACGGAGCGCGCTGTAGGCGCCGCCGTACTCGGCCTTGCGCCGCTGCTCCCCGGAGCCAATCCGTCGTCGCTGCGGCGCAGCCCAGACCTCACCCCCTGGCTCGACGAACTCTGCACCGGTCTGCTTGCCGAGCGCAGTCGCAGCGCGATCGTCGTGCTCGTGTCCTCGGCGCGCCGCGGCGAGGGCCGCACCACCGTCGCCGCCAATCTCGCGCGCTGGTTCTCTGACAGCGGCGAACGCGTACTGCTGATGGAGGCCGACCGGCCGAGCGCCGATCGCGCCCGAGCCAAATTCGGCCTGCTCGACGTTCTCGATCGCGGGGAACGCCTGCGCGCCGCGCTGATCCGCCGTCCCCTCTACACGCTGTTGCCCTTCGGCGGCGCCGGCGAGACGCAGCGCAAGCCGCCGGCCGCGCTGATGAACGGCGTCACTTTGCGTGCGACTCTTGGTCTCCTGCGCGGCTGGTTCGACGTGATCGTCATCGACGGGCCGCCGACGCTCGACTCCTCCTATGCGCATCTGCTGGCGGCACAGGCGGACGCAGTGGTCCTCGTGATCGAATGGGACAAGACGGCGCCCGGCGACGTGAGCGACGCGCTGGCGCGACTCGGCGGAGACGCCGCGCTGCTGCTCAACAAGGCCGACAGCGACCGCCTGCGCCTGTTCGACCCCGTGCATTCGCGCCGCATGGCTGCAAGCGCGCAAAGCAATTCCGCCGAGGCCGCCTGATCAACGCCGAACGGGCACTCTATGACCGTTTCGGCGACAGACCCTACGCCAGCACTTTCGGCGCCATCGCAAACTCTGCTTTCGTCAACGCCCCGATATTTCACAAAAACCGATTCCTGTTTTCGAAGTCACCGACAAAATCGGAGACGCGACAGCCGAAGATGCCTCCGGCTCAATGAACGATTAATGGCAAATGCCATCAACTTTACGTAATTACAGATAATTATCTCATGCCACGTAAAGAGCAAGGCGCTAGCGCCTATTCAGGAAACGGCGACTTTATCTGGAGCTGGATTTTACAAAACATATCTGGAACATACTATTATTAGTTGTATAAAGATCGATGCTACACACATTTTGATCAAAAAATACTATAGATTTATCAATGTTGACATTTGTATACGTTACTTCTACGATAGTTTCATAGTTTAATGCACACTAATGTAAATCGTACACACTATATTTGATGGATGCGCATTGATAAATAAACAATATTTAAATGTTTTTCGCCATAAGGATCGTATGAAGAGATGAAGTGAAATAACTGGAGTTACCGATGTCGATCGCCGGCATGCTGAAATTCAAATCCGACGCAAGCATGATTGTCGACGCGCTCAATCGCTCGCTCGGCATGATCGAATTCGACCCAGAGGGCAAAATCCTCGCGGCGAACGAGAATTTTTGCAGGGCGCTGGGCTACGAAGCAAAGGACGTCGTCGGCCAGCATCACAAGATGTTCCTTTCGCCGGAAGAAGTTCGCAGCCCTGCCTATTCCGCCTTCTGGTCCAAGCTCGCCAGCGGTGAGTTCGACGCCGGTGAATACCGCCGGCTCGGGAAGAACGGCCGTGAGGTGTGGATCGAAGCGTCCTACAATCCGGTGTTCAACTCGCAGAAAAAAGTCGTCAAGGTCATCAAGGTCGCGACCGACATCACGGCCAAAAAGCTCGAGGCTGCAGAATTCCGGGGCAAGATGATAGCGCTCGATCGCGTGCAGGGCGTCATCGAGTTCACGCCGGCCGGGATCGTCATCACTGCGAACAAGATTTTTCTCGATGTCCTCGGTTACAGTCTCGAGGAGATCAAGGGCAAGCATCATAGCCTGTTCGTGGAACCGGCTTACGCAAAGTCGGACGACTACCGCGCCTTCTGGGCGAAACTGAACTCCGGCGAAGCGGTCGCGGAAGAATTCCGGCGCATCGGCAAGGGCCGGCGCGAAGTCTGGATCGACGCCTCCTACAATCCGATCTTCGATCTCAACGGCAAAGTGTCGAAAGTCGTGAAATTCGCCACCAATGTCACCGAGCGGGTGCGCGCGGTGCGGTTGATCGGCGACGCGCTCGGAAAGCTTGCCGAGGGCAATCTCTCACAGCGGATCGACACCGCCTTCGCGAGCGAGTTCGAAAAGCTGCGCAGCGATTTCAACGCCGCGCTGCATGGCCTCGAATCGACGATGATCGAAGTCGTCGGCGGTGTCGGCGGCATAACGACGGCCTCGCAGGAAATCGCCTCGGCCGCTGACGATCTCGCGCGCCGCACCGAACAGCAGGCAGCGAGCCTCGAGGAAACCGCCGCCGCAATCGCCGAAGTCACCACCACGGTCAAGCGCACCGCGGACGGCGCCGTACAGGCCCGGGAACTCGTCACCTCCGCCAAGACCGACGCCGAGGACAGTGGCGTCGTGGTGAAGCGGGCGATCGAGGCGATGAGCCGCATCGAAAAGTCGTCGCAGGACATCGGCCAGATCATCGGAGCGATCGACGAAATCGCCTTCCAGACCAATCTCCTCGCGCTCAACGCCGGCATCGAGGCGGCCAGGGCGGGCGAGGCCGGCCGCGGCTTCGCCGTGGTGGCGTCGGAAGTGCGGGCGCTGGCCCAGCGCTCGGCCGAAGCCGCCAAGGAAATCAAGACGCTCGTAGGCGCGTCGACCACCGAAGTCGGCGCCGGCGTCGATCTCGTCGTGAACACGGGCAAGGCCCTCGACCGCATTGCGACGCAGGTGGTGCAGATCAACAAGGTCGTCGCGGAAATCGCCCAGGGTGCGGCCGAGCAGTCGTCGGCGTTGCAGCAGGTGAATGTCGCCGTCAGCCAGATGGATCAGGACACGCAGAAGAACGCCGCCATGGTCGAGGAAACCACCGCGGCGAGTCACAGCCTGCGCCAGGAGGCGGAGAGCGTGGCAAGCGCAGCCGGGCGTTTCCAGATTTCGGGCGCCGGCGCGCCGCCCGCGAGATCGTTTTCCCCCGCTTCGGCCCCGCGCGTGGCGATGAAAACCACGGGCCGCGGAGGAGCTGCGCCGCGCCCCGCGTCGGTCGCCGAGGTGAAGGAAGACTGGACGGAATTCTAAAGTCTACTTGCGCGGCGCAGGAGATTCACTCCTGCGCGCCGCCTTGAACGACCGAGAATTTCTCGGCGCGTGGCGAGAAAATCCTCTCGAGGAAACTGTCGCGTTCGTCGGTGAGCGCGCCGCGCCTGCGCAGGCCGTTGCGCACGATTGCTTTCACCTCTTCGCGGCTTTCTGCCGTGCGATAATTGGCGCCGATCAACGCCCCGATCGCCGCCAGCATCACCACATGCTGGTCGGTCAACTGTTTCGTTATGCAGGTGAGATTGACGACGATTTCGGCGACCTGGCGCCGGGAGAGCACGTCGTCCGCCTCGTCGGCGGCCTCCAGCCTGGAAAGTTTTTCTTTCATCGAATCAACCAGCGGCGTTGCGGGCGTCGCGATTCGGCCCAAAGGAAATTCGCGCCAAAGCTACCCGCTCGTGACAAGACACGCCACAAAACCGGTTCCGTACGTATAAGCTGCGAGAGTCGCTCGCATTTCACGCCGACCACGCCCAGCCGGGAAAGAGCCGACCGACCCCATTGCGGCGCTCGTGAACTCGCAGTGAAACGCCGGGCAGCGCGGCGGCGTCCGGCCCCGCCCTTCCCCCCGCGCCAAAAAGCGACATAATCGGCAAGAATCATCGACCGGCGCCGGCGGCGGCGCGCATCGGAAGGCTTGCCCTTGCACATGACCCGTTTTTCCCGTCGCGACCTCCTGGCGCTCGGCGCCGCCGCGGCGCTGTCGCCCGCACGTTCGTTCGGCAAGGAAGCTGCCGAAACCGAGAGCCACGGCCTGTCCACCTTTGGCGAACTCGCCGAAAAGCCGGACTTCCAGAACTTCGCCTATGTGCGGCTCGATGCGCCCAAGGGCGGAACACTGTCGCTGACGACGCAAAGTCCGACCTTCGATTCGCTCAACGGCTACATCCTGCGCGGCAATCCGGCGCAGGGCCTGTCGCTGATCTATGACTCGCTGATGACCGGCAGCTATGACGAGCGCGACGCCTATTACGGACTCGTCGCCAAGTCGGTCCGATGGTCGGCGGACAAGCTCACCTACCGCTTCACACTGCGCAAGGACGCGCGCTTTCACGACGGCTCACCCCTCACGGCCGAAGACTGCGCCTTCTCGCTCGACATACTCAAGAAGAAGGGCCATCCGGTGATCGCCCAGATGTTGCGCGATCTGGTCTCGGCCGAGGCCGAGGCCGCCGATGTGCTGGTGGTGCGCCTCGCGCCGGGCCGCACCCGCGATCTGCCGATGATCGTCGCGGGACAGCCGATCTTTCCGAAAAAATATTACGAGAAGCACAAGTTCGACGAGACCACGCTGGAGCCGCCGCTCGCCTCGGGCGCCTACAAGATCGGCGCCTTCGAACAAGGTCGCTACAATGTGTTCGATCGCGTTCCGGATTACTGGGGCAAGGACCTGCCCGTGAACCGCGGCCAGAACAATTTCGAGCACATCAAGTTCGAGTATTTTGGCGACAGCAATGTCGCCTTCGAGGGCTTCAAGGCCGGGGCCTATACGCTGCGGCTCGAAGACACCGCGCGTATCTGGGCGACGGGCTACGACTTTCCCGCCGTGCACGACAAGCGGGTGCTGAAAGAGTCCTTCCCGGTTCATCGCATTCCAGGCATTCAGGGCTGGGCCTTCAACACGAGGCGCCCGGTGTTCAAGGATGCGCGGGTGCGCGAGGCGCTGGGGCTGGCCTTCGACTTCGAATGGACCAGCAAGAATCTGATGTTCGACGCCTACAAGCGCGTCACGTCCTATTTCGAGAACTCCGACCTCGCGGCGACAGGCGCGCCATCCGCAGAAGAGCTGGCCCTTCTCGAGCCCTTCCGCGCCGAACTGTCGCCGCAGGTGTTCGAGCCCGCCGCCCCGCCGCCGGTGACGGACGGCTCCGGCCAGGACCGCGTTCTTCTGCGCAAGGCCAGCGAACTGCTGACCGCCGCCGGCTGTACGCGAAAGAACAATGTGCTGCATCTGCCCGACGGCAAGCCGCTGACTTTCGAGTTTCTCGACCGCTCCAGCCTGTTCGAGCGCCATACGCTGCCCTTCATCCGCAATCTCAAGCTGCTCGGCATCGAAGCGCGCTATCGTGTGGTCGACGCTGCGCAATACAAGCAGCGGCTGGAGACGTTCGATTACGACGTCGTCGTCGACAATCTGTTGGTCAGTCATTCGCCGGGCGAGGAACTGCGCAGCTATTTCGGTTCGGAGGCGGCGAAGTTCAACGGTTCTCACAATCTCGCCGGCGTCTCCGAAAAGGCCGTCGACGCGCTGATCGACAAGGCATTGCAGGCGACGACGCGCGCGGAGCTCGTCGTCGCCTGCCGGGCGCTCGACCGCGTGCTGCGCGCCGGCCATTACACCATACCGCACTGGTATACGCCGATCGACCGCATCGCCCACTGGGACGTGTTCGGCCGCCCCGAGCGCGCGCCGCGCTACGAGGTCGGCTATGTCTCGACCTGGTGGTGGGACGAGGAGCGCGCGAAGAAAATCGAATTCATCGGCCGCTGAACGAGGGAACAAACCCGATATGGGAGCCTATATCGCGCGCCGCGTCGCGCTGATGATACCGACGATCCTCGGCATCATGCTGGTATCTTTCGTCATCGTGCAATTTGCGCCGGGCGGGCCGGTGGAGAGGATCATCGCGCAGTTGCAGGGTTTCGACACCGGCGGCGCCACCGCGCGCTTTTCCGGCGGCGGCGGCGAGGTGGGGCAGACGGCCGGCGCGCAAAGCATGGGCGCGGCCGCCGACACCGCTTCGAAATACCGCGGCGCGCAGGGGCTCGATCCCAAATTCATCGCCGAACTGGAAAAGCAGTTCGGCTTCGACAAGCCGGCCTGGGAGCGCTTCCTGCTGATGGTGCGCAATTACGCCGTGTTCGATTTCGGCCGAAGTTATTTTCGCGACGAAAGCGTCATCAAGCTGATCGGTGAAAAACTGCCGGTCTCCATGTCTCTCGGCCTGTGGATGACACTGCTCTCCTATTCGATCTCCATTCCTCTCGGCATCGCCAAGGCGGTGCGCGACGGCACGAGGTTCGACGCCTGGACCTCCAATCTGATCATTGTCGGCTATGCGATCCCGAGCTTTCTTTTCGCGATGCTGCTGATCGTGCTGTTTGCCGGCGGCTCCTTCTGGCAGATCTTTCCGCTGCGCGGTCTCACGTCGGAAAATTTCGCGCAGCTCTCGCTCGGCGGCAAAGTCGTCGATTACCTCTGGCACATCGTGCTGCCTGTCGCCTCCATGACGCTCGGCGCCTTCGCAACGCAGACATTTTTGACCAAGAATTCCTTCCTCGACGAGATCCGCAAGCAATATGTGCAGACGGCGCGCATGAAGGGCCTCACCGAAAACCGCGTACTCTACGGCCACGTCTTCCGCAACGCCATGCTGATCGTCATCGCCGGTTTTCCCGGCGCCTTCGTGCACGCCTTCCTCACCGGCTCGGTGCTGATCGAAACCATCTTCTCGCTCGACGGGCTCGGCTATCTGTCGTTCGAGAGCATCGTCAACCGCGACTATCCCGTGGTGTTCGCCAATCTCTACATTTTCGCACTGCTGGGTCTGGTCGTGAATCTACTCTCCGACCTCACCTACACCTGGGTCGATCCGCGCATCGATTTCGAAACGCGGGAGGTCTGACCATGAGCGACGCCACCGCCCCCCTCGCCCCGCCGATCGCCCGCACAGGCGCGCTGCGCCTCTCTCCGCTCGACCGGCGCAGGCTCGAAAACTTCCGGGCCAACAGCCGCGGCTTCTGGTCGTTCTGGTTGTTTCTGGCGCTGTTCCTTTGCTCGCTGGGCTCGGAATTCATCGCCAACGACCGGCCGATCCTCGCCTCCTACAAGGGCGAACTGCTGTTCCCGGCCTTCGTCTCCTATCCGGAGGAAAAATTCGGCGGCTTCCTGGCGCGCACGGATTATCGCGACCCGACGATCGAGAAGGAAATCACGTCCAACGGCTGGATGCTGTGGCCGCCGATCCGCTATTCCTACGACACGCACAATCTCGATCTGCCGACGCCAGCGCCCTCTCCGCCGACCTGGATGCTGACCGCCGAGCAATGCGAAACGGCCGCCGCGAAACTCGGCGCCGCCGGACGCGGCTGTGGCGGGATCGAATGGAACTGGCTCGGCACCGACGATCAGGGCCGCGACGTTGTGGCGCGGCTGCTCTATGGCTTCCGATTATCAGTGGTGTTTGGACTGGTGCTGGCGACGGTGTCGTCGATCATCGGCGTCGCCGCCGGGGCGATTCAGGGCTATTTCGGCGGCAAGGTCGATCTCGTGTTCCAGCGGGTGATCGAAATCTGGTCGTCTCTGCCGCAGCTCTATCTGCTCATCATCATCTCCTCGTTCCTGACGCCGGGCTTTCTGGTGCTGCTGGGCATCCTGCTGCTGTTCTCCTGGGTGTCGCTGGTGCATGTGGTGCGCGCGGAATTCCTGCGCGCCCGCAATTTCGAATATGTGAACGCCGCGCGGGCGCTGGGGCTTTCCGACAGCAAGATCATCCTGCGGCATCTCCTGCCCAACGCCACGGTCGCGACGCTGACCTTCCTGCCGTTCATCGTCAACTCCTCGATCACCACCCTCACCTCGCTGGATTTTCTGGGCTTCGGCCTGCCGCCGGGCTCGCCGTCACTGGGCGAGTTGCTGCTGCAGGGCAAGACCAACCTCCAGGCGCCGTGGCTGGCGCTCACCGGCTTCATCATCATTGCGCTGATGCTGTCGCTGCTGGTGTTCGTCGGCGAAGCGGTGCGCGACGCCTTCGATCCGAGGAAGACCTTCCGGTGAGGGCGTGGTAGGATGGCACCCGAAGGATGCACGCGATGAACAAGATCGTCAGAACCTGGCCGGCCTCGGCCTTGCCGCAGGAAGTGCGCGACCTGTTCGGGGCGGACGCGCAGGTGAAGGTGACGATCGAGCCGGTCGAGGCGCAAGCAGAAACGCCAGTCGACGGTCGCAGCTGGTGGGAGCGAAACAAGCATATCAGGCGCGACTATTTCAAAAGCGCTGAAGAAATTGACGCTTATATCGCTGAGTTGCGGGACGAGTGGAGCCACCGCGAGCGATGAAACCAAAAATCTATCTCGACGCCAATATTTTCATATTTGCCTTCGAGAACCAGTCTCACGAAACCGAAGTTGCGCGAGAGATATTTGCGCTTATCAGTCAGCAGGCAATTACCGCTGTTATAAGTGAGCTCGTGGTCGCGGAGCTTCTTGTCTACCCGCTCAGATACAATGATGCGCGGCTGCTCGACATCTACTCCGAACTCTTGAACGCGCCGCCGGGGATCGATACGCGCCCCGTAGACCGAAATGTCTTGCTCGAGGCCTCTCGGCAGCGAGCAATCAGAAACAAGACGAAGTTGCCAGACGCCATCCACGTCGCCACGGCGACGCTGAACGGCTGCAGGGTCTTCGTGAGCCGTGACAGGAAACTCGAATTGCCTTCCACTCTCGAGAAATTGGGCCTCGACGACGAGGCCATAGCCGTGCTCCGCGCCCTCGCATGACCTCGCCCCTTCTCGACATCCGCGATCTCTCCATCTCGTTCCGGCAGGGTCTGCACGAAACGCCGGCCGTCGACCGCGTGTCCTTCTCGCTCGAACGCGGCAAGACGCTGGCGCTGGTTGGCGAGTCCGGCTCCGGCAAATCCATCACCGCGCTCTCCATCGTGCGGCTGTTGCCGGCGTCGGCGCAAATCACGGGCAGCGCCCTGTTTGCCGGGGCCGACATGCTCACCATCGGCGAGGAGCAGCTGCGGCGGGTCCGCGGCGCCCGCATCACCATGGTGTTTCAGGAGCCGATGACTTCGCTCAATCCGCTCCACAGCATCGAGAAGCAGATCGCCGAAATTCTCGAGCTGCACGGGATGCGCAACGAGGCGGCGCGGCGCGAGCGCGTCGTCGAATTGCTCGAGGAAGTCGGCATCCCCAATCCGCAGGCGCGGCTCTCCGCCTATCCGCACCAGCTCTCCGGCGGCCAGCGGCAGCGGGTGATGATCGCGATGGCGCTGGCCAACAAGCCCGACCTGCTGATCGCCGACGAGCCGACCACGGCGCTGGACGTGACCGTGCAGGCGCAGATCATTGCGTTGCTGGAGCGCTTGCAACAGACCTACGGCATGGCGATCCTGTTCATCACCCATGATCTCGGGCTGGTGCGTCGTTTCGCTGAACGCGTCTGCGTGATGCAGAAGGGACACATCGTCGAGACCGGAGCGGTCGAAGATGTATTCGCCGCGCCGCAACATCCATACACGCAGGCGTTGCTCACAGCCGAGCCGAAGGGCGAGCCCGCTCCACGGAACGACGCCGCGCCGACGGTGATCGAGACGCGCGATCTGCGTGTGTGGTTTCCGATCAAGCGTGGCTTCCTGCGCCGCACGGTAGATCACATCAAGGCCGTGGACGGCGTGTCGCTGACCCTGCGCGAGGGCGAGACCATCGGCGTCGTCGGCGAATCGGGCTCCGGCAAGACCACCCTCGGCCTCGCCTTGCTGCGCCTCATCCGCTCGGACGGGCCGATCGTCTACATGGGCCGCAACATCGACGCGCTCGACGCCGCGGCGATGCGGCCGCTACGCCGCGACATGCAGATCGTCTTCCAGGACCCGTACGGCTCGCTGTCGCCGCGCATGTCGGTGGCCGATATCGTCGCCGAAGGCCTGACCGTGCAGCGGCCGGAGCTGACCCTGACGGAGCGGCGCGACATCGTCGCGAAAGCGCTCGAGGAAACCGGGCTCGACCCCGCCGTCATGGACCGCTATCCGCACGAATTTTCGGGCGGGCAGCGCCAGCGCATCGCCATTGCCCGCGCCATCGTGCTCGAGCCGAAATTCGTTGTGCTGGACGAGCCGACCTCGGCGCTGGACATGTCCGTGCAGGCGCAGATCGTCGAGCTATTGCGCGATCTGCAGCGCCGCCGCAATCTTGCCTATCTGTTCATCAGTCATGATCTCAAGGTCGTGAAGGCTCTGGCCTCGAGCCTGATCGTGATGCGCAACGGCAAGGTCGTCGAGCAAGGTGACGCCGCGCAGATTTTCGCGGCGCCCGCCCAGGATTACACCCGCGCCCTGTTCGCCGCGGCGTTTCGCGCGCAGACGCAGACCTGAAAATACGGATGACTTTTCAATGGGTCGACAGATGAATCGAACAGAAAATTACTTGCCCTGCGCCGCCGCAAGCTGCAATGGTTGCGTCAACGTAAGGCGATTCCATCCGCCGAGAGGCACGATATGACCACGCCAGCGCAGGCTGCGGCCGAGATGATCAAATCCGCCAACCGCTTCGGTGGAGCGGAAACAGCGGTCATTCTGGGGCGCAATTTCTACTCCGTCGCCGATATTCTCGAAGACGCCGTGTCCATTCCCTATGCGCAGTTGCCGGGCTTTCCCCAGGCGCCGGGCGTCGAGGACGGCGAACTGCTGATCGGCCTCGTCGAAAGCATGCCGGCGATCATCCTCAAGGGCCGCACCAATTTCTACGAGACCGGCGATCCGAGCCTGATGGCCGGCCCGATCGAAGCGCTGGCGCTGTGCGGCGTGCGCGGCATCCTGTGCCCGGCGCTGGTCACCTCCTCGCGCGCCGATTTCGTTCCGAGCACTGTCGTCGCGGTAACTGATCACATCAATTTCAACGGCTTCAATCCGCTGGTCGGGCAGCCGGTCGACAAGACCTTCGTCAATCTCAACGAGGCCTATGACAAGCGCCTGCTGCGCCGGCTGAAGGCCGCCGCGGCGGCTGGCGGCGTGACGGTGCATGAAGGCGTCTACATGTGGTTTTCCGGGCCAAGCTACGAGACGCCGGCCGAAGTCAAACTGGCGCGGCTGTTCGGCGCGGATCTGATGGGCTGGTCGATCGCCCCGGAAGCCATTCTCGCCCGCCGCTACGGCCTGCCCTTCTGCGGCGTGGGTGTCGTCACCGATTTCGGGGCCGGCTTCTCCGGCGGCGCCCCCTCCGGGGACATGACCCGCGGCCCGGCGGTCGCCGGCGCGGTCGCCATCAAGCGGCTGAGCAAGGCGTTCATCCGCGCCCGCTGACCGCGAGCGGACCAGCCGGCTCTCCGTCGGCATTTCGTTTGCGGACTTAAACGCCCCTTAACCACATTCGTCCAGACTTGCCTCGACGATGCGTCTGTTCCGTCGCGCGTCAGGTCGAGTCCAGGGGCGTATGAGTATGGCGCGCGTCAGCAGTTTTGGTCACGCTTCCGACCAGTTCCGTGAATTTTCGATGCGGCGCATTGCTGAGCTCGTCGGCGCCTCTTTCATCGCCGGTTCGGCAGGGCTCATTCTGGCGCTGATGTCCTGGTCGGCGCGCGATCCGTCCTTCAATCACGCCACCGACGGCCGTATCCGCAACTTCCTCGGCGCGCCCGGCGCCGTGATCGCTGATCTCGCCATGCAGCTGGTGGGCTTCGCCGCCGTGGCCGCGATCCTGCCGCTGGCGTTGCAGGGGCTGCACCTCATCACCCGCCACGCCATCGAGCGCCCGAAACTGCGGCTGTTCCTGTGGCTGCTCGGCCTCGGCTGCGCCGCCGGAGCAGCCTCTCTGCTGCCGGTCACGGACCGCTGGCCGTTGCCCACCGGCCTCGGCGGAGTGCTCGGCGACGCCATGCTGGCCCTTCCCCGCCAGCTGCTCGGCGGCTCCATGCCGGTCATGGCGCTGTTCGGACTGCTCTACGCCATCGTCGCGATCCTTGCCCTGTCCGGGGCTGCCGGCCTCGGCTTCGAAAGCGAAGTCGACATTCGCGAACAGTCGCAGGCGCGCGCGCAGAGCGCTGCGCCGGCTTACCTCGTCGAAGAGGAAGACGACGACGAACCCGGTGCGGCGCTTACCGCGCTCGGCGCCGTCGTCCACGCCGGCCTCGCAGCCAAGGCCTTTGCGGCGCGCAAGATCACCGGACTGACGCGGCTGCGCCTGCCCCGCTCCGCCAACGAGTTGGCGCGCCCGAGCTTCGGCGAACGACGTGAACCGATCTTCGAGGAGGTCGTCGTGGACGACCCCGTCTTCGGCGGGCCGCGCGACATTCTCTCGCGTCCCGAGCCGGCGGCCCCGCGCGCCGAGCCCGCCGGCGCTCCGGCACGGACCGCCGCCGCTGCGCCCCGCCCCGAGAAGCAGCGCGCCGCCTCGCCGCGCGTCTCCGGTCGCGGCGCCGCGCCCTGGGAGACGCCCTCGCTCGGTATGCTCGCCGAGCCCAGGAAAGGCGCCGCCAACGTCAAGATTTCGCAGGATGCGCTCGATCAGAACGCCCGCATTCTGGAGGGCGTTCTGGACGATTTCTCGGTGCGCGGCGAGATCATCAATGTCCGCCCCGGCCCGGTGGTGACGCTCTATGAGCTGGAGCCGGCGCCCGGCATCAAGTCGTCGCGCGTCATCGGCCTCGCCGACGACATCGCGCGCTCCATGTCGGCGATTTCCGCCCGCGTCGCCGTCGTGCCGGGCCGCAACGCCATCGGCATCGAACTTCCCAACCAGCGCCGCGAGATGGTCTATCTCTCGGAACTGATGGCCTCGCCGGATTTCTCCCAGAGCAAGCACAAGCTCGCCATCGCGCTCGGCAAGACCATCGGCGGCGAGCCCGTGATCGTCGATCTCGCCCGCATGCCGCATCTGCTCGTCGCCGGCACCACCGGCTCGGGCAAGTCGGTGGCCATCAACACCATGATCCTGTCCCTGCTCTATCGGCTCAAGCCCGAAGAATGCCGGCTGATCATGGTCGACCCGAAAATGCTGGAGCTGTCGGTCTACGACAACATTCCGCATCTTCTCACGCCCGTCGTCACCGACCCCAAGAAGGCGGTCGTGGCGCTGAAATGGGCGGTGCGGGAGATGGAGGACCGATACAAGAAGATGTCCAAGGTCGGCGTGCGCAACATCGACGGCTTCAACGCGCGCGTCGCCGAGGCGCAGGCGAAGGGCGAGGTCATCACCCGCACGGTGCAGACCGGCTTCGACCACGAGACCGGCGAAGCGGTGTTCGAGCACGAGGAAATGGACCTCGCGCAGCTGCCCTATATCGTCGTCATCGTCGACGAAATGGCCGACCTCATGCTGGTCGCCGGCAAGGACATCGAAGGCGCCATTCAGCGCCTCGCGCAGATGGCCCGCGCCGCCGGCATTCACCTGATCATGGCGACGCAGCGTCCCTCGGTCGATGTCATCACCGGCACGATCAAGGCCAACTTCCCCACCCGCATCTCCTTCCAGGTGACCAGCAAGATCGACAGCCGCACGATTCTCGGCGAGCAAGGCGCCGAGCAGCTGCTGGGCCAGGGCGACATGCTCTACATGGCTGGCGGCGGGCGGATTTCGCGCGTCCACGGGCCGTTCGTCTCGGACGGCGAGGTGGAGAAGGTCGTCGCGCATCTGAAGACTCAGGGCGCGCCGCAATATCTCGACGCCATCACCAGCGAGGACGACGAGGGTGGCGACGAGGGCGAAGCCGCGGCGCCGGGCTCGATGGATTTCGAGGAAGGCGGCGACCTCTACGATCGCGCCGTCAACATCGTGCTGCGCGACAAGAAGTGCTCGACCAGCTACATCCAGCGCCGGCTTTCCGTGGGCTACAACAAGGCGGCGTCGCTGGTGGAGCGCATGGAGAAGGAAGGCGTGGTCTCCGCGCCGAACCACTCCGGCAAGCGCGAGGTGCTGGTGGGCGGCGGCATCGATCGCGGGGCGTTCGATGTCGAGGCGGCGGAGTAGCGGGAGCTGCGAAAGCAGTCTATGGTTGTGGCGCGGGACCGGGGGTTCCGCGCCTTTTTGTTTGCCCGGATCGTTTTCGTGGATTTGCCCTTCTGGATCGCGGTGACCGAGATCGCCAGGAACCTCGGCCTTGGCGCTGCGGGAATCATCGGCGTTCATCTCGCGTGGAAGCGCGTGACCGTCGCCAACCGGCAGGCCGAGGCGCAGCTTCGACAGGCGGAGTTGGCCCGTCGTGACCATGTCGCCGAACTCTTCAACCGCGCCATCGGCCAGTTGAAGGACGAGCGACTGGAGGTCCGGCTCGGCGCGATCTTCACCATGCGTCAGATTTGCATGGATTTTCCCGATCTGGCCGAGCCCGTTATCCGGGTTCTCACTATCTATTTGAAGGAAATCACGGTAAACTACGAAGACGCGAGGCAGCCAGTGGATATACGGGAAATCATGCGGCTCCTGCGCGAACAGACGGGAGGCTAACGTGACGGATGCAGCGCGTCGGCGCGAACCCATTTTCATCGACTTGTCTGGCATTTTCCTGCGCCGAACGAACCTCGCCGGGGCCAATCTGACCGGCGCCGATCTCAGCAAGGCGGATTTCGCCCACAGCAATTTTCGTGGCGTCGACTTCCGCGACGCCAATCTCGACGGCACGATCCTGAAAGGCGCCGACCTCACCGGCGCCAGGAACCTCACCCGCGCCCAGCTCGATCGCGCCATCATCGACGAGACGACACGGCTGCCGGAGGGGTTGTAGCCTCGGCTTTCAGAACAGATGCCGCACCATTTCGATGATCTGGACGACGCCGGGCGCATTCCAGACCTTGTCTGAAAACGCGATCAGATTGTCGGCGTTGCGGTGGACGAATTCGATGACCTGCGGCCACGCATTGGCCGCGGCGGCGCCGCCTGCGAACAACGCTCCCTTCCCGATCTCGCGGAAGGCGCCCTCTGGAACGCCTTTCGCCGCCATAGCGGGCAGCCCTTTCAGATAGTCGCGGCTCCAGTGGATGATCCGCAGAACGAAATTGCCGCCGGTGTCCTTCGCCAGTGCGACATCCTTGTCGCCGAGCGGGCCGGCCGGCGCCTTCACGCCTGCCTCGATTTCCTCCTGCAGCACTTCCCGCGCCCGCGCCGTCGCCACATCGGGCGCTGCATTCAGATCGGCGACGACGGGAGCGAGGTCTTCGAGCGCTGCGTTGCTGCGGGCGCGCTCGACGGGGCCGAGGCTTTGCGCTTCGAGTTCTAGGCCGGTCCTGTCGCCGACGATCCAGATGTTGAAGCCCTTGACGAAGGCGCGCAGCGGCCGGGCGCAGGCCAGCGGCAATTCGGCCGGGTCCGGCTCGGGGTTTGCGACGCCCTTGCGGCGCTCGAGCGCTTCGTCATGCGCGGCCAGCCATTCGCGGAGCGAATTGGCGCGCATCCACAACACGCGGATCGAGGCGGCGTCCATGTCCTCCGGCAAGGCGGCGACGACATCTGCGGCGTCGCCGGCAAGCGCCGGCCCCAACAAATTGGCCTCGACAGCGGCGAGCTTGCGCGCGAGATCGCGCAATTCGTCCCAGGTCTCGCGCTGATCCTGCTCGCGCCGCGGATCGCTGGCCGGCGGATCGCCGACGATATCGATCGGTGCATCGCCGCCGCCAGAAAACTGCGCGCCGGCGGGGCGCGTGTCGGGAATGGCGGCTTTGGGTGGAACGGCGGGCTTTTTCTTCTTCAGCTTCTCGAGCTCTTCGAAAATCCACATGTTGGCGGCGGCGGGGCCTTGCTCCCATTTTTCGAGGGGGACGGTGGCGTAGATCAGTTCCTTCTTCTGGCTCCAGCGCGATTTCTTGAGACGCGCGGCATACCAGGCGATCCAGACGTCCCAGTGTTCGTCCTTTGGGAGGGCTTTGCGGAGGGCGGCCCAGTGGTCGGTCGCCCATTGCGGCGGGCGGCCGTGCCAGATTGGCTCGTTGGCGAGGGCGGCGGGCTTGCGGCCAGAGGCGAGGTAGCGGGCGTCGAGGGAAACCTCGGCCCAGGCAGCGGCCATGTTTGCGTAAACCTCGCTGCGTCGCTCCCGGGTAACAAAGACAGCAGTGGACGAATCGACAGCCCGAGCGGCCTGCGCGGCCGCATGTCCAGAATCGACAGCAGCAGCAACAGAACGATGAGCAGCGCTTGCGATAGCATAAATTCTTCCGAATGCAGCATTAAACTCGCCGGCCTCAGCATCTATCGAATTGACCGCAGCTGCCGTCTCAATTTGCCAAGCAGGATATTTGCAAGCAACTCGCGCGACTGCGATTGCCCGAATTACAGCCGCACAAAACCGTGCAAATTTTTGCGCATCTGCGCCTTGCAACTCCGAATCGCTCGATTTTAGTTTTGGAACAACTCGCAGTGCTGCACGAGTGGCAATGACGATGCTTACATCGCGCGGCTGTGTTTCGAGCCACGTTTCAAGTTCTTGTTGACTCCTGAACTCCAGTGCCCCGCCGCCCGCAACATCGTCCATGAAAAATCTCCCGTACGCCAAAATGGCGCCGCCTACGGCTGACGGCAACCGGGATTTGCGGGCACAGGCTGTCGGCATCCGATGCTTTCAGAGTCGATCGCCGCCCCCACGCTGTCATCGCGAGGAGCGCAGCGACGACGCGATCCATCCACCGGCTTGCCCCGGAGATGGATCGCTTCGCTGCGCTCGCGATGACGGCGGGGCGGGTGCGCGCCGGGAGGCGCGCGATCCGGGCGGCGCGAGTCTGGAGACGCGCGGTCCATTTGCGCGTGGCAATGCCGCCGCTGCGCGCCATTTGCCAGCGGGACAAGGGGTCCGGGGCGCTGCAGCCTCCGTTTCGGCCGCAGCTATAGGAAAATAATCGTCGGCTGCCGCAAAGCCCCGGACGACAGTTTCATCGCCAACCGCCTGCGGGCGCGGAGAGGGCCTGTTATGCCCTACCTTCCCTGCGCGCGCCTCGCACTGTTGCGGTCGGGGCTTTGTCCTGCGCATTCGGACCCCGACCAGCGGCACGACACCGGCTGAGTGACGCAGTGGGTCAAACCGCGCCTGCCGCCGTCCCCCCGCCCGCGCCGCCCGACCCGGTGCGACGCCCCTTGCCATCGGCGGGGGTGGATGGACTATAGGAATATTTTCTTGGTTGCGTCAAGAGGGATTTGCACGGCGCAAGGGCTTCGGATGATCCATTGGCTGCGCGCGCCCCTCGTCCGACCCTCGCTTTGCGGGGACTGCCAGCCCTCACTCCGCCTTCGCGCGCGCCGCCAGACGCGCGGCGAGGACCGCCGCGGCGAGCAGCGCGGCGTTGATCGCCAGCACGATGAACGAGTGCCGGTCCGGCGCCATTTGCGTCGCCACGGTGATTTCCGATGCGACAGCCAGCCAGACCGCGGCAGGGCCGCGCTTGAACAGTGTAACAGCCAGCGCCAGCAGTGTGGCGTTGATCGCCAGAACGACCAGCGCAGCGACGCCCTCGCGCATCTGGAAGGCGGTCAGAAGTTCGGAGGCTGCGATCAGCCACAAGGCGACATGACGGCGCTGGAGAAAGGCTCCGGCGGTCTCGGCGGGATGGTCGAAAAACTCCTTCAGATCAGATGAAGACGCCATGATGACGACTGCTCCTTCGCGCGGGGCCGGAGACCGGAAACCGCGCAAATTTGCGGGGAGCCGCCCGCGCGGGCCGCTGCTCTACAAGTAATCGCTCAGCAAGCGGCGGGAAAATAGGTCCGCTTCAGCTTTTTCGCAAGTGCGAAATGAAAATAATCACCACCAGGGTTGAAAGCGATTACTCGGAAACGCTCCAGACGTCATACGATCGAAAACAAGCCTCATACCGATGAATACGTAAAAAACGCGACAATCGGCTGCACGACCAGATCGACGACGGCCTGCGCAGCGTCGATCCGTTCCGCTGACCTGGCTCAGCGGCGAAACACCGCCTCGGCCGCGGCGCTCGCCGCCTGTTTCTTCTCCTTTGCCGCCTCCAACCGCAGGATTTCGGCGTGCAGCAGGGCCATCCGCTCCTCGAGTTCGGCAACCGACAGAAGGTCCAGCGGCTGGCCGATGGCGTGCGCCGGTGTCGGAGGCGTGCGGGCGTCCTCGTCGTTCATCGCAAAGTCTCCTACAGTTTGTTTACATTTGCTCCCTAGCATAATTGCTTCCGTCAATTTCAAAAGGTCCGGGGCGCTCGCCTTGATCCGAATCGTCGTCATCCTCTGCGCAGTGACGTTGCTGCTGTCCGACCGGACCATTGCAGCGCATTTCGACCTTGCCCGCATGACGACGGCGTTCGTCAATTCGCCGCTCGTGCATCAGCTTCTGGTCTATTCGCACTTCGACGAACTGCACGGGACGGATTTCGCGCTCGTCGCCTGCGTTTGCGCGATCTATTATCTGGCGATCGGTTATCTGAGCGATCAGGCACTCGGCGAGGCCGGCTTCGGCTACGTCGCCAACGGCGCTATCAGCATGGCCGGGGGCGGCGTCACGCTGCTGGCGCTGGGCATCTATTACAGCGGCGCGACCCGCAATCAGGACATGATTTTCGAGGTGCTGCTCGGCTCCAGTCTCGTCCATATGGTCTGCGTGGCGGTCAAGACAGTCATCCGCAACGTGATCTCCGCCGCCGTGCTGCGCGCCAACGCGCTGCCGCCGCCGCCGCGCATGCCGGTCCCGGAGGGGGACGATGCGCCGCTGCTGACATCGCCACAAGAATTTCGTCTCGAAGATTCTCCGGGCATTTCCTGACGCCTGCGTCATTGTGCGCTGCGATAAATGGGCGCCGCCGCTTGTCCCGGCCGTTGCTTTGCGCAATTCTCAAGAGCAGGGTTCGCCCGGACCGGCGCCGCATCCTGCGGAAATGCACCCGCGGCGACGCCGAGGGAGACGCAAATGACTGTTCCCACCGGGCGATGGGACCTCGACGACGCCATCGCCCATCTGCGCGGCCGCTGGGCCTGGTTCGTGACCTTCGGCGCGCTCGCCGCGGCCTTCGGGATCGGCGCCCTGGTTCTGACGACCACCGCGACCATCGCCTCGACCTTCCTCATCGCGATCTTCATGATCGTCGTCGGCGGCGCGGAAATCGGCATGGGGCTGGACGCGCACCGCTGGAGCAGCAAGGCCCCGCTGATCCTGCTCGGCCTGCTCTACATCGTCGCCGGCGCCTTCGTGATCGCCCGCCCGCTCACCGGCGCCGCCGGCTTCACCCTGCTGCTCGGCGCCTCGCTGCTGGCCGCCGGAGTGGCTCGTGTGCTGTTCGCCGCGCGCCTCCCGCACGGGCCGAGCGTCTATGTGCTGCTCGCCGGCATCGTCACCACCCTGCTCGGAATGATGATCCTGTTCGGCTGGCCGGAGAATTCGGCCTTCGTGCTCGGGCTTTTTCTGGGCGTCGATCTGCTGTTCTATGGAGCGAGCTGGATCGGATTCGGCCTGTTCCTGCGTCGCAACTAGTGCATGGTCCGGCCGGACAACGGTCCTGCCGACAAGATTTCGCTCCAGACATCGCCTGAGAGCGTCTCCCCGGAAAGTGCGCCATGTCTTCCAAATGGGTCTACAGTTTCTCCGCCGGCAAGGCCGAAGGCGACGCCTCGATGAAGGCGCTGCTCGGCGGCAAGGGCGCCAATCTCGCGGAAATGGCCGGGCTGGGCCTGCCGGTCCCACCCGGCTTCACCATCACGACCGAAGTCTGCACGCATTTCTACGCCAACGACAAGACGTTGCCGGCCTCGCTGACGACGCAGGTCGACGACGCCCTGGAGCAGATCGGCCGCGTCGCCGGCCACGCCTTCGACGACGCCGAATGGCCGCTGCTGGTGTCCGTGCGCTCGGGCGCGCGCGCCTCGATGCCCGGCATGATGGACACCGTGCTCAATCTTGGCCTCAACGATCGCACGGTGGAGTCGCTCGCCCGCATCGCCGGCGACGCCCGTTTCGCCTGGGACTGCTACCGCCGCTTCATCGAAATGTATTCGAGCGTCGTGCTCGGGATCGAACACCACGAATTCGAGGATGTGCTCGACCATTACAAGGAAGCCAAGGATTACAGCTTCGACACCCAGCTCTCCGCCGAGGACTGGCGTCATGTCGTCGGCAAGTTCAAGGATATCGTCGCGACGCATCACGACGCCTTTCCGCAGGACCCGCGCGAGCAATTGTGGGGGGCGGTGAAGGCGGTGTTTTCGTCGTGGATGAACCACCGCGCCATCGTCTACCGGCAACTGCACGACATTCCCGAAAGCTGGGGCACCGCCGTCAATGTGCAGGCGATGGTGTTCGGCAACATGGATGAAAATTCCGCCACTGGCGTCGCCTTCACGCGCAATCCGTCGACCGGCGACAAGGCGCTGTATGGCGAGTTCCTGCGCAACGCCCAGGGCGAAGATGTCGTCGCCGGCCTCCGCACCCCGCAGCCGCTGACCAAAGCCGCACGGCTCGAGGCGAAGTCGTCGGGCGCTTCGCTGGAAGAAGCGATGCCGGCGATCTTCACGCAATTTGCGGCTTTCGCGGAGAGGCTCGAACGCCACTACCGCGACATGCAGGACATGGAGTTCACGGTCGAGCGCGGCACATTGTGGATGCTGCAGACACGCATCGGCAAGCGCACCGCGAAGGCCGCGCTGCGGATCGCGGTGGAAATGGCGAATGAAGGGCTCATCACCCGTGACGAAGCGATCCTGCGCATCGAACCGGCCTCGCTCGACCAGTTGCTGCACCCGACCATCGATCCCGCCGCCCGGCCCGTGACCCTGGCCAAGGGCCTTCCCGCCTCGCCCGGCGCCGCCTGCGGCGAGATCGTCTTCGACGCCGACGAGGCCGAGCGGCTCACCAAGACTGGCCGCAAGGTCGTGCTGGTGCGCATCGAAACCAGCCCGGAAGACATCGGCGGCATGCATGTCGCCGAAGCGATACTCACCGCGCGCGGGGGCATGACCTCACATGCCGCCGTCGTCGCGCGCGGCATGGGCAAGCCCTGCGTCTGCGGCGCCGGCGCGCTGCGCATCGACTACGAGGACCAGTGCTTCACCGTCGCCGGGCGCCGCTTCGCCAAGGGCGACATGATCACTGTCGACGGCTCTGCCGGCGCGGTGATCGCCGGCGAAGTGAAGATGCAACGCCCCGAACTCACGGGCGAATTCGCCGTACTGATGCAATGGGCCGACAAGGCCCGCCGTCTCGGGGTGCGCGCCAACGCCGAAACTCCGGCCGACGCCCGCGCCGCACGGCGCTTCGGCGCCGAAGGCATCGGTCTCGCCCGCACCGAACACATGTTCTTCGAGGGCGAACGCATCGTCGCGGTCCGCGAGATGATCCTCGCCGACGACACGCAAGGGCGCCGCGCCGCGCTGGCGAAACTGTTGCCGATGCAGCGCGAGGATTTCCGCGACCTGTTCGAGATCATGGCCGGCCTGCCGGTGACGATCCGCCTGCTCGATCCGCCGCTGCACGAATTCCTGCCGCACAGCGACGCGGAACTCGCCAGCGTGGCGAAAGCCATGGGCGCCGACCCCGCCAAACTTCGGCTGCGCGCGCAACAGCTTTCCGAATTCAATCCGATGCTCGGATTCCGCGGCGTGCGTCTCGCCGTCGTCTTCCCCGAGATCGTCGACATGCAGGCGCGGGCGATCTTCGAGGCGGCGCTGCAGGCGGCGATCGAAACCGGCGCCGCCGCGCACATCGAAATCATGGTGCCTCTCGTGTTCTCGCGCGCCGAACTCGAACTGGTGAAGGCGCAGGTGGTCGCAACCGCGAAGGCCGTGGAAAACGAAACCGGCGTCGCGCCAGCCTATCGCATCGGCACGATGATCGAACTGCCGCGCGCCGCGCTGCGGGCCGGCGAGATCGCGCAGAGTGCGGAGTTCTTCTCCTTCGGCACCAACGACCTCACGCAGACGGCCCTCGGCATTTCCCGCGACGACGCCGGATCGTTTCTCTCGTCCTACATCGAGAAGCAGGTGCTGCCGGTCGATCCGTTCATCAGCATCGATCAGGAGGGCGTCGGCGAACTGGTGAAGATCGGCTGCGAGCGGGCGCGGGCGGCGCGACCCGACATCGGCCTCGGGATATGCGGCGAACACGGCGGCGACGCCGCCTCCATCGCCTTCTTCGAGAAGATCGGGCTCGATTATGTGTCGTGCTCGCCCTACCGCGTGCCGATCGCCCGCCTCGCTGCGGCGCAGGCGGCGCTAGGCAAGCGCGACGACACGACCAAATGATGCGTCAGGGCGCCGAAATCCTGCATTTCGACACCCGCGGGCGCGGTTTCCTCGACATCACCGCGCGGGTTGCGAGCTTCGCCAACGAGCAGCGCCTGTCCGCCGGACTGCTGACGCTGTTCTGCCGCCACACCTCCGCTTCGCTGCTGATTCAGGAAAACGCCGATCCGAACGTTCTGCACGATCTCGAAACATTTTTCGCATCGCTGGTCCCGGAGGGTGAGGGCCATTACGAGCACGACACCGAAGGCCCCGACGACATGCCGGCGCATATCCGCGCCGCGCTGACCCAGACGCATCTCGCCATCCCGATCATCGGCGGCGCGCTGACGCTGGGGACATGGCAGGGACTCTATCTGGTAGAACACCGCCGCCGGGGACACCGGCGGGAGGTGGCGGCGCATGTGGTGGGGGAATAAGCGCGTCCCGGAAAAAACTCCGCCTGGCTCCAGCCGTACCGTGAGGAAGTCTGCACGCGACGATACAGTAGCAGCGTCGGCCAAGGAGGAGCAGATCGCGCAAATGGATGCTATTTCAGCGCGCTGCCGCGCCATGCCTCTTCTCGACGCCCACACGCCTGAGGAAATTCTCGGCTTCGATGAGTGGGGCCTGCCGAGCCGAAATGCTGGCGCGCCCCTACGCGTGCCCGGCCGCCGTCGACAATCTTCCCAGATCGATCCCGATGGACCGCAGCGCGCGCGAATATTTCGTGTTGAAATCGCGGTCGAACAGCAACGCCGGATCGGCCGGGCAATGCAGCCAGCCATTGTGCTGGATTTCGTTCTCGAGCTGGCCAGCGTCCCAACCGGCGTAGCCGAGCGCCAAAACCGCGCGGTCCGGCCCCTCCCCCACCGCGATGGCGCGCAGGATGTCGACGGTAGCCGTAAGTGACACCGCCTCGTCGATCGGCAGCGTCGAATTGTCGATGAAGAAATCCGCCGAATGCAGCACGAAGCCGCGGTCGGTCTGTACCGGGCCGCCGGAAATGACCTGGATGTCGCCGGCGCCCTTGGGCAGATCGATGTGCTCGGTAGGCGCGATCACCTGCAACTGCACGAGCAGATCGGGGAAGTTTTTCACCGGCGCCGGCTGGTTGACGACGATGCCCATCGCCCCGTCCTCGGAATGGGCGCACAGATACACGACCGAACGCGCGAATCTCTGGTCGGACATGCCGGGCATGGCGACCAGCATCTGTCCGTCCAGATAGCGGGCGGCGGCGCGTTTGCGCCCCGATTTCGCAGGCCTTTTTGCGCTGGTCGTTTGCTTCATGTAATCATGCTACGCTCCGGCGTGCGGCTCGACAAGCGGCTCTTTTGCGGCTTCGGGCAAATCGCGCCTTGAAATTCAGCCTGCAACGAGGTCCTTGGCGGACATGCGCATTCGTGTTCCTGTGGCGGCTCTGGCCGCGGCGACGATCGTCGCATTCGTCGCTTCGCCGGCCGCCGCCGAGGACTTCGCAAGCGCGCCGGCGAAAGCCGCCACCTCGACGGCGCGCCTCCTGTCTGCCGGGACGGCGGAGAGCGGGGTCCAGATTGCCGGGGTGGAAATCGCGCTGGCGCCCGGCGCGGTCACATATTGGCGCTCGCCGGGCGAGGCCGGTTCGCCTCCCGTCTTCGACTTCTCCCGTTCGGTCAATGTCGCGGCGGTCGAGCCCGCCTATCCGACGCCTCGGCATTTCGAGGAGGAAGGCAGCGTCGTCGCCGGCTATGACGGCAAGGTGATCTTCCCGCTGCGGGTGACGCCGCGCGACCCCAAGGCGCCGGTGACGCTCGACCTCGCGCTGGATTACGCCGCCTGTGGCAAGATCTGCCTGCCGGCCAAGGCGCATCTCACCCTCGCGCTGACGGCGCCTGGCGCCTCGCCCTATACGCAGGCGCTGGCGCTGGCGCAGGCCAGCGTGCCGCGCAAGGCAAGCGCCGAGGAGACGAAAAAGCTGCTGACGCTGGAAAAACGCGGTGAAAAGCACTGGGCCCTGCGCTGGCGCGGCCGCGACAAGGTCGCCGATGTGTTTGCGGAGGCCGTCGAGCCGGCCTTTCTGGAAAGTGTGAAAGCCGGCGACGGCTACGAGCTCAAGCTCACCTCGCGCGACCCAGTCCCCGCGCCGGCGACGATCACCGTCGTGACGGAAAAGGGCGCGATCGAGGCGGCGGTGCGGCTCGAGTGATTGGCCTCAATACGGCTTCCCGTCCTTTGTCGTGAACGCCCATTTGCCGTCCGCCCCGAGCGCGGCGGCGAGGTCGTCCTGCGGATAAAATCCGCTGTCGCCGGCCGAGCGATCGCCGACCTCGAGAAAGACCACGTCGGCCGTGGAGCGGTTGACAAGGTGATGCGCCCGGCCTCCGGCGCGAAACCCGGCGCACATGCCGGGGCAAAGCTCCACCTCGCCTTCGTCGGTCACCAGCGTGGCGACGCCCTCCAGTATATAGACGAATTCGTCTTGCCGGCTGTGGCGGTGCATCAGCGCCGACTGACATCCTGGCGGCAGGCGCGTGAGATTGACGCCGAAATTGGCGAGGCCGAACACATCGCCGAGCGCCCGCTTCTCACGCCCCGCCACCCGCGCGGCAAAGGGCTCGGGGTAATTGCTTTTTGCCCGCAGCGGCGCCGCAAGGGCGTCGAGCGTCAAGGGCGGCCGCTGCGCGCTCACGACGCTCCCTCCACGGCGGCGCGCGCCCTCGCCGCCGCCACTTCGTGATTGTGCTCGAACCGCCGCACCACGAGGCGCATGACGTAGAAGCCGAACTGCGGGTTCTGGAAATACAATTGCTCGAACTGCTCGTAGGTGATCACCAGCAGGCGCACGTCGGTTTCGCACTCCACGGTCGCGCTGCGCAGTCCGTGATCGGTGAACAGCGCCATTTCGCCGAAGATAGCGCCGGGATGCAGCGTCACGTTCGGCTCGACGACCTTCACCGCGCCGTCGACGAGCATGTACGCTTCGGTCCCCTCGTCGCCTTCGGAGAACAATATCTCGCCCGCGCGGCGCGACTCCGGGTGCATGAAGGGCTTCAACCACTCCAGGTTGAGGTCCGTTTCGTTGGCGATCCTCACCTTTTCGATGAGGTCGCGCATTTCCCGCCAGCGGCGGTAGTTCATCGGCAGATTGACCGCGTGCTTGAAAAGAACCGAGGCGCTGCCGAGGCCGAGGCCGAGCATCAACCCCAGCGCATTGTTCGACATGGCGATGACGCGCAGGGGAATCATCCGCCGGGCGTAGGCCACGCCGACCGCCGTCAGGGCCTCGATCCAGCCGAGGACAAAGACCGCGTCCAGGAACACGTCGCGCCACGCGCCGTCGCGCCAGTGGGCGAAAAAATCGGGTAAAAAATTCACGGTCGCCTCCCTGCTGCATCGAGCGGGAATTACCACGCAACAACTCTGTGGGAACAGGGCTTTTTCCATGGCGAAGGTTTCGGCGGCGCAGCGACGATCGGCGCTTTTGAATCTGAGAAGATTGAATTAGAATAACTCGAATGACCTTGTTGACGACCACTGACGATCTTGCCGCCGCCTGCGGCCGCCTCGCCTGTCACCCCTTCGTGACGGTCGACACCGAATTTCTGCGTGAGACGACCTTCTGGCCGAAGGTCTGCGTAATCCAGCTCGCCTCCCCCGACGAGGCTTTCGCCATCGACGCGCTGGCGGAAGGGATCGACCTCGCCCCGTTCTTCGAACTGATGGCCAATCCGTCGGTCGTCAAGGTGTTCCACGCCGCCCGCCAGGATCTGGAGATCGTCTGGCGGCTCGCCAAACTGATCCCGGCGCCACTGTTCGACACTCAGGTGGCGGCGATGGTCTGCGGCTATGGCGAACAGGCCTCCTATGTCGAACTGGCGCGCTCGATCACCCGGGCCAATCTCGACAAGTCGTCGCGCTTCACCGACTGGTCGAAGCGGCCGCTGTCCGACGCGCAGATCGAATACGCCATCGCCGATGTGACGCATCTGCGCGACATCTATCTGCACCTGCGCGCGCGTCTGGAGCGCTCCAGCCGACTCGACTGGCTGGCCGGCGAAATGGAGACGCTGACCTCCCCCGCCACCTACGAACAGCATCCCGAAAACGCCTGGGAGCGGCTGCGCCATCGCGCCCGCAAGCCGCGTGATCTCGCCGTGCTGATGGAGCTGGCCGCCTGGCGTGAAGCCGAAGCGCAGAGCCGCGACGTGCCGCGCTCGCGCGTGTTGAAAGACGACGTGCTGATCGAGGTCGCCCAGGCCGCGCCGAAGACGCTGGACGCACTGGCCAATCTGCGCGCCTTTCCCAAGGGCATGGAACGCTCGCGCGCGGCGACGGACATCGTCGCCGCGGTGGAGCGCGGCCTCGCCCGCGATCCGGCCGGTCTGCCCCGCATCGAGCGCGAGCGCCGCAACTCCAACGGCGCCACGGTGGAGCTTCTGAAAGTGTTGCTGCGGCAGGTTTCGGAGGAAACCGGCGTCGCCGCCAAGATGATCGCCACCGTCGACGATCTCGAAGCCATCGCCAACGCCGATGCGCCGGACGTCGACGCGCTCAAAGGCTGGCGACGGACGATCTTCGGCGAAAAGGCCCTGCGGTTGAAGAAAGGCCTGCTGGCGCTCGCTGTCGAGAACGGCAAGGTCGTCACCTTCGACTGGCAGGAAGCGGAAGAGAGCGCCGCAACGGCCCAGGATGTGGTCGCGTAAAACCGAAGGGGTCCTCACGGTAAAGGACCGCGTGCGGCTTCTTCGACCGCAAATCGTTTCACTCGCCCTGAATGAAACTCTCGAAATCCCGCTCATCTCCGAATCGCTGATCGCTCGAATTTCCTTCGATTTGTCGATTGGGGCGCGACGAAACGCCGGCGCGTTCGTTTGGCTGCAAGGTAGCCTCACCGAATTTCTCGGCGGCGAGCCCGCATCCCTGCCCCGCTTCGGTGGAAGCGGCGACAATCTGTGGCCAACCAAGGAAGAAGACGCCGAATATGAGCGAGATTACAGTCCTGTGGACCACGAACCGCAATGTGCGATCTTTGTAAAAGTCCTTGCGGCTCTGTGTCGCGACGCGCTGGTTTCTTTCGTGCCGACACATTTTTCATCCTCCTCCAGTCGGCAAAGCGCCGAACAACAGGAAGACTCCCGGACAATCGGATTTATTCCGGATGCCTGATCGAAACTTCTGCTTTTTCGAAAACCGTTGCCCGGCCGCACATGCGTCACCCCACGCGCTGCGACAGCGCGGGCGCCACTTCGATGGCGGCCTCCAGCCCGATCAGACGGCCCAGCGTTTTGAGACGATTGAGCATGCGCTCGCTGGCCAGCGCCGCAGATTGCGGCGGCAGCCTGAGCTCCACGCGCCCTCCCGCTGCGCGCATCGGCGTGGTCGGCAGCACGCCGGGCATGGAGGCTGACAGCAGATAGGCGACGCGCAGCGACGCGCCGAGCAGCCGGGCGCGGATGAACATGCGGGTGGTCAACAGGCTGCGCGCCGATTCGCTGGCCTCCAGCGTGCTGTCGTGGCGGAAGGCGGCCGCCAGCGCCAGAAAGGCGCGGCCGGGATGATCGACGCCCACGAAGGCCGCCTGAGATACGGCGCTCATCGCCTGCTGCGCCCGGTAATCCGGATGCGCGCGCCAGCCCACGTCGGAGAGCAGGCATCCGGCGTGGCGCAGGCGCCGTTCTTCAGCCGATTCGTCCAGCGCGCAGCTCGTCATGAAAGCGTCGGTCCAGGCGATCAGATCATCGCCATAGGCGGGAGCGCGCGACATAAGTTCGTTGAGTTCATGCGCGGCGCAGAGCAATGGATCGACAGCGCGCCCGGCGGCGGAGAGACGCTCGAACAGCAGACCCTCGCGCACGCCCGCCGCCGAAATGACGATATCGCGCGGGCGCGCCTTGCGAATGATCTCGTCGATTACGATGGCTCCATAAGCCAGCAGCGGCCGGCGCGCCGCCGAGACGCTGGCGATGGCCTCGAGAGCTTCGGTGTCCGCGCGCTCGACCAGTTCCGCAAAGTCGGCCGCTTCGCTGGTGGGGATGCGGTAGTGATGCATCACGTCGAGCGGATAGTTGCGCTGGCGCATGTGCAGGCGCGCGAGCGAACGCCATGTGCCGCCAACCGCGTAGAAGGACCGGCCCTTTAGCCGCGTCAGTGGTTCCGCCGATTCGATCGCCTTGCGGGCGATCCGCGCCGCCTCGCGCGGCGATTTCTTCGATGCATCCATCAAGGCAAGTCCGCCGAGCGGCAGCGTGACGCCCTTGCCGAGCTGCTGCCCGCGCAAATCGATCAGCTCCAGAGAACCGCCGCCGAGATCGCCGACGACGCCATCCGGCTCATATATGGCCGAGACGACGCCGAGCGCCGACAGCTCCGCCTCGCGCCCGCCTGTCAACAGCGTGATGTCGCGGCCGATCGCCTCGCTCGCGGCCTTCAGAAAGGCGGCGCCGTTCGAGGCGTCGCGCGCTGCAGCGGTGGCGATGACCGTCACGTCGACGATGCCCATCGTCTCATAGAGGACGCGGTAGCGGCGCAGCGCCGCCAGCGCCTTGTCGACCCCGTCCTGCGGCAAGCGCCGCGTCGTAACGACGCCCCGACCGAGCGCGCACATTGTTTTCTCGTTGAAAATCGGCGTCAGCGCGCGCGCGAGCCCCTGATAGGCGACGAGCCGCACGGAGTTGGAGCCGATGTCGACGATGGCGACAGGAGAACTGGAACTCATGCCTTCAGCCGTTTTATGCCGCGAGGTCGAAACGAAAGCAGCCGCTTCGGCCGGGCGATCTCTTGTGAACCAGCGAAATCTCATCGCGTTCCCATCGGCATCGTCTGCCACGCGGCGCCCGCGCGTCGCCAAGAAGAGGCTGTCCGGATATCACGCGTCACGACGCTTGAGCAGCGAGCGCGGCCGCCATTCCTTGAGCGATTTCCCGCGTCCAGACAAGCTCGGATTGGTCATGAAATATTTGTGCGCATTGAATCGCTCTTCGCCATCGGGCGGGGAGATGCGCACGGAGGTTCCGTCCGACAGCAGCCGGTAGCTCTGCTCGTTGTCGATGAGATTGGCGAGCATGATCTGATCGAGAATCTGCTGATGCACGGTCGGATTGGTGATCGGCAGCAGCGTCTCGACGCGCCGGTCGAGATTGCGCGGCATGAGATCGGCCGAGGAAATATAGACCGCGGCGCGTGGATGCGGCAGCGCATGGCCGCCGCCGAACGCATAGACGCGGGCGTGTTCGAGAAACCGGCCGATGATCGATTTCACGCGGATGTTTTCCGACAGCCCCGGCACGCCCGGCCGCAGGCAGCAAATGCCGCGCACGACCAGTTCGATCGAGACGCCTTCGCGCGAGGCGCGGTAAAGCGCGTCGATGATTTCCGGATCGACCAGCGCGTTGCACTTGCCCCAGATCGCTCCCGCTTTGCCGGCGCGCACGAAGGCGATTTCCTCGTCGATGTGCGCGAGCAGTTTCTTCTTGAGCGAGATGGGAGACACCGACATGCGCTCGAGCCCGGCCGGCTCGGCGTAACCAGTGATGAAATTGAAGATGCGCGACACGTCGCGCCCCACGGCCGGATCGGCGGTGAACAGCGAGATGTCGGTGTAGATGCGAGCAGTCACCGGATGGTAATTGCCGGTGCCGATGTGGCAGTAGGTGACGAGATTGCCTCCCTCTCGGCGCACCACCATCGACAATTTGCCGTGCGTCTTGAGTTCGATGAAGCCGAACACCACCTGCGCGCCGGCGCGTTCGAGATCGCGCGCCCAACGGATGTTCGCCTCCTCGTCGAAACGCGCTTTCAGTTCGACGAGGGCGGTGACGGATTTGCCGGCCTCGGCCGCCTCGGCCAACGCCTTGACGATCGGGCTGTTGTTGCTGGTGCGATACAGCGTCTGCTTGATGGCCAGCACATTGGGATCGCGCGCCGCCTGCTGGAGGAACTGCACGACGACGTCGAAGGACTCGTATGGGTGATGGACCGCGAGGTCCTTCTGCTTGATCGCCGCGAAACAGTCGCCGCCATTGTCGCGCACGCGTTCGGGAAAGCGCGGCTTGTAGGTCTTGAACTTGAGATCGGGGCGATCGAGCGCGACGAGTTCGGAAAGATCGTTGAGCGCCAGCATGCCGTCGCATTCGAAGATTTCATCTTCCGAAACATCGAGCTCATCGGCGATCAGGGCGCGCAGCGTCACCGGCGTGTCCGCGGAGAGTTCAAGACGGATGACCGAACCGCGGCGACGGCGCTTCAGCGCGGTTTCGAACAGCCGAACGAGATCTTCGGCTTCTTCCTCGACTTCGAGATCGCTGTCGCGCAAGACCCGGAACAGCCCCTGCCCGCGCAGCAGATAGCCGGGGAACAGCCGATGCGCGTTCATGGCGATCAGCGACTCCAGCGGGATGAAGCGTTCTCGTCCCGCGCCGGCGCCGGGCAGGCGCACGAAACGCTCGATCTTCGAGGGCAGGCGCACCAGCGCCTGCAGCGTCTTGCGATCGCCCGGCCGCACCAGTTCCAGCGCCAGCGTGAATCCGAGATTGGGAATGAACGGGAAGGGATGCGCCGGATCGACCGCCAGCGGGGTCAGAACCGGAAAGATGCGATTAAGAAAATAATCCTCGAGCCAGTCACGATCCGCCTTGGGCAGTCCGCCGGGTTCCACGATGACGATTCCGACATCCTCGATCTCGGCGCGCAATTCGCGCCAACGTCGCATCTGGTCGGCGATCAGAATGGCGACGCAATCGTTGATGCGCACCAGCTGCTCGGCGGGGGTCAGACCATCCTGCGAGAGAACGGAATATTCCGAACGCACCTGGCCGCGCAAACCGGCGACGCGCACCATGAAGAATTCGTCGAGATTGTTGGCGGAGATCGACAGAAACCGCAATTGCTCGAGCAAGGGGTGATTGCGGTTGGAGGCCTCCTCGAGAACGCGGCGGTTGAACTCCAGCCAGGACAGCTCGCGGTTGATGAAACGCTGCGGCGAGCGCATCAACGCTTCGGGGTCGGCGTGATGTTCGATCGCCTGCTCCTCGGCGGCGCGCAGCGGCGCCTCCATCGCGTCCTCGTATGTCTCGTGCGTCATTTGGCTCCCCGTGTGGGAGCATTATGCCACATTCTCGCCGGAACGTCGAAAAACGGTGAGGACAGCTTGCCGCGGGGCGCGCCGCCGTTTGTGACAATGCGCCTACTCTTGCTCCCCCACCGCGCCCAGCAACTGCGCCGCCAGCGCGCGCGAGACGCGGCGTCCTTGCGCCAGCGCTGCACGGTCGATGTCGGCGACAAAGGCGCGGGCGGCGCCGAGCGAGCGCTCGAGTCGGACCGCCGCGAATGCCGATACGTTCGGATCGACGAGGAGCTGGCGATCGCGGAACAGCTTGTCGAGCACGGCGCGGATCAGTTCGTCGTCAGGCGCGCCGATTTCGACCATGGGCGCCCGCCGCAGCCGCGACAAAAGGTCCGGCAGGCGCGGCCAGTCCGGACCGGGCGCGCGGCGGGCGGTCATCAACAATGCCGAGCCGGTCTCGCGCGCCATGTTGACGAGGTGGAACATGGCCGTTTCGTCCATCGTGTCGTCGAGACCATCGAGCGCCAACGCGCGCGGAGCGGCGGCAAGTTCCCCCACGGCCGGCGGCGCCTTCGGATCGACGATGCGGGCGCCGGCGCGCGCTGCCCAGATCGCCGCCAGATGGCTCTTGCCAGATCCCGCCGGGCCGATGATCGTCAGCGACGGGTCCGGCCAGTCGGGCCAACGGTCGATCATCGTCAGTGCGGCGATGTTGCAGGGCGCGGGCAGGAAATCGGCGCGCTCGAAACGCGGCTCCAGCGGCAGATCGAGCGGAAGCTGGGCGCTCACCGCCGCTCGCCCGACCCGGCGCTGATCTCGGCCGACGTCGCCAGCGTCAGCGGCGCCGTATGATAAATGGCGCTCTCGCGGTAGCGACGGGCGATGAAGCGCAGCACCACGCCAAGCGCCGCCGCCACCGGCACTGCGACGATCATGCCGGTGAAACCGAACAGCGAGCCGAAAGCGAACAGCGCGAACATCAGCCACACCGGATGCAGGCCGACCGAGGCGCCGACGAGACGCGGCGACAAGACATTGCCGTCGAGAAAAAGGCCGATCGAAACAACAGCGATCGCCTCCGCCGGGATTTGCCAATGCGGCCAGCCCTGCACGATGCCCACCGTGATCGACAGCACGAAGGCGGTGATCGAACCGACATAGGGAATGAGGCTGAGCACCCCCGCCATGACGCCGATCAGAAAGCCGAAATTGAGTCCGATCATCGTCAGTCCGAGCGCGTACCAGGCCCCGAGAAACAGACACACGGCCGACTGACCGCGCAGGAAGCCCGACATGGCGGCGTCGATATCGCGCGCCAGCATGCGCACATCCTCGCGATGGCGCGGCGGCACGAGATCATCGAGGATCGCCACCATCTCGTCCCAGTCGAGCAGGATGTAGAAGGCGACCACCGGCGTGACGACGACCAGCGAGATGATGTTGATCATCGCAATGCCACGCGACAGCAGACTCTTGAGGAAATCTCCGGCCAGGGCCGGAGCCTGGGCGGCGAGATCGGTCATGTATTTTTGCAGATCGATGCTGGTCGCGGCGCCTGAAAGGCCGACGCGCCCCAGCCAGTCGTTGATCTTCTCGCCGGCGGCGTGTTCGCTCCATTCGGAGATCAGCCCCTGCAGCGTCGTCACATAGCCGGGAAGGCTGGTGATGAAGCCGGCGAGCTGATGCGACAGCACCGGGCCGACCAGCAATATGACCGTCCACAGCACAAGAATGAACAGGGTGAGGATCAGCAGCGCCGCGCCGAGCCGCGAGAAGCCTGCGGCTTGCAGGCGATCCGCCACGGGATCGAGCAGATAGCCGAGCGCGAGGCCGGCGACGAACGGCGTGAGGACGGAGCTGAGGATATAGAGCAGGCCGACGATGGAGAGGATGGCCAGTCCCCACAGCAGCATCAACCGCTCCAGCGAAAGACCTGCCCACTGGCCCGGCGTCGGTTCCCTGTTCGCCATGGTCGTCCCCTGCCCCACCCGGAAAACTCGGCGAGTGATAGACGCTGGCGGAAGCCGGGGTCAATGGGCGAGGGTCACGCCTCGAGCAAGGCGCGCATCACCCTTTGGGCGCGCGCGTTCCCATCAGCCGCTCCTCGTAGGAGATCGACCACTCGATTATTTGCGTCCACAGATTCAACGCCAGTTCGACGGAGAGGCTCTCGCGCCGGGCGGCGCCGAGCACGCGGGCCAGCACTTCCTCCACCCGCTCCGGCGCGCGGGCCGGAATGCCGAGTTCCGGCTTCACCCGCGCCGCACGCTCGATCTGCCGCTGGCGCAGGGCCAGCAGCGCCACGATCTGATCGTCGAGGTCGTCGATGACGCGGCGGACATCGTTCATTTCTTCTTGCGGGGACACTTCGTCGCTCATACCCGTCACCATTCCGCCTTCGCCGTCGCGAAAATCCCGTCGCGCGCCGACACATCCGCGCCGTCGGCCGTCCGGGCGAGCGTGCGCGCAGAAAGCGCATTGCGGCGAACCATGCCGGAATCGACAGACATTCGAGGCCCCGCCCGATCTTTGCTGCCGCCGCTATAGCACCAGGGGGTTTTGCGGCGCAATGCGGGGGTGGCCTGCGGCCTCGATCCCGTCCCGGTCCGGCCAGTCCCGATCATTCCAGGGCGAAGGGCCCGGGCAAGACGATCACCGCCCCCCCGGCAATCATCTCGAACTCCCCCACCGCCGCCGCCTCCCGCACCACCGCCAGCGCCGCCTCGAGCCCCGCCCTCCCCTGCGCCGACAGCGGCGCGCCGAGGTCGAAGGTCTCGCCCGGCAGCGCCAGCAGGGCGGCGGGCGGCAGGGACTGCCCCAGCCGCTGCGCCACCGCCAGCAAGGCGGCGGGCGACAGCGCATGGGTGGTGCAGGCGGCGTCGGCCTGCGGGCGCAGCGGGGTGATTTCGAAGGGCGGCGCGGCCGTCAGGCTGGCGTCGACGAACAAAGCGGCCTCGACGCCTTTCAGATCCAGCGCATGTTCGATCTGCCACTGGAAATCCTCGAGCAGCACGAGGTCGACAGCGCCCTCGAACCCGTCGAGCGCAGCAACGAACATCGGCCCGAGCGCGTCGTCGCCGCGCGACGGGTTGCCGATTCCGAAAATCAGCCAGCGCGGTTTCATGAACGCCCGTCTTCGCGTTGCGACTCGCGCATCGAGATTTCGACTCCCAAAAAGAAAACCCGCGCCTTTCGGCGCGGGTTCCAGAGCTGTTGCAGACGGAGGCGCTTACTTCTTCGCGTCGCCTTCGCGGGCCTTGAGGGCCGCGCCGAGAATGTCGCCGAGCGAGGCGCCCGAATCGGCGGAGCCGTACTGGGCGATGGCTTCCTTCTCTTCCGCGACTTCCAGCGCCTTGATCGACACGGCGACCTTGCGGGCCTTGCGATCGAACAGGGTGACACGGGCGTCGACCTTCTCGCCGGCCGCGAAACGGTCCGGACGCTGGTCGCCGCGCTCACGGGCGAGTTCGGCGCGCTTGATGAAGGTGGTCAGATCGGTGCCGATGATCTTTACTTCGAGACCGGCGTCCTTCACCTCGAGAATCTCGCAGGTGATGACCGCGCCCTTCTTCACTTCGCCGCCTTCTTCGCTGACGGTCGCGAAGGGGTCGCCGGCGAGCTGCTTCACGCCGAGCGAGATGCGCTCCTTCTCGATGTCCACGTCGAGGACCTGGGCGTTGATGATATCGCCCTTCTTGTATTCCTCGATGACCTGCTCGCCCGGACGATTCCAGTCGAGGTCCGACAGATGCACCATGCCGTCCACATCGCCGTCGAGGCCGATGAACAAACCGAATTCGGTCTTGTTCTTGACTTCGCCGGAAACGGACGAACCGACGGGATGCTTCTCGGCGAAGGCTTCCCACGGATTCTGCAGGCACTGCTTGAGGCCGAGCGAAATACGGCGCTTGACCGGATCGACTTCCAGAACCTGAACGTCGACTTCCTGGCTGGTCGAGACGATCTTGCCGGGATGAACGTTCTTCTTGGTCCAGGACATTTCCGAGACGTGGACGAGGCCCTCGATCCCCGGCTCCAGCTCCACGAAGGCGCCGTAGTCGGTGATGTTGGTGACGCGGCCGTGGAAGCGGGCGCCGATCGGATACTTCGCCTCGATGCCCTGCCACGGATCATCCAGCAGCTGCTTCATGCCCAGCGAGATGCGGTGCGTCTCGTGATTGATCTTGATGATCTTCACGCGCACGGTCTGGCTGATGGTGAGCACTTCGGACGGATGGTTGACGCGACGCCAGGCGATGTCGGTGACATGCAGCAGGCCGTCGATGCCGCCCAGATCCACGAAGGCGCCGTAATCGGTGATGTTCTTGACGACACCCTCGATCACCTGGCCCTCTTCGAGGTTGGCGACGATCTCGTGACGCTGCTCGGCGCGGCTCTCTTCCAGCACGGTGCGGCGGGACACGACGATATTGCCGCGGCGGCGGTCCATCTTGAGGATATGGAACGGCTGCGGAACGTTCATCAACGGGGCGACGTCGCGGATCGGACGAATGTCCACCTGCGAGCGCGGCAGGAAGGCCACGGCGCCGTCGAGATCGACGGTGAAGCCGCCCTTGACCTGATTGAAGATGACGCCGTCGACCTTTTCATTGGTCTCGAACGCCTTCTCGAGCTTGACCCAGCTCTCTTCACGGCGGGCCTTGTCGCGGGAAATGACCGCTTCGCCGAGCGCATTTTCGACGCGCTCGAGATAAACTTCGACTTCCTCGCCGACTTCCGGCGCAGGATCACGGCCGTAGCCGGTGAATTCTTTCAGCGGAACGCGGCCTTCGGTCTTGAGGCCGATGTCGATGACCGCGACGTCCTTCTCGATGGCGACGACGCGGCCCTTGATGACGGAACCCTCGAAAGCTTCGGTCTGGCCGTAGCTCTCTTCGAGCAGAGCAGCGAAATCGTCGCGCGTGGGCGCGCGGTTGACGTTGGGGGATGCCATTGTGTCTCCTGAAGAGCCCTTGCGGGCGGGCGCTGGCTTGGGTTCGTGTTGCGGATGCATCCCCGGAAGCCGGACGTTTCGAGCGCAGCGAAAGGCGCGGAACGAAACGACGATCCTCGAATTGGACGGGCCAGCGCGGCCCGACGTCCGGAAATGCGTGATCGGCCGCTCCGCCCAAACGAAGCGTCCGAAGGCGAGGGGAATACCAAAATTCGAGGCGCCCGGCAAGGCCGGCGGCACAGGCAATATCCGGCGTCAGTCCGGGAAGAAATTCCGCAGAACAGCCGAGCTTTCGCCTCACCACGCCCGCAATGGCGACAGTCTTGCAAAATTCTTGGCGTGAAATCGGTCCATGCGGGCGAGGATGTCGCGCAGCAGGGTGATGCCCTCGGCGAGGCGCTCGCCCTTGTTCAGCATCACGCAGTCGGCGCGCTGCGCCATGGCGGCGTCGGTGGTTTCGGCGCGGCTCATGACGCCCTCGCGCACAAATTGATCGAGCACCTGCGTCGCCCAGATCACCGGAACATGCGCGGCCTCGCACAGCCACAGCAGTTCCTCCTGCATCTCCGAAAGCCGCGCGAAGCCGAGCTCGACGGCGAGATCGCCGCGGGCGATCATCACCGCCGTCGGCCCGTGGGAGACCGCCTGAACCAGCAGCTCCGGGAGGTTGCGCACCGCCAGCGGCGTCTCGATCTTGAGCGCCAGCGGCTGCTGCGGCTTGCCGGCCCGACGCGCGGCGAGATGATCTTGCAGAAGTTCCACGTCTTTCGCCCGCTGCACGAAGGAATAGCCGACGATGTCGGCGTTCTGCGCGATGAAGTCGAGGTCGGCGAAATCCTTCTTCGTCAGCGGCGACAGATCGAGTTCGGTCGTCGGGAAATTCAGGCCCTTTTCCACCTTCAGACGTTCGCCCCGGGAGCGTGCGGCGAAGATTTCCAGCTCGAGCCCCCCGGCGGCCCGGCCAACCACCCGCGCACCGATCTTGCCGTCGTTGATCCAGATTTCCGAGCCTGTGTCGAGCTGATCGATGATCTGCGGAAAGCTCGGCGTGATCGCCACCGGGCCGGCGCCGCCGCAGTGTTTCGCCAGCATGATCCTGTCGCCGCGGAACACCCGCAGCCGCTCCGGACCGCGCACTGCGACGATACGGCATTTGGGACCGGCAATGTCCATGAACACCTTGCACGCGCCCCCGAGCCGGCGTTCCGCCGCGCGGATGTTGGCGATCATGCGGCCCCAGGCCCCTGCGTCGTCGTGGGCGCAATTGATGCGCGCCACATCCATGCCGGCGTGGAACAGGCGCTCGACCAGCGCCGGCTCGTTCGCCGCCTCCGTCGGCAGCGTGGCCATCACCGGCGTGTGTGCGCCGCTGCGCGGCTGGCCGAAAATCTCCAGGCAGGCCGCAGCGAGGGCGTCCTGGCCTGCGCGCATCACACTCTCGGCGGGATAGGGCGCCGCCGACGCGCCGGTCAGCCGGCCGAGCGTCACGGCCAGCGCCTCCAGCGTCGCCGCGACACGCGCCTCGCTGCGGCCGAGCGTCGTGAGGCCGAAGAACGACAGCCGCGTCTGCAGGGACGCGAGATCGTTGCGGCGCAGCGCGACATATTCGGCCAGATTGACCAGTCCAGTCGCGGCGTCGGCGCCGGCCCCCCAGCGCGCCAGAAGTTTGGGCGCCTCTGCGGCGATTTCGGCGCGCAGCGTCTCGATGCGCTGGAGCAGGCCGGCGAGCTCCACAGCGCGGTCGTCGGAAGGGAAGGTCATGCCGGCTCCTGTTCTGCCCGGTGTCGGGCTGTGCCCGGAAAGCATGACAGTTCGACGACAGCCACGGAAGACGGCGCGCCGCCGCGGCGATCCGACAACGAAGCGCCCGAGCTTGCTTTCCGCCGGAAAACTGCGTCAATTCACCGCGCCGCCAAATCGTCGGCGACGTGGCGAATCCGTCACGGACAGAGTTTACATCCACCGGACCATGACAGGCTTCCTCCCGACGACATGTCGCGACGACCGCCCCGACGCCGCCATCGATGCGGTGATCGACACCACTCTGGCGCGCCATGGTCGCGACCCCACACGCCTCCTCAAAATCCTCATCGACACGCAGCGCCCGCTCGGCTGGCTGGCGCCGCAGACCATCACCCGCATCGCGCAGGACCTGTCGATCTCCCGCGCGCGGGTCGAGGGCGTCGCCGGCTTTTACAGTTTTCTGCATCTGCATCCCGTCGGCCGCTACCGCGTGCTGTTTGCAACCAACATCGTCGAGGAACTGCAAGGCGCGCGCGATCTGATGGGCGAATTGTGCCGGCTGCTGTGGCTGGAGCCCGGCAAGGTCTCGGAAGACGGCCTCGTAAGCGTCGACGCCACGTCGTGCATCGGCATGAGTGATCAGGGGCCAGCGGCGCTGGTCAATGGCGCCGTCGTGACGCGGCTGACGCAAGAGCGCATCGCCGAAATGGCGGCGCTGATCCGCGACGAGGTTCCGCTGGAGCGCTGGCCTGCGGAGTTCTTCCGGGTCGACGACAATATTCGCCGGCGCGACATGCTGCTGTCGAGCGCGTTTGCGCCGGGCGACGCGCTGCGGCGCGCCATCGCGCTCGGCGCCGACGCCTGGCTCGGCGAGGTCGACACATCGAAACTGCGCGGGCGCGGCGGAGCCGGTTTTTCCACGGCCCGGAAGTGGCGCTTCTGCCGCGACGCCCCGGCGCCGCAAGGCCGCGTCGTCGTCTGCAATGCCGACGAAGGCGAGCCCGGCACCTTCAAGGACCGCGTGCTGCTGAACAGCTATGCGGATCATGTGTTCGAAGGCATGACGCTTGCCGCCTTCGCGGTCGGCGCCGACAAGGGTTTCCTCTATCTGCGCGGCGAATACGACTATCTGCGCGCGCATCTCGACGAGATTCTGGAGCGGCGCCGGCGCGACGGTCTGCTCGGGGCGAAGATTCTCGGCGCCGACTTCGATTTCGACATCGAGATTCACCTCGGCGCCGGCGCCTATGTCTGCGGCGAGGAGACGGCGCTGATCGAATCGCTGGAGGGCAAGCGCGGCACGCCGCGCATTCGCCCGCCATTCCCTGTCACGCAGGGCTATCTCGGCCGTCCGACCAGCGTCAACAATGTCGAGACGCTGGCGCTCGCGTCTCTCGTCGCGTTGCAGGGCGGCGAGGCCTTTGCGCGCATCGGCGCGGCGCAGTCGACGGGAACGAAACTGCTGTCCATCAGCGGCGATTGCGCCGCACCGGGCGTTTATGAGTTCCCCTTCGGCGTCACGATCGCCGAAGTTCTCGACGCCTGCGGCGCGCCGGATGCGCAGGCCGTGCAGCATGGCGGCGCGGCGGGGCTTACCCTGTCGCGGGATGAATTCTCGCGGCGCGTCGCCTTCGAGGATGCGCCCACCGCTGGCGCCTTCATGGTGTTCGGACCGGACCGCGACATGTTCGACATGGCGCGCAATTTCGCGCATTTCTTCGCGCATGAAAGCTGCGGCTTCTGCACGCCCTGCCGGGTCGGCACGGCGCTGCTGCGCGACATGATGGACAAGCTGGCGAAAGGCTGCGGCTCGCCCGTGGACATCGCCGAGATCGAGCGCATCGACCGCATGCTCCAGCGCACCAGCCATTGCGGCCTCGGCCAGGCGGCCGCCAACCCCGTGCTGGAAGGGCTACGCAAGTTCCGTCCCGCTTACGAGGCGCGCATGGCGCGCGAGGACTTCCACCCCGCCTTCGATCTCGATGCAGCCTTGAGTCGCGCTCGCCAACTCACCGGCCGCGACGACGAATCGGCGCATCTGCGGGACGAACGACCCGAAGAGGCAAGACGATGAGCGGAACCTTCCTGCTCGACGGAATCCCTGTCCCCTTCGACGACGGCGACAGCTTACTCGCCGCCGCGCGCCGCGCCGGGCATTACATTCCGCATCTGTGCTGGAGCCCGCGCTTTCCGCCTCACGGAAGCTGCAAGCTGTGCGTCGTGGAGATCGCCGGCCGGCACGTCTCCGCCTGCGCGACGCCTGCGCGTGACGGGCTGGAGGTGACGAACGCCAGCGCCGAGATTCTGGAGACGCGGCGGGAACTCGTCGCCATGCTGTTCATCGAGGGCAATCACTTCTGCCCCTCCTGCGAAAAGAGTGGCAATTGCCAGTTGCAAGCGCTCGCCTATGATCTCGAACTCACCTCGCCGCGGCACAATCGCTTTTATCCCGATCGCCCGGTGGACGCCTCGCATCCCGACATTCTGCTCGACTTCAACCGCTGTATCTTCTGCGAACTCTGCGTGCGCGCCAGCCGCGATGTCGACGGCAAGGACGTGTTTGCACTGGGCGATCGCGGCATCGACAAACATCTCGTCGTGAAGTCGGAAAGCGGGCAGCTCGGCGACACGGATTTTGCGGCGACCGATCTTGCCGCCGACATCTGCCCCGTCGGCGTGATCCTGCACAAGCGCAGAGGCTTTGCGACGCCGATCGGCGAACGGCTGTATGACGGCGCGCCGATCAGCGCACGCGACATGGAAGACAGGACATGACCAAGCTGCGTGTCGCCACCGTGTCGCTGGCCGGCTGTTTCGGCTGCCACACCTCCTTCCTCGACATGGACGAACGGCTGTTCGATCTTCTCGAACACATCGAGTTCGACCGCTCGCCCCTCACCGACATCAAGCGCTGCGGCCCCTGCGACATCGGCCTCGTCGAGGGCGGCGTCTGCAATGCCGAGAATGTGCATGTGCTGCGGGAGTTTCGCGCCAACTGCAAGACACTGGTCGCCATCGGCGCCTGCGCCATCAATGGCGGGCTGCCGGCGCAGCGCAACCATCTCGATCTCGAGAACGTCCTGATCGAAGTCTATCAGACCGGCGCGTCGCTCGACACCGCGCGCGCCGCCATCCCCAACGACCCCGAACTGCCGCTGCTGCTCGACAAGGTGCATCCCATCCGCGAGGTCGTGCATGTCGATCATTTCCTCGACGGCTGCCCGCCCTCCGGCGACGCCATCCACGCCTTTCTGAGCGCGCTGATCGCGGGAGAGACGCCGTCCCTCCCCTATCCGCTGCGGCATTACGACTAGAGGCGCCCATGGCTTTCGATCTCGAAACCGCCGACAGCGGGAAGCCCCTGCGCCGCATCGCCATTGATCCGGTGTCGCGGGTGGAGGGCCACGGCAAGGTCACGCTGCTGCTCGACGACGCGGGCGTCGTGCAGCAGGCGCGGCTGCATATCGTCGAATTTCGCGGCTTCGAGAAATTCGTGCAGGGCCGCCCCTATTGGGAGGCGCCGGTGATGGTGCAGCGGCTGTGCGGCATCTGCCCGGTGTCGCACCAGATCGCCGCCGCCAAAGCGCTCGATCATGTCGTCGGCGCCACGCCCATACCCGCCAGCGCCGAAAAGATCCGGCGGCTGATGCATTACGGGCAGATCCTGCAATCGCACGCGCTGCATTTCTTCATGCTGGCGTCGCCCGATCTGCTGTTTGGTTTCGACGCCGATGCGGCAAAGCGCAACATCGTCGCGCTGGCCGCGGAGTATCCCGATGTGGCGCGCCAGGGCGTGGCGCTGCGCAAATGGGGGCAGGAGGCGATCCGCGTCACCTCCGGCAAGCGCGTGCACGGGACGGGCGCAGTGCCCGGCGGCGTCAACAAGCTGATGACCGCGCAGGAACGCGACCTGCTGCGCGCCGACTCGGACCAGATGGTCACGTGGTCGCAGGCCGCGGTGGAGCTCGCCGCGCGTCTGGCGGAAGCCGATCGCGCCGCTTTCGAGAGCTTCGGCCATTTCCGTTCCAGCCTCATGTCGCTGGTGCGCGGCGACGGCGCACTGGAGCTGTACGACGGAACGCTGCGCGTGCGCAGCGCCGACGGCGCCATCCTCTTCGACGGCGTTTCCGATCAGGACTATGCGTCGCTGATCCGCGAAGAGGTGAAGAGCTGGAGCTACATGAAATTCCCCTACCTCACGCAGTTCGGGCCGGAAGCGGGCTGGTACAAGGTCGGCCCGCTCGCCCGCGTGCAGAATTGCGATTTCATCTCCACGCCGCTGGCAGAGGCCGAGCGTAAGGCGTTCAGCGCGGCAGCGGGTGGCCGGATTTGCCATGCGCCGCTGGCCTATCACTGGACCCGCATGATCGAGATGCTGCACGCCGCCGAGCTGATCCGCGATCTGCTGGACGATCCGGATCTCCTGTCCGGCGACAAGACCGCCAACGGCGCGCGCGGGCGTGGCGGCGTCGGGGTGATCGAGGCGCCGCGCGGCACGCTCATTCATCACTACGAGGTGGACGACGATGATCTGATCGCCATGTGCAATCTCATCGTCTCCACAACCCACAACAATCAGGCCATGAACACAGCCGTGCGGGAAGTGGCGCGCGCGCATTTCGACGGTCGCGCCATCACCGACGGGCTGCTAAATCGCATCGAGGTCGCCGTGCGCGCCTTCGATCCTTGCCTCTCCTGCGCCACCCACGCACTCGGGCAAATGCCGCTGGTCGTCGAAGCGGTCGACGCCACGGGCGCGCTGGTGGACCGGCGCATACGCAGCTGATTCGCGGGGCGCAGCCGGAAATAGACCCTTGTCGCCCGCCCCGCCGCCATGCGAGAACCCCACGCAATGGCCCCTCCCCTTCTCGCCCTCCAGGGCGTCACCCTCACGCTCGGCGGCGCGCCGCTGCTCGACGGCGCCGATCTTTCGGTTGCGCCCGGCGCGCGCGTGGCGCTCGTCGGCCGCAACGGCTCGGGCAAATCGACCCTGCTGAAGATTGCCGCCGGGGAGATCGAGGCGGATGGCGGCGAGCGCTTCTTCCAGCCCGGCGCCGCGCTGCGCTATCTGCCGCAGGAGCCTGATTTCTCGGGTCACACGACGACGCTCGCCTATGTCGAAGACGGGCTCGGCCCGCTGGACAACCCTTACGTCGCGCGCACGCTGCTCGAGGACCTCGGCCTCACCGGCGAGGAAGACCCGACACGCCTTTCGGGCGGCGAAGGGCGCCGCGCGGCGCTGGCCCGCGCGCTCGCGCCCGAACCCGACATCCTGCTACTCGACGAGCCGACCAACCATCTCGACCTGCCGACCATTCTCTGGCTCGAGCAGAAGCTGGCCAGCTTGCGCAGCGCCATGGTGATCATCAGCCACGACCGGCGCTTCCTCCAGGACCTCACTCGCGAGACCGTGTGGATCGATCGCGGCGTCGCGCGGCATCTCTCGCGTGGCTTCTCCGACTTCGAAGCCTGGCGCGACCGCGAACTGGAAGAGGAAGAAAAGCAGGCGCACAAGCTCGATCGCAAGATCGTGCAGGAAGAACACTGGCTGCGTCATGGCGTCTCCGGCCGGCGCAAGCGCAACGTCAAGCGCCTCGCCGGGCTGCAATCGCTGCGGCAGGATCGGAGCACGCGCGTGATGCCGACCGGCGACGTGAAGCTCGAAGCCAGCGAAGCGCAGATCTCCGGCAAGCTGGTGATCGAAGCCATCAAGATCGGCAAGTCGTACGGCGAGCGCGCCATCATCGAAAATTTCACCACCCGCGTGCTGCGCGGCGACCGGCTCGGCATCGTCGGCGCCAATGGCGCCGGCAAGACCACGCTGGTGCGCCTGCTCACCGGCGAACTCGCGCCGGACGCGGGAAAAATCCGCCACGGCGCCAATCTCTCCATGGCGACGCTGGAGCAGAACCGCGCCAGCCTGAAGCCGGAAACCTCGCTCAAGGACGCGCTCACCGGCGGCGGCTCGGATTTCGTCGAGATCAACGGCGAGCGCCGCCATGTCGTCGGCTACATGAAGGACTTCCTGTTCAAGACCGAGCAGGCCGGCACCGCCATCGGCAAACTCTCGGGCGGCGAGCGCGGCCGGCTGATGCTGGCGCGGGCGCTGGCGCAGCCGTCCAATCTGCTGGTGCTGGACGAGCCCACCAACGATCTCGATCTCGAAACCCTCGATCTGCTGGAAGAGATGCTCGCCGATTATCCCGGCACGCTGATCGTCGTCTCGCATGATCGAGACTTCCTCGACCGCGTCGCCACCTCGGTGCTGGTGAGCGAGGGTGACGGCAAATGGCTGGAATATGCCGGCGGCTACAGCGACATGGTCGTCCAACGCGGCGCCGGCGTCGATCCGCGGGCCAGCGCCGCCCTGCCGTCGCGCGCCGAACCGAAGGACAAGGCCTCGCCGCGTGACAAGCCGGCGCCGAAGGCCCGGCTCTCCTTCAAGGAGCAGCATCTGCTGACGACGCTTCCCAAAGCGATGGAAGAGCTGGGCGGCAAACGCGAGAAGCTCCGGAAGCTGCTCGACGACCCGGAACTTTACGCCAGGGAACCGGCGAAATTCGCGCGCGCCGGCGAGCTTCTGGCGCAGGTGGAGGCCGAACTGGCGCAGACCGAGGAGCAATGGCTGCAGCTGGAGATCAAGCGCGAGGAGCTGGACGGCTGAAACCCGCCCGCCCCGGATTGATTTTTCCCCCGCCATCCCGCACAAAGGCAAAGGGCGCGAGCCAAGCCGGTTTAGCTCAGCTGGTAGAGCAACTGATTTGTAATCAGTAGGTCCTCGGTTCGAATCCGGGAACCGGCACCAAGAAAATCAATAGATTGCGAGAAAAATCGAGCGCCAAAAAAAGCTGCGGGGCTTGCTCGGGGTATCTCTCAGGGTAACGATTGCTCGAAATTTTTCACTCGACGAATCCCCGCACTCTCAAAATGCGTTCGCACGCCTCCCGCGCCGCTGTCCCGCTGTCGACAAGCCCGGTCCTGCAGTTCCGCGCCAATCTGAACGCACCAGAACCAGACGCCCGCCTCGCCGGGATAGGCGTAGAGCCGCGCCGCCGGTTGGCCGGCGAGGTCGAGGGACCAGTCGTCGGGGATGATACGGTCCAAAATGACGGTGCGGCGCCAACGCGCGGGCGCGGGCGTGGTCGAGACGGGAGGCATGGGCGGGAGGATAGGCGGCGACGCCGGCGCAGGAAAGAACCATCGGCATCGGTGCGTCAGGTCAGTATCCCTTGTCGAAAGTCTGAATGTCGGGAGAATGCGTTTCCAACAGGGATGTCACGGGCCGGGAAAGCCGTCTCGGGAAATGGAGAAGGGCAATGCGAACTCGTCTGGCTTTTTCTACCTTCGGCTGCCTTGCCTTCGCCGTGCTCACCACGCCCGTTGGTGCTGCAAATGCCTATTTGTCCCACACCGGCAGCGGTGCGGCTTGCACGATAACCACACCCTGCGCGAACATGGCGTTTGCCTTGGCTGTCGCGGGCACAGGGGGAGAAGTTATCTGCCTGGACAAGGGCAATTTCGGCAACGGCACCGTATTTACCCAAGCCGTCACAATTTCCTGCGGCGACGGTCTTTGGGAGGCGCCGGGGGGCACCGTTTCCATCCAGCCGCCTGCGGGCGCAGAGGTCGTCATCGAAGGTCTCGTGATCGATGGCCAGGCGTCCGGATGCTGCTCTCTCGGCTTTACGGGCCAAGGTTCGCTGCGTCTTCGCCGTGTCCGCTCCGGCAACGTCGTGGGCGCCTCGTCGCATGGACTTCAATTCACGCCCAACGGCCCGGCAAAGCTCTTCGTGGACGAGTCGGTGTTTTACAATAACGGGGGTTCAGGAATTCTCATTGCGCCCGCCGGCGGCGTCACAAAGGCGGTCATACGCAATACAGTCTCGACAAACAATGCCAGCGTTGGCGTCCTGATCCAACCCTCGGGCTCCAGCTCTGTGCAGATCGAGACCACGGGGCTCGACGCAACAGGTAATTTGGGGGGCGTCGCAGCGGTGGCCGCTTCGGGGACCGATATTGAACTTCAAGTGCGCGACAGCGTCCTCTCCCAGAATTCCAATTACGGCCTCGTGAGCCAGACGACGGGCGGTGTGAGCGTGGCCTTCGTCGACCATTCCTCCATCTCTCAAAACGGAAGCATCGGCCTCTATGCGACAGGTCAAAGCGCTTATCTGCTCGTCAATGCCAGCACGATCGAGCGTAACAACATCGGCTGGGCCTTCGCCAGTTCCGGTCAGTTGTTGAGCTATTCGAACAATGTTGTCCTCAGCGCGAGCAGCTACGGCAGTCCTTCGGGGACGATCGGACTGCAATGAAAGCAAGCGGGCGGGGCGTCCAGAGGGGCCTCTCTCACATCGCCCCGGACCCTGAAAGGCGAATGCCCTCCCGGTTCATCCGCGGTCAGGGCGTTCGGTGGCCCGGCTTCCATTGCCATGGGGGCGGGAAGCCGGGCCTGATCGATGTGGTAGCCGCCCCATCGATTACGTAAAGATGACATAAGATGGTTAACCCTTTATGAAAGGGGTCAGCCTCTCTTCGCAGCGCCGCCGGCGCCAAATTGCCGGCTTGAGCTGCTGCTCGCTCGGTGGGAAACGTCGGAAGCCAACTGCGCGAACGCCTCGTGGTCGCGGGGGGCGCGAAAGCATTCGTCGGATCGATGGATCAGTTGCCAGAGGGCCCGCAGTTCTGACTCGTTCGGCGCAGAAAACGAAGGTGGCGACGCTGGCATGGTCCGCGACTTCTGACGCCGACGCTTCGAAGGCGGCCCAATCGCGTTCTTCGTGGAATTGGCTGTTTGGTCCCGGACAGTCGTGCCGCCAAGCTGGTCCGAGAGACGGAGGAGGCGTTATGGCAGGAGCTCTTCACGTCGGTCGCGCGGACACTGCGGCCAGGATCGTCGCCGCCCTCGAGGCCGCGGGCGTGATCTTCGTCGACGAAAACGGCGAGGGGCCGGGCGTGAGGCTCAGGAAGGCGCGGCCCGGTGATCAGCCGGTGACGATCGCCGAAGAAGCCCTGAACGCCAGCAATGACCAATAGTGCTTTCTCGGTAATTGCCGCTCAATAATTGCCGGCAAAAGTCGGCGGCGACGCACAGTCCAAAGCTGAGGTTTTCCCATGCATCGCTTCGCCAACGGATGGACGCCGGCTGCAATTGGAGCCTTTATAATGTTCGCAATTTCATCAGGATACATCTATATTCAACCGGATCGTCAAGTGATCGAATTCGAGAACGTGTCGCCGAAAAGATGATCAAAGCGAAGCGCACGGGGCTCTCTTGGATCTCTGCCAGCCTCGGGCAAGCCGATTACGCGATTATTACGTCGTCGACAGAGCACCTCGGGCGAGCGCTTGATCGATAAAGCCCGGCGATCCAGCCGGGCTTTTTCTTTGGATGCGGACGGTCACATGCTCACCGGCCTGCGCGTTCGATGATCGACTTACGCTCTTCCGGGGCATCGACATCCCCCGCGCGAAGGGCATCGCCTCCCTCCCCGAAATCATAATGGATTTTTTATGCCGGGCGCGAGCATGTCTTGCGACGTGCAAAACATGATCTGGAGCGGATCGATGAACGATCTCGTCTTTCTCGGCCTTGGCCTCGGCCTCTTTGCCGTCGTCAGCGTCTACGCGCATCTGTGCGCGCGCTTGTGAGGGCATCAAGATGTCCCCCTTGCTCGGGCTTGGCCTCGTCACGGCCGCCATGATGATTGGCGCGAACATGCGCGAGCGGTGGCGCACACGGCGCGACGGCCCGCCACACATTGCGTCTACTCCCCCGTACAAGACAATGGAGCGCTGACCATGTCCGAACCCGTCATCGGTCTGACCGTCGCCGTGCTTCTCGGCGGCTATCTTCTTTACACGCTGCTTCACCCGGAACGCTTCTGACAAACCAGGGAGGCCGGCTGCGTCCGGCTGAAACGCCATGACATTTGTCGGACTGGCGCAAATCGCCATTGTTCTCGTCGCCGTGATCGCTGCGGCAATGCCGCTCGGCGGCTACATCGCTCGTGTTCTCGGAGGCGAGCGCACCCTGCTGACGCCCGCGCTGGCGCCGCTCGAGCGGGGCTTCTATCGCCTTTCGGGCGTCGATCCCGAGCGAGAGCAAGGCTGGCAGGTCTACACGATGGCGATGCTGGCCTTCAGTCTGGTCGGCTTTGTCTCGCTTTACGCGCTTCAGCGGCTGCAAGATCATCTGCTGCTGGATCCGCAGGGCTTTCCCGGCGTCCCCGCCGATCTCGCCTTCAACACTTCGCTGAGCTTCATCACCAACACCAACTGGCAGAATTACTCTGGCGAGACGACCATGAGTCACCTCACCCAGATGCTCGGCCTCACGGTGCACAATTTCGTCTCGGCGGCGACCGGCCTCGCAATGGCGTTCGCTCTGGTGCGCGGCTTTGCTCGGTCCGAATCCGCGACGGTGGGCAATTTCTGGGTCGATCTGACGCGCGCCACGCTGTATCTGCTGCTGCCGCTGTCGATCATCTTCGCGCTGGTTCTGGTCGCGCTCGGCGTTCCCCAGACACTCGCAAGCGCGTTCGAGGCGACGACGCTGGAAGGCGCGAAGCAGGCGATCTCCATCGGCCCGATCGCCAGTCAGGAAGCAATCAAGGAACTCGGCACCAACGGCGGCGGCTTCTTCAACGCCAACTCCGCGCATCCGTTCGAGAACCCCAACGCGCTCTCCAACATGCTGCAGATTTTCGCACTGCTGGTCATTCCCTTCGCGTCGGTGTTCGCCTTCGGGCGCGCGGTGCTCGATCCGCGGCAGGGGCGCGCCATCGCCGTCGCCATGGGGCTCGTGCTGATTTCCGGCGTCCTCGTCGCCTATTGGGCTGAAAGCGGCGGCAATCCGCTGCTGACCGAAATCGGCGTCGATTCCTCGCCCGGCAATATGGAAGGCAAGGAAGTGCGCTTCGGCGTCGCAACCAGCGCGCTGTTCGCGGCGGCAACGACCGGCACGAGCACCGGCGCCGTGAATTCCATGCATGACTCCTTCATGCCGCTCGGCGGTCTCGTGCCTCTGTTCAACATGCTGCTCGGCTGCATCTCGCCCGGCGGCGTCGGCGCCGGACTCTATGGCTTCCTCGTGCTCGCCGTGGTCGCCGTGTTCGTCGCCGGGCTGATGGTCGGGCGCACGCCGGAATATCTCGGCAAGAAGATCGAGACGCGGGAGATGAAACTCTCCATGCTGGCGGTCCTGATCTATCCGTTGAGCGTTCTCGGCTTCACCGCGGCGTCGCTGATGCTCGAGACCGGTCTCTCCAGCCTCGGCAATACCGGGCCGCACGGCCTGTCGGAAGTGCTCTACGCCTTCGCCTCGACCAACGCCAACAACGGGTCCGCCTTTGCGGGGCTTACCGGCAATACGCCCTGGTTCAACACGACTCTGGGGATCGCGATGTTCGTCGGACGCTTCCTTTACGTCGTGCCGGTGCTGGCGCTGGCGGGCTCCTTCGCCGCGAAGAAGAAGGCGGCCGCCTCGGTCGGCACCTTTCCGACGCACGGGCCGCTGTTCGTCGGCCTGCTGCTCGGCGTGATCGTCATCCTCTACCTGCTGCAATACTTCCCGGCGCTCGCTCTCGGCCCGATCGTCGAGCACTTCCTGATGCACGCCGGCAAAACCTTCTGAAGGAGTGGACCAGATGTCTGCGAAAGCTGCTTCTCCCGGACTGTTCGACGCCGCCATCGTCAGGCGCGCGACACTCGACGCCGTATTGAAACTCGATCCGCGCAAGCTCGCGCGCAATCCGGTGATCTTCGTCACCGAAGCGGTCTCCGCGGTGGTGACCGCCTTCTTCCTGCGCGACCTGTTCGCGCACTCCGGCGAGGCCGCCTTCTCCGGACAAATCGCGGCGTGGCTGTGGTTCACCGTGCTCTTCGCCAATTTTGCCGAAGCGGTGGCGGAAGGACGCGGCAAGGCGCAGGCGGACGCGCTGCGCAAGACCCGAACCGACACGCACGCCAAACGTCTCGTCGATCCCGACGGAGCGGCCGGGCTGAAAGAGGTCGTCGAAGGCGTCTCGGCGCTCGATCTCGAGCCCGGCGATGTCGTGCTGGTCGAAGCCGGCGACATCGTCCCCGGCGATGGCGAGGTGATCGCAGGCTGCGCGTCGGTGAATGAATCGGCGATCACCGGCGAGTCGGCGCCGGTCATTCGCGAGGCGGGCGGCGATCGCTCCGCCGTCACCGGCGGCACGACCGTGCTGTCGGACTGGATCAAGGTGAAGATCACCGCCGCGCCGGGCTCGACCTTCATCGACCGGATGATCGCGCTGGTCGAAGGCGCCAAGCGGCAGAAGACGCCCAACGAGCTGGCGTTGTCGATCCTGCTGTCCGGGCTGACGATCATCTTCCTCATCGTCTGCGTCACGCTGTGGCCGCTGGCCGCTTATTCGGGAACGACCCTGTCGGTCACCGTGCTGATCGCGCTGCTCGTGTGCCTCATCCCCACGACCATCGGCGGGCTGCTGTCGGCGATCGGCATTGCCGGAATGGATCGGCTGATCCGATTCAATGTCATCGCCACGTCGGGCCGCGCCGTGGAAGCGGCGGGAGATGTCGATACGCTGCTGCTCGACAAGACCGGCACCATCACCTTCGGCAATCGTATGGCCGATGAATTCGTGCCTGTGGGCGGCGTCGACGAACAGACGCTGGCCGAGGCGGTGCTGCTCGCGTCGCTGGCCGACGAGACGCCGGAAGGGCGCTCGATCGTCGCGCTTGCGAAAGGCAATCATGGACTTGTTGCGCCCGAGCCCGGCGCCGACGCGACCATCGTGCCTTTTTCCGCGCATACGCGCGTCTCCGGCATCGATCTGCCGGGGCGCTCGCTGCGCAAGGGCGCCGTCGATGCGATCGTTGCGCAAGCGGCCTCGGTTCCCGTCGATTTCGAGCGGGCTGTCGAGCGCATCTCGCGCGCCGGCGGCACGCCGCTCGCGGTCTCGGAGAATGGTCGCCTGCTCGGTGTCGTGCATCTGAAGGACATCATCAAGCCCGACATCAAGGCCCGCTTCGCCGAGCTGCGCGCCATGGGCATCAAGACGGTGATGGTGACGGGCGACAATCCGATCACTGCCGCCGCCATCGCCGGCGAGGCGGGGGTCGACGATTTCCTCGCCCAGGCAAAGCCCGAGGACAAACTCGCCTATATCCGCCGCGAGCAGCAGGGCGGCCGCCTCATCGCCATGTGCGGCGACGGCACCAACGACGCGCCGGCGCTCGCCCAGGCGGACATCGGCGTCGCCATGCAGACCGGCACGCAAGCGGCGCGCGAGGCCGGCAACATGGTCGATCTCGACAGCGATCCGACCAAGCTGATCGAGATCGTGCGAATCGGCAAGCAATTGCTGATGACCCGCGGATCGCTGACGACCTTCTCCATCGCCAATGACGTCGCCAAATATTTCGCGATCATCCCGGCGCTGTTCGTCGTGACCTTTCCGCAACTCGGCGCTCTCAACGTGATGAAGCTGGCGTCGCCGCAGTCGGCGATTCTCTCGGCGGTGATCTTCAACGCCTTGATCATCGTCGCGCTCATTCCGCTGGCGCTTCGGGGCGTCGAATACAGGCCGGTCGGCGCCGCCGCCCTGCTGCGCCGCAACCTGCTGATCTACGGGTTAGGGGGCATCATCGTCCCCTTCGTCGGCATCAAGCTGGTCGATATCCTCGTCACGCTGCTCCATCTGGCCTGAAGAAGGAGTTTTTTGAAAATGCTCTCCCAACTTCGTCCCGCCCTCGTCATGACGGCGTTGTTCACGGTCCTCACCGGACTCGTCTATCCGCTGGCGATCACCGGTCTCGCGCAACTGCTCGCGCCGGCGAAAGCCAACGGCAGCCTGATCGAACGCGACGGCAAGGTCGTCGGCTCCGAACTGATCGGCCAGAATTTCGCGTCCGAGCGCTATTTCCACGGCCGTCCCTCGGCGACCAGCGCGCCGGACCCGGCAGATGCGACGAAGACCGTCGATGCGCCCTACAATGCCGGCAATTCGTCAGGCTCCAATCTCGGCCCGACCTCGAAGAAACTGGTCGACCGCGTCAATGGCGCGATCGAGGCGGAACTCGCCGCCGGGCGTCTCGGCGAGGTCGCCGCAGATGCGGTGACCACCTCCGCCTCGGGACTCGACCCGCACATTTCCCCGCAATACGCTCTGGCGCAGGCGCCGGCTGTGGCGAAAGCGCGTGGTCTGGAAGAGGCGCGTGTGCGAGAACTCGTGGAAGCCCATTCCGATGGGCGCATTGCCGGGGTGATCGGCGAGCCGCGGGTCAATGTGCTGCGCCTCAACCTTGCGCTCGATGCGCTGAAATAGTCTGAGGGAAGGACGCTCCCGCCGGTGTCGTTCGAAGACCGTCGCCCCGATCCCGACTCCCTCCTCGCCCTTACCGGCACGGCGGGAAAGGGGCGGCTGCGCGTCTTTCTGGGCGCCGCGCCCGGGGTCGGCAAGACCTATGCGATGCTGGCTCGCGCCCGCGCCGCAAAAGCCGACGGCGTCGATGTGGTCGTCGGTCTCGTCGAGACCCATGGCCGCAAGGAAACGCAAGCGCTGACCGAAGGGCTGGAAATCCTGCCCCGGCGCAGATTCGACTATCGTGGCCGCACGGTCGAGGAGTTCGACATCGACGCGGCGCTTGCCCGCAAGCCCCGGCTGATCGTCGTCGACGAGCTTGCGCACACCAACGCGCCCGAGAGCCGCCACCCCAAGCGCTGGCAGGATGTCGAAGAACTGCTGGGCGCCGGCATCGACGTGTGGACGGCGCTCAACATCCAGCATCTCGAAAGCCTCGCCGATGTCGTGTCGCGGATTACCGGCGTCGCGGTCCGCGAGACCGTGCCGGACCGGGTGTTGCAGGACGCGGGCGACGTCATTCTGGTCGACATCACGCCGGACGAATTGCTCCAGCGACTCGCCGAGGGGAAGGTCTATGTTCCCGAAACCGCCCGGCGCGCGAGCCAGAATTTCTTCACTGCCCGAAACCTCACCGCGCTGCGCGAACTGGCGCTGCGCCGCACGGCGGAGCGCGTCGACGACCAGATGGTCGGCTTCCTGCGGCAAGGCGCCATCGAAGGCCCCTGGGCGACCACCGAACGCCTGCTGGTGTGCATCGGCGGCGCAGGCGGCTGCGAAGCCGTCGTGCGCGAAGCGGCGCGAATGGCCAGCGGTCTCAACGCGACATGGATCGCGCTGCATGTCGAGCGCGCCGATCTCGCGGAGAAAGGCGGCGCGACCGCGCGGAGTATCGACGGCGCCCTGCGGCTTGCCGAGCGGCTCGGCGCCGAGGCCGCGCATCTGACGGCGGATGATCTTGCAGGCGAAGTGTTGCGCTATGCGCGCCGCGAGAACATCACGCAGATTGTGCTGGGGCGCTCGAACGCAGGCCTTTTCAAACGACTGCTGGGCCGCTCGCTTCCCGACGAAATCGCCCGGCGCGCCGCCGATATCGCCGTGCATCTGGTCGCCGTCGACCGTCCCCCGCCACCGAAGTTCCGACTGGCGTTCCCCAAGGTCTCCGATATGTGGGCGGGCGCCGGCCTTGCCGTGCTGCTGGTCTCGGCGACAGTCGCGGTCGGAGCGCTGCTCGAACGCTGGACTCCGATCCCCAATATTTCCGTACTGTTCCTGCTGCCGGTGGTGACCTGTGGCGCGCGCTTCGGCCTTCCATCCGCGCTCGCCGCGGCAGTCCTGTCGTTCTTTGCCTGCGATTTCTTTTTCGTCGAACCGCGCTACGAATTCACCATCGCCGCGCCGCATGAATTCGTCGCGCTGGTGGTGTCGCTGATCGTCGCGACGGTCACAGGCATGCTGGCGAGCCGCCTGCGTCTGCATGCGCAGGCGATGCGCGAGCGCGCCCGGAGCACGCAGTCGCTGTTCGACTTTTCCCGCAAACTGTCGGCGGCGACGCGCGCCGACGACATCTTCTGGGCGGTGGCGCTGCAGGTCCAGAAGTCTCTGGAGCCCCCCTGCGTCGTCGTCCTCGCGCCCGAGGACGGTGAATTGCGCCTCGCGGCGGCGTGGCCTCCGCTCGACGGGCTCGATGCGGCCGAAAACGGCGCCGCGCGTTGGGCGTACGAAAAAGGCGAATCAGCGGGGTGGCGCACGGGAACCCTGCCCAATGTGCGATTCCAGTTCCGGCCCATGGTCACGCCGCGCGGCGTCGTCGCCGTCTGCGGCATTCAGCCGGGAAAGCCGGACGAACCCTTCACGCCGCAGGACGAAAGCGTCATCACGTCGCTGCTGGAATCGACCGCGCTGGCGATCGATCGGTCCCGCCTCGTCGACGAATCCGTGCGGGCGGCTGCACTCGAAGAGAATGAAAAATTGCGCACGACGCTACTGGCCTCGCTGACGCACGATCTGCGCACGCCGCTGGCGACGATCACCGCGGCGGTGACCACCCTGCGCCGGTTCGAGGACACGCTGCCGTCGACAGACCGGCGCGATCTGCTCGCCTCGATCGAGGAAGAGGCGGCGCGACTAGGCCGGTTCATCGCCAATCTTCTGGACATGTCGCGCATCGAGGCCGGCGGCCTGTCGCCGCGGCGCGATCGTGTCGATGTCGGCGCCGTCCTGCGCAAGGCGATCGAACGCATCGAAAAGACCTGGCCGGCGCAGAAGACCGCCCTCAGCATTGCTCCGGACCTTCCCGGGATCCGCGGCGACGCGGTGCTGTTCGAGCAGGTGCTGTTCAACGTGCTGGACAATGCCCACAAATATGGGGGACCGTCCGGCGCCATCGTCCACGCCCGCCGCGACGGCGCGGAGGTTGTCGTGACCGTCACCGACGAGGGGCCGGGCGTGAAGAGCGCCGATCTGGAACGCATCTTCGAAAAGTTTTATCGGGGTGGACGGCCCGACGGTCGCAAGGCCGGGACGGGACTCGGCCTCTCCATTTGCCGAGGGCTGGTGAATGCGATGGGCGGCTCCATCGTCGCGCAAAGTCCCGCCATTCGCCGCAGGGGAACACGGATCGTCATCCGCTTTCCGGCGGATGCGGCGGGAGTCGAAACGGAGCGGCCGTGAGCGCGAAGATTCTCCTCGTCGACGACGAGCCGCAGTTGCTGCGGGTGCTGCGTCCGGCGCTCGCCGCCTCCGGGTACGAGGTGATCGCCGCGTCCTGCGGCGCCGAGGCGCTGACGGCGTTCCGCGTCGGCGGCCCGGACCTCGTGGTGCTCGATCTCGGACTGCCGGACATGGACGGCAAGGAGACGCTGCGCCGGCTGCGCATCCTCTCGGATGTTCCGGTGATCGTCCTGTCGGCGCGGGACCGGGAGTCCGAGAAGGTCGCGGCGCTCGATCTCGGCGCCGATGACTATGTCGAGAAACCCTTCGGCATGGACGAGTTGCTGGCCCGCATTCGCGCAGCGCTCAGACCGCGCGCCGCCGCTGCCGTCGATCGAATCGTCGCCGAAGATCTCGTCGTCGACCTCGGGATGCGGAGCGTCACCAAGGCCGGCGTCCCGGTCAAATTGACGCCGAAGGAATACGACCTTCTGGTCTTCCTCGGCCGACATCCCGGCCGCGCCGTCGCCCACGCGGAAATCCTCTCGGCGCTGTGGGGCCGGAGCCATCGGGCCGACACGCAATATCTGCGCGTTCTCGTCGGGCATCTGCGCGCCAAGATCGAAAACGACCCGGCCGACCCGCGCATCGTTCTCACGGAACAGTCCATCGGCTACCGCCTGGTCGGCCCACCAGAGTGAAAATTTCACCCCGAGCCGGGCGATACTCGATGGCTCGCGTCACCATGTGCGCCGTTTCGCAGATATTGGCGCCGCCAATTACGCCGCCGATCTCGAAACCATGCTGCAGTGCTTTGTCGCGGAATATGCAGCACGCGCCGGGCTGCACCGACCGCCGGTCGACGGCGCCTTCGCAATTGCACAACCAAAAGCATGCAACGCAAGGCGATTTTTATGCAAGATTGAGGGCGCAGACTATACGTGGACGACAAGATCGGACGACGCCCATGAGCATTCTCGTAAGCACGATGTTCGCCTGGATCATTTCCAACGGCCTCATCCTCGCCTTCGTGCGCGGCTGCGACGAAGGCGATTAAGCCGCGCTCTCACGAGCGAAGGCGATGTAAAGCTTGCGCAGCGCTTTGGCCGCGGGCCCGGGGAGTCCTGCGCCGATCGGCCGGTCGTCGATCGAGGTGACTGGAGTCACGAAGGTCGAGGCGCTGGTGATGAAGGCCTCCTGTGCGCCATAGGCTTCCGTCAGCGAAAACGGTCGATCCTCCAGCGCATAGCCCTCGCGCGCGGCCAGTGCGGTCACGGCGCGGCGGGTACAGCCGGGCAGAATGTCCTGCGAATTGGGGCGCGTGACGATGGCGCCCGCTTTGGTGACGATGAAGGCCGTGGAGGACGAGCCCTCCGTCACATAGCCCGAAGCATCGATCATCCACGCTTCCTGACAGCCCGCCTCCGCCGCCGCCTGTTTGGCGAGTGTCTGGGCCAGCAGCGCCACGCTCTTGATGTCGCGCCGCGCCCAGCGAAGATCGGGCGTCGATTTCACGGCGATGCCCTGCGTCGCCGCCGGAGCGCCGAGGATGTTCTTTGGCTGCGTGAACATGACCAGCGTCGGCGCCACATCGCGCGGAAAGGCGAAATCGCGCGGGGCGACGCCGCGGGTGATCTGAATATAGACCAGCCCTTCCGTGAGCGCGTTGCGGGCCACGAGATCGCCGGCGATGGCGCCGATGCGCTCGGGCGCCGCCGGGCTCGACAGCGACAATTCCCGCAGCGAGCGCTCCAGTCGAGCGAGATGCGCGGCGGCGTCGACGAGCCGCCCGTCCAGCACGGCAGCGACCTCGTAAACCCCGTCCGCGAACAGAAAACCGCGGTCGAACACCGAGACCCGCGCCTCGGCGGCGGCGACGAATGCGCCATTCACATAGACGATGCCCTGCACCTGCTTCGCCTCCCTGCCCGGCCTCGCGCCGGTTCCCGCTCCATACCAGAAACTCGCCGACCGCGCCTGCCGTTCAGGCTGTTTACCCCGGCGCAAGCCGCGATTGTTATTCTCGCGGAAAGAGAAGGAGTTGCAATGTCGTTCACAGTCGTCATCTGCGCCGACCATGGCTTCGTCAACGGCGGACAGGCAAAGGTGGCGATCGAGAGCGCGTTGGGGCTGAAAGCCGCCGGGCTGCGGGTCGTGTTCTTCGCCGCCGTCGGCCCGCTCGACGAGCGGTTGGCGGAGGCCGGCGTCGAAACGCTGTGCCTGTCGCAGCACGACATCCTGACCAATCCCTCGCGCAAGGCCGCGGCCCTGCAAGGCATGTGGAACAAGCCGGCCGAAACCGCGCTGGTGAAGCTGCTGGCCCGCATGCCGGAAAAGAACACGCTGGTGCATGTCCACGGCTGGGCCAAGGCGTTGTCGCCGTCGATCGCTGCGGCGATCCGCGCCAGCGGCTTTCCCGCCGTCTACACGATGCACGAATATTTCCTGCACTGCCCCAACGGCGGCTTCTATGATTACCGCGCCGACCGCATCTGCCCGTTGCAGCCGCTGTCGACCGCCTGCTGGGCGCAAAATTGCGATTCCCGCAGCTACGGCATCAAGCTGTGGCGCAACGCCCGGCTGCTGGTCGCCAAGAAGCTGGCGAAGCTGGAAAATGTGTTCTCCGACATGATCCTCATCTCGGATCTGCAACAGGAGAAGCTGGCGCCGCATATGGCCAGGGGCGCCCGCACGCATCGGGTCTGCAACCCCATCGCCATCGATCCGCTCGGCCACAAGGCCGATCCGGGCGCCGGTGATCTGCTGTTCGTCGGTCGCCTGTCGCCGGAAAAGGGCGCGCATCTCTTCGCCGAGGCGGCGCGGCGCATCGGCGTCAACCCGGTGTTCGTCGGCGACGGCCCGCTGCTGGAGCCGCTGGCGGCCCGCTATCCGCAGGGCTGGTTCATGGGCTGGCGCAGCCCGGCCGAAACCCGCATGCTCATGCGCGCCGCCCGCGCCGTGGTGTTCCCCTCGCTGTGGTACGAGGGCCAGCCGCTGACCGTGCTGGAGGCCAAGGCGCTGGGAACCCCCGTCGTCGTCTCCGACGCCTGCGCCGGCCGCGAGGAGATCGAACACGGCGTCAGCGGCCTGTGGTTCAACAGCGGCAACCCCGCCGCGCTGGCGCAGATGCTGGCGGCGGTCTCGGATGAACGCCTGACGGCGCAACTCTCATCCGGCGCCTACGACAGCTACTGGGCGAATCCCCCGACGTTGCAGCGGCATGTGGCGGAGACGGTGCGGGTGTATGAGCGGGCGTTGGGGCGGGGGTAGTGTAGGGGGCGAGACCACCAATGAGCAGTTCCCCGCACCGTTCTTTTGCAAAAATCACCGACGCAGACCTGAGGCGGCTAACGGAAATCGCCCATAGAGATTTCACTGCTCTGTGTCAGCGCACGGAGCATAGTCGCCCTTACGCGGATAAACTCCGGTTGCTTTGCTTGTGCCAAGGCGCAGCCCGGCATCATGTCTATGGAGACCGAGGAGTTCAGGACTTCGATGTATGGGGCTTCTTTGAAAGTATTCCCAATCATCCTTTTCCATATCGGCGACGCGGCATCCATGACTACGGAGAATCAAAGTTCGGGCGCAATCCCGACGATGGAGACAACTTTAAAGGTCGTCGCGTCGACGTGATCGGTCGATCAATCGACACCAAAGTGGGCGAGCCTCCCGTAATATCCGTGCAGCGTTACTTGCAAGAAAAACGCACAACGAGCGCACGTCTTCTATCCGAGCGTCCCGTTATCGCCCTGTGGCCGAACGCCTGTTTTGGTCAAATCATATGGGACACCGCACCCGTCTTGTTGCCACCCTGAAACGCAGCGAGCCTCCGGGTTTCCCCGGAGGCTCACCGAATTCGTCAGGGCAGAAGCTCAATCACCAGCAGGACGATATGCACCGCGTGGATGACGATTTCCGCAATGATCAGCGTAACCATGTTTTTCTCCATGGGCCGCTGGCGGTCGACGCCGTAATGTTCCCCCGTCGTACCGCGAGCGGGGCCCCGAAAAGGGGTGGCCGAGGGACCGGCCTTAAGAGGGGGCAGTATTCTGTGCGAACCGGCGCTGCCCTCCCCTCGATCAGGGCGGCCGATACCGAGAAGCTGTATTCCCGATGATCGGGATTTGGCACGTTTCCCTGCCATGGTCAAACAAAAAGTCTCGTGTTCGCACCCAATTGCATGACGTCGGAGACTTGAGCGGGACGCGAAAAAAAGCGGAATGAGGCGCGGCAGTTCGATTTCCCGAAATCCGCCAGCCCTGCGCGCGTCCGCATGCCCCGCCCCATTCGACGCCGCCCCCATCCCGCGCTATAGCAACCCCGCCATTCCACACCTTTGCGGGACTCCCGATGTTCCTCCGCCTGCTCACCGCCGCGCTCGCCGCCTTCCTCGCCCTCCCTGCCGCCGCCGAGCCGCTGCGGGTCGCCATTCAGAAGACCGGGACCACCGGCTGGGAGATCGCCGCGGCGCAGGCTTTGGGGCTGGACAAGGCGGAGGGGCTGGAGCTGTCCATCACTGAACTCGCCACCACCGACGCCGGCAAGATCGCCTTGCAGGGCGGCTCGGCGGATGTGATCATTTCCGACTGGCTGTGGGTGGCGCGCGAGCGGGCTTCGGGCGCGAAGCTCGCCTTTTACCCCGCCTCCACCGCCATCGGCGCGGTGATGGCGAAGCCGGGCGCCGTGAAAACGATCGCCGACCTTGCCGGCAAGAAGCTGGGCGTCGCCGGCGGGCCGGTCGACAAGAGCTGGCTGCTGCTGAAGGCCTTTGCGCTGAAGCAGGGGCTGGACCTCGAGACATCCGCGACCATCGTCTATGGCGCGCCGCCGCTGCTCGCCGAAAAGCTGGCGCAGGGCGAACTCGATGCGGCGCTGGAGTTCTGGAATTTCGCCGTCGATCTCGAGGCCCGGGGCTTCGCCCGCGCCATCGATCTGGTGGACGTCGAAAAGGCGCTGGGCGCCAGAGGAACGCCGGTCGTCACCGGCTATGTGTTCGACGAAGGCTTCGCCGCCAAACACGAGAAGCCGCTGGCGCAGTTCATCCGCATGCTGAAGGCCGTCAAGGCGGCGCTGCCCCACGATGATCGCGCGTGGGCCGCCGCCTCGGCGCGGACCGGAGCCAAGGACCCTGCCGTTCTGAAGCTCTATCGCACGCGTTACGCCGCTGGCGTCCCCGTGCGCAGCATCGCCGACGAAGCGGCGGATGCGGCGACGCTCTACGCCGAACTGGCGAAGATCGGCGGCGAGAAGCTGGTCGGGCCGGCGAAGACGCTCGATGCCGGCGTGTTCTGGAAGGGTCCGCTGCCGTGACGATCCGCCCCGAGCGTGAAAGGCCGCTGCTGCGATGATCCGCGCCTTGTCGCTGGCGCTGCTGCTGGCGCTCTGGCAGGCGGGCGCGTTGGTCTCCGATCCGCGCCGCCTGCCGGGACCGGCGGCAGTGTTCGAGACCATGTCGGCCGAAGCGGCGTCTGGCGCGCTATTCCTGCATCTGGGCGCGACCCTCGCCCGCGTCGTTGCGGCCTTTACGCTGGCCATGTCGCTGGGCACGGCCATCGGCTATCTGATGGGCCGCAACCGCACGCTTGATCGGCTGTTCGATCCCTGGCTGGTCGTCCTCCTCAATCTGCCGGCGCTCGTCGTCATCGTGCTTGCCTATGTGTGGGCGGGACTTACGGAAGCTGCGGCGATCGGCGCGGTAGCGCTCAACAAGCTGCCCAACGCCATCGTGGTGGCGCGCGAAGGCGCACGGGCGCTCGATCCGCAACTCGAGGAGATGGCCGAGGCCTTCCGCTTTTCGCGGAGCGCGCGGCTGCGTCATGTGGCGCTGCCGCAACTCGCGCCCTACATCGCCGCTGCGACGCGCTCGGGCCTCGCGCTGGTGTGGAAAGTGGTGCTGATCGTCGAGCTTCTGGGCCGCTCCAACGGAGTCGGCTTCGAGATCAACATGGCGTTCCAGCTATTCGACATGCGTCTGCTGCTCGCCTACGCTCTTCCTTTCGTGACGCTGATGCTCGGCGTCGAAACCCTGCTGGTGCAACCGCTTGAACGACATGTCCAGCGCTGGCGCGGCGCTTCGCATCGCCATCGCGTCCAAGGATCACATCCGCGCTGACGGCCGCACGCAGAGGGTGATCGAGAAGCTCGATCTGTCCCTCGCGGCCGGCGAGGCCGGCGCCGTGGTCGGCCCCTCGGGCTGCGGCAAGAGCACGCTGCTGCGCATCGTCGCGGGTCTCGATCACGCCTATGACGGCAAGGTGGAAGCGCCCGCGCAGGGGCGGTTGGGCATGGTGTTTCAGGAGCCGCGGCTGCTGCCCTGGCGCAGCGTGATCGACAATCTGCGCATCGCCGCGCCTCACGCCGCGCCGCAGGCGCTCTACGCTTTGCTGGATGAACTCGATCTCGCCGACCATGCCGGGCATTTCCCCGGCGAATTGTCACTCGGTCTCGCCCGCCGCGCCGCGCTGGCGCGGGCGCTGGCGGTGGAGCCCGAACTGCTGCTGCTGGACGAGCCGCTGGTGTCGCTGGATACGGCCCTCGCCCGCGACTTGCGCGACAAGATCGCCGCGCTGATCGACGAACGCCGCGTCACGACGCTGATCGTCACCCATGATCTGCAAGAGGCGATCCGCCTCGCCGACCGGATCTTCCTGCTGTCGCCCCGCCCCGCCCGGGTGATCGCCACGCTGGAGGTGGAAACGCCCCGCCGCGCCATGAACGACGCCGCGGCGCAGGCGCTGGAGCAGCAGGCGCGCGCTATGCTGGCGAGGAGACGTCCCGCCGGATCACGAAGCATTGCGTCGGATTGAGTTTCAATTCCGCCGAAATCCGCGCCGATGGGACCGGCAGCCTCAGCGCTTCTGCATTTCGTCGAAGAGTCCGCCATCGGCGAAATGTTTCTTCTGGGCGGCAGGCCAGCCGCCGAAGACATTGTCGATTGTGACCAGCGACAGTTTCGCAAAGCGCTTCAAATCCTCTTTCGCCGCGAATTCGGGATGCGCGGGACGGTAGCCATGTCTGGCGATCAGCGCCTGCGCCGTGGGTGTGTAGAGGAATTCGAGATAGGCCTGCGCTGCCTTGCGCGTTCCCTTCGCATCGACATTGCCGTCGACGACGGCGACTGCCGGCTCGGCGAGTATCGACTGCGACGGCGTGACGATTTCGAACTTGTCCGCGCCGAATTCCTCGATCGCGAGGAACGCCTCGTTCTCCCAGGCGATGAGCACATCGCCGAGGCCGCGCTGCGCGAAAGTGACGGTGGAGCCGCGCGCGCCGGAATCCAGCACCGGCGCATTCCTGTAGATCGCCTTCACCAGATCCTTCGTCTTGCCTTCGTCGCCGGAAAATTTATTCAGCCCGAAAGCCCAGGCGGCGAGATAGTTCCAGCGGGCGCCGCCGCCGGTCTTGGGATTGGGCGCCACGACCACGACGCCCGGTTTCGCGAGATCGTCCCAGTCCTTGATGCCTTTGGGATTGCCCTTGCGCACGAGCAGCACGATGGTCGAGGTGTAGGGCGCGGAGTTGTTCGGCAAACGCTTCTGCCAGTCGGCCGGAATCTTGCCGGTCTTCGCGGCGATGGCGTCGATGTCGTTGGCGAGCGCGAGCGTCACCACATCCGCCGCAAGTCCGTCGATCACCGCCCTCGCCTGCGCGCCCGAGCCGCCGTGCGAGGCCTGTATCGCGATGTCCTCCCCTGTCCGCGTCTTCCAGTCCGCGGCGAAGGCCTTGTTGACGGCCTTGTAGAGTTCTCGGGTCGGATCGTAGCTGACATTGAGCAATGTCGTCCCGGCCAGGGCGTTGCCGGCGAGCAGCAGAGACAGGCAACCGATGGCGGCGCGGCGCAGGATCATGAACATCCGACAACTCCGGAAATTTATCGAGAGAAGACGATTAAGCCGATAAAATTGATATGGCAATTCCTGCGTCGCGCGGGCCAAGGGTGAGCGGTCCGATCACCCTTGGCGTCCAGCAAGCTATTCGTGATCCTGAAGCTCGCGGGTCGACGCGGTGGGCGGCGCTGCGGCCGGAGCTTCAATATTCACTGGACGATAGGTGGCATCGATTCCCATTTTTTCAGTGACGGCCGTGATGTCGGCGTCCCTGGGGATCGGCCGGATATAGTCGCCGGTCCAGGTGATGTGCGCGGCGAGTTCCTGATCGCTGGTCGGATAAACCGACTTGAAACCGAACAGCGCCGGGATTTTCACGAGCAGCACCGTTGCGAGGCGATAGCCGAGGGTCTGGCTGTCTTCCAACGGCTGCGCCGGATCGGGTCCGAACGGTCGTGTCTCCGAAAGGCAGACATCCGCGAAGTTCTGCATGGCCAGCCCGTTCTGCTGGGCGCATGTCGCCATCCATTGCAGCGCATAGTCGGAGAGGCCGCATTTGTCGTAACCGCCGCCGACGTTGGAATGAACGCCCGGGAACCAGCGCTCGTCGTAGAGCAGGAATCCGCCGTTCGGGTCTTTCACATTCTCGGCGTTGCGCTGCCGGTGATAGTCCGTCAACGCCATGTTTGTCGGCCGGAAGGGCCAGCGCCGCTCGTCCGCAGCCATCGCATGATAGGCGGCGTCGACGCTGCTGCTCAACGTCACGCTGTGGAAGCCGGTGTTGAAGACTTTGTCGAGCAACCGGCCGATCAGTTCGCCGTAAGGCGCGCCGAGCGCGCCGACCGTGTCCCACACGCCGAGAAAACGGATTCGGGTTGGACCGGCGTAGCAATAGCGCTTGCGGAACGCGAGGGCGTCGGCGCCGTCCGGCCGCCACGACGGGCTCTTGTCCTTGTAATGATCATAGGCTTCGGTCACATGCGAAAGATTGCAACGCCCGAGAATGCCCATGTTGTGGATGAAGCCGGCAATGCTGCGCGCCGTATAGGCGCCGCGACTGAAGCCGAACAGGAAAATCTCGTCGCCTTCGTTGTAATTGCTGACGATGAAGGAATAAGCGTCCTTGATGTTGTTCGAGACGCCGAAGCCGAAAGCGCCGCCGATCACTCTCTCGAATTTGGTGCGGGTGCCGACTCCCGCCACATAATGCGCGATCTGCGGGACTCCCTTCTTGTCACTGAAATCCGTCGCTTGCAGCATCCGAAACACATTGGTGCCGCGGGTTGTCGGCTCGTTCCAGGTTCCGTCGCAGAAGATCACAAGTCTCTTTGGCATTTTCTCCCCCGTTTTTATTATGAACTTTGGTATCAATTCTTGCGCTCCCGCCATCTGCAACAATGACGGGAAACATAGCGTTCGCCGATCTTAAGAAGCAGCTTACACCGACGCGAAACATTGTGAAGGGGCGGTGATGCGGGCGGGTTGGAAATTTTTTACGGCCAGAATAGATCGTGCCGCCGCCGGATCGGCATTGCCGGCCGCGGCGGCGCGTCGCGGTCCGCGCACGTGTCACCAGGCCACGGTCTCGCCTTGCCAGTCGAGGAAACGCCCGGCGTCCGCCAGTGTCAGTGCGTCGACCGTGTCGATGATGCCGCTGGCGCTCTCTTCGACCGAGAGCGGCGCCTCGCGGCCGCCCATGTCGGTTCGCACCCAGCCGGGATGCAGGGCGACGACCGTCACGCCCTCGGGCTTCACGGCTTCGGCAAGGCCCTGCATCAGTTTGTTGAGCGCGGCCTTGGCGGCGCGATAGCCGATCATCGACGCGCCCTCGAAGGCCATCGAGCCCATGATGCTGGAAATGAACACCAGCCGCGGATTCCGGCCCCGCCGCAACTGCGGCAGAAACGCCTGGGCGACGCGCAACGGGCCGAGCGTATCGACCGAAAAGAGATCGAGCGCGCCGTCGAAATCGAAATCCAGCGGGCTCTGGCGTTGCGGCCCGGCGATGCCGGCATTGGCGATCAGCACGTCGATCGGCTCGGCCGCCCGCGCAGCCGCGATGGCGATGGCCGACGAATCGCGCACATCGAATGCGAGGATGCGCGGCGCCGCATGCTGCTGCGCCAGCTTGGCCGACAGCGCCGCCCGCGCCTCTTCGTTGCGCACGCTCACGGTCAGGGTCTCGCCCCGCGCCGCGGCGCGCCGCGCCAACTCCAGCCCGATGCCGCGGTTCGCGCCGGCAATCATCCAGTGTTCGGCCATGTGATCCTCCTCGTTTGAAGGGGGATATAACGCGCCCATCGCCGCCGCCGGGCGCCCGATTTTCAGTCAGGCGGCAATTTTCGACCGTAATCCCCGAACGACCCGGGGAAGCGAGGTTGATCCGTGCGCGCGCATTTGAGAGAACGCCAACTGCAAAGAGCAGGATCGAATCACCCTCCTCCGGACCCAACCGACAGGGAACACTTGCATGGCGACGGCTTGCACCAATGGTCTCGATACGGGTTTCGTCGATCTCGGCTACATGAAGGTCGCGCTTCTCGGCGTGGTTCAGGGCATCACCGAGCTTCTGCCGATTTCCTCCACCGCACACATGCGCATCGTGCCGGCGCTGCTCGGTTGGCAGGATCCCGGCTCGGCCTTTTCCGCGGCCATGCAGCTCGCCGCCCTCGCTGCGGTGGTCAGCTATTTCTGGACGGATGTGCGGGCGCTGGCCGTCGGCTCGGTGAAGGCGATCATCCGCCGCGACTTCAACGACTGGACCTTCCGCTTCGCCATGTGGATCGTCCTCGCCACCGTGCCGATCGGGATCGCCGGCCTCCTCCTGTCGCATTCGCTAAATGCTTGCGGCACGTCGCTGCGCAGCCTGCCGGTGATCGGCGTTTCCTGTATCGTGATGTCGATCCTGTTGGCCATCGCCGAACTTTACTGCAACCACTCGCGCTCGATCGACCATGTCGGGCTCAAGGATGCGATGATCGTCGGCTTCGCCCAGGTCGGCGCGCTCATTCCCGGCATTTCACGCTCGGGCTCGACCCTCACCGCCGCGCTGTTCCTCGATCTCGAGCGCGACGAAGCGGCGCGCTTTTCCTTCCTGCTCGGCCTCCCGGCCATCGCCCTCGCGGGCCTCAAGGAATTGTGGGAGCTGCACAAGGCGCATCTCGACGCCCATGGCTGGTCGGTGTTGTCGGTCGGTCTGGTGGTCGCGTCGATCTCGGCCTTCGCCGCGATCTGGAGCCTGATGCGCATTCTCGAGCGCTTCTCGGCCTGGCCCTTCGTCGCCTATCGCGGCATCATCGGCGTGTTTCTGCTGGTCGGGTCGTATTTCGGTTTTCTGGCGTAACCGACTTTCCCTGCCGCTCTGCGTCATGGCCGGGCTTGTCCCGGCCATCCAATCGACTCCAGAAACAGAAACGTAGATGGCCGCGACAAGCGCGGCCATGACGGGGTGTTTCGGAAAAGGTGTGGTTCGAGGCCGGGTCAGCCGGCGAGTTGCCGCAGCACGTAGGAGAGAATTCCCCCGTTGCGATAATATTCCAACTCGTCGAGCGTATCGATGCGCGCCAGCAGCGGCACGTCGACGACGGCGCCATCGGCGAAAGTGATTTTCGCGGTCAGCGTCTGACGCGGCGCAAGATCGACGAGGCCCGACAGGGTCACGGTTTCGTCGCCAGTGAGGCCGAGCGAGGCCCAGCTTGTTCCCGGCTCGAAGGTGAGCGGCAGGATGCCCATGCCGACGAGATTGGAGCGATGGATGCGCTCGAAGCTCTGGGCGATCACCGCACGCACGCCCAGCAGCATCGTGCCCTTGGCCGCCCAGTCGCGCGAGGAACCGTTGCCATATTCGGCGCCGGCGAACACCACCAGCGGCGCGCCCTCTTGCGCATATTTCATCGCCGCGTCGTAGATCGACAGCGTCTCGCCACCGGGGAAATGTCTGGTGAGGCCGCCCTCCGGAACATTGCCGGCGGCATCCTTCATCATGTGATTCCTGATGCGGATGTTGGCGAAGGTGCCGCGCATCATCACTTCATGATTGCCGCGGCGCGTGCCGTACTGATTGAAGTCGGCGGGCGCGACCTGCTGTTCCAGCAGCCATTTCCCGGCCGGCGACGCCTGCTTGATCGAGCCGGCGGGCGAAATGTGATCGGTGGTGATCTTGTCGCCGAACAGCGCGAGGACGCGCGCCTTCACGATGTCGCCGACCGGTTTCGGAGTTTTGGTCAGCCCCTCGAAATAGGGCGGATTGCGCACATAGGTCGAACCCGGCGCCCAGCCGTAGGTTTCGCCGACCGGAGCCGAGACGCCCTGCCAATGCGCATCGCCGGCAAAGACATTGGCGTAGGTGGACTGGAACATCTCGCGCGTGACGGATGCGGCCATGACGGACTCGATCTCGGCGTTGGACGGCCAGATGTCGCGCAGATAGACCGGTTTGCCGTCTGCGCCGTCGCCGAGGGGCTCGTGCGAAAGATCCTTCGTCACCGAACCGGCCAGCGCATAGGCGACGACCAGCGGCGGCGAGGCGAGGTAATTCGCCTGCACATCCGGATTGACGCGGCCTTCGAAGTTGCGATTGCCCGACAGCACAGACGCCGCGACGATGTCGTGCTCGTTGATGGTCTTCGACACCGGCGCCGGCAGCGGCCCGGAGTTGCCGATGCAGGTGGTGCAGCCGAAGCCCACGAGATTGAAGCCGAGTGCGTCGAGATCGGCCTGCAGACCAGCCTTTTCGAGATAGCGCGCCACCACCTGACTGCCGGGCGCGAGCGAGGTCTTCACCCAGGGCTTGACCTTCAACCCCCTGGCGCGGGCGTTACGGGCGAGAAGCCCGGCGCCGATCAGCACGCTGGGATTGGAGGTGTTGGTGCAGGAGGTGATGGCGGCGATCACCACGTCGCCATGGCCGAGATCGTAGGACTCGCCGGCAACGGCATGACGCGCGGCCGAGTCGCCCTGCGCCTTGTAATCCTCGGCCAGCGCCTTTTTGAAGCCCGGCCCGACTTCGCCCAGCGCGAGTCGTCCTTCCGGACGCTTGGGGCCGGCGAGCGAGGGAACGACGCTGGAGAGATCGAGCGTCAGAACATCGGTGAACTGCGGCGCCGGCGCGCCCTTCTCGCGATACAGCCCCTGCTCTTTCGCATAGGCCTCGATCAGCGCAATGCGCTCCTCGCTACGTCCCGAGACGCGCAGGTAGGCGATGGTTTCGGCGTCGACCGGGAAGAAGCCGCAGGTCGCGCCATATTCGGGCGCCATATTGGCGATGGTGGCGCGATCGGCCAGCGCCAGGTGATCGAGCCCGTCGCCGAAAAATTCCACGAATTTGCCGACGACGCCCTTCTTGCGCAGCATCTGCGTGACGGTCAGCACCACGTCGGTGGCCGTGACGCCTTCCGTTGGCGCGCCCTTCAGCTCGAAGCCGACGACTTCCGGCGCCAGCATCGACATGGGCTGGCCGAGCATGGCCGCCTCCGCCTCGATGCCGCCGACGCCCCAGCCGAGCACCGCGAGACCGTTGACCATGGTGGTGTGGGAATCCGTGCCGACCAGCGTGTCGGGGTAAGCGACGGTGGAGCCGCCCTCCTCGCTGGTCCAGACGGTCTGGGCCAGAAACTCGAGGTTCACCTGATGACAGATTCCAGTGCCGGGCGGCACGACGCGGAAATTGTCGAAAGCCGACTGGCCCCATTTCAGGAAGCGGTAGCGCTCGCCGTTGCGGCTGTATTCGAGATCGACATTGGTCTTGAACGCGCTGGCCGCGCCGAAGGCGTCGACGATGACGCTGTGATCGATGACGAGATCGACCGGCACCAGCGGGTTGATCTTCTGCGGATCGCCGCCGAGCGCGACCATCGCGTCGCGCATCGCCGCAAGATCGACCACCGCCGGAACGCCGGTGAAGTCCTGCATCAGCACGCGCGCCGGCTTGAAGGCGATTTCCCGCTCGACCTTGCCCTTTTCGGTCAGCCATTTGCCGAAATTCTCGATCGTCTCGCGGGTGACGGAGCGTCCGTCCTCGTTGCGCAGGAGATTTTCCAGCACGACCTTCAGGGAGTAGGGAAGCTGGCCGATTCCGGGCAAGGCCGCCTCGGCGGCCGCGAGTGAGAATATGTCATAGGTCTTGGCGCCGACGGTCAGGGATGTTTTTGTTTTCAAACTGTCGAGCGACGCCATTTTCTCACCTGTCTCCTACGCCAGCGGGAAACTGTGGCCCGCAGACCGATCGTCAATCCGGGCGGGCGCGAAACCCGCATCATCACCCGATCACCTATACATGATCGCCTGCAAAGCTCCATGCCGAATCGTTGCGCTGCGGCGCCCCCTCGCACGCCGAATCGCCTGCGCCTCGAGCGGGAAGCCGGCCGCGCCCCGGCATTCGTCGGCAGCTCGCCCTGGACGCCGGGACGCCGGACGCCGACGCGCCCCCGGGGAGACTCGCTATTGTGCAACCCTGATCGGCCGGATTTGAAGAGATCACCGAATGCACGAAATTTATCCACGAATATTTTTGCACAACAATCTTTGATGTTTACAAATACGCCAGAGTCTTGGTTGACGATGAGTTGTTGAGTTACAACACGCCGAAATTTATGAAAAATATTTGTAAACACCGCCCTGAAACGACAAACAGTTCTTGGATTTTACGACAATTTTCGAGGTTGTTTCCGATCGTTGTTCGGAAATGCGGCGCAGTTTCCGGGCAACAAACGCACTGGAGCCCACGATGCCGCGCAAATACAAGGCCAAGAACTCCCTTTCCCGGATCGCCGCCAATGTCCTTGGCCTCGGCGCGATCGCATTCGCCGCCGGAGCGGCTCAGGACGCTGTCGCCGCTTCGCTTGCGCCGGCAGTCTATTACATCGACAATTCGCACCCGGCAGCGTCCGACAAGAACGCCGGAACCTCGCCGGGCGCGCCGTGGGCGACGTTGGCGCCGGCCTCGGCCAAGGCGCTCGCGCCCGGCGACATGATCTCGTTGAAAGCGGGCACGTCCTATGACGGCGCTCTTTCCATCAAGTCGAAGGGAACGGCCGGCGCGCCGATCACCGTCAACTCCTATGGCTACGGCGCCAAGCCGCTGATCCGAGGCAATCCGACGGTCGGCAGCTACGCCTCTGCGATCACGCTCGACAAGGCGCAATATGTCTCCATCGACGGACTCGCCCTGTCCTCGGCGGCTTATTCCGGCGTCAACATTTCCGCCTCGAATAATATAGTCATTCAAAACAACGAAATATTCAATGTCGGCATGGGCGTCAACGTTGGCGGACAGAACAACCTGATCACAAACAACTATTTCCACGATCTCAAAATGGTGAAGAACGGCGGCGCTGACAGCTACGGCGCGGTTGGTGTCACGCTGCTTGCCCCAAATAATGAAATTTCCTACAATACATGCCAGCGCTGCATCGCCCCAGACACTGTCAATGGCTACAATGGTGGCATGGTAGAGCTGTATGGGCCGGTCGACAACTCATATATTCATCATAATTTCGCGCAGGATTCAGACGGCTTCATCGAGGGAGGCGTCGGAACAGCCAACAATGTTCGCATTGTTTACAATGTTTCATACAACAACAACGGAAGTTTTGCTTGCTTCCATTTTTCAGGAAACTACGCCTATACTGGAACAACCAGCATCCTTGTCGCCAACAACACCGTCGTTCAGAACAAGACCCCGGCAAAAAGCGGCGGAAATCTAAACTACTTCGAGTCGCCGCCGACCGCCAACTCGCTCGTCTTCGTCAACAATATCTTCGCACTCGACTACGTAGGCGCCATTTATTACAGTGAGACGACGCGTCGATCCAACATCTATCAGATGAAGGCGGCTGGCAGCCATCTGTTGCGGAATTGGTCCAACGCTCTGGGTGTCGGCGAGATGGTGGCCGATCCCGGCTTCGTGGATGCTGCGTCGGCAAACCTGCGCCCATCCATCAACAGCCCAGCCCGCGGCAAGGCCGTGCTGCTGGATGCGGTCGGCGCCAGCGATCTTGCCCGCGTTCCGTTGCCCGCGAGCGCCCGCGACATAGGCGCCTATCAGTATCAACCGTGACGCCCCGCCTCACGCCCTGCTCTCGCCCCGGCCGCCATTGGCCGGGGCTTCTTCATGAGTCGATTTGACCGACGACGACAGATCACGTGATGACGGTCGGCTCCGAGCGGCCGGTGTATTTTTCGATGCCCGCCAGTGATCGCGACAGCGTGACGAGATCCGCCAGCGCAGCCTGCGTCTCCACAAATTGCTTCGCGGGATCGGCTTCGTAGCGCTCGATATAGACGCGCAGCGTCGCCCCCGCCGTGCCGGTGCCCGAGAGGCGATACACGATGCGATCGCCGCCTTCGAACATCACCCGCAGACCCTGCTTCGCGGAGTCCGAACCGTCGACCGGATCATGATAGGCGAAGTCGTCGGCAGCGGCGATGTCGAGGCTTCCGAACTTCTTGCCCACCAGCGTCGGCAGCGATGCACGGAGCGCATCGATCAGTGCATTGGCGCCGTCGGCGGAGACTTCCTCGTAGTCATGGCGCGAATAGTAGTTGCGGCCATATTCCGCCCAGTGTTCGCGCACAATGGCGTCGACACCCTGCTTGCGCGCGGCGAGAATGTCGAGCCACAGCAGCACGGCCCACAGCCCGTCCTTTTCGCGCACATGGTTCGAGCCTGTGCCGGCGCTCTCCTCGCCGCAGATGGTGACGAGTCCGGCGTCGAGCAGATTGCCGAAGAACTTCCAGCCCGTCGGCGTCTCGTAGCAGCCGATCCCCAGCTTCGCGGCGACACGGTCGGCCGCGGCGCTGGTCGGCATGGAGCGGGCGATCCCGGCAATGCCGCGCCTGTAGCCGGGCGCGAGATGCGCATTGGCGGCGAGAATGGCGAGACTGTCGGAGGGCGTGACGAAGCGGTTGCGGCCGATGACCAGATTGCGGTCGCCGTCGCCGTCCGACGCGGCGCAAAGATCGGGCGCAGCAACCGACATGGCCAGATCGAGCAGATGCTTCGCATGGACAAGATTGGGGTCGGGATGATGGCCGCCGAAGTCCGGCAGCGGCGTCCCATTGATCACACTGCCGGGCGCAGCGCCCAGCGCGCTCTCGAGAATGGCTTTCGCATAAGGCCCGGTCACCGCCGACATGGCGTCGAACCTGATCTGGAAGCCGCCCTTGAAAGCGTCGCGGATGCGGTCGAAATCGAACAGCGTCTGCATCAGCGCGCTGTAATTGGCGACACTATCGACGACCTCGACCTTCATCTCGCCGAGCTGCGCGGCGCCGATGGCGTCGATGTCGACATCAGGCGCCGACAGTATCTTGTAGGAGGTGATCTCGCGGCTGCGGACGTAGATCGCCTCGGTGATCTTCTCGGGCGCCGGCCCGCCATTGCCGACATTGTATTTGATGCCGAAATCGCCGTCCGGCCCGCCGGGATTGTGGCTCGCCGACAGCACGATGCCGCCATACGCGCCTCGAGCGCGGATCAGCGCCGAGACGGCCGGCGTCGACAAGATGCCGCCCTGCCCCACCAGCGCGCGGCCGAAGCCATTGGCGGCGGCGATCTTCAGGATGATCTGGATCGCTTCGCGGTTGTAGAAGCGCCCGTCGCCACCGACGACCAGCGTCTTGCCGGCAAAGCCCTCGAGACTGTCGAAAATCGCCTGAACGAAATTCTCGACATAGTTCTTCTGCTGAAAGACCGGGACCTTCTTGCGCAGGCCGGACGTGCCGGGCCGCTGGTCGGAAAAGGGCGTGGTCGCGACGGCTTCGATCATGGACAGGCTCACGGCAGCGAGGACGCCGAATCGGCGGCTCATCGAGCCCGTGAGCTATAAAACGCAATCTGGACCGCACAAAGGAAAAGCGGTGACGCGTGTTGCGCCGCCGCCTTTCGCATCCGGGTTTTACCAGCCCCAGCCGCCGCTGCAGGTCGGGTAGCTCGAATAACCGGTCGGATAATAGCCGCCATAGCCATAGGTCCCGTAATAGGGAGAGCCATAGCCGCCATAGCCGTAATAAGGAGCTGTCGCCGCGCCGAACAGGCCGGCGCCCAGGAGGCCGAGCGCCGCGCCGGCCGCGAGTCCGCCGCCGCCCCAGCCGCGACGATACCCGTAGCCGCCGCCCCAGCGACGGTAATAAACATGATCGGTCGGGGCAGACAGCGATACCGTCTGCGGCGACGCGGCCCCGATCGGCCCGGCCAGAGCGGGTGACAGAGATGCGGCCAGCGTGGCCGCGCACAACAGTCCCGCCAATGTGGTTTTTGTCGAAGAATAGCGCATGATTTTCGCTCCTGCGGCTGCGAGAACGGGGCCGCGACACCTCCGGTCCACGGCGCCCACGCATTAATTGAAATGGGCGCTATTTTTCCGCGTCCAGAGGCCGCCAATGCAAGAAATCGCTCACGCTTCCGGTTCGGCCGCGAAGATCAGGCTTTTGGAAATGTCGCGCAGGCGCTCCGCGAAATAACTGCGCACGCGCAATGCGCTCGTCGGATATTCTTCGAGAACGCCATGAAAAACAGGGCGCGCGATCCGAAAAACGGTTGTCGGCTCGCGCGCGGTGGCGGTGATCGGACGCGCCGTGGCGGCGATCAGCGCCGTCTCGCCGATCAGAGTCCAGGGATGAAGAATTTTTGCGGCCGGGCGCCCGTCGTCATCCGTTTCGACGGCGATCGAGCCTTGAGCGAGGATGTAACCGCCATCGCTGTCTTCGCCGCGGCGGAACAGCCGGTCGCCCGCCCGCAACAGCCGCGTCTCCGCCCGCGCCGCCAGCGAACGCAACGCCATCGGCTCCAGCGCTGCAAACAGCGGCAGGCGAGCGAGATTGTCGATGTCGTTGTCGAGAGCCATGGACCGGTGAGCCTTGCACGATTCGCTGAAAATAGCCTGATTTCCATTCGCTTTGGAATAGCTCCAGATTTATTTCGGTCCGGCGAGCCGATAGCCGCCCGCATCGGTGAGGAGCCGCCGGGGATTTCCGGGGGCGCCCTCGATCTTGCGGCGCAGCCGATGGATATGGGTCTCGAGCGTGCGCGTCTCGACATCCGGCGCATAGCCGAACACCTCGCGTAGCAGCGTTTCGCGCGCCACTGTCTCGCCCCGCTCGCGCGACAGGCAGGCGAGGATCGCCCGCTCCTTTTCGGTCAGCCGCGCCTCGAACGCCGCCTCCGCCGGCTCCTGCGGTCCAGCGAGCGCCGCGAGCAGGCGCGCAAAGCGAAACGGCCGCGCCAGAACCTCGTCGGCGCCGGCCTGCGGCCCGCCGAGGGCGACGATACGGCCTGCAAAACCTTCCGCTCTCGCGATCTCGACCAGTTCGGCGGCGCCGTCGAACTCCACGCCGAGCGCCAGCGTCGCCACGACGCGGCCGCGGAGCTCGGTCAGCGCCTCTCCGGCGCTTTCGACCTCGATCACCGCGAACTCCGGCAGCCGCGCGAACTGTTCCGCGAGCGCGGCGCGCAGGTCTGAGTCAGCGGCAATGACGACGTCCATCGGCATGAACCCTTGTTAAGCGCCTTCATCTGCGGAAGGAAGGGCGTGCGTCTGGAGACGCGCTCGAAGCGAACGGATGTGACATGAAGCCCGTGTCGAGACCCTGGAAGCCACTCTCGCGCCTGCGCGTCGCCCGCCGTATCGGCGGCAAGCCGCACGAAGGCCGGCTGGTCGCCGGACCGCTGGTCCTGCCCTGCGCTCTCGGGCGCACGGGCGTCACGCGCGACAAGCGCGAAGGCGACGGCGCGACGCCAGCCGGCCGTCTCGCACTCGTCGACATGTATCTGCGCCGGCCGCCGCTGGCGGCGCGCAACGGCGCGCGCTTCGTGACGCGCAGCGACATCTGGTGCGACGATTCGCTGAGCCGCCTCTACAATCGTCCTCTGCGCGGCCCCTTTGCCGGCAGTCACGAAAAACTCTGGCGCGACGACGGGCTTTATGACGTGATCGGCGTGCTCGACTGGAATCTTCGCCCGGCGACGCAGGGCCGAGGCAGCGCCATCTTCTTCCACATCGCCACGGAAGAGCTGTCGGCGACCGCCGGCTGCATTGCCTTGCGACGACGAGACATGGCGCGGTTGCTGCCGCGACTCGCCCGCGGGGCGGTGTTCTACGTCGAATAATCGCGATGGCCCATGATCGCCGAGCCGACGCGCACATGGGTGGCGCCGAGCTGGATGGCGATCTCGAAATCCGAACTCATGCCCATCGAGAGGGTTTTGAGGCCATGGCGCGCAGCGATGTCGGCGAGCAGCGCGAAATGCGGCGCCGCCTGCTCATCCGCCGGCGGCACACACATCAGCCCGTCGAGGGAAAGGCCATGCGCGTCGCGGCAGGCGGCGAGAAAGGCGGCGGCGTCCTGCGGCAGGACGCCGGCCTTCTGCGGCTCGGCCCCGGTGTTGACTTGCGCCAGCAGTCGCAGCCGCTTGCCGGCGCGGGTCATTTCTTCCGAGAGCGCCGCAGCGATCTTGTCGCGATCGACGCTTTCGATCACGTCGAACAGCTCGACCGCCTCTCGCGCCTTGTTGGACTGCAGCGGCCCGATGAGATGCAGTTCGATATCGGGGAACCGCTCACGCAGCGCCGGCCATTTGCCCTTGGCCTCCTGCACGCGGTTTTCGCCGAAAACCCGATGCCCCGCCTCGAGCAACGGCAGGATGTCTTCGGCGGGAAAGGTCTTGGTCACGCACACCAGAGTGACCGACGCCGGGTCACGGTCGCAGTCTTCCGCCGCGCGGGCGATGGCGGCTTTGGTGGCTTCGAGTCGGTCGACGATGGTCATGGCCAAGGGTTAGGCCGCCCGGCGCGCCAGCGCAAGACGGGCCAGAGACGTCGCATGTCGATGCTTGTCGCCGCCCGGACCAGCGCGCTTCCACCTGGTGCATCGCGCTACACGAGAGGTCAAGTCTGGCCGGGCTTGAGCTTGTAGAAGATGTGCCGGCCGATGGAATCCATCCTGGTCAGCGAACGCGCCCAGCGCGGCTTCACATAGGTCGCATGATAATGGGTCGAGCGGCCGACGTCTGCGAGCCAGGTCTGTCCGCCCATAACCTCGTGCGCGACGCGCACCGCCCGCTCCCACGACTCCCGCTCGGTGATGCGCAGTGACTTGCCTTCGCAGGCGAAGGAGAACTGGCAGCGCTTGTAGTGGTGGCGGTTCTGATAGACGACGCCGCAGACATTGGTGGGATAAAGGCCGCTGGAGACGCGGTTGAGCACCACCTGCGCCACCGCCGCCTGTCCCGCTTCCGGCTCGCTGCGCGATTCGAAATACACTGCTTCGGCGAGGCAGCGCATTTCGCTGTCCAGCTTTTCCTGCGAAATTAACGCGGCATAATCGGGCCGGGCGCCGGGCTCGGCCTTTGGCGCCGCCAGCGCCAGAGTCGCAAAGGACACCGCAATCGGCACGGCGTCTGGCTGCGCCGGAGTCGACGAACCGAGCGCCACGGCGCGCGTGACCTGAGGCGTCGCGCCATGGGCGGCGCGATCGACCAGCGCGTCGGCGGCTGTCGGCGCCACGACGACGACCGTGGACGTAGCGGCAGGCGGCGCTGCCGCTGTCGTCGCCGCGGAAGAAGGGGTCGCGGCCGTCGCCGCCTGTGTCGGCGAGGCGACGACCGCGCTTTTCTGGGTCGTCGCCGGTTCGCGCGGCGGCTCCAGCGGTTCGATCGCCGCCGTCCGCGACGTTTCCGACGGCATTTCGGCGCGCGGCGCCAGCGACACAGTGGTGCGGGCGCCGTCGACCCGGAAGGCCAGCGCCGGCTTCACGGCAAGGCCGAGCTGGGCGGGATCGGGAAGACGCGTCTCGAATGTCGGCCGGATGGCGACAACGGGGTCACCCTTGCGCGAGCGATCGACCTGCGGAAAATCTTTCGTGTTCGGCTTCAGTTCGACATGCGGCTCGCGTTCATCGGGGATCGAGCGCAGGTCGCCGGGCTCGCCGACGGTGAATTTGGCCTTGTCGAGCAGCAGGTTCTGACCATAGAGCCCGAAATCGCCGGACATCGCCGAGGCCATCAGCGCCGCCGGTCCGACGCCGGCCTTCGTCCGCGCGGTGAGCGGAGCAATGTCGGCATCGGAAACGGGGTCCTGTCCGGCGGATGCGGTGAAGGACACCAGCACGCCCATACTCAGAAACCAGGGGGCGATGACCTGGACCGCCCAACTCGCTCTACCGCGACGACGCATGTGCGAACCACGCCCCCGAACACTCGACGCTACCCGGCGGCGGACCGCGAACCGCGCAACCGCCTCCGAAGGATGTCTCCTGAAATTCGTTATCGCCCATTAGGCTTGCTCTCCCGTTACACGCCCGCCGGGCGCGACGTGTCGAAATGGATCAACCGGTTGCGGGAGGGGACGCGGAAAGGCTTGATCCGGCGCCCTGCCGGCGTTTAATGGCGCCATGCTCGACATTCACGCCGCCGATCTCGACGCGCTCACCGCCAGGGGCCGGCTGCGGGCGCTCGCCCCCCGGCGCGGGCTCGACTTCAGCTCCAACGATTTTCTGGCGCTCGCCGAGTCGCAGGCCTATCGCGACGCCGCCGCGGCGGCGCTGGCCCGCGGCGTTCCGGTCGGCGCCGGCGGCTCGCGGCTGCTGCGCGGCAATCACGAGGAGCACGAGGCGCTGGAGGCCGAAGCCGCCGCCTTCTTCGGCTCGGAAACGGCGCTCTATTTCGGCGCCGGATTCGCCGCCAACGAGGCGCTGTTCGCCACGCTTCCGCAACGCGGCGATCTCGTCGTCCACGACGCGCTCATCCACGCCAGCGCCCGCGAGGGGATGCGGCTGTCGCGGGCGGAGGCCGTATCCGCCGCCCACAATGACGCGCAGGCCTTCGAGGACGCCATCACGCATTGGCGAAGCGGTGGCGGAACGGGCCGCGCATGGATCGCGATCGAAAGCCTTTACAGCATGGACGGCGATGTCGCGCCGCTTGCGGAACTCGCCGCCGTGGCCGCGCGCTGCGAAGCCTTTCTGGTCATCGACGAAGCGCACGCGACCGCCGTCTTCGGAGCCGGCGGACGCGGCCTCGCCCATGCGCTCGAAGGCCGCGACAATGTCGTCGCGCTGCACACCTGCGGCAAGGGCCTTGGCGCATTCGGCGCCCTGCTCTGCCTGCCCCGGGTGCTGAAAGAGTTTCTCGTCAACCGCGGACGGCAGTTCATTTTCGCCACTGCGCCCTCGCCGCTGATCGCCGCTTGCGTGCGCGCGGCGCTGCCGATCGTCGAACAGGCGGAAGATCGCCGCGCCGAACTGCGCGCGCGCATCGCCGCCGCGAGTGAAGCCCTGCGGACGCGCTGCGGAATCGCGCCATCGAGTTCGCAGATCCTGCCGATCATCGTCGGCGACGACCGCCGCGCTGTGGCGCTGGCGCAGGCGATGCAGGCGCGCGGCTATGATATCCGCGCCATCCGCCCGCCGACGGTCGCCGAGGGAACCGCCCGGCTGCGCGTGGCGTTGACGCTGAATGTGACAAGAGCCCAGACGCTGGAGATGATCGACTGCCTCGCGACAGAACTGGCCCTTGCGTCATGACTCGCTTCGTCGTCGTCGGCACGGATACGGGCGTAGGCAAGACCGTGTTTTCCGCCACCCTCGCCGGCGCGCTCGGCGCCTACTACTGGAAACCGGTGCAGGCGGGGCTGGGCGAGGAAACCGACTCGCAAACGGTCGCACGGCTCTCCGGCCTGCCGGCGGAGCGCATCCTGCCCGAAGCCTTCCGGCTGCGCACGCCCGCTTCGCCGCATCTGGCCGCGCGGCTCGACGGCGTCGCAATCGATCCGGCGGCGCTGACCCCGCCCGACGCAAGGCCGCTGGTCGTAGAAACCGCCGGCGGCGTGATGGTTCCGCTGACTCTGGACACGACCTTCGCCGATGTGCTGGCGCGCTGGGACTTGCCGGCGATCCTCGTCGCCAGAACGTGTCTCGGGACGATCAATCACAGCCTGCTGTCGATCGAAGCGCTGCGCCGGCGTAGCATAAGGCTGCATGGCGTCGCCTTTGTCGGCGCGGAGAATGTCGAATCGCGCCGCGCCATCGCGACGATGGGCAGGGTGACGGATCTGGGCCGGCTGCCGCCCCTGTCGGAACTCACGCCGAGGGCGCTGGCGGCGGCTTTTGCGGAAGGTTTCGCCGGCGCCTCATGGACCGCGCAGCGCGGGCCGGGCGCCGCGGGACCCGTGAGTGAATCGAGGAGAGCCGACATGTCACATGCGACGCATGCGCTGAACATTACCCGCCTGGCCGGCGACGATCCGCTGGCTTTCGATGTCGTCGTGCAGGACGGCAGCGGCGAGACGCGGCATCACGTGACGCTGTCGCGCGCCGATCACGCGCGACTGTCTCCGGCCGCCGGGCCACAAAAGACGATCGAAGCGGCGTTCCGCTTCCTGCTCGATCACGAGCCGAAGGAATCGATCCTTCCGCGCTTCGACATCGCGATGATCGACAAATATTTCCCGCAGTTCGAACACGAGTTCCCGCGCTATCTGGAGAGCAGGGAATAGAGAATCGCGGGCGGCGAATACATCGTCATTGCGAGAGAAGCGACGCAATCCATCCACGTCCCGCAACATGGATCCGGGGCCAGGTTGCTTCGTCGCTTCGCTCGCAATGACGGCGAGAGACCAGTAATTTTTGTCCCGGCTCCGGCTTCACACCTGGTTGTCTGCTCTCACCATCAGAACTGCGCATGCATGCGCAATCCGAACACGTTGATCGGCCCGCGGTCGCGGTTGTAGGCGGGGTTGTCGACGAACTGGTAATCGAAGGTGAGATCGATCCCGTCGCGGACGCCGAGCTTGTAATAGGCTTCCATCACCGATTCGCCGCCGTAATTGAGCGCCCCGTCGCCGATATAGACGCCAATGCCGCCGGCCTGATGGTAGCGGATGCGCGCACCGCCGATGCCGCTGAACGCCAGCGCGAGGCCGATCTCGTCCTTGGGACGGCTCCACCACTTTCCGCCAGCGACGACGCCGGCCGAAATCTGCCGGTCGACATCGGTGTTGTCGAAGGTCTCGTACCGTGGGTCGGCCATGTTGGCGCGCACGAAGAAGCCGAAATTGTCGATGATCTGCTGCTTGATGTTGATGCCGCCGCCGGTCTTCAGATGGCGTTTGCGGACCGGCTGCGGTGTCGGCGGCAGATTGCCGGCGAGAAGCGCGAAGCGCGTCGCTTCGTCGAGATTGGCCATATAGCCGTCGTCGCCCCACAGCAGCAATTTCACGGCGCCGGGCTGGCCGAACGCTTCATAGCGCGCCTCCAGCTCGGTGGCCGCCATGAACTGCCGCATCAGGCTCTGTTCGATGACCTGGCTGTTGGGCTCGCGCGAGAGCTGGAACAGGCCGCCGCGCGCCGTCCACCAGTTCTGCTTCCATTCCAGCGCCGCGCCATGGGTGTAGCCCCATGTGTCGCCAGCGTAATCCATCGAGCCGTGGGTGTTGAACGCGAAATTGAGAAAGCCCGTGGTCGCGTCGTGGGCGTAGACATTGTCGTCGAAGACGTCGCTCACCGCCAGCTTGCCGATGGTGAAAATCAGGCGATCCTTCGACACCTTGCCGGCAAGCTGATTCTGGGTTGCTTCGAGAACCTCGTTGCGCGAGCCTTCGTCCGGATCGTGGGCGGCGGCGCCGCCATCTCCCAGACCGATGATCTGCCGGAAGAAATAGCGCTGGAAGCGCAGATAGGGCGCGGCGCGGCCGATCTTGGGCACGGCATTGTCGACATAGGCCGCCGGACCGACGCCATTGGCGAGGCCGAAGCCCTGATCGATTTCCGGATTGACGAAGACGGCGCCGTTCTCCCACAGCCGCACGCCGACGAAGAGATCGGTGGTCGAGCCTTCGCGGACCTGCCCCTGCCAGGGAAAACTGTTGGCGCCGTTGTAGAAGCCGCGAAATCGCGGATAACCCTGCAGCACATGCGTCGTCTGGCCGTGGACGCTGTAGAACTCCTGCCGCGGCGCCTCCGGCTTGTCGCCGCCGGCATCGCCGGAATGATCCTTGTCCTCGGCGCCGCCGTGCTGGTGATCATGATGATCGCCATGTTCATCCGGCGTAGCGGCGGCTGTCGCCGGATCCTTGATCTCGTTCTCCGACCCGAAGTGATAATCCAGTCCGAATCGCACGACATGCGCCTGATCGCGCATGCGCGAGAGAAAGGTCGTCCCCGGCGCGTTGCTGAAAAGCTGGTTGTTCAGCGACTGATCGAGAAACAGATATTCGGCGCGCGCCGACCAGCTGTCCATGAACGCATAGGCGAGGCCGCCGCCCACCGTGAATTTCATGCGCGAGGATTGCGAATAATCAGCGGAAAAGTTCGGATCGACGCCCGGCGCGCGATAAATCAGCGTCGCCGGGCCGCGCGCGCCGCCGGTGACAACGCCGGCCGTGACATAGGGAAGCCAGCGGCCGATCGAATAGCCGGCGCGGGCGCGAAAACCGCCGAAGAACTGGCCACTCGGGCCATAGGCCAGAAAGAATGGCGCGCCCGGCGCGGCGCCGAACCCGTCCGGCGCGTGGCGACCGCCAATAAAATTCATTTCGGCCTCGGCGCCATAGACGAATTTGTCGATCGCCCAGTTGTAGCCTATATGGACTCCGCCAGTGAATCCGGTCGACGACAGGGAACGCGCGACGAAATCCGGTTGCGTCGGCGCGCCGCCGACTCCCTGAAATCTTTCACCGGTTCCGGTCGGAACGACACCGCCCGCCGTGACGCCTCCGTAAAGTCCGACCCAGTCGGCGCCCTGCAGCTTCGGCTTTACGAGCGCATGATCGGCGCGCGCCGGTCCGCCCGCGAAAGCGGCCATGAGCGCTGTCGCGAGGAGGACGCCGGGAAAAAATCTTGCCGCTTCGGTCATGGCCGCCCGTTTGTCGCGTCGCCTGCCGACGCTCTGATTTTCAACGGTTAGATACGAAGTTTGAACGTTGGATGACGGAGTGCGACTGGCGGAGCGCTGACCTGCCCACGTCGTTCGCTGTTGCGGATTTAGCTCGAGGACACGAAGGTGTCACGGAGCTGGCCCAGCCCTTGCTTCGCATTTCCGACAAAAGCGCGCGGCGACGCCGCGCTGGCCTGGCGAAGGGAGCCGAGATTTGTCGTCACGCATGGCGCAATTCGATGAAATGTCCGGCATTGGCGGTTCCGTCCGATTGCCTTACGCTCAGCTCGATACATGGCTTGCCGGTGTCGAGCCGGAGTTCCTCACCTCCCGCCGGGCGCAGGCGGAACTGCTGTTCCGGCGCATCGGCATCACCTTCGCCGTCTACGGCGCCCAGGAGGCGGCCGAGCGACTGATCCCCTTCGATATCCTGCCACGCATCCTCTCCCGCTCGGAATGGACCGCGCTCGAGGCCGGCCTTTTGCAGCGCGTCGAGGCGCTCAACCTGTTTCTCGCCGATCTCTACGGTCCACGCAAAATTCTCGAGGCCGGCATCGTGCCGCCGGAATTGATCTACCGCAACCCCGGCTTCCGCCCGGAGATGGCGGGACGCAGGGTGCCTCACGATATTTTCGTCCATATCGCCGGGGTCGACATTGTGCGAACCGGCGACGACGGCTTCTACGTGCTCGAGGACAACGCGCGCACGCCCTCCGGCGTCTCCTACATGCTGGAGAACCGCGAAGTGATGATGCGGTTGTTCCCCGATCTCTTCGCCCTGCACAAGGTGGCGCCGGTCGACGACTACCCCGACAAGCTGCTGGAGACGCTGCGCTCCGTCGCGCCGGCCAATGCCGGTTCCGACCCGACCTGCGTGCTGATGACGCCCGGCCAGTACAACTCCGCCTTCTACGAACACAGTTTTCTTGCCGACAAGCTCGGCGTCGAACTGGTCGAGGGCCGCGATCTCTTCGTGCGCGACGACATTGTCTTCATGCGCACCACCGAAGGACCGCGCCGCGTCCATGTCATCTACCGACGGATCGACGATGATTTTCTCGATCCGCTGGTGTTCCGGCCCGACTCGGCCCTCGGCGTTGCCGGATTGATGGGCGCCTACAATGCAGGCAATGTGACGCTCGCCAATGCAGTCGGCACCGGCGTCGCCGACGACAAGGCGATGTACACGTACATTCCCGACATCATCCGCTTCTACCTGCAGCAGGAGCCGCTGCTGAAAAACGTCCCGACCTGGCGCTGCCGCGAGCCTGACGCGCTCGCCTATGTGCTGGAGCATCTGCCCGAGTTGGTGGTGAAGGAAGTCAACGGCTCCGGCGGCTACGGCATGCTCGTCGGTCCGCACGCCACCAAGGCGCAGATCGCGGAGTTTGCCGCGAAGCTGAAGGCCGATCCGGCGAATTTCATCGCCCAGCCGACGCTGGCGCTGTCGACCTGCCCGATCTCGGTGGCCTCTGGGATCGCGCCCCGCCATGTCGACCTGCGGCCCTTTGTGCTGCAGGGCGCGAAAGGCGCCTGCGTCGTTCCCGGCGGTCTGACCCGCGTGGCGATGACCGAGGGGTCACTGGTCGTCAACTCCAGTCAGGGCGGCGGCACCAAGGACACCTGGGTGATCGACGACGTGCCCACCGCGCGCGCCTGAACGTTTCCCTAGCGAAACGTTCAGGCCCGGTCCCATGCAAACACTGCGGCGCAGCCTGCCGCCCGACGGGTGTAAAAGATGCTCTCACGCACCGCCGACAATCTGTTCTGGATTTCCCGCTACATGGAGCGAGCCGACTATCTCGCCCGGCTTCTGCTGGCGACGCGCCGTCTCGCCTCGCTGCCAAAGGCCTATGGCGGCGTCGACAGCGAATGGGACAGCGTGCTGCTGTCATCCGGCGCAGACGAAGCCTTCGCGGCGGCGGGTGGAGTCGCGAGTGAAGCCGCCGTCACCGACTTTCTCGTGTTCTCGCCCGAAAATCCCGGATCGATCCGCAACTGCATCGAACGCGCCCGCACCAACGCACGCGCGGTGCGCACTGCTCTCACCGCGGAAATGTGGGACGCGATCAACGGCGGCTATCTCGAGATGCGCGCCATCGAGCAGCAGCCCTCGGCGCGTCAGGGCGAGGGGCTCACGCGCTTTCTGGATTTCGTCAAGCAGGTGTCGCTGTCCTACGATGGCGGCGCCTATCGCACCATGCTGCGCAATGACGCCTACTGGTTCTCGCGCGTCGGTCTCTACATCGAGCGCGCCGACAACACCGCGCGACTGCTCGACGTGAAATATCACGTGCTCTTGCCCGAAAAGGAGATCATCGGCGGCTCGCTCGACTATTTCCAGTGGAACACCGTGTTGCGCAGCGTTTCGGCGCATACGGCCTATCACTGGGTCTATCGCGAAAACCTCAAGCCCTGGCTGGTCGCAGATCTACTGATCCTGCGCCCGGAAATGCCGCGTTCGCTGATCGCCTGCTACGAAAGCGCAACTCAGAATCTCGAACGCCTCGCCAGAACGCACGGGCGGCAGGGCCTCGCCCAACGCCATGCGCGCGCTGTCTACGGCAAGCTGGAGACTCTGTCGATCGACAGCGTGTTCCAGGGCGGACTGCACGAGTTCGTCGAAACCTTCATCACCGAGAACAGCAAGCTCAGCATGCTCGTCTCCGAGCAGTATCTCTTCTGACCCCGGGGCTCGCCATGCGCCTGCGCATCCAGCACAAGACTGTTCACCGATACAGCGAGCCGGTTCGCGGCATGATCCGCAAGCTGCGGCTGACGCCGCGCAACTGCAACAGCCAGACGGTGGTCGACTGGCGCATCGAGACCGACCGCGATTGCCGGCTCACATCGTCGGAAGACGCCTTCGGCAACATCGTGCACTGCTTCGCGGTCGACGGACCGTTCGATTCGCTGACGACTCTTGTCGAAGGCGTCGTCGAAACCTTTCCCACCGCGGGCGTGGTGCAGGGCGCGATCGAACGCTTTCCGGCCGAGCTGTGGTTGCGCGACACCGATCTCACTCGCGCCGACGCCAGCCTGCGCGCCTTTGCGCAGGCCATCACCGCAAGGCAGACGACCACCCTGTCGCGCCTGCACGAATTGCTGGCGGCGCTGCACGCGGTCGTCGGGTTCGATTCGCAGGCCAACGACGAAACCACGACCGCCGCGGAGGCTTTCGCCGCAAAGTCCGGTGGGCGGCGGGATTTCGCCCACATGTTCGTCGCCTGCGCGCGGGCGATCGGCGCGCCGGCGCGCTGCGTCAGCGGCTATTGTGTCGACGAGGAAATCGCAGACGCCCCGGCCTTCGCTCATTTCTGGGCGGAATGCCTTGTCGAGAACTTGGGCTGGGTAGGATTCGACGCCGCCCGCGGGCTCACGCCGGGCGAAAGCTGCGTGCGGGTCGCGGTGGCTCTGGATTGTCTCGGCGCCGCGCCGATCCGTGGGGCCCGCACCGGCGGCGGCGGCGAGGAGCAGGACGAGACGGTGCGCATCGCCCAGGGTCAGGCGCAATCGCAAGCGCAGGCGTGACGCTCGCTTTCAGACGCACGTTTCACTTTACGCCGTGAGGTCGTAACGAGCGCAGCGAAGCGATCCGGCGCAGCATCCCGCTTTCGAGATGCTGCGCCGGATCGCTTCGCTGCGCTCGCCATGGCGACCCACCGCCGGGCGAATATGTCTGCGCGAAGTCTCTGCGACCGGACATACCGTCCGGTCGCCAGAGTCTTGCGCATCGCGGCTCAGGCCGCGACGCGGCCGTCTTTGGAAGGCGCGTCCTGATTGAGCACCGCGCGCAACGGCGCCCAGCGAATCTCGCCGTCTTCCCAGAGATATTCGTTGGCGGAATCCTCCGCCAACGCGGCGAAGACCCCCTGCCAGACGTTCTTTTTCGACCAGCGGCGGTAGCGCGTATAGGCAGTGTACCATTTACCGAATTCCGCCGGCAGTTCGCGCCACGGGCGCTGACTGCGGGCGATCCACAGCACCGCTTCCAGAAAGAGGCGGTTGTCGCGCCCGCTGCAGCCGGGGTCGCCGACCTTGCCGGGCAGTTTCCGTTCGACCAGCGTCCAGCGCTGCTCCGTCAAATAGCGGTCGATCAAGGCAATTCTCCTGTCCGTGGCGCTCGCTCCAAAACGGCCACACCCCTGTTGACGAAAGGCATCGTCGCGTCGCTCGCCGCTTGCACCCTTTTTCCGATCGGGCCACGCGGACCCGGCTTCGTGAAAAGCGCCGCAAACGTCTTGCCTCTCGTCCCTACGTGTGGCACAAGGCGCTCGCGCGAGGCTGGAAGCCTTCGCAAATCGCTGCAGTAGCTCAGTGGTAGAGCACTCCCTTGGTAAGGGAGAGGTCGAGAGTTCAATCCTCTCTTGCAGCACCATCAAAAGCCTTCGTGTCTTAACAATAACCGTTCAGAGTCATTGTCTTGCCAGCGACAGACGGGTGCGCACGGTTGTAGTCATCGCCTCTCTTGCAGACCCATCCCAAGAAACGCGTCGCCACTCGTCAACGGTTCGCGGCCGGGCTGGCGGGTCTTGTCGTGCACAAGCGCATCAACGCCCTCTTCGGAGTAGCGCAATTTCCTGCTCCACACGGCCGGCCGACTGACGCCGGCGCTCCGGACGACTCCGGCGCCCGCGCCCGGTGGCCCGAGCGGATGTCATTCAGCGTGGGGTCCGGACACTGATCGGGGCTGTTCGGGCCGACGGACTGGCAGGGACTTCAAATCGGCGTTGAAATCCGCGCTCCTACGGATTACATGTAGTCACATGTAGTCATATGTGAGGGCGAGCAATGCTGACCGTCAACCTCAGAGACGCCAAGGCCGGATTTTCCAGCCTCGTTGACAAAGCCGTCAAAGGAGAGATCGTGACTATCACCCGTCATGGCAAGCCCGTCGCGGCCCTGGTTTCGGTCGAGGCCGCGGAGATCGCGCGCAAGGCGCTCGATCGCAAACGGGCGGGCCTTGTCAACTATCTCAGGACGTTCCCGGGCGGAGAGTTCCCGCGCAACCGCAAACCATCGCGGAATGTCGAGCTTTGAGCGGCTTCCTTCTCGACACCAACGTCGTCTCCATGCTGGCGCCGTCGAAATCGGAAGCATCCGCCGACTTCCTCGCCTGGCTGGACCGCATGGACGCCGATGGACGGCTGTTTCTGTCGGTCGTCTCCATCCACGAGATCGAGAAGGGAATCGCGCTCCTCGATCACAAGGGGGCAACGGCGAAGGCCGCGAGCCTGAAAGCATGGCTCAGTGGCCTTGTCTCGACATACAATGACAAGATCATCGGCTTCGATGCGCAGGCCGCCGCAATCGGCGGTCAGCTGGAAGCGAAGGCGCTTGCGGCCGGTCATGACCCTGGCATGGCTGACGCCGTGATTGCCGGCGCCGCCGCAGCGCATGAACTTGTGATCATCACCCGCAACACGAAGCATTTCCTGCCATTCGGCATCGCCGTGCTGTCGCCTGACGAGGCTGCCGCACACGGAGGCATCGAATGACCACCGCTTCCACAGTCTAATCGGCGCGGGGTCTGGACGCCGATCGGCGCGATAAAAGTCTGATCTTGCGCGCTCAGGAGGGGTCGGTTCGTGGCGCCGATTCACAGATGGAAGCCGGGGCGACAAACTGCACCAAATTTGCGTCAGAGCCTATTTTTGTGGGTCGAACACTTGTTCGGGGTTAGTGAAATGCGTTCCGTAACGCACATTGAATCCTTCCAAGATCGCATCCTTCAGCACGTCCCCTTTGACGTCACTGGCGTGCCGAGGCGAGGCGACTCGCTGTTCGTAATTGGAGACGATCACGTCGAGGAAAACCGGTTTTTGCAACTTGCGTCGCAATAACAGCAGCGCCTGTGAGATCGCCGGATACGGCGTGAACAACGGATTGGAAAGCCAATCGCGCAGGTCTTTCTCTGGCACACTGAAGTCTACCCGTAACACTTGCAGCGCTTGAATGACGCCGGGCGCGAGCAGTGGGCCATTTTGGTCGGTGTTGCGCCGGAGAAGGTCGTCATAAAGCCGCGTCCCTTCGACCAGCACAGCATACATGTCCCCCTCCTTCATAATCTGATCGAGGTTCGGGGCCAGCTTGAACAATGCAAGCGTTCGGTTGATCCACGGACTCGGGTCGGTCGCTTTGTCATCGGTGCGTTGGGGACTCTGCGCAGTGCGAAAATCGAGCAGCAGCGGTACTTGATCGTTGCCAGGTCGGCGAATATCGATCAGGCCGTCATGCCCCCCTGGTGCATGCATGAATTCCCCTGAGACCAGCGGCAGCCCGCTGAATTCAGAAACGGGGTCGCTTCGATCTATAACGCGCGCCTTGTAGTTGTCGCCTTCGAGACTGAACCAGATTGTAAACGTTCGGCCGTCCGGCGCAAAAAATTCAACCGTGCTGCCGTAGTCTAGTCGAGCGGGCAAATGCCCGTTTGGTGCTACCGTAAGAGTGCGGAACATGTTGAAGTCGATATGGCGCGCATCCATGTCAGATTTTTCTACCGCGTAGACGAAGCCGAGACTATCAAGCGGCGTATCGGTGTCGCGGTTTTGCGCGGGCGGAGTGCGATAGGCTGCGATCCAGAAGCCAAACTGAGTTAGGTCGGCAAACTGCCAGCCGCTCGGTGTTTGAAATGTGCCGTCGCGCGAAACACGAACGTTGAGGAGGTGCTCCCCTTCCCCGCGCCAGGCGAGCACGAGGAGGTCGCCGGTCGAGCTGAGCGCCGGAGATTCGGTGCTGGTGTCTTCGATTACGACTTTGTTTTCAAGTCCGAGCTGCAATGCGCCTGCTGTGTTTCCAATGAGGATCACCTCGCCCACATTGAGCTGCTTATTGCCGCGTCCGACCCATGAGACGAAGAGGCGGCCGGCGTGCGAGGTCAGAGCCGGTGCAAGCTCGCTCGAGTCGCCAAATGTCGCTTTGAGATTGAACGTGCGGCCGTCGTCGGAGCAGGCAGCGTTGAGTTGGTTGTTGCCGGAACCCTTCCAGCCGATAAACAATCGGCCGAGGTGCGACGCGAGGGCTGGCGCGGCGCTGCTTGTTTCTCCGAGAACGACTTTGTTTTCAAGACCGATTTGCAACGCGCCTGCTGTGTTTCCAATGAGGATCACCTCGGCGACATTGAGCTGCTCATTGCCACGGCCTGTCCAGGCCATAAAAAGTTTTCCGTTGTGAGCGGCCAAGGCCGGCGCATGATCGCTGGAGTCGCCGAAGGTGGTTTTGAGAGTGAGCGTGCGCCCATCGTCGTCCGATACCGCTACATTGATCTGAGGATTGCCGCTGCCCCGCCAGGCGAGGTAGAGACGCCCATTGCTGGACGCCAGCGCCGGGGCGGCATCCGTGGTCTCGGACAAAATCACCTTCTCCTGGACGCCCTCCACGCCGTCAAGGCCAAAGAGCGTCGTCGCCTGCACCCGCGCGACACTGATGTTGTCGTTGCCGCTACCCCGCCACGCCATGAACAATGAGTTACCGTGCGCCGAAAGCGCGGGAGCGGCCTCAGTCGCGTTTTCGCCAATGGTTTTCCTGTGGAACGGACGTAAGTTAGCACCCGCAATCAACCCGCGTCCGACGCCGATGTTTACCGATGTCGTATGGTAGCAGGCAGGACTGTCCTGGCTCTTGAAGTAAGGATCGATGCGGGGATCAGGGTAGGCCTCAAAACGGATCAGCTCGTCGAACCCGACATCGGCTCGCGTCGGGATCAGTGTTGCTGCTTGAGCCCGTGAAGTTTGCTCCCACGCCGTTTTACTACCAATGCCAATCTCGTCATGGCCGTAGCCGCTGTTGAGAAAAATTCCGCCTGCCGAAAGGAGGAAGGATGGCGACTGATAGTACATCTCGAACCCCGCCGCTGCGTCTTCAGGCGAGGCAGGTAAGCGCGGACGCGTTCCATGGAAGAAACGGTGGAGCGAGGGCTTGCTATCCCGTTTAAGGGCCAGTTCGTAGGCGGCCGGCGGCGGTCGATACGCAGCGGCGCCGGCGATGAGGGCGTTAAACGCCGCGAGCGGTGGAAGCCGCACGGGCGTAGCGTTTACGTCCGCTCCCGTCAGGCCTGTATACGCGAGGAAGAAGCCATTCACCTGCTCTGCGTGGTCTGAATAGAGATAGTTGTGTTGGTTCGCCTGGTGCGCGATCCGATGCTGCTGGCGACGGAACGGGCCAACTCGCCGGCTGCGATTGCTTGAGATCGCGAACTTCATGAACGTGTAGTCGAGCAAAATTTGCGCGGCGGTTTGCACCTCGTTGTCGCGCGCGAATTCATGGAGGTTGAGCAGTGCGTGCAGCGCCAAGCGCGCATAGGGCGACGAGTTGAATTCCAGAAAATCGTGCTGCGGAACTCGCTGCATGTAGCCAAGCAGCCATCCCATGAGGCCGTTAGCCCGGTTATCGAACTTCCTGTCCCTGGTGCGATCGAAGCGGAGTTGGTTGAACAAGTACCGGCTGCTTTCGATCATCAACAGGTGGTTTTCGGTCTCTGGCGTGTCGATGTTGAGGAAGGTCTGCTTGACGATCTCGATGTCGGATGAATGCCCGCCAGTGAGGCTCGGCGGCACGAGATTTTGCAGTATGAAATCTACGCCGCCAAGGCCGATCTGGGCTGAGTAACGGTAGGCCAGCGGCACGAGCCCCTTGAGCGCCATATCATAGTCGCGCTTTGTGCTGGCTCCGTCGGTGCCCACCAGGCCATCGCCCATGAAAAGCCGTCGCAGCGCGACGGGAGCCTCCGTCGCACTAGAAGGAGCGCCAGCTGGCGTAAACCCCGGCTCCGCCGCAACCGCGTGGCAGTGAGCGATAAGCGCGATCGTTGTATTTTCATCGGCCTGCCCTTTTACGTCGCTCAAAGGCCGGGTGGTCGCGAAGTATTTTGCAATCCCAACGGCGCGCGATTGGTGGCTCGCGAAGGCCTGTTCGGGCGAACCATCGAGCGCTACCGGATCGAGAAAGGCATCTTCGGGTGGCGACTGCTGCGGAGAAAGAGTTGCCAACGGCGCCATTCCACCCTCCATGTGCTCTATAATCTCAACATAACATGTCATATTCTGCCCATGGAAGGGGCCTGTTTTCACCGCGCAGCGCATCAGCAGATCGCCACGCTATCAGCGACTCCCCTTCGAAAGCCACGTGGGCTGCGATGGTCCGTTAGCCAGCTATAACCTGGCGCGCATATAATCTTCGATCGCTCCCCATTTTTCCTGGAAATCCACTCTGTCGGCAACGCCGCCGGCGCCCATTGGCGCCGCTCCGATACGGCCATTCGCGATCGCTTCATATTCGGGTTCCGCAAGTCTAGAATGCCGCCACATGATGAGTACACGCAGGCGCAAAAGCCCCCACCCCCCCCCCACAATAAGTCATTGAAATTACATATGAAATTCAAAAGGGGGCGTGCGTTCAATCCTCTCTTGCAGTACCAGCAAATCTTGCAGCTCTGGAAAATCAGCGCATTCCATGAAAATTGAGCCGGCTCTCGCTCGGCTCATATAAAAGTCACGTCAGGCTGTTTCACCGCCGATGACGCCGTCGGTGACTGCGGCGTCCGTGGTCCAGTCCCCAGCTCGAGGAAATGCCGGGGCCGGCTGTCGCACCCAGCAGGGCGCCGCCGACGAGGCCCACAGGACCGAGCACGACCGCGCCGGCGACGCCGCCGAGCGCGCCGTCGAGCAAGCGATCGTCGGCGAGCGCCGGCGTTGTGGCGACGAGCAGACAGGCAATGGCGGCGGCGAATCTCATGCGGCGAGCTCCGAAGGACAACGGCGAGCCCTTGTGGCGCCGGATCGGGCCGCTACGGCGCCGATAAAGCGACGGTTTTGGGGCGGACTTCGCGGCGACAGCCTGTCTGAGGCGCATCACTCCGCATCGCTCTGCCGCGCCGGATGCGCGACCTGGAACGCCTCGAGCCCGAGGCAGGCCGCCTCGATCGCCAGCAGGCGCGGCAGATGGTCGAGCGGCGTTGCGACGCGGCGGGCGGCGAAGAGCTGGGGGACGAGGCAGAGGTCGGCCAGTGTCGGCACGGCGCCCGTGCAGAAGGGGCCGGGCGCAACCATGCGCTCCACCGCCTCGAGGCCGGTGAGCATCCAGTGCCGCCGCCAGGCGTCGATCGTCTCGGGCGTGGCCGCGAAGGCGGCCGCGAGCTTCGCCCCGACTCGCAGATTGACCAGCGGATGAATGTCGCAGGCGATGGCCAGCGCAATGGCGCGCGACTTCGCCGCAAGCACGGGATCCCGCGGCACGAGCCGTGGCTCCGGGGCCAGCGCATCGAGATAGTCGATGATCGCCAGCGACTGCGTCAGCACCTCGCCGCTGTCCAGTTCCAGCGCCGGCACGAGGCCTTGCGGGTTCCTGGCAAGGTACTCCGGCCGATGCTGGGCGCCGCCGCCCCGCAGCAGATGCACCGGCCGGCGCTCGACCACGATACCGTTCAGGGCGAGCGCGATCCGCACCCGATAGCCGGCTGAAGAGCGGAAATAATCATAGAGAATCATGTCCGGCGCTCCCCGATCTCGACGCGGCGGGGGCTCGATGTTTCCCTGGCCCGCCTTATGTCTCGCCATAGTCCCTTCGCTATCTGGAAGAGGATCGGACGATGAAAAGCGCTGCGCCCGCGCAAGTCGAAAATCCGGTCGGCCTCGACGGCTTCGAATTCGTGGAATTCGCGCATCCGGAGCCGGAGAAGCTCGCGGCGATCTTCGAGCAGATGGGCTTTTCGGCCGTGGCGCTCCACCGATCCAAGAAAGTTACGCTCTATCGGCAGGGCGACATCAATTTCGTGCTCGACGCCGAACCGGACAGTTTCGCCGCCGAGTTCGCGAGGGCGCACGGCCCTTCCGTCTGCGCGCTGGGCTTTCGCGTGCGCAACGCCGCGGCAGCCGTCTCGCAGGCGCGGGCGCGTGGCGCGGCCCCCGTGCCGACCCGTATCGGACCGATGGATCTCGACATCCCGGCGATTTCGGGCATCGGCGGCGCGCTCATCTATTTCGTCGATCGCTATGCCGAGAACGGCTCGATATGGGATGTGGATTTCCGCTGGACCGGCGAACGCGATCCACGCCCCGTCGGCGCCGGCCTCACGCAGATCGATCATCTCACCAACAATGTGCGCCGCGGTCGCATGGACGAACTCGCCGCCTGGTACGAGAAGGTCTTCGGCTTCCGCGAAATCCGCTATTTCGACATCGAGGGTCGCTTCACCGGCCTGCATTCGCGGGCGATGACCAGCCCCTGCGGCAAGATCCGCATCCCGATCAACGAAAGCGCCGACGCGCACAGCCAGATCGAGGAATTCCTGCACGCCTATCGCGGCGAAGGCGTCCAGCATGTCGCCTGCGCCTGCAACGACATTTACCGGACCGTCCGCAAACTGCGCGAGGCCGGCGTCGCCTTCATGCCGGCGCCGCCGCAGACTTATTACGACGATCTTGAGCGGCGGCTGCCACATCATGGCGAGCCTCCGGCGCAACTCGAAAGCCTCGGCATTCTCCTCGACGGCGCCGGCGCACGCAATGGGCAAGCCCCGCGTCTGCTGTTGCAGATCTTCACCACGCCGCTGCTCGGGCCGATCTTCTTCGAGATCATCGCCCGCAAGGGCGATGAAGGATTCGGCGAGGGGAATTTTCAGGCGCTGTTCGAGGCGATGGAGGAAGATCAACTCCGTCGCGGCGTCTTGCAGCGGCCGGGGGAGTGATGCACATGGATGCATCGCCGCGCTACATGTCGGGCTTCGGCAACGACTTCGAGACCGAGGCCCTCCCCGGCGCCCTGCCGCGCGGCCAGAACACGCCGCAACGCTGCCCTTACGGGCTTTACGCGGAACAGCTGTCGGGAACCGCCTTCACGGCGCCGGCCGGCGCCAACCGCCGCTCCTGGCTCTATCGCATCCGCCCCTCGGTCCTGCATGCGCGGCGCTTCGTCGCGGTCGAACGCCCGCTGTGGGCGTCCGCCCCGCTTCCCGCAGCGGGGTCCGGCATCGGTCCGTTCCGCTGGTCGCCGACCCCGATTCCGGACGAACGCCTGTCCTTCGTCGACGGCGTGCGCACCATCGCCACAGCGGGCAACGCCGCGCTGTTCACCGGCATGGCCGCGCATCTCTATTTCATGACCGCACCGATGGGGGGCGCCTGCTTTTGCGACGCCGACGGCGAACTGCTGTTTGTTCCGCAAACGGGGACGCTGGCCTTCTTCACCGAATTCGGGCGGCTCGATATCGAGCCCGGCGAGATCTGCGTCGTCCCCCGCGGCGTGAAGTTCCGCGTCGACCCCGCCTCCGGCCCGGCGCGCGGCTATCTGTGCGAAAACTACGGCACGTCCTTCGCCCTGCCCGCCCGCGGCGCCATCGGCGCCAATGGCCTCGCCAACGCCCGCGACTTCCGCACGCCCGTCGCCGCCTATGAGACCGCCGCTGCGCCTTCGACGCTGACGATGAAATGGGGCGGCGCCTTCCATGATTGCGCGCTCGATCACTCGCCGCTCGATGTCGTGGCCTGGCACGGCAATTATGCGCCCTGCAAATATGATCTGCGCGCCTTCTGTCCGATGGGCGCGCTGCTCTATGATCATCCCGATCCGTCGATCAACACGGTACTCTCGTCGCCCTCGTCCGAAGCCGGCGTCGCCAATGTCGATTTCGCGATCTTCCCCGAACGGTGGCAGGTGGCCGAGCACACGATGCGACCGCCCTGGCACCACGTAAACATCATGAGCGAATTCATGGGGCTGATCGTCGGCGCCTATGATGCGAAGGTGGAAGGGTTCGAACCCGGCGGCATGTCACTGCACCCCATGATGTGTCCGCATGGGCCCGACGCCGTGTCCGTCGAGCGCGCACGCGCCACCGAACTCGCGCCCGAGCGGCTCGGCGGCACGCTCGCCTTCATGTTCGAGACGCGTCTGCCGCTGCGGCTCACGCCTTATGCTGCAGCCTTGCCGACTCTGCAGACGGATTATGCCGACTGCTGGTCCGGTCTGCAGGTGCGCTTCGATGGGTCTCTTGCAGGGCGATCGCCGTGAAACTCGCCTCGCTGAAAGCCGGGCGCGACGGGCGCCTCGTCATTGTCGCGCGCGATCTTTCCCGCGCCTGCGATGCAGCGCCAATCGTGGCGACGCTGCAGGCCGCGCTCGACGACTGGGCGACTCTAGCGCCGCGTCTGGCCGATCTCGCCGCCGCGCTGGAAATTGGCGCCGCCGCGGCGTTCCCGTTCGAGCCGCGCGCCTGCGCCTCACCGCTGCCGCGCGCCTTTCAATGGGCCGATGGCTCGAGCTATGTCAATCACGTCGACCTCGTGCGCCGGGCGCGCGGAGCGGAAACGCCAGCCTCCTTCTGGAGCGATCCGCTGATGTATCAGGGTGGATCGGACGGATTTCTCGGTCCACGCGATCCCGTTCCGCTGCGCGACGAAGCGGAGGGACTCGACCTCGAAGCCGAGGTTGCTGTCGTGACGGGCGACGTGACGATGGGAACGGGCGTCAATGACGCCCGCGCGCAGATAAGGCTCGTCATGCTCGCCAATGACGTCAGCCTACGGAATCTCATTCCTGCAGAGCTCGCCAAGGGATTCGGCTTCTTCCAGTCGAAGCCGGCCAGCGCCTTCTCGCCGGTCGCCGTCACCCCGGACGAGCTTGGCGAAAGCTGGAGGGACGGCAAGCTGTGCCTGCCGCTGCTCTCCTTCATCAACGGCGCCCCGCTCGGGCGCCCCGACGCCGGCCGCGACATGACCTTCGATTTCGGCCAGCTCGTCGCCCATGCTGCGGCGACGCGCGATCTGTGCGCAGGAACCATCATCGGCTCCGGCACGGTCTCCAATCGCGACGCCGATGGCGGTCCCGGCCGGCCAGTCGCGGAAGGCGGCGTCGGTTATTCCTGCCTTGCGGAGCAACGGGTGGTGGAAACATTGATGCACGGCGCCCCGCGCACACGCTTCCTCGCCATGGGCGATGTCCTCCGCATCGAGATGCGGGACGCCGCCGGCCGCACGATTTTCGGGGCGATCGAACAGCGCGTCACGCCACACGCCCGCCTTTCGCGCGAAAATAGTGATGATCGCCGCGCGTGAGCAAGCGATCCTCGGAGGTCGTCTCATGCGCCTCGATATCGCTCTGCGCGCGCAGCCGCGCGTAGAGCGGCCCGAATTCCCGATCGCACTCACGCAGCAACTGCTCGAAACTGTCGATCACAAAATAACTCTGCTGAAAATCGCTGATGATGTATTTCGTGCGCATCACCCGCTCGAGATCGAACAGGATCCGATTGGGCGAGGAGTCCTCGAGCGAAAAAACCGTCTCGGCGGGTGAGGACATTATTCCGGCGCCGAAGATGCGCAGCCCGTGCGGCGTTCGCAGCAGGCCGAACTCCACCGTATACCAGTAAAGCCGCGCCAGATTGTGCAATTGGCCCAAGCCCAGCGCGCGCCGCCCTCCCTCGCCATAGGCTTGAAGAAAGCGCGCATAGACCGGGTCTGCGAGCAGCGGCACATGCCCGAACACATCGTGGAACACGTCGGGCTCTTCGAGATAATCGAATTCGGCCTCGGGCCGGATGAAGGCGCCGGCGGGAAAGCGGCGATTGGCGAGATGTTCGAAAAAGGCGTCGTCGGGAATGAGGCCGGCGACAGCCACGACGCTCCAGCCGGTCAAGGCGGACAGACGGGCGCTGAGCGCTGCGAAGTCCGGCACGCCGCCCCGCGACAGTTCGAGCTTCGCCTGCGCTTCCAGAAAGACGTCGCACGCGCGCCCCGGCAGCAGTTTCGCCTGACGATCGAACAGGCGGTCCCATCGATGGTGCTCCTGCCCCGAATAGGAGCGCCAATCCTGGTCGATGGTCCAGTCCGCCGCGCGGACGGCGCCCGCGTAACGATTTTTCACCGGCGCTGACAGCTTCTCCATCCGCCCCTCCCCGGGGCCACGAGCGACGTTTCATTCGATATGGGGCGCGAGTCGCCCGACGTCACCTCGAAAAGCGTAAACGTCGCCACGCGCCGCGACTCGGAATTTGCGCAACCCTTGCCGCCGCTCGCTACCGCGCCAGTTTCCCTGCATGGAACGGGAGCGCGACCTGATCGGATGACGCTTCGAACGGCTTGGGTGCAGCCATGCGGCATTGGGTTCCGGCCATGGATTTCGGCCTCGGCGAGAACACCGAAATCCTGCGTCACAGCGTCGAACGCTTCGCCGCGGCGGAAATTGCGCCGCGCGCCGCACAGATCGACGCCAGCAACGCTTTTCCTCCGGATCTTTGGCCCAAGCTCGGCGCCATGGGTCTGCTCGGCATATCCGTGCCAGAGGAATATGGCGGCGTGGCGCTCGGCTATCTTGCGCATGTTGTGGCGATGGAGGAGATCAGCCGCGCCTCCGCATCGGTGGGCCTCTCCTATGGCGCGCACTCCAATCTGTGCGTCAACCAACTCCAGCGTAACGGAAGCCGCGCGCAAAAGCAGCGCTATCTGCCGAAGCTGATTTCCGGCGCGCATGTCGGCGCACTGTCGATGTCGGAGCCGGGCGCCGGCTCGGATGTCGTCGCCATGCAGATGCGCGCCGAACGCCGCGGCGATCGCTATGTGCTGAACGGCGACAAGATGTGGGTGACGAATGGCCCTGACGCCGATGTCGTCATCGTCTACGCCAAGACCTCGCCCGGCGCCGGCGCCCATGGCATCACCGCCTTCATAATCGAAGGCGCCTGGAAGGGCCTGCGCCGTATGCCCAAGCTCGACAAGCTCGGCATGCGCGGCTCCAACACCTGCGAACTTCTGTTCGAAGACTGCGAAGTCCCGGAGGAGAACGTTCTGGGCGCGCCGGATGGCGGCGTCACAGTGCTGATGAGCGGCCTCGATTACGAACGCACCATTCTCGCCGGCGGGCCAATCGGCATCATGCGCGCCTGCCTCGACGTGGTCCTTCCCTATGTCCACGATCGCAAGCAGTTCGGCCGGTGCATCGGCGAATTCGAGATGATGCAGGGCAAGCTCGCCGACATGTATACGGCGCTGAGCGCCACCCGCGCCTATGTCTACGCCGTCGCCCGCGCCTGTGATGCGGGCTACGCTTCGCGCAAGGACGCTGCGGGCGCCATTCTCTTCGCTGCCGAGCGCGCGACGCATATGGCGCTGGAGGCCATCCAGTGTCTGGGCGGCAACGGCTACATGAACGACTATCCCGTCGGACGCCTGCTGCGCGACGCCAAGCTCTACGAAATCGGCGCGGGAACCAGCGAAATCCGCCGCATGCTGATCGGCCGCGAACTGTTCGAGGAAAGCGCCTGAATTTTCGCTGTCGCGTGAGGCCCCCCAATGCCCGTGCTGTCGTCATCGCTCGACGTCGCTTCAGCCGACTACGCGGAAAACATGGCGTCGATGACCCAAAAGCTTGCTGAGCTGGAGCAAACTTTCGCACGAATTCGTCTGGGCGGAGGCGAGAAGGCGCAGGCGCGTCATCTCGCACGCGGCAAGATGCTGGCGCGCGAGCGGATCGCCGCGCTGCTCGATCTGCTGTCGCCTTTTCTCGAAATCGGCCGCTTCGCAGCGCAGGATCTGTATGACGACGAGGTCGCCTGCGGCGGCGCTGTCGCCGGCATCGGCCGCATTTGCGATCGCCCCTGCATGATCGTCGCCAATGACGCGACGGTGAAGGGCGGCGTCTATTTTCCCATCACCGTGAAGAAGCATCTGCGCGCGCAGGAGATCGCCGCGCAGAACCATCTGCCCTGCGTCTATCTCGTCGACTCCGGCGGCGCAAATTTGCCGACGCAGGACGAGGTTTTTCCCGATCGCGACGATTTCGGCCGCATCTTCTATAATCAGGCGCAGATGTCGGCGAACGGCATCGCGCAGATCGCCGTCGTCATGGGCCTGTGCACCGCCGGCGGCGCCTATGTTCCGGCGATGAGCGACGAGGCGATCATCGTGCGCAAGGAAGGCGCGATCTTTCTCGCCGGCCCGCCACTGGTCGCCGCCGCCACCGGCGAAATCGTGAGCGCGGAAGACCTCGGCGGAGCAGAGCTTCACTGCCGTCGCTCCGGCGTCGCCGATCATCTCGCGGAGAATGATCGTCATGCGCTGGAACTCGCCCGCGCAGCGATCGGCGCGCTTGGAGAGGCCGAGACGCATATGCGCATGGAGCGCGCCCCGGCGCCGCCGCGCCATGCAGTCGATGAGTTGCGCGGTCTCGCGCCCATCGACGCGCGCAAGAGTTTCGACATTCGCGAGATCATCGCCCGCGTCGTCGACGACAGCGCCTTCGACGAATTCAAGCCGCTCTATGGACCGACGCTGATCACCGGCTTCGCGCATATTTGCGGCTACCGTGTCGCCATCCTTGCCAACAACGGCATCCTGTTTTCCGAATGTGCGCAAAAGGGCGCGCATTTCATCGAGCTGGCCGCACGGCGCAAGACGCCGCTGCTGTTCCTGCAAAACACAACGGGCTTCATGGTCGGCGCCAAATACGAAGCCGGCGGCATCGCCAAGGACGGGGCCAAGCTGGTGACGGCGGTCGCCTCGGCGGCCGTGCCGAAACTCACCGTCGTCGTCGGCGGCAGCTTCGGCGCCGGCAATTACGCCATGTGTGGACGGGCGTTTTCACCGCGCTTCCTGTGGATGTGGCCCAATGCGCGGATCGGCGTGATGGGCGGCGAGCAGGCGGCGCGGGTGCTGTCGCGCGTGCGCCGCGACGCCGTGGACGCTCTCGGCGGATCGTTCGGCGAAGCGGAGGAGGCCGCCATAGAAGCGCCGATCCGCGCGCAATATGAACGCCAGAGTCGCGCGCTCTTTTCCAGCGCTCGACTGTGGGACGACGGCGTCATCGACCCCGCCGACACCCGCCGCGTTCTTGGCCTCTGCCTCGCGGCTTGCGCCTGCGCGCCCGTCGAAGAAACGCGCTTTGGCCTGTTCCGGATGTGAGCGCCATGCCCGACCTTGCCTACTCGATCGACTCCCAAGGCGTAGCGACGCTGACCCTCGATCGCCCCGATCGCCACAATGCCTTCGATGAAGCAATGATCGGCTCCATCTTCGAAACGCTGGCGCGAGCGGAAGCGAATCCCCTCCTCCGCGCACTCGTCATTCGCGGCGCCGGCCGAAGCTTCTGCGCTGGCGGCGACATCGCCTGGATGCGCCGGATGGCCGACGCGCCGCACGCCCAAAACCTCGCGGACGCGAGGGCGCTGGCGCAGATGATGCTGCATCTCGATCGCTTTCCCAGTCCCACCGTCGCAGTCGTGCAAGGCGCCGCCTTTGGCGGCGGCGTCGGTCTCGTCGCCTGCTGCGATGTCGCCATTGCAAGCTCTCGCGCTGCGTTCTGCCTGAGCGAAGCACGCCTCGGACTCGTCCCCGCGGCGATCGGCCCCTATGTCGTTCGCGCCATCGGCGCACGCCAGGCCCGGCGGCTGATGCTGACGGCGGAGACTATTTCCGCGGACGCTGCGCTCGACATGGGGCTCGTTCATCACATCGCGGCCGAGGACGATATGGATGCGCTGCTGGCGCGCATAATCGCATCACTGCTGGGCTGCGCCCCCGGCGCCCAGCGCGAAGCGAAAGCGTTCGTCGCGCATTGCGCCGACGCCGCCATCGGCGACGAACTGGCGCTCCATTCGGCGGAGCTGCTGGCGATGCTACGCGCCTCGCCCGAGGCGCGGGAGGGCCTCGCGGCCTTTCTCGAAAGGCGTGCGCCGCGCTGGACCCGACCGCGGGAGCTTGCGCGATGATCCGTAGGCTGCTGATCGCCAACCGCGGCGAAATCGCCAACCGCATCCTCCGCACAGCGCGGAGGATGGGCATCGAGACAGTCGCGGTGCATTCGCAGGCCGACGCGCGCGCCCTGCATGTCGCCTGCGCAGATCGCGCCGTGGCGATCGGACCGGCGCCCGCGCGCGAAAGCTATCTGTCGATCGACCGCATTCTCGACGCCGCGCGAAGCAGCGGCGCCGACGCCATTCATCCCGGCTATGGTTTCCTGTCCGAGAACCCGGAGTTCGCGGAGGCCTGCGAAGGCGCCGGGCTGATCTTCGTCGGGCCGTCCGCCGCGGCGATGCGGGCGCTCGGTTCAAAGGCAAGCGCCAAGGCGCTGATGGAGCGGGCCGGCGTGCCGACCGTGCCGGGCTATCACGGCGACAGCGCTGATCTTTCGCGTCTCTCGCGGGAGGCGAAGCGCATCGGCTTTCCGCTGCTCGTCAAGGCCTCGGCCGGCGGTGGCGGGCGCGGCACGCGTCTCGTCGAGACAGAATCCGGCCTTGCCGAGGCGCTTGCCGCCGCGACCCGCGAAGCCAGCGCCGCTTTCGGCGACGAGCGAATGCTGCTGGAGAAATATCTGCCGGCCGCCCGCCATGTCGAAGTCCAGATTTTCGGCGACGGGAACGGGGATTGCGTCGCGTTCCCGGAACGCGACTGTTCCCTGCAACGACGGCGTCAGAAAGTCCTCGAGGAAACGCCGGCGTCGCGGCTTGTCCCGCAAATCCGCGCGGCGCTGCGCGACGCCGCAGTGGCGGCGGCCAGGACCGTCCACTATTCTGGCGCTGGAACCGTCGAGTTTCTGGTCGATGTCGAACACTTTTATTTTCTGGAGATGAACACCCGGCTTCAGGTCGAACATCCAATCACCGAAATGATCACGGGACAGGACCTCGTCGAATGGCAATTGCGCATTGCCGGCGGCGCGCCGCTGCCGGCGCAGCAGGAGGACCTGATCCCGCGCGGCTTCGCGATGGAGGCGCGCATTTGCGCGGAAAATCCGCAGCGTGATTTTCTGCCGTCGATCGGCGCGATCGCCCGATTGCGATGGCCGTCGGACGACACCGATGTTCGCGTCGACACCGGCGTGCGGGCCGGCGACGTGGTGACGCAGCACTACGATTCCCTGCTCGCGAAGCTGATCGCATGGGGAGAGGACCGCTTTGCGGCCCTGCGGCGCCTGCGCCGCGCGCTCGACGAGACAGAGATCGTCGGCGTCGAAACCAATCTGGATTTCCTGCACGCGCTCTGCGCGCAGGACTGGTTCGAGACGTCGGATTACGACACGTCCACTGTCGAAACCAAAATCGTTGATCTGACCGGTGCGCCATTGCTTGATGAAGACGATTCGCCCTTTGTCCTCGCCGCCGTATCCGCCGTCTGGCTCGAGCACGAAGAGGCCCGCGCGCGCGCGGCCGCAACCCGGCATGGACAAGACGTCTCGCCCTGGGCCGCCTGCGACGGATGGCGTCTCGAGGGTCCGCGCGCTGCGGAGATCGACATGGTCATTGGGGGCCGACCGCAGACGTTGCGCGTTCTGCCGCGCGGCGCCGGGACGTTCCAGTTGCATGTTGGCGCACGACGGCTGGAGGTCGCCTTCTGGCCGCAGGGCGATTCGCTGCGGATCGCCGTCGACGGGCGTCAGCGAACGGTCGGGGTCGTGCGGCGCGACGCGGAATTCGTCGTCGTGCTGTCGGGACGCAATCACGTCGCCACGCTCGCCGATCCACTGCGCCAGGCGAAAGTGGCGGACGAGGCAGGCGACCAACTGATCGCGCCGCTGCCGGCCCGTGTCGCGAGAGTGCATGCGGAGAACGGCGGCGCCGTGGGGGCGGGAGACAGTGTCGTCACGCTGGAGGTAATGAAAACCGAAGTCGTTCTGCGCGCGCCGCGCGGCGGAATCGTCGCCGACCTCGCCAGCCACGCCGGCGACTGGGTGGCGGAAGGGGCAGTGATCGCTCGCATCGCAGCAGCCCAGACCACCTCGCCAGGCACGGGACGGGGCGCATGACGCTGCCGGAACGAGTCGAGATCGTCGAAGTCGGCCCCCGCGATGGGCTGCAGAACGAACCCGTTCTGTTGCCTGCCGAAGCCAGGGCCGAACTCGTCGACGCTCTCGCACGGGCCGGCTTGCGACGGATCGAGGCGGGAAGCTTCGTTTCCCCCAAAGCGTCGCCGCAAATGGCGACGACAGCGCAAGTGTTGCATCTCGTCCATCCTACGCCCGGGGTCCGGCTGTCGGTGCTCGCGCCAAACATGCGCGGTCTTGCCGCCGCGCTCGAGGGGGGAGTGCGCGAGATCGCCGTCTTTGCCGCGGCCACCGAAAGCTTTTCGCAAAGAAACCTCAACTGCTCGATCGCGCAAAGCCTCGAACGCTATGCCGAAGTCGTTGCCGAAGCGGCGCGCCATGGCGTGGTAGTGCGCGGCTACGTGTCCTGCGTTCTGGGCTGCCCTTATGAGGGCGCTGTGGCCCCGGCGCAGGTCGCGTCCGTGGCGCGCGACCTCGTCGCCGTCGGCTGCACCGAGATTTCGCTCGGTGACACGATCGGCGTCGGCACGCCGCTGGCCGCGCGCGCCCTGTGCGAGACCGTCGCCTCAGGCATCGGCATGGACAAGGTTGCCGTGCATTTCCACGACACCTACGGGCAGGCGCTCGCCAATATCTTCGCCTGTCTCGAAGTCGGCGTTTCGGTGGTCGACGCTTCAGTAGCGGGTCTTGGCGGCTGCCCCTTCGCGCCCGGCGCCTCTGGGAATGTCGCAACCGAGGATGTCGCCTATATGTTGCAAGGCGCAGGCGTCGAAACCGGCGTCGATCTCGCCGCTCTCGTCGCCATCGCGCACAACATTGCCGCTCGCCTTGGCCGCTCGCCGGCCAGCGCAGTGGCCCGGGCTTTCGCAGCACGGGCGCGGCGCAGCGCGGAGAACGCCGGATGAGCGATCATGTGCAGTCAGCGCGTATCGGGCGGATAGGCCATATCCGCCTCGATCGGCCGCAGGCGCTCAACAGTCTGACGCTGCCGATGGTGCGGCGTTTCGCGCAGGCGCTGGACGCGTTCGGCAAGGACGACGACACGCTCGGCGTGGTCGTCACCGGCGCGGGTGAGCGGGCCTTCTGCGCCGGCGGCGACATCCGCGGTCTGCACGACGCGAGCGCTGCCGCCGAACATCCCTACAAGGCCTTCTGGCGGGAGGAATATCGGCTCGACGCGCGCATCGCGACGTTCCCCAAACCCTATGTCGTGGTCATGGACGGCCTCGTCATGGGTGGCGGCGTCGGGATTTCGGCCCATGGCAATCGTCGTCTCGTCACGCGCCGCACCCGCCTTGCCATGCCGGAAGTCGGCATTGGCTATATCCCCGATGTCGGTGGCACATGGCTGCTCGGCCGCGGCGGCGGCGCCGGCTTCTACATGGCGTTGTCGGGCTGCACGGTCGGGCCGGCCGATGCGCTGCATCTCGCCCTCGCCGATCTCTGCATCGACGAATGTCGCATTCCCGAACTTCTGGCCGACTTCGAACACTGCCTGTCCCCGCAAGATATCGATGACGCGCTTGCCGGCGTCGCGACAGATCCGGGCGAAGCGGTCCTCACCGCGCAACGCATGCTGCTCGACGACGCCATGGCGGGCGAAAGCATCGAAGACATACTCGCCGCGCTCAAAGGCGCCCGCACGGAATTTTCCAGACGCGCGGTGATCGCCATCGCCCGCAATTCGCCGACCAGCCTGCGTCTGACTCTCGAACTGCTGAAACGCGCCCGTGAATCGCAGCGCCTCGAAGAGTGTCTCTTGCGCGAATACGCCGCCGCCTGCGCCCTGCTCGCTTCACACGATCTGCGTGAAGGCGTCCGCGCCGCAATCATCGACAAGGACAGGAGCCCACGCTGGTCGCCGGCGACGCTCGCCGAAGTCGACGATGCGACGATCGCGGGGATGCTGGATGCGCCTGTCGTCGACGGCCCCTCCTTCGCGCCCTGGGACCAGCCGAAGTTCGCGACGCCGTGGCGCAGTGCAGAACGCGAGAGGGGCTGAGCATGGCGCCGCCCGACTCCGTCGTCATCGTCGGCGCTGCGCGCACGCCGATCGGCGCCTTTCTCGGCGCGCTCAAGGATGTGACGGCGCCGGACCTCGGCGCCGCCGCCATCTCCGCCGCGCTGGGGGCATCCGCCCTGCCCGGCGTCGTCATCGACGAAGTCGTGATGGGCTGCGTGCTGCAGGCCGGACTCGGTCAGGCGCCGGCGCGGCAGGCGGCTCTGGGAGCCGGGCTGCCGGAATCGACGGGATGCGTCACCCTCAACAAGATGTGCGGCTCGGGCATGAAGGCCCTCATGTCGGCGCATGACGCGCTCCGCGCCGGCTCGGCGCGCGCCGTCATCGCCGGCGGCATGGAGAGCATGAGCAATGCGCCCTATCTTCTCGATCGCGCCCGCAGCGGCCTGCGCATGGGCCATCGCACATTGCTCGATCACATGTTTTTCGACGGGCTCGAGGACGCCTATGAGAAGGGCCGGCTGATGGGCGCCTTCGCCGAAGATTGTGCGCGAATGCATGGCATCGACCGCATCGCGCAGGATGATTACGCTGTCGCGTCGCTGGAGCGCACGCTTCAGACCATCGCCGATGGCGGATTCCGCGCGGAGATCGCGCCGGTGAAGGCGCGCATCGGAAAGTCGACTGAAATCGTCGATGCCGACGAAACGCCGCTGCGCGCCCGTATCGAAGACATACCCCGGCTGAAGCCAGCTTTCGCTGCAGATGGAACCATCACCGCGGCAAACGCCAGTTCCATTTCGGATGGCGCAGCGGCGCTTGTCGTGACGACGCAAGCGACGGCGGCGGAGTTCGGCGCCGCGCCGCACGCGCAGATCGTCGGCCATGCGACACATGCCGCCGCGCCGCGCGACTTTCCCACCGCGCCGATCGGCGCCATCGAAAAGCTGCTGCACAAGGTCGGGTGGACCCAGGCCAGCGTCGATCTGTTCGAGATCAACGAAGCCTTTGCCGTGGTCGCGTTGATCGCCATGCGAGAACTGGGGTTGCCGCATGATCGCGTGAATGTGTGCGGCGGCGCCTGCGCTCTTGGTCACCCCATCGGCGCCTCGGGCGCGCGCATCGTCGTGACATTGCTGGCGGCGCTCGAACGGCGCGGCCTTCGCCGTGGCGTCGCGGCGCTGTGTATCGGCGGCGGCGAAGCGACGGCCGTGGCGATCGAACGCTGCGGATGACAGGCGTTTCGCGGCGCGGCGCCCAGAAATTTCCGGGCGCGCCCCTGACTTCGAAACACTGCCGCTCTAACTCGACAATGAACGAATGTCGTCGCGTCACGCATGCAAGGTGCGCCATGGGCGTCAAATCGAGCTTCGAGTTCCGCATCGACCGTCTGCAAGCGCTCTCGCCCGCCGGCGACATCAGCGGCGCAGCGGAGGCGGCGTTCCGCGACGAGACGCAACTCGTCGGCTTCTACCGCGCCATGATGCGCGCACGACTGTTCGACGCCAAGGCGATCGCCCTGCAACGTACCGGCAAGCTCGGCACCTTTCCATCGGCCCTCGGGCAGGAAGCGATCGGCGTCGGCGTCGCTGCGGCCATGCGCGCCGAAGACGTGCTGGCCCCGACCTACCGCGATCATCCCGCGCAATTCCTGCGCGGCGTGACGATGACCGAAGTTCTGCTCTATTGGAGCGGTGACGAGCGCGGCAGTGATTTCGCTGTGCCGCGCGCCGACTTTCCGGTCTGCGTCCCTGTCGCCACGCAGATCGCCCATGCGGTCGGCGCAGCCTATGCCTTCAAACTGCGTAAGGAGAAGCGCGTCGCTGTCGCCTTCATCGGCGACGGCGGCACCGGCAATGGCGTCTTCTACGAAGCGCTCAACATGGCGGGCGTATGGCGCGCGCCGATGGTCGTCGTCGTCAACAACAATGGCTGGGCGATCTCCACGCCGCGCACATTGACCAGCGCGTGCGAAACCCTCGCGCAGAAAGCCATCGGCGCCGGCGTCGAAGGCCGACAGGTCGACGGCAACGACGTGCTCGCCGTGCACATGGCGGCGCACGAGGCGCTGGAAAAAGCCCGCGACGGAGGCGGCCCCACTCTCGTCGAGGCATTGAGCTATCGCCTCGGCGATCACACCACGGCCGACGACGCCACGCGCTATCGCGATCCCGAAAGTGTCGAGGCGGCCTGGGCGATCGAGCCGATCGCCCGATTGCGCAATCATCTCCTGCGGCGCGGCCTGTGGTCGAAGGAGCAGGAAATGGCGTTGACGAAATCCTGCGCCGAAGAGATCGAGCGCGCCGCGACGGAATATCTCGAAGGTCCTGCGCCCGGCGTCGGCGCGATGTTCGATCATCTGTTCGCAGCGGCGCCCACATCCCTGCGCGCCCAACGCGCCGAGGCAGAGCGCTTTGCCGCCGATCAGGGAGGTCTTCATGGCTGAAGTCACGCTGATCGAAGCCATCGGCATGGCGCTGGCTCACGAGATGGCGCGCGATCCATCAGTTGTGCTTCTCGGGCAGGATATCGGCGCCAATGGCGGCGTGTTTCGCGCGACTAACGGATTGCAGGCGCGTTTCGGCGCCGAGCGCGTCGTCGACACGACACTGGCCGAAAGCGCCATTGCCGGCGCCGCCGTCGGCATGGCGGCGATGGGGCTGCGGCCAGTCGCCGAAATCCAGTTCTCGGGCTTCATCTATCCGGTGATCGATCAGATGATCAATCACGCCTCGCGTCTGCGCAACCGCACGCGCGGGCGTCTCACCTGCCCCATGGTGTTGCGCTCGCCCTGCAGCGCCGGCATTCATGCGCCGGAGCATCATTCGGAAAGCCCCGAGGCGATGTTCGCGCATATTCCGGGACTGCGTGTCGTCGCGCCCTCGACGCCGGCGCGCGCCTACGGGCTGCTCCTCGCCGCCATCCGCGATCCGGACCCGGTGGTTTTTCTGGAGCCGACGCGGCTCTACCGGCTGTTTCGCGAAGAGGTCGCGGACGATGGCGAAGCCCTGCCGCTCGACGCCGGTTTCATCTCGCGCGAAGGACGCGATGCGACGGTGGTGACCTGGGGCGCCACGCATGCCGATGTCATGGCGGCGGCCGACGTCCTTGCGCAGCAGGGCATCGAGATCGAAGTCATCGATCTCGCCGTTCTCAAGCCCTATGACGCCGATACGATCCTCGAGTCGGTCGCGAAGACGGGGCGCTGCATCGTCGTGCACGAGGCGCCGCGCACCGCCGGCTTCGGCGCCGAGATCGCCGCGGAAGTCTCCGAGCGCGGGCTCTATTCCCTGCTCGCGCCGGTGAAGCGAGTGACCGGCTACGACGTCGTCGTGCCGCTGGCCAAACTCGAGAAGCACTATATGCCGAGCGTCGCGCGCATCGTCGACGCCGTGCACAGTTGCATGGAGGCGGCATGAAAACCTTCAAGCTCCCCGACCTCGGCGAAGGCCTGCAGGAAGCGGAAATCGTGGAGTGGCGCGTCGATGTCGGCGATGTCGTCGCCGTCGATGCGCCGCTGCTCTCTGTCGAAACCGCGAAGGCGGTCGTCGAAATCCCCTCGCCTTTCGCGGGCCGCGTCGAGCGATTGTTCGCGAAAGTCGGCGACATCGTCCATCTGGGCGCGCCGCTGGTCGGCGTCGAAGGCGGCGATCCGGATCGAGACGAAGGCGCGTCCATCGTCGGCGCCGTCGAAGCCGGCTCGCGCGTGCTGGCGGAAGCCGCGGGGCCGCACACACATGTCGGCTGCGCGAATTTTCGCGCGGCGCCGGCCGTGCGCGCGCTGGCGCACAAGCTCGGGGTCGAACTCGGCATGGTGACGCCATCGGGCGCCGACGGACTGATTCTCGCCTCCGACGTTCAACGCGTCGCCCGCATTCTCGGCGAGACAGAACCCGCGCAGCCGCTTCGCGGATTCCGCCGCGCCATGGCGCAGGCCATGGCGCTCGCCCAGTCCGAAGTTGCGGCGGCCACCATCGTCGACGACGCCGACATCGACGACTGGCGCCCGGGCGAGGACGCGACGGTGCGACTCGTGCGTGCGCTGGTCGCTGGCTGCCGGGCGGAACCGGCGCTGAACGCCTGGTTCGAATCGGGCGCGATGGCGCGGCGCGTGCTGCACAAGATCGATCTGGGCGTCGCCGTCGATACGCCGGACGGATTGTTCGTGCCGGTGTTGCGTGATGTCGGCGAGCGCGATCCGGCCGATCTGCGCACCGGCATCGATCGTATGCGTGCGGACGTGGAAGCGCGGCGCGTGCCGCCCGAAGAGATGCGCGGCGCGACTATCACTCTGTCGAATTTCGGCGTGATCGCCGGGCGCTATGCCGCGCCGGTGGTCGTGCCGCCGACCGTGGCGATTCTGGGCGCCGGCCGCATCCGCCGCCAGCCGATGGTTTGCGGGGACGCGATCGCCGCGCGCCGGGTGATGCCGCTGAGCCTCACCTTCGATCACCGCGCTGTGTCGGGCGGCGAAGCGGGCAGGTTTCTGGCGGCGGCGATGAACGATCTGTCTGCGCCGGGCTGAGACAAAAAGACCCGCCGCGACGCCGCGGGGCGCCGGGCGGGCAAGGTACTGGGGGTTCCCCACATGAGCGGGAGCTGAATCGTGCCCATGTGAAGCTGCGAAGCCGGCAAAGCCGGAAAAAGGGGCCGCGCAGCGAGAGGGGGGGCTGCAGGCTGCGCGGCGATCGCCGCGAAAAGCGCGTCGTCGGAGCGGAGAAGAGGAACTCCGGCGACACGCCTCTCGCGGAGAGCTTTATCGACCGATGAGAAGGCTCACGCCCTCCTGGCCGATCAACTCGCGCAGACGCGCGAGCACCTGAAGCACGACGCCGAAAGCGGCCAACGCCATCCAGCCGAAGAACACGAAGCCCCAGTGGACCGGGCTCGCGAATGTTTCTTCCATCGACCAGAACGTATGGCCCCACTGACTGAAGCCGACGGTGGGAATGGCCATGAAGGTTCCGACGACCAGAATGCCGAAGGCCAGAGAATGGCCTTTGGCAAAGCTCGGCAGCCGCGTACGGGCATAGGTAAAGGCGCCGAAGCCGATGATCGCGAACAGCGGATAGGCGATGTGGAAGGTGACGATGTTGCTCGGCGTGAAATCCGAATCGCGCACCACCGTCATGTTCCAGACCGCTGTCTGCTCCGTGAAAAAGCTGAAGCCGATGGCCAGCGCGATCGCGTGAATGGTCAGCAATTGCAGCAGGATCTGCAACCGCCGCAGTTCCGCCGCCGGCGCCAGCGCGGCGAGATCGCGGTCGCGCGTGCGCCACAGCCAGTAGACCGTGAGGCCCGCACCGACGATCGCCAACCCCGTCGCCGCCTGCAGCAGCGCCCCCCAGTACAGCTGATATTCCGGCGCGAAAGAATCCAGGCCGGCGCTCCAGCCGAAAAACTGTTCATAGAGACGCAACGCCGCCGCGAACAGGAACAGGCCTGCGAGCGCAAGGAAAAAGGGACGTCGGCTGACGCGGATAGAGGATGCGGACGCCTTCGAGGCGCCGCCGATGACATCGAGATTCATGACGTATCTCCGAATGATTGCCGGGAACCCCTCGCGCCGCCGCGGCGCGAGGGGATTGCGCCGATTCACGCCGGTCGGTGCGGCGGAAAGGGCGTCTCTTGGCAAGCCGGACGTGGCCGGCGCCGCGTCACGCGGAAGGAGCGACAACGCGGCTTCAGATCGCTCCGGCGGCAAGAGGGGCCGGAGCGGGCGGGGAGAACGGGCTGGAGGGGCGCATGTCGACGACGGCGCCGGGCGTCCCGCGCATCCATGGGGTGGTCACGGCAATCGGGCCGGGCGAGGAGGAGAGGAGGGACGCCCGAATCCGAACGCAGCGCCGCAGCCCCGGAGAAACGCGGGACGCGATCAGCCGCGGGCTGGCGGCGGAGCTCGGGGGGATTGTGGCGCGCTTTGGGGGTCGCCGCGCGCGCGCGGCGCGTCCGTCATCGCGGACAGGCGAACGACAGTGTCGGGGAAGACGATCGTCGATGTAGCGGAGGTTGCGGCGTCAGGGCCGACTGCCACAATATCGTGGAGGATGCAGCAGGCGCCCGAATGATGCGCCGCCGTTCCCGGACTGGCGGGGCCAGCGTCATCGGAGACGCCCTGGCTGGCGCAGACGGCGCCGAGCATTCCGCCCTGCGGCGCCGGGCCCGCGGCTGCGACGCCGGCAAACAGCATCTGCAGGGCGAGCATGAGCATGGAGAGCGCACAAACGCCTCGCCGCATCATGGATGTGTCGCCCCGAGCCCGCATTGCCGCCGCTTTCACGCCTCGAATGGCCCAAGCCTAGGGGGAGTCGATTTCGCGGTCAAGCGACCTTTGATGATTCTTCACCAAGGCTAAATGAACGCGCGTTAATCACATTGCCCTTGGCGGGCGCAAGCGGCGCCACCATATTGCGACGGGGCCGGACAAGCGTCCGGCGGGGCATAGAGGAACGAACATGTCACAAGGGTTCTGGACGCGCGGCGCGCTGAAGCTGGCTCTGGCCGCTCTGCTGGCGCTGACGCCGGCGCTGGCCAACGCCAAGATGGGCGGCGGCGGCAGCATGGGCTCGCGCGGCTCGCGCACCTTCTCCGCGCCGCCTCCGACGCGCACCGCGCCGAGCGCCGCCGCGCCGATCGAGCGCACCATCACGCCGCCGACGCAGCCGCGTCCCTCCGCGACTCCCGGCTTCGGCCAGCCTGCTTCGCCGCTTGGCGGCGGTTTTGGCCGCGGCCTGCTCGGCGGGCTCGCCGGCGGCCTTATCGGCGCGGGCCTGTTCGGCCTGCTCAGCGGCCACGGCCTGTTCGGTGGCGTCGAGGGCCTGTTCGGCTTCATCGGCCTGCTGTTGCAGATCGGCCTGATCGTCCTGCTGGCGCGCCTCGCCTGGGGCTGGTGGATGCAGCGCAACGCCGCCACCGCGGGCGGCCCGCGTCCCGGCGCGAATGGCGGCCCGCAAGGCCCCGGCGGCTTCGCCTTCGGCGGCCTTCCGGGTGGCGGCGGCGGGGCGCAGGCGCAAGCGCCGCAGAGCGCGCCGCTGAAGCCGACGGCCGAGGACTTCAATGCCTTCGAGCGTCTGCTGACGCAGACGCAAGACGCCTATAGCCGCGAGGACATGAGCGCCCTCGCGAGACTGACGACCGCGGAAATGGCCCGTTACTTCGGCGAGGAAATCGCCGCGAATCGCGCCAAGGGCGTCATCAACCGCATCAGCGGCGTCAAGCTGCTGCAGGGCGATCTCTCGGAAGCTTGGCGCGAGGGCGGCGACGAATATGCGACCGTCGCCATGCGATTCGCGCTGACGGACGCCTATGTGGACGCGGCCACCGGCCAACCGAAAGAGCCGGCGCAGACATCGGAGTCGAGGGAACTCTGGACCTTCCGCCGCCGGGCCGGCGCCGGTCCGGATGGCTGGGCGCTCTCGGCGATCCAGCAGGCCGCCTGACGCGCAAAATCTCCCGGCCGGCGCGGCGCCGGCCGGGGAAGTTGCGCCATCTCCCGGATTTTCACGCTTCGGATTTCTCGCCGAGCGTCGCACCCCAGTCGCGCAGCGCCTCGATGATCGGCAGTGCGCTTCTGCCGCGCGCGGTGAGGCTGTATTCCACCTTGGGCGGAATTTCGGGGTGGATCACCCGCGACACCACCCCTTCCTTTTCCAGAAAGCGCAGCCTGTCGGTCAGCGTCTTGGGGCTCACCTCCCCCAAAGTCGCTCGCAGCTCTCCGAACCGGCGCGTGCCGCCGAACAGTTCCCGAAGGATCAGCAAAGTCCATCTTCCGTCGAGCACCTTGACCGCCCGCTCGACCGGGCACCCGCATTCACCCATCGCTGATCCCCGACCGTCGCCTGCCTTCGGTTCAATAAATGAAACTATATTCAAAAAAACTGCCTACTTCCGAAAAAATTCTCGGGGGAATAAATGAAAGCCGCCCAACACAGGGAGGCAAACTTCATGATGTCGCTATCGTCCAGATCCTTCACACAGGCCGCGATCGTCCTGATCGCCGTGGTTCAGATCGTGCTCGGCGTCCTTTTCGTCATTTGCCCGGGGACGTTCGCCGCGGCGTTGGACCTGCCGCCCGCGCCCGCCTGGACCGACTGGATCTTCGCCATGTTCGGCGCCCGCGCGCTCGGCTTCGCCTATGGAATGCTGGTTGCGCGGCGCGACCTCGAGAAGAACGCGTCCTGGTTGACGGCGATGATACTCGTTCAGACGATCGACTGGATTGCGACGATCTTTTCGCTCATCGCCGGCAAGGTCACGCTGATTCAGGTGTCGACTGCATCCTTCCTGCCGGCTGTGTTCATCGTCGCGCTGGGGATGGAACTGTCGCGTCAGCGGGCGCGCAGGATTTAAAACAGCGACCCCTGGTTTCCGCCGCCGTTCTTTCCTGCGCGCTTGCGCGGGAGAGACGTCGGCGGCGCCGTTTTCGGCCCCTCGCCGGGCCCGCCGGCCAGCACACCCAGCCGGCCGTCGGAAAATTCGATCGACAGCGTCTGACCGGGCGCGACCTCCCGGGCCGCCCGCACCACGGTTTCGCGATCGTCGCGCACCAGCGCATAGCCGCGCGCCAGCACGGCCTTGTGGCCGAGCGTTTCCTGCAATTTCACGAGTTGCGCCAGCCGCGCCCTCCGCTGCGACAGAAACTCCGTGAAGGCCCGGCGCAGGCGCGTCCCGGCATGGCCCAACCGCTGGGCCGAGGCCTTGCCCTCCTGCCGCGCCAGCGCCCGCCGCGCGACCAGTCCCTGCCGCAGCCGCATCGACAGTCCGGAAAGCCGCTCGCGCGCCCGCGCCAACTCGGCTTGCGGCGAGTGGCGGGCCAGCAGCCCGCCAACGCGCCCAAGGCGCAGCCGGCGCGCATCGAGCCCGCTACGCGCCGCGGCGCCCAGCCGGTCCCCCGCGCGATCGAACCGCTGGCGCGGAGCCGCCAGCAGGGTCTCCGACGAGGCGAGGAGGCGCGACAGCGAGGTAAGATGTTGGCGCTGCTGCTCCATGTAGCGCCGCCTTGCGCCGTCGAGCCGCCGGTTCAGCGCCGCAGTCTGCTCCAGCAGTTCCGCCCGCACAGGCACAGTCTTCTCCGCCGCGCCGGTCGGCGTCGGCGCCCGCAGATCGGCGACGTGATCTATCAGCGTCACATCAGTCTCGTGGCCGATGGCGGAAATCACCGGAATGGCGCACTCCGCGACCGCCCGCACGACGATTTCCTCGTTGAAGCCCCAAAGATCCTCTAGCGAGCCGCCGCCGCGGGCGACGATCAGCACATCCGGGCGCGGGATTTTCCCGCCCTCCGGCAACGCGTCGAAGCCGCGGATGGCGGCGGCGACCTCGGCCGCGCTGGTCTCGCCCTGCACCCGCACCGGCCAGACCAGCACATGGCGCGGAAAGCGATCGGAAAGCCGGTGCAATATGTCGCGGATCACCGCCCCGGTCGGCGAGGTGACGACGCCCACCACCCGCGGCAGGAACGGAAGCGGCTGCTTGCGCGCCGCATCGAACAGCCCCTCCGCCGCCAGCTTCTTGCGGCGCTCGTCGAGCAGCGCCATCAGCGCGCCGACGCCCGCCGGCTCCATCGCCTCGATGACGATCTGATAGGAAGATTTTCCCGGAAAGGTGGTGATCTTGCCGGTCGCCACCACCTCGAGCCCGTCCTCGGGGCGCGTCTTCATGCGCGCGAAGGCGCCTTTCCAGATCACCGCATCGATGCGGGCGCCCTGATCCTTGAGGCAGAAATAGACATGGCCGGAGGAATGCGGCCCGCGGTAATTGCTGATCTCGCCGCGCACCCGCACGAACGGAAAACGATCCTCGACCGTGCGCTTGAGCGCATTGGCGAGTTCGGAAACGGAAATTTCCGGGGCGTTGGTTTTGCCGGGATCGACGGTCATAGGGGATTTATGCCGGATTCGCCGGCGGAGGGCGAGGGGATGCCGCGTCACTCCATATTCGCTTATTCCCGCAAGGCTCCGCCCGTTTACCATCCGCGGAAAACGCCGGACATGGCGAAAAATTCCCGCGCCTTGCGGCTGTCGTCAACCACCTTCCTCACCCCACCTTAACGCGACACTTACGCCTTTGGCGCGATAAGGGCGGCAGCGGCATGACGCCGCGCGATGCGAAAGGCCCACGCGCCCGCATCGCTGCCCGAATGTCGTTTCGAGCGGGCCCCCTCCCCTTGCCAAATGCCCTGCTGCGAACCGGCCCGCCCGGTTCCGGAGTTCGAGACATGTTCGTGACATCGACATCGGCGAATGATCTTCCGTCTCCGGCAGCCAGCGTCTCGCGGCTCGCGACCCTGTTCAACGCCCTGATCATCGCCGGAGTCCTCGCGCTGGTCGGCGCCTCCGCGCTGACGATCGAGACCCTGTGCATCGGCGGTCCGATGTACGGGAAAATCATCAGCAGCCGCGAACTCGTCGCCGATCTGCAGCCGCCGCCGCTCACGCTGATCGAGGCGTGGCAGGAAGTCGCCGATCTTTACAGGACGCCGCAGGACGCCGTGATCCGCGCGCAGCGCCTCGCGGCCCTGCACCATCGTTATGACCAGCGCGCCGTGTTCTGGGCGCATTCGACGCTGACCGGCGCCGCGGGAGGCGCCCTGCTGACCGAGGCCGACGGTGAAGCGCAGAAATTCTGGCGCGAAGTTGAAACCGTTTACATTCCGGCCATCCGTGAAGGCCTCCACGAGGCGGCGGACGCATCCTTCGAGACCCTCGTCTCGACCTACGATGCGCACCGCGCTATCGTCGACAGGCTCATCGAAACGGCGAACGCGCGCTCACTGGAGCTCGAGCGGACGGCGGCGGAACAGAACAGCCGGTTCCTGATGTTCGTTACGGTGGTCACCGCCATGTCGCTGGCCGCGGCGCTGCTCGCCATCCGCCTGGTGCGGGCGCGGCTGATCGAACCCCTGACCGAACTCGCCCGCTACATGAGCGAAGACCCGTCGCGCCGGGCGGAGCGCGCGCCCTTCGTCGAGCGCGACGACGAGATCGGCGTGATCGCCCGCGCGACCGCGTCATTTCGCTCGAGCGTCGAGGAGCGCATCGTCGAAAGCGCCGGCGCCCAGCTCGACGCCGCTTTGAACAACATCGTCCAGGGCCTCGAAATGTACGACGCCGAGGGGCGCCTCGTCTTGTGCAACCGCCGTCTCGCCGAACTCTACCGACTGAGCCTGGCGCAGATGCCGACCGGCCTCTCGCTGCAAGAATCGATCAATCTGCGTGTCGGCACGCGGACGCTGTCACAGGACGCCGCCGACCGACTGCGTGAGCGGGTCGAGCGCGGCGTCGCGACGCCCGATCATCGCGAGTTCCTCTGCCATCTCACCGATGGCCGCTGGATCGCCATCGCCATCCAGCCGATCAGCGGCGGCGAAGGCTTCGTCGCCACCCATCAGGACGTAACCGAACAGCGCAACGCCGAGGCGCGTGTCGCCTATTTCGCCCATCACGATTCGCTCACCGGCCTGCCCAATCGCGCAAGACTCGGCGAGGAACTCGAAAAAGCGCTGGCGCACGCCAAACGCGGCGAACAGATCGCCGTCCACGCCCTCGATCTCGACAGTTTCAAGGCCGTCAACGACACGCTCGGCCATCAGACCGGCGACACGCTTCTGGAGCGGGTCGCCGACCGGCTGATGGAAGAGCTGGGCGAAAGCGACACTGTGGCGCGCGTCGGCGGCGACGAATTCACCGTCATCGAGCGCAAGCTGGCAGATCCGCACGACGCCGCCTCTCTGGCGACTCGCATGATCGAGGCCTTGTCGCAACCGTTCGAGATCGACGGCCATCGCATCATCATCGGCGCCAGCGTCGGCATCGCCATCGCTCCGCGTGACGGGTCGACCGCGGACGAACTGGTGCGCAGCGCCGATCTGGCGCTCTATCGCGCCAAGGCCGACGGTCGCGGCACATTCTGTTTCTTCGAGCCGGAGATGAACGCCGAGATGCAGGCGCGGCACGAACTCGAACGCGAATTGCGCCGCGCGCTGGAGAATGGCGAGTTCGAGGTCTTCTATCAGCCGATCGTCAACATCGAAACCAACCAGCTCAGCGGCTTCGAGGCGCTGGTGCGCTGGCGCCACCCCGAAAAAGGCCTCGTGCCGCCGATCGTCTTCATTCCGCTGGCGGAAGAAACGCGCCTCATCGTGCCGCTCGGCGACTGGGTGCTGCGCGAAGCCTGTAAACGCGCGGCGGCATGGCCGGACGAACTCAAGGTCGCCGTCAATCTGTCGGCGACGCAATTCCAGCTCGGCAAGATCGGCGACGTGGTCGCCGCAGCGCTCGCCGAGTCGGGGCTTGCGCCGCAGCGGCTGGAGCTGGAGATCACCGAAACCGTGCTGCTCGACGGCACCGAAGGCGCACTGGCGACCCTGCACGCCCTGCGCGGCCTCGGCGTGCGCATCGTCATGGACGATTTCGGCACCGGCTATTCCTCACTCAGCTATCTGCAGAGCTTCCCCTTCGACAAGATCAAGATCGACAAGTCCTTCGTCCAGGGCATCGACGACAACGAGAAATCGCTGAACATCGTGCGCGCCGTGGCGACGCTGGCCAACGGTCTCGGCATCCGCACCACGGCGGAGGGCGTCGAGTCGCTGTCGCAACTGGAGGCGGTGCGCTCCGAAGGCTGTTCGGAGATTCAGGGCTTTCTCATGAGCAAGCCGCTGCCGCTGCCGGAGGTGGAGATGCTGCTCTCCATGCGCCGCGGCATGTTCGCCGACCGGGTGCAGAAGGCGGAGGCGAGCGAGAAGGCGGCGTGATGGACCGTCACCGCCGCTCCCGCCATTTGCGCACCGCCTCGAGCGCTGCTTGAATGTGCGGGTGCGCGTCGGAGTCGGCGACCGCGGACAGGATTTTGCCGTCGGGCGCGACGACATAGGAAATTCGCGAGGCGAACAGCGCCCCTACGGCTGGCAAGCTCATCGTCGCATCATAGGTTTTGGCGATCGACAGATCGGCGTCGGCGCCGACGGGGAACTTGTCGCGACACTCCTTCGATGAAAATTCGCGCTGGGTTTCGATCTCGTCGCCCGAGAGGCCGATGAGGCTGGCGCCAGCCGCTGCGAAGCTTTCACTCGCTTCCGCGAATTCGTGCGCCTCTTCCGTGCAGACGCTGGTGAAGGATTTGGGATAGAAATAGACGACGACCGGTCCGTTTCTCAGCGCCTCTGCAAGCGAAAAATCGAAGTCCTTGCCTGCAAGCGCCGCTTTGACGTCGAAAAGCGGCGCCGGGTCGTCGGGCTTCAGCATGGCGCAGGCGGGGGTCGCGGCAACGCCGCATGCAAGTGCAAGGAACAGGGGGAAGCGGGCGTTCAATTTCATCTCTTCTGCTTGGTTTCCTCGGGTGGCAACCCGGAACCTGGGCTGCTCCGAAGCGAAGTCAACCCAGTTCCATCTCGAACGCCGCCTCGACATGCAGCGGCAGCCGGCGCGGGGCGACGAACACGGCGTCGGCGCGCAACGTATGGCTTGCCGCCCAGGGATGCGTCGCCAGCCAGCGGCCGGCGGCGCGCGAGAAGCGACGGCGCTTTTGCGGCGTGATGGCGATCTGCGCCGCGTCGAGGTCGCCGCGCGCCTTGACTTCCACGAAGGCGACGACATCGCCGCGCTGCGCGATGATGTCTACTTCCCCGTCCTGCGTACGATAGCGGCGGGCGAGGATGCGATAGAGTTTCAGCCGCAACCACAGCGCCGCGACGGTCTCCGCCCGCAGGCCGTAGACATGGGCGGCGCGGCGCTTTTCTTCGCTGCGCGCCATCGCCTCAATATCCGAACTGTTCGCGCAGGATGCGCTCTTCCAGCGAATGCCCGGGATCGTGCAGCAGGATCAGATCCGTCTCGTGATCCATCTCGACATCGACGAACAGCACGTCGCGGAATTCGTCGTGATCGGCGACGACGGACACCGGCCGCTTTTGCGAATCCAGCACCTCGAGGCGCACCTTGGCGCCGTCCGGCAGCAGGGCGCCATGCCAGCGGCGCGGGCGGAAGGCGGAGATGGGCGTCAGCGCGATCAGCGGCGTGTTGAGCGGCAGGATCGGGCCATGCGCCGAAAGATTGTAGGCGGTGGAGCCGGCCGGCGTCGAAATCAGTATGCCGTCGGTGAGCAGCTCCGGCATCTGTTCCTTGCCATTGACCAGAATGCGCAGCTTGGCGATCTGCGAGGTCTGGCGCAGCAGCGACACCTCATTGATGGCGTGCGCCTCGAATTCGTCGCCGCGGGCGTTGCCGGCGCGCATCAGCAGTGGATGGACGATCGAGGCCTGCGCCTCGGCGATGCGCTTGCGCAGGCCGCTCTCGCGATATTCGTTCATCAGGAAACCGACCGAGCCGCGGTTCATGCCGTAGATCGGCTTGTTGGCGCCCATGTAGCGGTGCAGCACGCGCAGCATCAGCCCGTCGCCGCCGAGCGCCACGATGCACTCGGCCTCTTCCGGCGGGCAGTCGCCATATTTGGCGGCAAGGCGTAACCGCGCCTCTTCCGCCTCGGGCGTGCCGGAGGCCATGAAGGCGAGGTTCTTGAATTTTCCCGGTTCAGCGCCGGACGCGCCCATGGAAGTTGCCCTCGCTCGGCGCCGCCCATGGCGCGACCGCTCGAATACACCGCAACGCTCCACAAGGGAACAGGAGTCACGGATCGGCAATCATCATCGTAAATTCCGGCAGCGCCGCGGCGGTGGCGCTGCAAGCGTCCCTTTCGCGAGAAAAACTGTCACGAAATCGTGGCTTCGCCAGCGCCCCACAGCCACGCCGCGCCCCGGACGCCGCCGGAATCGCCGTGGACATTCGGCAGGATCTTCGTGTCCAGGGCGTCGGTGAAGGCGCGTTGCTCCACCATTTTCCCGAGGCCGTCGTAAATGCGGGCGATGTTGGAAACGCCGCCGCCGAGCACGATCACGTCCGGATCGAGCAGATTGACGACGCCGGCCAGCGCCCGCGCCAGCCGCTCCTGATAGGCAGCGAGGGTCTCGAGCGCCACGGCGTCGCCGCGGTCGGCGAGCGCGGCAATCTGGGCGCCGTCCAGATCCTGTCCCGAGCGGCTTTTGTAATCGAAGGCCAGCGCCGGACCGGAGAGAAAGGTTTCCACGCAGCCATCGTGGCCGCAATAGCAGGGCCGGCCCGGATATTCGTCGGGCTTCATCCAGGGCAAGGGATTGTGGCCCCATTCGCCGGCTACGCGGTTCCGGCCGGCGATCGGCTTGCCGTCGACGACGATCCCTCCGCCGACTCCGGTCCCCAATATGACGCCGAACACGGTTTTCACGCCGGCGCCGGCGCCGTCCACGGCTTCCGACAAGGCGAAGCAATTGGCGTCGTTTTCGACACGCACGGAGCGCTGCAACGCCTTCGACAGATCCTCGACCAGCGGCTTGCCGTTGAGCCCGGTGGTGTTGGAGTTTTTCACGAGTCCCGTGCGGGTGGAGACGGCGCCGGGCGTTCCTATCCCCACGGTCCCGCGCCTGCCGGTCTCGAGCTCCAGTTCATGCACCAGCGCTGCGATCGCCCGCAGGATGGCGTCGTAATCATGCGCGGGCGTCGCCACACGGCGCCGGCCGAGAACGTCGCCGGCGAGGTCGAGCGCGACGGCTTCGATCTTGGTGCCGCCGAGATCGACGCCGATGCGGAGAGATTCGTGGCTCATGGTTCCTCGTTCAAGGCTTCTGCGCGCGGTCGAGATGCCTGGCCTCTTTCAACGCCTCGAAAGCGGCAGCGTCGAGACGCGCCGAGTCGAGGTCGAGTTCCTTCACGCGGGCGCCGCCCCACGAGGTGCCGACGAGATCGGCGCCCGCCGCATCGGCGCCGGAAAGATCGGCTCTGGTGAAATCCGCGCCCGCGGCATGGGCAAAACGCAGATCGACCTGCATCAGTTTCGCATCGTGAAATCTGGCCCCCTCCAGCACCGCCATGCGCAGCACGGCGCGCATCAGCCCCATGGACTGGTTCTTCATGTCGGCGGAAAGATCAGCATGGTCGAAGGTCGCGCCGCGCAGAATGGCGCCCGAGAGGTCGCCGGCGATGCGGGCGCCGGTAAAATCCGCCCCGTCGGCGCGGGCGCGCTGCAACTGCGTGGCGAAAAGATGCGCGCCCTTCAGCGAGGCGCCGGTGAGGTCCGCCTCCAGCAGCCAGGCCTGATCGAGAATGGCGCCATCGAGCTTCACCCCGGCCAGCCGCGCCTTGACCATGCGGGCGGCGCGGAAATTCGCGCCCGAGAGATCGAGGCCCGAAAGATCGAGGCCATTGAGGCTTTTGAAGGAAAAGTCGCGCGCCCCCGCCTTCACCGCCGCCTCGAGGGCGGCGCGGGTCATTTCGGACGTCGAATAGGCCGGCTGCGACAGATCGACATTGGCGAGCATGTCGGCGCGGGCGGGCGCGGCCAGAGCCAGCAGCAGCGCGGCGCAGCGCAGGAGCAGACGAAACATCGAGCCTCCGGGAGCGAGTGCGGGCGGCGCCCGCGGCACGGCGATGTTAGCGCGCTCCCGCCGGTCGTATCTAGGGCGGCTCCGCCCGAATCCTCAGGCGGCGAGACCGATCTGCCGATTGGCGTCGTCGTCGGCCACTTCGTAGACAGGGTAGGACTGATTGTCCCCCTCCCCCGTCATCCCCGCCGCCGCCGCGCGCGCCTCCTCCAGCGCCGCTTCCATCTCGAAGCGGCGGAGCAGCGCCATCAGGCGGTCCATTTCCGGGCCGCCGATGTCCTCGCAGGCGGTCAGCACGCGTTCGATCATCACCATCGACAACCGCGCCGCGGAATCATGGGCGGCGCCGAACTCGCGCTGGGCGGCGAGAGCGGCGCGGAAGGCGGCGAGATATTTGCCCGGCAGCCCGGCCTTGGCGTAGAGCGCGGCGAAGCCGGGGCCGTTGTAGTCGCGCAGCAGGCCAGCAACCTTGCTGTCGCGCAGGCCGGAAAGCTCGGCAAGCGCGGCGTCGAACAGATCGCGATTGCCCGACAGCAGCGCGCGCAGAACGAGGCCCGTGGACAATTGCCCGCAGGCGCGCAGATGCGCGACGAGTTCGCGCACGCCGGGATGGCCGTCCTGTTCGGCGGCGTCGGCGGCGAGAATGATGTTGGTCTTGTCGCGCATTTCTCGCGTCAGCCGCGCCGCGCGTTCCTCCGAGAGCCAGCCGCAGTCGGTGGCGAAGGCTGTCAGCGCCGCCGTCGCCGCCTGCACCAGTTCGTTGCGGACCGTCGCCGGCAGATAGGGGCGGGCCAGCAGAGCCTCGCGCGTTTCGGCGTCGTGGCCGAAGCGTTCGACGATGCGGCGCATCGAGAATTCCGGCAGATCGGCGCCGGGATTGACGGCGAGCGAGATCACTGCCTCGCGTCCGCCGACTTCGGCGAGCGCCGCCGCGACGCCGGCCGACAGGCGCGGGCGCAGGGCGATGGCGCTCTGGGCGAAGGCGTCGCCGATAGCGGCGCAGTCGATCAACTCGGCGTCGGTGAGCAAGGGCGAGCGCGCCAGAAACGGCGCGGCGATGTCGGACTGGTCGCAGGCCAGCGCCGAGACGATGGCGCGCGGAGCCTCGGCGGCGCTGGCGAAATTGTCGGCGAGCGCGCGCCGCACCATCGGCGAGGGATCGTCCAGCAGCGACATCAACGCGATTTCGGCGTCGCGGCGGGCGCCGGCGTCCATTTCCGCGTAGAGATAGGCGCGCGCCAGCGCTCCGGCGCCTTCGGCGCGCTGCGCGGCGGATGCGGTTTGCGCCCATTGCAGAAAATGACGCACGATCATGGGCGGCTCGATCCTCTCGGCTGCGCTTACTCGGGACGTGTCCCTTACGTTCGTCCAGAATCGCAGTTTATGGTAAATGCGAACTTAAACCGCGGGGGATTTTGACGAATGTACCTCGTAACGCCGCATTCATTTTTGCTTGTGGCAGACGACACTTCGACGCCGGGCGCCGCCGAGGAAGGCCTTTTCGACGTCAGCGCGGCGCAGGCCCGCTTGCCGTCGCCGGCCATGGCGCAGTTTTACATACGCATTTCCGATCTTGCGCCCGACGCCGATCCGGGGACGTCGCTGTCGCGCGCTTCGCGTCCGCTGGACGGCGTGCTGCTCGCCGGGGGGAACGGGCGCGCCAGAATCGAACAGCTTTCGGGCCGGCTCGCGGTCCATGAAGCGCGCGCCGGCCTTGCCCAGGGCGCAACAAAAATCATCGCCGTGATCGATACGCCGGCCGGCGCCCTGGCTGCGCCGCAGTTGCCCGGATGTTCGGCGCGACTCGCCGGCCTCGTCTTCGACGGCGCCGCGCTGGCGGATCGTCTGGGACCCGCCGCCCTCGCCGCCGCGCGGGGGATGTCACTGCTGGCCGCCGCCGTAGGCGGCATCGAGGCGATCGACGGACCGCAGCGCCTGTCGGGCGCGGCCTTCGCCGCGGCGTGCGAAGCGGCGCGGGCCGAGGGGTTTGCCGGAAAGGCCGCCCTCGACGCCGCGCAAGCGGAGATCGTCGCGGCGGTCTTCGGCGGGCCAAGTATCGACAAACCGCCATTATCCGGGCCATAGATCGACGCGATGAAACCGATCCCTGCAATCGTCGCCGCTCTGGCCGTCCTGTCCCTTCATGCGCCGGCCTTCGCGGAGTCCGGGCGCGGACATACGCCGAAGCCGCCCTCTCCACCTGAGGAGCTGCGCCTCACGGCTGGCGCGCTGCGCTTGTCGGCGACGCTGGCGCAAAACGATCCGCAGATCGTGAAAAGCGGCCTCATCTGGCGCGTGTTCGAGGAGCGAGCCGACGAAAGGGGCAAGCACAAGCTCGTCGCCCAGAGCGACGAAGCGTCGCCCACCCTGCAATTGCCGGACGGCGCTTATGTGGTGCACGCCGCCTGGGGCCTTGCCGGGGTCACCCGCCGCGTGGCGATGGAAGGCAAGCCGCGTGCCGAGCGGCTGACGCTCAACGCCGGCGCGCTCAAACTCGTCGACAAGCTCGGGGAGACGGTGATCTCGCCGACCCGCCTCTCCATTTCCATCTACGTGCCCGAACGCGGCAATTCCGAAGCCAAGCTGGTGCTCGCCAACGCCCGCGGCGGCGAACTGATCTGCCTGCCGGAGGGCGCCTATCATATCGTCGCGACGCTGCTCGATCCGACCCAGGGCGAAACCAACGCCACCAACTCGGTCGTCACCGCCGATCTGCGCGTGCCGGCCGGCAAGGTGATCGAGGCGACACTGCGCCACCGCGCCGCCACCATGACGCTGAAACTCGTCAACACGGCCGGCGGCGAGGCGCTGGCCAACACCTCCTTCTCGGTGCTCACTCCCGGCGGCGACGTGATCCGCGAACTGATCGGCGCCTTTCCCAAGCTGGTGCTGGCCGAGGGCGAATATGTCGCTATCGCCCGCTACGAGGGCAAGACCTATCAGAACACCTTCAAGGTGGTTTCGACCCAGGACCGCGACGTGGAGATCGTGGCGAAGGAGCAGACGCCCACGACGCCGCCAACGGAGGGGGGGCAGTGACCCACCCGTTCTTCTCCCCGACCACGCACGGCTTCCTGCGCGTCGCCGTCTGCGCGCCGCATGTTTCGATCGCCGATCCCGCCGCCAATGCGCAGCATGTGCTGGAGATGGCCCGCCGCGCCGATACGGCCGGCGCAGCGCTGGCGCTGTTTCCGGAACTCGCGCTCAGCGCCTACGCCATCGACGATCTGCTGCAGCAGACAGCGCTGCTCGACGCGGTGGAGCGCGCGCTGGAATGCGTGCTCGACGCTTCGAAGACTCTGGCGCCGTTGATCGCGGTGGGCGCGCCGCTGCGCTGGCGCGGCCGGCTCTACAATTGCGCGATCGCCCTGCATCGCGGGCGCATTCTTGCCGTCACGCCGAAAACCTATCTGCCCAATTACCGCGAGTTCTACGAGAAACGCCATTTCGCCAGCGGCGCTTTCGTCGCGGGCGAAACCATCGACCTTGCTGGCCAGAGCGCGCCCTTCGGTTCCGATGTGCTGCTTGTTGCGCGCGATGTCGACGACCTCGCGCTCCACATGGAAATCTGCGAGGATCTGTGGGTTCCCGTGCCGCCGTCCTCGCGCGCGGCCATGGCCGGCGCGACGGTTCTGCTCAATCTCTCCGCCAGCAACGCCATCGTCGGCAAATCCGACATGCGGCAGACACTGTGCGCCGCGCATTCCGCGCGTTGCCTTTCCGCCTATCTTTATTCCGCCGCCGGTCAGGGCGAATCCACCACCGATCTCGCCTTCGACGGCGAAGCGATGATCTACGAGGCCGGCGCCCTGCTGGCCAAGGGCGAACGCTTTTCGAATGCGCCGCAGATCGTCCTCGCCGATGTGGACCTCGGCCGGCTCGTCGCCGAGCGCGCGCGGCAGGGAAGTTTCGGTGATTGCGCGGATGTGGAGGGTGGCGCCGTCGCCTTTCGCCGCGTCGGCTTCGAGCTCGCCGCTCCCGCGACGACGACACCGCTGCTGCGCCCTCTGCCGCGTTTTCCCTTCGTGCCGGACGATGAGGCGCGGCTTGCGGAACTGTGTTTCGAGGCCTTCAACATTCAGGCGCAGGGCCTGCAGCAGCGGCTGCGCGCCTCGAAGATCGAGAAAATCGTCATCGGCGTTTCGGGCGGGCTCGATTCCACGCATGCTTTGCTGGTCGCCGTGACGGCAATGGATGCGCTCGGCCTGCCGCGCAAAAACATTCTCGCCTATACGCTGCCCGCCTTCGCCACCACGGCGCACACCAAAGGCAACGCATGGGCGCTGATGCGGGCGCTGGACGTGTCGGCGCAGGAAATCGACATAGGCCCGCAATGCCGGCAGATGCTCGAAGACATCGGCCACCCCGCCGCGCGCGGCGAGAAGGTCTATGACGCGACCTATGAAAATGTGCAGGCGGGCGCCCGCACCTCGATCCTGTTTCGTCTCGCCAATCTGCACAACGCCATTGTGCTCGGCACCGGCGATCTGTCCGAGATCGCACTGGGCTGGTGCACCTATGGCGTCGGCGATCAGATGTCGCATTACAATGTCAACGCCAGCGTGCCGAAAACCCTCATCCAGCATCTTATCCGCTGGGCGGCGCGCGACGCCCGTTTCGGGGTGGAAACCGTGGATGTGCTGGAGGCGATCCTCGCCACCGAGATATCGCCCGAACTCGTGCCGGGCGAGGACGGCGCCATCGCCCAGCGCACCGAGGATTTCGTCGGCCCATACGCTTTGCAGGACTTCAATCTCTACTACGTGACGCGCTTCGGCTTCACCCCTTCGAAGGTCGCCTTCCTCGCCTGGTGCGCCTGGCGTGACGCGAACGAGGGCCGCTGGCCGAGCGTCGTGCCGCAGGACAAGCGCGTCACCTATGATCTCCCGCAGATCAGGAAATGGCTCGCGGTGTTCCTGCATCGCTTCTTCGCGACCAGCCAGTTCAAGCGCTCCGCCCTACCCAATGGGCCAAAGGTGAGTTCCGGAGGCGCGCTGTCCCCGCGCGGCGACTGGCGCGCGCCCAGCGACGGCTCGGCGGCGGCATGGCTGGCGGAGCTGGAGCGGATTCCCTGACCTTCGGGGCCGGTCGGGGACGCGTTTTTCGACTCTTCGCAAATCAGTCATCGGCGCGACATCGGCGCCCGGTTCTGCGCCGGACGCGGGTCGCGACGCCGGTCAGGGCAGCGTGAGCGACGCCAAAAAGCCCGTGAAATCGTCGTTCCCAGGCGCCGTCGGCAGCGAAGCGACGAACGATCCTCCTCGAAAAAAAGGCGCGAGACTGCGTTGACGCGCGCACATGAGGCATGAGCAGGTGGTTTCCGTGAAAAAAATGAAGACAAAAAAGAGGAGAGGCAAATGAAAAAGATCAGCACACTTTTGACGGCCGGACTGATGGTCGCCGGACTCGGCGGCTCCGCCTTCGCGCTCGGCGCAGGCCATGCGCCCTATTCGACGCCTCTCGTCCAGAAGGTCGTCTGCGACGCCAATGGCGACGGCAAGCAGGCCAATTGCGTGCGCGACTGCGAAGAAGAAGAAATTCGCCAGCGCGAGACCTATCACAGCAAGACCGACGCCGAGCGCCTCGGCGAAAAGGCCGCCTGCAACAAGGCTTGCGGCTGCTGAGACGCGACACTGTCGCGTTCCGCCCGCCGATGAATCGCGCGGGTGTTCGTCTGTAACGCAACAACAGCCCGCTCGACGGGCGTCCGATTCATGTCCGGACGCCCGTCGAGGTTTTCGTGCGGCCGCGCTGAAGCTCAAGCTGATCGGCGGCGCCTCGCCTCTTCCGCCAATCTGCGCTATGCCCCTGCAACCGTTCCACGGACCGCGGGCTGATGCGTCACTATCTCGATCTCCTCGACAAAATTCTCACCGACGGCGTCCGCAAGGAGGACCGCACCGGCACCGGCACCTTGTCGATCTTCGGCCATCAGGCGCGTTACGATCTCAGCCAGGGCTTTCCGCTGGTCACCACCAAGCGGCTGCACGTCAGATCCATCGTCCACGAATTGCTGTGGTTTCTGAAGGGCGACACCAACGTCCGCTATCTGCGCGAGAATGGCGTCACCATCTGGGACGAATGGGCCGACGCCGACGGCGATCTCGGGCCGGTCTATGGCCGGCAATGGCGCAGCTGGCGCAAGCCGGACGGCGGAACCATCGACCAGCTCGCCGATGTCGTCGATGAAATTCGCCGAAATCCCTTTTCGCGGCGGCTGGTCGTCACGGCGTGGAACCCGGCCGATCTTCCCGACATGGCGCTCGCGCCCTGCCATTGCCTGTTCCAGTTCCATGTTGCAGAGATCGATGGCGAGAAGCGTCTGTCCTGCCAGCTCTACCAGCGCTCCGCCGACGTGTTTCTCGGCGTGCCCTTCAATATCGCCAGTTATGCGCTGCTCACCCATATGGTCGCGCGGGCGACGGGCTGCATCGCCGGGGATTTCGTGCACACGCTCGGCGACGCGCATCTGTACCTCAACCATCTCGATCAGGCGCGCGAGCAACTGAGCCGCGCCCCGCGCCCCTTGCCGCAACTGGCCCTCACCGGCGGGCCGGACCTGTTCGATTACGCCTATGACGACGTAGGTTTCACCGGCTACGATCCCTGGCCGCCGCTGGCGGCGCCGATCGCGGTGTAGGAACAAAGGCTCACATGAACAGGATGCAACTCCGATCCCCGCGCCGTCATTGCGAGCGAAGCGAAGCAATCCATCTCCCTGATCGACAATGTCTTGGGGATGGATTGCTTCGCTTCGCTCGCAATGACATGCGTGTTGCGTCGCCCGGATCGTTCGTCCGAAAACAAGGGAGCTGCTCATGAGCCCCCGCATCGTCGCCGTCGCCGCGCGGGCGCGCAACGGGGTCATCGGCGCGGGCAACGCCCTGCCCTGGCGCCTCTCCAGCGATCTCAAGCGCTTCAAGGCTCTGACCCTCGGCAAGCCGATGATCATGGGCCGGCGCACATGGGATTCGATCGGCCGCCCCCTGCCCGGCCGCGAGACCATCGCCGTCTCGCGCGATCCGGGCTTTTCGCCGGCCGGCGCGCATGTCGCGAAAGGCCTGCCCGAGGCGCTTCGCCTCGCCGAAACCCTGGCCGCGAAAATGGGAGCGAACGAGATCATCGTCGCCGGCGGCGGAGAGATTTTCGCTGCTTTGCTGCCGCTCACCGATGTGGTGCACATGACCGAGATCGCGCTGGACGTCGACGGCGACGCGCTGTTTCCGCCACTCGATCCGCGCGAATGGCGCGAGAGCGCGCGCGAAACTCCGCCACGCGGCGAGAAGGACGAAGCCGATTTCGCCTATGTGACCTTCGAGCGTATCCGCGCCTGATCGCCGGCGAGTTCCGCCATGCGCTTGCCCATCTCGACGATGTCGGCGCGGAGCGCCACGATGTCGGCGGCGTCGAAGGCTCCCTCGCCTGGGCCAGCGAGGGCCGCCTTTTCGGCCACGGCGCGCGCCTCCTGCCGCAGCGCCGCACATTCCCGGCGCAAGGCGTCCGCTGCGCCGGAGGCCATGGCGGCGTCGGCGCGCGTGCGCTCGAGCTTGTCGGCCTGCGCCTGCGCCTCCGTGCGGGCGGCGCCCTGCGCGCGGTCGAAGTCCTGCTTTTGCAACGCCGCCTGCCGCTCGGCCTCCGCCAGCGCCTTGCAGCGCGCATCGAGATCGGCGGCGAGGGCGCGGTTGGCGGCTGCGAGCGCGTTCCGCTCTTTCGTCAGGCGGTCCACGGCGGCATCGAGCGCAGGCGTGCGCGCCGCTTCTTTCGCCGCCACGGTGTGCTCCTCGCGCAGATTGGCCAGCGCGCCTTCGAGATCGGAGGCACGTTCGTGCAGCGCGGCGATTTTGGCTTCATGGGCGGCGACGCGGCCCAGATGATATTCGGTCTGCCGGCCGAGTTCGACCTTGTCTGTCTCGAGCCGGCGCGCCTGCGCCACGACATGGTCGCCGCGCTCCACCACCTCCAGCAACGCCGCCTCGGCGCTCGACAGCAACTCTGTGCGTTCGGCGAGCGTTTTCTGAGCCCCCTGCAGACGATGTTCGAGATCCCGCCCATAGGCGATCGCGCGGGCGAGCTGGCCATCGAGGTCCGCGACCCGCGCTGCCTGCCGACCGATCGCGACAAGGTCCTGCGCCTTGCTGGCCCGGATCGCGGCAATCTCCTGCTCCAGCCGGTGCTCGCGCACCGCGAACTGCGCCCGCAGCAGGTCGCGCTCGGCGGTGATTTCCTCGAGCGACAAAGGGGTGATCGCCTGCAGCCGGCGCATCGAAAGGCGCAGCGCACGGCGCCAGAAGACGGGCAGGAACAACAGCATCCCCAGCCCGGCAACGAGCGCGCCGAGCGCGAAATACATCGCCTGTTCGATCAATTGGCCTGGCCCCCGACTGCGATGGCTGTGCGTCGCGGAACATGCCATGGCGCCGCCGCGAAGGCAAAGGCGCGCTCCGGACGATCAGTCTTGGGCGCCGACATCCAGAATCCATGTGCGATCACAGAACGCCACGTAAATGCGCTCCTGCCCCAGCGCCGCGCCGAGTTCGGCGGCGAGATCGTCGAGCATGGCTTCGATCCCGGCGTCCGGGAGGTGGCCGAGATAGGCGTGGACCGCCTCGCCGGTGAAGATCGCCACCGGCTCCTGATCGGAGCCGGTCGTTCCATCCGGCCGCGGCCAGGCGTAGGTCACCTCGGCGCGGGTGAACATGCCCGAAAGCGCCGGCAGGCCGGCTTCGACCCGCCGCTGCATCCACGCCCGCGAGCGGCGCACGGCTTCGGAAATGTCGTAGACCCGCCCCTCGGCGCTCCAGCCCTCGCGCAGGCCGAGGGTGATGCGGAAATCCCTGCGCGGCCCGGACGAGCCGGAAACACGGACATAGCGGCGGATCTCGTCCATCGTGGCCCCTTACCGGTAGCCCTCCTCCGCCAGAACCTGCCGCACGGCGGGGCGGGCCTTCATGCGCTCGTAATGGGCGAGAAGGTTCGGCGGCAGCGTCATGCCGATCTTCACGCCCCAGAATTCTACATAGAACAGCGCCGCGTCGGCGATGGAGAATTCGCCGGTCACGAAGGGCTTGCCGTTCAGATCGAGACTGACGGAGTCGAAAGCGGCGGCGGCCATCTGCACCCCTTCCGCCTTCACCGCTTCGAGTCCCTGCGCAGAGGTGAAGCGTTCCGGCGTGAACACGCGGCGAAAAGCGTCGCCATGGATGTGACGCGTGCAGAACTCCAGCATCGCCAACGCCGCGTCGCGGGTTTCACCCGGAGGCGGCAGCAGCTTGCGGCGCGGGTAGGCCTCCGCCAGCCAGATGGCGATGGAGACGAAGTCGCACAACGCCGTGCCATCGTCGCGCAGCAGCGTCGGAATCGTGCCATGCGGATTGATGGCGAGATACTCCGGCGCGAGGTGATCGCCCCGCGGCAGATTGAGGATGTGCGCCTCGAATACGAGACCCGCCTCCTCCAGCAGAATATGGATGCCGGTCGAGCACGACCCCGGCGTCATGTAGAATTTCATTCACTTCCCCCGCGTTTGGGGGGGAGGCGAGCAAGGGCGGCGCCAGCGCAGGCTCACGCCTGCGCGCAGCTCTCCCCGCGGGCGGCGAGGACGCCAAACAGCGCATCGTCCTCGCACAGGCCTGCATTGTCGGTGGTCAGCAGCTTCTCGCCATAGAAAATCGAGTTCGCTCCGGCCACAAGGCAGAGAATCTGCGCCTCGCGCGACAGGAAGGAGCGGCCGGCCGACAGGCGCACGCGGGACTTGGGCATGACGATGCGGGTGGTCGCCACCATGCGCACGAGATCGAGCGCATCTACGGGCGGACGATCGGCCAGCGGCGTGCCTTCGACGGCCACCAGAGTGTTGATCGGCACGCTTTCGGGGTGTGGATCGAAGGAGGCCAGAACCCGCAGCATGTCGGCGCGGTCCGCGACGCTTTCGCCCATGCCGATGATGCCGCCGCAGCACATTTCCAGCCCGGCGCCGCGCACCGCCTTCAGCGTGTCGAGCCGGTCCTGATAGGTGCGAGTGTGGATGATGTCGCCGTAAAACTCCGGCCCGCTGTCGAGATTGTGGTTGTAGGCGGTCAGGCCCGCGTCGACCAGCGCCTTCGCCTGCGCGTCGTCGATCATGCCGAGGGTGACGCAGGCTTCCATGCCGAGTTCGCGCACACCGCGCACCATCTCCAGCACCGCATCGAAGCGCGGCCCCTTGGGCGCCGAGCGCCAGGCGGCGCCCATGCAGAAGCGGTCGGCGCCGGCGTCCTTCGCCGCGCGGGCGGCGGCCAGCACCTCGCCCGTTTCCATCAGCTCAAGCTTGTCGAGCTTCACTTCGCGATGATGCGCCGACTGCGGGCAATAGGAGCAGTCCTCGGGACAACCGCCGGTCTTGATCGACAGCAGCGCCGCCTTCTGCACGTCGTTGGGATCGAAATAGCGCCGGTGAATGGCGTTGGCGCGGCCGATCAACTCGAGTAGAGGCGCATCGTGGATGGCGACGATCTCGTCGCGCGTCCAGTCGGTGCGCAGGGTGAAATCGGCGGGAGCGTTCATTGACCTGCGTCTTTCTGTTCGCGGCCGCGCGAACGGGCGGCGAGCTTCGGCTTGGCGGGTTCATTGTCCTGCGTGAGCGCGGCGCGCCTTCCCAGCAGCAGCATGATCGCCACATAGAGCGCGACCGCCGCGTCGAAACCGACCGTCGCGAGCACGAAGGGCCCCGGCGCGAAGGCCGAGCCAGTGCCGAAATAATGGAAATTCAGGGCCCAACCCACGTGCAGGGCGAAGCCGACCGGAACCAGCCAGGGCGAAACCAGCATCGAGGCGGCGGCGAGCGAGCCGAACACGGCGACGCCGGTCATCTCGAAACCGAGCCACAACGTCCTGTCCTCGGCATGCAGCGCTGCGCCGACATAGAGGAAGGCGACAGCCAGCAGCGCGAAGGCGCCGATGCGGGACGCCGGCTTTTTCGACCAGTGGACGAGAACGGCGAGGCCGACGGCGAACAGGACGCCGAGGCCGGTGAACAGGACGATTTCCTCAGTGAACAGCATGATCCGACCAGTTTTGGCTACGCCGCGCAGAACAGGGTCTATAAGTCGCGGGGGCGGAGCCGGCAAGGGCGGGATGTTTGCGAGCGTGAACGCTCGCGGTCCGCGGTCTACGGCGGCTTGCGCGCCGAAGGCTCGCTGTCCAGAGGCGGGGGATGGACCACGAGCCTTCGGTGCGCAAACGTCACCCCTCCGCCCGCAACGGGCGCATCAGCAGCGCCTCGATGGCGGCGTCCACGCCCAGCCGCGAGGTCAGGATCGCGTCCACCGCCTCGGCGATCGGCATTTCGACGCCGGATTCACGCGCGAGTTGGGTCAGCACATGAGCGGTGAAGGCGCCTTCCGCCAGCTTGCCATGGGCGGCGTCGGCGAGCGGCTCGCCGCGCCCCAGCCGCTCGCCCAGCGCGAAATTGCGCGATTGCGCCGAGCCGCAGGTCAGCACCAGATCGCCGAGGCCCGAAAGCCCCATCAGCGTCTCCTGCCGTGCGCCGAGAACCCGCCCCAGCCGGTTCATTTCCGCAAAGCCCCGGGCGATCAGCGCCGCCGCGGCGCTGGCGCCCAGCCCCCGCCCTGCCGCCATGCCGCTGGCGATGGCCAGCACATTCTTGGCGGCGCCGCCGATCTCCACGCCGCGGACATCGGTGGAGCGGTAGCAACGGAAGGTTCTGGTCGAGAGGCTTTCGGAGATGCCCTGCGCCAGCGCATCCTCGTCCGCCGCCAGAGTGACGGCCGTCGGCAGTCCGCGGCAGACATCGGCGGCGAAGCTCGGTCCAGACAGGATGGCGACCCGCGCCTGCGGCAGTTCCTCGGCCGCCACTTCACTCATGAACTTGCGGCTGTCGCGCTCGATGCCCTTGGCGCAGACCACGAAGGCCGCGCCCTCGCGAATGTGCGGGCGGAACCGCCGCGCCGTCGCGCGTATCGCCTGCGCCGGCACGACGCCCAGCACGATGTCGGCGCCCGCGACGCACGCCAGATCGGCCGTCGGCGCGACGCCCGCGGCCAGCGGCAGACCGGGCAGATGCCGGCGGTTCTCGCGATCCTGCGCGAGCGCCGCGACATGGGCCGGGTCATGCCCCCACAGCGCTACATGGTCGCGCCCCTGCGCCGCGACGCAGGCCAGAGCCGTTCCCCAGGCGCCGGCCCCCAGCACCGCCACGGTCGCGCGCGTCGTCATGGCTGAAAGCTCTGATTGTCCGGCCGCGCCCATATGCGTTCGAATTCCTCTGCGAAGCGGCCCGCCGCCGCCCGGCTGTCGATGACGACGAGATCATTGTCCTGATATTGCGCGGCGGAGACGGAAAAGTTCGCCGAGCCGCTGCGCAGCAGCCGCCCGTCGATCTGATAGCTTTTCAAGTGCATCAGATCGCGCGAAGGATGCTTGCGTTTTATGACGACATTGCGGGTCGCGGCCAGGTCGCCCAACAGCGGACCGGCGCGCCGGCTCTCCTCGCCGTCGAGATAGAGCCGCACCCGCACGCCGCGCTCCGCGGCGCGCCCCAGCGCGGCGATCACCGCGCGGTCGGTGAGGACATAAGCCGCCATATCAATCGTATTTTTCGCACTGTCGACGAGCCCGGCGTCGACCGCCGCGAGGTCGCTGTCCGGTCCGTAATAAAGGCGCGTTGCCGCGGAAATCGGCTCGGGCGACCGGCCGCGCGCATATTCCTCCGCCGCCGCCAGCGCAAAGGCCGCGACGGCCGCGACAACAAAGGATGCGCGCACGTTCACGCCTTGCCGTGATGCGTCTCGCTGGGCTTCGCATCCAGCGGCCAGCGCGGACGGGCCGGCGTCTCCATGCCTTCGGCGAGACCGGCCTGCAGCCGCTCGAGCCCGGCCCAGGCGATCATGGCGCCATTGTCGGAGCACAGGCCCTGCGGCGGCGACACGAAACGCAGCCCGCTCTCCGAGCACAGCCGCGCCAGCGCCCGGCGGATCGCGTCATTGGCGGCGACGCCGCCGCCGATGACCACGCCATTGGGCCGCATGCCTGTCGTTTCGTCGAACATGCGGATGGCGGCGCGCACGCGATCGACCATCACATCGACGATCGCGGCCTGAAAGGAGGCGGCGATGTCGGCGGTGTCGCGCTCGGACACGCTCTCCATCTTCAGGAGCTCCTGCCGCACCGCGGTCTTCAGGCCCGACAGCGAGAAATCCGCATTGGGGCGGCCGAGCATGGGGCGCGGAAACTCGAAGCGCGCCGGATCGCCGCGCAGGGCGAGGCGCTCGATCTCCGGCCCGCCGGGATAGGCGAGGCCGAGCATCTTGGCGACCTTGTCGAAAGCCTCTCCCGCGGCGTCGTCCACGGTCGAGCCAAGGCGGCGATAATCGCCGATCCCGTGCACGGCGACGAGCTGCGTATGCCCCCCCGAAATCAGCAGCGCGATGAAGGGGAACTCGAGATTGTCGGTGAGCCGCGCGGTGAGCGCATGCGCCTCGAGATGATTGACCGCGACGAAAGGCTTGCCCAGCGCCAGCGCCAGCGCCTTGCCGGCCGTCAGCCCGACCAGAATGCCGCCGATCAGCCCCGGCCCGGCGGCGGCCGCGATGGCGTCGATCTCGGAAAGCTCCACTCCGGCGCTGTCCAGCGCGCGCTTGATCAGCCGGTCGAGCGCGTCGATATGGGCGCGCGCCGCGATCTCCGGCACGACGCCGCCATAGGCCGCGTGCTGGGCGATCTGCGAGAGCACCTCGTTGGAGAGGATTTCCCCGCCGTCGCCGCCAAGGCGCGAGCCGACGACGGCGACTGCCGTTTCGTCGCAGGTGGTTTCGATGCCCAGAACGCGCATGCCGATTCCTTTTGTTGCGGGATGCTAGAGCAAAATCCGAAAAAGTTGATAGACTTTTTCGATAGGATTTTTCTCCAGCTTTTTGAATTTGGAGCGATTTCTTATCGACCGAACGATTTCGTCCGGTCGGAAAGCGCTCTGCACCCGCCGGGCGCGGCCCAACGCGACGATGTATCGGTCTGGATCGGCGCTCACCGCTGCGCCAGCCTGTCGAGGATGGCTTGTCCGCGCAAATGGCGGCGGATGGGGCGGGCCGGACTGCCCGACACCCTTGCGCCCGCCTCTACATCGCGCATGACGCCGGCCTTGGCGGCGATCTCGGCGCCATCCCCGACGACCAGATGTCCGGCGATGGCCGCCTGGCCGCCGATCCGCACGAAATCGCCGACATGGGTCGAGCCGGCGATGCCGGTCTGCGCGGCGATGGCGCAGCCGCGGCCGATCACCACATTGTGGGCGAGCTGCACGAGATTGTCGATCTTGCTGCCTTCGCCGACGATAGTGTCGCGCGTGGCGCCGCGATCTATCGCCGTATTGGCGCCGATCTCGACATCGTCCTGCAGGATCACCCGGCCGAGCTGGGGCGTCTTGGCGTAGCCGCCCTCGCCTCGCGCATAGCCGAAACCATCCTGGCCGATGCGGGCGCCGGCATGGACGATCACCCGGTTGCCCAGAAAGGCTTGCTGCACGCTGGCCAGCGGACCGATGGCGCAGTCTCGGCCGATGCAGACGCCCGGCCCGATCACCGCGCCGGCGGCCACCACTGTCCCCGCGCCGATCTGGGCGCCCGGGCCGATGGTCGCGCCGGGATCGACCGTGACTCCGGCTTCGAGCCGCGCCTGCGGATGCACATTGGCGCCGGGCGAGACGCCGCGGGCGTCGAACAGCGAAGCGGGCCGCAGGGCGTCCGGATAAATCGCCGCCATGGCCCGCGTCATTGCCGCATGCGGATCGGCAACGATCAACGCCGCGACATTCGGCGGCAACCGTGGGGTGTCGGCCTCGCGCAGGAAACAGCCGGTGGCGCGGCAGCCGGCGAGCGCCGGCGCGTAACGCGCGTGATCGAAGAAGCAGAGATCACCCGGCCGGCTGGCGTCGAGCGGCGCGACCGCCACGACCAGCGCCGGCGGCGCGGCGGCGGACAGCGCCGGGCGCAGGCTGGCCCCGGTCGCCGCTGCGATCTCGTCCAGTGAGAAGGGTCGCGCTGCTTCGAAGAAACTCGTCGCGCTCATGTCGGTCCTGTCGTCCCCGCGCCGCAGTCCGGCGCTCCGCCCTGCCCCGCCCGGCGCTCGCAAAAACGCCGCCGGCGCGGGCGTCGCGACGGCGGCGTTTGGTCGAAGACGGCGCCGCCCGCGGGCCGGCGCCGGGTGACCCGATCAGAAATTGGCGCCGCCCGAGAAGCGGAACGCCTGCTTGATGTCGCCGGTCGCGCCGTGGCTCCAGAAGGCGTAGTCGAAGCGGATCGGTCCCATCGGCGACTGCCAGAGCAGCGAGGCGCCGACGGAAGCCCGGATCGTCCCCTTGTCGCCCAGAGGCGTGACGCAGGTGCCCTGACCGAAGTTGGCCTGCGCCGAATAGGGCGCCAGGCAGGTTATGCCCGGATAGGCCGGCAGATTGTTGCTGAAGTTGCGGCGACCCTGGAAGTTCCACAGCGAACCGGCGTCGGCGAACAGCGCGCCGCGCAGGCCGATGTCCTTCGGCAGGCCCCAGATCGGGAACTGGACTTCGCCCGACAGACCCCAGTAGTCCGTGCCGCCCAGAGCATTGCCCTGAGTGGAGAAGGGGTTCCAGTCGCGCGGGCCGATGCCGCCCGGCGCGAAGCCGCGCACGAGGCTCGGACCAAGGTTGAAGTTGTCCATCACGCGCAGGTGATAGTTTCCGAGCGCGAAGATGTTGCCCGCCTGCCCGTGCACCATGCCGACGACATCGTCGAGGAAGAACGGGATTTCGTGGAAGTAGCGGGCGTCGCCGGTGCTGCGCAGATATTTGGTGTTGCCGCCGAGACCCGACACGTCCTGCGAGACCGAGGCGATCACGCCATTGTGCGGATTGCGGTAGTTGTCGACATTGTTGAACTGCGCGGTGTAGCCGGCCAGCGACGAAATCCAGGTGCCCTGCGACTCCTTGATGGCCAGCGAGGCTTCGCCATTGCTCTGACAGTTGTAGAACGGGCTCAGACCGCCGTAGACCGCATCGTAGATGCTGCCCCAGCCGGGAGTGATGCCCGGGATCGGAACGCTACAGTCGTTGTAGGGACGGCTCTGATCGTTGGGGATCGAGATCGTCGTCCGATAGAGCGAGTAATGCGGCGAGACGCTGATCTCGTCCGTGACCGGGATGCCGAAGCGCAGCGTGCCGCCGATCGAGGTCGAGCTGTAGATCTGATAGTTGTAGGCGTCCGAGCGCTTGGCGAACAGGTCGAAGCCGGCGGACAGGCGCTGGTCGAGGAAATAGGGCTCGGTGAAGCTGAGGGTGATGCCGCGGGCGCGCTGGCCCTCCTGCAGCGACACGCGCACCGCCTGACCGCGGCCGAGGAAGTTGCTTTCCGAGACCGAGACTTCGCCGAGGAAGCCCTGGGTCGTCGAATAGCCGCCGGAGACGCCGAAGTTGCCGGTGGGCTGGTCTTCGACATCGACGTTGAGGATCACGCGGTCGGGCGAGGAGCCCGGCTCGTTGGTGATCTTGACCTTCTTGAAGTAGCCGAGGCCGTTCAGGCGCCGTTCGGCGCGGTCGATCAGCACGCGATTGTAGGCGTCGCCCTCGCCGATGTCGAACTCGCGGCGAATGACGTAGTCGCGGGTGCGGGTGTTGCCGCGCACATTGATGCGCTCGATGTAGACGCGCGGACCTTCGTCGAGCACGAAACGGATCGACACGGTGCGGGCGGCGGCGTCACGCTGGCCGCGCGGGCGGGCCTGGGTGAAGGCGTAGCCCTTGCGGGCGATTTCGCGGGTCAGGGCCTCGACGGTCTTCTCGACGGCGTCGCCGTTGTAGACATCTCCGGCCGAGACGCGCATCACGCCGCGCAGCGCCGTGGGATCGATATCCGCCAGATGCGATTCCACATCCACGTCGGAGACGCGATACTGCGGGCCTTCCTCGACCTGGATGGTGATGACGTAGCCGCCCTTGGCCGCATCGAAGCGTGCGTCGGAATTCAGCACGTGGAAATCGGCGTAGCCGTTCTTGAGATAGAAACGGCGCACGAGTTCGAGGTCGGCGGCGATGCGGTCGGGATCGTAGACGTCGCTGGTCTTCAGGAACGACAGGAGATTCATCTCCGTCGTCTCCATCAGACCGACCAGCCGGTAGGTCGAATAGACATTGTTGCCGACGAACTTGATTTCCTTGACGCCGGTCTTGTCGCCTTCAGCGACGGTAAACACCACATCGATACGGCCGTTGGGCAGATCCACCGTGCGATAGGTCACCTTGGCGGCGGCGCGCCCCGAGCGCTTGTAGATTTCCATCATCCGCGCCACGTCGGCCTCGGCCGCCTGCGGGTTGAAGGAGCCATGCGCCTTGGTGCGCAACTCACTCTGCAGGACGTCGGTCTTGACCTTGCTGTTGCCCTCGAAGGCAACGCGATTGATGATGTTGTTTTCGGTCACGCGCACGACCACCCGGCCGCGTTCGCGGGTCGCCGAAACGCTGGAGAACCGACCGCTGGAGCGGAGCGCCTCGACGCCCTGCTGCACTTCGGCGGCGCTGGAGCCGGCAAAATAGGAGCGGATCATTTCCGCATCGCCGCGGCGGTTGCCCTGCACGACGATCTCATCGGCGGCGACGGGTCCGATCAATGCGAAGCTCGCCGCAAGCGCGGCGATCAGGAATGACGCTGTTTTCCAATGGCCGCTGTTGGATGTCATGTAATCCCGATCCTCGTCGCAACGTCCTCGTTTCATGAAGGCCTCCTTCACGAAACAGCGCGGTCAATCGGAGGCGCTCGCAAGAGCGCTCCGGCAGCTTTCGTCCGATTCCTTCTACAGGGTTTAACGAACGCTGCAAATCCAGAATGAACTCTGGACCTTCAATTTGTCCAAGACGTGGCGGCAAAGCCACGTTTCATGGTGAGCGTCTGGTAAACAAAAGGGCGCGAGGACTGCGGCCAGCCGCCCTCGCGCCCTCGAATGGCCTTCCTGCCGTCGCGACTCAGCTTCCGCCGCTGGCCATTTTGCGGACAATGCGGGCGATGTCGTTGTAGGTGGAGAACACCATCAACGAGCATACCATGGCGAGCCCCACCCGGAAGGCGAACTCCTGGGTGCGCTCGGCCAGCGCCTTGCCGCGCAGCGCCTCGATCGAAAAGAACAGGAGATGGCCGCCGTCGAGCAGCGGGACCGGCATGAGATTGAGCAGGCCGATCGAGATCGACAGGATGGCGATCAGATTCAGCACCGGCCAGAGGCCCACCTTGCTGACCGCCTGGGCCATTTCGCCCGAAACCTGAGCGATTCCGATCGGGCCGGAAAGCTGGTCGGCGTTTTCGCGCCCGGTGATCAGCCCGCCGAGATAGTTGTAGGTGCGCTCGACAACCGCTCCGGTCTCACCGAAGGCCATGCCCAGCGAACCGACGATACCGTAGCTTTCCTCATGGATATCGCCGGGCTCGTTGCTGGCGTGCAGCTCCAGCCGGCCGATGCGGGCCTTGCCGACAGGGCTGTCGACCTCACGCCACGCCGGGGTGGCGTCGAAGGCGAGCGGCTGACCGTTGCGGCGCACGACGAAATGCAGAGCCTTCTCGGCCGACATGGAGACGATTTCCTGCATCTTCTGGAAACTGTCGATCGGCGCGCCATCGATGGACAGGACGAGGTCGCCGGCCTTGAAGCCCGCCTTGTCGCCGGCGCTGCCGGCCACGACGCCGGCGATCTTCGGAACCAGCACGGTGCGGCCGTAATAGGCGAACATCCCCCAGTACAACAGGATGGCGAGCACGAAATTGAACGCCGGCCCGGCGAAGACGATCGCCGAGCGTTTCCAGACGTTCTGCGCCGCGAATGTCACCGCGCGCTCGGACTCGGGCATGGCCTCGACGGACGCAGCGTCCGGCACGCTGGCGCCGTTGGCGTCACCATGGAATTTCACATAGCCGCCGAGCGGAATGGCGGCGATGCGCCAACGCGTGCCCTGCCGGTCGTCGCGCGCCCAGAGTTCAGGGCCAAAGCCGATCGAAAAGGCGTCGACCTTCACACCGCACAGCCGGCCGACGATGAAATGACCATACTCGTGAAAGAACACCACAATGCTCAATATGAGCATGAACGGAACCACATAGATGAGGAAATTGGCCAGAACGTCCATGCGGCACTCCTGTCACGCCTTGGGCCATGGATGCGCCGCGCGAGGCGCATCCATTGGTTACCTAAGCGTTAACATGCCGGAAACGAGTCACGCCGCCAATATGCTTCGCGATTTTTCTCGGGTGATATGGTCAACGGCGAGCGCCTCCGCAACATCTATGGGCTCGCGGGCGGTTCCGTCCTTCACCGCCGCCTCGCAGGCGTCGGCGACATGGCGGGCGATCTGCGAAAAGGCGATGCGGCGATCCAGAAAGGCCTCGACGGCGATCTCGTTGGCGGCGTTGAGGATCGTCGGCAGGCCGTCGCCGTGGGCGAGTGCGTCCAGCGCCAGCCGCAGCGCCGGAAAGCGTTCGAAATCCGGGGCTTCGAAGGTCAAAGTGGCGATTTTCGCGAAATCCAGCCGCGCCACCGGAGTCGTCAGCCGTTCGGGCCAGCCGAGACAATGGGCGATCGGCGCCCGCATGTCCGGCGGCGCCATGCCGGCGGTGACGGAACCGTCCGAGAAGGTGACCATCCCGTGGACGATCGACTGCGGGTGGACCACCACCTCCAGCTTTTCGGCCGGCACGCCGAAAAGATGGTGCGCCTCGATCAATTCGAGACCTTTGTTCATCATGCCAGCGGAATCGATGGTGATCTTCGGCCCCATCGCCCAGTTGGGATGGTTGAGCGCCTCCTCCACCGTGGCGGAGTCGATCTTGTCCTTCGTCCAGGTGCGGAACGGCCCGCCCGAGGCGGTGACGATCATCCGTTCGATGCGGGCCGGGTCCTCGCCGCCCAGCGCCTGGAAAATGGCGTTGTGCTCGCTGTCCATCGGCAGCAGCGTCGCGCCGACCCGCTCGGCCGTGCGCATGAACAGCACGCCGGCGCAGACGAGGCACTCCTTGTTGGCCAGCGCGACGTCGCGTCCAGCCTCGAGGGCGGCATAGGTCGGCTCGAGGCCCGCGGCCCCGACGATGGCGGAAACGACGAGATCGGCCTCCCGCAGCGCCGCCTCGATCACCGCCTCGCGCCCGGCCCCGACCTGAATGTTGGTTCCGGCCAGCGCCTCTTTCAGCTCGGCGTATTTCGTCTCGTCGCGAATGGCGACGAATTCGGCCTTCACCGCGCGGGCGACGCGCGCCAGCTCATCGACCTTGCTGCCGCCGGCGATGGCGGAGACGGAGAAGCCCTCGGGATCACGTTCCAGCAGATCGACCGTGGAGCGGCCGATGGAGCCGGTGGCCCCGAGGAGGACAATTTTACGGGGGACGCGCTTGGAGACTCGAGCCGGCGCGGCGGCGTTGCTGTTGACCATCATGTGTCCGCCTACCAGAGAAAAAGTCCGCTCGCCACATCCGGAGCCCCCCGCAGGACCCCCACCGCCGCGGCGAAGGCGGCCGCGACGATGAAGCCGTCGAGCCGATCCATGAAGCCGCCGTGGCCGGGGATGAGATTGCTCGAGTCCTTCACGCCGAAGTGGCGCTTGATGCTCGATTCGACGAGATCGCCGATCTGCGAGACGATCGCCGCGACGAGGCCGAGCGCGAAGGCGCCGAAGCCTGCCTCCGCCGGACCGACGCCGATCCGCACGACCAGAAGCCCGGCCAGCGCGCCGGACACGGCGCCGACCACCGTCCCCGACCAGGTTTTGCCGGCCGAGACGCGAACCCACAATTTCGGGCCGCCGATCAGTCGCCCCCCGAAATAGGCGAAAATGTCGCTGCCCCACACCACGGCGAACAACCAGCCGATGGCCAGCGCCCCGTAATGCGGCGATTCGCGCAGAAGGCATACGGAAAGCGCCAGCGCGCCGGCATAGACGACGCCGCTCGCAGCCCACAACCGCTTCCCCTGCCCGGCCAGCAAACCAGCCGCCGGCGCCAGCAAGGCGATTTCCAGCAGGCCATACGCCGGCAGTTCGGTGCGCCCGAAGGCCGCCGCCGCCGCGACCGCGCCGCCGCCGACAACAACCCGCGCCAGACGCCGCTCGCCGCCGACGAGGCCTTGCCATTCCCAGTTCACGGCGAAGGCCGCGGCCATCCAGAACAGCGCGAAGGCGTCGCCGCCCCACAGCAGCGTCGCGACGGCGCCGGCGACCAGCGCGACCGCCGAGGCGACACGCGGGCCGAGATCGGAAAAACGCGAGGATTTCTGCGCGTGCGTCGCGTCCTGCGGACCGCTCATGAAGCGGACAGGGCGCCGACGGGCGAGACGCGTCCGAACCGCCGGTCGCGATGCGAAAATTCCTCGATCGCGGCGACGAAGGCGGCCTTGTCGAAATCCGGCCAGTGGATCGGCAAGAACACGAATTCCGCGTAAGCCGCCTGCCACAACAGGAAATTCGACAGACGCTGCTCGCCGGAGGTGCGGATGATCAGGTCCGGATCGGGAATGTCGGCAGTGTCGAGTTGCCGGGCGATGGCGTCGGCGTCGATCTGCTCGGGCCGGAGACGGCCCGCAGCGACCATTTCGGCGAGCGCCCGCGCCGCCGCGGCGATCTCCTGCCGGGCGCCGTAATTGAAGGCGACCACCAGCGTGAGGCCGGTGTTGTCGCGCGTGACCTGCTCGGCCTCGCGCAACAGATCGGCGATGTCGGACGAGAGGTCGGCGCGCGCGCCGATCACCCGCACCCGCACATTGGAGGCGTGGAGATCGGCGAGATCGTTGCGGATGAATCGATGCAGCAGCCCCAGCAGCGCCTTCACCTCCTCGGGCGGCCGCAGCCAGTTTTCCGAGGAGAAGGAATAGATGGTCAGCCAGGACACGCCGAGTTCGATGGCAGAGCGCACGGCGCGGCGCACAGCCTCGACGCCGCGGCGGTGGCCCTCGATTCGCGGCAGGCCGCGCGCCGCCGCCCAGCGGCCGTTGCCGTCCATGATCACGGCGACATGGCGCGGCGCAGCGCGCAAGGCCGCCTCGGCGCCGGGATCTGCGGCGTCCGCCAGGGTCGCACTGCGTGTCGCGAACTGCGTCATCTTTGGCCCTGATAGAACATTTCGAAAAGGCCTGTCCGGGCGGTCAGACCTGCATGATTTCCTTTTCCTTGACAGCGAGGGCGGTGTCGATGTCGCGGATGGTGTCGTCGGTCGCCTTCTGCACTTCGCCTTCGTGGCGCTTCTCGTCGTCTTCGGGAATCGCGTGATCCTTGAGCAGTTTCTTCAAGATGTCGAGCCCGTCGCGACGCACGTGGCGGACGGCGACGCGCGCCTCCTCGGCGTATTTGTGGGCGACCTTGACGAGTTCCTTGCGGCGCTGCTCGTTGAGCTCCGGCATGCGGATGCGCAGCGTCTGACCTTCCACCGTCGGCTGCAGGCCGAGATTGGCTTCGCGAATCGCCTTGTCGACGGCGATGACAAGACCGCGGTCCCACACCTGCACGGAAATCATGCGCGCCTCCGGCACGCTGATCGTCGCGACCTGATTGAGCGGCACATGCTGGCCATAGGCGTCGACATGCACCGGCTCGACGAGGCTCGCCGAGGCGCGTCCGGTGCGAAGACCGCCGAATTCATGCTTCAGGGTCGCCACCGACCCCTGCATGCGGCGCTTCAAATCGTCCAGATCGAAAGCTTGCTGACTCATTACGACCTCTTGCGACGACCACTCGCGTCGAAGCGCGGCGTCGTGTCGGATGCCCGGCGCGGGAGCGCGCGACGATAGCGGCGATGGCGTTACGGCGCAACCAGCGTCGCTCGGCCCTTGCCGGTCAATGTCGCGGTGATCGCGCCTTCCTCGGCGATGGAGAAGACGATTATCGGTATCCTGTTTTCGCGGGCAAGCGCAAATGCAGCCGTATCCATGACGGCAAGATTGCCGGCGATGGCCTCGTCATGGGTGAGCCGCTCGTAACGCGTCGCGTCGGGGTGCTTCTTCGGATCGGCGGTATAGACGCCGTCGACCTGGGTGGCCTTCAGCACGGCGTCGGCGGAGAGTTCCGCGGCGCGCACAACCGCGGGCGTGTCGGTGGTGAAGAACGGCAGCCCCGTGCCGCCGGCGGAAATCACAACCCGGCCCTTGCCCAGATGATGCAGCGCGGCGCGGCGCGAGAAGGATTCGCACAGGCTCGGCATCGGCACGGCGGAAAGACAACGGGCCGGCCGGCCATGCGCCTCGATCGCCTGCTCGAGCGCGAGGCCGTTCATCACGGTGGCGAGCATGCCGATCGAATCGGCTCTGGCCCGCTCGATGCCCTTGTCGGCGCCCTGGATGCCGCGAAAGAAGTTACCGCCGCCGCAGACGACGGCGATCTCGGCGCCCAGTTCCGCGGCCTGCGCCAGATCTGCGGCGATGCGCGCCAGCGTCGCAGCGTCGAGCCCGTGCGCCGCCTGCCCCTGCAGCGCTTCACCCGAGAGCTTGACGACGACGCGTTTCCACAAAACCCCGGAAGACGGATTCGTCATGCTGTGCTCCTCGGTCGAATGCGGAGCGACTTGTAGGAAAATCGCGGGGCAGCGGCAAGGGGCCGGGAGCGGCGGCAGGAAGCGCGGCAAGCCTCGCGTTCGCGACGATAAACCCATTCCTAACGCTGTTTCGCCAATTGTCGACATTCCTGCAACGGCCACGATTGCATTCAGGCGGCGCCGATGTTTTCCTCGCCGGGGTTGGCGACGGCGAATTGTTTCGACGTCGTAAAGGAGTAACAAACAATGCCGTTTGCGCTTCGCGCCGCCCTTGCGGCGCTGACGGCGACGATGCTGCTGTGCGTCGCCGGCCCGTCGCGGGGAGAACCCGCCCCCTCCGAACAAACCGAAATCGAGGCAGCCTCCGCCGCCGCTGCTGCTGCCGCAGTCAAGGGGCCAGCCAGGATCGCCCTCGCCGACCGCGCCGATCTGACTCTCGCGCCGGGCCAGTCCTTCGTGCCCCGCGAACCCGGCATGCGCCTGCTCGGCGCCATGGGCGTCGCCCCCGAGACCGGCGATTTTCTTGGCCTCGTGACCAGCGCAGGCGCCACCGACGACTGGATGGTCGTCGTGCGTTTCGTCAAGGACGGCTTCATTCGCGACGAGGATGCCGGAAAGTGGTCCGCCGACGATCTGCTCACGGGCGTTCGCCACAGCATCGAGGCCGACAACGCCGACCGTCGGCGGCGCGGCTTTTCCGAAATGGACGTGCTCGGCTGGGTCGAAACGCCGACCTACGAGATGGCGACGCATCGGCTGACCTGGTCGATCCTGTCGAAACCCGTCGACGCGCCGGACGAGGAAAAGCAGAGCGTGACATACAACACGCTCGCGCTCGGCCGGGATGGCTATGTCGCGCTCGACATGATGTCCGACACGGCGCACATCCCGAGCGACCGGCTGACAGCGCGTGGGCTTCTCGGCAATCTGACCTTCCGACCGGGCAAGCGCTACGAGGATTTCGCGCCGCGCGCCGATGCCGTTGCGCCTTACAGGATCGCAGCGCTGGTGGGCGGCCTCGCCGGCAAAAAGTTCGGCATTCATGCCCTTGCTGCCGCCTTCGTCGCCAGATTCGCTGCACTGATCTTCCTGGCCGTCGCGTTGCTCGGCGCGGTGGTGGCGAAGATTTATGTCGGGCGCAGCAGACCGAACAGGGCGCGGGTCCGGCTCGACGGCATCCGCCATCCCCGAGGCGCGGCCGTGGCGTCGCAGGGTGATCCCTACGCGCCCCGCAGCCGCGGCGGTGGGCGGATCATGTGATGCGACACGAGCGATCGGGGGCGACGGCGCCTTGCGATCGCCCGCGGATCGGGTATTTTGTAAAAGACGCAACTGAATTTTCGATCGTCTGTTCCGGAGCGCTGCGCGATGCGCCTATTCCCCTGCGGCCAGATCCCGGCAACTCTCGTGCTTTCTTTGGAGCTTGCCCTTGCCGGCTGCAATTCCGCGCCCGCGCCCACACGGCCGTTCGACGCGGCCGAGGCGGCCTTCATCCGCAAGGAAGGCGCCGCGACAATCGATGGTCACGCCTTCCTGCGCGACAGGACGGGACAGGGGAACACGCGCAATGCCGCGGGCGAAGTGGTGCGGCTGATCCCCGCCACGGCCTATGCCCGCGAGCGCTTCACGCAGCTTTACGGCGCGTCGAAATTCCTGCCCGCGTCGAACATTCCGAAATATGAGGCCGATCCGGACTATGTCGCCTATACCCGCACCACCAAAGCCGAATCGTCCGGCCGCTTCACCTTCGATCATGTCGCGCCCGGGACCTATTTCGTCACGACGCAACTGACCTGGAAACAGAAGGACGCCTTTCTCTCCGAAGGCGGGGCGATGTACGAGGAAGTGACGATCACCGGCCGGGAAACCCAGCCGGTGAAAGTCGTGTTATCCGGGAACTGACCCGGCCTCAGGGTTTCGCCGGCGCGTCCGGGAAGGGTTCGGGCGCCGAGAAATTGGCCGGCGCCGGCCCGCTCAATGCGCCGAGGAAGGCGACGATCGCTTTCACGTCGTCATCCGGAAGATCCTTGCCGAGCTGTGATTTGCCCATGATCTTCACGGCCTTGCCGAGATCAGCGACCGAGCCGTCGTGAAAATAGGGGCCCGACTGCGCCACGTTGCGCAGGCTCGGAACCTTGAAGACATAAAGATCCGCGTCGTTCTTCGTCACATCGGCGCGGCCCTTGTCCGGCTGGGCGACGCCGGCCTCCTTCGCGAGCGCTTCCGCGGCCTCGAACTTGCTGAACGAACTGCCGCCGACGCCGGCGCCGTCATGGCAACCGTTGCAGCCATGCTCGATGAATTTGGCCAGCCCCGCCTGCTCCGCCTTTGACAGCGCCTTCTCGTCGCCGGCAAGAAAAGCGTCGAATTTCGAGGGGGTCAGCAGGGTGCGCTCATAGGCGGCGATGGCCGCGCCCCAGTTCTTCTGGGTAACAGCGTCCTTGTCGTCAGGAAAGGCTTTGGCGAAGGCGGTGGCGTAGCCCGGAATCGCCTTGAGCTTGCCGATTGGAACGGCGATGTCGGTATTGCCGAAGGTCGCAGGGCCGAGCAGCGATTTTTCGGCCTGATCCTCCAGCGATTCGCGATCCCCGCGCCAATGCTGCTTGAAGTTCAGAGCGGCGTTGAAAATGCTCGGCGCATTGCGGGCGTTGACCTTGCCATTGACGCCGACAGCTTTCGCCAGCCCGTCCGCCCCGCCCTTGTCGGCCTGATGGCAGAAGAAGCAGCCGATGTTGCCGTCCGCCGAAGCGCGGTTCTCGAAAAACAGACGTCGCCCGAGCTCCACCCGCGCCACCGACACCGGGTCCTTCGCCGCGGGGACGGCGGGAAGCGGCGCAAAATGCTCGCGCGCCTGTTTCAGGAGCGCTGACGGCTCCGCGACGGCGAGCCCCGGCGAAAACAGGGCGATCACGACGCCGGACGTAATTCCGAATTTTTTCACATAGGCCTCCTTGGGGCTCGACGCCCGCTTCCATCAGTTGGAACCGCTCGCGCAGCCGCCACGCGGCGTTTCGCGGTCCGATCGCCGGGCATAAAAGCACAGCTGCGCTTGTGCGTGATACTGCCCGGACGCAAAAAAAGCCGGCGAAGAAACGGAACGCCCGAGGGACATTCGGCTCCACGCCGGCTGAATACGAGTTTGCATACGGCGCGCTTGAACTGCGCGTCTATGTCGTCCGCGAAATCCTCAGATTTCGGCGGAAGAATAGCTGGTGATTTCCATGCCGACGCAAACTTCGACAATCACAGGGGTCGTCCAGGCCATTGCAGTTTCCTCCGTTTGGATCGATGAACCGGCGCTGCATCCCGCCTTATGCCTGCAAATGGCGCTTGCCACTCGCGGCGGGCAGGTTCGAGCTGGCGCATTTCTTATCACGGTCGCCGGGCGCGCGCAATTCGCCTTTCGGATTTTCGGGCAATATGCCTGACGGCTGCGAAGCCCGAGAGATTCGAGCATTTTGCGCGCACTCGCCTACATACGAACGAAGTCCGGCATTCGCCTGAAATGCGACTCCACTATGTCTCGACTTTGCGGCTTTGCGCTGATAGGCATAGCGCCCGCCGCGCCTGGTTTCCAGCGCCGCGGTCCGCCGGCCTCGGCGGCGTCACACTCCGCCCGTAAATCCGGCAGGAACACGAATGAGCCAAGCAACGCTCGACGGCAAACCGATCGCGCTCGACGACGCCTATGCCGCGGCCGCGAAAATCCTCGGCGCCGCCCGATCCCCCGTCGTCGCCGGCCTCTCCGCCGATGTGCCCGGCGCCCGCGCCGCCATCCTCCTCGCCGAGCGGCTGCGCGGCGCATACGACCATCTCGCCTCCGCCGACTCGCTCGCCGATCTCGACGCCGTGCGCTCCTTCGGCGGCTTCTCGACGACGCCCAATGAAGCGCGAGTGCGCGGCGATGTCGTGCTGCTGATCGGCTCCGGCCTGACGAGCGCGTGGCCGACCATCTTCGAGCGTCTCGCGCTCGGCAATGCGCCGCGCCACGGCTCCGGCGCCGGCAAGCCGCGCAAGATCCTCTGGCTCGGCGGAACCGCGTCGGAAGCCGCCGCCGTCGGCGCGCCGGTCGAACTCATCCCCGCTTCCACGGCCGAAATCGCCGCGACGCTCGGCGTGTGGCGCGCGCGTCTGGGCGGACGTCGCGTCGCTCTCGACGCCGAAAAGACCAAGGCCGCCGACGCAATCGTCGAGACCTTGAAAGGCGCGCATTTCGGCGTGGCCATTTGGTCTGCGGCGGCGCTCGAGCCGCTGACGGTCGAATCGATCCAGGCGCTGCTGACCGATCTCAACACCACGCTGCGCTTCACCGGCATCGCCATCGGCGCCCGTTCCGGCGCGTCCGGCGTCGGACAGGCGTCCGGCTGGATGACCGGCTTTCCCGTGCGCACCGGCTTTGGCCGCGCGCGCCCGGAGCACGATCCCTGGCGCTTCGAAGCTGCGCGCCTCGTCGATTCGGGCGAGGCCGATGCGGCCCTGTGGATCGCCGCTCATGACGGCGAAGCGCCGCCGTGGTCACGCCGCGACATTCCGCTGGTCACGCTCGGCCCGGCCGGCTCGGGCGCCGGGCGCGGGCTGTTCATCGCAGTGGGCCGCCCCGGCGTCGATCATGACGCAGTCGAGTTTTCGCAGGACGCCGCCTGCATGACGCTGCGCGCGGCCAGCGCCCCCGGCGCCGCGCCGACAGTCGCGGCTGTCGTCGCCGCCATCGACGCCAGAATTTCGGAGGTAAGCTCGTGCTGACACGCCTTCACGGAGGCCATGTCGTCGATCCGGCGACGGGAACCGACAAAGTCGCCGACGTCTGGTTCGAGAACGGCCGCATCACGACGCCCGACGGGCGCCCCGCGGACAAGGACATCGACGTTTCCGGCCATGTCGTCATGGCCGGCGCCATCGACATCCATTCCCACATCGCCGGCGGCAATGTGAACACCGCGCGGCTGCTGCTGCCGGAGTTGCACCGATCGATCCGCGGGCGGCTCGACGGCACGCCATTGTCGACAGCCAAATGGTCGACCTACGAGACCGGCCGTCTATACGCGCAAATGGGCTTCACCACTGTGGTGGAGCCGGCCATGGCGCCGCATCACGCGCTGCAGACGCATTACGAACTCGCCGAAACGCCGCTGCTCGACACCGGCGCGCTCACCGTGCTCGGCAATGACGACTATCTGCTGCGCATGATGCGCGACGGCGCGTCGCAGACGGCGATCGAAGACTATGTCGCGCTCACCGTCGACCAGACCCGTTCGCTCGGCCTGAAGTGCATCAATCCCGGCGGCTGCGAAGGTTTCAAGGAGAACATGCGGGTCTTCGGGCTCGACGACGAGGTGCCCTTCTACGGCGTCACCTCGCGCCAGATCTTCCAGACCCTGCAACGCGCGACGCAGAAGCTCGGCATTCATCATCCGCTGCATCTGCACATGAACAATCTCGGCATCGCCGGCAATATCGATACGGCGCTCGCCACCATCGACGCCGCGCAGGGCCTGCCGCTGCATCTCGCCCATGTGCAGTTCTACGCCTATGGCAAGGAAGGCAAGAACGGCTTCTCCTCCGCCGCCGCGGCCTTCGCCGAGAAGATCAACGCCAACAAGAATGTCACCGTCGACATCGGCGCCGTGATGTTCTCGCAGACGGTGACGATCTCCTCCGACGTGCTGAAGCAGTTCAACAGCCTCTCGGGCGGCATGCCGAAGAAGGGCGCGATCTTCGACGGCGACGCCAATGGCGGCGGCATCGTGCCTTACGCCTACAAGGTCTCGAACTTCTACAACGCCGTGCAATGGATCGCCGGCCTCGAACTGTTCCTGCTGGTCAAGGACCCCGCACAGGTGTTCTTCACCACGGATCACCCGAACGGCGGCCCCTTCACCAGCTATCCCGAACTGTTCGCGCTGCTGATGAGCGCGGATATTCGCGCGCAATGGATGTCGCGTCTGCCGGCTGAGGCGCTGGAAGGCGCGCTGCTGCCGACGCTGACGCGCGAATATACGCTGCAGGAGATCGCAGTGATGAGCCGCTCCGGCGCGGCGAAGCTGTTCGGCTTCACCGACCGCGGTTCGCTCGCGCCCGGCTCCGTCGCCGACATCGCGGTGTACAAGGATCAACGCGACAAGGCGGGCATGTTCCGCAACGCCTCTCTGGTCTTCAAGGACGGCGCGCAGATTGTCGACAAGGGCGAGGTCTCGCATTACGTCAAGGGCAAGACCCTGCGCACCCGCCCGCAATTCGACGCGGCGATCGAGAAGCGTCTCGACGCCTATTACGACGAACTTTACGGCCTGCCGCGCTCGGTGTTCCAGCTTCCCGACGCCGCCCTGCCCAATCACGACACGTTTGCGGAGGTGTCATGTCGTCAGTGAATCCGCCGCCAGTGATCTGCAACGGCGTCCGCATCGACGAAAGTTTTGCGGAAGCCTTTCCGATGAGCGGCACGGGCCTCATCATCACCGCCCCCAACGCCAAATGGGCGATGATCGCGGCGAAGACCATGACCGGTTTCGCCACCTCGGTCATCGGCTGCGGCTGCGAGGCCGGCGTCGATTACGAGATCGATCCGAAGGACACGCCGGACGGGCGCCCCGGCGTGCGCATCCTGCTCTTCGCAATGTCCTCCAAGGACGCCGAAAAGCAGCTGGTCAACCGCCTCGGCCAATGCGTGCTCACCTGCCCCGGCACTGCCGTGTTCTCGACGGTGGAAGGCGCCTTCGAGATCAAGGTCGGCGACGCCATCCGCCAGTTCGGCGACAAATGGCAGATTTCCAAAGTCATCGACGGGCGCCGCTACTGGCGCGTTCCCGTGATGGACGGCGAATTCCTTTGTGAGGGCAAGGTCGGCCTCACCAAGAAGTCTGTCGGCGGCGGCAATCTGCTGGTCATGGGCTCCGACTGGGAGAGCACCATGCGCGCGACGGAAGCCGGCGTCGACGCCATCGCTTCGGTGCGCGACGCCATCACCCCCTTCCCCGGCGGCATCGTCCGCTCGGGCTCGAAGGTCGGCTCGAAATACAAGGGCATGGGCGCCTCCACCAACGACGCCTATTGCCCGACGCTGATCGGCGTCGCCGACAGCGCGCTCGACGCGGATATCGGCTGCGTGCTGGAGATCGTCATCGACGGCCTCACCGACGCCGCCGTGCGCGAAGCCATGCGCGTCGGCCTGAAAGCCATCATCGACCTGGGGCCCGAGACCGGCGCCAAGCGCGTCGGCGCCGGCAATTACGGCGGCAAGCTCGGCCCGTTCCACTATCATCTGAAGGATCTCCTGCCGTGAAGCCATTCACCTTCACGCTCCGGCAGGAGCCGGACCAGCGCCTCGATCTCTCGGGGCTCACGCCCGATCGCCTGATCGGCCGCAGCGAAGCCGAGATCGCCGCCATCGTCGTTTCGACGACGAAACACAAGGCGACGGTCGGCGATCATTTCACCATCTCGCTCGGCGACGGTCCGTCGGCGCGCTTCGAGGGTGGCTCGTCCCGCCTCGATCTCGTCGGCGCCAATCTGCTGCCGGGCGCCGAGGTGCATGTCGAAGGCGATGTCGGCGCCCAACTCGGCCGCACGGCCAGGGGCGGGACCATCACCGTCACCGGCAACGCCGGCGTCTTCGCCGCCTCCGGCAACGTCGGCGCATCGATCGAGATCAAGGGCAATGTGGGCGACTTCCTCGCCGGGCCGCTGGCCGGCGAGCTTGCCGGCATGGCCGGCGGGCGCGTCGTGGTGCGCGGCTCGGCCGGGACGCGAGCAGGCGATCGTCTTCGCCGCGGCGTGCTGGTCGTCGAGGGTGACGCGGGCGAGGACGCCGGTTCGCGGATCGTCGCAGGCACGCTGATCGTGCTCGGCGCCGCGAAAGGGCGCGTCGGCTATCTCAACCGACGGGGCACGATCGTGCTGTCCGGGCCGGGCGACTTCGGCCCGACCTATATCGACTGCGGCGCCCATAATCTCGCCTTCGCCCAGCTTCTCGGCCGTAGCCTCTCGGGCGCGAGCGCGAAGGCGGCGGAGCTGCTGGGGAGGCGCCTGCGCCGCTTTGGCGGCGATACGGCGGTGTACGGCAAGGGCGAGATATTGATCCCCGCCTGACGGGCATTACCCTTGCATGAGGATGTCGCCGCCCGGCGCGCGTTCTGACCAGACGGAATCGTCTGGTCGACAGGAATTCGCGAAGGAGAGTGCGGCGTCGCTTGCGAGGGGCCCTCATGAGCAACTTCATCGAACTCATACTTACGGTTTGCACCCTTTCGCAGCCCGCCGCCTGTGACGAGCGCAAGCTGATGCTCGACGCCGAAAACGTTTCGATGCGTGGCTGCGTGATGAACGCCATGCCCTACATCGCCAAATGGTCGGGCGAGCATCCGGGCGTGGAGGTCACCCGCTGGCGCTGCGCCCCGCCCGGCGGGGAGGGGGACAAGATTTGAGCGGGTCCTCGCCCGTACAAAATCTTTACCCTCGCCGCGCATCCTGCTCCGGCCCGCAAACCGGACCCCGCCCATGACCGACGCCGCGCAGGACACACCAGCCTTCTTTTCCACGCGCCGCGGTATGCTTCTCGGCTCCCTCGGCCTTGTCGGCCTCGGCGCCGGGACGGCGGTCGTCGAGAACGTCTGGAAGCGGAAGGACCTCTCCGCGCGCTTCTTCAACGACTGGTCGATCGGCAAATTCGATCTTCCCGCCCTGCCCGGCCTCGTCGGCGCCGACGGCGCAGCGCTGCCGGGCTTTTCCGCCGCCGATCTTGCGGGCCGCCGCAGCGTGCTGAATCTCTGGGCGTCCTATTGCCCGACCTGCCACGAAGAACATCACATGCTGATGGACCTCGCGGCGCAAAAGCTGGCGCCCATCTACGGCGCCGATGTGAAGGACGATCCCGAACACGCCAAAGCCTTTCTGGCGCGCTATGGCAATCCTTTCGTGGCGGTGGGCGCCGACAGCCGATCCTTCCTGCAACGAGCTCTGGGCGCGCGCGGCGTGCCGGCGACCTTCGTCGTCGGACCGGGCCCGAAAATCGAAGTCGCCATCCTCGGTCCTCTCGATCCGAAAATCGTCGCCACGAAGATCGTTCCAGCGCTGAAGGGCTGACCTCAAAGATTTCAGCTCGGTCATTGCGTGCGAAGCGAAGAAATCCATCCACAAATTCAATAGTGTCCTGGCGATAGATTGCTTCACTTCGCTCGCAATGACAGCAGATGGTCGAGTGAATGCTCATCGGGAGTGGATTTTGGCCAGCGGTTCCAGGCCAGCAGCCTCCCGGGATGAGCGAGTGCGCCTCTGCGCCGCCTTCGTTCGACAAAAACTTGCCGCCCCGCGGGAAAATGCGCTAAGCAACGACCTCCCTCAGCGCTTTCCGTCGGCCTTCGCCCGCAAAGCGCGCGACCTCAGGCCTTGAATTGACCTTTCTCAACACCAGCCCAGCGCTGGCGAAAGCGCTCGCCGAGCGCAATTACGCTTCGGCGACGCCCGTCCAGTCCGCCGTTCTCGCCGAAGCCGTCGCCGACCGCGACATTCTCGTCTCCGCCCAGACCGGCTCGGGCAAGACCGTGGCCTTCGGCCTCGCCATCGCCAGAACCTTGCTCGGCGACGAAGAGACGCTGCCCGCTGCTACGGCGCCGCTGGCGCTGATCGTCGCACCGACGCGCGAACTGGCGCTGCAGGTCGAGCGCGAACTGACCTGGCTCTACCGCTACACCCGCGCTCGCACCGTCGCCTGCGTCGGCGGCATGGATGCCCGCGCCGAACGCCGCCGCCTGCAGGACGGCGCGCATATCGTCGTCGGCACGCCGGGGCGCCTGCGCGATCATATCGAGCGCAATGGTCTCGACGCTTCGGCGCTGAAGGCGGTGGTGCTCGACGAGGCCGACGAAATGCTCGACATGGGCTTTCGCGAAGACCTCGAATTCATTCTCGACGCGACGCCGGAAAGCCGCCGCACGCTGCTGTTCTCCGCAACCATGCCCAAGGGCATCGCGGCGCTGGCGCAGCGTTATCAGCGCAACGCCCAGCGAATCGATGTGGCCAGCGCCGCCAGCGGCCACGCCGACATCGAATATCGCGGCGTGCGAGTCGCGCCCAAGGAAATCGAGCACGTCACCGTCAATCTGCTGCGCTTTTACGAGTCGCAGACGGCCATCGTGTTCTGCAACACCCGCGACGCCGTGCGCCATCTCCATGCGACGCTGGTGGAGCGTGGCTTCTCGGCCGTGCTGCTGTCCGGTGAACTGGGCCAGCACGAGCGCAACCAGTCCATGCAGGCGCTGCGCGACGGTCGGGCGCGAGTGTGCATCGCCACCGACGTCGCGGCGCGCGGCATCGATCTGCCGGCGCTCGGCCTCGTCATTCACGCCGATCTGCCGCACGACGCCGAGGCCTTGCAGCATCGCAGCGGCCGCACCGGTCGCGCCGGGCGCAAGGGCGTGAGCGTTCTGCTCGTGCCCAACATGCGCCGCGGCAAGGCAGAGCGGATGCTGCGCGAGGCCGGCGTCACGGCGCAATGGAGCGGGCCGCCGCTGGCGCAGGACATCGAGGCGCTCGACCGCGACCGGATGCTGCAGGACCCGCTGCTGACCGAGGCGCCAGGCGAGCAAGACCTGGAACTGGGCCGGCTGCTGCTGGAGCGCCGCACGCCGGAAGAACTCGCCGCCATTCTCGCCCGCGTGTGGCGGGCGCGCCAACCGGCGATAGAAGATGTCGGCGATCCGGGCGAAGACGCGCGCGGCTCCCGCGGCGCTTCGGGCTCCGGCGCAGGAGCGGGCTCCGGCGCAGGCGGTGGTCCGGCCAAACGCGGCTTCGGCGAGCAAGGCGCCTGGTTCCGCCTCGACATCGGCCGTTCGAAAAACGCCGATCCCAAATGGCTCCTGCCCATGCTGTGCCGCAAGGGCGGGCTGACCCGCGACCAGATCGGCGCCATTCGTATCTTCGATACGGAAACGAAGGTGGAAATCGCCGAAGCGGTCGCCGCGAACTTTGCGGCGAACATGCGCCGGCCGGGCGGAGACAGCATCAATGTCGTCCGCATACCCGGCGGTCCGGGACCGGAGCCGGCGGGCGCGAAGCGGAAGTTCACGAAGAAGCCGGGAAAGCCGGGGCGGCGCACGGCGTAACGCGCCACCTTTCGGCGTCATTCCGGCACCAAGACGCATCGCACCTTGCGCCATGATCGACAGTTGCTGCGGTCCTTCGAGCGTTCCTTCGGGGACATCCGCAGCCGGAGTCTCGTGGCCGGACTTCTTCGAGACCGTTCGCATCTGCCTTGCGCCGTTCTCGTGTGTTGTCTCATCGGTTCGGCAAGCGCCACCGAACCGACCGTCATACGAATGGTCGAACGGCAGATCCGCGCCGCCGGCGTCGAGACTGCGGAGATCGAGCCGGAGAGCGGCTCGGACGAACTGATCGCGCCCGGCGTCTTCGCTGTGCCACCGCAGCAACTGCGCATGGTCGCTGCGCCCGCCGCCGGCCTCGTCGAAATGTCGCTGGTCGCGCCCGACGAAGAAGTGCGTGAAGGCGAACCCATCGCGCGGCTCAAATCCTCGGAACTCGCGGAGGCGCAGCGCGCCCTCCTCCATGCCGACGCCGACGCGGCGGCCCTCGCGGAAGAAAAGCTGCAGCGCGACGAGCAATTGTTCCGCGAAAAGCTCATCGCCGAGCGGCGGCTGCCGACAACCCGGGTGGAGACGACACAGGCCCGCTCCTACCTTGCAGGAGCGCGCCGAGCTGTTGCGCCTCATGGACGCATGGCCGACGCCGGCATCGTCACCCTGCGGCGCGACCGGCGAGCGGGTGCAGGCCGCGGCGCGCATCGGCGGCAACGAGACCTGGTGGCGCGCGCCGGACGAATGCGGTCCACCCACCACGACCGGAATTTCGTGTTCCTGCGTGTGGCGGAGGGTTTTTCGGCCGCTCCGGTGACGGTCGTGTCGGAGACGTCGCAATCGGCCACCCTGCGGGGACCGCTGTCGACGCAGGGCAAAGCTGCTGTGCGCGGCGTGCTTACGCTGCTTGAGGAACTCGCAGCGGCGGACCGGTAGCGCCATGCCGGAGCGTCTCGTCGCCCTCGCATTGAAGCAACGGCTTCTCGTTTTTCTGGCCGGCTGGGGGCTGGCGGTCCGGGGCGTCGACTCCCATGCGCGGCTGCCGATCGACGCCTTTCCCGATGTCGCGCCGGTGCAGGTGCTGGTGTCGATGCGCGCCTCCGGCCTCACGCCCGAGAAACTCGGGAGCCGGGTGACGGCTCCGATCGAGATCGCCATGCGCGGCATTCCAAATCTCGTTTGCATGCGCTCGACGACGCGCTACTCCGTGGCGTTGATAACGCCGCCACAGCACGAAAGATTCTCATGACCGCCCCCCTTCGCCTCCTCCTCGTCGTCGCTGCTGCGCTGGTCGACGCCGACAATCGCGTGCTGATCGCCCGGCGCCCGGCCGGCAAGCAACTCGCCGGTCTGTGGGAGTTTCCCGGCGGCAAGCTCGATCCCGGTGAGCGGCCGGAAGAGGCGCTGATCCGCGAATTGCACGAAGAATTGTCGATCGAGGTCAAGGCGCCCTGTCTCGCGCCGCTCTCCTTCGCCAGCCACGCCTATGACGATTTCCACCTGCTGATGCCGCTTTATGTCTGCCGCAAATGGCAGGGCTTCGTTGCGCCGCGCGAAGGTCAGGCTGTAAGATGGGTTCGGGCGAAGGAGCTACGCAGTTTCGACATGCCGCCTGCCGACGCGCCCTTGATCGCGCCATTGATCGATTTGCTCGGCTGACCTGGAGCGTTTCATGAGTTTTCTGATCGATCGGCCCAAGAGCGAGCGTTACGCCGAGGGCAAGGCTCGGCGCAAGATCACGCCCCGCGCTGCGCTCGGCGCCTTTTCGCCGCCGGATCGTGATCCACTGGCCCTGCTCGCTCGATCCAACGAAGGCCGCATCACGTCGCTGATCGGCGAGCGGCGTACCCGCATGAGCAAGAACCCGTTCGGCTTTCTGCGCGGCGCCGCCTGCCTGATGGCGACCGATCTTGCGCCGGCGGTGAAGCCCGGCCTCGAGGTGCAGGCCTGCGGCGATGCGCATCTGATGAATTTCGGCGCCTTCCTGTCGCCGGAAGGGCAAATCCTGTTCGATGTGAACGATTTCGACGAAACCCTGCCCGGCGTCGATTTCACTGTCGACGTGAAGCGTCTGGCGGCCAGCGTCGCCGTCGCCGCCCGCCACAAGGAACGCCATACGCCCCGCGATGCGCGCACGCTCGCCGAAAGCGCCGCAGCGTCCTACCGGCAAACGATGTTCGCGCTCGCCGGCATGTCGCCGCTCGACGCCTGGCTCGCGCGCACGCCGCTGGACACGGTTATCGGAGATCTGGCGGAACGGGCCATCGGCGCCAATGTCCGCGCGGCGGAAGCCGGAGTGTCGGTCGCCGACGATTTTCCGACGCTGGAGCCCCCGGTCATCGGGCGCCGGATCGCCGACAGGAACACGACGGTCTTCCATTTCGACGAGAGCGACGATCCGCTGGCGCATGCGGACATCGACTATATCCTCGCGCAAACGCGCAGCCGCCTGTCGCCCGGCGCGGCAAAACTGCTGCGACGCTACGAGAAATGCGACGCCGCCTTTCGCGCCGCAGGCGTCGGCAGCGTCGGGACCTTCTGCGCCATCGCGCTGTTTCGCACGCAGGACCCGACCGACGCGCCGCTATTCCTGCAAATCAAGGAAGCCCGCACCTCTGTGCTGGAGGCGCTGGCCCCGGCCTGGCCCCAGCGTCAGGGCGAGCGCGTCGCGCAGGGCCAGACGGTGATGCAGGGCGCGGGCGATCCGTTCCTGTGCGCTGCGCGCGAATCCGGGCGGGATTTCTACGTGCGTCTGCTGCGCACCCGCCGGCTCAACGGCGTCGCCGACATTCTCGAAAAGCGGGCCCTTCCGGACTATGCACGCCTGTGCGGCCGCACGCTGGCGCGCGCGCACGCCCGCTCCGCCGATCCTGTCGTCCTCGCCGGCTACATGGGCAAGAGCGACGCTTTCGAGCGGGCGCTGGGCGCCTTCGCCATGGCCTACGAACGCCAGAACCTCGCCGATTACGAAGCCTTCGTCGCCGGGTGAGGTCGGCCATGGACGCGCTCACGCTGTTCGGCCTCTTCGCCGTCACGGCCATGCTGGCAACCTATGCGCTGGAGGCGCGCAGCCCCTGGTTCATCCTCGCCTTCGCTGGAGCCTGCCTTCTCGGCTCGGCCTATGGCTTCCTGCAAGGCGCCTGGCCGTTCGGACTGGTAGAAGGCGTGTGGTCGGTGGTGGCGTGGCGCCGGTGGCGGGAGGCGCGAGGGTAGCGCCGCGTTCACCGAACGGGAGTTTACATCGCGCCGCCCCGACTCTAAGGTCCGCGCCGAATTGAACGCTGCGGCCTTCGCCGCGACACGAGGTGATCATGCGCGCGGAACCGCTGGCGCTGAAGCAAGAGATCGAGCAGTCTGTCGGGCTGCTGAGGAGGCATCTTTGACGTCGAGACTGCCACGCGGCGCCTCGCGGAACTGAACGTCAAGGCCGAAGAACCCGACTTCTGGAACGACGCCGAAACCGCCCAGAAGCTCATGCGCGAACGCAACGAGCTCGAAGAGCGGCTGGACGGCGTCAAGGCGCTCGACAACCAGCTCGAAGACGCTCTGACGCTGGTCGAACTCGGCGAGTCCGAGAACGACGAACCCACCGAAAAGGAAGGGATCGACGCGCTCAAGGCGACGCTGGCGGAAGCGAAGCGCCGTCAGCTCGAGGCGCTGTTCTCCGGCGAGGCCGACGGCAACGACACCTACATCGAAGTGCATTCGGGCGCCGGCGGCACAGAAAGCTGCGACTGGGCGCGCATGCTGTTCCGCATGTATTCGCGCTGGGCCGAGCGCAAGAAGTTCAAGGTCGAAGTTCTGGAGGAGACGGCCGGCGACGAGGCCGGGCTCAAGTCCGGAACCATCCTGATCAAGGGCCACAACGCCCATGGCTGGGCCAAGACCGAGAGCGGCGTGCATCGTCTCGTGCGCATCTCGCCCTTCGACTCCAATGCTCGCCGGCACACGAGTTTCGCCTCGGTGTGGGTCTATCCCGTGGTCGACGATCGCATCCAGATCGACATCAACGAGAGCGACTGCCGCATCGACACCTTCCGCTCCTCGGGCGCCGGCGGCCAGCACGTCAACACCACCGATTCGGCCATCCGCATCACCCACATCCCCTCGGGGATCGTGGTGTCGTGTCAGGCCGAGCGCTCGCAGCACAAGAACCGCGCCTCGGCCTGGAACATGCTGCGCGCACGCCTGTACGAGAAGGAAATCGAGAAGCGCGAGGCCGAGGCCAACGCCATCAACGCGAGCAAGACCGACATCGGCTGGGGCCACCAGATCCGTTCATACGTTCTCCAGCCCTATCAGCTGGTGAAGGATCTGCGCACCGGCCACACTTCCGGCACGCCGGACGAGGTGCTGGACGGCGAACTCGATGATTTCATGCAGGCTTCGCTCGCCCAGCGCGTTTATGGCGGCGGACCGGAAGCGGTCGAAGACGTGGAATAAGCCCCCATTGGGGTCCGGCCCCCGGAGCTTTGGGGCCGGACCCGGTCGACCGCGACATCGTCGGACCGCCCCCTTTTCATTGAACGCCCGACGTTACCCGAACGTTACGGCCCTGCACGCAGGCGTCGGCGCCGCAAATGCGAACAAAGCCGCCGCAGGCGCCGTGCTCTCCACTATTTGTTAAGCGAATCAGTAACATTTTCCCTTGTGGACATTTGGTTCGATGACCGGGAGAATTGCACATGGTTTCCATGATGAAGCGCTGGATCAATGACGACAGCGGCGCGACAGCGATCGAGTATGGTTTGCTGAGCTCGCTGATCGCCGTTGCGATCATCGGCGGGGTCAAACTCATCGGCACCAAATTGTCGTCGACCTTCGACGGCATTCAGAACAATCTGGTGTAAGGCCTTCGCCGACGCATCACTTCTGGTCGGTCGCCCGGGACTTGGACTTGTCGCGTTCCCGCTCTATGTCCTTTCGCTGGTTCAACCCAAGCGAGGCGACCCCATGACCTTGAAAGCCGGCGACCGCATTCCCGCCGCCACACTCACCCTGATGACCGCCGAAGGCCCCAAGCCCGTCGAGGCCCGGGACTATTTCGCAGGCCGCAAGGTTGCTCTGTTTTCGGTGCCGGGCGCCTATACGCCGACCTGCAGCAAGCAGCATCTGCCCGGCTTCGTGAAGGAGGCCGACGCCCTGAAGGCCAAGGGGGTCGACGCCGTGGCCGTGACAGCGGTCAACGACGCCTTCGTGCTCGACGCCTGGCTGGAAAGCGCTGGCGCCAAGGGCAAGGTGGAAGGCCTCGCCGACGGCTCTGCCGCCTTTGCGAAGGCCGGTGGATTCGAACTCGATCTCGCCGCTTTCGGCCTCGGCGTGCGAGGCAAGCGCTTCGCCGCGGTGGTCGACGATGGCGTCGTGAAGTGGATCGAATTCGAGGAGAATTCCTCGGCCTGCACGGTATCCAGCGCCTCTTCGACGCTGGCGCACGTCTGACCGTCATTTCCCGGCCGTCTCCCATCGGGACGGCCGGCCCTCCGGCTCCGCAATCTGCGCGTTTGCGCTCCGCGTTAAACACATTTTTAACTGTCGCTTGCGCCTGCAATCACCCCATGGAAGGAATTCACGACGGGCTACGTCCTTCCTTTCCCGAGTGGGTGCCATCATGTTGCAGGATTTCAAGAACTTTACGCTTCGAGGCAATGTCGTCGATCTCGCCGTGGGTGTGATCATCGGCGCGGCCTTCGGCAAGATCGTCGGGTCGCTGGTCGAAGACATCATCATGCCGATCGTCGGGAAACTGAGCGGCGGCCTGGATTTTTCGAACTACTATTATTCGTTCTCGTCGGCCGTTCATTCCGACATGACCTATGAAGAAGCGAAGAAGCTCGGCGCGACGATCGGCTACGGGCAGTTCGCGACGATCCTCGTGAATTTCGTGATCGTGGCGTTCGTGCTGTTCCTGATCATCCGTCAATTCGAAAAGCTGAAGAAGCCGGCGCCGGAAGCCGCGCCGCCTGCGCCGCCGCGCAGCGAAGTTCTGCTCGAAGAAATTCGCGACGCCCTCAAGGGTCGGGCGAACTGACGCAGTTTCGAGGCGCGAGTGATCTCGCGCCTCTCAAAAATCCAGCTCGGCGTAAAACGGCCCGGGAGCCATGCCCGGCAGTCTGTCGGCCAGCAGCACACGGAACGCGGGGCGGGACTTGACCCGCTGATACCAGTGCTTGGCGTGCTCGTCCTCGGCCCAGGGCACATCGCCGAGATAATCGGCGACCGAGAGATGCGCGGCGGCGGCGAAATCGGCGCAGGTGAGGCGCTCGCCCGCCAGCCATTTGCGCGTGCCGGTGAGGTAGCCGAGATAGCGCAGATGCGGGCGCAGATTGGCGCGCGCCACCCGCAGCACATCCATGTCCGGCGCGCTTGCGCTGGACGCCGCGTAGCGCTTGGCGACCTTTTCAGTCACCAGCCAGTTCGAGACTTCGTCGAAGAACTTGACGTTGAACCAGTCCACCAGCCGGCGCATCTCCACGCGGCCGCGCGGATCGTCGGGAAAGAGCCGGCGTCCGTCCTGAAGCGCTCCACGTGTTTCGTCGAGATATTCAGCGATGACGCCGGCGCCGGGGACGACGGTTCCATCGTCGTCGATCAACACGGGGGTGCGGCCGGCAGGGTCGAGTTCCAGAAACTCCCGGCGCCGGTCGGCGGCGCGCTCTTCGATCAACTGCGCCTCGACGCCATATTCGGCGAGAATGAGCCTCACGAAGCGGGAATGCGGACAGAGCGGAGAATGAACGAGCGTGGGCATGAGGCCTTGTGCGGGCGCGACGCGCCCTCGGTTACCGGTGAGTGACGGGTATAAGCTGAGGGAGGTATGGGGACAAGCCGGCGGTTTTGGGGCTCTGCCGCTCGATTTGCGCACAACTGAATCCCAAAAGAGACAGATGTTGGAAATTCGTCACACGGTCGCATTTCGGGATTGACCGCATTCCTTGAAGGACGAGCCCGCAATTGTCGACGCTGCTCGGCGTCGTCGAAGCGCTTGGAATGCGCCTGACCATCGAGCCTCGCCCGCGGGCGCGACGTTCACCCCCGCAGCCGCGCCAGCCACCCCTCCGCCTGCGCCCGCACATTGGCAGGCGCCGTGCCGCCGTAGCTGACCCGGCTGGCGACGCTGTTGTCGACGCCCAGCACGGCGAACACCTCCGCGGTGATGCGCGGCTCGATCGCCTGCATTTCGGCGAGCGGCACGGCTTCCAGCGCCAGCCCCTGTCCTTCCGCCCAGCCGACGATGCGCCCCGTGACGTGATGCGCCTCTCGGAACGGCAGGCCCAACGCCCGCACCAGCCAGTCGGCAAGGTCCGTGGCGGTGGAAAAACCGGCGCCGGCGGCCGCTTTCATGCGGTCGTGATGGAAGCTCATGTCACGCACCATGCCGGCCATGGCGGCAATGCAAAGGGAAAGCGAATCCAGCGCGTCGAAAGCGCCTTCCTTGTCTTCCTGCATGTCCTTGGAATAGGCGAGCGGCAGGCCCTTCATGACGACCAGCAGCGCAGTCAGCGCGCCGATCACCCGCCCGCTCTTGCCGCGCACCAGCTCCGCCGCGTCAGGATTGCGCTTTTGCGGCATGATCGAAGAGCCGGTGGTGAATTTGTCCGACAGCGAAATGAAAGCGAATTGCGGCGTCGACCACAGCACGATCTCTTCGGCGAAACGCGACAGATGCGTGGCGCAGATCGCCGCGGAGCCGAGCGTCTCCAGCACGAAATCGCGGTCCGACACGCTGTCCAGCGAATTGGCGGTGGGACGATCGAAGGCGAGCGCCGCCGCGGTCTGCGCGCGGTCGATCGGGAAGGAGGTGCCGGCCAGCGCCGCGGCGCCGAGCGGGCTTTCGTTGAGGCGCTTGCGAGCGTCGGCGAAACGGCCGCGATCCCGCGCGATCATCTCGACATAGGCGAGGAGATGATGGCCGAGCGTCACAGGCTGGGCGCTCTGCAAATGGGTGAAGCCAGGCATGACGGCGCCGGCTTCGGCCAGTGCGCGCTCCGCGAGGGCGAGTTGCAGATCCGTGAGCTGAGCGTCGAGCGCGTCGATCTCGTCGCGGATGTAGAGCTTGAAATCCGTCGCCACCTGATCGTTGCGCGAGCGCGCTGTGTGCAGGCGCCCGGCCGCCGGGCCGACCAGTTCGGCGAGGCGCGCCTCGGCATTCATGTGGATGTCTTCATAGGCGCGCTTGAACTCGAAGGCGCCCGTTTCGATCTCGCCGCGGATTTGCGTCAGGCCGTCGATGATCTTCGCAGCGTCGCCCGATGCGATGATGCCACGATCGGCCAGCATGGCGGCATGGGCGAGCGACCCGCGGATATCCTGGGGGCCGAGGCGCTTGTCGAAATCGATGGAGACGTTGATCGCCTCGAGAACGGCGTCGGTTGCGCTTTTGAAACGGCCGCCCCATATCTTGCTGGTCATCGCACCCTCTCGGAACACCCGCCCATGTCAGAAAAGCCGCCTGCTTTCCCGCGTCTCGCCGTCATCGCCGCACTTGTCGTCGCGGCAGGCGCCGGCGTTCTCTACATGAAGGGGAGCCCGAGCGGCAAGAAAGAGCAAAGCGCTGCCTGCGCTTCGGGAGAGAAGGCGGCAACCGCGGCAAAGCCGCTGGCGCGTGGGGAAGTGGCGGCGATGAACATCTCGACCGCGCCGCAGCCCATGCCGGACCTCGCCTTCAACGGACCGGACGGGCAACGCAAGACCCTCGCCGATTTCCGCGGCAAGACCCTGCTGTTCAACATGTGGGCGACCTGGTGCGTGCCCTGCCGGGCCGAAATGCCCGCCCTCGACCGGCTGCAGGCGGCGCTCGGCTCCGAGAAATTCGAGGTCGTGACCGTCAATATCGACACCTCGCGACTCGAGCGGCCCAAGGCGTTTCTCTCCGAAATCGGCGTGAAGAGCCTCGCCTTCTATGCCGACCCCAAGGCCGAGATCTTCCAGCAACTCAAACAGGACGGGCAGGTTCTCGGCCTGCCCACGACCTTTCTCGTCAGCCCCGAGGGCTGCGAAATCGGGCTGATGAGCGGCCCGGCAAGCTGGGACAGCGCCGACGGCAAGGCGTTGATCTCCAGGATTCTCGAAAGCTACGCCGCGAAATGAGCGATGAACTCGAGCCCTGGCGGGTCGAAGGATCGCGAACCGTGCTGCGCGATCCCTGGATACACCTGCGCGCCGATCGCTGTATCACCCAGCGCGGCGCGGTGCTCGATCCGTTCTACGTGCTCGAATATCGCGACTGGGCGCATGTCGTCGCCTTCGACGAGGACGATCATCTGCTGCTGGTGCGCCAGTGGCGGCACGGCGCCGCAGCGTTTTCGCTGGAGCTGCCGGGCGGCGTGATGGAGCCGGGTGAAGATCCGCTGCAGGCGGGCGCCCGCGAACTGCTCGAGGAAACCGGCCATGCAGCCCCCGCCCTCACCCATGTCGCGGCGCTCTCCCCCAACGCCGCCAATTTCACCAATCGCGTGCATGTCATGCTGGGGGTCGGCGCCCGCAAGGTGAAGGACCTCTCGCTCGATCCCGGCGAGGATGTCGTCGTCGAGCGCGTTCCCTGGCGTAACGCCGCAGCCATGGCGCTCTCCGGTGAAATGATCCATTCCCAGCACGTCGGCCTGTTGATGATGGCGCTGGCGCGCGCCAAGGGTCTGCGATTCGGGTAAGTTGACCCCCGGGCGACGCGGGGCCCTCTCGGATAAACACGCAGCCGTATCGGGAGAACGCCGCAATGGCGGAACAAAGCAGTCAATTCAACCGCCTCGTGCTGATGGCGCTCGCCCGACTGTATACGGCGCATCCGCGGGCCGTCACTCTGGCGCCGGCAGACATTTACCCGCCGGAACTGCGCGACGCCGCCGACGAAAATCTCGAGGCGGAAGCGGCGGGAACGATCCTGTGGCTTTACCGCAGCGGCGCCATCGCCGGCGATCTCGTCACGCAGCCGGGAATTTCCGTGGCGCTGGCTCAGCTTTCCGCGCCCACCTACAAGAAGATGATCAGCCGCGAACCCACGCAGAACGTGGGGCAACTGGGCGCGGCGGCCGTCGATTATTCGGAAAAGCCCGACAATCCGAGCGTCCAGCTGTTTTGCAAGGTTCTGGTCAGCAATCTGATCTGACAGGCGCACACAGCGCCTCGCGGCTTTCGGTCCAGGGAAGGCGTCAGCCCCGCGCCTTCACCACACGCCCCTGCCCCCTGGCGCAATCCTCGATGATGCGGTCGAAAATCATGCCGTACCGGTTCGGGCCGGTCGGCGAATCGGGCGCGAGGACGCGGTAATAAGTGCGGTCGTGTTCGCTCTTGGAGAAGCGGATCTCCCAGTCGAGAACCTTCTGCGAATAATGCATCAGCCGCACTTCCGGCCAGTCCGCGACGAAGAAGCGCTCGATTCGTTCGTCGCGGCCGTTCTGCGGGTCCTGCTCCTGCGGAAACTGCTTCTCGATCTCGATCAACGCACAGGCGGCGTTGCGTGCGTAATCGCCGCCGACCAGCGCGAAATCGGTCTGGACGAGACGGTCCTCCGGACGCCGGGCTACCTCGGGCGGCAGGGTATACTCGCGCCGGATGGAGCCGCATCCCGCCAGAGCGGCGGCGGCGCACAACAGCGCGAATGCCCGACGTTTCATTCGTTCCTCCAGCCACGCCGGCGGCGCCGACGGTCGCGCCAGTCTAGACGGCGATCCCCGCCTCAACCTTGCGCCGGGCGTGCTGCGGCGATGCTTCACATCGCCGGGAGCGGCGCGAGGGACTATGTTGGCGGACAGGAAACAGTCCCCGGGAGACCCCATGCCGCCGCGCGTGCTCATTTCCGATGCGCTTTCGACCGCCGCCGCGCAGATTCTCGAAATGCGCGGGCTCAAGGTGGACTTCCAGCCGCAACTCGGCAAGGACCGCGAGAAGCTCGAAAGCCTGATCGGCTCTTTCGACGGTCTCGCCATTCGTTCGACGACGAAGGCCGATGCTGCCCTGCTCGCCAGGGCGCCGCGGCTGAAAGTAATCGGCCGCGCCGGCATCGGCGTCGACAATGTCGACGTGCCGGCGGCGACGGCAAAGGGCGTGATCGTCATGAACACGCCCTTCGGCAATTCCGTCACCACGGCCGAGCACGCCATCGCCTTGATGATGGCGCTCGCCCGCGACATTCCCGCCGCCAATGCTTCGACGCAGGCCGGCAAATGGGAGAAGAACCGCTTCATGGGCGTCGAGATCGCCGGCAAGACGCTGGGCGTCGTCGGTTGTGGCAACATCGGCGCGATCGTCGCCAATCGGGCGCTGGGCCTCGCCATGCGCGTCATCGCCTATGATCCCTTCCTCACGGCGGAGCGCGCGCAGAAACTCGGCGTCGAGAAGGTCGAGCTGGACGCATTGCTGGCGCGGGCGGATGTGATCACGTTGCACACACCGCTGTCGGCGGCGACGCGCAACATCCTGTCCGCCGAAGCTCTCGCAAAGGCGAAGCGCGGCGTGCGCATCGTCAATTGCGCCCGCGGCGGACTCGTCGACGAAGCGGCGCTCGCGCGCGCGCTCGACAGCGGTCATGTCGCCGGCGCGGCGCTGGATGTGTTCGCGACGGAGCCCGCGACGAGCAGCCCGCTGTTCGGGCGCGACAATGTCGTCTGCACCCCGCATCTCGGGGCCTCCACCGTGGAGGCGCAGGAAAAGGTGGCGCTGCAACTGGCCGAGCAGATGGCCGACTACCTGTTGCGCGGCGCCATCGCCAATGCCGTGAACTTCCCCTCCATCACGGCAGAAGAGGCGCCGACGCTGGCGCCTCTGGCGGCGCTGGGCGAAAAGCTCGGACTGCTGGCAGGGCAGATCGCCGAGGCGGCGATCGAGAAAGTGTCGATCGTCTATGAAGGCGCAGTCGCGACGCAGAAGACGAAGGCTGTCACGGCCGCGGCGCTGGCCGGCCTGCTGCGGCCGATGCTGGAGGAAGTAAACGCCGTGGCCGCCCCGAGCGTCGCCGCCGCCCGCGGCATTGTGGTGGAGGAGACCACCAGCGCGGCGCAGGGCGATTATCTGTCGCTGGTGACGCTGCGGGTAAAGACGCCGAAGGGCGAAATCTGTGTCACCGGCACGGTGTTCCACGACGGCAAGCCGCGGGTGCTGCGCGTCGGCGAGATCGCGGTCGACGCCGAATTTTCGCCTTCGATGATTCTCCTGCGCAACGAAGACAAGCCGGGGTTCATCAGTCGCGTCACCGGAGCGCTGGGCGCCGCGGGAGTCAATATCGCGACGATCGCGCTGGGGCGCGACGCGCCGGGCGGATCGGCGGTTTCACTGGTGGCGGTGGACGGCGGGACGCCGGACGCCGTGATGACGGCGATTCGCGCCCTGCCGGGCGTGAGGCAGGCTGTGGCGCTGGGGTTTTGATGGGCAGGACGGGAACGCCGCCGAAGTCGTGGCGCGGGCTCCGGTGGATTGGTCGATGGCATCGACCCCGGTTGACATTCCTTCAGGAAGAGAACATAAATAGAACATTGATGCAGAAACAGATGAAGTCCCGGAGAAGCCAATGCGTCTCGGCTATGTGATCATCTATGTTCCCGATGTCGAAGCGGCAGCGTCGTTCTACGAGCGGGCCTTCGGCGTTTCCCGCCGTTTCGTGCACGAAAGCGGCTATGCCGAAATGGACACCGGCGCGACGGCGCTGGCTTTCGTGTCCGAGACGCTGGCCGCCTCCAACGGCCTCGCCCCGCGCCCCAATCGTCCCGACGCCGACGCCGCAGGGGCGGAGATCGCTTTCGTCTGCGACGATGTCGCCGCCGCTTTCGCCAAAGCGGTCGCAGCGGGCGCGGCGCCATGCCGGCCCCCGCAGCAAAAGCCATGGGGACAAATCGTCGCCTATGTCCGCGACGGCAACGGCTTTCTCGTCGAAATCTGTTCTCCCGTGGGCGCCTAGATGTCGGCCGCGACCGCGCCGCCGCATCCCGTCGGCCTGCGCTCAGTGCGCGTCGCGCACCCCGTAATCGGCAAAGCGCGCCACCGTCGCCGCCACTTCGGCGTCCGACAGGATTTCCGGTTCGCCCGCCAGCATGGCGAGGTGATAGATCTTCGCCAGCTCTTCCAGCTCCCCGGCTCGCCACAGCGCGCGTTTCATCGTGTCGCCGACGGTGATGGCGCCGTGGCCGCCGAGCAGAACCGCGTGCATGTCGCCAAGGCTTCCGAGCGCCAGCCGCGACAGCTCTGCCGTGCCGTAGGGCGCGTAGCCGGCGCAGCGCACGACGGGTCCGCCGAGCGCCGCGATCATGTAGTGGATGGCCGGCAAATTCTTGCGCAGCACGGCCAATGTCGTCGCATAGGTCGAATGGGTGTGAACGATCGCGCGGACATCCGGCCGCGCCCGCATGATGTCGAGGTGAAACCGCCATTCGCTGGACGGCGGCAGCGGTCCGTCATGGGCGCCCTCGCCCGCCAGAGCCATACGGGCGATCATCTGCGGCTCGAGTTCAGCGGCGGCGACCCCGGAGGGCGTGATCAGCAAAGTGTCGCCGTCGCGCAGCGACACATTGCCGGCCGAGCCGCGATTGAGCCCCGACCGCGCGAGGTCGCGCGCCGCCTCGACGACGATCCGGCGTTTCTCCGGCATGTCTTTCTCCCATCTTTCCAGGCGCGGCGCCGCCGACTTGATCAACTCCGCGCAAAACGCCTAACATCCCGGCAACCCTTTGCGCCGGGAGCGCCCATGACCCTGCCGCCTCACGAGGTCAGAGCCGATGGCTGACGACGCCGCCGCGCCGCCGCCCGAACGCCCGACGCATTCTGCGCCGGCGGCGGGCGGGGCGCCAGCGAAGGCGCCGCTCCTCGCCGGCCGGCTGGCGGCGCCTGGCCGTTTGCTGGCGGCTGCGCGCGAGCGCCTGACCGGCGCGAAACCGCAGCGCTCGGCCATCGCCCGCATCGCCTCCGCCGTCACCGTGCCGGTGTTCTGCTGGGTGTTCTACACTACCTCCAGCGGCATGATCGACATCATGCGGCGGGATTCGAGCGATCCTGTCGGCGTCGTCGGCGCCTTTGTCGGAACCAGCGCCATTCTGGTCATGCTGGCCGCCGCCTCCATGTCGCTGGGAACCGACCTCGCCGCACTGATCGGACGGCGCACCTTCGTCGGCGAGCGCATCGCGCTGAAGACAGCGGTCACGACCGCCGTGTATCTGTTCGTGTTCTCGATGTCGGCGTTCTTCTCCTTCACCTATTACTACACGAACATCTTCCGGCTCTCGTCGAAACGCATCGTCAGCGAAATGCAGCCGATGGAGCTCGCGGCCGATGTGGTCCTCGCGGCCGGCAAGGCGATCGACGCCAATTATGAAACGCAGTCGGCGCAGATTCTCGCGTCGCCGGGCATGCAGGGCTATCTCGCCTCGCTCGATGCGCTGCTGCGGGCCGCCCGGGAGCAGGAGCCGCGCTTTCGCGAGGGCGTGCGCAAGATTCAGGACGAAATCGACGAAACCGCCGCGAAAGAGGCTGCTCGCGCCGCCTCGCTGGCGCAGGACGCACGCGCGGCGAGCCAGCTGGCCGAAGAGGCCGCGTCGAAAGTCTCTGCACTCGAGCGCGCCATCGCCGATCTCGACGCGATCATTTCGGCCAAGCAGGGGGAGATCGATGCGCTCGGCTCGAAAGCGCGGCAGGAGGATCAACTGGCGCTCGACGCCGCCAACGGGCTCGACGGGCTCGGCGCGTCCTGCGGTCCCAATTGCGAATCGCATCGCGCCGCCGCCGCCGCCGCGCGCAAGCGCGTGGCGAGCATCCGTCAGACGCTCGCCCAGCCGCAGGAGGAACGGGCCACCGCCCGGCGCCAGCGCGATGCGCTCGCCACCCAGTCCGCCACGCTTCGGCAAAAGGCCGACCGCGGGGGCGCAGGCCCCGCCTCCAGCGCGCCAGCGCCGACGCCCGCGCCGGACTTCGTCTCCGCCATCCGCCGGCTCGGCGATCTGCGCAACGACATTCGCGCCAATCCCCGCTGGGCGCCGCTGAAAGAGGCGCAGGCGCATTGCGCCCAACTGCTGACCACTGCCCGGCGCTCGGGAATGGCGCTCGCCGGCGTCGAGCCGGGTTTCGATTGCCAACCGGCGTCGGAGGCCCGCGACCTTCTGTCCGCGCGCGACGACATTCTGCGCGGCCGCGCCGCCTTCGCCGAAAAATGCGCGCTCGACGGCGCCATTCGCGACCAGATGCAGGCCATCGCCGCGCGCATTCGCGCAGCGCCGGACAGCGAAAAGGACGCTGCAACGAAAGGCCTGGCCGAAGCCAAGCAGGCGGTCGACGCCTGTGTGGTGGCCGGCCGGCCGGCGGGCCTGCTCGAAGCCGACGTGCAGACGCTGTTGTCGCGCAGCGACCAGTTTTCCCGGGCGCATACACTGGAGCGCAACCGGTTCGAACAGGCGCGCGAGGCGTTCTTCAGCTTCACCCCGGACGCCACAATGGCGATCGGCGTCGCCATCGCCCAGGACGCCTTCATGTTCGTGATGAAGCTGCTGTCCGAAATCTTTTCGCGGGAAGCGCGGGTGCGGGACAAACCGCCTCTGCCGGCGCCGATGGACGTCGTCGACGACGACAAGGACGACCCGGACGTCCGCATGATGAAAGCGCTGTTGCGGCTGTCGCGCCCCTTGTCCGGCGACTGCAGCGCATTCGATACGACCGCGCCGCAGGTCGCCGATCTACCCGACCATGTCCGGTCCAATCTCGTCGCCCTGCTCAACCGGCTGGTGCGCGAGCGCATCGCCTATCTCGACCGGCGCGGCGCGCATGTGCTCGACAATCGCACGCTGGCCAGCGTCGAAGCGCGGCTGGCGGCGGCGATCGAGCGGTCGCGGATGCGGCGCAGCGACTGGTTCGAACCCTCTGGCCAGGTCCGCCGCGACGCCGGCGGCTCGAGACTGCGTCGGCGCGCGCCGCTCGCCGGTTACATCGCCGTCCCCGATTCGGGCGAGGACGACGCGCCCGTCGCTCTGGCGCAATAGTCTGTTTTTTCCACACGACCCGCGCGCGACTGTGGCCGGGTTGCAACGCCGGCGACGGAAATTCGCTCCGCCACAGGCTTGCCGCACCGCAGCCCTTGCACATCCTTAACGGCTCATGGAGTAAGTCGACCAGGGTCGACTCGTCATTCTGTCCGCGCCCGGTGTCGACGGCGCGGCGCAACGCTGAGGAAAATCATGCGGCATCTTGCATTTGCCACCATCGGCGCGTTCGGCGCCGCACTGCTTCTGGCGTCCCCCGCCCTCGCCCGCGGCGCCGGCCCGGCCGCCGAGGATCCGCTTTCGGCGCTGTTCGGCAATCCCGCCGCCGCCCCGCAGGCGGCGGAAGGGCGCCCGCAGGCCAGCGCCATCCCGCGCGAAGTCGTCAGCTACGCCGGCCAGTACGGCGCCGGCACGGTGGTAATCTCCACCAGCGAGCGCCGGCTCTATTACATTCTCGGCGGCGGGCAGGCTGTCCGCTACGGTGTCGGCGTCGGCCGTCCGGGCTTCGAATGGGCCGGCTCGCGCTATATCGCCTCCAAGCGCGAATGGCCCGACTGGACGCCGCCGGCCCAGATGCTGCGCCGCCGCCCCGATCTGCCGCGCCACATGGAAGGCGGCATCAACAATCCTCTCGGCGCTCGCGCCATGTATCTGTCGGGCACGCTCTACCGCATCCACGGCTCCAACGAACCGGAGTCGATCGGACAGGCGGTGTCGTCGGGCTGCATTCGCATGACCAACGACGACGTGACGGACCTCTATAATCGCGTCCACGTCGGCACCCGCGTCGTTGTGACCCGCTGATACTCTTGAAATGGCCGGCCTTCGGGCCGGCCTTGTCATTGCTGCGGCGCACATAGACAGGCGCGCCGCGCGCCATATTATGAACTTCGACAAAAGCAAAGCCGCCCGATCGGGCCGGCGAGGGAGCGTCGCGCATGCGGAAGTTCGCGTTTTTCACCATTGTCGCCGCGGCTTTTTGCGCCGTTCCCGCCGCCGCGCAAACCAGCGGCCAGCAATCCGCCTGCAAGGCGGACGCCTATAAATTCTGCGACCAGTTCATTCCCGATCAGATCGCGATCGAGCACTGCCTGCGCGGCCACATGGGGGCTCTGAGCGCCGCCTGCAAACATGAATTTGGCGTCGAGAGCGGCGGCGGCAAGCATCGCGGGCATCATCACTGAGCGCGCGGCGCGCCGGGATTGCAGCCGCGCGCCGATGCAGTATAGAGAAACCCACCGCGCGCGGTAGGGGGCGGTAGCTCAATGGTTAGAGCCGACCGCTCATAACGGTCTGGTTGGGGGTTCGAGTCCCTCCCGCCCTACCATGCATTTCGACGTGAGCCTCGAACACGACAGGCGCCCTGTTCCCAGGCGGGGACAGGCGCCTTATCTTGGTCTGTTGGAGGGCTCCATGGACAAGGCCGTCGTCGTCACCATCCCGCACGATCTCGGCGTCGATACGGCCAGGCGCCGGGTGGTGGAGGGGCTTGCGCGCGCGCGGACAGACTATCTCGACAAGATCGCGAAATCCGAGGTCATCTGGTCCGGCAACCGGGCCGAGCTGCGCGTATCGGCGCTGGGGCAGACCGTCACGGCGCAGATCGACGTGGAGGCCGCCTTGCTCCGCATCGAAGTCCGGGCGTTCGGGCTTTTTTCCGGCTTGCTGAACAGAATCGGGGATCGGCTGATCGGCAGCGTCAAGGGCGCGCTTCAGATCGAGCATGTTCCGCCGAAATCGTGAACAGTGAGGCGGACGACCGCGCCGTGACGTCTACGGATACAGACCCCGCTGCTGGTGCGCGACCAGCACGCGCTCGCAACCGACGATGAAGGCGGCCGTGCGCAAGGGGACGCAATGCTGCTGCGCAGTGGTCCAGACGTGGTCGAGCGCATGCAGGATGATCTTGTCGAGCCGTTCGTTGATCTCGTCCTCCGTCCAGAAATAGCTGGCGAAATCCTGCACCCATTCGAAATAGCTGACGATCACCCCACCCGCATTGCAGATGACGTCCGGCACGACGACAATGCCGCGCGACCCGAGGATGTCGTCGGCCTCCGGCACCGTCGGTCCATTGGCGCCCTCCAGCACGAGCCGGGCGCGGATGCGTTCCGCCCGCGCGGCCGTGACCTGCCCTTCCATCGCCGCGGGGATCAGCACGTCGCAATCGATATCCCAGAAAGACTCCCGCTCGAGCGTTTCGGCGCCGGAAAAACCCGCGATCGAGCCCACTTGCTGCACATGAGCGGCCAGTTCGGCGCACGCCAGGCCGCGGGGATGGGCGATCGCGCCGACCGCGTCCTGCACCGCGACGATGCGCGCGCCGGCCGTGGCGAACAGCTGCGCCGCCGCAGACCCGACATTTCCGAAGCCCTGAATGGCGACGCGCGCGCCTTCGAGACTGAAGTTCAGTCTGCGCATCACCTCGCGACCCGTGACGAACACGCCGCGCCCCGTGGCCTTCACGCGCCCCAGCGAACCGCCGAGATTGACGGGCTTGCCGGTGACCACGCCGGTGCTCGCGAGCCCTGTGTTCATCGCAAAGGTGTCCATCATCCAGGCCATGATCTGACTGTCGGTGTTGATGTCGGGCGCGGGGATGTCCTTCTGCGGGCCGATGATGTCGCCGATTTCGCTGGTGTAGCGCCGGGTGACGCGCTCCAGCTCCTTGTGCGACAGCTTCTCCGGCGCAACGCGAATGCCGCCCTTGGCGCCGCCGTAGGGGAGATTGACGGCGGCGTTCTTCACGGTCATCCACGCCGCCAGCGCCATGACTTCCTCGAGCGTCACATCCGGATGATAGCGCACGCCGCCCTTGCCCGGCCCGCGTGAGAGGTTGTGCTGAACCCTGTATCCCTCGAAATGCGCGAATTCACCACTGTCGAGTTCGATGGGAACGTCAACGATCAACGCGCGCTTGGGCCGCCGCAGCGTATCCGCCCAGCGCGAAAGCGGACCCAGATAGGGGGCGACCCGGTCGATCTGGGTCAGATAGGTTCCCCACGGACCGCGCTTTGCCGACGGTGCGAATGAAAGGTCGTCGGAAACAAGCTCGATGGCGCTGTTCAATTCCTGCTCTCCTGCCTGAGGCTGGTCGCTTGCCCCTCTCAACTAAGGCAGAAACATCGACTGAAAAGGCGACAGCTTCGGCAATGGGCGCCGATGCGCGCCGCCAGATTTCCCGGCATGTGCGCGCGCGCACCAACAGGGCGCGCGCGCCCGGCTAGCTTGCGATCAGGGAAGTTCGAAAGCCCCGGGGAGCAAAAAGATGATCGCCGCCATCCAACGCCTTATCGACCGCGAAGCCGGCCTGGCCCTGCCCGCCTGCAACCTGACGCCGCACGCCGATCTGTTCGCCCTGGGTCTCACCGCCTTCGACGCCGTGCGACTGCTCGTGGCGATCGAGCGGGAGTTTCGGATCGAGTTTCCGCGGACCATGCTGAATCGCCGGACGGCGCGTTCGATCGACGCCATCCTCGAGGCTCTGCGCGATGCAGCGCCTGCGCCCGCCGCCGCCGAGCGACTCCGCGCAGCGGCCTGAAGGGCCTTGAATCTGTTCAGCGCCGCAGCGGTTCCGGCCAGCACTCGGGCGAACTTTCCGGTCCGTCCCGAGATCAGCGTCACAACCGCGTCGTAAAGCTGATATGACTGGGTTCTGACGCGAATCGGCTGCTCTGCCACGCTCCGGGATCCCAGAATTATGAACTTCTTCCAGCGTTTCACCTTCCTTTTCTCCGCGCCGGTGTTCGACGCGGACGATCTCGAAGGTCTGCGGGTGAACCAGATCATCTCCGCCATCGAGCGCATGGGGTTCGAGGTGGTGAAGGCCCGCCGGCTGGAGGACGCCGAGATCGCCGTGCAGACCGACGCCGCCATCGGCTGCATGGTCGTGGACTGGGGCAAGAAGGGCCTCGAGGGCAAGACCGCCTCGCTGATCAATCTCATGCGCAAGCGCGGCCTCGACATGCCGATCGTCATCCTCGTGCGCCGCAAGCGCTTCGAGGACATTCCGGTCGAGGTCCTGGACTTCATCGACGGCTATGTGTTCCTCGCCGAAGAGACACCCGAATTCATCGCCCGCAACCTCGTCTCGCGCCTCAAACAATATGCCGAGACGCTGAAGACGCCGTTTTTCGGCGCGCTGGTCGATTACGCCGAGGAAGGCAACCAGCTGTGGACCTGCCCCGGCCACAATGGCGGCATCTTCTACAGCCGCAGCCCGATCGGCCGCATCTTCATGGAGCATCTGGGCGAGGCGATCTTCCGCGACGATCTCGACAACTCCGTTCTCGAACTCGGCGACCTGCTCACCCATGAAGGGCCGGCGCTGAAAGCGCAGAAACAGGCGGCGGAAATCTTCGGCGCCGAGAAGACCTATTTCGTGCTCAACGGCACCTCCTCCTCCAACAAGATCGTGCTCACCAATCTCGTCGCCGAGGACGATCTGGTGCTGTTCGACCGCAACAACCACAAGGCGGCGCATCACGGCGCGTTGCTGCTGGGCGGCGGACTGCCGATCTTCGTGTCGACCGATCGCAACGCTTACGGGCTGATCGGCCCTATGCGGCCGGAGGAATTCGACGAGACGCGGCTGCGCGAGCGGATCCGCGACAATCCGCTGGTGAAGGACAAGACCGCCTGGAAGCGCGAGCGCCCGTTCCGCGCCGCGGTGATCGAGCAATGCACCTATGACGGCACGATCTACGACGCCGAATGGATCGTCTCGCGTATCGGTCCTCTGTGCGATTACATCTTGTTCGACGAAGCCTGGGCCGGCTTCATGAAGTTCCATCCGCTCTACGAGCGCCGCTTCGCCATGGGCCTGAAAAATCTCGGTGAAGCCTCGCCGGGCGTCGTCGCCACGCAATCGACGCACAAGCAACTCGCCAGTTTCTCGCAGGCCTCGCAGATTCATGTCCGCGACCGGCACATCAAGGGGCAGCGGCGGCGCGTGGAGCACAAACGCTTCAACGAAGGCTTCATGCAGCACGCCTCGACCTCGCCCTTTTATCCGCTGTTCGCCTCGCTCGATGTCGGCGCACAGATGATGAAGGGCCGCTCCGGCGAAGTGCTGTGGGACGACACCATTCGTCTGGGCATCGAACTGCGCAAGAAACTGCGCGCCGTGCGCCGCGAATTCGAGGAGAAGGAGAGCGATCCGGCGCGGCGCTGGTTCTTCGATCCTTTCGTGCCGGACCGAGTCGCCATTCCCGACGCCGCCCGCGAATCCGCGACGCATGATGTCGCCTGGGAGAATGTCTCCACCGATCTCCTCGCCCGCCACGCCGAGTTCTGGGAGTTGGCGCCCGGAGCCGCCTGGCACGGATTCTCGCATGGCGAGCGCGGATTCGCCATTACCGACCCGGCGAAGCTCACCCTGCTGACACCGGGTTTCGACCGCAAGACCGGCGACTATGACGAACACGGCGTCCCGGCGCCGATCGTCGCGCAATATCTGCGCGAGAACCGCGTGGTGCCGGAGAAGAACGATCTCAACTCGCTGCTGTTCCTGCTCACGCCCGGGGTCGAGGCCAGCAAGGCGGGCACGCTGGTGTCGGCGCTGGTCGCCTTCAAGCGCCTGCACGACGAGAACGCGCCGCTGAAGGACGTGATGCCGGAATTCGTCGCCAAGCGTGAAGCGCGCTACAGAGGCGTTCGCTTGCGCGATTTGTGCCGCGACATGCACAACTTCTACCGCGAGGCGGACGTGAGCGCACTGCAACGCGCGCAATTTTCGCCGCAGCATCTGCCGGACATGGCGATGACGCCGCGCGAGGCTTCGCGTCATCTGGTGCGCAACACCGTCGATTATCTCCCCATTGGCGAGATCGAAGGCCGCGTCGCTACGACACTGTTCGTGGTCTATCCGCCGGGCATCGCCACGGTGGTTCCGGGCGAACGGCTGTGCGCCAGGGCGCGGCCGATGATCGACTATCTGCTGGCCTTCGAGCGCAGCGCCAATCTGTTCCCCGGATTCGAATCGGAAATCCAGGGCGTCTACCGCGAATTCGACGACGCCGGCCGGGTGCGTTTCTACACCTATGTCGTCGCCGAATGAGCGATGCGGATGTGAAAGGGGGCGGCGTGTCGGTGCGCGCCTCGCGCGACGAGGATGTGCCGGCAATGCTGGCGATCTATGCGCGCCACGTCAGCCATGGCCTCGACGACGGCGCGGACGAAATCGAGATGCCGCAGATCGAGGACATCAAGCGGCGGCGCAAGAACATGCACAAGCGCGGCCTTCCGCATCTCGTGGCGGAGGCCGACGGGGCAGTGATCGGTTATGCCTATGTCGTGCCCTTCCGCAAGCGCCCGGCCTATCGCTACGTCGTGAAGCACTCGATCTATGTGCATCCCGATCACCTGCATCGCGGCGTCGGGCGCATGCTGCTTCCGGCGCTGATCGACGCATGCGCGGCCGAAGGATACCGGCAGATCATCGGCTATATCGACGGCAGCAATGCAGCGTCGATCAAGCTGCATGAAGCGGCCGGTTTCCGTCAGGTCGGCTTTTTGCCGGCGATCGGTTACAAGTTCGGCAAATGGACAGACTGCGTGATGATGCAGCGCTCGCTCGGGCCGGGAAGCGGGACGTCGCCGGAGCGGCGGTGACCTCTACATCGCAGCAAATGCGATCGTCCACGCCGTCACGGCGTAGCCCACCGTCGTCGCGACACAACTCGTGGTGATCATCGCGAAGAACGCTTTTGGCGGCGCCTCCCGGAAGTCCGGACGCACGGCATAGACCAGGAAACCGAAGGGATTGAACAGCGCGCCCAGACAGGCCGCGGCTATCGCCCAGGCCGGGATCGCCGCGCCGGTCGTGCGGGCAAGGCCATAGAAGGCAAAGAGGAACAGCGTCATCAGCAGATAGTCGATGTGCGAGCGCACGAGATCGGCCCGCCCCGGAACGAGGCGCTGCATCGCGGCGGACGAAAACTGTGCGACAAGAATCCAGGCTTCGAGCAGTGCGATCGACAGGGAGATCGCGCCGACGATGACGAAAGCGGAAAGCGGCATCTGTTTCAGACCTTTTCGTAAAGGGCGGCGAAGTCCTTCGCCGAAAGAGTCATTATCACGTTCATTTCGTCGTCCAGCGCTTCGTAGAGCGCGCCATCGCCATATATCTGGAACAGCGTGACGACATCGACATCGCCGCCGCCCTCGCGATGCGGATCGTCGGACGCCGGCGCGACGGTAAATCGACCAACCGGCCTGATCTCCTTCAGCCGCCCGTCGGCGTGACACAGGCGGCGCTCGCCGGAGAGCGTAATGTTCTTGTCGAGCGTGAGATGGCGATGCAGGATGATCCGGCGATTGGCGGCGAATTTGTAGAGCACGACGGTGACGGCGTTCGCCGTGTCTACATCGAGCGCCCACAGCAGAGATGCTCGAGTCCTTCCAGCGTTTTCCAGCGAATGTTTCTCTGGTCGAATCCAAAATTCTGCGTGATCCGTCCTCCCGACTCCGTGGGTTTCACGCAACGGACTGTGCCGCGCCCGCCGACGACGCGCCACGGCGCCACGCCCCGCAGTCGCCGGGCAATTTGCCCGAAAGCGGCGCCGCGGCGGCGGGGCGCATTGGCGGGGCGCAGCTTGCGGGCTAGACTGACCCTCGGCTGCAAAAGCTGCGGAGGATGTTCATGCGCCTCATCATTCGACTGATCGCCCAGCTCGTCGCGATCGTCGTCGCGACCCTCGCGGCGACCTCGCTCTATGTGATGATCGAGGCGCACCGGAACGTAGCGGCGGAAACGGCGGCAAGCGCTGATCGCGTCGCGTTCCAACTCGAAAACCTGTTCTGGCGCGAGATCCTTTGGCGCAACAGCATGCGGCGCGACACGGTGCTGCCCATTCCCAACTGGGAGTCCTTGGCGACTCTCGCGCTCGTGTCGCCCGGCGTGTGCATTTCCTATGCGCCCGCCGGCGAGGAGCCGCGCCGGCTGTGCAGCCGACTCGAGGGCGTCGGCGCTCCGGCGCCGGACTGGTTTTCGCGCGCCTACCGCGGCGCCTTCGGGCCGGAAGCCCCCGAAACCCGCCCGCTCACGGTGCGCCAGCCCGACACCGGCGCCGTGGTGGCGACAGCCGACGACGACGCGGCGATCCGCCAGGCCTGGAGTCAGATCTCGATCGTTCTGCGTGTCGCCGGCGCCATGGCGCTGGCGATCGGCCTCCTCGCCGCCATCGCCATCGTCCGGGCGCTGGCGCCGACACAGCACATCCTCGACGGGCTTCGCCGGCTCGAGGCCGGCGATTTCGGACGCCCGATCGAAACCGGCGAACAAGACGAATTCGGCGTCATCGCCCGCGCCGTGAATGCGCTGGCCGCGCGGCTCGCGACAACCAGCGCCGAACGCATTGCGCTGACCCAGCGGCTGTTCGAGGTGCAGGAGGAGGAGCGGCGCGCGCTGGCTCGCGACCTGCATGACGAATTCGGCCAATGCCTCACCGCGACCCTGGCCTTCGCGGCCTCGATCGAGGCGGGCGCGGGCGATCGCCGCGACCTCGCCGACGATGCGCGCGCGATCTCCAGAACCACGAAACGCATGATGGCGACCCTGCGCGATGCGCTGGCGCGGCTGCGTTCGCAGGAGCTCGAGGAACTCGGGCTGGAAAAATGCCTCGTGCAACTCGTCGCCGGCTGGAATGCGCGGCCGGGCGCGCGCGCCGCCGTGCATCTCGATGTCCAGGGGGATCTTTCGACGCTGCCGGGGGCCGTCGCCACCAGTGTCTTTCGCATCGCGCAGGAGGGGCTGACCAACGCCATGCGCCACGGCCGCCCCAGCGACATCCGGCTTCGCATCGCATGCGACGGCGAGATCGCCATGACCATCGAGGACGATGCCGGCGGCGATCCGGCGCGGGTCGCCGCTTCGGCTGGCCGCGGCATTCTGGGCATGCGCGAGCGCGTCTCGGCGCTCGGCGGCAGTCTGGTCATCGGCCGGGCGGCGCAGGGTCTGCGCATCGACGCGCGCATCCCGCTCGCTGCGGCCGGCGCCGCCGCATGAGCGGAACCACGATCCTGCTCGTCGACGATCATCCGATCGTGCGCGAAGGATACCGCCGGCTGCTGGAGCGCCAGCCCGGCTTTCGCGTCGTCGGCGAAGCCGAAGACGCGATGGGCGCCTATACGGCCTATCGCGAGACGAGCCCCGATGTCGTGATCATGGACCTGTCGCTGCCGGGCGCCGGCGGGCTGGAGGCGATCCGCCACATCCGGCAATGGGACAAGCGGGCGCGCATTCTGGTGTTCACCATGCACTGCGGCTCCGCCTTCGCGCTCAAGGCCTTCGAGGCGGGCGCCGCCGGCTATGTGACAAAGAGCAGCGACGCCGCAGCGCTGGTGCGCGCCGTGGCGACTGTCGCCAGGGGCGGGCGCGCGCTCAGTGACGACATTGCGCGGGAGATCGCCGCCGAGCGCCTCGGCGAAGGCGCCTCGCTGCTGGCTGATCTGGGGCCACGCGAAACCGAAATCCTGCGGCTGGTTGCCAGCGGCAAGACCACGGAAGAAATCGCCGCTTTGCTCAATCTCAGCAACAAGACCGTGCAGAACTATCACTACCAGATCAAATCTCGCATCGGCGCCAGAACCGACGCGCATCTGGTCTGGCTGGCGATCGGCGCCGGTCTGGTGGACATCACCGGCGCTGGCTGACTTGCGCACGCGCCTGCAGGCGGGCAGAACAACGCAGCGGCGGCGAATTCGTCGAGGCGCCGCAACTGCCGAGGTGGATCGATGCGCCCGATGCTGACCTGCGCCATACTCGCACTCGCGCTCACCGGATGCGGCGAGAGTTACGACTGCAAGAACAAGCTGGTGCAGGACAAGGTCCTCGCCACGCTGAAGAACAATTTCTTCAATGTCCTCGGCAAGAGCAACCAGCCGGCGATGCAGGGAATCTCCGCTTTGGCGATGGTCGCCGGTTTCGCGGCCGAAGTCTCCGATCTCGTCGATAAGGGCGAGGGCGCAGGCAAACCGTCCGATCATCCGATGGCCGGCCAGCTCGACGCCTTCAAGCGCTCGGCGGCGCTGGCTTTCGATTCGATCACCGCCGAGGGCGACGGCAAGCAAGACATTCACGCCTGCCGCGCCGATGTGCATATCGAGGCGACGGCCCCCAAGGAGCTGCGCAATCCGCTGCTGGGCGCCGACGAGACGGGCCGCATGGCCGCCAATGTCGATGTCCGCTACACCATCCAGCCCGATCTTTCCGGCAAGAACCCGTTCGTCCTGCGCGTGACCTGGTGACGCGCGTCCACTCTCACAGGCAGGGAGATTTCATGCGCAAATTTGTCTCCGTTTTTTTCGCCGCAGCGCTTCTGGGCGCGCCGCTCGCCGTGTGCGCCTTCGAGGGCCGCGCCAGCGCTGACAATCTGGTTTTCGCCATCGGCCCCACGACATACCGCATCGCCCACCTCGAGGCGGAAGGCGCCAGTCTCGCGAGCGCGGATATCGCCAAACTCTTCGATGCCGCCGACCCGACGCCGGTGGCGGAGCGACTGTCGCGGCTCTCTGCGGCGAAGATCTTCATCCCCGAAATTATCGGCGAAGCGAAAATCGCCGATGTCACGGAAAAGCTCGTCTATCGCGACGTGACGCTCGAAAAGGTCGCCGGCGCGCGCATCGCCGTGATGCGCGCGAAATCGCTCGATTCCACGGGCGAACACCAGAACGGCGTCCGGACCACCGTGAAATACGGCGCCATGACCATAAAGGGCGTCGACCTCGCCCAGATGACGCGCGTTCTGCATGCGGCCCGCATCGACGAAGCCGAAGCCGCCAAGCCGATCGAGGACGAAGCGACGATCGAAGGCATTTCGGTTGTCACCAGCACGGTCAAAGGCGAACTCTCCATCGGCCGCGCGACCGCGGCCGGCGTGAAGGCGCGGGCGCTGAAGCAGCCCTTCGCGCAAATGCTCGAAAAGCTGCCGGCGGCGGGCGGCCCGCCCGACGCTGCGACGCTGCTCGATCTTTTCTCCGCCTTTCAGCTGGCGTCGCTGGATCTGCGCGATGTCGCGCTGGTTGGCGAAGCGCCGCCGCCCGGCAAGCCCTTTGCGCTGAAACTCGGCCGGATCGGTCTGACCAATATCGCCGACGGCAAGAGCGGCGAGGCGGCGCTGGAAGGGTTCGAACTCGCCTCGGGCGATGGCGGGCGGATCACGATCGGTCGGATCGGACTGCGCGATGTCGACCTGCGCCCGGCGATCGGCGACGGACCGCGCCGCTATCCGCATGTCGCCCGGCTCGAAATCTCCGGCCTCGATATCGATATCCCCGACGCCAAGGCCGGAGAAGGCCGCCGCGTCCGCTTCCGGCTGGGCGCCGCAGCGCAGGATTTCTCGGACTGGCGCGAGGGTCTACCGACAAAACTCGATCTGCAGATCGACCATGCCCTGTTCGATCTTTCCGCCAATGAGACCCCGGTCACGGCGCAATTCACCGCCCTCGGCTACAAGGAGATCGATCTCTCCGGCCGCATTTCCGCGCAATGGCGCGAGAAGGAGCAGCAGATCGTCGTCGGCCCCGCCAGGCTGGATGCGCCGACGCTCGGCGGCGTCGAACTGTCCGCGACGCTGGCCGGCGCGCGGCCAGAACTGTTCTCGACAAATCCGGAGGTCGCCAAGCTCGCCGCCGCGGGGCTTGCGCCGACGCTGGTGGATGTTCTTGTCCGAGACGGCGAAATTCTCGATCGCGCGATCGCCTCCGAAGCGAAAGAGAGCGGCGATCCGGCGCCGAAACTGCGCGCCGATCTCGCGCAAGGCGCGTCGTCCGCGCTGGCGGCGGCGCTCGGCGGGGAAAACGACAAGAGCCGCAGGATTTCGGCCGCCATCAAGGCCTTCATCGAGACGCCCAGACGCCTGCACATCCGCCTGTCGTCGCAAAAGGGTGTAGGATTGCTCGACGTGATCGCGAGAAAGCCGGCGGAGATTCTCGACAACCTCGATGTCGAGGCGTCGGCGCAGTGACGGTTTTTGCGTGAAGCCCCCTCCCCGACCCTCCCCCGCTTTGCGGGCGAGGGAGCAGGCGCGAAGCGTCCGACGGGGAGTGGCCTAGATCATCCTCGCGCGAACGAGCCCGCGCACCGAATTGCCGAGGAAGACGCCGTCGCCGGACACATCCTCGAGCCGCAACACAGTCTCTCGCGCGCGTCCCGATGCGAGCAGGCTGGCGCGCAGCGTTCCGGGCAGAAGGCCGCAAGCGAGCGGCGGCGTCGCCAGATGATCGTCCCGAGCGACGAAAACGCTGCAGCGCGCTGCTTCGCAGACCTCGCTGCGCTCGTTGAGGAACAACACTTCGTCCGCCTGCTCGCGCGCCTGCGCTTCTGCGAGTTCGTCTTCGTAAAGGGCGCGGCGCGTCGTCTTGTGGCGCAGCATGGGATCGGCGGAGTCGAAGCGCCGGCGCGCCAGCGCCAGACGCCACTCCGTATCCGGCGGCGTTGCTTCGATCGGCGTCGCGCCGGCCGCGATGGCGCCGTCGCGCGAGACGACGATGCGGGCGCGCAAACGCGGCGCGGCGCTCTCGGCAAGCCCCGCCAACGAGGCGTGCACCCGTTCCTCATCGCAAACGAAGCCCAGCGCCGCACAGGACGCGCCAAGCCGCGCCAGATGCTCGTCCAGCAACCAGAACCCCTCCTGCGGGGTCCACAGCAGCGTTTCGATCAGTCCGAAGTCGTTCCCGTGAGAAAACGCGCCTTGATCAGACATTCCTCGTACTCTTCGCGGGCCCTCGAATCAGCCACGACAGCCGAACCGACATTGCAGACCAGTTCGCCGCCGGGAAACAGCGTGAGCGTGCGGATCGCCACATTGAAGCGGATGCTTCCGTCCGGCGCTATGACGCCAAGCGAACCGCAATAGACGCCGCGCGCCGCGCATTCGAGATCGCGGATGATCTCCATGGCGCGGATCTTCGGGGCGCCGGTCACCGAACCGCAGGGGAAGAGCCCCGTGAAGAGATCCGCGAGCGACACGTGTTCGCGCAGCCGCGCCTCGATGCCCGAGGTCATCTGATGCAGCGTCGGATAGGTGGTGACGGTGAAGAGATCGGTGACCTTGACCGTGCCGACCTCTGAAAGACGCGAGAGATCGTTGCGCAGAAGGTCGACGATCATCAGATTCTCGGCGCGGGACTTTTCGTCCTCCACAAGATATTTGGCGCGCGCCATATCCTCGGTCGGCATGAAGCCGCGCTGCGCCGTGCCCTTCATCGGCCGGGCGCGAATGCTGCGGCCCTGCGCCTCGAAGAACACTTCCGGCGACAGCGACACCACCGTCTCCTCGCCCAGCGCAACCACGCCGCCATAGGCCACGGGCTGGCGCTTGCGCAGGCCGCGGTAGAGCGCCAGCGGATCGCCCTCGAAACGGCCATAGAGCGGGAAGGTCAGATTGATCTGATAGACATCTCCGGCGAAGATGTAATCGCGGCACTGGCGGAACCGCTCGGCATATTCCTCCTGCGTCCAGGCGGGCGTGAGCGGTATCTGCACCGGCGGGTCGTCGCGAGTCGGTGTCGGGCGCTGTGGCGCGTCGAAAGCGCCGAACAGCAGCAGCGGCGTGCGGTTTTGCGGCGTGGCCTGCCCGGCGAACTTCGGTTCGAGCGCATAGCCCAACTCGTAGCTGGCATATCCGGCGAGGGTGAGCCCCGCTCTGGTCGCCGCCTCCATGCGCTCGAAGGCGCGCGCCACATCCTGCGGCGCATCGGCGCGGATAATCTCGTGCGGCGCCTCGAACAGAAGGGTCTCGCCGCCGGCCCGGCCGTCCTCGAACAGCACATAGGGGCGCGCGGGCGCAGGCTCCGGATGAGGGGAAGAGAGTCGGTCGTTGGCGGCGGTCATGCGGGATCGGCGTTCATGGCCCCGTGACATTACACCAGCCGGCCTCAGCTATGAAATGTCGAAATAAACGCCGCCAGCCGCTGACCCGCGGCGATGGGGCGCAGGTCGCGCGCTTGATTTTACGAGGGCTTTCGCCATGTGTGGAGCAGCAGTTTTTCTTTCGCGCAGGCGGCGACCATGACTCTTCTGACTGTTCGGGATGTATTTTTCTGGACCGCCGCGGCTCTCGGCATCGCCCTGCTGACCCTCGCTTTCGGGGCTGATGCGCTGCCGCTCGATTACGACATGAAGTCGGCGCTGCCGTCACTGCACATGTCGATCGGCCTTCTGGCAGGCGTCGTCGCCCTGCTCTTCTGCCTTTGCGCCATCGTGGCGGCCGCGGGCCCGCACGAACGACGACCCTGGCGCGGCGGCGCCCGCGTCGTCGTCGCGCTCGCCCTGCTGACGCTGGCGGCGAGCGGCGCGCTGCGGGCAGCCGCGGACGGCGCGCCAGTGGCGTTCTTCGGCCTGTCGCTGTCCGATCTCGTGCCTGTCGACGCCGCCCATTCCGAGCTGTTCGCGCTGCTTCACAAGGGCTCGGCCTTTGCGCTGGCCGCCGGCCTCGCCGCCGTCGCGCTGCTGGGCGTCGGCGCAGTGCTGGCCTCGAAGCGCACGCCGCCGGCGGTGACGGAAGTGGTCCCCCTCGCCGGCGCCGCACTTTATGCGCAGCCGCTGGTCAAGCGTCTTGCCGTCGCCGGCTGGACGACCTTCTGGCTCCAGTTCCTGCTGGCGTTCTTCTCGGCGCCGCTGCTGGCCTTCGGCATGGTCGGCCGGTCGATCAGCCCGGATGTGCAGGGCATGTGGCACGCCATTCATTGGGGCTTCGCCGGACTGGCCTTGCTGGTGACGGCGATGCTGATAGCGCTGTACTATCCGCGCGCCGCCAGAAATGTCGCAAACAGCCCGGACTTCTACCTCGGCGCACAGCGGCCGGCCGGCTTCGGCTTTCTTGGCGCAGGGGCCATCGTCAATTTTCTGGGCGTGCTGGTGTCCTTCGTCGGCGTCGGACTCAGCGTCGCGTTGATGATCGGCAAGACCGTGTCGCAGCCGCCGGGCATCGCCATCACCGACCCCAACAAGATCGTGAGGGCGCTCGACGTTTTCGTGCTGCTGGTGAACATCAATCTGCTGTTCGGCCATTTCATCGGCGCCTCCATGGCCGCCTGGCTCAGCAATCAGGCGCTGCGGGCGCGGCACCGCTTCGCTGCGAGCCGCACCGGCGGGGCCTGACGCTCAGCCCCGGGCGTCATGCGCATTGCCGGGATCGTTGCGCATCCAGTCGGCGAGATTCCGGAAATTCGCCTGCAACAACTCGCGCAGCGCGGCGTCCTCGACGACGTCGACGAGCGCCTTGTTCATGCACATCATCCAGGCGTCGCGCTCCGCCGGACCGATGGGGAAGCGGGCGTGACGCATGCGCAGCCGCGGATGGCCGCGCGTCGCCGAATAGTTACTGGGCCCACCGAGCCATTCCGTCAGATAGGTCTTCAGGATGAGGCGCACCGGGCCGAGATCGGAGCCATGCATGGCGCGAATGCCCTGCGCCGGCCCGAGCTGGTCCATATTGTCGTAAAAGGCGTCGACCAACCGGACGACGGTCGCGGCGCCGCCGAGCTGGTCGTAGAGGGTGGTGTCGGTCGTCGAGGTCATGGGGCGAGGGAAGCACGATCTGCGCCACCCCGATACCCCTTGTCCGATCGCCGCGCCAGGCCTGCCGCTGGCGGAGAGACTTCGAACAACGTTCAAAATCGAATCGTCCGGGCCGGGGCCTGAGCCTCGAGACAGGCCGACGCCCTTCATTGACAAGGTTCCACCCGCCTCTTATCTCTCGCGCTGAAAATTTGCGCCGAATCCGCCCGCGCCGCTCTCGTGGCGGGCGGATTCGGCATTTCGTCATATCGGGCGCGCATTTGCGTGTGACTGCCGCCCGGGCTTCCGGCGGCCGGCGCCTCCGCGCCGGGCGACCTCAATCGAAAGGTTCGCGCATGTTGGGCGCAATCGCGAGGAAAATTTTCGGCTCGGCCAATGACCGCCGGCTGAAGACCTATGCGCCGAAAGTCAAGGCGATCAATGCGCTCGAACCGCAGGTCGCCGCTCTCACCGACGACGAGCTGCGCGCCCGCACGCAGGAATTCCGCGACCAGCTCGCCGCCGGCAAGACGCTCGACGACCTGCTCGTCCCCGCCTTCGCGACGGTGCGCGAGGCGGCGAAGCGCACGCTGGGCCAGCGCCATTTCGATGTGCAGCTGATCGGCGGCATGGTGCTGCACGAAGGCGGCATTTCCGAGATGCGCACGGGCGAAGGCAAGACCCTCGTCGCGACTCTCGCCTCCTATCTCAACGCCCTTGCAGGCCGCGGCGTGCATGTCGTCACAGTCAACGACTATCTGGCCAAGCGCGACTCCGAATGGATGGGCCGCGTCCATCGCTTTCTGGGCATGAGCGTCGGCGTGATCGTCCACGACATTTCGGACACGGACCGCGCCGCCGCCTACGCCTGCGACATCACCTACGGCACCAACAACGAATTCGGCTTCGACTATCTGCGCGACAACATGAAATATGAACTGTCGCAGATGGCGCAGCGCGGCCATGCCTACGCCATCGTCGACGAAGTCGATTCGATCCTCATCGACGAGGCCCGCACGCCGCTGATCATTTCGGGCGCCGTCGACGACAAGTCCGACCTCTACAACACCATCGACCGGCTGATGCCGAAACTGCTCGCACAGGATTACGATCTCGACGAGAAGCAGCGCTCGATCAGCCTCACCGAGGCCGGCAACGAGCACATGGAGCAGTTGCTGACCGAGGCCGGCGCGCTGACCGAAGGCGCGCTCTACGAGGCGATCAACGTCACGCTGGTGCATCACATCAACCAGGCGCTGCGCGCCCACAAGCTGTTCCACAAGGACAAGGACTACATCGTCCGCAACGGCGAAGTGGTCATCATCGACGAATTCACCGGCCGCATGATGCCGGGCCGGCGTTATTCGGAAGGCCTGCATCAGGCGCTGGAAGCCAAGGAGCGCGTGCAGGTCCAGCCCGAGAACGTGACGCTGGCCTCCATCACTTTCCAGAACTACTTCCGCCTCTACGACAAGCTCGCCGGCATGACCGGCACGGCCTCGACGGAAGCGGCCGAATTCGCCGAAATCTACAATCTCGACGTGGTGGAGATTCCCACCAACCGTCCGGTGCAACGTCTCGACGAGGACGACGAAGTCTATCGCACCTCCAGGGAAAAACTCGACGCCATCGCCATGGAGATCGCCGCGGCGAGCGAAAAGATGCAGCCGATGCTGGTCGGCACGACCTCGATCGAGAAGTCGGAGCAACTCGCGGAGTTCCTCAAGACCAAGGGCTACAAGCAGATCGACTTCGACAACCCGATCGCAGCGCTCGGCAAGCTCTACGCCGCGGCGCGCAGCGGGACGCCCTCGAAGCTGTTTGCGGTGCTGAACGCGCGCTTCCACGAACAGGAAGCGACGATCGTCGCCGAAGCCGGCGTGCCCGGCGCCATCACCATCGCCACCAACATGGCCGGCCGCGGCACAGACATCCAGCTCGGCGGCAACGTCGACATGCGCGTCGAAGTCGAATGCGCCGGGCTCGAGGGCGCTGCGCGCGAGGCGAAGGAAGCGGAAATCCGCGCCGAAGTCGCAAACTTCAAGGAGAAGGCCATCGCCGCCGGCGGCCTCTACATCGTCGGCACGGAGCGGCACGAGAGCCGCCGCATCGACAATCAGCTGCGCGGCCGCGCCGGCCGCCAGGGCGATCCGGGGCGTTCGAAGTTCTTCCTGTCGCTGCAGGACGATCTCATGCGCATCTTCGGCTCCGAGCGCATGGACTCGATGCTGGTGAAGCTCGGCCTGCAGGACGGCGAAGCCATCGTCCACAGCTGGATCAACAAGGCGATCGAAAAGGCGCAACACAAGGTCGAAGCGCGCAATTTCGATATCCGCAAGAACATTCTCAAATTCGACAACGTGATGAACGACCAGCGCAAGGCGATCTTCGAGCGCCGGCGCGAAATCATGGCGGAAGAGAGTGTCGCGGATCAGGTCGCCGACATGCGCGACGACGTGATCGACACGCTGGTCTCGGCGCATATTCCGCCCAACGCCTATGCCGAGGCCTGGGACAGCGAGGGCCTCGAGGAAGAGGCGCGGCTGCGGCTCAACCTCGATCTCCCCATCGTCGACTGGGCGAAGGAAGAAGGCATCGCCGACGAAGAGATCAAGGAGCGTCTGCTCGCCGCCGCGACGGAAAGCTACGCCGAGCGCACCGAGCGCAACGGCGAGCCGCTGATGCGCATGATCGAGAAGCAGGTCGTCCTGCAGGCGCTCGACACACTGTGGCGCGAGCATCTCGTCAATCTCGATCATCTGCGGCAGGTGATCGGCTGGCGCGGCCTCGCGCAGCGTGACCCGCTCAACGAATACAAGTCCGAGGCGCTGGAGCTGTTCCGCAGCCTGATGACGCATTGGGACGAGGCGGTGATCGCGCAGCTCATGCGCGTCGAGGTGACCTACGAAGCTCCGCCGCAAGAGCTGCCGCCGATGCACATGGAGCATCCCGATCCGGAAGGGTTGGCCGCGGCAGAGGGCGCCGCGCCGGCGGCGCTCGACGACCTCAACCGGCGCCTCGCCGCGGCGGATTTCTCGGCGGCTGCGCTCGGCGCCACGGCCGGCGCAGCGGCGCAGCGCGATCCCGGCAATCCCCAAAGCTGGGGCAAGGTCGGCCGCAACGAGACCTGCCCCTGCGGGTCGGGCAAGAAGTTCAAGCACTGCCACGGGGCTTTGGTGTAACAGGACGCGAATGGCGAACAGGGTGGAGCCAATAGCGCGCTCCCTTTTCGCTATTCGCCATTCGCTACTCCCACTTTCCAATCGGAGCTGCACGCGTGTCCACGATCGACTTTTCCAAGGTGCTCGTCGCTCAGGGCGGTGGTCCGACCGCCGTCATCAACCAGTCGCTGGTCGGCACGGTGCTGGAATCGCGCAAGTTCCAGCAGGTGCAGCGGGTCTATGGCGCCTTTCACGGCGTCTCGGGCATCGTCAACGAGGATTTCATCGACCTCACGCAGGAAACGACCCACAATCTCGAGATGGTCGCCTGCACGCCGTCGTCCGCGCTCGGCTCGACCCGTGTGAAACCGGACCTCAAATACTGTCAGGAAATCTTCAAGGTCCTGCAGGCGCACGGCATTGGCTGCTTTTTCTATATCGGCGGCAACGACAGTTCCGACACGGTGCGAATCGTCTCGCAGGAGGCGAAGAACCACGGCTATCCGCTGCGGGCGATTCATATTCCCAAGACCATCGACAACGATCTGATGGTCAACGACCACACCCCCGGCTTCCCCTCGGCCGCCCGCTGGGTGGCGCAGGCATTCGCCGGCGCCAATCTCGACAACTGGGCGCTGCCGGGCGTCTACATCGCCGTGGTGATGGGCCGCCACGCCGGCTTCCTCACCGCCGCCTCGGCGCTCGGCAAGAAGTTCCCGGACGATGGGCCGCATCTCATTTATGTGCCGGAACGCGCATTCGTGATCGACAAGTTCCTCGCCGACGTAAAGGCGACCATGGACAAATACGGCCGCTGCGTCGTCGCGGTGTCGGAAGGCATCGCCGACGAGAACCACGTGCCGATCGCCGAAAAGCTGGCGAAGCAGGTCGAGCGCGACGATCACGGCAATGTGCATCTGGGCGGCGGCGCGCTCGCCGACGAACTCACCGAACTGGTGAAGTCGAAACTCGGGTTCAAGCGCGTTCGGGCCGACACCTTCGGCTATGTGCAGCGGAGCTTCGTGGGCTGCGTTTCCGATGTCGACCAGCGCGAGGCGCGCGAAGTTGGCGAGAAAGCGGTTCAATATGGGCTGTGGGGGGACCGGGACGGCACAGTGACGATCCACCGCACAGGATTTTATTCTGTCGACTATCAGCTCTCGCCGCTCGAAGATGTCGCCGCCAAGACCAAGGTGATGCCCGACGCGTTCATCAGTCCCTGCGGCACCGACGTGACCGACGCGTTCCGCATGTATTTGCGGCCGTTGCTGGGCAGCGGCATGCCCGACGCCTACCGCCTGCGGCTCAATCGGGTGCCAAAAATTCTCAAGGTATGACGCAGGAGATGGGCCGCGAGCCGCGGGTCTGAAGACCCGCGGTCTATGGCGCCGACGCGTCGGGCGCCGTTCTTGCTGGGGCATATGCCTCGGCCGAGGTTGCATATTTCGCGGCAGCTAATAGACTGTCTGTCTGGAGTTCGTCGGAAAATGCGGGGCGCCCGCCGGGCGGCGTGAGCGGAATTTCCGCGCGCGTCCGCAAGAAGCGAAAGGTCTGGACAATCTTCCGCTACCTTTTGTTAGCCCGAAGCCGATAGGAAAAGAGATTGGGTCGGTCCGCCAGGCGGGGCGATTCATCAGGAGACAAACATGACCAAGGTCGGCGGCAGCGACTCGAAAAACACCCTCTACTGCTCCTTTTGCGGCAAGAGCCAGCACGAGGTCCGCAAGCTCATCGCCGGCCCCACGGTGTTCATCTGCGACGAATGCGTCGAATTGTGCATGGACATCATCCGCGAGGAGAACAAGACCGTCATAGGCAAACAGCGTGACGGTATTCCGACGCCGCGGGAAATCTGCAAGGTCCTGGATGACTACGTCATCGGTCAGGCCCAGGCCAAGCGCGTACTGTCGGTAGCGGTGCACAACCATTACAAGCGCCTCAACCACGCCACCAAGCACGGTGATGTGGAGCTGGCGAAATCCAACATCCTGCTGATCGGCCCGACCGGCGTCGGCAAGACCATGCTGGCCCAGACGCTGGCGCGGATTCTCGATGTGCCGTTCACCATGGCCGACGCCACCACGCTGACCGAAGCCGGTTATGTGGGCGAGGATGTGGAAAACATCATCCTCAAGCTGCTGCAGGCCTCCGACTACAATGTCGAACGGGCCCAGCGCGGCATCGTGTATGTCGACGAAATCGACAAGATTTCGCGCAAATCCGACAATCCGTCGATCACCCGCGACGTATCCGGCGAGGGCGTGCAGCAGGCTCTGCTGAAGATCATGGAAGGCACCGTCGCCTCCGTGCCGCCGCAAGGCGGCCGCAAGCATCCGCAGCAGGAATTCCTGCAGGTGGACACCACCAACATCCTGTTCATCTGCGGCGGCGCATTCGCCGGCCTCGAGAAGATCATTTCGGCCCGCGGCCGCAGCACTTCGATCGGCTTCGGCGCCACGGTGCAGTCGCCGGACGAGCGTCGCACCGGCGACATCTTCCGTCAGGTGCAGCCGGAAGACCTGCTCAAATTCGGCCTGATCCCGGAATTCGTCGGCCGACTGCCGGTCATCGCGACGCTCGAGGACCTCGACGAAGAAGCGCTGAAGAAGATTCTCACAGAGCCCAAGAACGCGTTGGTCAAGCAGTATCAGCGCCTGTTCGAGATGGAGAGCGTCGATCTCACCTTCCAGGACGAGGCGCTGTCCTCTGTCGCCCGCAAGGCGATCGAGCGGCACACCGGCGCTCGTGGTCTGCGCTCGATCATGGAGGGCATCCTGCTCGACACCATGTTCGAACTGCCGGGTCTCGAAGGCGTTGAGCAGGTGGTCATCGGCCCGGAAGTGGTCGAAGGAAAGGCGCGCCCTCTCTACATCTATGCAGAGCGCACCGAAAAAAGCGGCGCCAGCGCCTGATCTGTCGAAGCGAGCGTCGCGGGAGCACGGCTCCGATGCGACGCTCGCGCCTTGAATGCACCTTGTCGGTACCCCATTTGTTGCGTTGATGTGACGGTCGTCGCCGATGATGCTCTGGGCGAAGCCTGCAATACGTCGAAAAGCGGCCCGATACTTGCTCCCACGCTTTTGCCGCCGACCCGGGGCGAAAGGCTGACAGGAAATCAAGATGACCAACGAGAAACGCGACGCCGTGACGCCCGGGACCATCGACACCTATCCGGTTCTGCCGCTGCGGGACATCGTCGTATTTCCCCACATGATAGTGCCGCTTTTCGTCGCGCGCGAGAAGTCCATCCGCGCGCTCGAAGAGGTGACCAAGACCGATCGCCTCATCCTGCTGGCGACGCAGCGCAACGCCGGCGACGACGATCCGGCGACCGACGCGATCTATCAGATCGGCACTCTCGCCTCGGTCCTGCAGCTCCTCAAGCTGCCCGACGGCACCGTGAAGGTGCTGGTCGAAGGCGTGGCCCGCGCCAAGGTGCGTGACTATTCGCGCGCCGACGATTTTTACGAAGCCAACGCCGAAGCTGTCGCCGACGATGTCGGCTCGGCCGTGGAAGTCGAAGCGCTCGGCCGCTCGGTGATCGCCGAGTTCGAAAGCTATGTGAAACTCAACAAGCGGGTGTCGTCCGAAATCGTCGGCGCAGTGACGCAGATCGAGGATTTCTCCAAGCTCGCCGACACGGTCGCCTCGCATCTCTCGGTGAAGATTTCCGACAAGCAGGACGTGCTCGAGACCTTCTCGGTCGCGCGGCGGCTCGAGAAGTGCCTGTCGCTGATGGAGAGCGAAATCTCCGTCCTGCAGGTTGAAAAGCGCATTCGGACCCGCGTCAAGCGGCAGATGGAGAAGACGCAGCGCGAATATTATCTCAACGAGCAGATGAAAGCGATCCAGAAGGAACTCGGCGACGAGGACGGCAAGGATGACCTCGCCGAGCTGGAAGAGCGCATCAAGACCACGAAATTCTCGAAGGAGGCGCGCGACAAGGCTGTCGCCGAATTCAAGAAGCTGCGGCAGATGTCGCCGATGTCGGCGGAAGCCACCGTCGTGCGCAATTATCTCGACTGGCTGCTGGCGCTGCCCTGGGGCAAGCGCTCCAAGGTCAAGCGCGATCTCGCGGCGGCGCAGGCGGTGCTCGACAACGAGCATTTCGGCCTCGACAAGGTCAAGGAACGCATCCTCGAATATCTCGCCGTGCAGAGCCGCGCCAACAAGCTGAACGGTCCGATCCTTTGCCTCGTCGGCCCGCCCGGCGTCGGCAAGACGTCGCTCGGCAAGTCGATCGCGCGGGCGACGGGACGCGAATTCGTGCGCATGTCGCTGGGCGGAGTGCGCGACGAAGCCGAGATTCGCGGCCATCGCCGCACCTACATCGGCTCGATGCCCGGCAAGATCATCCAGTCGCTGCGCAAGGCCAAGACCAGCAATCCGCTGTTCCTGCTGGATGAAATCGACAAGATGGGCATGGATTTCCGCGGCGACCCGTCCTCGGCGCTGCTGGAGGTGCTCGACCCGGAGCAGAACGCCAGCTTCAACGACCATTACCTCGAGGTCGACTACGATCTCTCGAACGTGATGTTCGTGACCACGGCCAATACGCTGAACATTCCGGCGCCGCTGATGGATCGCATGGAGATCATCCGCATCGCCGGCTACACCGAAGACGAGAAGGCGGAGATCTGCCGGCGTCATCTCATCCCCAGCGCGATCCAGAAACACGGCCTCGCCAAGGAAGAGTGGTCGATCGATGACGCCGCGCTGCTCACGCTCATCCGCCGCTACACGCGGGAAGCCGGCGTGCGCAATCTCGAGCGGGAAGTCTCCAACCTCGCCCGCAAGGCGGTGAAGGAAATCCTGCTGGCCAAGAAAGACGCCAAACCGGTCGCCGTCACATCGGACAATCTGTCCGACTATCTCGGCGTGCCGAAATACCGCTATGGCGAAGCCGAACTCGAGGATCAGGTCGGCGTCGTCACCGGCCTCGCCTGGACCGAAGTCGGCGGCGAACTGCTGACGATCGAAGGCGTGATGATGCCCGGCAAGGGCAAGATGACCGTCACCGGAAATCTGCGCGACGTGATGAAGGAGTCGATCTCGGCCGCCGCCTCCTATGTGCGCTCGCGCGCCGTGGATTTCGGCATCGAGCCGCCGTTGTTCGATCGCCGCGACATCCATGTCCACGTGCCGGAGGGCGCGACGCCCAAGGACGGCCCGTCGGCCGGCGTCGCCATGGCCACGGCGATCGTCTCGGTCATGACCGGCATTCCGATCCACCGCGATCTCGCCATGACCGGCGAAATCACGTTGCGCGGCCGGGTGCTGCCGATCGGCGGTCTGAAGGAGAAACTGCTCGCAGCGCTGCGCGGCGGCCTCAAAAAGGTGCTGATCCCCGAGGAAAACGCCAAGGACCTCGTCGACATTCCGGACTCGGTCAAGAACGGCCTCGAAATCGTGCCGGTGGCGCGCATGGAGGAGGTGCTGTCGCACGCTCTCGTCGCGCAGCCGACGCCGATCGTCTGGAAAGAGGAGCCTCCCGCCGCCCTCGGGGTGGTGGCGGAGGAAGATGCGACGGGCGTGCGCGCCCACTGACGCGATCATGCGGCCCGGTCCGGGCCGTGAGGACAGGACAGCCTGACGACGCGCGGCTTTTCGAGCCGTCGTCGTCGGGCTCTTTTTTTGCCCGGCTGCGCCATGCCCGAAACGACACCAGAACCCGCCGCCCAGCTTGCCGCCCATTACGCCCATTGCGAAGCCGTGCTGCGCGCCGGTGATCGCGACCGCTGGTTGGCGACGCTGTTCGCGCCGGCGCCGGCCCGCCCTGCCCTGTGCGCCGTCGGCGCCTTCGCCCTCGAAATCGCCGGCGTGCGTGCCAAAGTGACGCAGCCGACGCTCGGTGAAATGCGCCTGCGATGGCATCTCGATGCGCTCTCGGACACGACGGGCGCTGGCGAAGGCGCACGGGCGCATCCGGTCATCGACGCGCTGGTCGACACGATCGAACGCCACGCCTTGCCGAGGGACAGTTTCGACGCCTTCATCGCCGCCGCGACCTTCGAGCTCTACGATGATCCGATGGAGAGCGAAGTGATGTTCGCCGACTGGTGTCGCGACTGGCATGCCGCGCCCTTGCGCTGGGCCGCCCGGATTCTGGGCGACGATCCGAACGCCGCCGTCTTCACGCCGGCGGGCGAAGCGCTCGGCGTCGCCAGAGCGATGCGCCATCTGCCCGCGGCAGCCCCGGCCGGACAGTGCCATATCCCGGCCGATCTGCTGGCCCGCCACGGCGCCGGGCCGGCGGACATTCGCGCCCGCGACGCGCGCCCCGCCGTCCGCGACGCGCTCGCCGAATTCACGGCCTTTGGCCGCAAACGCTACGCCGACGCCAGAGCCGTCGCATCGGGGCTCGGCCTCGGCCGGGCGGCGCTGCTGCCGGTCGCCACCGCGCCGCTGGATTTCACGGCGGCGGAGCGGCGCGCCGATCCGTTCCGGCCCGGCGGCGAGCCCGCCCCCTGGCGGCGCCAATGGCGGCTTTTGACAGCGTCTTTCGGCGCAGGCCTATAGGAAAAAGGCTTCTGTCGGCTTTCGTTCACAAAAAGGGAGCGCTACAAAAGCGAAACGGAAAGCATCGGAATTACGGCATGAGCCTTACCTCCACCGACGCCCTCGGCCTCTCTGCGCGGCGTCTGCGCGTCGACACGCTGATCCTGCTGCGCTGGTTCGCCATTTCCGGCCAGACCATCGCGTCGCTCTGGGTCTTTTATTATCTGGGTTTCCGCTTTCCGATCGGTCCATGTTTCGTCGCCATCATGACCTCGGCGACGCTGAACATCGGCCTGCGCCTCGGCACCTCTCGCGCCTTCCGGCTCGGCGACGCCGAAGCCGCAGCGTTGCTCGGCTATGACATCCTCCAGCTCGGGGCCCTGCTTTATCTCACCGGCGGCCTCGCCAACCCTTTCGCCATGCTGCTGCTGGCGCCAGTGATCATCTCGGCCGTGTCCCTGCCGCGAAATCTCACGCTGGTGCTCGGCATTCTCATGATCGCCGTCGCCACGCTGCTGGCCGACGACACGCTGCCGCTGCCCTGGTATCCGGGCGAAGCTCTCTATTTCCCGCTACTTTACAGGATCGGCGTATGGATCGCGCTGGCGCTCAGCGCGGCCTTCATCGGCCTTTATGCGGCGCGCGTTTCCGATGAAGCGCGCGTGCTGTCGACGGCGCTCGTCGCTACGGAACTCGTGCTGGAGCGCGAGCAGCATCTTTCGCAACTCGACGGTCTCGCCGCTGCCGCCGCCCATGAACTCGGCACGCCGCTGGCGACGATCACCCTGATCACCAAGGAGCTTCAGGCCGCCGCGAAGGAGGCGGCGCCGCAGATGCAGGAAGATCTCGCGCTTCTGGGGCAGGAGACGCGGCGCTGCCGCGACATTCTCGCCAAACTCGCGTCGCTCGGCGACGACGAGGCGACAGTGATGAATGTGCTCACGCTGGAGCGTCTCATCGCCGAAGTCGTCGAGCCGCAACAGGATTTCGGCGTCACGGTCACCGTGACCAAGGACGGCGCCGCGCAGCAGCCGCTGTGTGTTCGTAATCCCGGCATTCTTTACGGTCTCGGCAATCTCGTCGAAAACGCCATCGATTTCGCCGCGACCAGCGTGCACATCGAAGCGCGGTGGACGCACAATCTCGTCGTCATCACCATCCAGGACGATGGCCCGGGCTTCGCCCCGGCCATTCTCGACCGCCTGGGCGACCCCTATGTCAGCAGCCGCGCCACGGACCGCCGCGCCAAGGGCGACGAAGGACACGGCCTCGGCCTCGGTCTGTTCATCGCCAAGACTCTGCTGGAGCGCTCGGGCGCGACTGTGCTTCCTGCCAATGCTGCGGCGCCACGGACCGGCGCGCGCATCTCGATTTCCTGGCCGCGCGACGCCTTCGAAAATCGCGCGGTCGTCGACGCCAGGGCGCCTTTGCCGCAAGCGCCGAAGTCGCTAAACTGACAATTGACCTGCATCATCCCGGAGACGCGAAACTCATGACGACCGAACATGCGATTCTGGACGACGATGCCGCGCTGGCGGACAGCGCCCTCGCCGAAATGCCCGCCGATCGCTCACTGCTGATCGTCGACGACGACAAGCCGTTCCTCACCCGGCTCGGCCGGGCGATGGAATCGCGCGGGTTCATCGTGACGATGAAAGAAAGCGTCGAGGAAGGCATCGCGGCTGTAGAGATCTCCGCCCCCGCCTTCGCCATCATCGACATGCGGCTCGGCGACGGCAACGGTCTCGATGTCATCTCCAAGCTGAAGGCCAAGCGGCCGGAGGCGCGCGGCATCATCCTCACCGGCTACGGCAACATCGCCACGGCGGTGACGGCCGTGAAGCTCGGCGCCTTCGATTATCTGGCGAAGCCCGCCGACGCCGACGAAATCTATCACGCCCTGATGGCGACGCAGATCGACAAGCCCGACGCGCAGGAAAATCCCATGTCGGCGGATCGCGTGCGCTGGGAACATATCCAGCGCGTGTTCGAATCCTGCGACCGCAATGTGTCGGAGACGGCCCGCCGGCTGAATATGCACCGCCGCACACTGCAACGCATTCTCGCCAAGCGCGCGCCGCGGTAAAGCGTTCAGAAGTCCCTTGCGCCGGCCAGTTGCAGGCGCTCCGCGGCGAGGACGCCGAAGCGCACCAGCATCGCCCTGCGGGCCGCGGGCGCGAGTTTCTGCAGCGGCGCCGCGCGCAGCATCTCGCCGCCATGCGCGTCCGCGACGATCAGGCCGGGTCCCGGCGGAAACAGTTCGGGCGGCAGACTTTGCGGAAAGGCGAAATAGAAGCGATCGCAGTGGTCGAGATAGTACGACCATTTGCGATCGGCAACGAAATCCGCGCGCGAGGATTTTATTTCGACGATATGCAGGGTCCCGTCCGGCGCCAGCGCCACGAGATCGGCGCGCCGGCCGGAGGGCAGCGGCACTTCGGCCAGCGCCGCAAACCCCATGTCACGCAACAGCCGCCGCGCGCCGCGCGCGACGAGGCGGGTCGCTTCGGGTCGAGTGATGTCGGGCGCGTCGCCGGTCATGCCCAAGCATGGCAAGTCGTCAAAAGCGGCGCAAGCTGTTATGAGCGCGACGGTCGTCGCACTCCGGACTTCACCATGACGCGCCTTTTCGCACTGATCGCCGCCTTGTTCGTCCTCGCGCCCGCGGCCCATGCCGAACGCGTCGTCAACATCTTCAACTGGAGCGACTATGTCGATCCCGCCGTGCTCGAGGATTTCACGCGCGAGACCGGCGTCAAGGTGATTTACGACACCTATGATTCCAATGAGATGCTTGAGACGCGGCTGCTCGCCGGCTACACTGGTTACGATGTCGTGGTTCCCTCCGCCACCTTCATGCAGCGGCAGATCGGCGCCGGCGTCTATCAGCCGCTGGAAACGGCGAAGCTCGCCAATCTGCTGAATGTCTGGCCGGACATCGCCCGCCGCCTCCAACGCTACGATCCAGGAAACAAATTTGCTGTCAATTACATGTGGTACACTACCGGCGTCGCCTACAATGTCGCCAAGGTCCGTGAGAGGCTTGGCGGCGGCATTTCCTCCTGGGATCAGATCCTCGAGGCCAAAAACCTGAAAAAGCTCGCCGACTGCGGCGTGTATTTTCTCGACAGTCCGGAAGACCTGTTCTCGATCACGCTGAACTGGCTGAAGCTCGATCCCAACTCGAAAAAGCCGGAGGACATCCGCCGCGCGGCGGCGCAGCTCGGCGCACTGCGGCCCTTCGTCAAGAAATTCCACTCCTCCGAATATATCAATGCGCTGGCCGGCGGCGACATTTGCGTGGCGATCGCCTATGCGGGCGACGCCTTCCAGGCTCGCAACCGCGCACGGGAAGCCGACAATGGCGTCGAGATCGCCTATGCGATTCCCGCCGAGGGCACGCTGATGTCGCTGGACAATCTCGCCATTCCCGTCGATGCGCCGCATCGCGCCGAAGCGCATCTGCTCATCGATTATCTGCTGCGCCCCGATGTTGCGGCACGCAACACGAAAGCCACGAATTTCGCCAATGGCGTGCTGGCGTCGAAGGAATTGCTGCCCGCGGACATTGCCGGCAATCCGGGCGTCTATCCGCCCGAAGCGGTGATGAAACGGTTGTTCACCGTCACCGCGCCCGACCAGCAGACACAGAAGCTGGTCACTCGCGAATGGACCGCGGTGAAGACCGGACGCTGACCGGGCCGGCGCGGCATTCACACTTTGTTAACGACTTAAGACCTTATTAACCATGAGCGCGCCTGCGTCACAGAATTGGCGCCTCCGCACTTCAAGTCTGTCGAACAGCTTCGGCGCCGCCTCGATCGGCGCCTGCCCCAACGGAGTCGACCGATGCCGTCATCCCGCGCCGTTCATTTCTCCGCGGTCCTCGCGATTGCGCTGGCGATGGGAGCCTGTGCGAAACCCGCTGCGGAAGAAGACGCCTTCGGCCCCGGCGGGCGCGGCCTGTCGGCGCAGGGCGGCCCCGGCAGCGCCCAGGATTTCGCCCAGAATGTCGGCGACCGGGTGTTCTTCGAATCCGACTCCAGCGAATTGACCGAGGCGGCGCAGGCGACGTTGGACAAGCAGGCGAACTGGCTCAAGCGCTACGGCCGCCTCGCCTTCACCATCGAGGGCCATGCCGACGAGCGCGGCACACGTGAATATAATTTCGCGCTCGGCGCCCGCCGCGCCGAGGCCGTGAAAAGCTATCTCGCATCCCGCCTTCCCGGCGCGCAGATCAAGACCACCAGCTTCGGCAAGGAACGGCCGGTGGCCGTCTGCGACGACATTTCCTGCTGGTCGCAAAACCGCCGCGCCGCCACGGTCCTGTCGGGCGCCGGCGCAAGCTGAGCGCGGCGCATGGCGGCCGCCTTCGACCCGATGCGCGATGTCGTCGGCGCCGCCGCCCTGCTCCCGGCCTGCTGGCCGAATTTCCACGACGCCTTCGTCCGGACGCGCGTCTTCGACGCGGGCGACATGCGACCGGAGGACAATGTTTTCATCGGGCCGCAGATCGCCGAAAGCCGCGATGTCGCGCCGATCTGAAAGAAACCGCGCCGCGCCCCTTGCATCGCGCCGCCCGATGCGGCATTGAAGTCGCCGCGCCGATGGCGCTGCAGGAGTGTAGCTCAACTGGTAGAGCACCGGTCTCCAAAACCGGGGGTTGGGGGTTCGAGCCCCTCCACTCCTGCCAAATTCCTCCCCTGAAATCGAAAAATCTCCTCCGCGCCCGATTCGTCGCATTCAGCGCAAATCGAGTGCATCGGCTTTTCGATACCGCAATGTATTTCCTACATCCAGGCGCGAGACCAGTCTTGAGCAAGGGATTGCGCATAACACTTGCGATTGAATCGCTTGATCTAAAACAAATCAGAGGCCAGTATGTCCTGGACGTCCAATGAAAAGCGCGGCCTCGAGCATCGGCTGGATTTCATCAAGCTCGATGCCGCCGCGCGCCAGCGCATTGCAGCGCTCGCGCCCCTCCTGAACGAGACCTTGCCCGGCGCGCTCGACAACTTCTATGCGCAGGTGACGCGAACGCCGGAAACGGCGAAGTTCTTTTCCTCGCCCGCCGATGTCGCCCGCGCCAAGGAAACGCAACTGCGCCACTGGAAGGCCGTCGGCTCGGGCGTGTTCGACGACAACTATGTCGCGACTGTGCGCCGGATCGGCTTGCGCCATGCCCAAATCGGCATCGAACCGCAGTGGTATATCGGCGGCTATGCGCTGCTGCTGGAAGCAATGGTGGAGGCCGTGCTCCGCGAGCGCTGGCCGAAGGGCGTGTTGAACCGCAATCGCGGGGAAGCGTCGAAAGAGACCGCCGCGTCGATCGCGGCCCTGATCAAGGCGGTGATGCTGGACGTCGACATGTCGCTGGCGGCCTATTTCGAGGCGGCGGAAACCGCCCGTCTCGATGCCGAGGCGCGCGCCCAGGCGACCGAACGCGCTCTGGTCACGGCGACGATCGGCGCCGGTCTCGCCCAGCTCGCCGAGAACGACCTCACCTGTCGCGTCGCCGACGAACTGCCCGACGCCTATGCGCGGCTTCGCGAAGACTTCAATCGCTCGGTCGAACGTCTCGGGGAAACCCTCGCGGGCTTCGCATCCGCAACCAACTCGATTCACGCCTCGGCCGACGAGATCGCCATCGCGGCGCGGGATCTCGCGCAGCGAACCGAGCAGCAGGCGGCCAACGCCGAAGAGACCGCCGCCGTCGTGCAGGAAATCACCAGTTCGGCGAAAAAGACCGCCGAAGCGGCGACAGAGGGGCGCCGACTGGTCCGCGAGTCGAAACAGAATGCGGAAAGAGCGGCGATGTCGTCGGCAAGGCCACCGACGCCATGCGCCGGATCGAAGCCTCGTCGAAAGACATCGGTCAGATCATCGCCGCCATCGACGAGATTGCTTTCCAGACCAATCTGCTGGCGCTGAACGCCGGCGTCGAGGCGGCGCGCGCGGGCGAGTCGGGGCGCGGCTTCGCTGTCGTCGCCTCCGAAGTCCGGACGCTGGCGCAGCGTGCCGCCGAATCGGCCAAGGAGATCAAGGCGCTGATCAACAATTCGTCGCAGGAGGTGACCATCGGCGCCCAGCTCGTCAACGAAGCAGGCACCACGATGCAATCGATTTCCGGACAGATTGTCGAGATCGATCGGACGGTCGAATACATCGCCGCGGCCTCGGCGGCGCAATCGACGGCGATCGATCAGCTCAACATCGCAATCTCGAAATTCGAGCAGGACACCCAGAGAAATGCGGCGATGGTCGAGCAGACCACCGCCGCCGCGAGCAGCTCACTCGACAAGACGGACGAACTGGCCCAGATGATCGGCCAGTTCCGCTTCGCCGAAGAAGGCGCGGCGCCCGGGTTCAGACGCCGCCGCTACGCAACGCAGGGATCGGCGGCGCTCCGTGACGACGACTAGTCCCGGCCGCCGCCGCCGGGCCGGTCACGCCCGCTTCGTCATCGGCACATAATCGCGCCTGGGGGCGCCGGTATAGAGCTGGCGCGGACGACCGATCTTGGCGCCCGGATCCTCGATCATTTCCTTCCACTGGGCGATCCACCCCACCGTGCGGGCGACTGCGAACAGCACGGTGAACATCGCCACCGGGAAGTCCATCGCCTTGAGGGTGATGCCTGAATAGAAGTCGATGTTGGGATAGAGCTTCTTCTCGATGAAATAATCGTCGACCAGCGCAATGCGCTCGAGTTCCAGCGCCACATCGAGCAGCGGATCGCGCACGCCGAGTTCGTTCAGAACCTCGCGCGTCGTGCGCTGCATGATCTTGGCGCGCGGATCGTAGTTCTTGTAAACGCGATGGCCAAAGCCCATGAGGCGGAACGGATCGTTCTTGTCCTTGGCTCTGGCGATGAAATGCGGAATGCGATCGGGCGTGCCGATTTCCGCCAGCATCTTCAGCACCGCCTCGTTTGCGCCGCCATGCGCCGGCCCCCACAGCGAGGCGATGCCCGCCGCTATGCAGGCGAAGGGATTGGCCCCCGAGGAGCCAGAGAGACGCACCGTCGATGTCGACGCGTTCTGCTCGTGATCGGCGTGCAGGATGAAGATGCGGTCGAGCGCGCGCGCCAACACCGGATTGACCTTGTAATCCTCGCACGGCACGGCAAAGCACATGCGCAGGAAGTTCGAGGTGTAGTCGAGATCGTTCTTCGGATAGACGAACGGATGGCCGACCGAATATTTGTAGGCCATGGCCGCCAGTGTCGGCACCTTGGCGATCATGCGGGTCGAGGCGACCATGCGCTGCATCGGATCGGCGATGTTGGTGGAGTCGTGATAGAAGGCCGAGAGCGCGCCGACCGAGGCCACCATGATCGCCATCGGATGCGCGTCGCGGCGGAAGCCCTGGAAGAACCGGGCCATCTGCTCGTGCACCATTGTGTGCCGGGTGATGCGGTAATCGAAGGCGGCCTTTTCGGTCGCGGTGGGCAGTTCGCCGTAGAGCAGAAGATAGCAGGTCTCGAGAAAGTCGCCGTGTTCGGCGAGCTGCTCGATCGGATAGCCGCGATAGAGCAGCACGCCCTCGTCGCCGTCGATATAGGTGATCTTCGATTCGCAGGACGCGGTGGAAGTGAAGCCGGGATCATAGGTGAACAGGCCGGTCTCTGCGTAGAGATTGCGAATGTCGACCACCTCCGGGCCGATGGTGCCCTTGCGAACGGGCAGGCTGACGGTCTTGTCGCCGATCTGAAAGGAACCAGTGCCGTCGGTCATGTTTCGAGCCCTCTCCTGCGATCGGCGCTGTGCGGACGACATCGCGGCTACGGCGCTTGCGCCGCAGGGCGGATAACCACCCACTGTCGCGATTTTATGTCGTCCGGCCGTTCGGCCAACAGCGTTTGTGCAATGCACAACGCTATAACAAGCGGCCGGCTTGTCAAGCCAGAGTCGAATGTGAGCCCGAGGCGCCCAGCGCCCCGGCCTCAGGGAGCAGACGACAAAGTCCGGAAGGACGTCACCGGCTCGCCGGACGAGCGCTGCGGCGCGCAATGGCGAGACGCCGAAATCGGACTGACGGCTGCTCAGACGTCGGCCTGATCGCCGATCCGTCCCAAGCTCTCGGCGCGTCCCAAAATCTCCAGCACGTCGAAAATCCCCGGCGAGGTCGAGCGCCCCGTGAGCGCCGCGCGCAAGGGCTGGGCGAGGTCGCCGAGCTTGGCGCCGAGATCGACAGAGGCCGCCTTCACCGCAGCTTCCGTCGTCGCGGCCGTCCAGTCGTCGAGCGCCTCGAGTCTCGGCAACAGTTCGGCGAGGCGCCCGCGACCCTTGTCGAGAATCGCTTTCGCCTTGTCGTCCATCGGAAGCGGGCGCTGTGCGAACAGGAAGCCTGCGCTGTCGACCAACTCCACGAGCGTCTTCGCGCGCGCCTTGAGGCCGGGAAGCGCGGCGCGCAATTGCCGGCGCTTCTCGTCGTCGAGCGCCGCCGCCATGGCCGGCCCGCCTTCGAGGTATGGCAAGGTCTCGACCAGCGCCGCAAACAGCGCGTCGTCGTCCTTGTCGCGCAGATAATGGCCGTTCATGTTTTCGAGCTTGGCGAAATCGAAGCGCGCCGGCGAACGATGCACCTGCGCGAGATCGAAGGACTCGATCATCTCCTGCGTGGTGAAAAACTCGCGATCGCCCTGACTCCAGCCGAGGCGCACGAGATAGTTGCGCAGCGCTTCGGGAAGATAGCCCATCGCGCGATAGGCGTCCGCGCCGAGCGCGCCATGGCGCTTCGACAGTTTGGCGCCGTCGGCGCCGTGGATGAGCGGGATATGGGCGAAAGCCGGCGCCTGCCAGCCCATCGCCTCGTAGATATGCGTCTGCCGCGCGGCGTTGGTGAGATGATCGTCGCCGCGGATGATCTGCGTGACGCCCATGTCGTGGTCGTCGACGACGACCGCAAGCATGTAGGTGGGCGTTCCGTCCGAGCGCAGCAGGATGAAATCGTCGAGATCCCTGTTCTGGAACACGACGCGGCCCTGCACGCCGTCATCGATCACCGTCTCGCCCTCCTGCGGCGCCTTCAGTCGCACGACAAAGGGGGCGCCCGCCGGCGCCTCGGAGGGATCACGGTCGCGCCAGCGGCCGTCGTAACGCCACGGTCGCTTCTCGGCTTTCGCCTTCTCGCGCATCTCCTCGAGCTCCTGCTGCGAGGCGAAGCATTTGTAGGCGCGGCCGGCGGCGAGCAGCTCATGCGCGACTTCGGCGTGGCGCGCGGCTCTGGCGAACTGGAAGACGATGTCGCCATCCCAGTCGAGACCGAGCCATGTCATGCCGTCGATGATGGCGTCGACCGCCGCCTGCGTCGACCGCTCGCGGTCGGTGTCCTCTATGCGCAGCAGGAACCGCCCGCCATGCCTCTTTGCATAGAGCCAGCTGAACAGAGCCGTGCGCGCTCCGCCGATATGCAGGAAGCCGGTGGGCGACGGGGCGAAACGGGTGACGACGTTGGACATGGGGCTTTTCCGCGCGAACTCGAGGCGCACCCTGTAAGCGGGATTTGGCGAAAGGGGAACCCCTGCGCGGTCCGGGGGAACCGCCGTCAGCGTTACAGCCGCGGCCATCATCCTGCCAGAGCCAAGACGGCGGATGGCGCCCGGCTGCGCGCGCCATCCGCGGGACGTCGTACGCGCAAGGCGCGCGACGGTCAGGACTCACTCGCGATCATGGCCCCGCTTGGCGACGCCGCTGACCTGAATGATGGCCGGATTCGCCGGCGGAGCCGGCGAATCGACGACGAGAAACAGTTCCTCGCCGCCTTCGACGCCGACAAAATCCGCCTGCACTTTGGAGAAGCCCTTGAAAATTCCGGACAGGTCCATCGCGCCGATGCAGTTGCTCTGCACCGTGTATGTGCCGGTGAAGGCGGTGAGGATCTGGTCGCCGTTGATTCGGCCCATCGCATTCGCGGAGAAAGTTCCGGCGCCGTCGAAGGTGACGTTGGCGACCAGATTGATCCTCCGTTCGGGAAGGGTCGGAACCTGCAGGATTCCATCCAGTTTTACGGCGTAGGGGCCCTGCATGTGGCGAACCGAACAATTGTAGAAGTCTCTGGCGTTTGCGCCGGAGACACTGGCGAGGCAGGCGGCGGATGCGAGGACGAGGGTCAGGACCGAAGAGGCGCGCATATTGTTCTCCCTTGATTTCTTTTGAAAACGCCTGGCACAAGAACAGCCGCAGGTGATGCAAACCGACCACCGGTGACGACGGTCCGACGCCGACTCTGGTGCAATTTCGCGCGTTTGACAAGGGCGCGCGTATCGGACGCGCGACGCAACCGTTTGCCTGCCAAAAAAAGCTTACAGCCGCAGACGGGCGTCGAGCGATTGGCTGTCCTGCTCATGAACCGGGCCGACAAGGGTCTGGATGAATCCCGGCGATTCAAATGCGATCCTGCCACGCGGCCAATTGATGTCGATCACCCGGTCGAAGGACTGATAGCCGGTGGGAAACGTCAACGGCTTGCGTTCGATTCCGGCGATCGAAAAGGGACACATGCCAGCCGGCGGCGCCGTGTAATCGAGATCGAACCGAAGGCCCGAGACGGTGCAAAAGCACAGCGACCCATGCGCGACGACAAAGCCGAAGGCTCCGTCGTCGCTGCGAAACCCGTGCAGAGTGAAATCGATATCGAAGGCCATGTCCACGGCGCAGGTCTCGGCGTCGATCTCGATCAGCTTGAACCCGTAAAAAGGCGCATCGTGCCACGACATTTCGTCGAAACCCGCCGTCGTCCATTCGTTTTTCGTCATAGAAAATATCCTTGCAGCCCTACCCCTCCCGGCAAAACCCGATCCGCCGCGCGCAGGCGATGGCGAAGGCCCACTCGAGGGCGATTTCATCGAGCCGCTCGAAACGCCCGCTCGCGCCGGCGTGGCCGGCGCCCATCTGCAGCTTCAGCACGACGGGTCCGCCGCCGGTCATGGTCGCGCGCAGCTTCTGCGTCCATTTCAACGGCTCCCAATAGGTCACCCGCGGATCGGTGAGTCCGCCGGTGATCAGCATCGGCGGATAGTCCTGCGCCTTCACATTGTCGTAAGGCGAATAGGAGGCGATGCGCGCGAAGGCGGTAGCGTCCTCGATCGGATTGCCCCACTCCAGCCATTCCGGCGGCGTCAGCGGCAGATCGGCGCGCAGGATGGTGTTCAGCACGTCGACGAACGGCACGCCGGCCAGAATGCCGCAGAACAGGTCCGGCGCTTCGTTGACCACAGCGCCCATCAGCAGGCCGCCGGCGCTCGCACCCTGCGCCACGATGGCGCCTTTCGCGGCATAGCCGTTCGCCTCGAGATGGCGGCCGCAGGCGATGAAATCGGAAAAGCTGTTGGGTTTGTTTTCGAGCTTGCCGGCCTCGTACCAGCTCCAGCCCTTGTCGGTTCCCCCGCGCACATGTGCGGTGGCGTAAACGAAACCGCGATCGACCAGCGACAGCGTGTCGGGATCGAAACCGGCGGACACGGAGTGGCCATAGGCGCCGTAGCCATAGAGCAACACGGGAGCGCCGGCGCCGGGCGCAAAATCGGCGCGATGCAGCAGCGTGATCGGAACCTGCTCGCCGTCCGCCGCCTGCGCGTAAAGGCGACGCGCGACGTAATTTTTCGGATCGTGACCCGATGGAATTTCCTCGCGCTTCAGCAGCGTGCGGCTGCGGGCGCGCATGTCGTAATCGTAGATTTCTTCCGGCGTCGTCGGCGAGGAATAGGAAAAGCGCAGCGTCGCCGTGTCGAATTCGTAGCCGTCCTCGATGCCGAGCGCATAAGCTTCTTCGGCAAAGGCGATGGCGTGCGTTTCGCTGGACAGCAGATCCGACACCATCAGCCGCGGCAGCGAATTCTCGCGCTCCACCCAAACGAGATGTCCCGAGAACAGGCTCATGCCGACGATCATGCGTCCTGCGACATGCGGAACGACGTCGCGCCAGTCCCGTCGATCGGCGCTGGCGATCGAGGCCATCGAAATGCGGAAATCGTCGGCGCCGTCGGCGTTGTTCAAGATGAACATTGCCGCGCCATGCGGCTCCACTTCGTAGCGCAGCCTGTGTTCGCGCGGCGCGACGAGGCGCGGCGGCGCATCGGTGCGCAGATCGATCAGCCAGCATTCGCTGGCGTCGTGACCATGGATGGAGACCAGGCCAAAGTCGCCGCAGCGGCTCTGGTCGAGCGAGACGAACCAGGCCGGGTCTTTTTCCTCGAGCACCAGCGCATCGCTTGCGGGATCGGCGCCGACGACATGGCGGAACACCTGCGACGAGCGATGGTTCTCGTCCATCCGCACGTAAAGGAAACTCTTCGCGTCGGCACTCCAGACGACGCCGCCGTCGGTGTCGCGGACGATGTCGCCGCGGTCGGCGTCGCCGATCGGGCGCGTGCGGATGGCGTAAAGTTCGGAGCCGTTGTCATCGACGCTCCAGGCGATCTGCGCGTGATCGGGCGCGTGCTCGACGGCGCCAATGTCGAAGAAGTCGTGGCCTTCGGCTTGCGCGTCGCCGTCGAAGAGGATCGTTTCGGCGCCGCCGTCCCGCGGCTTGCGGCAGGCGAGAAAATGTTCGCCGCCTTCGCGCGTGCGCTCGTAATAGAGCCAGCCGCCGTCGGGAAAGGGCGGGTCGACGTCGTCTTCCTTGATGCGCCCGCGCAGCTCCTTCACCAGTGTCTTGCGCAGACCGGCGAGCGGCTTCAGCAACGCGTCGCAATAGGCGTTTTCCGCCTTGGCGACCGCGGCGACGTCTCTGGGCAGCGCTTTGGGATCACGCAGCACGTCGCGCCAGTTGTCGGCAGCGAGCCAGGCGTAATCGTCGTCAAGCGTGCGCCCGTGCCGGGTCTGCGACGACGGGCGGCGCTCGGCGGCCGGCGGCGTCGCGGCCATGTCGAAAACCTCGCTCGGCGCGGCGTCGCGCATGTCGGTCATGTCATCCTCGGTTGAAGCGCTTGAATGGATCGGGCCCTGCGGAAGCTCCCTCCCTGTCCGTTCTTCCGCCAAAGGGAGAGGGGTGCACCGCGCCGTCGCAGAACAAACAACAGGCATCTGCGAGTCCCCGGACCCACCCCCTCTCTTGCAAAGCGGGGGCAGGTTGGGGAGGGGGCCGCTGCAACGACCGGCTTTCGAAAGGATGGTAAGCAGTCAGCGAGACGCCGCAGCCGCGCCTCAATGCTTCGTCTTCGCGTCGCCATCGGCGGCGCGCAGGGCGTGGGCGAGCGGGCCGATCGTGGTCTTCTTGCCGCCTTTGGCGACGTGGCCCGTGGGAACCGGATCGACAGGCGCCAGCGCCGTCAGCTCCTTCTTCTCGTCGGGGCCGGTGAATTTTTCGGCGACCTCGGCGTCTTTTGCCGCAGACTCCTTGACCTTGCCAGCCGCCTTCGCCGCGGCAACAGCCACCACAGGCGAGCCAGCCGATTTGCCCTTGCCTGCCTTCGCGGCCTTGTCGACGAGGGCGATCTCGACCGGCGCCGCGACCAGCGCCTCCGGGCGGCTGGTTTCAGCGACCCTGGAATAGAAATCGGGATGCATGCCGCCGTCCTGATAGACGACGCGCACCGGCTTCACCTCTGGCGCCAGCGCGGCGATCTTCGCCTCGTCGACCCGCGCCTTCTCGGACACCAGCGAAGCGACTTCGACGCTGGTCTTGAGTGGCGGACAGGCCGATGACGCATCGAAGCCGACGCCATTGGCGGAGGCGGCGTTGAACACGTAGCGCTTGCCGCAGACGGCGACCTTCGGCTCCTCTTTCGTCACCTCGAAATGGTCGTTGCCTTCCTTGAGCTGCTTCCAGAAGGCCATATTCGGGTCGAGCCGATGCTTGGCCAGATTTTCCGCCGTCATGCGGAAGGGATAGCTCTGCATCTGGATGGAGTGCTGGCCGCCGTTGAAGGACGAACGGGCGATGGCGTAGATCTCGGCGATCTGCTTGTCGGTCATGGAGAAGCAGCCTGCCGAAGAACAGGCGCCATGCACCATGATGGTGCCGCCGGTGTGCCCCCACGCCTTGTCGTAGGCGTTGGGATAGCCGACGTTGAACGACAGGTAATAGCTCGAATTCGGGTTCATCTGCGCGGGGCTGATCGAATAGAAGCCCTCGGGCACCTGACGGTCGCCTTCGCGCGTCTTGGGGCCGAGCTGACCGGACCAGCGGCACATGGGGAAGGTCTTGAGGTGGACGTATTTGCCGTCCGACCGCATCTTCCAGACTTCGAACTCGGCCTCTTTCTTGTACGCGCGGATCAGCGTCGGCGATTCCTGCGTCGTCCCGACCCTTTCCATGAGGGCGAGGGTTTCGGCAGGCACAGGCGCGAGGCTGCGCTGCGACAGGCCGCTGTCGTCGCAGGCGGAAAGCCCGAGAACGGCGGCTGCAAGCGCGGCGGCGCGCAAGCCGGCGGCGAAAGTTCCTCGAGTGGTCATGCCTTCTCCACGGCGAATCTCCTGTCCCATAGCGGGACAGGGTCGGAATTACACCCCATAAAGTAACACATTCCTTACCCGAACGGCGACAAGCGCCCGGCGGCAGGGTAACCAAAAGATTGAGACAGGACGGTGGCGGCGTCTCCGCTCGACGACGGCGCTTTGCATGCAAGCTCTTGCATATCCTCCAAACCTCTCTATAAGACGCTGCTTCGCGACGCTCCGGCCGGGGGCTGAACGGAAGCTCTGCGCCTTGTGCCGAGAGGTCCTGCGCCGAGAGGGTTCGCCCGCCTTCCCGTGTCTCCGCCTTCGAATGACGTGCTGTTCGAGCCTTTCCAAACGGCTCGAGGGGCTTGGCGCCGGGCGGGACGCGAGAGAACAGGAAAGGCGAAACCATGCCTCTTTACGAGCATGTCTTCATCGCCCGTCAGGATATTTCCGCCCAGCAGGTGGAAACGCTGACCGGCAACTTCAAGAACATCGTCACCTCGCTCGGCGGCAAGGTCGGCAAGGCGGAATACTGGGGCGTCAAGACCCTCGCCTACCGGATCAAGAAGAACCGCAAGGCCCATTTCACCCTGCTCAACATCGACGCCCCGCCGGCGGCCCTCGCCGAGCTGGAGCGCCAGGAAGGCCTCTCCGAGGACATCCTGCGCTTCATGACCATCCGCGTCGAAGAGCATGAGGAGGCCCCGTCCGCGCAGCTGCGCAAGCGCGACGACGACGAGCGCAGCGGTGAGCGCCGCGGCCCCCGTGGGGACCGCCCCGATCGCGGTGATCGCCCGGATCGCGGTGAACGCCGCCCGCGCCGTGAAGACGCCAAGACCGAAGGAGAGGCATTCTGATGAGCACTGCGCCCCGTCGTCCCTTCTTCCGTCGCCGCAAGTCCTGCCCCTTCTCCGGCGCCAACGCTCCGAAGATCGATTACAAGGACACGCGTCTTCTTTCGCGCTACATCTCCGAACGCGGCAAGATCGTTCCCTCGCGCATCACGGCGGTCTCCGCCAAGAAGCAACGCGAACTGGCCCAGGCCATCAAGCGCGCCCGCTTCCTCGGCCTGCTGCCCTATGTGATCCGCTGAACGATCGGCAATCTGTGAAAATGCGAGCCGCGCGGCAAAACCGCGCGGCTTTTTTGCGCCCCGGGGTTGCTTGACGCATCGCCCGGCAGGCGCTTCATTTTACGATGGTTTTCCGTCGAGGATGCGCCGACATGTCGAAGACGTTCCCGTTCATCGCGCTCGCTGCCGGAGCGCTGCTCGCCGCCCCTGCCCTCGCGGATTCGCCCGGCGCAGGCGAAACCCGCGGTTTTCACCCCAAGATTCTCGCCGCACTGGCCGATTTCGGACATCTTTCCGAACTCGCCGGCAAATACAAATTGCGGGTCACGCAGGTGACGATTGATCCCGATGGCGGAATGGGCGCGCACCATCACGCCGGCCCCGGCATCCGCTGCCTGACCTCCGGCGAACTGACATACACGATCGAGGGGAAGACGACGGTCTACCGCGCCGGCGATTGTTTCACCGAGACCGGAGGCATTTCTCACACGACGCTCAACGCCGGCGCCGCTCCGGTCGTGCTGCTCAATTTCGAAATCCTGCCGGCGAGCTTGCCGGAAACAAAAGGCTCGCTGACGCCGCTGCCGAAATAGCTCAGCGGTTGTCGCGGCAGACGACGCGGGTTTCCTGCGAGGCGACGCCATAGCCTTCGTCGAGGGAGACGACGACATCCCGGCAGGTCGCCTGCATCGACGTGTCCATGCCCCGAGCGCGGCCAGTGTCGCTGTCGCCGAAGAACGGCGCATCCACGGCGAAGCTCGCCACGGGGAGGATCAAGGTCGCGCTGAAAATGGCCAGTCGAAGAATTTTGCGCATGGGAGATTTCGTGGGTCTCGGTTGATGCTGGAGGGCCGCCGAACGACGACCCGACGGGCGGGACCTTATGCGAGGCGGTGAGGCTTCGCCAAGGGGGTTTCGGCAATTTGCCGCCGAAAAAACAGAACTCTGTTAAGAACGGCGACCTTGCCCCAAGCTTCCCACGCGGTAAAAGGAGCGGCGGCGTGACTTTGGTCATGGCGCGCCGGGGCTGGTCCTGCGAATGTTCCTTGTTTAGACCCTGCGAGACCCCACCCCGCGATTCGCCCGAGGGCGGCGACGAGAGGCTGACGTTTCATGGCTCAAAAGGACGCGCCCGGCGGCGGCGATCACGAAACGACGCCCATCGACATCGACCTGCGCGGCGCGCTCGAGGAGCGTTACCTCCAGTATGCGCTCTCGACCATCACCGGCCGCGCCCTCCCCGACGTGCGCGACGGTCTTAAACCCGTCCATCGCCGCATTCTCTACGGAATGCACATTCTGCGGCTCGACCCCGGCGCGCCGTTCAAGAAATGCGCGAAGATCGTCGGCGACGTGATGGGTTCGTTTCATCCTCACGGCGACCAGGCGATTTACGACGCGCTGGTGCGTCTCGCCCAGGATTTTTCCTCGCGCTATCCGCTGGTCGACGGCCAGGGCAATTTCGGCAACATCGACGGCGATTCGGCGGCGGCCTATCGCTACACCGAAGCGCGCATGACCGCAGTCGCCCGGGCGCTGCTCGAAGGCATCGACGAGGATGCGGTCGATTTCCGTCCCAATTATTCGGGCGAAGTCGAAGAGCCAATCGTCGTGCCTTCGGCGCTGCCCAATCTACTCGCCAATGGCTCGCAGGGCATCGCCGTCGGCATGGCGACATCGATCCCGCCGCACAATGTCGCGGAGCTGTTCGACGCCGCGCTCTATCTCATCGCTCATCGCAACGCCACCAGCGAACAGCTGCTCACCTTCGTGCAGGGCCCGGACTTCCCCACCGGCGGCATCGTCGTCGACACGCGGGCCGAGATCGTCGAGACCTATCGCACCGGACGCGGCTCCTTCCGCGTGCGCGCCCGCTGGAGCAAGGAAGAGCTGGCGCGCGGTGGCTGGGTCGCCGTCGTCACCGAAATTCCCTATGGCGTGCAGAAATCGCGGCTGATCGAGAAGCTCGCCGAACTCGTCTCCGAAAAGAAACTGCCGCTCGTCGCCGATGTGCGCGACGAATCCGCCGAAGACATCCGTATCGTGCTGGAGCCGCGGGCGCGCAATGTCGATCCGGCGCTGATGATGGAGACGCTGTTCAAGCTCTCGGAGCTGGAAGCACGCTTCCCGATGAACATGAACGTGCTGGTCGATGGCGTCACGCCGCGCGTCGTGTCGCTCGACGAAGCCTTGCGGCAATGGCTCGACCATCGTCGCGACGTGCTGCAACGCCGCTCGCGCCGCCGCCTCGCCGCCATCCTGAGGCGCATCGAGCAATTGGAAGGCATGATCATTGTCTTCCTCAATCTCGATGAAGTCATCCGCATCATCCGCGAAGAGGACGACGCCAAGGCGGAATTGCAGAAGGCGTTCAAGCTCAGCGACATGCAGGTCGATTATGTGCTCGACACCCGCCTGCGCTCGCTGCGCCGGCTTGAGGAAATGGCGCTACGCAAGGAGCTGGACGATCTCCAGCAGGAGAAGAGCGAGATCGACTCACTGCTCGCCGACGAGGGCAAGCAGTGGAAGGCGCTGGCCGCACAGATCCGCGAACTGAAGAAAACCTTCGGCCCGACGACGCCACTCGGCAAGCGTCGCACCACTTTCGAGGATGCGCCGGCCGCGGTCGATTTCGATCTCGCGGAAGCCATGATCGAACGCGAGCCGATCACTGTCGTTGTTTCGCAAAAGGGCTGGATTCGCGCGCTCAAGGGCCATCAGCAGGATTTGTCGGCCTTGCAGTTCAAGGGCGACGATGCGCTCGACGCCGCCTTCTTTGCGCAGACCACATCGAAGATTTTCGCCTTCGCCTCCAATGGCAAGGTGTTCACACTGGAGGCGGCGAAGCTTCCGGGCGGGCGTGGCCACGGCGAGCCCATCCGCCTCTTCGCCGACATCGACGAAGACGCGACGCTCGAGCGGGTGATGCTGTACGAACCCGGAACTGCGTTGCTGCTGATTGGCGACGACGGCCGCGGCTTCATCGCCGCGCAGGACGATCTCGTCGCCAACACCAAAAAGGGCCGCGCCGTGCTCAATCTCGACGCGCCGGCGAAATTGAAGGTCGTCGCTCCGGCCGCAGGCGATCACGTCGCGGTCATCGGCGAGAACCGCAAGCTGCTGGTGTTCCCGATCGGCGAAGCGCCGCGCATGGCCCGCGGCAAGGGCGTGCGCATGCAGCGCTACAAGGACGGCGGCATTTCCGACGCGCGATGCTTCTCTCTCGCCGACGGCCTGACCTGGACCGACACGTCGGCCCGCGTGCACACGGTTGCTGCGGCGGACCTTGCCGAATGGATCGGCCATCGCGCCGAATCCGGGCGGCTACCGCCACGCGGCTTCCCCAAGAACAACAAATTCGCGTAGAGCTGCGGCCTCACTGGAAGGAAAGCCCCATGACCGATCCTGTCATCTATCAGAAGAAAGCCATGCCGGTGGAAGTGGAAGCCGGCAAGACCTATTATTGGTGCGCCTGCGGCCTTTCAAAGAACCAGCCGTTCTGTGACGGCGCCCATCAGGGCACGCAAATTGCGCCGCTTCCCTATACAGCGGAAGCCGACGGCAAGGCGTTTTTCTGTGGCTGCAAGCACAGCAAGACGGGCGCGCTCTGTGACGGGACGCACAAGGATTTGTGAAAGCCTCGACCGTGTCGAGAGCCTGACGGCCTGGCCTGACACGAGTTTCGCCGAATGGCGTCAGCAGGAAAAACAAAAGCCGCCGCGGTCGGCCCCGACCGCGGCGGCTTTTTCAATTCGGACGCTCCACTCACTTCCGGCGCAGAAGGACCACCCGGCCCGGCACCGGCTCATTGGCCTCGAGCCGGATCGTCGTCGACAGAATCGACACCGTTTCGAACCCGAGCGCCGACGCCAGCGCATCGACATAGGCCGGATTGTGGGCGAAACGTCCCGAGGGCAGCAGGGTCCAGTCGCTCTGTTCCTGCGTCTCGTAGCTGAAGGCGAACAGGCCGCCGGGCGCAAGGCGCGCCGCTGCGACATCGAAGAGGTTCGAAAGGTCGCCGAAATAGATCAGCGTATCGAGGGCGATCACCACATCGAAGACGCGCTTTGCTTTCGACAGCCAAGCAACCGCTTCGCTTTCCACCAGTTCGGCGTAGAGGCCGCGGTCCCGGGCGAGTTGCAGCATCGCCGGCGAAAGATCGACGCCGACGATCTCGCGCGCCACGCTTTGCAGATGCGTGGCGGCAATGCCGGTGCCGCAGCCCAGATCGAGAACCCGGGCGCCCTTTGCGCCGGCTTCGACGAGCAGCTTCGCGCATTGCTGGGGAACGCGATATTCCAGCACTTCGCCGACGTGCCAGTCGAATTTCTGCGCGTATTTGTCGAACATCGCGCGAAGATAGGCGTCCGGCGCGCGGCGATGGGCGCGGCCGAGCAATGCGTCGACCTGGAAGCCGACAATGACGTCGTCGGGGCAGCGCTCCAGAATGTAGCGGCCGAAACGCAGCGCCGCGCCGATCTGGCGATAGCCGGCCAGCACATGAAAGGCTTCGTGGCCGATATCGTCGAGAGGCCGGGCGTCGTCGCCGGCAAGATTCTGGTAGAGCGCCAACGCATCTTCGGCCGGCGCCGTGAGAGCCGCTTCGACGAGCGCCGCGAATGCGTGACGGCGCACGATGACGCCCTGATCGGGCGCGATGCGGCGGGCGCTTTCGAAAGCGATGCGGGATTTCTCGAACTCGCCGAGATAGGCCTGCGCCTGACCGAGACAGGCGAACAGCGCAAGCGACGCAGCGCCGGCTTCCACGGCGGCGGCGAGGAGACGCGCGGCCGTGCGGTAGCGGCGCGATTCGGTATAGAGCAGACCGAGTCCGACCAGCGCTTCCGGCAGGTTCGGCGCGATGTCGAGCGTCATCAACCAGGCGCGCTCGGCTTCGGCCGTGTCGCCGAGTTCCCTGCATACGCAGGCGAGCGTCAGCCAGGCCTGTGTCTGGCGCGGATCGAGCCGCAGCGCTTCGTCGAGAATCCCGCGCGCTTCCGCAGGACGGCCGGCGGCAGACAGCAGGCTGCCGAGTTCCGCCAGCTTGACGGCGTCGCCCGGCGTGAGCAGCGCCGCTTCGGTCAGCACGGCGATTGCCTCATCCAGGCGCCCGCCGAGCCAGAGACCCAGCGCCAGCCCGCGCAACTGGCGCGCATCTGCGGCCTTCAGGTCGACAGGCGCGGCGGTGTCGGGTCGGTAGGGCGTGGAGGAATGCGACGAGTCGAGCTGGAGAGACATTGCGGAGGGCCTTTCGACAGGAATCGGATTGCCGAAAAGGTGCACCGTTAACCTATCGTGAACCTGTTGGCCGCGTCCGCTCCCTCCGAATGGGCGTCAGCCGGCCGCTTTCTTCTGCCAGTAGGGCCGGGCCAGAAAGCCGACTATACCCACCGCCACGACACCGAACAGGGTATAGGCGATGGCTTCGACGACATCGAACACGCCGACAGTGATCCGGTGCCGGCCGACATAAGACCTGGCGCCGTCCTCGCTCTTCATGGAGACCAGCACCAGATAATTGCCGCCTTCCTTGAAGTAATGGTCGAGGCTGACCATGCCGTTGGGATATTTCTGCGCTGGCTCGTGCAGCACGGTGTCGTGCGCCAGATCCTCGGTTCCGTCCGGCCCGCCCGTATCGCGCACGACGCGAATGTCCCACAGCAGCTCTCGGGCGTCGCTCTCGTGGGCGTCGAACACCAGAACCGCGGCTCCCTTGTCCGTCAGTTCATCGCAATTGCGGTCGGTGGTCTTCTTGGGCTGCATCGCCAGAAACTTCACGGAGATCGGACCCACGGCGATCGGGCAATCCGGATCATAGTAATGCCAGCCGCCCTTTTCGGCGAAGGCGGGCTGCGCCGCGAAAGCGAACGCCAGACACATCACGAAAGCGGCCAACCACGTCTTCACGTCACAACCCCGCGTCGATCACTGCATGAACCTGATCCATCGCCCGTGACGGCTCGGCGCAGCCGGCGTCGCCGACGATGCGCGCCGGGACGCCGGCGACGGTCTTGTTGGGAGGGACATTGTCCAGCACCACGGAGCCGGCGGCAATCAGCGCGCAGCAGCCGATTTCGATATTCCCCAGAATCTTGGCGCCGGCGCCGATGAGCACGCCGCGACGCACCTTGGGATGGCGGTCGCCCTTCTCCTTGCCGGTGCCGCCCAGCGTCACGCCGTGCAGCATCGAAACATTGTCCTCGATCACCGCCGTGGAGCCGATGACGACGCCGGTGGCGTGATCGATGAAGACGCCCTTGCCGATCTGCGCGGCAGGGTGGATGTCGGTCTGGAATATCTGCGACGAGAGGCTTTGCAGCAGCAGGGCGAAATCGCTACGCCCGTTGCGGAAGGCGCAATGGGCGAGGCGATGGGTCTGCAGCGCGTGGAAGCCCTTGAAATACAGCGCCGGCTCCAGCAGCCGGTTGCAGGCCGGGTCGCGGTCGAGCACCGCCAGCAGATCGGCGCGCACCGCCTCGGAAAAGCTGTCGTCACGGGCGCAAAGATCGGAAAAGCCGGCCCGGATGGCCGCATAGGGGGTCTCGGGGCGATCGAGACGCTGGGCGACCCGATGGGCGATCACGCTTTCGAGATCGGGCTGGGCCAGCACCGCGGCCAAAAACCCGCCGAGCTCCGGCTCACGCCGCAGCGCCGCCTCGGCCTCGAGCCGCAGCCGCGCCATCAGTGGATCGACGCCGGAAAAATCCACAATTTTCGTCGCTTCGCGCAGTTCGGCAGCCATGGCGCTCCCCGTGATGACGGGAGCTATATAGGATTTTTGCGAAGGGAACGAGGGCCTACACGACCCGCCCGGTCGAAGCGATATCCGCTGTGCGAGGCGTTCGCTGGCGCAACGAGCGCAGCGACCAGAGTTGTTTAAGTGAGCCCTACTTGCACTCCGTCATCACCCGGTCCAGCGCTTTCGACAGCCCTTCCAGCGAGTAAGTGTCCGTGCTCGTTCCCGGCTTGCCCTTGCCTTTGGCGGGTTTCGGCGCGGTCACGACCAGCTTGCTTCCCTCTTTCAGAGCCTTGACGAATTTCGGTTCGTCGGAAGGCGTCTTGATCCACGCGTTGGCGCCCTTGGTGACGAGCTCGAATTCATCGTCGTCGATGGCCGCTTTCGCGGCGCTGCCGTCCTTGGGCGCAAAGCCGAGGCTGATGGCCACCTCGTTCTTCACGCCGTCTCCGGGACGCGTCGAGATGAAGACATTGGCGCTGGAGCCCTTGGCCGCCTTGGGCGCGCCCAAGGCGTAGCAGGTCTTGTCCTTGCCGGAGGTGGCGTAGGCGCCCCAGGCGCCGAAGGTCGCGAGCTGCTCGGGCTTGTTCGAAGCCCTGGAATCCTTGGCGCCCTTGGCGTCCTTGCCCTTTTTCTTGCCCTTCCTGTCCGCCTTGTCGGCGTCGGCGCCCGCGTTTTCGGCCGGCTCTTCAGCCTGGGCCTTTTCCTTTGCGGCGGGCTTGCTTCTGGCCAGCGCCGGAGCGCCGGAAACCAGCGCGAATGCGAGGAGCGCCGCGACCGCAGTGCGGGCCATCGTCAGGGACGGGAAAATCTGTGTCTTGCGCATCGCGGGCGAGATTAAGCTCGCCCGCGCGTTCGAACAAGAGCCTTGCCGCAGCATCACCCGTCCTTTTTCGCCGCCATGAGGTAATTCACGTCGGTGTCGTGGCTCTTGCGCCATGTCCGGGTGAGTGGCGTGAAACTCATGCCGGCCCGGTCGATTTCCCGCAGTCCGGCGCGACGCAGCCAGCCGGAAAGCTCGTCCGGGCGGATGAATTTGGCATGGTCGTGCGTGCCCCTGGGCACCCAGCGCAGCACATATTCGGCGCCCACGATGGCCAGCATGTAGCTCTTGACGGTGCGATCGATCGTCGCAAGGAACATCAGCCCGCCCGGCTTCACCAGCGTCCCGAGCTTTTCGAGAAAGGCCCGCGGCCCCTCGACATGCTCGATGACTTCGAGCGCCGTGACGATGTCGAACTGCTCGCCGGTCTCGGCCAGCGCCTCGGCGGTGATGTTGCGATAATCGATGGAAAGGCCCTGCTTTTCGGCATGGGCTCTGGCGACGGCGATGTTGTTGGGGGCCGGATCGATCGCGGTCACGCTGGCGCCGAGCTCCGCCAGCGCCTCGGCCAGAATGCCGCCGCCGCAGCCGATGTCGGCCAGCTTCAGCCCGGCGAAGGGTTGCGCCGTCTCCTTGTCGAGATGCAGGAAACGGCACGCATGATCCTCGACATATTTGACGCGGATCGGGTTGATGTCATGGAGAATGCCCATCTTCCCGGTCTTGTCCCACCACATCTCGCCGAGGCGGTTGAAGCGGGCGACGTCGGCGGGGTCGACGCTGGCGGAGTGGGGGGCGGCATGGGACACGGTGGAACCTCGGGATAAGGGCCTGTTCGGCGTTTTGCGGGCCTTGTAGAACAAAGCTGCATCCCTGTCCCGCCATTTCCAGACAGGGAACGGACGGGGGGCGCCTCTTGCCTGGACCGAGCGGTGACTTTTTTCTCAACCTCAGATAGAAGGGCGCCAACAACTTTCCGCAACGACGTTGGCGCGCATCATGAGCCGCATACTGAAGAACGCTCTCAAATCCGCCCGCCGTCTGCATGACGCCGGCTTCATGGACGATCTGACGATGCGCGAATTCGACGCGCTGCGTCTCCCGCCCTGCCCCGAATATTCGGCCGAGGACGTGTTGCGCATTCGTATCAGCGCGCGCGCCAGCCAGGGCGTCCTGGCCGCCTATCTCAATGTCGGCAAGACGACTGTCGCCGCGTGGGAGCAGGGAACGAAGAGACCCAGCGGCCCGGCGCGCAGGCTGCTGGAGATCGTCGATCGCAAGGGGCTGGATGCGCTGGGGTGAACGCGAGCCGGCGTGGCGGCGCCGTTGACAGCCTGCGCCGCCGCAAGACATAACCCGGCCCGGTCGGCGCATGGCGCATGGCGAGCCGATAGAAACCGCTCGCCATTCGCCATTCGCCATTCGCCCGCACTCCGGAACCCCATGTCCCGTCTCGTCATGAAATTCGGCGGCACCTCGGTCGCCACCATCGAGCGCATCAGGAATGTCGCACGCCATGTCCAGCGCGAAGTCGCGGCCGGACATGACGTGGTGGTGGTGGTCTCCGCCATGTCGGGCAAGACCAACGAGCTCGTCGCCTGGTGCAAGGACGCCTCGGCGCTTCACGACATGCGCGAATATGACGCCGTGGTGGCCTCGGGCGAGCAGGTGACCTCGGGCCTTCTCGCCATCGCCCTGCAGGACATCGGCCTCCCGGCCCGCAGCTGGCAGGGCTGGCAGATTCCCATTAGCACCTCCTCCGCCCATGGCTCGGCCCGCATCGAGTCCATCGACGGCGCCGGGTTGATCGAGGGATTCTCGCGCAAGGAAGTGGCCGTCGTCGCCGGCTTCCAGGGACAGTGCAAGGAGACGGGCCGCATCACGACGCTCGGGCGCGGCGGTTCCGACACCAGCGCAGTCGCACTGGCCGCGGCCGTCGGCGCCGATCGCTGCGACATCTACACCGATGTCGACGGTGTCTACACCACCGATCCCCGCGTCGTACCCAAGGCGCGGCGCATGGACAAGATCGCTTTCGAAGAAATGCTGGAGATGGCCTCGCTCGGCGCCAAGGTGTTGCAGGTGCGCTCGGTGGAAGTCGCCATGGTCCACAAGGTGCCGACCCATGTGCGTTCGTCCTTCGACGATCCCGCCGAGGCCAGCCACGGCACGCTGATCTGCAACGAGGAGGACATTGTGGAAGCGCAAACCGTCACCGGCATCGCCTTCTCGCGCGACGAGGCGCAGATCACCCTGCGGCATGTGGCCGACAAGCCCGGCGTCGCCGCCGCCGTGTTCATGCCGCTGGCCGAGGCCGGCATCAATGTCGACATGATCGTGCAGGTCGTCTCGCAGGAGGGCATGACCGACATGACCTTCACCGTCGGAAAGGCCGATTACGACCGCGCCTGCGCCCTGCTCGACAAGGTGAAGACCGATGTCGGTTTCACCAGCATGGAAGGCGCGAAGGATGTCGCCAAGGTGTCTGCCGTCGGCATCGGCATGCGCAGCCACGCCGGCGTTGCCGCCCGCGGCTTCCACGCGCTCGCCGCCAAGGGCGTCAACATCCGCGCCATCACCACATCCGAGATCAAGTTCTCCGTGCTGATCGACGAAGCCTACACCGAACTCGCGGTGCGCACGCTGCACACGCTGTACGGTCTGGATGCGGCGTAAGGTCCAGTTGAAATAAGTCGCGGGCAGGGATTATGGTCGGCCAAAGGGAGACGCTCCATGGTCGACCCATCTCGAATCGCGCACGACCCTGCCATTCTCGCGGGGAAACCCGTTGTTCGTGGAACGCGCCTTTCCGTGGAATTCATCCTCGGTCTGATCGCGAACGGCTGGTGCGTCGCCGACATTCTGGCGCACTACCCAAGTCTGGTCCGGGACGATATCGCGGCATGCCTTGCTTTCGCGCGCGCCTGAGCGCCGGGACGCCCGCATTCTCGCCAATCACATGCAGCGCCTCCGATCCTGATCGGCGAAACATCTGATTCGAAATAATTTGCAGTGCGCCGCCACACAATCCCTTCAGACCTCGTGCGTGATGTTTTGGCCGCGTGATTCGTTTTTCAAAGTAAGGGGCATGTCGTCATGAGACTGTTCGATCTCCGCCGGGCGGGCGTCACAGCGTTGCAACGCCTGCTGCTGCCGATCGCCGCGCTGCTCGCGGGCGCCGCCCCTGCGGGCGCCGCCCCGCAATGGGTGATGGGCTATTATGTCGCCTATCAGCGCAATCTTCTGCCACCGCAGTCCATCGACTGGAACGGCCTCACCCACATCGTCATGGGTCGCATAAAGGCCAATCCGGACGGCACGCTCGCCACCGACTTCGATTACGACCCGACCAACGGGCCGCTGCTCGCAAAGGAGATTGCGACGCGCGCCCATGCCGCGGGCAAGAAGGCGATATTGATGCTGGGCGGCGACGACAACAGCCCAGCAATACACGATGCGGTCTTGAACAACCGCGCAAAATTCGTCGCCAATCTCGTCGCGATCATGAAGGCCTATGGCTACGACGGCCTCGATCTCGACTGGGAAAACACCATCGACTGGGGTCTCTTCCAGGCTTTCGCAACCGACTTGCGCAAGGCGGCGCCGAGCGCCGTCCTGACCATGCCGATCGGTGCGCTCAACATCAATTACGATGTCGTCGACCCGCATATTCCGGCGATCGCCGCACAACTCGATCGCCTGTCGATCATGTCGTACTACCCTTCCACCTCCTGGACGGGGTCGGGCTGGCTGTCGTGGTTCAATTCGCCGCTCACCGGCGAGAAGCCGGCGACGCCGGTGTCCATCGCCTCCTCGCTTCAGCGCTACGCCGCCGCGGGCGTGCCGAAAGCGAAGCTCGGCATGGGAACGAGTTTCTACGCCACCTGCTACAATGGCGGCATCACCGCGCCCGATCAGAGCACCGAGAACGGCGTCTCCATTCTGGGCGGCGACAATGATTTCATGCTGTCCGACCTTTATGGCGTGAACGGCGCCTATTCGGAAAGCGCGCGCATCTGGCACGCGCCGGCGCAGGAGCCCTATCTGCGCCTCGCGACGCCAGAGCGCCATGGCTGCCGCTATGTGAGTTTCGAGGACGAACAGGCGCTGCTCGCCAAGGGCGCCTGGTCGATCCAGAACGGCTATGGCGGCATCATCATATGGACCATCAACCAGGGCTATGTGACCTCGCATTCGCAGCCGAACTTCCTGATGGAAGCGCTCTACAAGGGCTTCCTCGCCCCGACCGCGACGCCGACCGTCGGCGTGTCGATCCTGCAGGGCGCGACGGCGCTGAAGACGGGCGCGACGCAGCGTTTCGAGGCGCTGGTGACGGGAACGACCAACAAGGCCGTGACCTGGTCGATCGTCGAGGGCGCCTGCGGAACCATCGACGCGAGCGGGCTTTACACGGCGCCGGCGTCGCAGAAGATCTGCACGGTGAAGGCGACCAGCAAGGCCGACCCGGGCAAGGCCGCGACCGCCATCGCGACGATCGCCGACACGCCGTGGACGCCATCCTTCACGATCTCCCGAGCGGGAACCTGGTGGGTCGAAGTCGTGGTGAAGGATGCGAAGGCGGCCACGATGTCGATCACATGGCCCAACGGAACCAGTTCGCCGCTGTCCCTCAACTATCGCCAGTGGGGCACGAACTACCCGGACTTCGCCGCCAATTACCTGTTTCCCGACGCCGGCGGCGTCTATCTGTTCACCGCCCGCTCGACCGACAATCGAACGGCGACCGTCAAGCTGACCGTGCCAGCCTGCCATCACGGCGCGGACGGCGTCTGCCATTGATGCGAACGGAGGGCGGTCGCTCCGCCCTCCGTCCTCGATCGATTTCGGGAGAGTCTCTTTCCCGATGACGCCGCGGCCCCTACAAATGCCGCAGGGGAGGCCCGCGATGGTCGACACACTGTGGGAACATATCCGTACCGAGGCGGAAGAGGCGCTGTCCCGCGATCCGTCGCTGACGGAGACTTTGCTCGACGCCGTGCTGAACCGCGGCAGCTTCGAGGAAGCGGTGGCGCAGCGCGTGGCGGGCCGGCTCAGCGGCGCGGCCGTCGGGGCGACCGCCATCGCCGACGCCTTCAAATTCGCACTGGCGTCCGACCCCGGACTCGCCGCCGCCTTCCGCGCCGACCTCGCCGCCTTCGCCGACCGCGATCCGACCTGCGGCCGGCTGGCGGAGCCTCTGCTCTATTTCAAGGGCTTTCACGCCCTCGCCGCGCATCGGCTGGCGCATTTTCTCTGGCGTGAGGGCAAAACCGATTTTGCCCTCTATATCCAGAGCCGCACGTCCGACGCGCTCGCCGCCGACATCCATCCGGCGGCGCGGTTCGGCAAGGGGATTTTCCTCGACCACGCCACCGGCTTCGTCGTCGGCGAGACAGCGGTGGTGGAGGACGACGTGTCCATCCTGCACAGCGTCACCCTCGGCGGCTCCGGCAAGGAAGCAGGCGATCGCCATCCCAAGATCCGGCGCGGGGTGATGATCGGCGCCGGCGCGAAAATTCTCGGCAACATCGAGATCGGCGCCTGCACCCGCGTCGCCGCGGGTTCAGTGGTGCTGAAAAGCGCCCCGCGCAACGTCACCCTGGCCGGCGTGCCCGCGAAGATCGTCGGCGACGCCGGCTGCGCGGAGCCGGCGCGCGGCATGGACCAAATCATCGCCGGCTTCGCCTATGACGGCTTCAATTACGCGATTTGAGCGACCGGCGCCGCTCAGGCCGCGACCTGCGCCGGATAGCCGGCGTCGGTGATGATCTTCGCGAGAGCCGCGGCGTCGGCCGGTGAAGGAGATACTTCGACCTTGCCGGTCGCAAGATCGACCTTCACCTCAGCCCCTGGCTGCGCGCCCTGCACTGCCTTGGTGACATGCTTCACGCACATGCCGCAGGACATTTCCTTCACGTCGAAAACCGTGGACACGTTCGCCTCTCCATCATTTGGACCGCGAGCCTCCGGGCTCGCCTTTTCGATCACTGGACTGTGAGCCTCCGGGCTCGCGTCGTCGTTCGTGACTCCGGAGGCTTGCGGTCCATCCGCCTGCGGCGGCTGAAACCGGCGCAGGCGCAGCGCATTGGTGAGCACGAAGACACTCGACATCGCCATGGCGCCGGCCCCCAGCATGGGCGACAGCATCGTTCCGTTCAAGGGATACAGAGCCCCGGCGGCCACCGGAATCAGCACGATGTTGTAGGCGAAGGCCCAGAACAGATTTTGCGCGATGTTGCGCATCGTCGCGCGCGAGATCGCCAGCCCGGCCGGTATCTTGGAGAGATCGCCGGACATCAGCACCACGTCGGCCGCCTCTATGGCGATGTCCGTGCCCGTGCCGATGGCGAGACCGGCGTCGGCCGCGGCCAGCGCCGGTGCATCGTTGACGCCGTCGCCGACGAAAGCGATTTTTCGTCCGCGCCGCAGGCGCTCCAGCGCCGCGACTTTGCCGTCCGGCATCACCCCCGCCACCACCTCGTCAATGCCGACCCTTGCGGCGATGGCGCGGGCTGCGCGTTCGTCGTCGCCGGTGATCATGGCGGTGGCGACGCCCATTATGTGCAGCGCAGCGATCGCCGCCCGGCTGGTCGGTTTCACCTCGTCGGCGACGCAGAGGATGGCCAGCAGCTTTCCGTCCACGGCGGCGTAGAGCGGCGTCTTGCCCTCCCCCGCCAGCCGCTCCGCATCGGCGGCGAGCAGCCCCGCATCGAGCCCGAGCGACGCCATGTAGCGGGCCGCGCCGACCGCGACGCGCCGACCCGCGACGACGCCGGAAACGCCCATGCCGGGAACTGCGCCGAACTCCGCACAGGGCGCGATGGCAAGACCTCTCTCCCGCGCCGCCGCCAACAACGCCGCCGCGACGGGATGTTCGGACAACGCCTCGACACTGGCGGAAAGACGGAGCGCCTCCGATGCGTCGGCGCCGGGGGCAGCGGCGAGATCGGTCAGGCGAGGCTTGCCGAAGGTGAGCGTGCCGGTCTTGTCGAAGGCAACGAGAGTCACGTCGCGGAGCGTCTGCAGCGCCTCGCCCTTGCGAAACAGGATTCCCAATTCGGCCGCGCGCCCCGTGCCGGTCATGATCGCCGCGGGCGTCGCGAGGCCCATGGCGCAGGGACAGGCGATGATCAGCACGGCGACGCCGGCCACGAGCGAATGCGACAGCCGCGGCTCCGGCCCGAGCCACATCCAGATCGCGAAAGTGGCCAGCGCCACGGCGATCACCGCCGGCACGAACACGCCGGTGACCTTGTCGACCAGAGCCTGGATTGGCAGCTTCGCGCCCTGCGCCTGCTCCACCATGCGGATGACGCCGGCCAGAAAGGTGTCGGCGCCCACCCGTGTCGCCCTGAAGGCGAAGGCGCCGGCGCCGTTCACCGTCGCGCCGGTCACGGGCGAGCCTTCGGTCTTGGCGACTGGCGCGGGCTCGCCGGTGATCATCGATTCATCGACATGCGACGCGCCGCGCACCACGACGCCATCCGTGGGGATGCGCTCGCCGGGCCGCACCGCCACGACGTCGCCGACGGCAAGATCTTCGCTCGGCACATCGACCGTCTCGCCGCCGCGTTCGACGCGCGCGGTCCTGGGCTGCAACCGCGCCAGCGAGCGAATGGCTTCCGACGTTCGCCCGCGCGCCCGCGCCTCGAGGTAGCGCCCGAACAGGATCAGCGTGACGATGACGACAGCGGCTTCGTAATAGACTTGCGCCGCGCCTTCCGGCAGCGCCCGCGGAAAGAAGGTCGCGACGACGGAGTAGCCATAGGCGCTGAGCGTGCCGGTCGCGACCAGCGCATTCATGTCCGGCCGTCCGCGCAGCAGCGCCGGGACGCCCTTGAGGTAGAAGGGCAGCCCCGGCCCGGCCAGCACGATGGTGGAGAACAGGAATCCGATGCGGGCGAGATCGGCGTCGCCAATATGCGCCATGATCCAGTGGTGGAACGGCGGGATCATGTGTCCGCCCATCTCCAGCACGAACACCGGCGCGCTCAGCACAGCGGCGACGATCAGCCGGAAGCGCAGCGCGCTCAACTCCTGCGCCCGCTCCGCGCGCTCGCGATCGGCGCCGCCGGCGCCTGCCTCGAGCCGCTTCGGCTCGTAGCCGGCGGCGGCGACGGCGCTGCGCAGCCGCGCTTCGATATCCGGGCTGGCGAGAACGCGCGCACTGGCGCGCGCCGTCGCCAGATTGACGCTGGCGGAAATGACGCCGGGAACGGCCCGCAGCGCCTTTTCGACATGCGCGACGCAGGAGGCGCAGGTCATGCCGCCGACGCCGATCTCGATCGTCTCCACCGCCGCTTCATAGCCCGCGTCGTTCACCGCCGCGGCGAGCGCAGAGAGCTCAGCGCCCGGCGTCAGCGCAACCTCGGCGCGCGACGTGGCGAGATTGACGGCGGCGCGCTCCACGCCCGGCGCGCTGGCCAGCGCCTTTTCCACATGCGCCACACAGGACGCGCAGGTCATGCCGCGCACTGTGAAGGACAGGGTGTCTGTCATGGCGCGCTCCACCCCAGCCAGCGCGGCGTTCGCGCCGCATAGTCGTCGAACGTGGCTCCGAATTTACGGGAAAGATGGCGCTCCTCAGGCTCGACGGCTAGCTTTTGCAGGCCATAGGCGACCAGCGGCGTCAAAGCGAGGATCGACAGTGAACCGAGCAGCAGGCCGAGCCCGCCCGTGACCGCGACATGCGATACATAGATCGGGTTGCGCGAATAGGCGTAGGGACCATTCGTCACCAACGTGGAAGCGGCGCGATGCGGCATAACCGTCGTCCGGTGGCGCGAGAGCGTCGCGAAGCACCACACATCGAGAGACAGGCACATCACGACCAGCGCACCGCCGAAGATGCGCCACCCCTCGCCCGCCGCAAGACCGAGAAGTTGGTCCACCCCCTTCGCCACGAGCAGCGCGGCGACGATCAGAATGGGCGGCCAGGGAATGCGCGACGGCGGAGCGTCATGTAAATCCATCTCGAACCTCGCGATTGCGAGACAGAGATTGCGCTTCGCTTGATATTTTTCAAGTGCGGAACGCCGAGCCGCGACGACGCGCCACGTTCAGTAATGGTGGTGGTGCAGCGTCTCGATACCCGTGAGACGCCCGAGAACGGTCGCAAGATTTTCGGCGATGACGCCGCTCGCGCCCGACACCACCTGCGCCGTGAAGGTCTCGGCGGTGAGTGGGCCATAGCAGTTCATGACGAAGGTCCCGTTCGGCTCCAGCGTGACGACAACCGATCGCACGCCTCCGGGATTGGGATGGGCAAGGCGAAAGCTGACGTGGCGATCGTCCGCGCCGAGATCGCGCGCGCCGATGGCATGCAGCCGCTCTCTGCCGCCGAAATGCCGGATGATGTCGTCGAAGGTCGTCGCAGCAATCATGGAAGCGCTCCACCCTGCCCTGAGCTATGGCTGGAGGATGGCGCCTTTCGGTAAACATTCGACTGTCGACAGTCTCCGCCCGTCGAGGAAAACGCCTGTCAGCCCTCCACCCCCGGAAACTCCACCGTCACGCCCGCCGCCATCGGCTCCAGCCCGGCCTCCTTCGCCTCCGCCAGCCGGTCGAGGCGGACGAGAGCCAGCCCCGCCGATCCGGCATGGCCGCCGAGCACGCCGATTTCCTTGTCGCCGCCCATCACCGGCGTGCCGGCCGGCGGCGTTTCGCCGCGCGCGATGAAAGGCGTCACCCGCTTTTTGGTGAGAGACCGGTGCTGCATGCGTGAGACGACTTCCTGCCCGATATAGCAACCCTTCTTGAAATCGACGCCGCGCAGCCGGTCCATGTTGGCCTCGTGCGGAAAGGCGTCGCCATAGCGGAAATCGAGCCCGCCCGCCGGCACGCCGGCCGCGATGCGCGCCGCCTCATAGGCCGCGACATCCCCCGTTGCGGCCACCGCGCCCGCGGGCGCCAGCGCGCGCCAGCCCAGGCTTTCGCTGCGCGGATCGGGCGCCGCGGCCAAAGCGCCCTCCGGCGCGCCGTCGAGACAGGCCAGCGCCTCGATCTCGCCGCTGCGATCGGCGATCTCCACCCTGGCGCGCAGCTTGTACATCCCGAGGCGACGCAGGAAATCGGCGACGAGCTCCCGGTGGATGTCGATCAGGAAGCGGCCCTCGCCCGGCGTGAACACGAGAAAATCGAACAGAATCTTGCCCTGCGGCGCGAGCAACGCGGCGAAGCGGGCTTCGCCCGGCGCCAGCCCGGCGATGGAATTGGTGAACATGTTGTGCAGGAACTTTTCCGCATCCTCGCCCGTCACTTCGATGACGCCGCGGTCCGGCAGACGTATGGCTTCCGACATGGACTGTCCGTTTCATTCACGCGCCTGTTGGGCGGCGCCTCCAAATCCCATATGGTGCGGGGAACATGAGTATCGACATGACCGGCGCAATGGCGACACAGCAAACAGGGCGCCACCCAGCCGGACATAGCAGGGCGCCGCGGGCGCCGAAACAAGAGAGGCGCCGCCGATGGCCGAAGTTTTCGACACCGTCCTGACCGGCGCCACACTCGTCAATCACGACGGAATCGGCCCGCGCGACATCGGCGTCACAGGCGGCCGGATCGCCGTCATCGCGCCCGGCGGGGCTCTGGCCAGGGCAGCGGCGGGCGATACCGTCGATTGCCGCGGCCTGTACGTCCTGCCCGGCGTTGTCGACAGCCAGGTGCATTTTCGCGAGCCGGGCGCGCCCCACAAGGAAGATCTGGAATCCGGTTCTCGCGGCGCCGCGCTCGGCGGCGTCACCGCCGTGTTCGAGATGCCCAACACCAATCCGCTGACCACCGGCGAGGCGGAACTCGCCGACAAGGTCGCCCGCGCCACCGGGCGTATGCACTGCGATTTCGCCTTCTGGGTCGGCGGGACGCATGACAACGCCCGTCATCTCGCCGAACTCGAGCGGCTGCCGGGGGCGGCGGGCATCAAGGTGTTCATGGGCTCCTCCACCGGTTCGCTGCTGGTCGCCGACGATGCCGGCATTGCCGAGATTCTCTCGCACACCCGCCGTCGCGCAGCCTTTCACAGCGAGGACGAAGCGCGGCTCGAGGAGCGCAAGCCGCTGCGCGTTCCCGGCGACCCGTCGTCGCATCCCGTGTGGCGCGACGAGATCACCGCCTTGCGCTCGACCCAGCGTCTGCTGCGCATCGCCCGCGAGAAGCGCGCCCTCGTCCATGTTCTGCATGTGACGACCGAGGAGGAAATCGCCCTGCTGGCGCAGCACAAGGATGTCGCCACCGTCGAGGTGACCCCGCATCACCTCACCATGACTTCGGACGACTACGCCCGCATCGGCACGCTGGCGCAGATGAACCCTCCGGTGCGCGACGCTCGCCATCGCGACGGGCTGTGGCGAGGTCTCGACGCCGGGGTCGTCGACGTGCTCGGCTCCGATCATGCGCCGCACACGCTGGAGGAGAAGGCGAAGCCCTACCCCGACAGTCCCTCGGGCATGACCGGCGTGCAGACACTGGTGCCGCTGCTGCTCGATCATGTCGCCGCCGGGCGGCTGACCTTGCAGCGTTTCGTCGATCTCACCAGCGCCGGACCGGCGCGGATTTTCGGCATGGCCGCCAAGGGCCGCGTCGCAGTCGGATACGACGCCGATTTCACGGTCGTCGATCTCGCCCGCCGCGAAACCATCCGCAACGGATGGATCGCCTCGCGCTGCGGCTGGACGCCCTATGACGGCAAGGAAGTGACCGGCTGGCCGGTGGGAACCTTCGTGCGCGGCGCGAAAGTGATGTGGGAGGGCGAGTTGCTCGCGCCTTCGACCGGCGCCCCGGTGCGCTTTCTGGCGGCGCTCTGAACCGGCTCCGGCGACGCCCTGAAATGGGCGCCGACCGTGACCGCACAATTTCTTGTCACGGCATGGAACCTGCTGGCGGCTCGCGCGTTGACCTTGTTGATCGCTTCGAACGCGAATCCTCGGGCATTTTGCTCATTGCGCTTCCGCCGCGCTGTATTTCGCGCCTGTAAACAAGCAAAGCCCTGACGAAAAGCCCTGCGCTTCCTGTCAAAAAACGGGCAATGAACCAAAAATTTACGATATTCGCTGCTTTTTGAAGTGAATCGACCAAAATTATCGTGCAGCGCAGCATGCTTTTCTCTGACACTTTTCGAAAAACCTTTTGTCACAAAAGAGCTACGATGCTAGCCTAGAAACAATCTGGAAAGCCGGGGGATAATTCACGGAGAAGCTACGAGGAGGTCCATATGCTGATCGCGGACATGATCCATTCCTGTTCGAACGACAAGGTCGCGCAGGCCGCTCTGTCCTGCATCGGCGGAACGTTCGCTGATCGCGTCGCGTCGGTAGCCAGCAAGAATGGTGTGTCTGCCGGCCGTTATGTCGCCCTCGTCGTCAAGGACTTCGCTCTCCGCGCCGATGGCGCCGCCCATGCGGCCCTGCAGGAGCAGATCGCCCGCTGCGACGCCCCGTTGCTCCACGGCTTGCGCCGCATTCTCGAAAGCGCGCTGGAAGGCGGCGTTTTCCTGTGCGACGAGGCGCTCGGAATGGAGCCGCACCTCATCGGCGGCGCGAGTTTCGCGAGCCGTTCCAAATATCAATAAACGCTCGATCCGCGCCTTATCCGCTCGCTGCGCCGAAACCGTCGCCACGGTTTCGGCGTTGTCGTATTCTGGCGGCGAGGATCACGACGAACCGGGATGGAGTGCAGGACGTGCAGGGATTTCTCGACCACGACCAGATCGCCGCCCTCCTCGATGCCTATGGCTATCCTGCGATTTTTCTGATCGTCGCGCTAGAGAGCGCCGGCCTGCCCCTGCCCGGCGAGACGTTGCTGATCGGCGGAGCGATCTACGCGAGAGTGACCGGCGCACTGTCGATCGAGTCGGTCGTCGCCGCCGCGGCCAGCGGCGCCATTGTCGGGGATGCCGCCGGCTACTGGTTCGGACGCAGCTTCGGGCTCGGCCTGCTCGAACGGCACGGCCACATGATCGGAATTGGGCCGAAGAAACTGTTGCTCGTGCAATATCTGTTTCGGCGCTTTGGCGGCCTCGTGGTGTTTTTCGGACGCTTCGTGACCATCCTGCGCATCCTCGCCGCCGCGATGGCCGGCGTCGCCCGCTTCGACTTCGGCAAATTCCTGCTGTTCAACGCGTCGGGCGGCATATTGTGGGCGGCGGCGTTCGGCTATGGCGCCTATTATCTCACGGCCGGCTTCGAGCGGATCGAAGGCCCCGTCGCCTTCGGGGCGATGTGCGGCCTGCTGGTCTGGCTGTTCGGCCTGTGGCGCTACGCCAAAGCGCACGAGCAGCGCCTGCTGGCCGAGGCGGAGGCGGAGGCGGCCCGCGAAGGTTTGGGGGGACCGCTTTCCTGAAAGTTTTTGGGAACCGAACGCCGACCCCGCAGAAAAGCCTGATTTTCGTTCTTGTTGGAGACATCCGATGACTCAGGATCTACATATCAGGGAAATAAAGGCGTTCGTGCCGTCGAAGAATTTCGACATCTCCAAACAGTTTTATCGCGACATCGGCTTTACGATGGCCTCGGAAGGCGGCGGTGTCGCGTATTTTCGTTTTGAAAACGCAAGTTTCCTGCTTCAGGATTTCTGTGCGGCGTCGTTTGCCGAGAATTTCATGATGCACATACTGGTCAATGACGTCGACGCCTGGTGGAGGCTGATCGATCGAAGCGGCGTTGTCACAAAGTATCAGGTGAAGTTGTCCGGCATCGAACAACAACCGTGGCGGATGCGCGATTTTTGCCTGACCGATCCTTCGGGCGTCCTTTGGCGCATTGGCCAGAACACCAACTGACCGCCGCGCCCTCAGCGCCGCTTTTTGCCCTCATAGGGGTTCTCGCCAGTGCGCTTCGAGATCCGGATCGGCACGCCGGGCAGATCGAAGCTCTTGCGCATGCCGTTGATGAGAAAACGCTCGTAGCTCGCCGGCAACTGGTCGAGCTGGTTGCCGAAGATGATGAAATGCGGCGGGCGGGATTTCGCCTGCGTCATGTAACGGATCTTGATGCGCCGGCCGGACACCGCCGGCGGCGGCGTGCCTTCCGTCGTCTGCGAAAGCCAACGATTGAGGCGGGCCGTCGAGATGCGACGGTTCCAGACGAGATGCGCCTCGATGATCCCGGCCATCAGCCCGTCGAGCCCCTCGCCGGTCGCGCCCGACACCGGAACCACCGGACAGCCGCGAACTTGCGGCAGCAGTCGCGCGGCCTCTTCGCGCAGGCGAATCAGCTCCGGCCCGCGATTTTCGACGAGATCCCATTTGCCCAGCGCGATGGTCAGCGCCCGCCCTTCCCGCGCCGCGAGATCGGCGATGGTCAGATCCTGCTTCTCGAAGGGGATGGTCGAGTCGAGCAGCAGCACGACGACCTCGGAAAAGCGCACGGCGCGCAGGGCGTCGGCGGCGGAAAGCTTTTCCAGCTTGTCGACGACCTTGGCGCGGCGGCGCAGGCCCGCCGTGTCGAAAAGTTTCATTTTGCGGTCGCGCCAGACGAAATCGACGCCGATGGAGTCGCGGGTGATGCCGGCCTCCGGGCCGGTGAGCAGCCGGTCTTCGCCGAGCAGCCGGTTGATCAGCGTGCTCTTGCCTGCATTGGGGCGTCCGACCACGGCGATGCGAAGCGGTTTGGTGACATCGACATCACTGCCGTCTTCGTCGTCGGCGAGATCGGCGCGCGGTGCCTCGTCCTCGTCCTCCTCGGGCGCCGCGGTCTGTTCGGGGAGCGCGAGGCGCAGGGCGTCGTAAAGGTCGATCATGCCCTCGCCATGTTCGGCGGAGAGCGGCACGGGATCGCCGAGGCCGAGCGACCAGGCGTCGAACAGGCCGGAGTCGCCGGCGCGCCCTTCCGCCTTGTTGGCGGCGAGCACCACCGGCTTGCCGGCGCGGCGCACGAGATCGGCGAAATATTTGTCGTCCGGCATGACACCGGCGCGCGCGTCGATCAGGAACAGCACCGCGTCGGCGGAAAGGATGGCAGCCTCGGTCTGGGCGCGCATGCGTCCTTCCAGCGTCGCACGCGGCCCTTCCTCGAGCCCGGCGGTGTCGACGATGGTGAAGGTGAGATCGGCAAGGCGCGCCGCGCCCTCGCGGCGGTCGCGGGTGACGCCGGGGCGGTCGTCGACCAGCGCCAGCTTCTTGCCGGTCAGCCGGTTGAACAGGGTCGATTTGCCGACATTGGGCCGGCCGATGATGGCGAGTGTGAAGGACATGGCGGAGGGTTTACGCCGAAACGCGCCAAAGGGCTACCGGCGATGGACGCTCGGCAACGAGCCTTCACACGGAGTACGCGCGATCCGGGATCGCGCGACTCTCCTGCGTTCGGCCCGCCGTCGTCAGTGGGCGCCGCCGCCGAGCGGATGCGCCCCGGCCAGCGGCTGCTTCGACACCTTGTCGATCGCCGCGAGGGCGCCGCGCTTCTCCTTCGAGAAGTCGCGCATTTCCGTCAGCGCGAGGAACGCCTTCTGCCTGGCTTTCGCGTGACCGATGAACACGCGCAGGCCCACACCCGTCGCGACAATGTCGCCGCGCCGCAGCGTGCGGTCGACGAGGAAGTCTTCCGCCCGCAGCGCGGCGTTGCGCTCGGCGACGCCGGCAGCGGTCTTGTCGATCGAAGCAACCTCTTCCGAACGATCGAGCGCGACGGTCTTTTTCGCCGCGACGAGATCGATGGGAGTCTGGCGCACGCCGGACTCACGGCCCTGCGAATCCGAAATCGCCGCCAGCCCGTAGCTCTGTCCTGCCGCCGAGCCCCTGTTCGAAACCTTCATGCGCGCCATACCCCGCGCGGCGACGTTTCGAGCATTCCTGGAGGAAGCGACATGGACGCGCCCGGCGCGGCGCGCGCGCCTGTCAGCTTTTTGAGCGCGCTTCGACGGCGCCGCGACGCCGGCATACGACGGCTCGGAGGAACTGTGCGACGGCGCGCCGACGCCGAACAGATCCTCGAGGAAGCCAGCGCTGGCGCTGCTGCCGGCTTCGAATCCGAGCGACAAGAGGATGATGGAAGCGGCGAGAGCCGCCTTGCGCGGCGCCTGCGAAAACGCCTGCGGAAAATGCAAGCCAAGGTAAATCATCGGTTAACTCCACCTGTTTCGCAGAGCTAAACCGCAGCGGTCGGTGAAAGTCAATTTCAAAGTTAAATTATAAACAGATGCCGCGAAATATGACAAAGTCTCGCGAACGCTCCGACGCTTGCGCAACGCCACCGACGCAGCGCACCCAGCGCGGCCGCCTCTCCTGACGCTGTCGCAACAGCGTCAGGAGAGGCGGCCGCGGACGATTACTTTTCGTCCTTCTTGATTTCCTTGACCGAAGTCACGGCGTCGACCGGCTTGCCGTCTTCGCTCTCGATCACCGGAGTGACGGCCGCGGCGCCGCTCTCGCTCTCTTTCTTCGGGCCGCGGGCGGCCTGCAGCAACCCCTTGTAGGCGGAGGCGCGCTGGCGCATCGACTGGGGCGCCTGGGTGTCGTTGGAAATCAGGTCGAACACGCGTTCCGCCTCGTCGAAATCGCCGCCCTCGAGCGCATCGAGACCGGTCCATTCCTGCGCCGAATAGCGGAACGCCCCGTCCGAAACCATCAACGGGCCGAGCACGCGCATCATCTTCTCGCGGTCGCCCTGCTCCATCGCAAGGAAAGCAGCGCGCAGCTGCGCGACCTGCTGCGTCATCTTGTCGACGCTCTTGTCCTCGGCGACCGCCTCCAGCGCTTCGACGGCCTTGCCCTTGTCGGCCAGGGCGCGCTCCAGCGCCGCGCGCAGCCGCGCCAGCGCCGCATAGCCCCTGGGCGCGTCCTTGAGCGCGTCGAAGGCGGCGGCTGCATCTTCGTGCTTGCCGTCGCGCGACAGCGCCAGCGCGGCCTCGTAACGGGCATTGGCGCTCTCGGCTGCCTTCACGCGCTCCTTGTCGTACCAAGTCCAGGCGCCGGTGGCGGCGACGACCAGAAACGCCGCGACGAACACCGGCGTCTGATAGCGCTTCCAGAGTCTCTCGGCCTTGTCGCGGGCGAGATCCTCATCGACTTCCTGGAAAATATCGGACATTTCTGTAGATCCTCACCTCGGCCGAAGGGCGCTTTCCGCGCCTTTTGTGGTCAGCCGATAGCACAGCCCGCCGCGGAAGGCGAGCGACGCCGTGGCGCTCGCCGGCCCTCGGGCGCGGGGTCCGGGGGCGATGCCGGCCGAAAGCCTTCCGGCGCGCCTGCGTCACTGCTCGGCGAGGACGCGCTTGAGCAGTTCGATCACTTCGGCGAGGCTCTTGTCGTTGGCGATGAGGTCTTCGATCTTGCGCACGGCGTGAAGCACCGTCGTGTGGTCGCGCCCGCCGAAGCGCCGGCCGATCTCGGGGAGCGAACGCAGCGTCAGCACCTTCGAGAGATACATGGCGATCTGCCGCGGCCGCACGACATTGGCGGTACGGCGAGAAGAGAGAATGTCGGCGCGCGTCACATTGTAATGGCTGGCGACGAGCTTCTGAATGTCGTCGATCTTGACGCGCTTGAGTTCCGCCGTGCGGACGAGATCGCGAATGGCGTTCTGCGCGGTCTCGACGCAGAGCGACGCGCCGTTGAGTGTCGAATGCGCGAGCAGGCGATTGACGGCGCCCTCGAGATCCCGGCCATTGGTCGTCACCGTCTTCGCCACATAGGCGACCACTTCCGACGACACTTCGAAGCCCGGATGCAGTTCTTTCGCGGCGGCGATGCGCGCTTCGAGAAGCTTTACGCGCAGCGGCTCGTCGAGCGGGCCGATATCGATGCAGAGCCCGCCCTTGAGGCGCGACAGCACACGCTCGTCGAGCTGGTCGAGTTCGGCCGGCGGACGATCGGCGGCGACGACGATCTGCTTGCCGGAATCGATCAGCGCGTTCAACGTGTGACAGAATTCCTGCTGAATGGTCTTGCCTTGCAGAAACTGCACGTCGTCGATGATCAGAATGTCGATGCCGCGCAGCTTTTCCTTGAAGGCGAAGGCCGTCTGCGCGTTGAGCGCCGACACGAAGCCGCTCATGAATTTCTCGGCGGTGAGATAGATGACGCGGCGATTGTTGCGGCCAGCGGCCTGCGCGAGCGCCTGCAACAGATGCGTCTTGCCGAGCCCCACCGCGGCATGCGCGTACAGCGGATTGAATATCGGCGTTTCGCCATCGCGCGCGTCGGCGACGCGGCGCGCGGCGGCATAGGCGAGCTGATTGGCGGAGCCGACGAGAAAGGTGTCGAATGACAGGCGCCGGTCCAGCGGCGACCCCGGAAGCGCTTCGCTGTCGGTCTTCTCGGCGGGCTTGCGGGGCATTGCGGCGCGGCGCGGCGCCGGCGCGGCGGCCTCCTGCGCTTGCACCGCCGGCGCCGCGGTCTCTTCCACGACCACGGACGACGGGACTTCTCCCGCCGCCGGTTTCGGTCGGCGCGCCGTCGGCGAGCGCACATCGATGGTGACGCGATCGATTGCGCCGAACTCATGCGAAAATCTGGTCTTGATGCGGTCGAGATAGCGCGTCTGCACCCAGCTCTTCAGAAACTTCGTCGGCACGGTGAGGTGCGCGCCCTTCTCGTCGATGCGTTCGAGCTCCAGGCGCGTGAACCAGGAATCATAGACTGCGTCGCCGAGTTCGGCGCGCAGGCGGCGACGGACGCGATCCCATCCCGTCTGCACATCGACGCCCTGCGACGCAGGCGGTGCAGAGATTTGCTGGCTGGCTGGCATGACGAACCTTTTTGAAGACGACGCTGGGATCGCGGGGACAGCGAGCGCCGTCCACGCCAACGGATTTGCGAAAAGTCTCGATGACGAGACGACGTCAGCCGCGAAGGGGCGGGCCGAGGGCCGCAGTTGCAGGCAAGCGCGCCAGATTGTCAGTCGCCGCTCCGTCGAAAGGCGAAGCAGCTCTGAAACCAGCGAAGGCTTCCGTGCAAGCTGAAGCGAGAAAGGTCATCACAATTGCCCCCGTCTCTGCGAAGCAAACGCCTCTACAGACACACACACCCCGACCATGAACGCCGCGACGAACGCACAGCGCCCTGGAACCGGTCATTTGAATTTTCGTCGAAGGGGGCGACCCCGAACCGCCCCTGCGAGTGCTTTATATCCGACTGCCCGGCGGCCACATGCTGCGCGAATGCACGGTCTTACAAACTGCGCCGTTCTTCGTCATCATCGCTGCCGGTCACCCCTCATTCGACAAATTCAAGTTACACAAGCGCCAAGGGCTCCGCAACGATCCAGGGCGCGACAAATCGATCCCTTCACGCGCAGATTTTGGAAACAGCGCAGCGCCGAATCTGCAAACCCATGATTCAGGGCCGTTAAGAGAAAACCCGTCGACTCGTTTTCGTTGATCGGTTCCGTAAAGACACGGAGCGAAATTTTCGATGACACTCCGATGTCAAGAGCGCCCAAGCGCTGCCGGCATCTGCGCCTTGCTCGCAACGATTTGAATCCCGACCCGTTCGGATGTTCGCGAAAGCTCGCTTGAAAAAAGTTTTTCAAAGGCGAATTAGCACTTGCGCGTCGCCATTTTACAACGGCGTGACACTCACAAAAGTGATTCTCGAAAACAAAAAAACCCGGCGGTGAGCCGGGTCCTTTGCACGCGTCGCTATCGACGCGTCGTCGCACGTTTTTTTTTGCGTCAGGCTTTCGCAGCCAGCGCCTTCACGCTTGCAGCGAGGCGCGACACTTTGCGCGAAGCAGTGTTCTTGTGAATGACGCCTTTTTGCGCAGCGCGCATCATTTCCGGCGCAGCGGTCTGCAGCGCGGCGGCGGCGACAGAGGCGTCGCCGGCGGCGATCGCCTCTTCCACCTTGCGCACATAGGTGCGCATGCGGCTGCGGCGCTGCCGGTTGACTGCGGTGCGGCGGGCGATCTTGCGAACGGCCTTCTTGGCCGAGCTCGTATTGGCCATGTCTCTTCTCTTGTCCTTCAGAGCGCTCTCGAGGGGCGGTGCGCCCCGAAAAAACAAAGGGGCCGCGTGAACGCGGCCTCATGGCCGGCTTTATAAGCGCGGCGGGCGGGATTCGTCAATGGCCGCCGCGCCGCCCGGAAAAACCGCCCTTGGCGAGCGTTTCGGCCGAGCTCCAACCGGTCAGCCGTTGCGGAAGACCGGTTTGCGCTTCTCCACGAAGGCGGCCATGCCTTCCTTCTGATCCTGCGTCGCGAACAGGGAATAGAACAGCCGCCGCTCGAAGCGCACGCCCTCGGCCAGCGTGGTCTCGAACGCCCGGTTGACCGCCTCCTTGGCCATCAGCGCTGCGGGCAGCGACATGGCGGCAATTGTCTGGGCGGTGCGGATCGCCTCGCCCGCCAGCTCCGCCGCCGGCACGATGCGGGCGACGAGACCGGCGCGTTCCGCCTCCTCCGCGCCCATCAGCCGACCGGTGAGCACAAGCTCCATCGCCTTGGCCTTGCCGATGGCGCGGGTCAGGCGCTGGGTGCCCCCGGCGCCGGGAATGACCCCGAGTTTGATTTCCGGCTGGCCGAACTGCGCCGTGTCCGCGGCCAGAATGAAGTCGCACATCATGGCGAGTTCGCAGCCGCCGCCGAGCGCGAAGCCCGCAACCGCCGCGACGACGGGTTTGCGCGCGCGCGTCACGGCGTCCCAGCGGCCGATGAAGTCGCCGAGATACGCATCGGAAAAACTCTTGTCGGCCATTTCCTTGATGTCGGCCCCGGCGGCGAAGGCTTTTTCGGAGCCGGTCAGCACCACGCAGCCGATGTCCCTGTCGGCCTCGAAGGCCGACAGCGCTGCGTCGAGTTCGCCGATCAGCTGGGCGTTGAGCGCATTGAGCGCCTGCGGTCGATCGAGGCGCACCAGGCCGACGCGGCCATGGGTCTCGACCTTGATGGTCTCGTAGCTCACCTGCATCTCCTCGGGGTTTCAGATCTCGAAATCCGCGCCAGCGCCCTGCGCCTCGCCGAAGCCGGCGGCGACGGCCCGGGCCAGCAATTCGTCGAGCGTCACGCCATCGAGCCGCGCCAGCGCCGCTTCTTCGGCCTCGGCGAACACCGGATCGAGCACCCTGTCCAGAAGCGCGGCGCCCGGTTCGGCGTATTCGGCGTCGGCGCGCATGGCGACGCGCAGGATTTCCCCGACGCAAAGTCGGCGCCGCTCGCGGGCGAGTTCATAGCCGCCCGACGGTCCGCGCACGCTCTTCAATATGCCGGCCCGCACCAGCGCCTGCAGCAGCCCCTCGAGCCGGCGCGGCGCCAGCGCATGCCGTGCGGCCAGCGCCTTCGAGGTCACCGGGCGACCGCGGGCGTATAGTGCGATATCCAGCGCCGCCATCACGGCGTAGCGCGCCGATCGGGGCAACAGCGACATCGGTCAGACGCCCGTCGAGCCGAAACCGCCGCCGCCGCGCGGCGTTTCGCCGATCTCGCCCTCTTCGAGCACGACCCGCGCGATCGGCGCGACGACAAGTTGCGCGATGCGCATGCCGCGCACGATCTCGAACGGATGCGCGCCGAAATTCACCAGCAGCACCTTGATCTCGCCGCGATAGTCGGCGTCGATGGTGCCGGGCGCATTGAGCACGCCGACGCCATGTTCATAGGCGAGACCCGAGCGCGGACGCACCTGCGCCTCGCAGTCCTGCGGCAGCGCCAGCGCGAAGCCGGTCGGCACCAGATCGCGGGCGCCCGGCTCCAGCACGAGCTTTTGCCCCGGCGACAGCGCCGCGTGCAGATCGAGGCCGGCGGCTCCGGCGCTGGCATAAGTCGGCAGCGGCAGACCCTCGCCATTGGGAAGACGCTGAATGACGGCTTTCATGGCCGATCCTCGAAAATGCGGGCGACGCGAGCGACAATCCGGGCGGCCACCTCGTCCTTGGGCAGCCGCGGCCAGCTTTCGACGCCCTCCGCCGTGACGATATGGGCTTCATTGTCTTCGCCGCCGAATACGCCGCCGGCCGGGCTCACGTCATTGGCGACGATGATGTCGCAGCCCTTGCGGGCGCGTTTGGCGACGGCGTTGTCGATCACATTCTCCGTCTCGGCGGCAAAGCCGACGACGAGCGTCGGGCGACCTGCCTCCCGCGCCGAAACCGACGCGAGGATATCGGGATTTTCGACGAGCGCCAGTGGCGGCGCCGTCTGGCCAGCGGTCTTCTTCAGTTTCTCTGCCGCCGGCGCAACGCTCCAGTCGGCCACGGCTGCGGCGGCGACGAAAATATCTGCGGGCAAGGCCTTCTCGACGGCCGCCAGCATGTCGCGCGCGGTCTCGACCTTGACCACCGCGACTCCGACGGGATCGGCGAGCGTCACCGGGCCGCTGACCAGCGTCACGGATGCGCCGGCCTTCGCCAGCGCCGCGGCGATGGCGTGGCCCTGCTTGCCGGAGGAGCGGTTGGCGATGTAGCGCACCGGATCGATCGGCTCGTGCGTCGGCCCCGAGGTGACCACGGCGCGCCGGCCGGCAAGCGGTCCCGGCGCGGCGGTGAGCGGCAGACGCGTGTCGTTCTTCAATGCCGTTTCGATGGCGGCGACGATGGCGAGCGGTTCGCTCATGCGGCCGGGTCCAAATTCGCCACAGGCCATCTCGCCCTCGTCCGGCCCCACGAACCAGGCGCCGTCGCCATGCAGCGCTGCGACATTGCGCTGCGTCGCCGGATGCAACCACATGCGCACGTTCATCGAGGGGGCGTAGAGCACGCGCGTGTCGGTGGCAAGCAGCAGCGTCGTCGCCAGATCATCGGCGAGGCCGCGGGCGGCGCGCGCGATCAAATGCGCGGTGGCCGGCGCGACGACGACGAGATCGGCGCTGCGCGAAAGCTGGATGTGGCCCATCTCCTGCTCGTCGGTGGGCGAGAAGAGATCGTCGTGGACCTTTTCATTGGCAAGGCTGGCAAAACTAAGCGGCGTGACGAACTGCTTCGCGGCGGCGGTCATCACCACCCGCACCCGGGCGCCGCGCTCGCGCAGCCGGCGAACCAGCTCCAGCGATTTGTAGGCCGCGACGCCGCCGCCGACGACGAGCAGAATGGTCCTGCCGGCCAGACTCTGCGTTTCCGTCCCCATCGCCGCACACCCCCAGCCGCTCGCGGGCGGAGCATACTCATTTTGCAGCGCGGGACAATCGCGGCGTTGTGAGGAATCGGCAGCGCCGGCCCGTCGCGACGGACCGGCGCCTGTTTTCCGATCAGAACTTGAACTTCACGCCGCCCTGCACCGCCCGCGGCTGGCCGGCGTAGATCGATCCCGTGCCGTTTTGCGCGAGATAGACGCCGTTCTGCTGGCCGCCGCTGGCGTCGACCGAATTGTTGATCACCGTCGCCGAGGCGACATAGGTGCGGTCGAACAGGTTACGCACTTCGACGAAGGCGGTGAAGCCCTTCAGCCAGCTGTTTTCGATCGCGCGATCATAATGCAGGTTGACGTTGACGAGGCCATAGCTCGGAATGACCAGCTGATTGCCACTGTCGATGAAATACGAGCTCTTGTAGACATATTCCACATAGGCTCCGAGCCCTCTGAAGGCGCCGAACGGCTGGTCGTATCCGATCCGCGCGGTCAGCTCATGCGGCGCGACGCCGGGGATTCTGTAGCCGGCGCGGTCGAAGAACGAGACCGGTCCGCGCTGCTCGACGAAGTCCGTGAACATCTGGTTGTTGTAGCTGTAGTTGGCGAGCAGCCGCCAGCCGTCGCGGGGCCGCCAGTCGACGAGGAACTCCACGCCGCGATGTACCGAGCCGGGCGCGTTGAACGTGTAGTTCTTGCGCCCCGAGCCCGGGGTCACGGTCAGCATTTCGTTCTGGTACCATTCGTGGAACCCGTTCAGCGTCACGGCGACGCGCTCGGTCGGCGTGAAGGTGACGCCGGCGTCAAGGCCGGTGTTTCGCTGTGTTTTCAGATCGACATTGGAGCCGTCGAGACCCTGCTGATTGACGAGCAGGAACCCGTATTGCGGCGTGCCGTAGCCACTGGAGGCGCGAGCATAGAGCTTCCACACGCTGTCGGGCCGCCAGGTCACCGAGGCTTCCGGCGCAAAATTCCAGTAGGCGCGGTTGACGGGGATCACCGAGGACAGCGTCCCCGAGGGCCAGGCGACGTTGGACGACAAGGCGTAGACTTTCGAGAGTTCTCCGGCGAGACCGACGACGCCGGTCACTGTCGGCGACAGCGCCAGCTCTTCGCGGACGCGCGCTCCCATGTTGGAATGCAGAACCTCCTGCTTGTTGGTCAGCAGAGGCCCGACATCGCCATTGCCGAACCCCAGCAGATTTTGCGTGTAGGTGGTAAAGCGCGCACGGTTGAACCAGAATCCGGCATGGCTCGTGAGATCATGGCCTTGCAGATGGCCGTGATGGGTCACGTCGGTCGTGGCGTTGATCGACGGCGCGTCGCCATAGGTGACCGGCGTGTCGATCGGCTGATAGAAATCCTTGTCGTCATAGACGACCTGGGTGCGCCACGCCGTATTGGCGTCGAGATCATGCTCCCAGCGCAGACCGAGCATGTCGCGCCGGTCGTTCCTGTGCCAGCCGGATTGTTGCGCGGACACAGGAACGGTCGTCCCGAATGTTCCGTTGGCGAACACGGACGTCTGCGCGCAGAGGCTGCGGCCGAGCGGGTCGCTCGTCACGCCGTAGCAGCCGCGCTGATAGGGATTGAGATAGAACTGGTTGAGCGACTCGCGCGCCGGCAAGTCGGTCCAGAGCTGATTGTGCACCCATTTGAAGGTGAAGCGGTCCGTGGGCGTCGCTTCATATGTCGCTTTCAGATTGACCGTCTGGGTGTTGTAGTCGTTGTGGAGGGCGGCGCCGGTTCCGCGCACGTCGCTGGCGAATACGGCGATGTCGAACGCGCCGACCTTTTTGCCGATCGCCGTATAGTTGTTGAGATAGCCGAAACTGCCGGCCTCGTGGCCGGTTTCGACTCCGTCGATCTCGGCGCCGCTGCGGGTGCGGAAATTCACCGCGCCGCCATTCGCCCAGTTGCCGAACAGCGCCGAAGACGGACCGCGGTAGACATCGACCCCGGCATAGGCGTGCGGGTCGGTCGAGTCGGTGCGCGAGAAGCCGTCGGGCTGGGTCATGGAGAAGCCGTCCTCGAGGACGACGATGTTGCGCAGGGCGCCGCCGACGCGCGCGCCCGAACCGCGGATGGACAGCGTCATGTCGCGCGGGCCGTTGCCTTGCTTGAAGGAGACGCCTGGACTGTACTGCACGAGGTCGCCGATCGTCACCAGGGGCGAGGTCTTGTGATCCTCGCGGCTCACGGTGGTGAAGGTCTGTCCCGTGGGCTCGCGATAGACCGGCAACGCCTTTTTTTCGGGCGAAAAGCCGGGAGGCGGCGTGACGGGCGCGAGCGGCGCGGTAGGCGCCGGGCGCGCCGCGATCCGGCGAACGGGCGCCGGCGCGGGTTTTGGCCGGGCGGCGACACGCGGGGCGGCGCCGACATCGATCGACGGAAGAGTCTGCTGGGCCATCGCCGGCGCCTGCGCGCAAACGAGCGCGATGGCCGCCGCGGAAGCCCCGCGGGCGAGCATTTTACGGGTCATGATTTCTATCCCTCTGTGCGCCTCTCCGGGCGCGCCTGTTCTTTGCGCGTTGCGTGCGCGCGCTGCGGGTCAGGTGACCCGGCGTTCGGTTGCGTGTTCGAACTTCAGGCGAGGGAAGGAGGACCGCGGGCGGGCGGATTGGGAGCCGCAACGCGCGCCCAGGCAGACGGCGACGCCAGCGCTTCGATACGCGCCCATATCGGCGCGAGCCTCGTCACCATCTGCGGCGCTGCGGGCGTCCGGTCGGCGATGGCGATGCAGCACTGGAGGCAAGCGGCGAGATGCGTGGCGGGCGCCGCAGGCGCGTGACCATCGCCCTTTCCGGCAACGATTTCCGCGCAGCGCTGCTGGCCAGCGAAATCCGCATGGGCATGCGCGGCGGCGCCCTGCACGAGCAGAGTCACAGCCAGCAGAAGACGCAGGAACAGGCGTTGAGCGATCATATACGAAACATTGGCCATAGTGCGGGCCGCCGCATGCCCCCGCGTCGAGACAATGTCATGACGGCGCACCCGGCAAAAGCCGTGCTTCCTGAAAAATCGAACAATTTTCGCAACTGTGGCCCGAGCGCCACGTCGCCCCGTCCACCGGCGCCCCCGGTCTGCCAGCGCTCCGCTGGCCCTGCGCGCGCGGTCGTGGCAAAGGGCGGGCGATGATGCCCGCCCCCTTCCCGCCCACGATTCGCGCGCCGCGTATCCTGCGGATCACGCTGCAGGACTTTCGCTCCTATGCCGCGCTCGATCGCGGCGTCGGGGCGCGGCTGGTCGCGCTGACGGGCGAGAACGGCGCCGGCAAGACCAATGTGCTCGAGGCTCTGTCGATGTTTTCGCCGGGCCGGGGGCTGCGGCGGGCGGAGATCGGCGATTGCGCCCGCAAGGACGGGGCCGGCGCCTTCGCCGTGTCGATCGAGATCGAAGCGGACGGTTTCGTCACCCAACTCGGGCACGGCTACGCGCCCGGCGACGGCCGGCGCTTCCGTATCGACCGCGCGCCGATCGCTTCGGCCGGCGCCTTCGCCGAGCATCTGCGCGTGCTGTGGCTCACGCCCGACATGGATGGGCTGTTCCGCGGACCGGCCGGCGATCGGCGACGTTGGCTCGATCGTCTGGCGCTGGGGGTCGACGCCGAGCACGGCGCCCGCGCGGCAAAACTCGAGCGCGCCCTGCGCAACCGCAACCGCCTTCTGGAAGAGGGCTGCGAGGATCGCCGCTGGCTGGAGGCCGCCGAGCAGGAAATTGCCGCGCTCGGCGTCGCCGTGGCGGCGGCGCGGCGCGAGACGGTGCTGCGGCTGTCGGCGCTGATCGAGGCGCAGCGCGACGACGCCTCGCCCTTCCCTTTCGCCCGCATCGCCATCGAGGGCGATCTGGAAATGGCGCTGGGCGCCCGCAGCGCGCTGGAGGTGGAGGAAGATTTTCGCGCCCGGCTCAAAGCCTCGCGCCGCCGTGACGCCGCCGCCGGCCGGGCGCTCTTCGGCCCACAGACCAGCGATCTGCTGGTGCGCCACGGCCCCAAGGACGAGGCGGCGAAGGTCTGCTCCACCGGCGAGCAGAAGGCGCTGCTGGTCGGTCTCTCACTCGCCCATGCAAGACTCGTCGCCGCCATGACCGGGACCGCGCCGCTGCTGCTGATGGATGAAATCGCCGCGCATTTCGATGAAAAGCGCCGCGCCGCGCTCTACGACGAACTGGAGGCGCTGGGCGGCCCGGTGTGGATGACCGGCGCCGACCCGGAGCTGTTCGCGCCGATCGCCGGCCGGGCGGAGGTGTTGCGCGTGAGCCCGGGACAGATCGGAGACTGAGCGGTTGAAGGCGCCCCGACGTCTTCCTACTTTCCTGTCGAAGGCTTCACGGGAGAGGGCAATGTCGGATTTTTTCAAGAAACCGCCGGCCGGCCGCAGCGACACGCCGTTGTGGATGATGGTCGCTGGCCTCGGGGTCGCGGTTTACAGTTTCGCCGTGAAGACCGAAACCTATTCGGAATTGATGTTCTGGGGCGGCATCGTGCTGGCCGCCATCGCCCTCGTCTACTGGTTCGCCAATCCAAAGCACGGCCTCTGAACGGCCGATCGAACGAAAAAAGGCGCGCCCGGCCGGCGCGCCTCTTGTCTCGTGGCGGCGGTCTTCAATAGGCGTTTTTCGTCGTCACCAGCGACAGCGGCGTCATCGCCAGAATGCGCAGGTCGAATAGCATCGACCAGTTGTCGATGTAGAAGAGATCGTGCGCGACGCGCTGTTCGACTTTCTCCATCGTGTCGGTCTCGCCGCGCCAGCCATTCACCTGCGCCCAGCCGGTGATGCCCGGCTTGACCTTGTGGCGCGCGAAATAGCTGTCGACGATTTCGTGATAATTGACGCCGCTTGCCTTGGCCTGCATCACATGCGGCCTCGGCCCCACCAGCGACAGTTCGCCCCTGAGCACATTGATGAGCTGCGGCAGTTCGTCGAGCGAACTGCGCCGCAGAAAGGCGCCCACCCGCGTCACCCGCGGATCGCCGCGAGTGACCGCCGCGACGCCGGACTGGTCGCAGCGATCGGTGTACATCGAGCGGAACTTGTAGACGTCGATTTCTTCGTTGTTGAAGCCGTGGCGCTTCTGCTTGAAGAACACCGGCCCTTTGGAATCGAATTTCACCGCCAGCGCGATCAGCGCGAGCAAAGGCGACAGCGCCGCGAGACCGATCGCCGCCAGAACGCGGTCCTCGATGGCCTTGAGCGCGACGCTCCAGTCGGACATCGGCTTGTCGAACACCGGCAGGAAGGGCACGTCGCCGATGTAATTGTAGGCGCGCGAGCGCAGCTTGAGTTTGGACTCGTGCGCCGCGACGCGCACGTCGACCGGCAGCACCCACAGCTTCTTCATGATCTGCAGGATTCGCTCTTCGGCCGTCGGCGGAAGGGCGATGATCAGCAGATCGATGCGCTGTTCGCGGCAGAAGCCTTCGAGATCGGCGAAACGCCCGAGCTTGCAATAGGCGCCGACCATTTCGGGAGAGCGCGCATCGTCACGGTCGTCGAACAGGCCGAGAATGCGGATGGAGTCACGGCCGCTGCGCTCGAGGCCGGTGATGAGCCTTTCGGCCGCTTCGCCGCCACCGACGATCACCGTGCGGCGGGCGAGGCGCCCTTCACGCGACCAGATCGCCGCCTTCCGCGCGAGAACAGCGCGCGATACCGCGAGCAGCGCGCCGGCGGACGCGACCCAGGCCACGACCCACTGTCGCACCGGCGCCGGATCGTCGGCAAGGAAGACGCTCGACGCCAGCAGCCCGCCGAAAACCAACGCGAAGGCGACCGTCAGATCGAGCGCCTGACGCGACGGGGAGGACAGCGCGGCAATGGTGTAGGACCAGCGCGCCTTGAGAATAGCCAGCACCGCCAGCGTCGCTGCCAGAACGATCGCCGTGGGTGTCTGAAGGTCGCTCCAGGGTCCGCCGGCCGGGATTTCGACGAGCGCCCCGCTCAGGGCGATGGCCGCGACATCGACCACCAGCACGCTGGCGATGACGGCGGGCTGCGAAATCAGATTTTGCGGGGGCGGCGGCGGCCGAACGGGGGCGGGCGCGGAGGTCGGGTACAGATCGAAGGCTGCGCTCATGCTTTTCAACTCGAATATTCGGACAACGCGGGAGTAACCGGTCCTGGGGATATCTTCTCCCGGAAAGTCGTAAAGATGCACTTTATGTATTGTACAACGATGATTCACAAAGTTTTTATGTTCTGGCGCGGGGGCGGTGGCAATGTGGCTGCGGCCAGATCAGCGCATTGCCGAAGCGCTGCGGCGCGCCTATATACATCCCCATGATCCGCGGGGCGCCGCGTGAGGCCACCACTCGACGAGACAAGAGCCGACATGCCGTGGAGCGACAAGAACGGGCCGCGTGAACCGGGCGATCCCTGGGGCCAGAAACCGAACGGGCCGTGGGGCGGTGGCGGGAGTGATCCGCAACCCGATCTCGAAGAGATGCTGCGCCGCAGCCAGGACAATCTGCGGCAAATTCTGCCCGGCGGCATGAGCGGGCGCGGCGGGGCCATCCTCGTGCTGGTGGCCGTGCTGGCGTGGATGTTGTCCGGCTTCTACACGGTCGGCCCCAATGAAATCGGCCTGAACCTGATTTTCGGCAAATATCGCGGCAAGACCCAGGCCGGCCTCAATTACAATCTCCCCACGCCGATCGGCTCGGTGGTCAAGCTCGCCGTCACCGACCGCAACGCCATCGATGTCGGCTTCCGCGAGGAAGGCGCTCCGGCGGAAGGGCGTCGCCGCCCCGGCCGTGACGCCGCCGCCCGCGGGCCCGAGGCGCCGGAAGAAAGCCTGATGCTCACCGGCGACGAGAACATTGCCGACATCAAGTTCCGCGTGATCTGGCAAATCGATCCGGCTAAGCCGGAGGATTACGCCTTCAACGTGTTCGAGCCGCCGGTGACCGTCAAGGCGGTGGCCGAAAGCGCCATGCGTGAAATCGTTGGCCAGGCGCAGATCCAGAAGATTCTCACCGCCGACCGCAAGCTGATCGAGCCCGCCTGCCAGCAACTGATGCAGAAGATCCTCGACGACTATCACTCCGGCGTGATGGTGTTGCAGGTGCTCTTGCTCTCTGTCGACCCGCCGCAGCAGGTGATCGCCGCCTTCCGCGACGTGACGGCGGCGCAGCAGGATCTCCAACGTCTCGGCAACGAGGCAGAAGCCTACGCCAATCGCGTGGTTCCGGAAGCCCGAGGCGCCTCCGCGAGAATCCTGCAGGAGGCCGAGGCCTACCGCGAGCAGACTGTCGCCGAGGCGCAGGGTCAGGCGGCGCGCTTCGACAAGATCTACGAGCAATACAAGCGCGCCCCGGCGCTCACCCGCCAGCGCATGTATATCGAGACAATGGAGCGTGTTCTGGGCGGCGCCGACAAGATCATTCTGGACGAATCGCAGGGTGGCGTCGCGCCCTATGTGCCTTTGCCCGCATTCGCGCCGTTTTCCGGAGCCCGCAAGTGAAATCCAGCCTGCTGTTCATCGGCGCGATCGCCGCGGTCGTCGTCGCCATTCTGCTCGGCGGCGCGCTGTTCACCGTCGCGCAGACACAACAGGCGATCGTGCTGCGTTTCGGCGAACCGGTCGCCGGCCGCGGACTGATCACCGAGCCGGGGCTGCATTTCAAGATTCCCTTCATCGAGAACGTCGTGTTCCTCGACAACCGCATTCTCGATGTGGAAAGCCCCAATCTCGAGGTGCTCGCCGCCGACAACCAGCGGCTCGAAGTCGACAGTTTCGTGCGTTACCGCATCGTCGATCCGTTGCGCTTCTATCAGACGGTCGGCGGCATTCTGGGCGCCAACAACCAGCTCGCCTCGGTGCTGAACTCGGCCGTGCGGCGCGTGCTGTCGGAGGCCAACCAGCAGCAGATCGTCAAGGACGAACGCGCGGCGCTGATGGTGAAGATCCGCGAACAGGCCAATCTCGAAGCCAAGAAGTTCGGCGTTTCTGTGGTCGATGCGCGCATCCGGCGCGTCGACCTGCCCCAGCAGATTTCCGAAAAAGTGTTCGGCCGCATGCAGACCGAGCGTGCGCGAGAAGCCGCGGAATACCGCGCTCAGGGCGCCGAACAGGCCCAGAAGATCACCGCCAAGGCCGATCGCGACGTTATTGTGCTGAAGGCCGAGGCGCAGAAGACCGCCGATCAGACCAAGGGCGAAGGCGACGCCGAGCGTAATCGCATTTTCGCCGAAGCCTACGGCAAGGATGCCGACTTCTTCGCCTTCTACCGCTCGATGCAGGCCTATGAGGCGGCTTTCAAGCCTCAGGAGACCCGCTTCCTCGTCAGTCCGCGTTCCGATTTTTTCCGCTTCTTCGCCTCGCCGGGCGGCGCCGAGCCGGCCCCCGCCAAAAAAAACTGACCGAGGCGTCGACCCCGCGCAGGGGTCGGCGACACTGATGGGAAAGATCGACATTTTGGTCGACGGCGCATGGATGCAACGATCTGGCGCGAAGGTTTATGCGCGCCGTCCGGACGGTCGTCCGCCCTTGCGCCTCGCCGCCCCGGAGGGGAGCGGCGCCCTCGCCCGGCTCCTCACGTCCGATTGGCCCGCGCCGATCCAGCTTCTTTACATCCTTCACACGCCGCGGGGCGAAGGCGCCCCCGGCCGCTATCAGAGCCCCGGCCTCTCGCCGGAGGACGCATCGATTTTTCTGACGCGATTCGAAAATTTTTTTGCCGGCGATTCCCGCCATGATTTGTGGATACGCTCGGCCTCGCTCGACGCCATGCTGATCCGGGATCGGCACGACGATTTTTTCGTATATGACGATCTCGCAACGACGGAGAAAATCCTTTCGGGTCTCGGCTACAGAGCAGGCGAGATTTCCCCTCTCGGCCCCCACAGACATCATTACCGCGCGGAATTCGACGAGGACGCAGCAGCACTGCTCTCCGCACTCGAATGGACGTTCTCGCCATTGCGTCCGGAAGACTTGCAAATACGTCCAGATTCGGTCTGATCACGCAGGGCCCTGGCGGTTTGAGGCCCCGGCGCTTTGTCAGTATAACAGCTCACTCGCCTCAGGAGATGCCCATGAAGATTCTACGCGCCGCCGCCGCCTGTCTGGCCGCGACCCTCGCCATTGCGCCGGCCACGGCCAAGGGACCGGACTCGCTCGCCGACCTCGCGGCGCAGGTCCAGGACGCCGTCGTCAACATTTCCGCCACGCAAACGCTCGACGTGAAGCGCGGCAAGAGCGGCCCCGAGGGCGTGCCGAACCTGCCGCCCGGCGCCCCCTTCGACGATCTGTTCGAGGAATTCTTCAAGCGCCGCCAGGGCCAGAACATGCCCGAGCGCCAGCGCAAGTCGTCATCGCTCGGCTCCGGCTTCGTCATCGACGCCGCCAATGGCATCGTCATCACCAACAATCACGTCGTCGCCGACGCCAACGAGGTGACGGTGATCTTCAACGACGGCCAGAAGCTCAAGGCCGAAGTGCTCGGCAAGGACCAGAAGGTCGATGTCGCCGTTCTGAAGGTAAAGCCGGAGAAGCCGCTGAAGGCGGTGAAGTTCGCCGACAGCGACAAGTCACGCGTCGGCGACTGGGTGCTGGCGGTGGGCAATCCCTTCGGCCTCGGCGGCTCGGTCACGGCCGGCATCGTCTCGGCCCGCAACCGCAACATCGAGAGCGGCCCCTACGACAATTACATCCAGACGGACGCGGCCATCAACAAGGGCAACTCCGGCGGGCCGCTGTTCAACATGGACGGCGACGTGATCGGCATCAACACCGCCATCCTGTCGCCCTCGGGCGGCTCGGTCGGCATCGGCTTCGCGACGCCGGCCAACACCGTGCAGCCGGTGATCGAGCAGTTGCAGAAGTTCGGCGAAACCCGACGCGGCTGGCTCGGCGTGCGCATCCAGAACGTCGACGACGCCATCGCCGAAAACCTCGGCCTCGGCGCCACGCGCGGCGCGCTGGTCGCCGGCATCGACGACAAGGGTCCGGCCAAGCCCGCCGGCATCAAGAGCGGCGACGTGATCGTCAAGTTCGACGGCAAGCCGATCAAGGAATCGCGCGACCTGCCCAAGCTGGTCGCAGCGACGCCGGTCGGCAAGGAAATCGAAGTGACGATCGTGCGCGGAGGCAAGGAGATCGCCAAGACGGTGAAACTCGGCCGGCTCGAGGACGGCGAGAAACAGGCCTCGCGCGAGGGTGGCAAGGACGAGGGCGACGCCGCCGTCGCCAGCGGCTCCAAGAGCGCTTTGGGCATGGAGTTCTCGCGCCTCACCGACGAGACTCGCGCCCGCTTCCAGATCAAGGAAGCGGTCAAGACGGGCGTGGTGATCACCAGCGTCGACCCCCGTTCGGAAGCTGCCGAGAAGCATCTGCAGGCGGGCGAGGTTCTGATCGAGATCAACCAGGAAACCATCGCCGATCCGGCCGACGCCACCAAGAAGATCAAGGCGCTGAAAGACGCCGGCAAGAAGACGGCGCTGCTCGTCGTGGCCAATGGCCAGGGCGACACGCATTTCGTGGCGGTGCCGCTGGATTGATGCGGACGCCCCCTCCCCCGCTTGCGCGGGATGAGGGGGCGGTCTCGGGGTTTCACCAAAGATTGCCGCTTGCTTGAAGTCACGCCGTGCGTCCCCTCTCCCGCGAAAGCGGGGGACGGACAGGGAGAGGGCCTTCCGCACGCTGCCGCGCCTCTTGCTCTCGCCAGAGTGATCCTGTAGCAAAACCAACAGCGGCCTCAGCGCGGTCGCAGCGGGTCCGTGCAAGGGTCGAAGCCAAAGGTCGAAGCGATGAGCCAGAAGCCGATCAATATCGTCCATCTGTCGACGCTGACCGCCGTCGCGATTCTCGTCGGCACGGAACTGGTCGGCGCTTCCTGGGCGGCCGGCTGGGCGCTGGGCGGCCTATTTGGCCTCGATCCGCTGGTGAGCCGCGGCATCGAAGGCTTCTTCACCCTTCTCGGCTTCATCGGCCTCTATTACTTCATGCGCACCGCGGTGAAGAACGAGCCCATTCGCGGCTGACACGGTTCGCGCCACCCGCGCCGACCCACACGCTCCCCCGAGGATTGACATGACCGACGCAACGGATCGCCGCTCCTTTCTGCAGGCCGCCGCGGCGGCCGGAGCCATGGGCGCTGTCGGCGCGCCGGGCGCCGCCGACGCCGCTTCGGAAGTGAGCAACGTCAAGCTCGGTCCCGGCGCGCCCTTCAGTTTCGAGGCGTTGAAAGCCGAGGCGAAGCGCCTCGTCGGCGAACCCTTTCGCGCGCCCGTGATCCCTTCGCCGGAGATCACCAGCCAGATCGACTACGAGACCTGGGGCAAGATCACCTACAACACCGATCACGCGCTGTTCGCCGACACGAAGGAGCGCTTCCCGATCGAGTTCTTCCATCTCGGCATGTTCTTCAAGAAGGCCGTGCGCATCCATGTCCTGGACAAGGGCGAAGCGCGCGAGGTGCTCTACGACACCAGCTATTTCAACATGCCGGAGGACTCCGTCGCCCGCAAGTTGCCGGCCGGCGCGGGCTTTGCGGGCTTCCGCATCCAGGAGCCGAAGGGCGGCGAACTGGACTGGAAGAAGAACGACTGGGTGGCGTTTCTGGGCGCGTCCTATTTCCGCGCCATCGGCGAACTGCGCCAATATGGCCTTTCCGCGCGCGGCGTCGCGCTCGACACGTGGCAGGCCGGGACCAACGAGGAATTCCCCGACTTCACGCATATTTATGTCGGGCCGGAAACGGAGACCGGCGTCACGCTCTATGCGCTGCTCGAAGGCCCGTCGATCACCGGCGCCTACAAGTTTCTGATGACCCGCGGCAAGGGCGTCGTCATGGACATCGATTGCGCGCTCTATCTGCGCGGCTCGTTCACGCGCTTCGGCATCGCGCCGCTTACCTCGATGTACTGGTTCTCGGAAACCCGCAAACCGACCGCGGTCGACTGGCGTCCGGAGGTGCACGATTCCGACGGGCTGTCGATGTGGACCGGCTCGGGCGAGCGCCTGTGGCGTCCGCTCAACAATCCGGGGCGGGTGATGGCCTCGGCCTTCGGCGACACAAATCCGAAGGGCTTTGGCCTGATGCAGCGCGACCGCGCCTATGACCATTACCTCGACAATGTCTTCTACGACCGCCGCCCGAGCGTGTGGGTGGAGCCTAAGGGCGATTGGGGCAAGGGGACGGTGCAGCTGATCGAAATCCCCACCGACGACGAAATCCACGACAACATCGTCGCCGTGTGGGTACCCGAGAAAAAGGCCGTTCCCGGTTCGGAATTCGAGTTCTCCTACCGCCTGCACTGGCTGGCGGATGAACCCTTTCCGGCCCCGCTCGCTCGCTGCGTCGCGACGCGGCTCGGCAATGGCGGGCAGCCGGGCCGCCCGCGCCCCAAAGGCGTGCGAAAGTTCATGGTGGAGTTCCTCGGCGGGCCGCTCGCCAACCTGCCCTTCGGCGTCAAGCCGGAGCCGGTGCTGTGGGCCTCGCGCGGGACCTTTTCCTACATCTATACGGAATCGGTGTTCGATGGCGTGGCGGGTCACTGGCGCGCGCAATTCGACCTGACCGTGGACGGCGCCGATCCTGTGGAGATGCGGCTGTTCCTGAAGGTCGGCGACGCGGTCGTCACCGAAAACTGGATGTACCAGTACCATCCGTTCTGAGGCGCCGGTTTCGGCGCCGCCCTGATCGGCGGAAGCACCCGATGAGCGAAGCGGCCCGCGCGCCACGTCCGATCTATGTTTTCGAAAAAGGCGAGAACCACGGAACAAGGTTCGAGTTCCGCGGCTCGACCCGGATCGTCGAACTGACCGGGACATCGACCGACGGCCCATTGGTTTCATGCATCATGATCACCCGGGGCGATCCGAAACTGGTCGCCACTTCGGTCGAGGCGTTCGCAGCCCAGACATACGCCAACAAGGAACTGGTGATCGTCTGCGACGACGTGACCGACGCGCTTCGCGGTCTCGTCGCACGGCGCGCCGATGTGCGGCTGATCGCCATCGACGAGGTCCTGCCGCTCGGGACGCTGCGGAACGAGGGGACACGAGCGGCGCGCGGCGACATCCTCTGCCAGTGGGACGACGATGATCTTTTCAGCCCGCAGCGGTTAGAGGCGGGCGTTTCCGCCCTGCTGCGCGCGGGAACCCGCGCCTTGTTCCTGTTGCGATGGATGATCTGGTGGCCCAAGCGCAAATTCTTCGGCGTGTCGGCGGAGCGCCTTTGCGAAGGGTCGATGTTCGTCTGGAAGGACGCGATGGGCGTCTATCCGGCGCTGCGGCGCTGCGAAGACACGCAGATGGTCGAGGCCCTCTGCCGCGCGCATGATTTCGCCCTGCTCGATGATCCAGCGTCCTATTGTTACGTCATTCACGGCGGCAACACCTGGGACGAAGATCATATGAGCACGATGATCGAACGATGCTCACTGGTCTTCGAGCATGACCATGCGGTTGCAGAATTCTCGCCGCTTTTCGGCCTGCGCGGACATGCGGCTTTCGACGACGGCGCCCCGGCGGCGGCGCAAGTCGATACGGGGGAGCATGTGCGCCTCGCTGAAAATTGCCGGGCGCGGGAAGCGGCGCGCCGCGTCGACATCGCCGAAAGGCTTTTTCTGGATCGGATGGGCCAGCGGTTCCGCCGCGCGCCGGGCCTGATACGGGTCACGGGCGAATTGCTGTCGAGCGCCGGCCGCTTCACGCGCAGCCCGGCGCTCGAAAAGTGGGGCGTCGCCTTCTGGAATTTGCACGAACGGCTGAAAGCCGAAAAACCGCCGGAGAGCTGAGCGCTCACGAGTCGACGAGCGCGAGAAAGCCGTGGGTCGCTTCCTTCCAAGAAACAGCGGCAACAGCTGTCGCCTCGCGCGGCGCATCGATCGCCGCTTCGATCCGCGCCGCCAGCGCCGCGGTGTCGAACAGCGGAAAGTAAGCGGGCGCATCGCCGGCCACCTCGTGGAAAATCGCAATGTCGCTGGCGATGATCGGCGCACCGGCGCGGCCCGCTTCGACAAGCGGCAGGCCGAACCCTTCGGCGAAGGACGCGCAGATCACCGCACGCGCCGCGCCATAGAGATAGCGCAGTTCGGCATCGCCGGCGTCGTCGAACCAGAAGAGCCGCTTCCCATGCTCCGGGTGGCGACGCAGACGCTGCGCCAGCGCGATCGTTCCCCAGCCGGCGCGGCCGACGACGACGAAGGCGGCGTCGACGCCGCGCGCCCACAGGGATTCGAACGCCAGCAGGGTTTGCGCCTGCCCCTTTGTGCAGGCCAGCGAACCGACGCTCAGGAACATCGGCCGGCCGGCGGCGGCGATGGCTTGGGCGCGGGCCGTCGCAGCGCCATCGACATGGGCGAAATCCGAGCCGAGCGTGAAGGCGCCCACGCGCTGGCCCTCGCGACGCGGGCCGGAACGGTCGAGATAGTCGCGTGCGACACAGTTGGAAATGGCGCAGACATGATCGGCTTGCAGAACCACCGTCTCGTACCAGACGCGAAAATTGCGCTGCAGATTCGGGGGAAAGGCGGCAGCGTAGGCAATCGGAAACAGATCATAGAGACAGACGACGATTTCCGCCCCGCGGGCGCGGGCCATGTCGATGACCGGCGGATATTCGTCGACATGCACCCAGCCGGCGTCGAGCAGCAGCAATTTGTCTCCGGGCGCGATGTCGACCGGTTCCGTCGCAACGCCGTCTTGCGCCACGCGCCTCAGAACGCCGCCTTCGATGAAGACCGGCAGACCGCGGCCCTCGCCTCCGGCGGCGGCGGCCACTTCGCGCACGACGCGCTGAATACCCGTCTTGATGTCATGGCGCCGGGTCGGCGTCACATCGATGAGCAGCCGTTCGCCGGCGCTCGCGGACGCGCCTCCGGTCATCCAGAGCGGGGGCGCGGCTGCGGGCGTCGGCGACAAGCTCAGGGCGCCCCGGAGCTGGCGCAGGACGCGCGATATTGTCCAGTAAAACTCCCGACCGCGGTCGTAGACCCACTGGGTTCGCACATCGAGCGCGATGGCGGCGCGTGCGTCGATCTCGTCGGAGAGGCTCGACAGAAGATAGGCGCGAATGCGCGGATCCATCACTGCGTCCCTGTTTTGTTTTTCAACGTGGCGATCTCGTCCGCGAGCAACTGCGCCGATTGGCGCCAATCCACGGGCGTCTCGGGCGGAGAGGGCGCCGGCGGGGAGTCCAGCGCAGCGCGCAGGCGCGTCGCCAGAGCGACCGGATCGAGCAGATCGAAATAATCGCCCCGCTCTCCACCGACCTCGCGAAACACCGGAATGTCGCTTGCGACGACGCGCGCGCCGTAATGCGCCGCTTCCACCAGCGGCAGGCCGAATCCTTCCGCAAAGGAGGGAAACACCAGCGCCCGCGCGCGCGGGTAAAGATATTGCAACTCGGCGTCGCTCGCGGCATCGAGCCAGAACAGCCGCCGTCCAGCTTCGGGATGTTCGCGCAGACGCCGCTGAAGGGCGCGGGTGTTCCACCCGCGGCGACCGACGACGACATAGCGCGCCTCGACTCCTTCGGCCCACAGGCGCTCCATGGCGTCCAGCGCGACAGGATAGGCCTTGCGCGGCTCCAGCGTGCCGACCGACAGGAAGAAGGCCGACCCGTCGCCGATGCGTTTCGCAAGGGGCGACGGCGCCCCGACGGCAACCGTAAAATCGGCGCCGAGCGGCCAGTGGCCGACGCGCGCGAGATTGGCCGCGTCGCGCCCACGCCCTCGCATATGGGCGATATAATCGTCCGCGACGCTTTTCGAGATGGCGACGACGGCGTCGGCTTTTGTCACGACAGTGTCGAACCAGACCTCGAAGGCGCGGCCATTGGCGCGCTCCACCGCCGCAGGATAGAGCAGCGGAATGATGTCGTAGAGCGCGGCGACAGTCACGCCGCTGGCGCGGCGCACGGCCTCCATGATAGGGGGATATTCATGCGCAAACCCCCATCCGGCGTCGAGCAGAAGCAAGGTGTCGCCCGCGGCGAAAGTGATTTCGTCCGGCAACGCCGCATGGCGCCAGTAGCCGTGGACCCGACCGTCGTCGATGAACACTGGCAGGCCGACGCCGGTTTCCACCGCGGCCCGGGCAATTTCACGAACGACTCGCTGCACGCCGCTCGCAAAAGAAAAGCGCCGCAGCGCCGTGACATCGATCAGCACCCGTCCCTGGGCGGACGGGGGCACAGCGCCATCGTAGACGGGACGATTTTCGAGGCCGCGCTGCCCGGCGCCGTCGTGCAGATTGCCAAGTCCGAGGAGACGCGCCGCCGTCCACCACAATTCGCGCGCGCGGGCGTAGAGAAACTGCGTCGTGCGGTCGGCGGCGTATTTGTCGAGTTCTTCAAGTTCGCTGTTGAGCGCGCCGAGCAAATATGTCTCGATCGTCCCCCGCGTATCCACCGCAGTCCTCCGCCACCGCTGCAAAGCGACTCTCTTCGTCATTATTGCTACGGCCAAGCGCACGGGATGGCAAGGCGACTTTTGGCATGCTGACGCCCCGCGACATCCGCTTTTCCGTCGCCCCGATGATGGACTGGACCGACCGTCACTGCCGCCAGTTCCATCGGTTGCTGTCGCGACGCGCGCGACTCTACACGGAGATGCTGACGGTCGGCGCCGTGATCCACGGCGACCGTATGCGGCTGATGGGATACGACGCTTTCGAACATCCGGTCGCGTTCCAGATCGGCGGCTCGGATCCCGCTGATCTCGCCACGGCGGCGCGCATCGTCGAAGACTTCGGCTACGACGAGATCGACCTCAATGTCGGCTGCCCCTCCGACCGCGTGCAGAACGGCGCTTTCGGCGCCTGCCTGATGCTACGCCCTGATCTCGTCGCCGACTGCGTGAAGGCGATGAAAGATGCGGTCTCCATCCCTGTGACGGTGAAGTGCCGGATCGGCGTAGACGATCAGGAACCGGAAACGGCGCTGTTCGCCCTCGCCGAACGCGCCGTCGACGCCGGCGCCGACGCGCTGTTCGTCCATGCCCGCAAGGCGTGGCTGAAAGGCCTCTCGCCGAAGGAAAACCGCGACGTTCCGCCGCTCGACTATCCGCTGGCGCATCGGCTCAAACGCGCCTTCCCGCGAACGCCGATGGCCGTCAACGGCGGCCTGACCACGATCGCCCAGATGCAGGCACAACTCGAACACATGGACGGCGTGATGGTCGGCCGCGCCGCCTATCACGATCCTGCGCTGCTTCTGGACGTGGACCAGGCGTTCTTCGGGGAAGCGGCGCCTTTCGCCGACTGTTTCGCGGCGCTCGAGGCCTATCTGCCCTATGTCGAGCGTCAGCTTGCGGCGGGAGAACGGCTGGCCGGCATCACCCGGCATCTGCTCGGCCTGTTCGCCGGCCTGCCCGGCGCCCGCCGCTACCGCCAGCGGCTGACGCTGGAGGCGATCCGCCCCGGCGCCGGCGTCGAGGTGCTGGTTGCGGCGATGAACGAGGTGCGACGCCCGGAGCCGCAGCCGACCGGAGGCCTCGCGTCACAGATGTGACAGGGCCAGCAGAACGGCAATTTCCGCCACCTGCTGCGCCGCGCCGACGACATCGCCGGTGTAGCCGCCGATCTGCCGGCGCGCCAGCGCCGTGAGCGCAGCGGCGGCGCCAAGCGCCGCGACGGCGGCGATGGCCGCTGCGCGCAAACCACAGCCAGAGGCCGCGGCAAGCAGAAGGAACATCGCGCCGACCGCTTGCGCCCGCCAGAAGGCCTCCTGACCGGGGCGGGACGCTGCCGCGCCCGCGCCATCGGCCCGCGCCGGGGGCAGCGAGACCAGCGGCAGCAGCGCCGCCGCGCGCGACGCGGCGCCCGCCGCGACGAGAGCCGCCGCCGCCAGTCCGGCGCCCTGCCCCGCCAGCGCGGCGAGACAGGCGATGCGGGCATAAAGCGCCAGCGTCAGGGCGCAGACGCCATAGGCGCCGAGCCGGCTGTCACGCATGATTTCCAGCTTGCGCTCGCGCACGCTGCCGCCGCCGAAGCCATCGGCGACATCCGCCAGACCGTCTTCATGCAGTGCGCCGGTGACGAGAAGCAGCGTCGCGAGGGCCGTGAGGGCCGCGCCCTGCGGCCCGAGCCCGAACAGCCGCGCCAGCAGCAGCGTTGCGGCCCCGCAGCCTCCGATGACCGCCCCCGCCGCCGGCGCGCCCCAGGCGGCGCGCGCAAAATCCGGCATCGAACCGCTGCCGGGCATTGGAAGCCGGGAATAGAATCGCAGGAAGTTCGCGAGAGTGAAGAGAGCCATCATGAGGGCATTGTCTGCGCGCCGGCGGCCGATGTCGACCGGCTTCGCGGTTCGTCGCAGCGTCGCGCCGGGAAGGCCGGAACAGCGCCTCGGCGCGGCCCGGCCCGAGCGGATCAGAGATTGTTTTCCATCACCATGATGATGGCGGGAGAGAGCACGACGACCATCAGCACCGGCAGGAAGAACACGATCATCGGCACGGTGAGCTTGGGCGGCAACGAGGCCGCCTTCTGCTCGGCGATCTGCATGCGCTGTTCGCGGCTTTCCTGCGCGGTGATGCGGAGCGCCTGTCCCAGCGGCGTGCCGTATTTCTCGGCCTGGATGAGCACGGTGGCGATCTGCTTGACACCGTCGAGCCCGGTGCGCTGGGCGAGATTGGTGTAGGCGGTGCGGCGATCCGGCAGATAGGACAGTTCCGCCGTCGCCAGCGCGAACTCCTCCGCCAGCGGAACAGATTGCTGGCCGATCTCATGACCGACCTTGCGGAACGCATGCTCGATCGACATGCCCGACTCGACGCAGATCAGCATGAGGTCGAGCGCATCCGGAAAGGCGAGGCGCATCGAGCCCTGCCGCTTGGTGATGGTGTTGCTCAGGAACAGTTCCGGCGCCTTCATGCCGACATAGGTGGCTGCGAGCACGCACATGGTCTTGACCAGAAACGACCAGTCGGAGTCGTCGAGAAGGAGGAAATAGAACACGGTCAGCAGACCGAGGCCGATCGGCGACACCAGACGGAAGAACAGGAATGCCACCTCGGCCTGCGGACCGCGATAGCCGGCCGAAGCGAGGGTCATCTTGGCGTCGTCGGTGTTCAGCCATTTCGACAGCGAGAACTTTTCGACGATCTTCTTCATCAGGACCTTCGGCTCCTGCCGCAAGGCCTTGTGCTGCCCCTGACTGGCTTTCGACATCGCCCTTTCACGGGCGCGGATGCGTTCACGCTCGTTGGCGACGGATTTCATCCGCTTGGAAAAGGTGTCGGTGACGAACAACGGGATCGCCGCGACATAGATCGCCGCGACCACGCTGACGGTGATCAGCAGCCTGGCGATGAAACGCCCGTCGGTCATCAGCTTTACGATATCGTCCATGGTCGTTCCCGATTGCGGCGGCGCATCCCAGCCGTCGTCACACGTCGAAGCTGATCATCTTGCGCATGATGAACACGCCGATCGCCATCCACAGCAGGCTGCCGGCAATCACGATCTTGCCGGCGTTGGTGGTGAACAGCACTGTCATGTAGGCCGGCGTGGTGAAATAGACGGCGCCGCCGACCAGAAACGGCAGACTGCCGATGATGCCTGCCGACGATTTCGCTTCCGACGACATCGCCTTGATTTTCGCCTTCATCCGCTTACGATCGCGCAGCACGTTGGACAGGTTCCCCAACGCCTCCGACAGATTGCCGCCGGACTTTTGCTGAATGTTGATGACGATCGAGAAAAATGAAGCTTCCGAGGTCGGCACGCGCTCGGCAAAGCGCTCGCAACCCTCGCCGATCGACAGGCCGAGCGTCGTCGACTCGATGATCCTGCGGAATTCGCTGCGCACAGGCTCCTGCGCCTCCGAGGCAATTACCCGGAAACAATCGGCGACGGGCAGCCCCGCCTTGACGCCGCGGATGATGATGTCGATGGCGCCGGGGAAGGCCTCGATGAACCGCGCGAGACGCCGGGCCCGCAGGAACGACAGCAACCACGACGGAATGCCGAAGGCCCCGACGATTCCGGCGCCGAGAGAGAGCAGCGGATCGCCGTTGAATAGATAGAAGCCGCCCGCGCACAAGGCGCCGAGGCCGATCGCGAAGCCGAGAAACATCGGGCGCGGCGTCGTCAGGCCAGCCTGGGCGATGCGTTGCTCCAGGGTCTGGCGCTTCTTCTGCGACTGGTTTTCGACTTCCTTGAGACTGTCGGCAATGGCCTTGCGGCGCTTGATCGGATCCGCACTGCGCGCCCCGACCTCCCTTGGACCACCGGCGGTCAGCGCGGCCGTGCGCCGCAGCGCCTTGATGTCGCCGGACAGGTAGGGATACAGAACGACATACAGAATGCCGCCGACGCTCGCCATCAGCAGCAGAACGCCGATAATCTGATTGATATCCATACGACTCTCCCTTGCGGCGCGGACTTCAGGTCTCGTCGATGGCGCTGGCGTCGAGCGCGGCGGCCAGCCGGTCTTCTTCGCCGTAATAGCGGGCGCGCTCCCAGAACCGCGGCTTGCCGATTCCGGTCGAACGGTGCCGACCGATGATCTTGCCGTTGGCGTCCTCGCCGATGATTTCGTAGACGAACAGATCCTGCATCGTCACCACTTCGCCCTCGAGGCCGAGCACTTCGGTGATGTGGGTGATGCGGCGCGATCCGTCGCGAAGGCGCGCGGCCTGGATGATGATGTCGATGGACGACACGATCATGTCGCGGATGGTCTTGGCCGGCAGCGAGAAGCCGCCCATGGTGATCATCGACTCGAGACGGCCCAAAGCCTCGCGCGGTGAGTTGGCGTGCAGCGTGCCCATCGAACCATCGTGGCCGGTGTTCATCGCCTGCAGAAGATCGAAAGCTTCCGGGCCGCGGACTTCGCCGACGATGATGCGTTCGGGACGCATGCGCAGACAGTTCTTTACGAGATCGCGCATGGTGACAGCGCCCTGACCTTCGAGGTTGGGCGGCCGCGTTTCGAGACGCACGACATGCGGCTGCTGCAATTGCAGTTCGGCCGCGTCCTCGCAGGTGATGACGCGCTCGTCAACATCGATATAGTTGGTCATGCAGTTGAGCAGCGTGGTCTTTCCCGAGCCCGTGCCGCCCGAGATCAGCACGTTGCAGCGTACGCGGCCGATGATCTTGAGGACTTCACTGCCTTCGGGTGAAATCGCCCCGAAACGGGTGAGCTGATCGAGAGTCAGCTTGTCCTTCTTGAATTTACGAATGGTGAGGGTCGGGCCGTCGATCGCCAGCGGCGGGCCGATGACGTTGACGCGAGAACCGTCGAGCAGACGCGCGTCGCAGATCGGCGAGGCTTCGTCGACGCGGCGGCCGACCTGCGACACGATGCGCTGACAGATGTTCATCAGCTGGGAATTGTCGCGGAAGCGGATGTTGGTGAGCTGGATCTTGCCGCCAACTTCGATGTAGGTCTTGAAGGCCCCGTTGACCATGATGTCGGCGATGTCGTCGCGGGCGAGCAAGGGCTCCAGCGGGCCGTAGCCGAGAACGTCGTTGCAGATGTCGTCGAGCAGCTCTTCCTGCTCGGCGATCGACATGACGACGTTCTTGATCGAGATGATCTCATTGACGATGTCGCGAATTTCTTCGCGGGCGTTCTCCGGATCGAGCTTCGAGAGCTGGGCGAGATCGATGGCCTCGATCAGCGCGCCGAAGATCACGCTCTTCGTTACGTAATATTCCTCGGATTTCTTCTGCTCCGGGACCGGTGTGGGTTGCGTGACCACCGCCGCAGCCGCGGCGATAGGCGCCGCGTGCGGCTTGGGCGCCGACGCCACGGGAACCGAGGGCGCAATTTTTTTCGCGCCTGCGTCGCCGACATTCGTACGCTTTCCGAACATTGCCGATCATCCCCGTGAAATTACGCCGATTACGCTCAGCCCGCCCGGCTCATCAACCGCCCGAGCAGCGGCGCCAGCAGGGTGTTCTTCTTGACGCGGCGCGCCGCCGCCTTGCCCATCAACGAGCGCCCGAGATCGTCGAGCGTGGCGACGAGCTTCAGACCCGCGTCGATCTCGGCGAGCATCTGGCCGTTGTTGGCCGCCGTGCCGAATATTTTCGGATCGAAAGGGATCACCGCCGACGGCTCGGTTTCGATCGCTTTGGCGAATTCCACCAGAGAGATTTCCGGGCGGCGCGGCACTCCGACGAAATTGAGCACCAGTTTGGGCGCGCGATCATTGGGACGCGCGGTTCGCAGCGCATCGATCATCGTCTTGGCGTTGCGCAGATTGGCGAGGTCCGGCGCCGCGACGACGACCACTTCGTCGGCGGTGACCAACGTGCGCCGCGTCCATCCCGTCCATTGATGCGGGGCGTCGACCACAGTGCAGGGCGTCGTCGACCGCAGGATGTCGAGCAAGGCGTCGAACGCCTGTTCCGGGAAATCGTAAAGCCGGTCGACGGTTGCCGGCGCTGCGAGAAGGCTGAGAGTCTCGCTGCATTTCGACAGCAGGCGGTCGACCATGTTGGCGTCGAGACGCTCCGGCGAGAACACCGCTTCCGCCACGCCTTGCGGCGGGTCCTGATTGTAGTCGAGACCGGCCGTGCCGAACGCCAGATCGAGATCGGCGATGACAGTCTGATAGTTGAGGTTGCTGGAGATCGACCACGCGAGATTGTGCGCGACCGTCGACGCGCCGACGCCACCCTTGGCGCCGATCACGGCGATCATCCGCCCCAGCGTGTCGGCGCTCGGCCCATTATAGAGCAGCGACACAGCCTGGATGAATTGCAGAACATCGAACGGCGCGACCATGTAATCACTGACGCCGCGGGAGGTGAGATCCCGGTAAAGGCCGATGTCGTTCTCGTGGCCGATGACCATGACCTTGGTGCCGGAGTCGCAGAACTCGGCGAGCTGTTCGAGACTGGTGATCAGCTGGCTGCGATCCGACTGCGTCTCCAGCACGATGAGGTTCGGCGTCGGAGCGTTGCGAAAGGCCTCGACGGCGGCGAGAACGCCGCCCATCAGCACTTTCACATGCGCCTTCGACATGCGCCGATCCTCGGACGAGGAATCGATCGTCTGCGCGGCGGCCTGCGTTTCGCAAAACGCCTGAATGGAAATCCGGGGAACCGGCGCGATTTGCAGAAGCCGCTCGTCGCGTTCGCCCATGGTGTCGAGATTGTGCTCCGACATTACTGACCTCCGCCCACGCTGCTGATCTGCGCCGCCTTTGTGCGCCACTCGGTCGTCGGATCGGTCCCCTTGCGGATCTGGCCGATCGGACGCATGCGCATCTCGATGTCCGCATCCGTCTCGCCGCGGGGCGAGGCGAGATCCCGCGGATCGGCGACTTGCGCGGCCAGCGTCTGCTGGTTGGCGCAGCCGAAATTCCAGTAGCTCTGGTTCTGCCAGCCTTCGAGCGAGGAGCCGGAGGCGAGATCCGCCGGCCATTCACCGCAGCGGCCAGCGACCTTCGCCTTGATGCCCTGGAAGCTCAGACGGATCGGAGCGGCGAGCGACGGATCGGCGACGGGATAGGTCCCGACGATGATCGAGCCGCCGACGCCGTGAGCGGCGAGACCGCGTCGCACGGCGTCGATCTCCAGACGCGAGGCGCCGGCATTGGGGCCGCCGGTGGGCGCGAGAAGCGTTATCGGGCCGTGGCCGACACGGCGATAGCGCGTGAGAAATTCTGCGATGCGATTGGAGGTCGCAGTATCCAGCCGTCCGGAGGGAGCCGGGAACACGTCGATCGTGTGCGGCGCTTCGGCAAGCACCACAGGATGGCGTTCGTGATAGTCGCTGGCGACGACCGGCGGCGGAACGGCGTTCCTCACGGTTCCGCAGCCGCCGGCCGGAAGTGCGAGGAGCAGCGCCGCGGGCGTAGCGTAGCGGCGCAACCGCCGGACCGCTGACGAAGGACTGATCGACTTGAACATGGGACCCTTACCTTCTGACTTGCGGACATCAGTCGTGGATGAATCCGACGCGGCCCTTGAAGTTCTGCATCATCTGCGGGTTGCTTTTGGTGGAATAGATCCGGTTGACGCGGCCCAGCAGCCAGTTCTGCGGATCGCTGGCGTCCGCGAAGTTCTCGTCGGGACGAGTCACCTCGTGCGCAGAGATCGGCTTGACGATGTATGGCGTGACGACGATCAGCAGTTCCGTTTCGTCACGCTGATAATCGTTGGAGCGGAACAGCGCGCCGAGCACCGGCAGATTGAGAAGACCGGGAAGTCCGTTGATGGCTCTCGCCGATTTCTGCGAGAGCAGACCGGCCGAGGCGATCGAACCGCCCGACGGCAATTCGATTGTCGTCTCGTTCTTGCGCGTCTTGAATCCGGGGACCGCGACGTTCGCGTACTGGAACGAATTCTGGAGATCGATTTCGGTGACCTCGGTGCTCAGATGCAGCAGGATGCGCCCTTCCGCGATCACCACCGGCGTGAAGGCCAGTGACACACCGTAGGACTTGAAGGTGATGCCCGGCGAACACACCGGCTGGGCGCCGCCGGAAAAGATCGTGCAGGAGCCGCTGCCAGGCACGGCGATTTCACCGCCGACCAGCATCTTGGCGCTTTCACCCGAAACCGCGGTGACCGACGGCTCGGCAAGGAGGCGAGACACGCCATAGCGCTCGAACGCCTTCAGGGTCAGCGACGTATTGTTGTAGCCCTTGAGCGTCAGCGCGCTGGCGGACATCGCCGAGTTGATGCCGAACGGGTTTTCCTGGGCGAGCGAGCCCCAGCTGCCGTTGAGCAGCGTATTGCCGCCCGCCTGCGCCGAGAAGCCGAGCTGCTTGATGATCTTGCGCTCGATTTCGGCGACAGTGACCTTCAGCATCACCTGTTCGTCGCCGTGGATTGTCATCGCATTGATGACGTTGCCGTCACCCGAGCCGCCCGGCCCCGTCGATTCCGAAGCGCGGTTCTGATTGGCCTTGGCAGCGAAGCCCTTGGCGATGTCGATGGCGCGCTGCGCCTCGCCTGACGAAGACACCGTGCCGGTGAGAATGATCGTGTCGTTGACCGTGCGGGCGACGATGTTCGATTTGGGCAGCGCCGCTTTCAGCAGCGGCCCGAGTTCGCCAACGTCGCGGCCGATACTGACCTCGATGTTGGCCACCTGCCGGCCCGCCTGATCCATCGCGAAGATCGTCGTCTGACCGGCCTCGCCGCCCATGATGTAAAGCTTGCGCGCGGAACGCACGATGGCGTCGGCGACCTTGGGATTGCCGATCACCACTTCCGCGGCGTCACGCGGCAGTTCGACGATGATCGACTTTCCGGACCCCATCGAGATCCGGCGCAGAAGGACGCCGCCGTCGTAGCGTTCGAAATTGCTGCGATCCTCGCCGAATGCCGGAGCGACTGGCGTGGCCACAGCAAGCGCGAGTGAAGCAACGCTCATCAGCGTGGCGATGCAGCGACGCGCGTTCATCGAAGAAATGGCCGGGAGCATGAGCTTGATCCTCATTTGGCGCGCTGACTGATCGAAACGCCCCGGCGCACGATCGTGAGGCTGGTGTCGTTGTCCGGGTTCGGCCCGGGATCGGCAGCCGCCTCTTTGGGGAAGGAATCGGAGATGGGACGCAGCACCAGCGTGAGCTGTCCGGTGCGCTGCGCCAGAACGACCATTTCCGCCTGCTTCGGGTCGAGCTCGAGAGTCGCGGTGGCGCCGGTGACAACCGGCTGATCATTCTTCTTTTCGATGGTCTGACCCATGGCGAGCACGCGCACATTGGTCAGCACCACCTCGGACGCCATGGTTTCGGCGCCAAGATCACGAGTCATGTCCTGATCGCGATAGACGCGCAGAACGTCGACGTGATCGTTGGGCAGAATGAAGCCGCCAGCCGTAGTGTTGACCGACACGTCGATGGCGACGGCGCGCTTGCCTGTCGCAAGCATCGTCGACATCAGACCTGCTGCGACACCCTTCACGAGGCGCTCGCGACGAATCGGCTCACCGTTGGAAATCGGGATGCGCACATAGGAAGACTTGATGTCTTCCTTGCCATTCGGATTCTCGCTCTTGCGGATCACGCCCTGCGGCACGATGTTTTTTGGCCAGGCTGCCCAAGAGGTTTCGGCGTCGCCGATTTCCGACCCGTAGGAAAGATCCCGTGCGGCGACCAGAACTTCGTCGGTCGGCAATGGCGGCGGCGCGAGCGCCGCAACCGGCGCCGGCGGCGGTTCGGACGAGCCGAGGAGGAGGAAGGCTCCGCCGCCAGCCAGCACGGACAGGCCGAGCACAATCATGTGACCCTTGTTCATGTGATGATCCGACTTCCCGAACGTCCGAATTGAACGTCATTGAAGCGGATAAACGTCAAATTAGGGTTAATCGACTCTTACAAATCTTGTCGGCTGGCATTCATAAAAGCCCGACAGAACATTGATCTGCGCGTGAGGCCAGCAAATTGTGGACAATTGGCGGCGAAAGTCGACGCGCGATCGTCAGCGCGCCGTCAGAGCGAGCCGAGCCGCTCCCACAAGGGCGAGTGAGGATAGATCAGCAAGCCGGACAGCGCGAGGGCGATGCCATAGGGCACCCTGCCCTGCTTGTCCGCGAGCTTTGCGATGAAGCCGATCGACATGAGCGATTTCGGCAGTTCGCGGCGATGCAGCTCGACCACGACGAGGGTCAACGCGCCGCCGATGATCGACGCGGTGAATCCATAATCGAACAGGGGCTCCCATCCGAACCACAGCGCGGTGGCCGAGGCCAGCTTGGCGTCGCCGCCGCCGATCCAGCCGCGGCTGAAAAAGACGAAAGTGAGAACCAGCATCGTCAGGCCGCAGGCGATGTGCCACAGCACGGAGTCGAGCGGCATCGGCAGCCAAAGCGCCAGAGCGAAAAATGCGACGACCAGACCGGCGGACACGCGATTGGGGATGGTCATCGTGAAAAGGTCGCTGAAGGCGGCGAACACCATCGCCAGCGGAAATACAATGAAGGCGATGGTTCCGATCATCCGCTCGGTCTCCGGCAACGAGGATTTGGCGGCACGCTAAACGCAAGATGGTTAATCGGTCATTAACCCATTGGGCGCGAAGGCGCCGATCATCCTGCCGGCCGACGAAGCGCGGGCAAAAAAAATCCCGCGGTCTTCCCTGTCCGGAAGACCGCGGGAATTTGCGTTGCAGCGGAACCTTACGAAAGGTTCTGGCTGATGCCGTTGAAGGTGCTCGACAGCTTGGTGCCGATGGCGCGGACGCCGGCGATGACGGCAACCGAAATCAGGGCGGCGATCAGGCCGTATTCGATCGCGGTGGCGCCCGACTCGTCCTTCACGAAACGCGCAAAAAGAGTGTTCATGTGCTGCTCCATTTGAAAGATCGAACGTGTCGGCTCGATCTCGACGGAGGCCACCCTAAGCGGCAATTCTTGCGAATTGGTTTCGGCATCCCAATTTCTTGCCTTGCGACAAGGGGAGAAGACGACGAGCGGCATATTGGGTTGCCATATCGCTATCGAAATAGGAGCAACTGCGTCGGAATTGTCTTCAGCAATGATTCACCATTTCATGTTCAATATTTCCTTCACGTCGCCGGGGTCGTCGCGAGGACGCAGGTCCGGCGCGAAACCGCACGACAATCGAAACCGCGCAGTCGCGCGCGTATTACCAGCATGGTGAGCCGAATGAATTTTTGCTGGCTGTCCGCTCGGGACATGATCAAGCGAGGCGTCATGTCGATGCTTCTTCTAGGCGCGTCCGCCGCCGCGGCGAATGATCGGGCGATCGTCGTCGATCTCGATTACGCGCGCATCGTCAAAATTCCCGAGGGTGCTTCGACGCTGGTGATCGGCAATCCGCTGGTCGCCGACGTCACGATGCTAAAGAACAGCCCGTTGATGGTCATCACCGGCAAGAGCTTCGGCACCACCAATCTGATCGTGCTCGACCGCACGGGAGGCCAGGTGGGTGAAAGCGTGATCACGGTCGTTCCGGCGAAGGACAAGGTCGTCGTCAATCGCGGCGGTCATCAGGAATCATACTCCTGCAAGCCCGACTGCGTTGCGGCTGTCGATCTCTCCGACGATCCCGCCTTCATGACCAAGACCATCGAATCCGCTCGCACCCACGACACGTCCCTGAACGCCGCCAAGCGCTGACTGCGGCGCCGCCCCATGCGCGGCGCCAAGGCAAGAACGTCGCAAGAAATTGATCGCATGTTCGGGGTTTGCAGCGGCCCGCTCCGACTGCGCGCGCTCGAAGGAAACCGCTGAACATGCGCGAGAGAACGACATTCCTGCGGCGCCGGAGCAGTGGGCGGCGCGCGCGCTTCGGAAGCGATCGTCGCGGCGCCACTGCCATCGAATTCGCGATGATTTCCGTGCCGCTGCTCGGACTGATCGGCGCGCTGTTCGAAACGGGATTCTATTACTTCAAGCTGTCGCAGCTGCAACTCACCACGGAGTCGGCCAGCCGCACCGTGCTCACCCGCAGCGCCATCAGCGGACAAACCTATCAGGACTTCATCGAGCAGAACGTCTGCTCCTGGAAAAAGACGGGCGCCGTCAGCCCCGGCACGCTGTCGACAATGTTCGACTGCGATCAGGTCACCCTGCAGATCCAGGATGTGGTGGGTGGCTGGAACACGTTCAACGCCAACGATTTCTGGACCACTCCGCCGGCGAGGACGGCGACGATCGACATGCCTCCAGCCGGTCACGTCGCGGTCGTGCGCATCGCCTACCCCGCCTCGCCCATGGCGACCATCATCACCGGCGGTGTGTTCTCCGGGCAGGCAGTCAGCCGCAACCGGAGCGGATTGACCACCGGGAGCTCGAATACGTCGCTCAACGGAAAATATCTGATGATGGGCGTCTTTGCGTTCAGGGTCGAGCCATGAGCGGCTCTCTCGATCGCCTGCGGGTGCGTCTAGCGACGCACATGCGCCATCTGCATCGCGCCCGCGCGGGCATCGCAGCGGTCGAATTCGCGCTGATCCTCCCGTTGATGCTGTTGCTGTATCTGGGTCTCGTGGAAATGTCCCGGGGCCTGCGCGCGTCGCAGAAGGTCGATCTCGTCGCTCACATGCTCGCCGATCTGGCGGCGCAGCAGCTCACCGGCGGCAGCGCCAGCGGACAGGCCGGTCTCGCCAACGCGGATTTTCAGAGCATTTTTTCCGCCGCCACGCTGGTGATGTCGCCCTTGTCGACCACCAACATGCAGATGACGATTTCGCAGGTGACCATCACCTCGCCATCGGCGGGCTCATGGCAAGCGGCGACCAGCTGGTCGGTCACCGTGAACGGCGGCACGCGGCGGTCTTGCGGGACGCTCACGGCAGGCAATCCGCCGCCCGTGTCGCTCACGACGATCCCGCCGAGCTATGTTCAGATCACCAACGGCGTCTCGCCGGTCACCGGCTCGATCATCGTCGCCGATGTCATCTACCCGTTCAATGCCGGCGTGCATTACGAATTCTACAAATGGAAGAGCGCGCCGACGATCAACATGTCGCGCACCAGCTATGCCGCCGTGCGCAACAATTACACGCCGAACGACATCCAGTTCCGCAGCGATCTCGGCCCCATCACCGGCGGCGCCGCCTGCCCGTGAAGGCGGCGGCGTCCCGGGACGCCGGCCGCGGGGATCAGATCGTCTGGTTGTAGGCGCCGACTTCGGGATTTTCCCGCAACACCGCATCGACCGCCGCAAAGATTTCGTGCAAGCGCGCTTCGGAGACGGGGCTTTCCACCACCACCACCAGTTCCGGCTTGTTGGAAGAAGCGCGCACCAGCCCCCAGGTGCCGTCCTCGACCGTGACGCGCACGCCGTTGACGGTGACGAGTTCGCGGACATTCTGCCCGGTCAGCAGTTCGCCACGCGCCTGCATGTCGACGAAGCGCTGCGTCACCTTGTCGACAACCCCGTATTTCTTCTCGTCGTCGCAATGCGGCGACATGGTCGGCGAGCCCCAGGTCTTCGGGATGTCGGCGTAAAGCTGCGCCATGGTTTTCGAAGGGTTTCGGTCGAGCATCGACAGGACATGCACGGCGGTCAGCAGGCCGTCGTCGTAGCCGCGGCCGATCGGCGCATTGAAGAAGAAATGCCCGGATTTCTCGAAGCCGGCCAGAGCGCCGAGTTCGTTGACCCGGCGCTTGATGTAGGAATGTCCGGTCTTCCAGTAATCGGTCTTGACGCTGCGCCCGACCAGAACCGGATCGGTGTGGTAGAGGCCCGTCGACTTCACGTCGACCACGAAGGACGCGCCGGGATGTACAGCGGAGAGATCGCGCGCCAGCATGACGCCGATCTTGTCGGCGAATATCTCCGCGCCGGTGTTGTCGACAACGCCGCAGCGATCGCCGTCGCCGTCGAAACCGAGGCCGATGTCGGCGCCGGATTCGCGCACCTTGTCGGCGATGGCGTGCAGCATCTCCATGTCTTCGGGATTGGGGTTGTAGCGCGGGAAATTATAGTCGAGTTCGACATCCAGCGGCACGACCTCGACGCCAAGCCGCTCCAGCAGCTTCGGCGCGAAGGCGCCGGCGGTGCCATTGCCGCAGGCGGCGACGACTTTCATCTTGCGAGTGAAGGCGACGCCCTTGGCGAGATCGTCGAGATACACGTCGCCGAAATTCTCGACGAAGTGGTAGGAGCCGCCGCCGGCCTCGCGGAATTTGCCCGACAGCACGATTTCCTTCAGCCGGGTCATTTCGTCGGGGCCGAAGGTCACCGGGCGTTGCGCGCCCATCTTCACACCGGTCCAGCCATTGTCGTTGTGCGAGGCGGTCACCATCGCCACAGCCGGCGCATCGAGGGCGAATTGCGCGAAATAGGCCATGGGCGACAGCGCGAGGCCGATGTCGTGGACCTTGACGCCCGCCCCCATCAGGCCGGCGACCAGCGCCAGCTTGATCGATTGCGAATAGGCCCGGTAATCGTGGCCGGTGGCGAGCTCCAGCGGCACGCCCATTTCATGCAGCAGCGTGCCGAGGCCAAGGCCCAGCGCCTGCACGCCCATCAGGTTGAGTTCCTTCTCGAACAACCAGCGCGCGTCATATTCGCGAAAGCCGGTGGGCTTGACGAGCGGGGTCTGCTCATAGGCGAGCGTGTTCGGAAGGAGCGCGGCGACGGGCTTGGGGAACATGGGCTCTCGCTGTGGGTCGAAAATGATGCAATGCACATAAGCCAAAACCGCCGCGGGGACAAACCGACCGCCGCCGCCGGCGGCCGGCTCAGAAGCGCCGGGCCAGAAACACCCGCGCAAAGCCCGGCGGGAAATCCTCGATCCGGCCGTGGCGGCGGTAGCCCGCGCGCTCGTAGAAACGGGCGGCGGCTTCGTCGAAGGTGTCGATATATGCGCCCCGCGCGCCCCGGTCACGGGCGGACTGCTCGACCGCCGCAAGCAGCCGGCTGCCCAGCCCCTGCCCCCGCGCAGCCTCGGCCACCCACAAATGCCGCACATAAAGCCAGCGCCAGTGGACGACGCCATTGAGGCCGGCGATCACCGCGCCGTCCGCATCGCGCGCGACGAGGGACAGGGGCGTCTCGTCGCGCGCTCCAAAGCGCGCGGCGATCTCCGCGCCGAGGCGCGCCGCGATCTCGGGGTTTTCCGATTCGTGATATTCCAGCCGCGCGGCGGCGGCTGCTTCAGGAGGAGGGGTTGAAGGCATGATATTCCGTAGGGGTTCGACGGCGCGGCGCCTATTGTGCGCAGCGCTGGCGCTGGCGGCAACCGGGGCGCGGGCCGAAGACTGTGCGCCCGCCGCCGGGCTGCGGCTCTCGCACTACCGGGCCGTCTTTCTCGAATGCCGCAACGACGCGGGCGAACCCCGCCTCGCCACCCGCGCCATGGACAGTGGTGACGGCCCGCTGCTGCTGACCGTCGATCCGCAGCGCCTGACAACGCGGCTCGCGCGCGCCGCCTGCTGGCGCTGCGCCCCGACCAGCGACGCCGAACAGGCCGACACGCGCTTCCTGCGGGCGCTGCATCCCGCCGAGGACGCCATCCGCCCGGCCGTGCTGAAGAACGCCGGCCTGCTTCACGGACGAGGGGACGGCTCCTTCGTCACCGGCGATCTCTGCCCGAGCCGCAAGCCGCTGGACCGAGGCTTTCTGGAACGGCTCGCGCGCGAGCAGCCCGGCGCGCCGGTCGCCCTCGCCGTCTCAGGCTACTGGATGCAGACGCACCGCGCCGACCTCACCTGGCTCAAGAGCAAGGCGACCGAAGACGCGCTGGCCATCACCTGGGTCAATCATTCCTATACCCATCCCTACCGGCCCGGCCGGTCCGACGCCCAGACCTATCTGCTGACGCCCGGCATCGATCTCGACCGGGAGACGCTCGGCGTCGAGCGGGTGATGATCGAAAACGGCGTCACGCCGTCGGTGTTCTTCCGCTTTCCGGGGCTGGTCGCCGACGATGGGCTGATGGACAAGATCCGCGCCCGCCATCTCGTCGCCCTCGGCGCCGACTCCTGGATCGCGCTGGGGCCGCCGCCGCGTCCGGGCTCTATCGTTCTGGTGCATCCCAACGGCAACGAACCGCAGGGGCTGGCGCTGTTCGAAAGGCTGCTCGGCAAAGGCCGGGTTCCCAAACCGTTCCGGCCGATCGACGAGGCGCCCTGAATCGGCTCACTCGACGTCGCCACCCGCGGTGATCGAGACGAGCGCAAGCGCCACGGCGATCATCAGCAGAACCCCGGCGCTTTCTCTCGAAAAGGCGAAGGTCGCCGCCGAAGCGAGCGCCAGCGCTGCGGCGAGGCCCTTCATCGCCACCGGCGTCGAAGGATCGAACAGCCGCGCCGGCGCCGGAGATGCGGCGGCAGCGGCGAACAGGCAGGCCAGAATGGCGCCGCTCGCGGGATCCACCGCCAGCCGGTAACTGGCGAGCGGCGGGGCTGAATAGGGGAAACCGCCATCGGCGGAGGAGTCGGCCTCCCGGTAGACGACAACCTGCCACTCGCGCGCGCCGGTCTGGGCGGCGTAAAGATCGAGATCGATCTGGACGCCCCCGTCGAGCGCCGTCAGCGGATAGCGCAGCCCGTAATGGCCGCCGTAGGTCCCGCCGTCCGGCGGGCCATATTCCGCGGCGACCGCGGCGCTGGCCCCGGCCTTCAGTGCGGCGGCGTCGCGGAACACCGCCTCCAGTTCCCGGCGGATGGCGTTGGGACGCAGCAGCGCGGCAAGGCTCGACGGCGGCGCCTGCCCCGACGCCCCATCGGGCGCATACAGACTTCGGGCGGCGGCGTTGGTCGTGGCGGCGCGGGCGGCCGGACCGAGCCCGGACAGATCGCTGGCGCGCGCTGTCCGTGTTGGCGCCGCGGCTTCGCCGGGAGCTTGTGTTTCGATTGCAGGGGCGGGCGCGGGCGAGCGCGCCGCGGCTTGCGGCAGCGGGACGGTGCGTTGGCTCTGAACGCGAGAATGCGCGACGCCGGACACTTTTTCGACGGGCATGGCGCAGACCCCTTTGCTGCGCGTTCCACAAACCACGCCCCGCTTGCGTGAGACTGTCGCCCTCGTCAGGCCGTCGCGCCCGCGTCCACCGTCAGCACCGTTCCAGTGACATTCTTCGTCCGCTCGTCGAGCAGATACGACACCGCGCCGGCGACATCGGCCGGCTCGGCAAGACGCCGGAGCGCGGCGCGGCCGGCGATCTTCGCGCGGTCCTCGTCGCCCAGGGACGCGGTCATTTCCGTGGTGATGAAACCCGGCGCCACGGCGTTGACGGTGATGTTCAGCTTGCCGACCTCACGCGCCAGCGACTTGGTGAAGCCGACCAGCGCGGCCTTGCTCGCGCCATAGGCGGCGAGGCCGTTGTAACCGGTGGAGGCGATGATCGACGAAATGTTGACGATGCGGCCGCCGCCTCCGGCCATCATCGTGCGCACGACATATTTGCCGAGGATGATCGGCGAGGTGACATTGAGGCGGATCATCTGCTCGATCTGCGAATTGTGCATGGTCGCGAGCAGGCCCTCGGAACTGATCCCGGCATTGTTCACGAGGCCGAAGGGCGTTCCGAACTCCTTCTTGAGCCGCGCGGCGAAATCGCCCAGCCCGTCGATGTCGGAGAGATCGTACGGCGCGAAAGCCAGCGCCCCGTTCGCCGCCGCCATCGCCTTCTGCAATTCATCACTCTCGCGCCGCGCCACAGCGACGACGCGAAAACCATCAGCGACCAGCCGCTCGGCGATCGCCAAACCAAGGCCGCGGCTGGCGCCGGTGACGATGACGTTACGCATGGCGCCTCGCCAGCTTGCCGCCGGCCGTGACGGCGAGCGCCGGCACGAAGGCGATCGACGCCGGCGCCTTGTGGCGCTCGAGCCGCGCGCGGCAGTCGGCGAGAATTTCAGCGCGCAGAGTCGCGGCCGCCTCCGCATAGCCGTCCTTGAGGACCACGTCGGCGACGAGAAGATCGCCGACAATGGGATTGCGCCGCGCCTTGACAAGCGAGGCCTGCACGGCAGCATGGGCGTTGATCACCTGCTCGACTTCCTCCGGATGCACCTTCAAGCCGCCGATATTGATGACGCCGGCGCCCCGGCCCTGAAAGTGAAAACGCTCGCCGCGCAATTCGACGCGGTCGTCGGTGTCGACGAATCCTTCATCGTCACGCAGCCGCAGATCGTCACGGCCGACATAAGTCAGAGCCGCACGCTTCGAGCGGATCCGCAGAGAACCGTCGACAACGCGGAAGGCAGGATCGCCCTCCTCGCGGATGACGCTGGCCGGGAAGCCTTCCCTCTCGTCGGTCACTTCGAAACCGACGCCGGCCTCCGTCGAGGCGTAGGCATGCACGATCTTCGCGTGCGGATACGCCGCACGCAGCGCGTCGAGGATCGGCTGATCGGCGATCTCGCCGGAGAGCCGGACATAGACCGGAGCGAGGCGCGCCGCATGCGGACTCATCAGCAGCCGCCGCCAGTGCGAGGGCGTGCCGGTGACATGGGTGACGCCGGCGGCAAGCAGACGATCGACATGATCCCCTACAGCCTCGCCCGACCCGGACAAGACGAGCGTCGCGCCGCCAGTCGCCGCGCGCAGGAAAATCTGCAGGCCGCCGTAGCGACGAATGTCGTAGAAGGTCGCCCACACCGGCGCGGGGCCGGTGGCGGGGACGATCGCGCCGAGCAGACCCTCGAGCCGATGCGCCACGAGTTTCGGCGCGCCCGTCGTTCCCGAGGTCGGCAGAATCCACTGGGTGTCGAGAAGGGGAAGCGGATCGCTCGGCGCTGCGCAGTCTCCGATCAGATGGACAGTCGCGCCCGCCGCATCGCTTTCGTCATCGACAACGATGGCCTCCGCCTCCGCCTGCGCCATGGCGGCGCGGCGCTTGTCGGCGTCGAAGTCGGGCGGAAGAACCACGAGCCGGCGGGCGACGCCGTCGAGCGCCAGAAGCGCCCGCGCGCCTGCGAGCTGAGCGCGGGTGGCGAGCGCCACGGATTTCCCGGCCAGCGCCGCGACATCGAGCCCCGGCCGCGCAAGCGCATCGGCAAAGGTCAGCGTCGCTTCCGGCGCACGCAGGCCGCCAGCGCCGAGGCGGGCGGCGACGCGCGAAAGGGAAAAGCCGTCAGGCCGCATTTTCGTAAAGCTGCACCAGATCGCCGACCGTGACGGGGAAATAGAATTCTTCCGACGCGGTGAACGGATCCTTGCCGAGCTCGTCCTCGAGCCGGGCAACCAGAATGGCGAAGCACAGCGAGTCGAGACCGGTTTCGGTCAGCGGCGTCGAATCCTCGACGCTTTTGAGGATCTTCTCCTGCTCACTGGCAATCTGCCGAAGCTGCATAACGATCGTCGACTTAATGGCCACGGGCGTCGTTCCTTCATTGTCGGTCAAGAAAGCATAGCTATGTTGCCTTCCAACCCAAAGATCATACGCAGCAAATGGTGAACAATGTCGGAGAGTGCAGCGCCACGACTTCGCTGCCGGCAGATCGCAGAAAGCGATCTCGGCGCGATGGCGAATTTGTTGACGCAGGGCTTTCCGGACCGCACCGTCATCTATTGGACACGGGCGCTGGCGCGGCTCGCCGAGCGCGCCTCGCCCGAGGGCGCTCCGCGCTTCGGCTATCTGCTGGAGGCCGGGGATGCGCCGGTCGGCGTGCTGCTGCTGATCCACACCGCAGTCGCCGGCGAGAACGGACCACGCATCCGCTGCAACATTTCGAGCTGGTATACGCAGCCGGACCATCGCGGTTTCGCATCGCTGCTGATCGCGGCCGCCCTGCGCGACAAGAGCGTGACCTATGTGAACATCTCGCCCAAGCTTGAGACCTGGCCGGTGATCGAGGCGCAGGGGTTCCGGCGGTTCTGTGAAGGACAGATGCTGACTCTGCCGGCGCTCGGACCGATTGTCCGTGGCGCGCGCGTCGGTCCGTTCGATCCGGCGCGGGAATACGGAACCGGGCTTTCCGAGGACGAGCGGACGATTCTCGCCGATCACGCCGCCCTCGGCTGCAACTGCTTCGTCGTCGAAGACGGCGATGCACGCCATCCCTTCGTTTTCCTGCCGCGGCGGATCATGACAATCGTTCCGACGATGCAACTCGCCTGGTGCCGCAGCCTCGACGACTATGTGCGTTACAGCGGCGCACTGGGGCGCGCCCTCCTGCGCGGCGGCGCCTTCACCGTGATGCTCGACGCCGAAGACGCTGTTCCCGGCCTCGTCGGCAAATTCTTCCGCGACCGCGGGCCCAAATATTACAAGGGTCCCGACCGGCCGCGGCTCGGCGATCTCGCCTATACCGAAGCCGTCCTGTTCGGCGCGTGACGAAAGGTTTCTCTCTCATGTCCAGCATCACGACCACCACGGCGGCGATGGCGCTCGTCGACGCGCTGATCGTCAACGGTGTCGATCAGGTGTTCTGCGTGCCGGGCGAAAGCTATCTCTCCGTGCTCGACGCCTTTTACGAACGCGGCGTGGAGGTCACCGTCTGCCGTAACGAAGGCGGCGCCGCGATGGCGGCCGACGCCTATGGCAAGGCGACGGGCAAGCCGGGCATCTGTTTCGTCACCCGCGGCCCCGGCGCGGCCAACGCCTTTGCCGGCGTGCATGTCGCGCAGCATGATTCGACGCCGATGATCCTGTTCATCGGCCAGATCGAGCGCACCAACCGCGACCGCGGCGCCTTTCAGGAAGTCGATTATCGCGCCATGTTCGGCGGCCAGACCAAGTGGACCGCCGAAATCGACGACGCCGCGCGCATCGGCGAATATGTGACGCGCGCCTTCACCACAGCCGGCTCCGGCCGTCCCGGCCCGGTCGCGCTGGCGTTGCCCAAGGACATGCTCGACGCGCGCATTGCACCGCGCCCCACCTTTCCGGCCGCTGTCGTGGAAACGGCTCCGGCTGCCGAAGACATGGCGGCGCTTGCCGGCTGCATCGCCGCAGCGTCCCGCCCCTTCTTGATCGTCGGCGGAACGCGCTGGGACGTGAAGGCGCGTGAATCCTTTATGCGGTTTGCCGCCGATTTCGACGTGCCTGTGGCGACGAGCTATCGCCGCCTGCCGCTGTTCGATGCGCTGCACCCCTGCTATGCTGGCGATCTCGGGCTCAACGCCAATCCAAAGCTCGTTGCCCGTGCGCGGAACGCCGATCTCGTCGTGCTGGTCGGCGGGCGCCTCGGCGAAATCGCCTCGCAGGGCTATCGGCTGTTCGACATTCCAAAGCCGAAGCCGGCCTTTGTGCATGTCTATCCGCAGGCGGAGGAGTTCGGCCGCGTCTACGCTCCGGACCTCGCCATTCACGCCAGCCCGCGCGCTTTCGCGAAGGCGCTGGCGCAACTGACCCCGCCGACCACCCGACCGTGGAGCCGCGAGACGCGGGCGGCGCACGAAGAGTATCTGGCGTTTTCCTCGAGCTTCACGCCTTCGGCGGAGGTCGATCTCGCGCGGGTGATGACATGGCTGAGCGACACACTGCCGGCCGACGCAATCATCTGCAACGGCGCCGGCAATTACGCCTCATGGATCCATCGCTACTACCGCTTTCGGCGATTCGCGTCGCACATCGCGCCGACCTCGGCGACCATGGGATACGGCGTGCCGGCCGCCGTGGCGATGCAGCGCCTGCATCCGGAGAGGCTCGTCGTGTCGATCAATGGCGACGGCGATTTTCTCATGAACGGGCAGGAGTTCGCGGCTGCCGTGCAATATGGGCTGCCGATCGTCGTCGTCGTCTGCGACAACGCCAGTTACGGCACCATCCGGATGCATCAGGAACGGCATTTTCCCGGCCGCGTCATTGCCACCGATCTGCGCAATCCGGACTTCGCCGCCTATGCACGGGCCTTTGGCGGCTTTGGAGCGACAGTCGAGACGACGGACGATTTCGCTCCCGCCTTCGCGGCGGCGCGCGCCAGCGGGCTCCCTTCGATCCTCCATGTGAAGATCGACCCCGACCGCATCGCGCCGACAGCGTCGCTGGCGGAAATCCGCAGAACGGCGCTGGCGAAGGCGTAACGGGTCGCCTGCAATGACGAAAAATGAAAAACCCCGGAGCTTTCGAGGCTTCGGGGCTTTCGGTCTGTCGTCCTCAGGCGTTCAGCAGGCCGCTTTCAGTCCGCTGTCGCCATGGGCGAAGTCCCAATAGAGCGCCCGCGCCGTCGAGAACATCGGGCCGCGCGGCAACACACGATCATCGATGCGCACGATCGGCGCCACCTTCTGGAAATTGCCGCTCGAGAAGATCTCGTCGGCCTCCAGAAAGTCCTTGTAGCGCAGCGATTTTTCGACAACCTCGAAGCCAGCGTCGCGCAACAGGGTGATGACCCGGCGGCGTGTGATGCCGTCGAGGAACGTTCCGTTGGCGGCCGGCGTGTAGACGACGCCGTCCTTTGCCATGAACACGTTGCTGTTGGCGAATTCGGCGACATTGCCGAGCGCGTCGAGCATCAGGCAATTGTCGAAGCCGCGCTTCGCCGCCTCGATCAGCGCGCGGGCGCCGTTAGCGTAATGGCAACTCGCCTTGGCGTCCACCGGCGCGGTCTCGGGCGTCGGCCGCCGGTAGGGCGAGAGAGTGATCACCGAACCGGAGGGCGCCGGCATCGGCGCTTCGTAGATAGACAGGCACCAGTTGGTGGACGACGGCTCGAAGCGCACGCCGCCCCCCAGCCCCTGCTCCGCCCAATACATCGGGCGAATATAGAGATGCGCGCCCGGACGGAACTTGCGCAGACCCTCCGCGACCAATTCCTGCCAGCGTTCTTGCGACACCACCGGGTCGAGCAGCATCGCTTCTGCCGAGCGGTTGACTCGCGCGAGATGCAGATCGAGATCGGGCGTCACGCCATCGAAGGCGCGTGCGCCGTCGAACACCGTGGAGCCGAGCCAGGCGCCATGGGTGCGCGGACCGAGGATCGGCTCGTTGCCCTCACGCCAGGCGCCGGCGTAGAAGGTCCATGTCTTGCTGACGGCCGGAATGCTCTGAGCGATCATGTCCTCACCTTTCCCGCGCTACGCGTTTTCGAAAGCCCTCAACCCGCCGCGCCGAACATCGCCGGCCCGCTCGCCGGGCGCGACAGTCCGGACATGCGTGCAAGCTTGCGGAAGACGCGGGCAGCGAACATCAGCGGCGCCGGCACGGGATTGCGGCAGAAGGCGACCTTGCGGATGTAGGATTCGACATGCCAGACCGCGTGCGAGCCAGCCGGAAAGAACGCGGTGTCGCCCGGATCCAGCCGATGCACGACACCAGCGTCGTCCGTGACAGTGACGCCGCCCTCGAGCACGTAGACCGTCTCGTCGATGTCGTAATACCAGTTGAAACGGCCGGCGGTACAATCCCAGATCAGCGTGCTGGCGGCGGCGTCGGCGCTGCGCGAGAGCACGAAGTTGCGAGCGATCGGCGCGCCCTCGATGACCCAGTCTGGATGAATGGGGCAAGGCGAGAGTTCGACATTGCCTGTTCCGAATTCGATCGTCGTGGACATGGTATCTCCCCAGGTGTCAGGCGCTGATGCGCCAGCGCCGCTTTTCGCGCGCCGTCGCTTCGATCCAGTTGCGATAGAGGCGGGTCGCGTCGGCGGCCCATGTCATTTCCGGCGCTTGTTCGCCGGTGGGAATGACCGAGACACCCCGCCCTGCCGCCGGCTCGGCCGCCAGCGCGCGACGAAACTGCGTCTCGAATTCCTCGGCGAAGTAATTCTCCGGCGGCGCGGGGCGCTCGGGCATTTCGCCGCCCAGAAAGCGAGTCATGTCGCGACGGTATTCGCGCGCCAACGTGTCCCGGTCATATTCCGGGTGGCCCTGAAGAAACACGAACAGGCTCGGCTCGCGCCGCCAGAACACGTTGACGCCGCTCGTCTCCGACGCGCTCGCGACGATATAGCCGCGCGCTTCCAGTTCCGCCTGCGGGAGATCGTTGTAACGGGAATGCGGCGACAACACTCTCGCGCCGCAACCGTCGTTCACCCAGTCGCCGGGTTCGGCTTCGAAGGCGAAGACGCCGGACAGCTTCGATGGCCGCCGCCGCCGCTCGATGCCGTCGAGATGCAACACCGCGGCATGCGAGGCGAGGCAAGACCACAGCGTCGACAGAGTGTTGATGCGCGCCCAGTCGACCAGCTGCGCCAGATCGCTCCAGTAAGGCTCGTCGGAAAGATGCGCCGCCTTCGGTTCGGCGCCGCTGACGATGAGTGCGTCCGCTCCGCGCGCGTAAAGCGCCTCGATGCTTTCATGCGTGCGATCGAGGAAAGCGCGCGCCGACTCGCCGCGCGCGATGGACGGCAGCGTATAGCAGCGCAACCGGAACACCTTGCCGGCGGCGCCGCGGCGCACGAGGCGTGAAAACTGATTGAGAGTCGCCGACAAGGCCGCATCGGGCATGTTGTTGACGAAAGCGATTTCGATCGCCGCGGTGTCAGGACGCATCGCGGAGCGCCTCCTCGCAGTGGCGTCCGCCGCGCGCGGCAGCCTGCGCCAGCGCCTGATCGAGGTCTTCGAGAATATCGGCGATGTGTTCGATGCCGATGCTGAGCCGGATCATTTCCGGGGTGATGCCGGCGCCTTCCAGCTCGTGCGGTTTCATCTGACGATGGGTGGTGGAGGCCGGATGACAGGCCAGCGACTTGGCGTCGCCGATGTTCACCAGCCGCTTGACCAGCTTCAGCGCATCGTAGAACGCCTTGCCGGCTTCCAGTCCACCCTCGACGCCGAAGGTGAGCAGCGAAGGAACCCGGCCGCTCATATATTTCTGGCTGAGCAAATAGTAAGGGCTGTCGCTGAAACCGGCGTAGCGCACCCAGGCGACGCGCGGATCGCGCGAGAGATAATCGGCAACCTTACGAGCGTTCTCGACATGGCGCTCGACGCGCAGCGCCAGCGTTTCGATGCCCTGCAGCAGCATGGCGGCGCTGGTTGCCGGCAGCACCGGTCCCATGGTGCGCTGATAGACGGCGCGGGCGCGCGCGAGATAGGCCGTGGCGCCGAAGCGCTCGGCGTAGACAAGACCATGATAGGACTTGTCCGGCTCACAGAACATGGGGAACCGCGCGGCGTTGGCCATCCAGTCGAACCGACCCGAATCGACGATGGCGCCGCCCATTGTCGTTCCGTGCCCGCCCATGAATTTGGTCAGCGAGTGCACGATGATGTCGGCGCCATGCTCGATCGGCTTCATCAGGATCGGGGTCGCCACGGTGTTGTCGACGATCAGCGGAATGCCGGCGGCATGGGCGATCTGCGCCAGAGCGGCGATGTCGGCGATGGCGCCCGACGGGTTGCCGACCGTCTCGCAGAACAGCGCACGCGTGTCCGCATCGATGGCGCTGGCCATGTCCTGCGGCCTTTCGCTGGCGGCGAAGCGACCCTGCACGCCCTGGCGCGGGAGAACGTGTGAGAGCAGCGTGTGGGTGGTGCCATAGAGCGTCGGTGCGGAAACGATATTGCCGCCATGATCGGCGACATTGGCGAAGGCGCAGTAGAGCGCCGCCTGCCCCGAGGCCACCGCGATCGCGCCGGCGCCGCCTTCGAGTTCGGCGACACGTTTTTCCAGCACGGCGACCGTTGGATTGGCGATGCGGCTGTAACGGTAGCCCTCCGCCTCGAGATCGAACAGCGCTGCGGCGTGATCGGCGCTTTCGAAGGCGTAGGCGACCGTCTGATAGATCGGAACGGCGACCGCGCCGGTTGTCGGGTCGCAGTCGAAACCGCCATGCACCGCGATCGTTTCGCTTCTCATCCTGCATCCTCGGAGAACGGCCGCAAGCCGCGAAGCGCCACTCTACGCTTCGGCGTGCAGGATGCGAGCAAATGAAGTTGTAAACCCTAACATTTTGCATCACTTTTGAAAGACGTCCGACGCCTGTATTGGAGTATCGACGCTCTTTGACCGCGTCCAACGGAGTTGACGAAAGATGAACGCCGCCGCCGCGCCCGTCCGTTCCTCCAACGCCGACTGGCTGCGCGCGTTGCAGGCCGTGGCGCCGATCGAAAAGCAACCGACACGGCTGCTCGCCGATGTATTCGACGAGGTCGCGCAGTCACGTGGCGATGCGCCGGCGCTGATCGACGATCGTGGCGCGATGAGCTTTGCGGCGTTGCAGGCGCGCAGCCTCCAGCAAGCGCGCTGGGCGCTGGCGCAGGGATTTCGCAAGGGCGACGTGCTCGCGCTCGCCATGGAAAATTGCGCCGACTATGTCGCGATCTGGCTGGGCCTCAACCGCGTCGGCGTCACTGTGGCGCTGCTCAATCCCAATCTCGCGCGCGAGGCGACGACGCATTGCATCTCGGCGGCCGGAGCAAAGGCGGTGATCGTGTCCCCCCGCCTGCGCAGCGCGATCGACCCGCGGCTTTCCATCTACACGGCTGGCCGCGACGGCGACCTGGATGTGAGCGCATATTCGTCGGAGGCGCTCACGGACTCCGAACGTCCCGCCCTCACCATCGCCGATCACGCGCTCTACATCTACACCTCCGGCACGACCGGCCTGCCCAAGGCCGCCATAGTCTCGCATCGCCGTGTGCTCAACTGGGCGCTGTGGTTCAAGGGACTCGTCGATCCCAAACCCGACGACCGCATGTACGACTGCCTGCCACTGTGTCACTCGGTCGGCGGCGTCGTCGCCGTCTGGGCCACCGTGCTCGGCGGCGGCGCCACGGTCATTCGCGAGCGCTTTTCGGCGAGCCGGTTCTGGGACGAGATCGCGGCCTTCGATTGTACGCTGTTTCAATATATCGGCGAACTCTGCCGCTATCTGGTCACGGCGCCCGAAGGTGAAGCGCCGCCCCACAGGCTCCGGCTGGCCATCGGCAACGGGCTGCGGGAAGACGTATGGCGTGCGTTCGAAAAGCGCTTTTCCATCCCACACATCGTCGAATTCTATGCAGCGACGGAAAGTAATTTTTCACTCTACAATCTCGACGGCGAGCCCGGCGCCATCGGCCGCACGCCGGGCTTTCTGGCGCAGACCTTCCAGACCCGCATCGTCGCGTTCGATGTCGAGAACGAGCGTCCGCTGCGCAATGACGAGGGGCGCTGCATCGCCTGCGGGCCGGACGAAGCCGGCGAGGCGATCGCCAAAATAGACACACGCGGCGGCGCCTTCGAGGGCTATCTCGACAAGGGCGCCTCGGACAAAAAGATCCTGCGCGACGTGTTCGCGCCTGGCGACGCCTGGATGCGCAGCGGCGATCTGATGAAGAAGGACGCGCGCGGCTTCTTCTTTTTCGTCGACCGCATCGGCGACACCTTCCGCTGGAAGGGCGAGAATGTCTCGACCTTCGAAGTCGCGCAGACGCTCGGAGCCTGCCCCGGCGTCCTCGACGCCAATGTCTATGGCGTGACGATCGAGGGCCATGACGGGCGCGCCGGCATGGCGGCGCTGGCGGTGGGCGAAGGCTTCGATCTTGCCGCGCTGCGCGCGCATGTCGACGCGAGCCTGCCCGCCTATGCGCGGCCGCTGTTCCTGCGCATCCGCGACGGGCTGGAGATCACCGATACTTTCAAGCACAAGAAGACGACGCTGGCCCGCGAGGGCTTCGATCCACGCGCGATAAGCGAGGCGCTGTATTTCGCGCTGCCTGGGGAAGGCGTCTATGCGCCTCTGGACGAAACGCTTCATGGCGCTATCCTCGCCGGAGCTTTCCGTCTCTGACAGCCTCTCCGCTTGTTCGATACGAGGCGCGGTTGCGCCGCTCTCTGTCCCTGCCCCGCTCTGCGGGAGAAGGCTGGGGAGGGGCGCTCTCGAACCGAATGAATTCGATTGAGAACCACATGACGGACGCGCTCACCGAGACTCTCGATCGCCCCGGCGCCGACGCGGGACCGCTGGCGGGGCGAACCTTCGTCGTCAAGGAAAACATCGCTGTCGCCGGGCGCGTTTCCACCAACGGTCATCCGCTGTGGGCGCAGACCCACGCGCCCGAGGGCCTCGACGCGCCCGTCGTCGCGCGGCTTCTCGCCAGTGGCGCGCGCCTTGTCGGCAAGGCGCATATGGACGAGATGGCCTACAGCCTGCTCGGCGCCAATCCACATTACGGGACGCCGCGCAATCCCGCTGCGCCCGACCGGCATCCCGGCGGATCGTCCTCGGGTTCGGCGGCGGCGATCGCTGGCGGCGTCGCGGATTTCGCGCTCGGAACCGACACCGCCGGTTCTTGCCGCGCGCCGGCGGGCTTCTGCGGCGTCTTCGGCTTTCGTTCCTCGCATGGCGCGATTTCGACGGTCGGCATCATTCCGCTGGCGCCTTCGCTGGATGTCGTGGGCTGGTTTGCGCGCGACATGGCGACGATGATCGCCGTCGGCGACGCGCTGCTGCCCGCGGACATCGGCGACGGGTTCGGCGCCGGCACGCTGCTGGATGAGGCCTTCGCGCAGGCCGAGGCGCCTTTTGGCGATGCCGCGGCGCCCGTCATCGGCGCGCTGCGCGATCACTGCGGCCTGCGCGAGTCGGCGCTCGGCGATGACTTCTTCGCCGAGGCGCTGACGCATTTCCGCAATCTGCAGGCTTTCGAGGCCTGGGCCTCGATCGGGCCGTGGATAACGAAAAGCCGGCCGCGTTTCGGCGCGGGCGTGAGCGAGCGCCTCGCCATCGCGGCGCAAGTGACGCCACAGCAGAAGCGCGCCGCCGAAATCTTCCGCGAAGAGGCGCGGGCCCGCATCGATGCGCTGCTCGGCGCGCACGGCTTTCTCGTCGTGCCGACCGCGCCGTTTCCTTCGCCGAAGCTCGACGAGGACGAGGCGACGCTCGATGCGAAACGCTACCGCATGATGAAGATTTTCCTGATCGCCAGCTATTTCGGCCTGCCGCAGATCAGCATCCCGCTGATGCGTGACGGCCCGCCGCTGGGCCTGTCGCTGATCGGCCGGCGCTGGAGCGACAGGAGCCTGCTGGCGCTGGCGGCGCAGATCACGCTGGAGAGCGAATGACGGGAGACGTCATCGCACGGTTCGAGATGGCGCTTCGCAGGGGCATCGGCCGCACGGCCTTGATGCTGCGCGATGATCCGACGAATGGAGCCTTTCATGCGGCCCTGCTCGACGCCTGCAAAAAAGTCGTAAGCTATGACGCACAATGCGAGGACAGCCGTGCGCCATGGCTGCGCGGGCTGATCGGCATCGCCGGCGTCGAACGCCCCTTCTGGCGCGCGCTTGTCGATCATCTCGGGACGTTCGCCGACGACGCGGACAGCGACGATGTCGCACAGGTCTTCGATCTCCTGTGCCGTCTCGCGGCCGACGCGCCTGACCTCGACCGGACGCCGCTGCGAAACGTCGTGACGCGTTGCGCCGCCGGGTGGGACGGCTTTTTTGGATTGGGGCCCGACACCTTCACACCCCTCGTCCGTCTCGAAGGATCGGATGCATTGTCCTACATTGTCGACGCCAATTTCGAGGTGTTGCGCAAAGTGCTCGAGACAGGCGACGCTCATGTGTTTCGCTGGCTGATCGACGCCCTGCCCGCCCCCGACGACGCCGCGCGCGCCGCCATGATCGAGGATGCGCGCGCGAAGTCCTCGCAGCTCGACAGATTGCTGAATATGGCGGCGACCTGCAAGGCTTGGCCAACGGCAACGCCTGCCCCGCATCCCGACTACGCGGCACTGAAGGCGCGGGACGAACTGGCGATGATTGCCCGGCCGCGCTGGGCGAACGACGCCTCGCCCGGCGACCTCGCGCGCGCCGCCGCCGATCTCCTCGCCGAGACCGATGCGGATAGGATATTTTACCTTTTGCGCCTGTTCGCATGGCGGGATTGGCCACTCGAACCCCGGTTGTTGTTCCCTTTCGTCGAAACCGGAACAGAGCGGATTTGCTGGCAGGCGACGCAGACGCTGGGACGCCTTGCGGACCCGTCCGTGCGGGCGTTGGCGCTCGTTCGGCTCGGGGCGGACCCCGCTGCCGCCATCCATATGCTTTCTGGCAGCTGCGAGCAGGGCGATCTCGACGCGATCGAAACGGCCGTCCGAGCCGCGACCTTCGACGAGGATCAATGGCACGGCGTCGGAACAAGCCTGCTGCATCTCCTCGACAGGACCGGCGCGCCGACGCGGGACGCCCACGAACTGCTGCTGCTGCTCTACGAAAACACCCCCTGCTCGCTCTGCCGGCAAGGCGCCACGGCGCGGCTCGCCGATGCCGGCCTCGCCCCGGCTTGGATGCGGGCCGAATGCCCGTTCGACTCCGATCAGGAGACGGCGGCGTTGTTTTCCGCGCCGCCCGCGGAAGCCACGATTTGAACTTCGACGAAATCGTCGTCGGAGAGGCGCTGCGCCTGAAGGAACGGGCAGCTTGCGCTGGCGGCGGAGATCGCGCTGCCGGCCGGAAAGAATACACGAGCGGCGTCACGCTCCTGAGCGGCGATGCGCCCGCCAGGCGGCGTGAAGTATGAGAAAGACCGCCGCCAGAAAGCCGAGCGTCACCGCGGTGAAGCTCAGCGCCGCATTGAGCGGAAAGCTCGGCTCCGGCGGCGGAACAGCGGGGTCGACGGGGAGCTTCGCGATGAACCCCGCCCGCGTCAATCCGAAGGCATTGAAGAACGCGCCGTAGCAACAAAGCGCCAGCACCCAGCGCGGCGGATCGATTGCATAGGCGCGAAAAAGCCCCGCGAAAATGAACAGGAACTGCGCCATCAACAGCAAGTCGATGTGCCCCTGGATCAGACGATGGCGGTCCTTCACGAGTTGGGCCAGATCGCCGTGGGGGAAAAACATCGTTACGCCGAGAATCCAGGCCGCAACCAGCGCGAGGACGAGCAGGAAGCCAGCGAACCCCAACAGAAAGGGGATTCGCAGGCTCGCTGGCCCCTGTCCGAACGGCGCGACGAGAATGAGCGCGAAAGCGAGCAAGCCAATCAGTGTGAACAAAAGCATGGCGTCGCATCCTTGTGAGCGTGGCGCAGACCTCTGTTTGAAAACGTGCGTTACAATTTTTGCGTAACGCCGTCGGCGGTGGCGACCCTGATGTCGCCGTAACGACACGCGCCGCGGCGGCGCTGGAAAGGCGTCACGGCGAGCAGCCAGATATGGCTGACCGCTTTCGCCGGCCCGCCGATATGGGCCGCGTAATCCGCCGCAATGTCGCGCTCGAACGATCGCCACGAACTGAGCCCGTCTGCGCCGGAATCGACGATCATATGTGTTTCGATCCGGCTCCAGCCCGCGAGCGGACAGCGGAACACCTTGCCGACCGGCAGGGCTGCACTCCAGATGTACGTGAGGTCCTGTCCGTCCTCGAATTTCACGCCGATCGACAGATAGTCGTGAAACGGCGCCTGATCCTCGGCGACCGCAGACGGCAGCCGGTCGATCTTCCAGCGCCAGCCGAGTTTCGGGCGCGCCTGGAAGGAAAGCGCCAGCGGGCGCTCGATGATCGAGGCCGACCCCGCGCTCTCGCATGTGATTTCGCCATCCGCCGCCCGGGAGAAAATCTCGGCGCCGCCGCCGAGGCCGAAACGATCCGACCAGCCTTCCGGCAGCTTGCGCCCGCGCTTCAACCTTGCGATCTCGGCGACGACGAGGCCATCGACATCGCCATGGGCTGCGAGCCCCGCGAGGCCGGCGGCCGCGTCGCCTTTCCACAAAAGCGCGACACCGACGATCTTTACGTCCTGTTTCCGGTATTCGTCCAGCGGCGTCCAGAGCGCGCCGTCTTCATCTGCAAACTCTGCGGCGGCGCGGGCAATCTCGAGCGGGCCATCGTGGGCGGCGACCATCGTGCCTGTGTCCGTCCCCGGGCTGTACATCGGCCTCCGGCCTCGCGTCCGCGCGTGGAACACGAGGCCCGGTGCGAACCAGAGATCCAGCTGTCGCGCGATCCACATGCGCCCGGTGAGAAGAAAGGTGACCTGCTGCCCCTGCTGCGCCGTGACGCCGAGATCGATCCAGGGAACGTCGGGGCCTTTGATTTCGAAAATCCGGTATCCTGCGAGTTCGGGCGATTTCGCCCGCGCGATCAGATCCTCGACGCCCTTTCCGAAGGCCTGCACCGCGTCCCTCTCGCCGGCGGTGGCGTGGGTCGTTCGGCTGGCCGCGAAGGGCAGCGCCGCCCCGAAGGCTGCGGCGCAATGCAACATGCGCCGCCTCGAAAGTCCGGTGCGGGTCGCCGACTTAGCATCGAACAATTCCTGGCAATACAGGCACATCTGGCTTCTCCTAGTTTCACGTCGGACGCGACGAAGAGCCTAGGCGCCTGCCGCGGCGGCGTATCCGTCCTGAAGCCCGATATCGACCGGGCAAATTGCCCGATGACGGCGACGGAAGCGCCTTTGCACGGCAGTCGACGGCCGCGCAATTTGTTGCGGCGGATTATTTGGACTTTTTGGCAGGAACCGCCGTGCATGTCGGTCATTCCGGAGCGCCGATAATCCGGACGACTGACCGGGAAACCATGCGCCGCCGCCGCAACCTGCGCCCTGTCGCCGGGCGAACATCCTTCGTCGGGGCGCAGCCATGCGAACGCGCCGGGCAGCCATCCGGGCGCGGCGGACACCTCAATTCTGCACGAGCTTGCCCGAAAACTTCGTGACCGTTTGACTAAAACCCGAGCGCCCGCTACCAAACCGGCAAAAATTCAGCTTGTCTCGCCCGGAGTTCGCGCGATGAAGATTTTGGTGCCCGTCAAACGGGTGGTCGACTACAATGTGAAGATCCGCGTCAAGGCCGACGGTTCGGGCGTCGATCTCGCCAATGTGAAGATGTCGATGAATCCTTTCGACGAAATCGCCGTCGAAGAGGCGCTGCGCCTGAAGGAAAAGGGCAAGGCGACCGAGGTCGTGGTCGTCTCCATTGGCCCCGCCAAAGCTGACGAGACCCTGCGCACGGCGCTGGCCATGGGCGCCGACCGCGGGATTCTGGTCAAGACCGACGATGCGGTGGAGCCGCTGGCGGTGGCCAGGATCCTCACGAAGATCGTCGCGGAGGAGCAGCCTGGCCTCGTCGTTCTCGGCAAGCAGGCGATCGACGACGACTCCAACCAGACCGGCCAGATGCTGGCCGCCCTGCTCGGCTGGGGTCAGGGCACCTTCGCCTCCAGGGTCGAGATCGGCGACGGTTCGGTCGACGTGACCCGCGAGATCGACGGCGGTCTCCAGACCGTGTCGCTGAAACTGCCGGCGATCGTGACCACCGATCTGCGCCTCAACGAGCCGCGCTACGCCAGCCTGCCCAACATCATCAAGGCCAAGAAGAAAGAGGTCGCCGTGAAGGCGCCCGCCGATTACGGCGTGGACATAGCGCCCCGCCTCGAAGTGCTGAAGACCGCCGAACCCGCCGCCCGCAAGGCCGGCATCAAGGTCGGCTCGGTCGCCGAACTGGTCGGCAAACTCAAGGACGCGGGAGTTCTCTGATCATGACCATCCTTCTCCTCGCCGAAACCGCAGGCGGCGCGCTGACCCCCGCCACCGCCAAGGCCCTCTCCGCCGCGAAAGACATCGGCGGCGCGGTCCATATTCTCGTCGTCGGCCCCGGCCTCTCGGGCGCTGCCGCCTCGGCCGCGAAGCTCGCGGGCGTCGAAAAGGTGCTGCTGGCCGAAGACGCCTCGCTCGATCATGTGCTGGCCGAGCCGGTCGCGGCGCTGATCCTGTCGCTGGCCCCGTCCTACGATGTGATCCTCGCCCCCTCGACCAGCGCGACGAAAAACGTTCTGCCGCGCGTCGCGGCGCTGCTGGACGTGGCGCAGGTGTCGGACATCATCAAGGTCGTCGCGCCCGACACCTTCGAGCGTCCGATCTACGCCGGCAACGCCATCCAGACCGTCCGCTCCAGGGACGCGAAGAAGGTTATCACTGTCCGCACCACGGCCTTCGCCGCGGCGCCCGAGGGTGGGTCGGCTCCGGTCGAGGCCATCGGCGCGGCGGCCAATCCGGGCGTGTCCTCGTTCAAGAGCGAGGAAATCGCCAAGTCCGAGCGCCCGGAACTCACCTCGGCCAAGATAATCCTGTCCGGCGGTCGTGCGCTGGGCAGCGCTGAGAGCTTCCAGAAGGTGCTGGATCCGGTCGCCAACCGCCTCGGCGCGGCTATCGGCGCCTCGCGCGCGGCGGTCGACGCCGGCTATGCGCCCAACGACCTGCAGGTTGGCCAGACAGGCAAGGCCGTGGCGCCGGATCTCTACATCGCCGCCGGCATTTCCGGCGCGATCCAGCATCTGGCCGGCATGAAGGACAGCAAGATCATCGTCGCCATCAACAAGGACGAAGAAGCGCCGATCTTCCAGGTCGCCGACTTCGGCCTCGTGGCCGATCTCTTCGTCGCCCTGCCGGAGATGGACGCCGAACTGGCCAAGCTCGGCAAGTGATCTCGGCAAGTGATCCTGGCCGCAGCGGGCGCTTTACAGCCCGCTGCGGCGGTTTTTCCAGCGCTTTGGCGCGCATTTATCGGCGTTTTACGTAAACCTTCGTAACTTGCCGGTTTCCAACCCGGCTCTTTCAGCGCTATATTGCAGTGCGGAATGGACCATCACAGGCGGTTGGGCAGGCGAAGAATGAGCTTCGAAATTCGCAAGATCGGCGTCATCGGCGCGGGGCAGATGGGCAGAGGCATCGCGCAGGTCTGCGCGGCGGCCGGCTATCACGTTCTGCTCAACGACATTTCGGCGGAGCGAATCACCGCCGGCATCGACGAAATCGCCAGCTCGATGCGCAAGGCGGCGGACCGCGGCCAGCTCGACGGCTCGACGATCGATCCGACGATGTCGCATATCGCCGCCGCGCCGACGCCGCAGGATTTGCGCGATTCCGATCTGGTGATCGAGGCGGCGACCGAGAACGAAGAGGTCAAGCGCAAGATCCTCTCCGATGTGTCGCTGGCGCTGAAGCCCGACGCCATCATCGGCACAAACACTTCCTCGATTTCGATCACCCGCCTCGCTGCCGTCACCGGCCGTCCCGAGCGCTTCATCGGCATTCACTTCATGAATCCCGTCCCGCGCATGCAGCTCGTCGAGCTGATCCGCGGCATCGCCACCGACGATCGCACCTTCGAGGAAGCGCGCGCCTTCATCGCCGCCCTCGGCAAGACGGTCACGGTGTCCGAGGATTTCCCGGCCTTCATCGTCAACCGCATCCTGCTGCCGATGATCAACGAGGCAATCTACACCCTCTATGAAGGCGTCGGTTCGGTGGAGGCGATCGACACGGCGATGAAGCTGGGCGCCAACCATCCGATGGGGCCGCTGCAGCTTGCCGATTTCATCGGCCTCGACGTGTGCCTGTCGGTGATGCAGGTGCTGCACGAAGGTCTCGCCGACAGCAAATACCGCCCCTGCCCGCTGCTGGTGAAATATGTCGAAGCCGGCTGGCTCGGCAAGAAGACCCAGCGCGGCTTCTACGATTACCGCAGCGGCTCGCCGGTGCCGACGCGGTGATTTTGGACCTGGCGCTCACCGGACTGACGGCGGTGTTCATCGCCGGGCCGTGGTCCAGGTGGCGCTGGGGGTTTTTCGATCTCCGGTGTTTCGCCGCCGCCTTCTTTTGCGCCTGGGCGACGCCGCTGCTCATCACCCATTATTCCCCGACCCTCGGAGAATTCGGCATTGGCGGCAGCACCGGCGGCGCCTTCATCGGCTGCCTGATCTATGATGTGATGATTTCCGGCTGGCAATGAAACCGGCGTTGGCCGATCGCAAGGTCGCCATCGCGCCGCCATGGCAAATTTACCCATCCGTATTACGATCCCGCCCATGAAGCCGAATCATCTCGCCGCCTGCGCCCTGCTCCTCCTCGCCGCGTCGCCTGCCCGCGCCGACTGGGGCTCCTGTCTCGCCTCGCTGCGCCACAGCGCCGCCTCTGCGGGCGTGTCGCAGGAGACCATCGCCGCCGCGACCGGCAGCCTCGAGCCCAATGACGCCGTGTCCTTCATGGACAAGCAGCCGGAGTTCACGACGCCGGTGTGGGATTACGTCGCCGGTCTCGTCGACGAGGAGCGGGTGGCGGAGGGGCAGACGATGCTGTCGCAGCACGCCGCCAGCCTGCGCGCCGCACACAGCCGCTATGGCGTCGATCCGGCGACGGTGGTCGCCGTGTGGGGCGTCGAATCGGATTTCGGCAAGGCCTTCGGCAAGCGCTCCGTCGTGCAGTCGCTGGCGACGCTGACATGTGAGGCGCCGCGCCGCAACGACTACTGGCGCAAGGAATTCGTCTCGGCGCTGAAAATTCTCGACGCCGGCGACATCTCCCCGCAGGAGTTCGTCGGCTCCTGGGCCGGCGCCTTCGGCCATACGCAGTTCATGCCGTCGACCTTCCTCTCCACGGCCGTCGATCTCGACGGCGACGGACGCCGCAACATCGCCAGCTCCGCCGCCGACGCGCTGGGCAGCACCGCCAATTATCTGCACAAGAGCGGCTGGCGCGATGGCGTTCCCTGGGGCTTCGAGGTGCGCCTGCCGACGGGCTACAACGGCCCCTCGGGGCGTGGAACGAAGCTGTCGATGGGCGCGTGGCAGTCGCGCGGGATCACGAGGCTCGACGGTTCGGGGCTTGGAGACGGCAGCGCGGCGCTGCTGCTGCCGGCTGGCCGCAATGGCCCGGCCTTTCTGGTCACCCAGAATTTCAACGCCGTCTATGCGTACAACGCCGCCGAATCCTACGCGCTGGCGATCTGCGTGCTGTCGGACCGGCTGCGCGGGCGCCCGGGCATCCAGACCCCCTGGCCGACCGACGACCCCGGCCTCTCCCGCGCCGAGCGCCGCGAATTGCAGACGCTGCTCACGCAGGCGGGCTACGACGTTGGCGAGGCCGACGGGGTGATCGGCACGAAGAGCAAGGAAGCCATCGCCGATTATCAGGGGAAAGTAGGGCTGCCGCACAACGGGCGGCCGAGCCTGAAGGTGCTGAATGCGTTGAAGGGACGGTGAGGGACTGCGGCATTGACAACGAAATGGACGAGTAGGTGTGCTCAAGTTACCAGGAAGCGGGCTGCCTGCTTCATGAGATCTAACCTCCGGTTAGATCCTCTTCAAACCGCCCATTATCAAATTGAATCTCTAATTGTTTGTACGGCTCCGGAGCGCGAGTAGCAGAGCGGTACGCTCGCCACATTAATTTCGGCGCCTCGTCGTGATCAGAACAATGTATCATGTGATACATTGTTCTACCCGAAGAACCCCGTTTATAAATTGGCCACGGCGTCACGTGAGCATACCCGAACTCGTCGCGAAATCTTGCACAAAAATGCTCCGCTCTCGCGTTACCACTAAAACGCTTCAATTCCTCCCAGTCATCGCGACCCCACCACGCATTAATTATTTGCTTGTTTTTTACTGCTGACAACGCCCTCTCCATCCACCCCGTTCCAAGAAAGTAAAATAACTCAATTTTTTTATTTGCCTTAAATTTCGCAATCTTTGACACCGTCTCCCATGAGCACTCGAATGTTCTCTGGTCCAGCAAGCAGAACGCCGCTGTTGAGGGCCTTATTCGCCCTGCGTCAAGAATATTATCAACTAGATAATTGAAATCTCCTGTCATAACACTCACTTTTCTATTTTTTATAACCGACTGCTTGTCTACCATATTTTGAAGAGCTAATGTTTTTTTGCTATCAATATCGCACAACCAAAAATCCCGCAGGAGTGGCGGCTTAGACTCGATCACAAGCTTTGCTGACCAGTTGTCGCCAAGACTGTCTCGTTGGCGGCCGGCGAATCCATCGATATAAGCACCGTGCTTTGTGATAAGCACGAAGTAATAAAGATACCTTGAGATCAGCTGCGCCTTATTCTCGGACCAAATAGGCCGCTGCAAAGGGCGATAAGTATCGGATTGCCGCGCAAATGTTGGAAGATCATTGAAAAGAAAGCCTAGCTGGTCTTTGGTCATAATTAGGAACTCCGTCCCATATAGCTCCATCCAAGTGACGTCCTGCAGATTTTTTACCTACGCGAAGCATGGTGGCGCCATCGACAGTGCTAGTGCGCACTTTTAGTGCATTTTCAATAAATGTTCCATGTTCTTCTGGTGCCCAATCTCCCCACTGCTTGAAATGAAACGGCACCGCAGCTTTCATGCACTGCTGCATGAGGCCTTTGAACCAGCGCGGACTGGATGGTCGTGCACGGGGGCCACTTTCTCCACCAGTGATTACCCAATCCAAATGGCCGTCCAGCCATTTTGAGATTTCCAAAGGACCCAGTAGTGGCTCCGCAGAAATAAACCGTATTTTTGCGGGAATATCAACGAGAATAGGCAATCTTTTTTCTGCCCAATGTTGATTTTCAACAGTCGTGCCAAGCCAAACATTTTGCGGCCAATCTGATTTCCACGGCACCATAGATTGTACATGGTCCGGCCTTTTGGTAAGAAGTAGCCAATCTAGTTCCGGCGTCGAGTCAATCAGAGTCCAAAGCCTCGATCTCCAGATATTTAACTCAGGACGCTTTTCAAAAATATCTCCCATTGAAGCACAAAAAACACGGAGCCTAACCCGTGCTTTGCCAGCCTCTTTGTTCCATTTGATTGGCTCATTCCAATGGCTGTCGCCGAAGAATCTCCGCTCGGCGGTCGAGCCCCATACATTGCTCCCAACGCGACGCGCCCACGATTCTGCGTAACAATGCTTACACGCGGGAGAGAGCCTAACACACCCCCACCAAGGGTTGAAGGTGTGGTGCGTCCATTCTATTTTGGAGTTTTTTCCCATGGTGCGAATCGGCATTCTCAAGGCAGGACTATACCAAAATAAGCATATTATGCATGTGAAAGCAACTATTTGGTGCGGTCGAGAGGACTCGAACCTCCACTAGGTTTCCCCAACTAGCACCTCAAGCTAGCGCGTCTACCAGTTCCGCCACGACCGCACAGGGCGCTTTGCTGTCGCGAAGCGCCGGGCGGATTGCGTCTAACAAATCGGCTTTCCGCTGGCAAGCGGGCGCAGGCGTCGTTTTGCCGTTTCGTCACAAAGGCGGTGGATAAACCGGCGGCGCGAGCACGCGCAGAGATTGCAAATCTTCGCGGACATGCTTGACTGGCGCCATGTCGTGGAATTTCCGAACCCTTTTTGGCGCTCCCGTCCTTGCCCTCGCTATCGCCCCTGCGCTGGCGTTGGAGCCGGCGACGGAAACCGGCGCCTGTTCGCTGGAGGATGCGGCGCCGGCGACCGCCGCGGCCTCCGATCAGGGCGACATCCTGCTCGACGACGGGCGGCGGGCGGCGCTGACGGGACTCGAGATCCCCGGAGACCCGACCCTCGCCGACGCGGCCGCCGATGCGCTCGACGCGCTCGTCTCTGGCCGGCAGGTGTTCGCGCTGCCGCTCGCGCCCGCCCCGGATCGCTGGGGCCGCGCGCCCGTGGCGATCTTCGTCGCGGCCGACGAAAGACCGGAGAGCCCACTGATTTTGCTGGGCGCCCGCCTGCTGGAGGCCGGCCTCGCCCGGTTTCGGCCCGACAAGGCGGCCGAACCCTGCGCCAGGGCCTATCTCGCGGCCGAATCAGCGGCGCGCGCACAAGGGCGCGGGCTGTGGCGCCGGCCGGAGTTCACCGCTATCGACGCCCGCGCGCCGACGGAGCGTTTCGCCCGGGCGCGCGGCATGGTCGCAGTGGAGGGGACGCCCGTCTCGATCGGCGAGACCACAACGCTGTTTTATCTGAATTTTGCCGAAAAACGACGGGAAGGATTCGCCGCAGTGATTTCGCGCCGCGATTTGGATATAATCGCCGCGTCCGGCATCCAACAAAGGTCGCTCGTCGGGCGGCGGCTGCGCCTGAGAGGATTGATTGACACGACGTTCGGCCCCCGCATGGACATCGTTTCCCCTTCTGCGATCGAACTGCTCGACGATGCGCCGGCGCCTCGGGGGCGTTAGCGCGCTCGTCGCAGCAGCGCTGGCGCTCGCCTCCTGCGCCCAGCTCGAGCAGCAGGGAAAGCTGTTTACGCCGACGCCGCCACTGCCGCCGGTCAAGGAAAGGCCCGCGCAGCGCGCCGACAATCGCGGCAGCGTTCAGCACAAGGAACTGCTCGCCCAGTTCGGCGGCGAATATCGCGCGCCCACGGCGGAGCATTACATCGACGCGATTCTGGTCAAGCTCGCCGCCGCCAGCGACACCCCCGGCCAGATCGCCTACAAGGTGACGATCCTCAACACGCCGGTGGTCAACGCCTTCGCGCTGCCGTCGGGCAATCTTTACGTCACGCGCGGTCTGCTGGCGCTGGCCGGCGACGCCTCGGAGGCGGCGGCGGTGATGGCGCACGAGATCGCCCATGTCACCATGCGCCACAGCGCACTGCGGGCGGAGCGCGAGAAGGAAGCGGCACTGATCTCCAACGCCGCCTCGGTGATCCAGAATCAGCGCCGGGGCGAGGAAATCCGCTCGTCGCAGCGCATGTCGGTCGCCAGCTTCTCGCGCCAGCAGGAGCTCGAAGCCGACGCCATCGGCGTGCGCGTCATCGCGCGCGCGGGCTTCGATCCCTACGGCGCCTCGCGCTTTCTCACGGCGCTGGGCAAATCCTCGGATCTGCGCGCCGCGCTCTATGGCAAGAAGAAATCCTCGCTCGATTTCGACATTCTCTCGACGCATCCCTCGACGCCGGAGCGCGTCGGCAGGGCGGTTGCCGCCGCGCGGCAGATCGGCGCGCCGGGCATCGGCGTCAAGGATCGCGAGGGCTGGCTCGCCGCCATCAACGGCGTCGCCTTCGGCGACGATCCGCACGAGGGCTTCGTGCGCGGTTCGAAATTCGCGCATCCGCGCCTCGGGTTCACCTTCACGGCGCCGGAAGGTTTCCTTCTCGAGAACTCCAGCGAGGCGGTGTTCGGCGTGCGCGACGGCGGCGCCGAGGCGCTGCGGCTCGACAGCGTGCGCACGCCGCAGGGCCAGGCGCTCGAGGCATATGTTCAGTCGGGCTGGGTCGACGGGCTGCTGCCCTCGACCATCCGTCGCATCGAGGGCAGCAGCCTGCCGATCGTGACCGCCGTCGCAAGAGCGGGCGAATGGAACTTCCGCATCGGTGTCGTGCAGCTCGGCGACGAACTCTACCGCATGATCTACGCCGTGCGTCGCCTCGATGACGCGTCCGACAAACGTTTCCTCGCCAGCATCGCGTCGTTCCGCCGCCTTTCCACGGAAGAAGTGCATGATGTGCGGCCGCTGCGCATCGCGGTCGCCGTCGCAGGGCCCGGCGATACCGCCGAGACCATGGCGCAAAAAATGACCACGCCGAACCGGCCGCTGGAATACTTCATGCTTTTGAACGGGCTGGACGCGCAGACGCCGATCACGTCGGGAGAACATTACAAAATTGTAACCGAATAGGTTTCGCTATCAGGGAACTTTCGCCGTCGCTGCCGCATTTAACACTTTAGAACTAATCTATTTAGCGCGAGCAGCACATCGCCCGCGTCTCTCGCGAGGAGCAGATCATGGCGTATCTCGCAGGTTTGGGCCGTGAACTTGTCAAGGCCGCAATGAACGCGCCGTTTCTCGAGCGCGGAGAGGAGAAAGCGCTCGCGCTCGCATGGCGCGACCAGAACGACCATCAGGCTCTCCACAAGCTCACCGCCGCGCATATGCGGCTGGTGATCGCCATCGCCGCGCGCTTCAAGCACTACGGCCTGCCCGTTTCCGATCTCGTGCAGGAGGGGCATGTCGGTCTACTGGAGGCGGCCGCCCGCTTCACGCCGGAGCGCGACGTGCGCTTCTCCACCTACGCCACCTGGTGGATACGCGCGTCCATTCAAGACTATGTGCTCAGAAACTGGTCGATCGTCCGCGGCGGCACGAGCTCGACGCAAAAGGCGCTGTTCTTCAATCTGCGCCGCTTGCGGGCGCGTCTGGCGCGCGATCCCGATGCTGCCGGCGCGGACGCGCTTCAGACCATCGCCGACGCCATCGGCGTCTCCCGCAGCGATGTCGAGATGATGAATGCCCGGCTCGCCGGCTCCGACGTGTCGCTGAACGCTCAGCTGTTCGATGACGACGCCGCGGGCTCCAGCGAACGCATGGATTTCCTCGTCGATGGCAGCCCCCTGCCGGACGAGGTGGTGGAGGAGACTCTCGACTCCGACCGCCGCGCCAAATGGCTCAAGGACGCGCTGGCGGTCCTCTCGGAGCGTGAGCTGCGCATCGTGCGCGAGCGGCGCCTCGGCGAAAGTCTCGTCACGCTGGAATCGCTGGGCGACGAACTCGGCATCTCCAAGGAACGCGTGCGCCAGATCGAAAATCGCGCGCTGACCAAGTTGCGCCGGGCGCTCGATCACATGCAGGATGCGCCCCAGGGCGACGCCGCGGCGATGTGAGTCGGCGTGGGGACGGCGCGGGTCCGGTCCGACGCGGCATGGAGACGGGCGTTCGCCTCGCCGGACACGAGAGTTCCATGCTGCTGATCATCGGCACGATCCGCGTGCCGCCCGCGCGTCTCACGGAGGTCCGCGCCGCCATGGCCGCGATGATTGCGGCGAGCTGCGCAGAACAGGGCTGCCTCGATTATCACTATGCCGAGGATGTGCTCACCCCCGGCCTGATCCACGTCAATGAGCTATGGACCGACCGCGCGGCGCTCGATGCGCATTTCGCTTCCGCCCATCTCGCGGAATGGCGATCCGTCTGGCCGGCGCTTGGGATCTCCGACCGAAATCTCGTTGTTTACGAGGTCGGCGAGGCTCGGCCGATCTGACGACCGCGAGACTCGGGCGGCGCGGGTCGAGGCGCTCGGCGCCCTTGTCAACACGCTGGATCGCCCGTTAACTCCCCGCCATGCGCTTCACCCCCACCTTTCTAGACGAGATCCGCGCCCGCCTGCCGGTGAGCGAGGTGGTGCGGCAGAAAGTGGCGCTGAAGAAACAGGGCCGGGAATGGCGCGGTCTTTCCCCCTTCAACGCCGAAAAGACCCCGTCCTTCTACGTCAATGACGGCAAGGGCTTCTTCCACGATTTCTCTTCCGGCAAGCATGGCGACGGGTTCGCCTTTCTGATGGAGACGGAAGGAATCAGCTTTCCCGAGGCGGTGGAGCGGCTGGCGGCCATGGCCGGCGTGCCCTTGCCTGTGGATAGCGAGGACAACCGCGAATTCGAGCAAAAACGCGCCGGGCTGACCGAAGTGCTCGAGGAAGCGGCGGCGTTCTTCGAAAAACAGCTGAAAGGCCCGGCCGGGCGAGAGGCGCGGGATTATCTGGCGCGCCGGGCGATTTCCGACGCGGCGCGCACGAAATTCCGTCTTGGCTTCGGCCCGCCCGACCGCCACGCGCTGCGCGACCACCTCGCCGCCAAAGGAGCCTCCGTCGAGACGATGATCGAGGCGGGGCTGCTGATCCATGGCGACGACATCCCCGTCCCCTACGATCGTTTCCGCAACCGGGTGATGTTTCCGATCTGCGACCGGGCCGGCAAGCCGATCGCCTTCGGCGGGCGGGCGCTCGAGAAGGACGCCCCCGCCAAATATTTGAATTCGCCGGAAACGCCGCTCTTTCACAAGGGCGCGACGCTCTACAATCTGCACAATGCCCGCAAGGCCGCGCACGAAGCCGGGACGGTGATCGCCGTCGAAGGCTACGTCGATGTCATCGCCATGACCACGGCCGGCTTCCCGCACGTCGTCGCGCCGCTCGGCACCGCCCTGACGCCGGAGCAATGCGCCCTGCTCTGGCGCATGGCCGAGGAGCCGATCCTGTGTTTCGACGGTGACAAGGCCGGGATCAAGGCCGCGCATCGGGCCATCGACACGGCCTTGCCTCTGATCGGGCCAGGCAAGAGCCTGCGTTTCGTGCTGCTCCCCGGCGGGCAGGACCCTGACGAATTGCTGCGGGCCGGCGGGCCGGCGGCGGTGGCGCGGGCTTTCGAGGCGCCAACGGCGCTGGTCGACGCCTTGTGGGCGCGCGAGATCGACGGACGGCCGCTCGACACGCCGGAGCAGCGCGCCGGCCTCGAGCGGCGGTTTTCGGAACTCGCCGCGCAGATCGCCGACGAACCGCTCCGCCGCCATTATGCGCAGGAACTGTCGAGCCGGCTGGCGACGCTGTTCGGGCCGGCCGGCGACAGCCGCGGACGCGTGCGCGGCGTCGCCCCGCGTTACGACGCCGGCCCGGGGCGCGGTCGGGGAGCGCCGTTCCGCCCGGGTCAGGCGACGTTCGGCCGCGGCGGCGCGACCGGCCCGGTCCGCATCGGCGCAGCGCTGGCCAAATCGCCGCTGTTTCGCGGCGAGGCGACCCCGATGCCCCCGCGCGAAGCACTGATCCTGTTGATCTTTCTCAATCACCCCAGCCTGATGGGGCGCGAGGCCGAAGAAGCGGCGTCGCTGGAATTTTCGACGCCCGAGGCCGGGCGGTTGCGCGACGTCCTGCTGCATTGCGCGGAAACCGGGGTCGACACGGCCGAAGAGATCGAGGCCGCCGTCGCCATGGCCGGGCTGGGTCCGTTCTGCGAGCGGCTGGCCGGCATGGTTGCCCATGCCAAACTGTGGAACGTGCGCCGCGACGCGGCCCCTGCCGACGCCGCCGAGAGCCTGCGTCAGGCTTTGGTCTTGCATCGGCGCGCATGGGCGTTAAATAGGGAGTTGCGTCTCGTCGAGGCGCGGCTGGCCGAGAACCCGAGCGAACAGGACGCCGTCTGCCTGCGCGACATCAAGACGCAGCTGTCGACGCTCGAGGGAGCCGAGGCCGCCCTGGAGGGGTTCGGGGCTTCCTCCGGCCACAAGAGCAGAGACCTGTGACGACGGCGCTCATCCGACCTGCGCCGCTTGGTTAACGGGCCGTTAAGCCGCGCGGGCGAATTTGAACGCCGTGCGATTCGTGTCTTTCGACCGCCACGCCGCTCGATGAGCGGCGGGGCGGTTTTGGCGCGATGGCTGCCACAAGGACAGGTCGGAATCGGGCGAGGCCGCCGGGGCGCGCGCGGACTCAAGCTTTCGGAGCTCGGATGATGGCGAAAAAAGACGAAGAAAAAGTCGAGACCGAAGGCGCCGTCGCGGTGGAGTCCTCCGACGAGCCGTTGCTCGATCTGAACGACGCGGCCGTGAAACGGATGATCAAGCTGGCGAAGAAACGCGGCTTCGTCACCAATGGCGAATTGAACGCTGTTCTCCCTTCCGAAGTGTTTTCCTCGGACCAGATCGAGGACGTCATCTCCATGCTCTCGGAAATGGGCATTACGGTGACAGAGGGCGACGACGACGCTGACGCCGACGGCGAAGAAGAGGCGCCCGAAGAAGAAGCCGAGGGCGGTGAACTCGTCGAGTCCGGCGCCCGTGCGGTCACCGTCGCAGCCAAGACCTCCGAACCCGCCGATCGCACCGACGACCCCGTGCGCATGTATCTGCGCGAAATGGGCTCGGTCGAACTGCTGTCGCGCGAGGGCGAAATCGCCATAGCCAAGCGCATCGAGGCCGGGCGCGAGGCGATGATCGCCGGCCTGTGCGAGAGCCCGCTGACCTTCCAGGCCATCATCATCTGGCGCGAGGAACTCGAGGCCGGCAAGGTTCTGCTGCGCGACATCATCGATCTCGAAGCCACCTATGCCGGACCGGACGGCAAGGCTGCGGCCGCTGCGCCCAAGCCGACGACCGAGGGCGAGGAAATGGCGCCGACCGCGCCGCGCACGCCGCCCGCCGGCCTGACCGAAGAGGAAGGCGCCGCGCCGGAAGAGAATTTCGAGGAAGAAGACGACATGGAAAATTCCGTGTCGCTCTCCGCCATGGAATCCGAGCTCAAGCCCAAGGTTCTCGAGACCTTCGCCCGCATCGCCGACGCCTACAAGAAGCTGCGCCGGCTGCAGGACCAGAATGTCGAGAACAAGCTCAAGAACGAGACGCTGACCCCGGCGCAGGAGCGCAAATACAAAACGCTCAAGAAGGAAATCGTCACCGACGTGAAGTCGCTGTCGCTCAACCAGAACCGCATCGATGCGCTGGTGGAGCAGCTCTACGACATCAACAAGCGGCTGATCGGCTACGAGGCGCGGCTGATGCGCCTCGCCGACTCGCATGGCGTCGGTCGCGAGGATTTCTTCGACAAGTTCCACGGCTCCGAGCTGGATCCCAAATGGATTCTGCGCGTCGCCAAGCTCGGCACCAAGGGCTGGCGGGAATTCGTCGCCGAAGACAAGGACCGTATCAAGGATCTGCGCGGCGAAATCCACGCCCTCGCGACGGAGACCGGGCTCGAGATCTCCGAGTTCCGCAAGATCGTGCAGATGGTGCAGAAGGGCGAGCGCGAAGCCCGGCAGGCGAAGAAGGAAATGGTCGAGGCCAATCTGCGTCTCGTCATCTCCATCGCCAAGAAATACACCAATCGCGGCTTGCAATTCCTGGATCTGATCCAGGAAGGCAACATCGGCCTGATGAAGGCCGTGGACAAATTCGAATACCGCCGCGGCTACAAATTCTCGACCTACGCCACCTGGTGGATTCGTCAGGCGATCACTCGCAGCATTGCCGATCAGGCGCGCACGATACGCATTCCGGTGCACATGATCGAGACGATCAACAAGATCGTGCGCACCTCACGCCAGATGCTGCACGAGATCGGCCGCGAACCGACGCCCGAGGAACTCGCCGAAAAGCTCGCCATGCCGCTGGAAAAAGTGCGCAAGGTGCTGAAAATCGCCAAGGAGCCGATCAGCCTCGAGACGCCGATCGGCGACGAGGAAGATTCGCACCTCGGCGATTTCATCGAGGACAAGAACGCCGTGCTGCCGATCGAGGCGGCGATCCAGTCCAATCTGCGCGAGACCACCACCCGCGTGCTGGCGTCGCTGACGCCGCGCGAGGAGCGCGTGCTGCGCATGCGTTTCGGCATCGGCATGAACACCGACCACACGCTGGAAGAAGTCGGCCAGCAGTTTTCGGTGACGCGCGAACGCATCCGCCAGATCGAGGCCAAGGCGCTGCGCAAGCTCAAACACCCCTCGCGCAGCCGCAAGCTGCGCAGCTTTCTGGACAATTGACGTCGTTCACTTGTCGTCGTTACGAGCGAAGCCGACGGCCTGAGTCAAGAATCTCCGGGCATGCGTAGCGCTTTGCGAGCCTGGAGGCTCGCGCTCCAGTCCAGCGTCAATTGCGAGCGAAGCGAAGCAATCTCCACCGGGCAGGGTTTGGATTGCTTCGCTTCGCTCGCAATGACCGCTCTGCGTCGCTCATCTTGCTCTTGCGGAGCCTATATCACCCGAGCGGCTCTCGCTTCCTGTGCGCAAAGAGCTGCGCCAGCGCGCTCGAGACGACGCGCGAGTCGATGTCGTCGGCTCGGCTGGTGAGGACGATGGGCACGCGCGCGCCGAGCACAAGGCCTGCAGTGCCTGCGCCGCCCAGAAACGCGAATTGCTTGGCGAGAATGTTGCCCGCCTCGAGGTCGGGCGCGACGAGAATGTCGGCGTCGCCCGCGACGGGCGAGACGATGTGCTTGGCCGCCGCCGCCAGCGGCGAGATGGCGTTGTCGAAGGCCAGAGGCCCGTCGAGATCGGCGCCCGTGATCTGTCCGCGATCGGCCATTTTGCACAAGGCTGCAGCTTCGATGGTCGAAGGAATTTTCGCCTCCACCGTCTCCACCGCCGACAGGATCGCCACCTTGGGACGGGCGATGCCGATGGCGTGTGCGAGGTCGATGGCGTTGCGCACGATGTCGCGCTTCACGGCGAGATCGGGCGCGATGTTGATGGCGGCGTCGGTCACCATCAGCGGCTTGCAATAGGTCGGAACGTCGAGCACGAACACATGGCTGATGCGCCGGTCGGTGCGCAGGCCGACCTTTTCGCGCACCACGGCGCTCATCAGTTCGTCGGTATGCAGCGCACCTTTCATCAGCGCCGCGAGCTTGCCGAGGCGCACGAGCGCCACCGCCTCCTCAGCCGCGGCGTGACTGTGCGGCACATCGACGATCTCGACATTGTCGAGCGATACCCCGGCCTGCCGGGCCGTCGCCTCGATCTTTGCCCGCGGGCCGATCAGGACGGGGACGATCAGTCCCGCATCGCGCGCGGCCAGCGCACCCTCCAGCGACGGCGCATCGCAGGGATGCACGACGCCGACGTGAATGGGCGGCAGCGTCCGCGCCTTTTCGATCAATGTGGGGAAGAATTTGTCGCATCGCGCCGCGGTGGCGGCGGCGCGCGCCTCGCGCAGGGCGCCGTGAAGTTGCGTCGGCCCGCCGGCGGCAGTGGTCATGCGCCGCAATCCATCATTCTTTGGCGCCATATTTGTGAAGATGCGCGCCATGCGCCGAGAGCCACGCCTCGGCCTGAGCGACATGCGGCGTGAGGCGATTGGTCAGAGCCCAGAAGCGCGGCGAATGATCGAGATGTTCGAGATGCGCGACCTCGTGCGCCGCGAGATAATCGAGGACATAGGGCGGCGCCATGATCAGCCGCCAGGAAAAATTCAGCGAACCGGTCGAAGAGCACGAGCCCCAGCGGCTGACGGGATCGCGCAGCGTCACGCCGACATAGGTCGCGCCGATGGTTTTCGCGTGGCGGGCCACTGCCTCTTCGAGATCGCCTTTCGCTTCGCGCTTGAGGAAATCCGTGACACGCCGATGCACATGGTCCACGCCGCCGGCAACAAACAGCGCCATCGCCGGTCCATCCTGCAAGGCGCGCGGCTGCGCCCATACGACGCCGCGCGCGCCGGGCAGATGGGTGATGAGATGATCGACGCCGCGCAGTGGCGTCACCGAGCCATGTGCGAAGGGTATGGTTTGCGGCAGGCGTTGCAGACGCGCCGCGATCCAGGCGGCGTGACGCTCGGCAAAGGCCCGTGCTTCCCGCAGCGAGGCGCGCAGCGGCATGGTCAGCACGGCGTCGCGCGCGGCGAAGCGGACGCGCAGCGTGAAGCGGCGGGCCTGCGGCGCGCGCCGCAGCGAGACGATGATCGTCTCACCGGCATGTGTGAGGGTGATGTCGGACGAACCGGCCGTCGCCGGCCCTTCGCGAAGCAGACGAAGCATACTGCCATGCTAGCGCAAAACGGCGGCGCGGCGCGAGGGCCTCACAAATATTTTTCGAGTTCGCGCGCTGCGTCCGCGGGTTTGCGCGACACGTTGAAGGCGTTCACGAAGTGACCGTTCTTGTCCATCAGATAGACGGCGGTGGTGTGATCCACGGCATAATCGTCGTTGGCGACCGGCGTTTTCTTCCAGTAGATGCGATACTCTTTCAGCATCGGCTCCAGCGCCGCACGCGCCCCGGTGAGGCCGATGATTCGCGGATCGAAATTGGAAAGATAGTCCTTGAGAATCTCCGGCGTGTCGCGCTCGGGATCGACGGTCACGAACAGGGCGCCGATATTGGCCTTCGGCCCCATTGTCCGCAGGATTTCCGACATTTCGAACAGCGTCGTGTGGCAGATGTCGGCGCAGTGGGTGTAGCCGAAGAACACGAGATGCGGCTTGCCGAGCATTTCCTTGTCATCGACGGCGCGCCCGTCCTGCGCGGTGAGCTGGAACGGCCCCCCGATGGCGGAAGGCGGCGGCGGCGCCTTGGATTCGGTGAAAGCGACGAAGCCGGCGAACAGCAGGGCGAAGCCGACGCCGGCGGCGATCAGCGGTCCTTTGGCGATCGTCGGCGCGGTCGCGCCTTTCTTCTTCTTCCGGGCATCCCTCGACGCGCTGTTGCTCATGCCGGTTTCCTGCCTTGTTGTTGTCGCCGCTTGTCGCGGCTGTTCAGTCGACGAGAACGATATGCGCGTCGTTGCACAAGTCCACCGGACCGGAATCGTCCGCGTCCTCGAACTTCCACCGCGCCTCGAACATGCACCCCCTGGCGCCGGTCAGCGGCAGGTCGACGCTGGTTCCGCCCGCCAGCGGCTTGTCCAGCCGGACGATCACCGCCTCGGGCGTCTTGTCCACGGCCGGCGTCACGATCTCGAACTGCAGCAGCGCGATCGGCCGCTTGTTGTCGAGGCTGAGCGTCGCAGCCAACTTCCGCTCCGGCGGTTTGGGCGCCGCAGCCTTCCCGCGCGCCGACAAAGGCGTCGGAGCGACGAGCATCGCCACAGCGAGACCGGCGAGCGTCACGCGAAGTCTCGCGCGAATGGCCATGGAGTGTTTCCTTTTTCCGGGTGGAATTTAGCCCGCCCCGAGGCATTCGCCAAGACACGTCGCGACATTGCGGCGTCCACATTTGCCGAACGCCGGATACGGGTCCGCGACAATCGACCGCGCCCAAGCTTGCCAGCGGCTGGAAAGCGGGTAACATCGCCGCCTTCGCGACCCTGCTTCGGGACCTGCCGAATGCGCCGCATCTGGATGAGCGTCGTTTTTTGTCTGCTGGCGGCGACCGTTTCGGTCGTCGCGCCGGACATGCTCGACGTCGTGCTGCGCGCCCCGGCCGGAGAGCCGGCGATCTGCCTGATCACTGCGGCCGACCGCGCCGCTCCTGCGATTCCCACCCCGGGGCATGGGCACGAGTTCTGCGCCCTGTGCCGGATCGGCTCTGCCGGTCTGGCGCCTCCGCCGGGGCCGCTTGCGCAAGCGCTCCTGGTTCACCCGGTTGTCGTCGCCTCTGTCACATCGTCTGCGTATGTAGCGCACGCGTCTCCGCGCCGTGCCGCGCATGGGCCACGCGCGCCCCCGCTTTTTGCCTGAATCATATTGGACAAACAGCAGCCAACGGCGTCGCTGCGCCACGGACAGCGGCGAGTTCACAAAAAATACGACGACCGCCGAACAAGCGGGAGGACATCATGCAAACTTCGACGGGAACGCCCGACGGCGCCGTCGCCCGGCGTCCGGAAACGCGAGTCGCTCTGATAATCGAATTCGGACCCGACTGGCTTCGCAAAACGGCCGACACGGCCAGCCGATGCGACGAAAGAGACGAGGCGCCGCGCCGTGGGGCGCGGTTGATCGACCTCGAGCGGCGGGCGCGGTTCACGCGCTTTGGCGCCGAGAGAAGCTGACACGATCCGCCGGGGGCGCCCCCCCGGCGGATTTTTTCGTTGTTCGAAACGGCTCAGACGGCCGCGGCGCCGAGCCCGGCCTCGAGATCGGCAATCAGATCCTCGGCGTCCTCGAGCCCCACCGACAGCCGCAACATTCCCGGTCCGATGCCGAGAAGCGCTCGCGCCTCTTCGCTGAGCCGCTGATGCGTGGTGGTGGCCGGATGGGTGATCAGGCTCTTGGCGTCGCCGAGATTGTTGGAGATCTTGACGACCTCCAGCGCATTGGCGAGACGGAACGCCGCCTCCTTGCCGCCCGCCACATCGAAGCTCACCAGCGTTCCGCCGCCCGACATCTGCCGGCGCGCCAGTTCTGCCTGCGGATGATCGGCGCGCCACGGATACAGCACCCGGGTCACCAGCTTCTGCGCGGCGAGGAAATCGGCGATCTTCACGGCGCTGGCCATCTGCTGCGCGACACGCAGCGGCAGGGTCTCGAGTCCCTTGAGCATCACCCAGGCGTTGAAGGGCGACAGCGCCGGTCCCGTCTGACGCAGAAAATTGTGGATGTTTTCCTCGATCAACTGCTGCGAGGCGAGAATGATGCCGCCAAGGCAGCGCCCCTGCCCGTCGATGTGCTTGGTCGCCGAGTAAACGACCACATCGGCGCCCAGCGCCATCGGCCGCTGCAGCAGCGGCGTTGCGAACACATTGTCCACGACGAGCCGCGCTCCGGCATTGTGGGCGATATCAGCGATGGCTTGCAGATCATAGACTTCGAGGCCGGGATTGGTCGGGCTCTCGAGAAAGAACAGTTTGGTGTTGGGCCGCACCGCGGCCTTCCAGGCAGAGAGATCGGCGCCGTCGACCAGCGTCGACTCGACGCCGAAGCGCGGCAGCAGGTCCTCCACCACATAGAGACAGGAGCCGAACAGCGCCCGCGCCGAGACGACATGATCGCCAGCCTTGACCTGCGCCAGCAGCGCCGCCGTCACCGCCGCCATGCCGCTGGCGGTGGCCCGCGCCGCGCCGGCGCCTTCCAGCGCCATCATGCGCTGCTCGAACATCGCCACGGTGGGATTGGAGAAGCGCGAATAGATGAAGCCGGGATCGTCGCCCTTGAACCGCGCCTCGGCCGCCTCCATGGTCGGATAGGCGAAGCTCTGGGTAAGATACATCGCCTCGGAGAGTTCGCCCATGGCGGAGCGGATCGACCCCGCATGCACGAGCTGGGTCGCCGGACGCAGCGGCGGGCGGGAGGGCTTGGTCATGGGTCTCTTCCTCGTAAAGCACAGCAGCGCCGCCGGGCGGGCGGCGGGCGAAAAACCGGGCTTTGCGGGAAAGACCCGGCCTTTTAGCGCCTTGTTTAAAGTGGCGGCAAGCCGGCCGGCTCAATGAACCACTTCGGAGAGTATATTCCGGATGGGTGCGGGGGTGTCAACCGGGGCGAAACAGGACGCGTCACCGCGCCGCATTAGCTTTGCGTGCGGCGGCGAGCAACGCCTCGGCGGACGAAACGGCGTCCGTATCCGGATCATGGACGAGCGCCCCGAAGTTTTCGGCGAGGGCCACGCAGACCGCCAGCGCCGCCAGTTCTTCGCGCGGATCGCCCGCCCAGCGCAGAGTGAGCGCTGCGTCGCGATCGCCGAGCAGCCCCGCGACACCGGCAGGCGGCGCCGCGGGCGTCGACGCACTTCGCAGATCGAAGCCTGCATCTTCCCCGTCCAAAGTGCAGGGCTGATAGCCTTTGGCGTTCAGCAGTGAGAAGCCGTGGTCGAGCTGGAGGTCGAAACCCAGACGATCGACAGCCTCCTGTAGCGCCCGGCGGTCCGGGGCGCTCGACTGTTTCAGATAGACGATGCGTTGCCGCGGCATGCCTCAAAACCCCACGGCTCGCGCTGTCCCCCGCGTCTCCAACAGCCTCGTATTGGCCGCCAGCGAAAACTCTCGCCACGCCGCCCCGATGTCGCGCAGCGTGGTGGAGACATACTCCGCCGACAATTCATGTTCGTGCGGGAAATTCGACAGGGCGCAGGAGGCGCGGTTGAAGGCGACGATCTCGTCGAGCAGGCCCTGGATGAAGCCGGCGAAGGCCGCCTGAATTTTCGGCGTGAGTTCGGAGCGGCCGCGCTCCACGGCGACGCCGCGCGGATCGAAGGGGAGTTCCTCCAGCAGCGTCAGCGCATCGGCGAACACCGCCTCCATGGCGCCGAGCATGGCGCGCTGGGTGAGTTGTTCCCGCTGCCCCCGCGACAGGGCGAATTTGAGCCGCTGCTTGTAGCTCTCGAAAGCTGGCCCCCGCCGCGCCGCGACGAAGGCGGTGAATTCCGCAAGGCTGGCGGCATTGACGTCGCCCGGAGCCGGGGACGCCGCGGCGGGCGCCTCCTCCTGCGCCAGTTGTCCTGCGATGCGCAAGGCGGCGACGATCGCGCCCTCGACATATCCGCCGCCGCGCGCCGCCGTTTCCGATCCGCCGAAATACAGCGCGCCGTCCCAGAACGGCCGCGCCAGATGCGGGGAGCCATAGTCCGGATGGCCGCCGTCGAAGGTCACCTTGTCGGCCGCGGCGCAGGTGAAGACCTCGGCCGCCCAGTCCTGAATGCGCTGCTCGCCGCCTTCTACGGCCATGCCGAACAATTGCACGAACTGGCTGTCGACCAGCATCGGCAGGCCGAAGGCGAAGGCTTCGCGCTGCTCGGCCGAGAGCGCAAAGAAACCGCCGAGCGCGGCCTTCTCGCCGCTCGCGTCGCAGGCGTCGAAGGTTTCGCCGAGCGTCGCCTGCTCATGGGCGACGAAAGCATTGCCGGATTGGCCGGCCGCGCGCCAAGCCGGCGGCCCGGAAAAGCCGACGACCGCCTTGGCCTGCGCCGCCATCCAGGTCGGGGTGCCGCGCAGCGCCGCCAGCGCCGGCCCGGCGATGGGGGGCGCAAAGGTCACGTTTTCGGCAAGAAGCCGCGGCGGCGCCGCCAGCACCGCCTTGCGGGCGGCGATCTCCGAGCGGGCGCCATTCGTCTCGATTGTCAGCAACACGTGATCGGCGCGGCGCTCGACCGCGACCAGCACGCAGCGCAGATGGATCGAATCCGGAGGCAGCGTTTCCGCCAGCCGCTCCACCAGCGTCGACATGCCGCCGGCAATGCGCCGGGCGCCGCTGTGCAGACGCGGCGCCGCGCGCGTTTCCGGCGGCTCTTCGGGATCGGCGAGGATGAGCGCCGAGCCGGGGTCGTATTGATCGAAGGTCTCGACGCCGAGTTCCGCCAGCAGGTGGACGATTTCCGGCTGCGTGTCGGGCCAGTGCCACGCCGGGCCAAGATCGAGCCGGTCGCCGATTGTCGCATTCGCGACAGAAAGGACACGCCCGCCGAGTCGCCCACGCGCTTCGAAAACCGCGAAAGACAGCCCGCGCGCCGCAAGATCACGCGCCAAAGTCAGGCCGCACACACCTCCACCGACGATCGCGACATCCAGCATCGTGCGCTCCGGGGCAAATTCACCTTCCCCGGCCACGCAAACCCCGTGCCGTTTCCCTCACCCGAAATCGCGGGCGAGGCGCTCCGGCCCCGTCTGGGCCGCGTTCGCCGGCGCCCGGTCGTCGCTGCACACCCGGTTGCGACCGGCGTTCTTGGCTTTGTAGAGCCGCGCGTCGGCGCGCTCGATCAGCGCCTGGGCGCTGTCGGCCTTGCGCAGGCCGGCGACGCCGAATGAGGCGGTGACCAACACTTTCTGCCCCCCCTTGACCATCCAGCGCGAGCCTTCGAGCCGGCTGCGGATCTGTTCCGCGACGCCGGCCGCCCGAGTGGTTGCGGTTTTCGGCATCAGAATGACGAATTCCTCGCCGCCGAAGCGCGCAACGATGTCGTCGGCGCGGGCGGTGCGGGTCAGCAACCGGGCGACCTCCTTGAGCACTTCGTCGCCAATCAGATGCCCGTGCGCATCGTTGAAGGTCTTGAAATGATCGACATCGATCATGACGAGACACAGGTCCGAGGCGTCGCGCTTGGCTTGCGCTGTCTCCCGCGCCAGCACGGCGTCGAAATGGCCACGGGCGAACACCCCGGTGAGAGCGTCGCGGGCGCTGATTTCTTGCGTCTGGGTGAGAGCGCTGTGCAGCGAGGCGATGCGATTGCGCGATTCATCCAACTTGCGCCGGTAGTTCTCCATCTCCTGAAGCATTTGCTGATGCTCCTTGATCAGCGCCAGCACGGCGATGCGGACCTGCTCGGGGTCCTTGGGCGCGGAAAGGGCGGACTTGCTGCGGGCTAGAGCGGCGGACCAGCTTTTGCCCTGATCGAGATAGGACTGAACGATCGACAAAATGGCGTTCATCTCGGTCTCGAGCTTGCGCCTGGCGTCCGCCACCCGCTTCTCCTCGGCGCCATGATCGACGGCGGCAGCGTCGGAGACAGCCGCAACCTGCGCCGTTGGGGCCGGATCGCCGCCCCGCCGCGCGAGCAGAAAGCCGAACATCGCTCCCATCACGAAAACGGCCACGATCGCGGCCGCCATCGCCGGTCGCGACGATCCGACAAGGCGCGCGGCCGCGTCCGACGCCGCGACGAGCGCCGACGCCAGATGCGCAAAGAACGCCTGTCCGACCTCGCTCTGTCCAAAGCGCCACGAGCCGACTGCCGTCGCCGCCAGCACTGGCACAGCGAAAACAACTGGTTTGATGCGAAGCTTCATTGCGGGCACACCTTCGGGCGACGACAGAACGAGAAAACGGCGCAGGGAAGCGTTCGGGCCGCGCGCCGCCGATGCGCCGCCCGTGACGACGATAACGGCCGAGGCTGACGCAAAGCTTTATGCGATTGTATAATCTCTGCCGGCTGTTAATCGCTTCTCGAGCGTATCGGATAAGTTGGCGCGCCGACCCCGCCGACACGATTGATTGTGACACGCGATGCGCGCAGATTTTTCTCATCCGCAGCATGAGGCGCGGAGACTTCCTGCACAAATCCCGATCAGCGCCGCCCCGCGGCCGCGCCTTGCGCGGTTACGCCCCTTGCTGGAGCGACACCATGAAAACCCTTGCTGTCGAATCGAAAACGCCTGCCCTGCCGCCTTGCGGCGTCGCCGACACCGTAGAGCCCGCCAAAGCCCCGCGGCGCAGTCATCGCCAGCTCGCGTGTCGCTGGAGCCGGGACGCGAACTCGGGCCGCCTCGGCGCGACCTGGCGCGAACAGAAATTCTGAGCGTGCATTCTGGCGCTCACGCTCCACGCATCGTATTCTCGCGCCGCAAACCGCAGCGGGAGGACGACACATGATGCATGGGAAAAGCGCCCGGAGCGCGATTCTGGCGGCGACGCTGAGCCTGTCCGCGGCTGCGGCGGCACATCCGGTGACGCTGACGGCGCCGGCGCCGCTGCTGGCGACGGCCGGCGCGCCCTCCAGCGCCATCACCTCGTTGCATGCGGGCGCCACAGTCCAATTGCTGCATCACGGAAAAAACTGGAGTCGCATTCGCGTCGCCCGCCGCGTCGGCTATGTCCGAAGCGACGTGATCGTCCCGGTCGATCCGCCGCAGGTCGTCTATCTTCAGAGCGCCGACCGCCGCTGCGATTACGGCTACCCCTACTCCGGCAGCGACGCTTATTTCACCGGCCTTGTCGAATTGCGCACCTCGGAACCGCTCGGCGCGCTGTTCGGTTATCACCGCCGCTGGCCCTGTTGACAGTTTGATGAACAAGGCGATTTCGCCCTGGAAACTGTTCTGAAACTTGCGACAAAATCGCACAATGGCCGGCGCAGGCTGCGACACTCTGGCGCCGGCGCGACTTGAGACCCGACGCAATAGCCTCTTTCTGCGGCCTTATTTGCACATTCGCTGATTTGATCCGTGACAATTGCGCGCACGGGCTCCGCAGATGCCGCATCGTTGATTTTTGTCACAGAAAAACGCCTTTTGCATCGTACAATCCCTTTCGTACGCAGCGCAGTGAATCAGCAATGAATCGCTTGGTGATGGCGTCGGCCGCAACGCCGAACATCCCTGCTGCGCATCAGAGAAACTCGAGCGCGAGAGACGACCGTCATGGAGCGCCTTCCTCTCATTTCCAAACGAATGACACTCGGTGAAATCGGCCTGTCGGCCGTCTTCGCCGTCCTCGCCGTCGTGACCGGGCTGATCGCCTTCAAGGCCTGGACGCCGGCCTACGCCTTTCACGCCGCGCTGTTCTGCCTCGGCTCGTTCGGCGCAGTCGCCGCCATCCGGCGGCGTTTCGAAACCCGGCCGATCGCGACGCCGCTGGTCGTCGACGGCAAGCCCAACTACAATTACGGCCCGATCAAATTCGCGTCGATCGCCGCATTGTTCTGGGGCGTCGCGGGCTTTCTCGTCGGCCTGTATCTGGCGCTGGAACTCGCCTTTCCGGCGCTGAATTTCGATCTGCCGTGGATCAACTTCGGCCGGCTGCGGCCGCTGCACACGTCGGCGGTGATCTTCGCCTTTGGCGGCAACACGCTGCTCGCCTGCTCCTTTTATGTGATGCAGCGCACGAGCCGCGCCCGCATCGCCGGCGATCTCGCGCCATGGTTCGTGGTGCTGGGCTACAATTTCTTCATCCTCATCGCCGGCACGGGCTATCTGCTCGGCGTCACCCGCGGGCACGAATACGCCGAGCCGGAATGGTACGCGATCCTGTGGCTGGTGGTCGTGTGGGTGGTGTATCTGCTCATATACCTGTTCACGCTGGCGCGCCGCGCCGAGCCGCACATCTATGTCGCCAACTGGTTCTTCCTCGCCTTCATCCTCACGGTGGCGGTGCTGGTGATCGGCAACAACACCGAGGTTCCGATCTCGCTGTTCTCGCCGCAGTCGGTGATCGTCTGGTCCGGCGTGCAGGATGCGATGATCCAGTGGTGGTATGCGCACAATGCCGTCGGCTTCTTCCTGACCGCCGGCTTTCTGGGCATCATGTATTATTTCGTGCCCAAGCGCGCCGAACGGCCGATCTACTCCTATCGCCTGTCCATCGTGCATTTCTGGGCGCTGATCTTCCTCTATATCTGGGCCGGTCCGCATCACCTGCACTACACCGCTTTGCCGGATTGGGCGCAGACGCTGGGGATGGTGTTTTCCATTATGCTGTGGATGCCCTCCTGGGGCGGCATGATCAACGGCCTGATGACGCTGTCCGGCGCCTGGGACAAGCTGCGCACAGACCCCGTGCTGCGCATGATGGTGGTCTCGGTCGCCTTCTACGGCATGTCCACCTTCGAAGGGCCGCTCATGTCCATCAAGGCGGTGAATTCGCTGTCCCACTATACCGACTGGGGCATCGGCCATGTGCATTCGGGTTCGCTCGGCTGGGTCGGCTTCGTGTCCTTCGGCGCGCTCTACTGCCTGATCCCCTGGCTGTGGAACAAGAAGCTCTACTCGCTGAAACTGGTGAACTGGCACTTCTGGATTTCGACAGTCGGCATCGTCTTCTACATCTCGGCAATGTGGGTGGCGGGCATCATGCAGGGATTGATGTGGCGCGCCTACACGCCGCAGGGCTTCCTGGAATATTCCTTCGTCGAGACCACCGAGGCGCTGCATCCCGAATATCTGATCCGCGCTCTGGGCGGCGCCATGTTCGTCGCCGGCGTGCTGATCATGGTGTTCAACATCTGGAAGACCATCACTTCGGGGGCCGAAGAGCCGGCCGCCGACCTTGCCGCCGCTCCCCAGCCTGCCGAGTGAGGACGAAGCCATGTCGATGACATCCCCCAAAGCGCCCTCGGGTGGCCTTCAGAAGATGCTGGAGACCAATTCCGTCCTGCTGCTGCTCGGCGTCCTGCTGCTGGTTTCGATCGGCGGCATCGTCGAGATCGTCCCGCTGTTTTACATGAAGAACACAATCGAGAAGGTCGACGGCATACGCCCCTATGCGCCGCTCGAACTCGCCGGCTTCAACATCTATGTGCGCGAAGGATGCTACACCTGCCACTCGCAGATGATCCGCCCGCTGCGCGACGAGGTGGAGCGTTACGGCCATTACTCGCTGGCGGCGGAGAGCATGTACGACCATCCGCACCAGTGGGGCTCGAAGCGTAATGGCCCGGATCTCTCGCGCGTCGGCGGAAAATATTCCAACGACTGGCATCGAGATCACCTGCGAAATCCGCGCGCGGTGGTGCCGAGTTCGATCATGCCGGGCTATGCCTTCCTGTCGCAGACGCCTCTCAGGGGCGAGCACATCGCCGATCAAATGAAGGTGCAGCGCCTGGTCGGCGTGCCCTACAGCGACGAGCAGATCGACAATGCCGAAGCCGATCTGAAGGCGCAGACCGCGTCCGACGATGCGGGCGCCGCCGACATGCTGAAGCGCTATCCCAATGCGCTGGTGCAGGACGGAAACAAGGCGGGCGCGACCGAAGAGGATGCGCTCATCGCCTATCTGCAGCATCTCGGCGTGTCGGTGGATTTCAAGCTTTACGACGACAAGGCCAACATCAGGTGACGTCATGAGCTACGAGCAGCTTCAGGCCATCGCCGCCTCATGGGGATTCGCCATCGCCGCCGCGGTTTTCCTCGGCGTCATCTTCTGGGTGATGCGTCCCTCGCGCAAGACATTCTATGAAGAGGCCGGAAAGTCGCCTCTTCGGGAGGATTGATCATGTCGGATGATAAAGTGCGCATCGATTCCCACAGCGGCACGCCGACGACGGGCCACGAATGGGATGGAATCGAGGAACTGAACACGCCGCTGCCGCGCTGGTGGCTGTGGACCTTCGTCGCCAGCGTGGTGTGGGGCATCGCCTATTGCTTCGTCTATCCGGCCTTGCCGGGCTCGCATGGATTGCTTGGATGGCATTCGCGCGATCAGGTGGTGCAGGATCTCGCCGAACTCGCTACGACGCGCGGCGCCATCATGACGAAACTCGCCGCGGCGCCGATGGAAAAGATCGTCGCCGATCCCGAACTGCTGACTGCGGCCCGCACGGTCGGCAAGGTCGCCTTCCTCAACAATTGCGCCGGCTGTCACGGCGCCGGCGGCCAGGGCGCGAAGGGCTATCCCAACCTCAACGACGACGACTGGCTGTGGGGCGGCAAGCTCGCCGACATCAAGACGACGATCGAACACGGCGTGCGCTGGGACGCCGACAAGGACACCCGCAGCGCCGCCATGCCCGCCTTCGGCCGTGACGGAATTCTCACGCCGGAGCAAGTATCGACCGTCGCCGATTATGTCCGCACGCTGGCGGAACTGCCCGACTCCCTGCCGCCCGATCCGGCCGGAGACAAGCTGTTCGCCGAGAACTGCGCCGCCTGCCACGGCGTCGACGGCCTCGGCAACGCCGCCGTCGGCGCGCCCAATCTGGTCGACGCCATCTGGCTGTTCGGTTCGGACAAGAAAACCATCGTCGACCGCATCACCAATGGCGGCGGCGGCGTCATGCCGGCGTGGAAGGGACGTCTCGACGACACCACGATCAAGGCCCTGGCCGTGTATGTGCATTCGATGGGCGGCGGGCAATAGTCTCCACTGGACCGCGAGCCTCCGGCTCGCGGTCCAGTGAAACTGCGTGACAAAGTCGCGCGCGTTCTTCGTCTCACCTTCCAGAGTCGGCGGCTCGGCGCCGGCTCCCTCGACGCCGCCTTGAACGGCGCCACGAAAAGGTCGATCCCATGTCCACCACAGCGCCCGATCCGCATGCCGACGACATCGTCTTTTACGCGCCGGGCAAGAAAATCTTTCCCAAGCAGATCGCCGGCAAGTTCCGCCGCATCAAATGGGGCATCCAGATCGCGACGCTGGCGATCTATTACTTCCTCCCCTTCGTGCGCTGGGAGCGCGGACCGGGATTGCCGTCGCAGGCGGTGATGCTCGATCTTTCGGGCCGCCGCTTCTATTTCTTCTTCATCGAAATCTGGCCTCAGGAATTCTATTACGCCACCGGCCTGCTGATCGTCGCGGCGCTTACGCTGTTCCTCATGAACGCGCTCGCCGGACGCATCTGGTGCGGCTACATGTGTCCGCAAACGGTGTGGACGGATTTCTTCCTCACCGCCGAGCGTTGGGTGGAAGGTGACAGCCGTGATCGCATGAAGCTCGACGCCGCGCCGTGGACCGCTCAAAAAATCCGCAAGCGCGTGACCAAGCATTTTCTGTGGCTGCTGATCGCCTGGTGGACCGGCGGCGTGTGGGTGCTCTATTTCGCCGACGCTCCGACGCTGGTTTACAAGCTCGCGACCTTCGCCCCAGGCTCCGGCGAAGCCTTCATGTGGATCGGCATCTTCACCTTCGCCACCTATGCACTCGCCGGCCACATGCGCGAGCAGGTGTGTCTCTACATGTGCCCCTGGCCGCGCATTCAGGCGGCGCTCACCGACGAATACGCCTTCAACGTCACCTATCGCCTCGACCGCGGCGAACCACGCATGTCGCTCAAGGCGGCGACCGCGGCGCGCGCCCACGGGACTCCGGCCGGCGACTGCGTCGACTGCGGCCAATGCGTCGCAGTGTGTCCGACCGGCGTCGACATCCGCCACGGCGCCGATCTCGGCTGCATCCAGTGCGGCCTGTGCATCGACGCCTGCGACGAGGTGATGACCAAGATCGGCCGCAAGCCCTATCTGATCGCCTATGACACGCAGATGAACATCGAGCGGCGTCTGAAAGGGCTGCGCGGCATTTACCGACCGGTGCGCCCGCGCACCATCATCTACGCCGCGCTGATCGCGGTCATCGGCGGGTTCATCCTCGCCAACCTCGCCCTTCGCGGCGACGCCCGGCTGTCCGCGCTGCACGACCGCAATCCGCTGACCGTGCGCATGAAGGACGGCGGCGTGCGCAACGGCTATACGCTGCGCTTCGTCAACATGAAGACCACGCCACGCAAATTCGCGCTCACGCTCGTGGGTCTCGACAGGCCGCAGGTCGAGGTCGTCGGAGCGGCGCCCGCCGCCGACGGCTCCTTCGTCATCGAAGTCGGCGCCGACCAGACCCGCGAGGCGCGGGTTCTCGTCACCATGCACGGCGACGCCGGAAAGGGGGCGCAGGCGCCGATCGGCTTCCTGGCGAAAGACGCAGAAGCCGGCGTCGAGACGGGCGCAAAAGACGTGTTCATCTGGCCGTGAAGGAGGAGACGATGAGCGTTCACGACACACTCGATCCGGCGCCCGGCGGCCGGCCTTTGCGCGGGCGAACGGTGCTGTTCATTCTACTCGGCTTCTTCGCGACCGTCGCAACGGTCAATGGCGTCATGATGTATCTTGCCGTCTCGACGTTCAGCGGCGAAGTGGTCGCGCATCCCTACGAGCGCGGGCTCGCTTACAATCACGACATCGCCGAAGCCAAGGCGCAGATGGCGCGCGGCTGGAGCGTCGAGGCGCATGTCGCCCGCAGCGCAGACGGTATTGCGCATGTGACGGCGAAGACGGGTCAGCGCGGCCTTGTCCTGCGCGCGACGCTCGCGTCGCCGGCCGACAAGAAGCGGGACGTGGATGTCGCGCTCGTCGAGACGACGCCAGGCGTCTATGAAGGCGCGGCGCCGCTGCCGGCGGGCTGGCGGGATGTGGTGCTGGTCGCGAGCCGCGATGGGCGGGAGCTGTTCCGCTCGAAAAACCGGGTGCAGATCGAGTAGCGGCGGCGCGCCGCCTGACCGCACGCTGCCCCTCACAAGTCCACACGACACGGCGCGAGACATGCCATGACGACCGCCATCGACTTCACAGCCCTCGTCACCACGACGCAGTCCGGCGCAAAGCGGCTGGAAGCGGCGATCGAGGGCCTGACCTGCGCCGCCTGCATCGGCGAAATCGAACAGGGATTGCGCGGCGTCTCGGGGCTGGACTCGGCGCGCGTGAATTACTCGAGCCGCCGGCTCACTCTGGAGTGGCGCAGCGAAGCCTTCGAACTGGCGGACGCCTTCGAGCGGCTGCGGCGCATGGGCTATCGCCTGCATCCCTTCGAGATCGCCGACGCCGAACGCGCCGAGGCGGAGACCGCCGGGCGACTTCTGCGCTGTCTCGGCGTCGCCGCCTTCGCGGCCATGAACATCATGCTGCTGTCGGTGTCGGTGTGGTCGGGCGGCGAAGACATCGATCCGGCGACGCGCGATCTCTTCCACGGGGTCTCGGCGCTGATCGCCCTGCCCACCGCGGCCTTCGCGGGACAGCCGTTCTTCTCCTCGGCATTCACCGTGCTGCGCCAGCGCCGGCTCAACATGGATGTTCCGATTTCGCTCGGCGTGCTGCTTGCGCTCGGCATGTCCGTCTATGAAACGCTGACACACGCCGAACACGCCTATTTCGACAGCGCGGCGATGCTGCTGACCTTCCTGCTGCTCGGCCGCTATCTCGATCACGCCATGCGCCGCAAGACCCGCGCTGTCGCCGCCAATCTCGCGGCGCTGCGCGCGCCGCTCGCCTGCCGGCTGACCGACAGTGGCGGCGAGCAGATCGTGCCGCTGGCGCAGGTTCAGCGCGGCGACAAGGTTCTCGTTCGGCCGGGCGAACGCATCCCCGCCGATGGCGCGGTAGAGGCCGGCGTCTCCAGCATCGACGAAAGTCTCGTCACCGGCGAAAGCGCGCGCCGCATGGTCGCCGTCGGCGACAGCGTCTACGCGGGAAGTCTGGTGTTCGACGGCGCGCTCACCCTGCGCGTCGCGGCCGCTGCCGGCGGTTCGCTGCTCGACGAGATCGAGCGCCTGCTCGACAAGGCGACCGCGGCGCGCTCGCGCTATGTGCGGCTCGCCGATCGTGTCTCGCGCATTTATGCGCCGATGGTGCACCTCGCCGCGCTCTCCACAGCGCTGTTCTGGCTCTCGCAGGGCGCCAGCCTGCACGACTCACTGGTCATCGCCATCAGCGTGCTGATCATCACCTGCCCCTGCGCGCTGGCTTTGGCCGTGCCCGCCGTGCAGGTGACGGCCAGCGGCGCACTGTTCGAAAGCGGCGTACTGCTGGAATCCGCCGATGCCATCGAGCGGCTCGCCGAGATCGATACTGTGGTGTTCGACAAGACCGGCACGCTGACCACGCCGGCGCCGCGCGTCTCCAACGCCGCCGACATCGAACCGGCGCTGCTACTGATCGCGGCCCGGCTCGCCCGCGCCAGCCGGCATCCGCTGGCGAAGGCTGTCGCCGCTGAACATCCCGCCGCCGCGCCGGTGGACGATGCGCGCGAGGAACATGGTTTCGGCGTCGCCGCGCAAATCGGCGGCGTCGAGGCGCGGCTGGGCTCGGCAGGCTTTTGCGGGCTGGAGCGCGAGGCGGCGGCGCTCGGCGCGTTGGCGGGCGATACGTCGCTGGTGTGTTTCCGCCACGGCGCCCGCACGGCGCTGCTGCAAGTGCGGCAGATGCTGCGCGCCGACGCCGCCGAAACGCTGCGGGCGCTCGAAGCGCGCGGGCTGGCGGTCGAAATTCTCTCCGGGGATCGGCCCGAGGCCGTGGCGCAGGCGGCGCAGGCGCTCGGCGTCGCAAACTGGCGCGGCGGCGTGACGCCGGCCGAAAAGGTCGCTCGGCTCGAAGAACTGTGCGCGCAGGGGCGCCGGACGCTGATGGTCGGCGACGGCCTGAACGACGCGCCCGCGCTGGCCAGCGCCCATGTGTCTCTCTCTCCCATCGACGCCGCGCAAATCGCACAGGCCTCGTCCGATGCGATTTTTCTGGGCGAGCGGCTGCGGCCGGTGGTCGACGCCCTCGAAACAGCAGCGCGCGCCCGCCGCCTGATGCAGGAAAATCTGGCGCTTTCGGTTCTGTATAATATGATCGCAGCGCCGATGGCGATGGCGGGGCTGCTGACGCCGCTGATCGCCGCGGCGGCCATGTCGGGCTCGTCGCTGATCGTCACGCTGAACGCGTTGCGCGCCGGCGCCTCCAACCGCCGCGCGGCCCGAACCGACGCGGCGCCCACGCCCGCTCTGGCGCCGACAACGCCGGGAGTTGCGCAATGACCGTGCTGCTGTTTCTGCTGCCGCTGGCGCTGGGGCTCGGGCTCGCCGGCCTGTTCGGCTTCCTGTGGTCGATGCGCACGGGGCAATATGACGACCTCGACGGCGCTGCGAACCGGGTGCTGATGGACGACGATGTCGACCCTTGACGCCCGCGCCGGTCGTCTGCTCTGCGCCTGCCCCGCCGGCGCCGCCCCGCTGACGCGCGGCGCCTTTGTCACGCTGGCGGCGGGCTTCGGGCTCGGCGTGCTGGCGCAGGCGCTGATCCTCTCCATTCTGCCCGAAGCGGGCCGGCTGCTCGCGCCCTCCCCCGCCGGCATCGGCTGGCCTCTGGCGGCGCTGCTGATCGGCGCGGCATCGGCGAGTTTTCCGGCCGCCTTCCTCATCGATTCCTTTGGCCGGCGCGCGGCGCTGGCGCTGGGCGCCGGCCTCGGCGCAGCCGGCGGGCTGCTCGCCGGGTTTGCCCTCACTCACGACAAGTTTTCACTGCTGTGCCTTGCCGCCTTCTGGCTCGGCGCGGCGCAGGGCTTTGCGCTGTTCTACCGCCACTTGGCGGCGCAGGGCGGCGCGGCTGCGGCCTTTTCCGGCGGCGCGGCGGCTGGGCTGGCGGCGCCTGCGGCGGCGGCGATCATCGAAAGTTTCGGCGGCGGCGCGGGCGCGACGGCGCTGGTCGCGGCGTTGCTGCAGATCGCCGCTCTCGCTGTCTCGTCCCGCCTGCCGCACGCCCTTGCCGAGGCAGAGGCGGCGACGCCCGTCTGGCCACGGCGGTTCGGACTGGCGACGGGATGCGCCGCCTTCGCGTGGTTCGCCATGGCGGCAACGATGCTGCATGGACCGCTGGCTCTGGCCGCCTGCCGCGCCGGCCCGGCCTTTGTCGGCGGCGCTATGGCCTGGCACCTCGTCGCCATGTTCGCGCCCGCCGCGGCGGCGGCGCGCTGGCCGCAAGTTGCGACGCCGGGCGTGGCGATCGGCGCGGGGTTTTTGCTGCTGGCCGGCGCCGCAGCGGCGTTGCTCCCGGGAGTTCCTGCAATCGCCGTCGCCCTCGCCATGCTGGCGGCCGGCGCCGGCTGGTCGCTGGTCAACCTCGGCGCCCTGCGCCTGCTGCACGACGGCCCCCCACCGCCGCGCACGGCGCTGGCGGCGCATGATCTCGTGTTGCTGGCGGCTGCGGCGATGGGCGCGGTCGTGGTGTGAACGAAGCCGCTTTGCACCGGCTCCCATCATGCCAAATTGTGCCTATGCGCGAAATACAATCAGAAGAATTCGAGGTGTTCCGCGCCATCGACGCTTTCGTTCATTGAGCGGAAACCTCCGCCCTTTGCCGCGGCGCCAACGTTCCGTCTTTGTTCATTGCCCACATTGCGCTATAAGGGCCGCAACGTTCGAGGCCATCACCAAAGAATCACATGTCCGACAAAGACCTCTTCGGCGGCGCGCCGCGCAAGGCCGAGCTTGCCAAATCCGCGCAGCCCGCCAAACCAGCCAAGCCCGGCGAAAACTACGACGCCGAGCATATCGAGGTGCTGGAAGGGCTCGAGCCCGTGCGCCGGCGCCCCGGCATGTATATCGGTGGCACGGACGAGGCCGCCATGCACCACCTCTTCGCCGAGGTGCTGGACAACGCCATGGACGAGGCCGTCGCCGGCCACGCCACTTTCATCGACGTACAGGTGGAGGCCGGCGGCTGGCTGACGGTCATCGACAATGGCCGCGGCATTCCCGTCGGCCCGCACCCCAAGATGAAGGACAAATCGGCGCTGGAAGTGGTGATGACCGTGCTGCACGCCGGCGGCAAGTTCGACAGCAACGCCTATCAGACCTCCGGCGGCCTGCATGGCGTCGGCGTGTCAGTGGTCAATGCGCTCTCCGAAAAGGTCGAGGTCGAGGTCGCGCGCGAGCAGCAGCTCTATCGCATGGAATTCTCCCGCGGCCTGCCGCTCGGCAAGTTGCAGAAGCTCGGCAAGATCAACAATCGTCGCGGCACCAAGGTGCGCTTCAAGCCGGACGCGCAGATTTTCGGCCCCGCGGCGCATTGGAAGCCGACGCGATTGTTCCGCATGGCGCGCTCCAAGGCCTATCTTTTCGGCGGCGTGGAAATCCGCTGGCATTGCGCGCCCGAGCTGCTCGAAGCCGGCTCCAATGTGCCGGCCGAAACCGTGCTGCGCTTTCCCGGCGGCCTCAAGGATTATCTCGAGCGCGAGACCGAGAACAAACCTGCCGTGTGCGATGCGCCCTTCTTCGGCAAGATCGAACGCGAGGGCGGCCATGGCTCGATGGAATGGGCGGTGTCCTGGCTTTCGGAGGACGACGGCTTCGTCCACTCCTATTGCAACACCATCCACACGCCCGATGGCGGCACGCACGAGAACGGATTTCGTCTCGCGCTGTTGCGCGCGCTGAAGGACCACGCCGAGCGCGTGAACCAGAAGAAGCGCGGCGACCTGATCACCGGCGACGATCTGATGAGCGGCGCCGCGGCGATGATCTCGGTGTTCATCGGCAATCCCGAGTTTCAGGGCCAGAACAAGACGCGGCTGATGAATGTCGAGGCCTCGCGCCTCGTCGAGGGCGGCGTGCGCGACGCTTTCGATCACTGGCTGGCCAGCGCGCCGACACAGGCCAACAAGCTGCTGGACTGGGCGGTGGAACGCGCCGAGGAGCGGCTGCGCCGCCGCGCCGAAAAGGACGTGGCGCGCAAGAGCGCGACGCGCAAATTGCGGCTGCCCGGCAAGCTGGCGGATTGCTCCAACAGTTCGATGCAGGATTCGGAACTGTTCATCGTCGAGGGCGATTCTGCCGGCGGCTCGGCCAAGATGGCGCGCAACCGCGCCTCGCAAGCGGTGCTGCCGCTGCGCGGCAAGATTCTCAACGTGGCGTCGGCCACGCGCGACAAGCTCGTCGCCAACCAGCAGTTGTCGGATCTCTCTCTGGCGCTCGGCTGCGGGCTCGGCGCGCATTATCGCGAGGAGGAGCTGCGCTACGGCAAGGTCATCATCATGACCGACGCCGATGTCGACGGCGCCCACATCGCCTCGCTGCTGATCACCTTCTTCTACCGGCAGACGCCCAAGCTCATCGATCACGGCCATCTCTATCTGGCCGTGCCGCCGCTCTACAAGCTGACGCAAGGCGGCAAGATCGTCTATGCACGCGACGATGCGCACAAGGACGAGCTGATGAAGAAGGAGCTGACCGGCAAGGGCAAGGTGGAGGTCAACCGCTTCAAGGGTCTCGGCGAAATGAACGCCGCGCAATTGAAGGAGACCACCATGGACCCGAAAAAGCGCACGCTGCTGAAGGTCGTGCTGGCCGGCGAAGATCGCGAAGAGACCGCCGATTGCGTCGAGCGGCTGATGGGCACGAAGCCCGAAGCGCGCTTCGCCTTCATTCAGGAGCGGGCGGCTTTCGCCAACGAACTCGACGTGTGACAGCCGCCGTCATCGTGAACGGAGCGAAGAGTCGTGGACCACGAGCCTCCGGCTCGCCCTCCAGCAGCGAGCCGGAGGCTCGCGGTCCAATTGCCAAATCCGGGACGCGCTTCTTGCAAACAGAACCCCTCGACCTCCTCCCCCGGCTCCTGCATCGCGACGGGCTGATGCTGGTCATAGACAAGCCGGCGGGGATCGCCGTGCATGCGGGGCCCAAGGGCGGACCGAGCCTCGAAGACCATTTCGATGCGCTGCGCTTCGGCCTGCCCCGCCCGCCCTCGCTGGCGCATCGGCTCGACAAGGACACCTCCGGCTGCCTCGTGCTCGGACGTCATCGCAAGGCGCTGGAAAAGCTTGGAAAGCTGTTCAAGCATGGTCGGGTCGACAAGACCTACTGGGCGGTGGTCGAAGGCGCGCCCGACGCCGACTCGGGCGAGATCGATCTCGCGCTCGGAAGGCTCGACGCCACGCGCGGCTGGTGGATGCGCGTCGATCCGCTCGGCCTTCCGTCGAAAACGTCCTGGCGCGTGATGGGCCGCGGCGCCGACGCCGAAGGGCGCCCACTCGCCTTCCTGGAACTCACGCCGCACACCGGCCGGACACATCAATTGCGCGTGCATTGTCAGGCGATGGGCTGGTCGATCCTCGGCGATCCGATTTACGGCTCTGGTCGCAGGGACGGCGCACCGCCGCTGCATCTCCACGCTCGCAGCATCGTCGTGCCGATGCAGGACAGCAAGGAGCCAGTCGTCGCGGTCGCACCGGTCCCTGCTCATATGCGGGACGCTTTGCAGCTGTGTGGAGCAGCGGCGACGGACTGACCGATGTCGAGGAGGACGCCCGATGCCCGAGCAGAGTCCCCAACGCAAGATCATCCATGTCGACATGGACGCTTTCTACGCCTCCGTCGAGCAGCGTGACGACCCGGAACTGTGCGGCAAGCCGGTGGCCGTCGGCGGCGCCCGCGCTCGCGGCGTCGTCGCTGCGGCGAGTTACGAGGCGCGCAAATTCGGCGTGCGCTCGGCCATGCCCTCGGTGACAGCCATGCGCAAATGTCCCGAGCTCGTTTTCGTGAAGCCGCGTTTCGATGTCTACAAGCAGGTCTCGCAGCAGATCCGGGCGATCTTCGCGCAGTTCACGCCGCTCGTCGAACCGCTGTCGCTGGATGAAGCCTATCTCGATGTGACAGAGGCCGCCGCCGGCGTCACGGCGACGCAGATCGCGCAAGAGATTCGCGCGCAGATCAAGGCCGAGACGCATCTGACCGCATCGGCCGGCGTCTCCTACAACAAGTTTCTCGCCAAGCTCGCCTCCGACATGCGCAAGCCGGACGGGCTGTTCGTCATAACGCCGGCGATGGGACCGGCCTTCGTCGAGAGCCTCGATGTCGGTCGCTTCCACGGGATCGGCCCGGCGACGACAGCGAAGATGAATCGGCTGGGACTCTACACGGGCCTCGATCTGCGGGAGAGATCACTCGAATTCCTGTGCGCGCATTTCAGCAAGGCCGGCCCCTTCTATTACTGGATCGCACGCGGCGTCGACGAGCGGCCGGTGCGCCCCGACCGGCTGCGCAAATCGCTCGGCGCCGAGACCACTTTCGCGGAGGACATCTTCGATTTGAGAACGGCCGCGAGCGCCATGGCGCCGATCGTCGACAAGGTGTGGACCGCCTGCGCGCGGCTCGGCATTCGCGGCCGCACGGTGACAGTGAAAGTGAAATATGCGGACTTCCGGCAGATCACCCGCGCCCGCTCGCGCGCCGAACCGCTGGAGACGCACGACGACGTCTCGCGCACGGCGCTCGAACTGCTCGCCAGCGCCTTTCCGGGCGACAATGGGATACGCCTGCTCGGCGTTTCCCTCTCGTCGCTGGAGGCCGGGCGCCGCGCGCCAGAGGATCAGTTGCGCCTCGAACTGTGATCAGTTCATGTGCCAGCCATGGCTGACGATGATCGATCCGCCGGTCATGGCGTTGGTCTTGAACGCCGCGAGCGTCAGCGCGACTTCGGCGACATCCTCGATCATCGTGAACTCCTTGTCGACGGTTTCGCCGAGCATGACCTCCTTCACCACGCGCTCCTCGGAAATGCCGAGATCATGGGCCTGCTGCGGGATCTGCTTTTCGACCAGCGGAGTCATGACAAAACCGGGACAGATGGTGTTGGCGCGGACATTGTATTTCGCGCCCTCCTTGGCCATCGTCCGGGCGAGGCCGAGAATGCCGTGCTTTGCCGCGACATAGGCGGTTTTCAATGGCGAGGCTTCGTGACTGTGAACGGAGCCCATGTAGATGAGCGCGCCGAATTTCTGCGGATACATGTATTTCACCGCGGCCCTGGTGGTCAGAAAGGCGCCGTCGAGATGAATGGCGATGATCTTGCGCCAGTCGGCGAAAGGGAATTCTTCGATCGGATGCACGATCTGAATGCCGGCGTTCGAAACCATTATGTCGATCGTTCCAAAGTGACGCGCCGCCGCGTCGAAGCCGGCATTCACCTGCTCCTCGTTCGACACGTCCATGGCGATGGCGAGCGCGGTTTTTTCGTCGCCGATCTGCGCGGCGGCGGCCTTGGCGGCGTCGAGATTCAAATCGGCGATGACCACGCGCCCGCCCGCCTGCGCGAAGCGTTTGGCGATGCCGTGGCCGATGCCGCTTGCAGCGCCGGTAATTACCGCGACTTTACCATCGAGTTCCATGTCGGGCCTCCTTCAGGCGAGATAGTCGTGAACGACCTTGCCAAGACCAAGAGTGAGATCGGCGATGACATGCGTCGCCGAAACGATTTCGCGCACTGGCAGATCGGCGACAGGCGCTAGCGCATGCGGATGAAGCTCCAGTGACGCCGGCCCTGACCAGGCGCTCTTGATCGTCACATCCTCGAGCCGGTAATCGACGAGTTCGAGTATGCGCGGCGAACCGTCGACATGCGGAATGATCTTGAGGAGATAGTTCGGAACGGCAAAGGCTTCGGCAATCCGCGCAGGATCGAGCGCCTTGTGATTGTAGCCCATCACACCGCGGGCGACGCGCACCGTGCCATAATCCAGCACGCCGACCAGCGCATCGCGGACGACCGTCAAAGAGGGCTGCGCGAACTTCTTCGGAAATCCCCACAATTCGCGCCCGCCATAGATCGGCGGCCCGTCGTTGAGAAACATCGCGTGGGTGTATTGACCGCGCTGGCCATTGAACCGCACGGGGATGACCTGACCGGATTCGCAATAGTCGCCGAAACCGGTGGAGTCAGGCATCTTGATGAATTCATAGACGACCAGCGGCTCGTCGATGGTGAGCGGTTCGGGAACGACGCGCTCCAGCGCCTCCCTGTCCGTGCGGTAGACGATCGTGAGATATTCGCGATTGAAGAAGCGATACGGCCCGGGCGGAAACGCCGGACTGGTGAGCGGCATGGCGAAAGCGTTTCTGCGCACCTCTTCGATCTTCATTGCGCCTTGCCCTTCTCTCTCGCCGTATCGATTTCCTTCGTGCAATCGAACACGATCACATCCTCATCGGGCTTCCGGCGCGACAACCACCCCGGATCGGTGAGCGTCGCCTGCACGTCGGCGACACCGGCTTTCCAGTGATCCTTCATCGTCCCACGTGAGAATTCATAGTCCTTGGACTGAGTCTCGTAAGCGGCCCGACGATGAATGAGCTGGACGATGGTTACGCCGGCGACATCACCGATCGCCTCGAGCGCCAGCCAGTCCGGATCCTTCAGAAGCTGTTCGGGAACCTTGGCGGAAAGCTTCTTCACCGCGGCGCGCAAATCATGCGCGCTTTTGATCAGGTCGGTGTTGAGTCGCGTCCGGCTGGAGTAGCGGATGTCCTTTTCGCGCTGCGCCACGTCGAGCAGCGTCGCGGGCGCCGGACCGCGCGCCGCGAACAGATCGATCTGGAACACCAGCAGGTTTTCCTTGGGATCGCAGAAATCGAGAATGTATTGCAGCGGCGTGTTGGAGACGAGGCCGCCATCCCACCAGAGTTCGCCGTCGATCTCGACCGGGGGAAAACCCGGCGGCAAGGCGCCGCTCGCCATGACGTGCTCCGGCCCGATCTTGCCCTCCATATTGTCGAAATACTGGAAGTTTCCCGTAAGCAAATGGACCGCGCCGATCGACAGCCGCGTTTTCTTCGCATTGATCAGATCGAAATCGACGAGTTCGGTCAGCGTGTCACGCAGCGGCGACGTGTCGTAGATGCCGAGATCTGTCGGCGGGTAGGGCCAGTTGGCCGCAAGTGGCGGCACGCGCGGCGTGAAGAAACCCGGCGCACCGACCGTCGCTGCAAGATTCGCGCTGGCGTCCGCGAAAATGGCGCCCCAAAAGCCAAGCGGATCGAAGGGCAGCGGCGCGGCGCTGGTCACGCGGTCCCAGAATGCGTGCAGCCGCTCGACGCGCCGCTCCGGCGGATTGCCACAGATGATGGCGGCGTTGACAGCCCCGATGGAAATGCCGGCGAACCAGTGCGGGCAATAACCGCCCGCAACGAGAGCCTCGAAGGCGCCCGCCTGATAGGCGCCGAGCGCGCCCCCACCCTGCAGCACGAGCGCAATATCTTCATGTTCGGCCATTCCGGATCGCCCCCGCCGCCACTGATGAATATCCGGATCGACACACAGCCGCTGCAATCCGCCCGAAACAGCAGCTCCCGGCAGGAACAACGTCTGCCGGAGCCGCTGCGTTCCCTGCGTCGCTCAGGCTTTCCCGTCGTAACGTGTCGCTCTACCAGCTAAAGTCAACACGCATATCGACTGCGAATTTGCCGCCGCCAACCATCGGCAGCGGCGACTGAACTGCTTCGGCGGATGGACGGCCATGTTCACGCCGTTCGCTGGTGGAAGAGCTTTTTTGCGGATGCAGGTTTCACAGCGCCTTGTCGAGTCCGCGCAATCGTCTAGTTCCGCCTTGTGGCCGAGTCCTGAACGCGACGAAGCGGGACGGATTTCGATCGACCGCAGAGGATATCACGATGCGCAAGCAAGCAAGATGGTCTGTCGTCGCCTTGGCGGCAATGGCGCTCGGAGGCGGCGTTCCGGCACGGGCAGAGGGGACGCCGCGCCCCAATCAATTCTGGTGGCCCGATCAACTCGATCTGTCGCCGCTGCGCAGGAACAGCGCCCAATCCAGCCCGCTGGGCGCGGATTTCGACTATGTGCGCGCCTTCGAGGCGCTCGATCTCGCGGCGGTCAAGAAGGACATCGAGGCGGTGCTGACCACATCACAGGACTGGTGGCCGGCGGACTACGGCAATTACGGCCCGTTCTTCATCCGCATGGCGTGGCACGGCGCCGGCACCTATCGCATGCAGGACGGGCGCGGCGGCGCCGGCGGCGCCCAGCAGCGGTTCGAGCCGCTGGGAAGCTGGCCGGACAACGCCAATCTCGACAAGGCGCGCCGCCTGTTGTGGCCGGTCAAGAAAAAATACGGCCAGAGCCTCTCCTGGGGCGATCTGATGGTGCTGACCGGCAATGTCGCGCTCGAGACCATGGGCTTCAAGACCTTCGGCTTCGCCGGCGGGCGCAACGACGATTGGGAACCCGACCTCGTCTATTGGGGCGCCAGCAAGTTCATGGCCAGCAATCGCGACAGCAAGGGCGCGCTCGAAAAGCCGTTGGCCGCGACACAGATGGGCCTCATCTACGTCAATCCGGAAGGCCCCAACGGCAATCCCGACCCGCTCGCTGCCGCCAAGGATATCCGCGAGGCCTTCGGCAATATGGCGATGGACGACGAGGAAACAGTCGCGCTCATCGTCGGCGGCCACACCTTCGGGAAGACCCATGGCGCGCATCCCGCCGCAAAATGCCTGGGGCCGGCGCCGGCCGGGGAAAGCGTCGAGCGGCAGGGTCTCGGCTGGGTCAACAAGTGCGGCTCTGGCAAAGGCGACGACGCCGTCACCAGCGGGCTTGAGGGCGCCTGGACGACGGACCCGATCCATTTCACCACCCAATATCTCGACAATCTCCTCGGTCACGACTGGGTGAAGACCAAGAGCCCGGGCGGCGCGACGCAATGGAAACCGAAGGATGCCGGGGACATTGTCCCTGACGCGCACGATCCCTCGAAAGCCCATCCGCTGATGATGCTGACGACGGATCTCTCCATGCGCGTCGATCCGGAATACGCAAAGATCGCCAAACGCTTCCACGACGATCCCGAGGCCTTCAAGCTGGCTTTCGCAAAGGCGTGGTTCAAGCTCACCCATCGCGACATGGGGCCGCGCTCGCGCTATCTCGGGCCGGAAACGCCGAAGGAGGCGCTCCTCTGGCAGGACCCGGTGCCGGCGCCCGATTACAAGCCGATCGACGCTGCGGACATTGCCGCTCTGAAGTCGAAAATCCTCGGCTCGGGCCTCACCGGCGCAGAACTCGTGCGCACCGCCTGGGCGTCGGCCGCGTCGTTCCGCGCCACCGACAAGCGCGGCGGCGCCAATGGCGCCCGCATTCGCCTCGCGCCCGAAAAGGACTGGGCGGTCAACGATCCGCCCGAACTGGCCAGGGCGTTGGCGAAGCTGCAGTCGATCAAGGACGGTTTCGACAAGGATCGCACCGATGGAAAAAAAGTGTCGCTCGCCGATCTGATCGTGCTCGGCGGCGGCGCGGCGATCGAGGATGCGGCGAAAAAGGCCGGGACGACGATCGAGGTTCCCTTCTTTCCCGGACGCACCGATGCGCTGCAGGACCAGACGGACGTGAAATCCGTCGCCGTTCTGGAGCCCAAGGCAGACGGCTTTCGCAACTACTACAGCGCCGAGGTGGGACACACGCCGGGCGAAGCGCTCGTCGACCGCGCCAGCCTGCTGTCACTCACCGCGCCCGAGACGACAGTCTTGATCGGCGGCTTGCGCGTTCTGGGCGCGAATGACGGCGGCTCGCCGCTCGGCGTGCTCACGACGCGGCCGGGAACCCTGAGCAACGACTTTTTCGTCGATCTGCTGGACATGTCGGTCGATTGGCGCAAATCGGCGAAAGCCGATGGCGCCTATGACGGCGTCGATCGCAAGAGCGGACAGATCCGATGGTCGGCCAGCGCGGTCGATCTGCTGTTCGGCTCGAACCCGGAACTGCGGGCAATCGCCGAAGTCTACGCCGCAGACGATGCGAAGGAGAAATTCATTCGCGACTTCGTCGCCGCATGGACAAAGGTGATGAACCTCGATCGTTTCGATCTGCGCAAGTCGTGAGCATCGGTCGCCGCGCGGCATCGCGGCCGTGCGGCGCTTCCGGCGAAACCTTTCGAGCCTCGGGATTTTGGATTCGTTTCTTTTGTGCGATTGCGGCGCGCACGACTGCGGCATGACGCCGCGGAGACGCTACGAACTCCCGGTTTCCCGGCCTTTCGTCGCGCCCGCACGTCATCGAGAGTGACGAAGTCGCAGAAACGGTCCGTCGATCGCCACACTCTGAAGGCTCCCGGTCTCGAAAACGGTTTCCAGGACGAAGGAGTAAACACATGGCCGACGCACGAACGCTCGCGCAAGCTCTGGTCCATGGCGCGGCCTTGACCTGTCCCCGCTGCGGCGAGGCGCGGCTGTTCCACCACTATTCGAAACGGGTCGACGCCTGCGCGCACTGCGGCGAGGATTTCGTCGGCCTCGACGCCGACGATGGACCGACATGGTTGACGATCGTTCTCTCGACACACGCCTTCTGGCCTGTGTTCATGTATCTCGATCGACAATCGGACATGTCCGCCTCGACCGAGCTGGCGATCGGCCTTTCGGTCATGACCGCGCTGGTCCTGTTCATCCTGCCGCGCGCCAGAGGCTTGTTCGTCGCGCATATGTGGTGGACCGAACGACGCATCGCTTCTGTCATGAACGGCACGGCGAAACACCCCGACGCCGTTGCATCCGCGGCGCCGTGAACGGCGCCGCAAATACGCCTCGCGCTACATCGCAATGCAAACACAAATTGGACAAACGATTTTCATTTTTCTTCAGCCAAATTTAAAGATTGAATCCCATTTTGAGATGGTCGAAGACCTTAGAGGCTCTGAGACATTCGCGCCAGGTCGGCAGATGAGCTGTCAGCGACGCGCCGCCGCCCGAACCGGAGCGGCGTCGTCGGATGCGCGATGTAGCAGCACCACTTCCTACAAGTAACACCCGCGCCGAGCGCCCTCGCGGCGAGAGCGAAGACGTCTGCGCCCCCTTTCGATGGGACGCGTCTTTGCTCGACCGCCTTGTCACGCTTGCAGTCGGCCGGGACCGCGTCCGCGAACCTCGAGGCGACACCGATGACGACGATTGCCAATTTCTCGACTTCCCAGATCGCTGCCTTTACCACCACCACGATCGCCAGACTCAGCACAGCGGACGTTGCTTCGCTGACGACATCGCAAATCGCCGTCCTGTCGTCGACGCAGATTGCCGCTCTCAATACCGACGATATTTCCGTCCTGTCCGGACCGCAGATCAGCTCTGTTACATTCAACGCCATTCTCGGTCTGAGCACGACGCAGACAGCTGTCTTGTCGACAGCGCAGGTCGGAGCCCTGACGACCGGCCAGGTCTCCTCGCTCGCCAGCACCCAGATTCACGCCTTCAGCACCACCGAAGTCAGCGCCCTGACCACGGCGCAGGTGGCTGCGCTGGGATCGGCGCAGATCGGCGCCTTCACCACCGACGACATCGGCGCTCTCTCCACCGCCCAGATCGGCGCCATCGCCACCCGGGCCCTGCCGGGTCTCACCACCGCCCAGATCGGCGCCCTCTCCACAGCCCAGGCCAATGCGCTCGGAACCGCGCAGATCGCCGCTCTCTCCACCGCACAGGCCGCCGCCATTCCCGGCGCCGATCTCGACGCCCTCGGCTCGGCCCAGATCGCCGCCTTCACCACCGCCGACGCCGCCGCCCTCACCACCGGCCAGATCGCCTCGCTCGGCACGGCGCTGATCGGCGCCCTCACCACCGCACAGGTCTCCGCCCTCACAACCGCGCAGATCGCCGCCCTGTCGACAGACGAGGCCAATGCGCTGGCCACGACGCAGGTCGGAGCCCTCTCCTCCGGCCAGATCGGCGCCGTCTCCACAGCCGATCTCGCAGCCCTCTCCAGCGGGCAGGTCGCCGCCATCGCCACACGGGCCCTGCCGGGCCTCTCCACCGCACAGATCGCCTCGCTCGGATCGACCCAGGCCACCGCCTTCTCCACAACACAGATCGCGGCGCTCGGAACCGGTCAGATCGCCGCCATCGCCACCGCCAATCTCGCGGCCTTCGTCACCGCCCAGATCGGCGCCCTCACCACCGCACAGACCGCCGCGCTGACCACCGCGCAGGTCGCATCCCTCACCACGACGCAGGTCGCCGCCCTCTCCACAGCCCAGATCGGCGCTCTCACCACCGCACAGGTTCACGCCCTCACCACCGACGAAGCCGCAGCCCTCACCACGACCCAGATCGGAGCCCTCTCCACAGCCCAGGCCGCCGCTCTCGCAACCGCCGATGTCGCAGCCCTCTCCACAACGGAGATCACCGCCTTCAGCGCCCGTGATGTCGCCGCTTTGCTCACCAGCCAGATCGCGGCGCTGGGCACGACGCAGGTCGCCGCCCTCTCCACGACGCAGATCGCAGCCCTCACCACAGCCCAGATCGGCGCCCTCTCCACCGACGACGCCGCAGCCCTCTCCACGGCGCAGGCCGGAGCCCTGTCCTCGACGCAGGCCGCAGCCCTCTCCACCGCCAATGTCGCGGCGCTCGGCTCCGCCAATGTCGCCGCCCTCTCCACCGCCGCCGCCGCCGCGCTCGCCAGCACCCAGATTCACGCCTTCAGCACCACCGAAGTCAGCGCCCTGACCACGGCGCAGGTGGCTGCGCTGGGATCGGCGCAGATCGGCGCCTTCACCACCGACGACATCGGCGCTCTCTC